>JACXTT010000015.1_pt1 | contig 242966 bp, 218 predicted proteins | sample 9270951 | NCBI WGS metagenome assembly JACXTT01 (sample SAMN15532306, study PRJNA645909) | rock metagenome | isolation source: weathered quartz diorite | place: Puerto Rico | collected 2017-06-21 | reverse complement strand
GCGGGGTTTGCGGGGAGACTTTGGAAATGCCGTGCGAAATGAAATTCACCACATCCAGGCGCGACATGCCCTGCTGATGCAGGAAATACACGGCGTGCGAATCCTTTTCGCCATAAATGGCGACCAGCACATTGGCGCCGGTCACTTCCTTCTTGCCGGACGATTGCACGTGCAGGATGGCGCGCTGGATGACGCGCTGGAAGCCCAGTGTGGGCTGGGTATTCACATCACCGTCGCCGGCCACGATGGGGGTGTGCTGCTGGATGAATTCGGCCAGCGATTTTTTCAGTTCGTCGATCTTGGCGGCGCAGGCCTTCAGCACTTCCTGGGCGGAGGGGTTTTCCAACAGGGCCAGCAGCAGGTGCTCCACGGTGATGAACTCGTGACGCGCTGCCCTTGCTTCGACAAAGGCCTTGTGCAGACTGACTTCGAGTTCCTGGGCGATCATTTTGTGCCTTTCGGTGCTGATGCGTTTTAAGCGTTTTGACTGTCTACGACTTTGCTGCTGTGTCTTGGCAAGATACCGCCCTGCCTAGACTTCTTCCATGCCGCAGCGCAAGGGATGCTGGTGCAGCTTGGCGAAATCCAGCACCTGATCCACCTTCAGGGCGGCGATATCGCGAGGGAAAACACCGCATACGGCGCGCCCCTCGGTATGAACTTTGAGCATGATCTGGGTGGCCCGTTCGTGCGTGTGTGCAAAGAATTGCTCCAGAACGTCGACGACGAACTCCATGGGCGTGTAGTCATCGTTGTACATCACCACCTGCCACATGGGCGGCGGACGGGTCTCGGCGGGCCGTTCCTTGAGCTCGGTGCTGCCTTGTCCAGCACCCCCCGCGCCTTTCTGGTCCTTGGTTGCCATGAATCCGGTGTGCGCCCATGCGAATGCGTTTTAAGTAGTCCAATAATATGGATCAAACGCGGCAATTTTCAAGTGCGGCCTATGAGCGGCCCAATTCCCACCCCGAATTTGCGTGGATGCAACGAATGTCTCGGAAAAACACGCCAAGCTATTGACTTCCCTACTAATAGCCGGTAAAAGGCGGGTTGGAGTTTGGCTTCATGGTTGTCTGCATTTGCCCTATTAGCGGTTGCGGGGCCTTGAAAGCAAAACGATTCCGGGCGCTCCAACCCGATTTTTTTAGGATGCAACTGCAATGGCAACTGGTACAGTCAAATGGTTTAACGATGCCAAGGGTTACGGCTTCATCACTCCCGATGATGGCAGCGAAGATCTTTTCGCTCACTTCTCGGCGATCCAGATGAACGGCTTCAAGACCCTTAAAGAAGGTCAAAAGGTAGCTTTCGAAGTTACCCAAGGCCCCAAAGGTAAACAAGCGTCGAACATCAACAACGCTTAACATCGTAGCCGCAAACGATTCGAGAGCCCCTGTAGCTTCTGCTACAGGGGCTTTTTGTTTTAAAACCCATCTCCAAATCGGCTGCGTGGGCCGATTAGGCGGCTGTGGTGCTCAATGTACATGCGTACATTTCCGCTCCTCGCCACCTACTCGACTCCACTCGCTCGATTTTGAGATGGGTTTTGCCCTTTTTATGGGTCCACAACGTGTTGATTCTGTTCAATAAACCTTACGGCGTCATCTCCCAGTTCAGCCCATCTGAGGGCAAGGCCACGCTCAAGGACTACATAGCGGTGCCTAACGTCTATCCGGCCGGGCGCCTGGACACCGATAGCGAAGGCCTGCTGCTGCTTACCGACGACGGCGCCCTGCAGACCCGCATTGCCGATCCCCGCCACAAGCTGTGGAAGACCTACTGGGTCGAGGTGGAAGGGGCTCCGGTAGACGCGCAGCTGGCGCCCTTGCGCAAGGGCGTAAAACTGGCGGAGGGTACCACGCTACCCGCCGAAGCGCGCCTGCTGCCGGCGCCACCGGCGCTGTGGCCGCGCGATCCGCCGGTGCGATTTCGCAAAAACATCCCAACTTCCTGGCTGGAAATTCGCATACGCGAAGGCAAAAACCGCCAAGTTCGGCGAATGACGGCTAAAATCGGTTATCCCACGCTCAGATTGGTTCGCGTGCAGGTGGGCGATTGGACTTTGGAAGGCTTGGCACCCGGCCAGTGGCGCGAGGTTTCTCCTGGAATTTAGCCCCCGCACGCGGGGAAAACACAGGGAAAACCTCAAAAAAATGGCCGATTCGGGAAAAATCCTGAAAACTTAGAGGTTTAGCGACCCTTTTTAGCTGCAAAAGGTTCCCAAACTCTTGTCAACCGACTATAATTCCGCGCGTTATTCGCCCTGACAGGCGACTGTCTGGAATGATTAACTCGCTCACTCACACTCAAAGGAAACATCAATGAAGACTCTGTCCACCCTGGTTGCTGCCCTGTTCGCGGCTGTTGCCCTGAACGCCGCTGCCCAAGCTCCCGCTGCTGCTCCCGCTGCTAAGACCGAAGCCAAGCCCGCTGCTGCTGCTCCCGCCGCCGCTGCTCCGGCCGCTGCCGCTCCGGCTGCCAAGGCTGATGCCAAGGCCCCCGCCAAGGCTGAAGAAAAGAAAGACGCAGCCAAGGACGAAAAGAAGGCTGACAAGCCCGCCAAGAAGGCCAAGAAAAAGGCCAAGAAAGACGACGCAGCTGCTCCGGCCGCCAAGTAATATCGGCTTACGCCAAGCGTCACAGAAAGGCGGAACCTAGGTTCCGCCTTTTTCTTTTGTGGCCCCGCTTTTCGCTAGTATTTTGCTTGCAGAGTAAAGGCTCCGCCCCAACCTGCATGGTTTAAGCGCACTGCCTAACATCACCCCTATGAAATCCTCCCGCGTAGTCGTCGGCATGTCCGGCGGCGTCGATTCCTCGGTTACCGCCTTATTGCTCAAGGAGCAAGGCTACGAGGTGATCGGCTTGTTCATGAAAAACTGGGAGGACGATGACGACGACGAATACTGCTCCACCCGCCAGGATTTCATCGACGCGGCCGCCGCCGCCGATGTGATCGGTATCGACTTCGAGGCGGTCAACTTCGCCGCCGAATACAAGGACCGCGTGTTCGCCGAGTTCCTGCGCGAATACTCGGCCGGCCGCACGCCCAACCCGGACGTGCTGTGCAACGCCGAAATCAAATTCAAGGCCTTTCTGGACCACGCCATGAAACTGGGCGCCGAGAAAATCGCCACCGGCCACTACGCGCGCGTGCGCGAAGTGAACGGGCAGTTCCAGTTGCTAAAGGGCCTGGACGGCAATAAGGACCAAAGCTATTTCCTGCATCGTCTCTCGCAAGCGCAACTGGCCAAGGCCATGTTCCCGGTGGGCGACCTGCCCAAGCCTGAGGTGCGCCGCATCGCCGAACGCGCCGGGCTGCCCAACCACGCCAAGAAGGATTCCACCGGAATCTGCTTTATCGGCGAACGACCGTTCCGCGAGTTCCTGGAACGCTACCTGCCGCGCAAACCCGGCGCCATGATCACCGCCGAAGGCAAGGTGATCGGCGAGCACCAGGGCCTGATGTATTACACCATCGGCCAGCGGCAGGGCCTGGGCATAGGCGGAAAAAAAGATAGCGACGGCACACCCTGGTTCGTGGCCGACAAGCACCTGGACCGGAATGAATTGGTGGTGGTACAAGGCCACGACCACCCACTGCTGCTGAAACGCGAGCTAAAGGCCGACGACGCTTCCTGGATTGCCGGCAGCGCACCGGCGGTTGATTTGGCTGCCGGTGCCAAGACCCGTTATCGCCAGGCCGATGCCGCCTGCGCCTTCAATGGTGTGCAAGGCGGCGCCTTTGCGCTGCAATTCGAGGAGCCGCAATGGGCCATCACGCCGGGGCAATCGGCGGTGGTCTATCAGGGTGAAGTTTGCCTGGGTGGCGGCGTTATTAACTGATGCTGCAACTAACGCCAGTTAAGCGCGCTAGCTTTGCTGCGGGCGCGTTTCTTGAAACGACGGACGCGCCTCCAGCTTGGTAATCCAGGCGTCCAGATTCGGATGGTCTTTGCGCCAGGTGAATTCGGGCAAACGGAATTCCAGCCACAGCAGGGCGCAGGCCAGGGCGATATCACCCAGCGACAGCGATACCCCGTGCACAAAGTCGCGCTCGCCCAGATCACGCGCGGCGGTGGCGATGGATACATTGACCTTGCCTATCTGGCGTGCGATCCAGTCCTTGCTTTGCAGCTCGGCCGGGCGGCCGCGCTCCAGCCGTACGGCGATGCCGGCGTCGCAAATACCGTCGCCCAGGGCTTCCCAGCGTTTTACCAGGGCGCGGTCGCGCCCGCCTTCGGGAATCAGCTTGGAAACCGGCGTCACACCGTCCAGGAATTCCACGATCACGCGCGAGTCGTACAGGGTGATGTCGTCGTCCATGATCAGCACCGGCACCTTGGTGAGCGGATTGAATTCCGTTACCGTGGTGGCTGCGCTCCAGACGTCGTCCTCGACGAATTCGGCCTCGATGCGCTTTTCGGCCATGACAACACGCACCTTGCGGGTGTAGGGACTGGGATGCGAACCGATAACTTTCATTTTCTGTACCTGAATGCCGGAAAAGCGAGAGTGTGCGAAGTTGTGCGGCAGCCTTACTGCTTGCTTCTTTTTATTGTTGCGTTCTGAGGCAAATTATACCATTCGCTCTCTGGCGATCCGCCATCCCTCGATGAGGTGATAGGGGTGCGCGTGTTAAAATCCATGCGCTATTTTTCCCTTCTGTTCTCTGTCAGGCCGTCACATGACCTCGCCGTCCACGCCCGCAGCACTCACGATGCTCAGCCCGCTCACCGCCCTGGGCCCTTTGGACGGCCGCTACGAGAAAAAAGTTGCCGCCCTGCGCGAGTTTTTCAGCGAGTACGCGCTGATCAAATTCCGCGTACACGTCGAAGTGGAATGGCTGATCGCGCTGTCGCGGGAAGCAGGTATTCCCCAGTGCCCCACGTTTTCCAAACCCACCATCCAGGCCTTGCGCGCCCGCGTCGCTGCCTTTTCGGTGGCGGACGCCGAGCGCGTCAAGGTCATCGAGGCCACCACCAATCACGACGTCAAGGCGGTGGAATACTGGCTGCGCGAAGCTTTTGCGGGCAACGCAGAATTCGACCAGGCCCGGACCTTCGTGCACTTTGCCTGCACCTCGGAAGACATCAACAATCTGGCACACGGCATGATGCTGGACGCCGCCCGCGCCGGCGTTATGCTGCCGGCCCTGGACGGAATCCTCACACGTCTGACGGCGCTGGCCCACCAGCACGCCGACCAACCCATGCTCGCGCACACCCACGGGCAGCCGGCCACGCCCACCACCCTGGGCAAGGAGATGGCTAACGTCGCGGCGCGTCTGCAACGCGCGCGCCACGCCATCGCCGAAGTGGAAATGCTGGGTAAGATCAACGGCGCGGTGGGCAATTACAACGCACACATGGCGGCCTACCCAGCGGTGGACTGGCCGGCCTTCGCGCGCCATTTCGTAAGCGATCTGAATCTCAGTTTCAACGCCTACACCACGCAAATCGAGCCGCACGACGCCATGGCCGAGTTGTTCGACGCCGTCGCGCGCGCCAACACGATACTCATCGACCTCGACCGCGATATCTGGAACTACATTTCCTTCGGCTACTTCAAACAAAAAACCAAGGCCGGGGAAATCGGTTCCTCCACCATGCCGCATAAGGTCAATCCCATCGACTTCGAGAATTCCGAAGGCAATCTGGGGCTGGCCAACGCCGTGCTGCGCCACCTCGCCGAAAAGCTGCCCATCTCGCGCATGCAGCGCGACCTCACCGATTCCACGGTGCTGCGCAATATGGGGATGGCCTTCGGTTATACCTTGCTCGCCTGGGAATCGCTCACGCGCGGGCTGGACAAGCTGGAGGCCAATCCGGCGCGGCTGAACGAAGACCTGGATGCGCAATGGGATGTGCTGGCTGAACCGGTGCAGACGGTGATGCGCAAATACGGCATCGCCGACGCGTACGAGCAGTTGAAGGATCTCACACGTGGCAAGGGCGGCATCCTCAAGGCGGATTTGCATGCCTTTATTAAAACCTTGCCCATCGACGACGCCGACAAGCAGACGCTGCTGGCACTGACCCCGGCCAACTATATCGGCGCAGCGGCCGCTCTGGCCAAAAGCCACAAGAACTGAAGTCCTGCACGTCGGGCCGGCGGCCCGGCCGCCGCTTACTTCCTGCCGCTCACTCCTTGCAGAACTCCGCGATGTTTTTCTGCTCGCGCTCCATCATGGCCTTGGTCTCGTCTTCGGTAGCGTAGACTCGCTCGCCCTTTGCGTCGTAATCAAACACTCTGACCCCCTCTTGCATGGACCGGAGTTTGTTGCGCGCGCGGGTGCAGCGTTCCTTTCTGGTTTCGGCGTCCTTTTCCGCTTCCTTGGCCTTTTTGTCTTCGGCTTCTTCTTTTTCACGCGCGGCGAGACGGCGCTTTTTGAAGTCCGCTTCCAGATCCTGCGTCGTGGGGCCTTTTCCGGCCTCGGCTGATTTGCCCGTATCCACCGCCGGTTTGGTGTCGATCTTGCGGGTTCCGGACTTGGTAGCGTCTTCCGGCGGCGGCTTGTCCGAGTACTGGACCTTGCCGTCCTTGTCGACCCAGCGATAGATCTCGGCCGCGCTGGGCAACGCCGTCAGCAGTAAACCAGCCAGCAGTGCAATCATGCCCACCAGAGAGTGCGCTCGGTTGTATGCAAGGGGAAGTTTCATGGCGCCTCGCTGCGTTTTGCTTACCTAGACGTCGAACTTGATGCCCTGTGCCAGCGGCAGCTCGGTTGAGTAGTTTATGGTATTGGTCGCGCGCCGCATATAGGCTTTCCATGCGTCAGATCCCGACTCGCGTCCCCCGCCGGTTTCCTTCTCGCCGCCAAAGGCCCCGCCGATTTCGGCGCCCGAGGTGCCGATATTGACGTTGGCGATGCCGCAATCGCTGCCGGCCGGCGAAAGAAAGCGTTCGGCCTCGCGCACGTCGGTGGTGAATACCGACGAGGAAAGCCCTTGCGGTACGGCGTTTTGCAGGGCGACGGCTTCGTCGAAGTTTTCGTAGCGCAGCACGTAGAGAATCGGTGCAAAGGTTTCATGGCAGACGGTGGCGGTTTGCGAAGTCATCTCGGCAATGGCGGGCTGAACGTAAAACCCTTTATCCAAACCGGCCAAAGCCACACGCCCGCCGCCGGTAACCTTGCCGCCGTCTTTGCGCGCGGCCTCCAGCGCGGCCTGCATGCCCTGGTAAGCGGCCTCGTCGATCAGCGGGCCGACCAGGGTTCCGGCCTCCAGGGGGTTGCCGATGCGCACCGAGGCATAGGCCTTTTTGATGCGCTCAACCAGGCCATCGTACAGGCTGCTGTGGACGATGAGGCGGCGCAACGTGGTGCAACGCTGGCCGGCGGTGCCTACTGCAGAAAACAATATCGCTGGCAGGACCATTTTCAGATCGGCCGAGGGCGTCACGATCATGGCGTTATTGCCGCCCAGTTCCAGAATGGTTTTGGCAAAACGTGCCGCCGCGCGGCTACCGACGGCGCGGCCCATGCGGGTGGAACCCGTAGCGGAGATCAGCGGCACGCGCGCATCGTCCACCAGCGCCTCGCCCACATCTGCGCGGCCGATGATGAGTTGCGAAATCCCGTCGGGGGCCGTTCCGCCGTTATCGCGATATTTTTTCAGGGCACGCAGGAACAGGGCTTGGGTGGCGATGGCCGTCAGCGGCGTTTTTTCCGAAGGTTTCCAGACCACGGCGTTGCCGCAGACCAGCGCCAGCGCCGTGTTCCAGGACCATACCGCCACCGGGAAATTGAAGGCGCTGATCACACCGACCACACCCAGCGGGTGCCACTGCTCCATCATGCGATGGCCGGGGCGCTCGGAGGCGATAGTAAGGCCATACAGCTGCCGGGAAAGGCCGACGGCGAAATCGCAGATGTCGATCATTTCCTGTACTTCGCCCAAGCCTTCCTGGCGGATTTTGCCGGCTTCCATGGTCACCAGTTCGCCCAACGCGTCTTTGTGAGCGCGCAGTTCTTCGCCCAACTGCCGCACCAGCTCGCCGCGCTTGGGCGCCGGGACGTTGCGCCATTGCAGGAAAGCAGCATGCGCTTCGCCGATTTTGTGGTTCACCGCTTCAGGGCTATCGACCTTCAGGGTTGCGAGGACTGAGCCGTCGATGGGAGAGCGGGCTTCCAAGGCGGAGCCGGAATGCGCGGCGAGATCGACGCCAAGTTTGGCGAAAAGTGATTTGCTGTCCATGAAATCGTCCTGAAATTGGTAAAGCGCCACAAAAGACGCTTCAAAATGCGGAAAGGCGGGAGATTACACCATCCCCCGCCTTTCTTACGTTACAACCGGATTTCCCGCTTCAATGCTGCGGATTCATGCGCTCGCCATGCGACATCTTGTTAAGCGCATTGAGATAGGCCTTGGCCGAGGCCACCACGATATCGGTGTCCGCCCCCACGCCGTTGACGATACGCCCGCCCTTGCTCAAACGCACCGTCACTTCGCCCTGCGAATCGGTACCCTCGGTGACGTTGTTGACCGAGTACAGAAGTAGCTCCGAATCGCTTTTGACCAGGCTTTCCAGCGCCTTGAAAGTGGCGTCCACTGGTCCGGCGCCCTTGGATTCGCAGTTGCGCTCCTTGCCGCCGTCGGCGATCACCAGTTTGGCGAAGGGCTCCTCGCCGGTTTCCACGTGGGCAGTGATGGACACCAGGTGGTACTGCTCCTCCACCTGCGTCACCATTTCGTCCGACACCAGCGCCTGGATATCTTCATCAAAAATCTCGCTCTTCTTGTCGGCCAGTTCCTTGAATTTCTGGAAGGCCGCGTTCAGAGCCACTTCGGACTCGAGCACGATGCCCAACTCCTTCAAACGTTCGCGAAAGGCCGAGCGACCGGATAATTTCCCCAGGGAAAGTTTGTTGTTATGCCAGCCCACATCCTGGGCGCGCATGATTTCATAGGTCTCGCGGTGCTTTAGCACGCCGTCCTGGTGGATGCCCGATTCGTGCGCAAAAGCATTGGCGCCGACCACGGCCTTGTTGGGCTGCACCGGGTAGCCGGTGATGGTGGATACCAGCTTGGAGGCCGGCACAATCTGGGTGGCGTCGATGCGCGTTTCCACGTTGAAGTAGTCCTTGCGGGTACGCACCGCCATGACGATTTCTTCCAGCGAGGCATTGCCGGCGCGCTCGCCCAGGCCGTTGATGGTGCACTCCACCTGACGCGCGCCCCCCTTCACCGCAGCCAGCGAATTGGCCACGGCCATGCCGAGGTCGTTGTGGCAGTGGGTGGACCAAATCACCTTATCGGAATTGGGCACGCGCTCGATCAGGGTGCGCATATGCTCGCCCCACAGCTCCGGGATGCTGTAGCCCACCGTGTCCGGCACATTGATGGTCCTGGCGCCTGCCTTGATGACGGCTTCGAACACCCGGCACAGGAAATCCATATCGCTGCGCACCGCGTCTTCCGCCGAAAACTCAACGTCGTCGGTGAAAGTGCTGGCGAACTTGACGGCATCGACCGCTGCAACCAATACCTGATCGGGCGACATGCGCAGCTTATGCTGCATATGGATGGGCGAGGTGGCGATAAAGGTATGGATGCGCTTGCGTTCGGCCGGCTTGATGGCGTCGCCGGCCTTTTGAATATCGCCGGCTTGCGCACGCGCCAGCGAGCAGATGGTGGAATCCTTGACCACGCTGGCAACCGCGTGGATGGCCTCGAAGTCGCCCTGGCTGGCCGCGGCGAAGCCGGCTTCGATGACGTCGACCTTCATCTTTTCCAGTTGCTTGCCGATGCGCACTTTTTCTTCGCGGGTCATGGAAGCGCCGGGGCTTTGCTCGCCGTCGCGCATGGTGGTGTCGAATATGATTAATTGGTCCATGGATTTACTCGTCTAAAAGTCGTGGATACCCGCTGATCGCTGTTGCGAACCGCGCTGAGACTACCAAAAAGAAAGGGGGGTGGGGTATTTAGCGCGCGAAGCGCAGCAGCAGGCCCAGGATAAGGCCCGCCGGAATGGTACGAATGGCAATGAAATTGCGCGAATTCATGGTTTCACTATAGCGTGTTGCGCCCGCATCCGCAACCACGGCCTGCCGCGCCCTCTGGACGAGATTCCCAACAGTCCGACCAGCACCAACAGCCACAGGGTCGGGTCGGCTCTGCTGTCGCGGATCATGCCGCACCCGCCGCCACCCCCGCCTGAACTGCTCGTAACCGGAACCGGGGCAGCGGGCACAGGTTCGGAATAAAGGCGCGCGACGGCAAAGTCAGCAGTCGTATCCGCTGCAACACCGCTACTCCGCTGCCCAAAAACGAGTACCCGCCCTTTGCCGTCAACGCCGATGCCGGCCGGAGTGATAAAAGCGGGATCGCCCAGACTGGCAGGATGTCGCAAGGACGCAACGCCATTACCGGCACCAAAGGAAGAATCCAGCTTTCCATCCGATGTGATACGCACGACAACAGGGTCGGCAGGAACGGGTACTCCCTGCGGGGCGGCCGTCAGAATACCGGTGACCAGCAGACGGCCGGCCGTATCAATTGCATACGACGGTTTGAACGAAAAATTGCTGGCGAGTCCGGAAAGATTCGACCCGACTATGGTGGTGGTGGAAAGTTTCACGGGCAAAACAAGGCCGGTCGGTCCAGAGGCAGGCAGCGTGCCGTCTGCACGAAGGGGCACCCAGGACGTTTTGGCATCCCCCTGCAAGATCAGGGAAACCGCTCCGCCAGGAGCCGCCAAAACTGTCAGACCATTCACCAAAATACTCGGATCATCCGACTTCACCAGCGAGAATCCACCGGTTCCGAATGTTGTGTCCAGATTTCCTGCGGCATCAAGCTGAAAGACGCAAAGATCCAAGGGGCTGGAGCGGGCACCAGCCACCATCACCATGCGCCCGATACTGCTTCTCACCATAGCGGACCATGCGAGTGGCGCTGAAGCCGGCACAGAATTTGGGCATCGTGCAATCAGCGCGGTAAGCGCCTGCGACCGAACCCCGTCAACCTGGCCAACGGCGGATATGTAAGTAAAACTCGGACTGGCCGGGAGCGGTGAATAGATGCTGCCTAGCCCCGGATACAAAACAACCGCCGCACCATCGGATAGAAAAGCCGCAGCATTTTGAAGCCCGCTCGGTCTTGCGCTTCCGCCGGTCGCATAGGCGCTATCGAACGCACCATTCGCCATCCACCGACTGACGATGGCGTAAGGAGGGTAGGCGAGAATGCAAGATGAGGGGCCGCCTATACAGGGGCTGTTGTACAGACCGGCAAGCGTCACGGACCCATCGCCGCGCTCCTGGAAGTCGCCTGCATAGGCAAGGCCGGCCCCATCCGGAGATGGCAATGAACCAATTCCATTGCCGAAAGCAAGGTCGATCTGCCCCGACTCCGTGAATTTGACGATTCTGCCGTTTTTGGCGACGGGATTTACGCGACTGACGTCGGAAAAATAGACTCCTCCAAAAGCAAACACCCCGCCGTTGCCGGCGCTGGAACCGCCCAGCGCCATGGAATTTGCCTGGGCACCGGGCAGGCGAGCAATACCATTTGTACCGAAGGTTTGGTCATAGTCGCCGGCGGACTGGGCTGCTGCGTTTTCAACCGACGCCAGCGCAAATACGGCAATCAACAGCAGGGATTGACAGGCGCAAGCTTGCCGCATCGCCATCCGCCACTTCTTCATTGCCATGGCTTAGGGGTTAACCGGGGGCTTTTCACCCTTGATGAGCCCAATCGCCGCCATCACATAACCCGACAGCGCATAGCACACAAACAGACCCCACAGTACATGCGAGGGCTCAATGGTGACTACCAAGTAACCCACCGCGATGGCCGGCACCACCCAGAACGGCACGCTACGGCGCAGATTGATGTCCTTGCCGCTGTAGAACTTGATGTTAGTAACCATGGTCACGCCGGCGAAAATGGTTACCGCCCACGCCAGCCATTTCACGTCTTCGCCCTTGATGTGATAGTCGCTCAGCACCCAGATCAGGCCGGTCACCAGGGCTGCGGCGGCGGGACTGGGGATACCCTGGAAAAATTTTTTATCGACCACACCGATATTGGTATTGAAGCGCGCCAGCCGGATGGCGGCGCCCGCTACGTAGACAAAGGCGGCGAACCAGCCCCACTTGTCCATCGGCTGCAGCGCCCAGGTGTACATCAGCAATGCTGGCGCCACACCGAAGGAAACCATATCGGAGAGACTGTCGTACTCGGCGCCGAATTCGCTTTGCGTGCGGGTGAGGCGTGCCACGCGGCCATCGAGGCTGTCCAACACCATGGCGACGAACACGAAAATGCAGGCCTTTTCAAAGTCGCCATTCATGCCTTTGACGATGGCGTAAAAACCCGACAGCAGCGCCGCCGTGGTGAACAGATTGGGCAGGATGTAAATGCCCTTTTTGCGGCGCTCTGGGTCGAGCAGGCCTTTGCGAATCTTGGGAATAGGTGAATTCATCGCCTGAAAGGAAAACCCGATGCGTCCATTCTAGCGGAAGGCCGCGCTCAAGTCGCCGCGCCGCGCCAAACGGTGCCCATGCACTCGCCCATGCGTATGGCGCGCGCCGACGCCCAGGCGGGATTGAAGGTCATGGTTTTGGCGGGGACCAACAGCACCACGGTGGAGCCCAGCAGGAAGCGGCCCATTTCCGCGCCTTTCGCCAGGGACACCTCCCCGTCGGCGTAGGTCCACTCGCGAACATCGCGGCTGCGCGGGGGATTGACCACGCCGTGCCACACGGTAGCCATGCTGCCGACGATGGTCGCGCCCACCAGCACCATGGCCAGTGAGCCTTGGGCCGTGGAAAAAATACAAACTACCCGTTCGTTGCGTGCAAACAGCCCCGGCACCCCGCGCGCGGTGGTGGGATTCACCGAAAACAGGTCGCCCGGCACATAGATCATGCGCGTGAGCTTTCCCGCACAGGGCATGTGGATGCGGTGGTAGTCGCGGGGACTCAGGTAAAGCGTGGCGAAACTGCCGTCCTGAAACTGTGCGGCGAGTTTCTCATCGCCGCCAACCAGCGCCGTGGTCGAGTATTGATGGCCCTTGGCCTGAAAAATCTGGTCGCGGTCGATCGCGCCGAACTGGCTGATGGCACCGTCTACCGGGCAGACGAAGTCGGCATTGGCCAGCGGCCGCACCTCGGGGCGTAGCGGGCGTGTAAAAAACTCGTTGAACGTGGGGTAGGCAGCAATGTCCGGATTGACGGCCTCGCTCATATCGACACTGTATTTGCCGATGAACCAGGAAATCGTGCGGGTGGTCACGAAACCCAGCCGCGAGCCCGCCACCAGGCCGGCGAACTCGGTCAGGGCCCGTTTGGGCAGCAGATATTGGGGTAGTACGGCAAAACGGTCGGACACTATCGAATTCCAAAGATGCGATTGGCGCTCATTATATCGGGGGTCGCTCATTGGTCAGTGAGGACGACATTTCGACAAAAGCAAAAAGGGCCGGTTTCCCGGCCCTTTGTAGACAACTTTCAAAGCTAGTTTTTACTTTGATCTACCAATTTATTCTTTTTAATCCACGGCACGTTGCTTGGGGTTTCGCGAGGCACTGCCTCGCGCCAAGCGACGCCCAAGCCCCTACCGGGGCGCGGAGAGTGGACTTAGTTGCGGCTTTGGTCAACCAGCTTATTCTTTTTGATCCAAGGCATCATGCTTCTAAGTTTCGCCCCCACCTCCTCAATCGGATGCTCCCGCAACAAACGGCGGCGCGCTTCCATGGTCGGTGCACCGGCGCGGTTTTCCAGAATAAAGCTTTTTGCATACTCGCCGGTCTGGATATCCTTGAGGCAGGCGCGCATGGCGGCCTTGGTTTCTTCGGTGATGATCTTGGGCCCGGTCACGTATTCGCCGTACTCGGCGTTGTTGGAGATCGAGTAATTCATATTGGCAATGCCGCCTTCGTAGATCAGATCCACGATCAGCTTGGTTTCGTGCAGACACTCGAAGTAGGCCATCTCGGGCGCATAACCGGCTTCCACCAGCGTCTCGTAACCGGCCTTGATGAGTTCAACGATGCCGCCGCACAGCACGGTTTGCTCGCCGAACAAATCGGTCTCGGTTTCTTCGCGGAAATTGGTTTCAATCACGCCGCCGCGCGTGCCGCCGATGGCGGCTGCGTAGGACAGCGCCACGTGCTTGGCCTTGCCGCTCTGGTCCTGGTGGACGGCGATCAGCGAGGGCACGCCCCCGCCCTGTGTATAAGTGGAGCGCACCAGGTGGCCGGGGCCCTTGGGCGCGATCATGATCACGTCCACATCGGCGCGCGGCACCACCTGACCGTAGTGAATATTGAAGCCGTGGGCGAAAGCCAGCGTGGCACCCTTCTTGAGATAGGGATCGACCTCGCTCTTGTAGGTAGCGGCGATGTGCTCGTCGGGCATCAGCATCATGACCAGATCCGCCGTCTTGACGGCATCCTTCACCTCAGCCACCTTCAGCCCGGCCTTCTTGGCCTTGGCCCAGGAGGCGCCGTCTTTGCGCAGACCCACCGTTACCTTCACGCCGCTTTCATGCAGATTCAGCGCGTGAGCGTGGCCTTGCGAGCCGTATCCGACGATGGTGACTTTCTTGCCCTTGATGAGGGAAAGGTCGGCGTCTTTGTCGTAATAAACTTTCATTGCAACTTCTCCGAGTGATAAATTTTTATGCTTTGACAATCCATTCGCCACGGCCAATGCCACAGGCCCCGGTGCGAACGGTTTCCAGAATTAAAGCGCGGTCGATGGCATCGATGAAGGCATCGAGCTTGTCGCCGGTACCGGTCAATTCGATGACGTAGGTCTTTTCCGTCAAATCGAGAATGCGCGCGCGAAAAATATCGGCCGTGCGTTTCAGCTCATCGCGATCCTTCCCGACCGCACGCACCTTCACCAGCATCAGTTCGCGCTCGACGTGCTTGCCTTCGTTGAGATCGACGATTTTGACGATATCCACCAGCTTGTTTACTTGCTTGGTGATCTGCTCGATCACCTCGTCCGAACCGCTGGTGACGATGGTCATGCGCGACAGCGTGGCGTCTTCAGTCGGCGCCACCGTCAATGATTCGATGTTGTAACCGCGCGCCGAGAACAGACCCGCCACACGCGACAGCGCGCCGGCTTCGTTCTCCACAAGGAGCGAAAGAATATGCCGCATCGCTTACAACTCCTCGGCAAAGATCATTTCGCTGATGCCCTTGCCGCCCGGCACCATGGGGAACACGTTCTCTTTCTGGTCGGTGATGAAATTCATGAACACCAGCCGGTCCTTCATGGCGAAGGCTTCTTTCAAAGCGCCCTCCACATCGCCCGGTTTTTCCACCAGCATGCCGACGTGTCCGTACGATTCCGCCAGCTTCACAAAATCCGGCAGCGCATCCATATACGACTCGGAATGGCGGTCGCCGTGGAAGAATTCCTGCCACTGGCGCACCATGCCGAGGTAACGGTTGTTGAGCAGGATCACCTTGATCGGCAGGTGGTACTGCTTGCAAGTGGAAAGCTCCTGTATGCACATTTGCACCGAGCCTTCGCCGGTAATGCAGGCCACGTCCTGATCGGGGAAGGCGAACTTGGCACCCATGGCGTAGGGAATGCCCACCCCCATGGTGCCCAGGCCGCCCGAGTTGATCCAGCGGCGCGGCTTATCGAAGCGGTAGTACTGCGCGGCCCACATCTGGTGCTGGCCCACGTCGGAAGTGACGATGGCGTCACCCTTGGTCACGTCCCACAATTTCTCGATCACGTACTGCGGCTTGATGATGGTGTCGGAAGGCCGGTACTTCAGGCAGTCCTTGGCACGCCAGCCGTCGATTTCCTTCCACCAGGCGGCGATGGCCTTGGCATCCGGTTTTTGTTCGGCGGCCTTCAGTTGCGCGATCAGTTCCTGCACCACGTCCTTGATATTGCCGACGATGGGCACATCCACCTTCACGCGCTTGGAAATCGAGGACGGGTCGATGTCGATATGGATGATCTTGCGCTGCGGATTCCCGGAAGCAAAGTGCTCTGGGTTGCCGATCACGCGATCGTCAAAGCGCGCGCCGATGGCAATCAGCACATCGCAGTTCTGCATGGCCATATTGGCTTCCACCGTGCCGTGCATGCCCAGCATGCCGACGAACTGCTTATCGCTGGCGGGGTAAGCGCCCAGCCCCATCAGGGTGTTGGTGCAGGGATAGCCCAGCAGACGAACCAGCTCGGTCACCTCGGGCGAGGCATTTCCCAATACCGTGCCGCCGCCCACGTACACCATGGGCTTGTGTGCGCCCAGGAGCATTTGCATGGCCTTCTTGATCTGCCCGGCGTGGCCCTTGGTCACCGGCCGATAGGAACGCATTTCCACTGTCTCGGGGTAATGGAACAGGCATTTGGCGGCTGAAACATCCTTCGGAATATCCACCACCACCGGTCCCGGACGACCCGTCGTGGCGATATAAAACGCCTTCTTGATCGTCAGCGCCAGATCGGCCACGTCCTTCACCAGAAAGTTGTGCTTCACGCAGGGGCGGGTAATGCCGACCGTGTCGCACTCCTGAAACGCATCCTGGCCGATGGCGTGGGTAGGCACCTGGCCGGTGATGATGACCATCGGGATCGAATCCATATAGGCCGTGGCGATGCCGGTCACGGCATTGGTCACACCTGGGCCGGAAGTCACCAGCGCCACGCCGGGGCGGCCGGTGGCGCGCGCATAGGCGTCGGCGGCGTGTACTGCGGCCTGCTCATGGCGCACCAGAATATGGGAAAAACTTTTTTGTTTGTAAATCTCGTCGTAAATCACCAGCACGGCGCCGCCGGGATAGCCGAACAGGTATTCGACTTTTTCCTCTTTAAGGGCGCGGCAAACGATTTCGGCGCCGGAAATAGCTTCCGTGGATTGCGCAGCGGACGGCGCGTGGGGGTTATCGCTTAATTTCATGATTGTCGTCGTATGAGCGGGTCGAAAACGGATACGTTCGCGGGCTGGCATCCCCCACGAGCTCTTATCCACATATTGCTTCCGCCGGTGGTAGCGTACGGCGGCTGTTGTGCAGCGCCATGCGAACGTCCCAGCTGAACCTACTCACCACGACAATCCGGGGGTCGCCCAGGGTATTGTGCAGTGCAGAATAACGAACCTTACCGATTGGCGCGCAAATGGTCAAGCACGGGGGAATCTTGCTAGACTTCGCCACATCGCAGCGCCTGCACTTTTGACCCCTTTCCACCCCTTTTTACGAAAAAACCGAGGTAAACCTGGCTACTCCACTGGAACTTTCCGACTTTCTGGCCTCGGTGGAGCGGCGCGCGTTTAAACAAGCGGTTTTTGCCGTAAAAGACGACGAAGCGGCGCTGGATATCGTCCAGGACGGCATGCTGAAGCTGGCAGAAAGCTACGCCGACCGTCCGGTGACGGAACTGCCCATGCTGTTCCAGCGCATCCTGCAAAACACCATCCGCGACTGGTTCCGGCGCAGCAAAGTCCGTTCCACCTGGACCACCCTCTTTTCCAGCTTCGGCAGCAAGGACGAGGAAGGGGAAGACCGGGATTTCCTGGAAACCCTGGAAGCCGAGGACGACGGCAATATCCCCGTCCGGCCCGACGACCAAGTCAACCAGGACCAATTAATGGGCATTATCGAGGAGGCGGTGGGCCGTTTGCCGGCCCGTCAACGCGAAGCCTTCCTGCTGCGTTACTGGGAGGAACTGGATGTAGCCGAGACCGCCGCCGCAATGGGCTGTTCGGAGGGAAGTGTTAAGACTCACTGCTCCCGGGCCACGCAAGCGCTCTCGGTCATGTTACGAACCAAAGGGATAACTTTGGACGATTTGCCTCGTCCGAAATGAAAAAGGCTGGATACCGCCATGAATGAAGCCGACTTCGCCCGCAAAATCACCACCCATCTGAGCCAGGCCAGCACTGAACTGCAGCCCGCCCAGCTTGCCCGCCTGCGCACTGCCCGGGAGCGCGCCGTCGCGTCCGTACGCCAACCGGCCGTCGGCCTGTCGCTGGCCCTGGGCGGCGGCAGAACCCTCAAGCTGCCGCGTTTTTCACGTAAAACACTGATTTCATTGGTTGTTATTACCATTGCCGCCGCCTGGTTTGGTTATAACCAGTGGTCGCAGGACGATTATTACGACAATGTCGGCGAATTGGACGCCCAGCTCCTCACCGGGGAATTGCCGATTAACGCATTTCTCGACAAGGACTTCGAGTCGTGGGTAAAAGAGTCGGCGGAGTAATGCAGGCAGCTCTGGCTGCCTTTTTCCTGGTCTTTCTGGTCTGGCTTCCCCTTAGCGCCCAAGCTCAGGTTCAGAGCCCTTCTGGCAAGGCCGACACCAAAGCCAGCGTCAAGACCGAAAAATCTGCCGCCACTCCGGTCGATTGGGGAAAAATCCCCTCCGACGAGCGCAAAGTACTGGCGCCCTTGGAAAAAGACTGGGCGCAACTGCCCGCAGCCGGCCAAAGGCGCATGATCACTGCCGCCAAGCAATACCCGAAAATGACCCCCATCCAGCAGCAGCGCTTCCAGGAACGCATCCGCGACTGGGCTGCGCTGACCCCGGAACAACGTCACAAGGCGCGCGATAAGTACCAAGACGTGTCCAAGCTACCCCCGGACAAGCAGCAAAAGCTGAAAGACCGCTGGAACGAGAAATCGGCTGCCGCCCCGGCTGCGGCTGCACCAGCCGCTCCTGCAACCGCCGCCACTCCCGCAACAAAGTAGTGGAGCCGGCCTCGAACGACGCCGCGAGCCCGGCATTGTCCGCACCTGCGTCCACACACGCCGTATTTCCCGTGCCACCTGTGCCACCCGTACGCCGCCGCCTGGCCTCCCTGTTATACGAGGCTCTGCTGTTGCTGGCGCTGATCCTGATCGCTTCCTTCCTGGTCATCGGCTTTGTTGTGTCCTTGCAGCCGGGTTGGTCACAGGCACTATTCCGGCTTTACCTCCTGCCGGTCATCGCCTGGTATTTCATCTGGTTCTGGACCCACGGCGGACAGTCCTTGCCCATGAAAACCTGGCGCATCCGCGTCGTTGATGCCTCAGGTCGGGCATTGAGCCTGAAACGGGCTCTGCTGCGTTTTTTCTACTGTCTGCTGGTCTATGGCCCCGTCGGAGCAGGGATCGCCCTGCTATTCGTTGCGGGTCACGTCAGTCCGCTGATCACCATCTGGCTGTTTGTACCCGCGATTGCCGCGTGGTGGTGGGCACGCTTCGACGCGGACCGTCAATCTCTGCACGATCGTCTGGCCGGCACGCGCCTCATCGATACGCGTGCACAGGACCCGGCCTAATCGGCCCGTTAACTCTGGCCGGCACTAGCGGATGGCGGGACGCGGCACGCGCGTCGAGTATTCCTTGAACAGGATCAGCACCGCCGCGAAACCAAAAAACAATAGCAGCGGCGCGGACGCGCTGATCATCGGCGGCCAGTCGTTCAGCACGGTGAGGTTGGACGCCAACTGGTTGAGGAAGTAAAACCCTAGGCCGATCATGATGCCAAGCAGCAGATTGGCGCCTATGCCGCCGGCACGCTGGGTCTGGATCGCGAACGGAATCGCCAGCAGCATCATGATGATGACGGCGGCCGGCTGCAACAGCTTGCCCCAGCGCGCCAGTTCGTACTTGGTGCTGTTCTGGCGGTTTTCGCGCAAATGGTCGATGTAAGCCGAAAGATTCATCAGCGACATTTCTTCCGGGTTATTCAATAGCACCGCCACCAGGTCGGGCGTCATCGCCGAACTCCAGACCTCGGCAGGCAATCTTTCAATGCGGGCGCGCTCGCCTTCGAAGGTGGTCTTTTCCACGTTCTTCAGGTTCCAGCGGTTATTGCTGTCGTAATTGCCGCGCTCGGCCAGCCAAATGGCGGACAGGCGGTGATCGCGGTCGAACTTGTAAATGCGCAAATTAATCAATTCCATCTTCGGTGTGACGTCTTCAATGTTGACGAAGGACAGATCGTCCTTGGCCCACAGGCCCGAGCGAAAGCGCTGCGCAACGATGGTGCTGGTGGCAGACAGGCGCAGCCTTTGCGCCCCATCCTTGGCCACCGGAACGATGATTTCGCCGAACAAAAAGATCAGCACCGAAAACGCCATGCCGATCAGGGCCGAGTAACCTGCGAGCTTGGTGAGCGAAAGCCCGGAGGCGCGCATCACTGTCAGTTCCGACTGGGTGGACATGCGCGATATGGCGAGCAGCGTACCCATCAACGCCGCCACCGGAAAAATCACCGTCACGTGCGCGGGCTGCGACAGCGCCACGTAGGCCAGCACCACCGGCAGGCCCAGGTTCGATTTCGCCAGATCGCCCAGCTCGTGGATCAGGTCAAATAATGCGAATAGCGCCACCAGGGCCAGCAGCAAAAGACCCGTGTATTGAAAGATTTCCCGGGTCAGATAACGAAAAAACGTGGACATACCGAGAGGTTACTAGAAACAAGAGGGCTGCGGCGCGGGCGAACGCCCTTCTTGCCCCGCATTTTTTGCGGTAACGCTCAGGCGAGCATATCCGCCAATCGGCTCGCCAGCACCTCGGCTTCTTCGTCGCTGCTGCTCTTGGCGATGGCCGCACGGTAGCTTTCGGCCAGTTCGCGCAGGTCGGCGCGGCTGGAGGCCTTCTCGAGTTTCAGGGTGAAAAAGAACGACTTCAATCCCAGGGCGGTGACGATGGTGACGTTCATGAAGTCCTTGGCCTGGCGAAAACGGCCGAATTCGTCCTGGGGTCCGGCGCCGGCTGAAGCCGCCTTGGCAGTAGCCGTTTCGACCGTCGCTGTGCCGGCCACCTCGACCAGTTGCAGGGACTCCAGCTGACCGAGAAAATCATCCGGCGCGCCGATCTTGGCCGCTTCTTCCTGCAGGATGAAGGCCGGTTGTTGACCGTCGATCAAAATCAGCATCGTCCGCAGACGCGGCGCCAGCTTCATCTTGCGGCTGGTGACTTCCTGCACGCCTAGCGGGGTCTTCGCGTAGATGCTTGCTGCGCCCATGGGCTCTCCTCCTCATGTGCTTTATAAGGAGAATCATACGCTTTGCAACACAAATGTAAAAAAAACCCACATGCGCGTGCTTTTCAGACGCGCCGACTTCTATACCGGTTCGCCCTTGCCCACCTCCGGCTGCGCCGGAAACCGCTTTTGAAACCAGGCATCCCATAGCGGCGTCACCTTGGCGGCGGTTGCGGCCGCCTCATCGCCGTACAGGTAAAAGCCCAGCACGGCCATGCTCGGCCCGCCGCAGTTGAAGGCGCCCACGGCGGCGATGCCCGGCCCCGGCTGGTCCAGCCGCAGCAGCGCGTCGAACGGGCTCTCGGTGAAATACTCCACTATGCCGCCAAACGCCGGCACGCCCGCAGGTGCGCTCCAACGCTGGCCGACCTTCACGCCTTTCACACCTAGCGCAGTAGTTAGTGCGTCCCAGGCCTCGCCTTCTGTGCCTGCGAAGGAGGCGGTGCACTTCATATTGACCGAGCTCTGGCCGCCAAAGTGCGTGAGATAAAGCCGCAGCGCGCGCAGGAAGCCAGGCAAGCCGTATTCGGCGCCTTCCAGTTGGTGGTCCCAATCGTCGGTGCTGGCGAAATGGCTTTGCACGATGCGCACAATGCAGTTGCCGCCGTCGCGCGCTTCTACGCTCCACTCATGCGCGATGGCTGGTGCGCCGGGGCCCCAGCCATCCGACTGCGCGGCCCAGCGATGCGGCGGCTCCCAGGCGGTGACGGTTGAAATGGCTTCCATGCCCGCGCCGAAGTCCAGCTTGATGGCCACCGGCCTGCCATCGCGCTCGTCGATGACGGCCGGCACCAGCCAGGCCGACAGGCCCGGTCCGGTGGCGATGGCCTGCCAGACTTGTTCCGGTGTACCGGGGACCTCGACTTCGATCTGAACCGAACGGCGCCCGGAGGCTTCTTTTTTCACAGTCATGATGGTTCCTTGATAGCGGATTTCGGCGGCGATGGATGCGCGACCACCACCAGCCGGTGCAGGCGGCCGCCTGGCGCGGATTCATCGTGATATTTCGCAACGAGTTTGGCGATGTCGTCGGCAAGCTCTTTGCTGAAGGCGGCGCGGTCCTGGGCGGAGCGAAAGCGAAGCTCGGTATCCACCGCCAGGGTGGCCAGACCCTTTTTCTCTTTTTGCGCGCGACGTACCAAGTCGCCCACCTCGCGCACCACGCGCGCACCCAGCGCGATGAGATAACTCGCAGACAGACGATCGACGTCGCGATTTGCATCGATGGCGATGGGTCCCAGCGCACCCGGCGAGACCACGTAGGAAGCGGCCGTCGCCACCAGCAGCCGCTCCGTCAACCCACCCCACCGACGTTCATCGGCAAGGCGTACCAGCCCGTGCCCTTCCAGCGCATGCAGATGGTAATTGACCTTTTGCCGGGCCAGCCCGACCCGGGCGGCCAGGGTTGCCGCCGAAGCGGGGCTGGCCAGTTCAGCTAGCAACCGGCTGCGAATGGGTTCCAGGGCCGCTGTCGCGGCCGCCGGGTCATCGATCACTTGAATATCGAGCATGAGAGGAGAATATCCTTGACAAATTTATTTGTCAATAAAATTTTAAAGCGGCGATCAGGGTGGTCCGGCCGCTAATCCCGGCTTCTGATCTATGCGCACTTGCCACAACCTTCGGTAGATTCCGCCAGGTAGCCGCCAAAGAAAAAGCCCGCTTGCGCGGGCTTTTTCAGATTGCTATCGCTACTACCTATACAGGCCGCCTGTCAGTTACCGCAGGCGGCACCGTGCTTAATCATGCTGGTAGATATCGACGTCCTTGGTTTCCGGGATGAACAGCATACCGATCACGAACGTTCCCAAGGCCACCACTACCGGGTACCAGAGGCCGTAGTAAACGTCGCCGGTCGCCGCTACCATGGCGAAGGCGGTGGTCGGCAACAGCCCGCCGAACCAGCCGTTGCCGATGTGGTACGGCAGGCTCATCGAGGTGTAGCGGATGCGGGTCGGGAACAGCTCGACCAGCAGGGCTGCGATCGGGCCGTAGACCATGGTAACCAGGATCACCAGCACCGTCAGTAGCACCACGATCATGACCTTGTCCATAGACTTGTCGTCCGCCTTGGCGGTCAGGCCCGCATCCTTCGCGGCAGCCAGCACACTCTTGCGGAACTCGTCCACAGCTTTCTTGCTGTCGGCCGAGAAGCCGTGGCCTTCCGCGTTCAGCGTCGCGGTCGGCGCGGTCATTTCCTTGTCGCCGATCTTGATCACCGCCGGGCTGCCGGCCGCACCCGCTGCATTCTTGTAGGGAATGTAGCTTTGGGCGAGAGCACGCTTGGCAAGATCGCAGGAACTCAGGAAGTCGATTTCGCGCGCGATCGGGCTACCCTGGAAGGAGCACTGCGCCGGATCGGCCGTCACCGTCACCTGCGCGGACTGCTGCGCCTTCTCCAGAGCCGGATTGGCGTAGTGCATGAGCGCGGGGAACAGCGTGAAATACGACGCTGCGGCGATCAGGCAACCGGCCATGATGATCATCTTGCGGCCGATACGGTCCGACAGCCAGCCGAAGAAAATGAAGAACGGCGTGCCGATGGCCAGCGAGACGGCGATCAGGATGTTGGCGGTATTCGCGTCCATCTTGACGATGCTGGTGAGGAAGAACAGCGCGTAAAACTGACCCGAGTACCAGACCACCGCCTGACCTGCGGTGAGGCCCAGCAGCGCCAGGATCACGATCTTCAGGTTCTTCCACTCGCCGAACGATTCAGCCAGCGGCGCCTTGGAGGTCTTGCCTTCCGATTTCATTTTCTGGAAGGCGGGGGATTCGTTCAACGACAAACGAATCCAGACCGAGATGCCGAGCAGGAAAATCGAGATCAGGAACGGAATACGCCAGCCCCAATCGGCGAACTTTTCCTCGCCCATCGACATGCGGGTGCCGAGGATGACCAGCAGCGACAGGAACAGACCCAGGGTAGCCGTAGTCTGTATCCAGCTGGTGTAGAAGCCGCGCTTGCCGTGCGGCGCGTGTTCGGCCACGTAAGTTGCCGCGCCGCCGTACTCACCACCCAACGCAAGGCCCTGCAACATGCGCAGCGCGATCAGGATCACCGGCGCCGTCACACCCAGCGTGGCATAACCGGGCAGCAGGCCGACCACGAAAGTGGAGGCACCCATGATCATGATGGTGATAAGGAAGGTGTACTTGCGGCCGATCATGTCACCCAGGCGACCGAACACCAGCGCGCCAAAGGGACGCACCAGGAAGCCGGCGGCAAAGGCGAGCAGCGCGAAAATGTAAGCCGAGGTCGGGTCCAGGCCGGAGAAAAACTGCTTGGCGATAATGGCTGCGAGCGAGCCGTACAGATAAAAGTCGTACCACTCAAAAACGGTGCCCAGCGACGAGGCGAAGATAACCTTCTTTTCCTCGGCGGTCATGGGCATGTCGGCTGCTGTGCTGGCTGAAGACATGTGTTCCTCCTGTGGATGGCGGGATGTAAGTGCAGTTGCCACTTCCAAATACGCGCTGCCGATAGACTGTATTACCAGTACTAATTGCAGTTCTTTTTATTGAGGAAACCCGGCGCAAAAATTCCGCCGGTTATTTTCCCGTACCGGATAGTACGGGCGGCTTCCTCCGGCCCACAATTGGGGGAAACCCTATCGATCCGTGGTGCGCTGCACCATTCCCGGCTCGGTTTCTCCGCTGTTTGCATTGCCCGCGCTGCCGGCGCCGCCGCCTCCTGCACCGACGGCCAATTGCACCAGCTGGGCCAGCGACTTCACTTCCAGCTTTTCCATGACGTGGGCGCGGTGTACTTCCACGGTCTTGATGCTGATGGAGAGTTCATCGGCGATTTCGCGGTTGAGTTTGCCGGCCACCACCAGGTTCATCACCTCGCGCTCGCGCTGCGAGAGCTGCGCCAGTCGCCGGTTGTGCGACTGGTCGCGTGCCTGCGCCGCGCGCGCAGCGGCGTCGCGCACCAGGCATTCCTGCACCACCGCGACGATGTGTTTGTAGTCGAAGGGCTTCTCGATGAAGTCGATGGCGCCGCCCTTGACCGCGCGCACCGCCTTGGGCACGTTGGCGCGGCCCGACATAAAAATCACCGGCAGCAAGACACCGTTCTCGTTGAGGTAGGACTGCAGGTCCAGGCCGTCCATGTCCGGCAGGTTGAGATCCAGCAGCAGGCAGCCCGGCAGCTCAGGCCGGTACACGGAGAGAAAGCCGCGCGCATCGGCAAACGCTTCCACCTTTAGCTCGTGGCGGTTCATCAGCCACACCAGCATCTCGCGGATCGACTCATCGTCGTCCACCACATAGACGGTGGGCACCTTTGCCGTCGCCGCCGTTGTGCTCAAGCGCCCGCTCCGTTAGCGTGTTCTTCCCCCAACAGCTTTCGCACCCGGCCCAATAGCTCGCGCGTGGAAAACGGTTTGATCAAATAATCGTCCGCGCTGTATTCGGCGCCGGTGGCCACATCGTGCAGGCCGCCCTTGGCGGTCAGAAGCAGCACGCGCGTTGCCGCCAAATCCTTGTCACTATGCGCGCGCAGCTCGCGGCAAATTTCCAAGCCGCTTTTGCCGGGCAGCATCACATCCAGCAATAAAAGATCGGGGCGAAACGCGTCCAGGCAGGCGCCTGCCTCCCTGCCGTCCTGCACCGAGCGCGTTTGGTAGCCTGCGTTGCTCATCAAAAACTCCAGTGTGGCAAGGATACTGGGTTCGTCCTCGGCGATCATGATGCGCCGCATCATTCGGCCGCCCGGCGCGCGGCGCTGTCCATGGGCAATAGAAAAGAAAAGGTCGAACCCTTGCCGGGCGCGCTTTCCACCCACAGATTGCCGCCCAGGTGGCCGATGATCTGCCGGCAAATCGGCAGCCCCAGGCCGGTGCCGGGAACAGCATTGGCGGCAGTGCCGGCACTACCACCATGCGAAGCCTGGCGGAATTTTTCGAAAATGAGGCGCTGATCCTCCGCGCTGATGCCGATGCCGTTGTCGGCCACGTCCACGCGCGCCCTGCCCGCCTCCAGGGACAGGCTCACCTTTACCTGGCCGCTTTGCGCAGGGCAAAACTTGGCGGCGTTGGACAAGAGGTTCTGCATCACCTGCATCAGCCGGTCGCGGTCGCCACGCACCGGCACGGCGGATGGGGGCACCGCCGCCTCCATGCGGATATCGCGGGCGGCGAACATGGGGGCGGTGGCACGCACCGCTTCCTCAACGATCTCGCGCAGGTCCAGTGCATCGTTATGCCAATCGGCCATGCCGGATTCCAGTTTGGCCAGATCCAGCACCTGATTGATAAGACGGGTCAGGCGCTCGGACTCCTTGATGATGAGCCCCAAAAAGCGCTGGCGCTCGGCCAGTTCCAGTTGCGGGTTGTCGGCCAGAATTTCCGAGCAGGCGCGGATCGAGGTCAGCGGCGTGCGCAGCTCGTGCGTGACGGTGGAAATAAAATCGTCCTTCATGCGGTCCAGTTCCAGCAAACGCAGATTGGCCGCCTGCAGATTGGCGGTGGCCTCTTCCAGTTCCTGCTGCTTTTCCTCCAGCCGGTGGCTATAGGCGATGACCTGCGAGGTCTCGTCGATGATGGTCATCACCTCGTCTATGCCCAGCGGCTCTTCCTGCATGACGGTGGCCACCATGGTGCGCGCCGAAGCGGCGCCGATGGCGCCGGCCAGCTGCCGCTCGGTGAACTGAACGAGGCTCGCGTCGGCATCCAGCTCCGCGGCCGACTTCAACCCGCGCTCGCGCGCATAAGAACCAAACAACTCGGCCGCACGCGGCGGGCTCAAAAAGCGGCCCAGCAGGATTTGCAGGGCCGAGGCGGTGGTGCTGCCGCGCCAGGCGTGGCCGGGCTCGCCCGTTTGGGTGAAGACCTCGACAAAGGAAGTGGCCTGCGCGTACTCGAAGGCGCTTTGCCGCGACAGGAGCGATATGCCTAGATAACAGCCGACGTTGGCGATCATGCTCCAGATCATGGCGTGGGTGGTCTGGTCCAGCCCAACCAAACCAAACAGTTCGGTGGGCCGCAACAGCGCGATGCCCCAGGGGCCGCTTTCGATGAAGCCGATGGGCAACCAGCCTGATTTTGCGAAGGCGGGCAGCAGCAAGGTATAGAACCAGACCGCGAACCCTGCCAACAGCCCTGCAAGCGCGCCGCCGCGGGTGCCGCCCTTCCAGTACATGCCGCCCAGCACGGCGGGCGCGAACTGAGCAACGGCGGCAAAGGAAATCAGGCCTATCGACACCAGCGCATAAGCCTCGCCCGCCAGCCGGTAATAGGAATAACCCAACAGCAGGATGGCGAACATGGCCGAGCGCCGTATGGTCAATAGCAGCATGGACATATCGGTTCTTTCCGCCAGGCGCAGCGAGCGTATGCGCAACAGGAGCGGCATCACCAGGTCGTTGCAGACCATGGTGGAAAGCGCGATGGTTTCAACGATCACCATGCCGGTGCCGGCCGAGAGGCCGCCGATGAAAACCAGCAGCGCCAGGCCCTCCTGCTGGTGCGCCATGGGCAGGGTCAGGACGAAGGTGTCGGCGTCGATGCCGGCGTGCGGCAGGGCCAGCAACCCGCCCAGGGCGATAGGCAGCACGAAGAGATTGATCAGCAGCATATAAAGCGGAAACAGCCAGACCGCTTTTTTAAGGTGGTTCTCGTCCACATTTTCAATCACCGCTACCTGGAACTGGCGCGGCAGGAACACGATGGCCAGCATGGACAAAATGGTGAGCCACACCCAGTTGACGTAGGTGGTGGAGGTGCCGTTGAAGGGTGTCAGCAACGGCGCCAGTTGTGCATCGGCGCGCGCGTGATCGAACAAGTCGCCAAGGCCATCGAAAAATCCGTACACCACAAACAAGCCCACCGCGGTAAAGGCCACCAGCTTGACGATGGCTTCAAACGCGATGGCCGCCACCACGCCTTCGTGGCGCTCGGCGACATCGAGATGGCGGGTGCCGAACACCACACTGAAAAAAGCCAGCAGCAGGGCCACTGAAAAGGCGGTGTCCTGGATCACCGGCGCCCCGCCCGCGTGGGACACGATGTCCGGGTACTGCACCAGGATCTGGAAGCTGGTGGCCACCGCCTTCAACTGCAGGGAGATATAGGGAAGGATGCCTACCACCGCGATGACGGTGACTACCCCGCCCAGCAAGGCGCTTTTGCCGTAGCGCGAGGCCACGAAGTCGGCCAGCGAGGTAATGCGGTTGAGCTTGGTGATGCGTATCATTTTGCGCACCACGAACCAGGCCAGCACCATCATCAACGTGGGGCCGATATAGATAGGTAAAAAACCGATGCCATCGCTGGCGGCGCGGCCCACGCTGCCGTAAAAGGTCCAGGCGGTGGCATAGACCGCCAGTGAGAGGCTGTAGAAATAACCGTTGGCGATAAGCGAGCGGCCCTGATCCGCGCGCCGGTCGGCGTAATAGGCGATGGCGAACAGCACCCCGATATACAGGAGCGACGCCAGCGCGATCACCCAGCCTTGCAGCATCAGCGCGGCTCTTTACGGTCGACCACGCGAGCCACCAGCACGATCACCAGCGCCCACACGCAAAAGAGATAGACGTAGAGCGTCGGCACGCCAAACACGTTGGCCGGCACATTGAATAGCGCCAGCAGCGGATAGTTGAACAGCAGACACCCGAACGCAAACAGGGCGAGCAGGCGCGCGGTCTTTGACGCGCTTTTTTTCATGTTGGAACTCCTCGTGTTGCAGTGTGCCGGTGGGGTGGGGGCGGCGTCAATCTTTTAGCGAACTTATCCACAGGGTGAAATCGTTGATTCCATAGCGTTTTTCGAATAAACAAATACGATCTAGAAAATCTAGCAAGTGAGGCGTCAGGCGCTTGGTGTGCGTTTGGCCGATGCTCCGGGGATTACGACAGGTTTGCGAGGGGAGCGCCACAAAAGGATGTGGACATTTTTGCTTGACACGTACGTTGCGGAAGCGAACTGACGGTGCCTAGCCTCGTTTACGCAACGGCATCCGGGAAAAACCGTGGACTGTTCTCTATCATTAGGCGATGTAGCATTGCCGCATTCTGCGGATTGAACCAACACTTTCAAGGTGGCAGGCGATGAGTTCTAAGCATGGTGGAAATATCGTGTCCCTAGGTGGGAGCCAAATGCTCCAGCATGGCCAGGAAGGCCCCTGGCAGCCGGCGCAGGGGGAAGAATGCTTAGAGGCGATCTCCGCTCACATCGAGACGCACCTGGGGCCGGTCGAATCCGTGTACCACGAACTCGCGTCCGATACCGTTCACATCGACGTCCATTTCGTCAAGCCAACCGAAAGCTTTCCTCATATCCGGTTGGTAACCTCCGGCATGAGCGACCTGCCGATGACTATTCCCGATGGGTCTGCCGCACCCCGGTACGTGGAGTTGCTGATTACCCTTCCCAGGGATTGGAAGCTCGACCAAACGTCCCTGAACGACGAAAACTGGTACTGGCCTGTCGGCCTTATCAAGAGCCTGGCAAGGCTCCCGCACAAACACAACACTTGGCTCGGATGGGGTCATACCGTGCCGAACGGCAACCCGGCGGAGCGCTACGCGCCCAGTACCGCGATGTGCGGAACCATCGTCCTACCGCCCGTGACGGTGCCCGACGAATTCCGTCGCCTGAAAATCAACGAGGAAAAAGAGATTACTTTTTACTCGGCGGTGCCTCTTTATGAAGAGGAGATGCAATTCAAACTCAATAAAGGTACCGACGAATTACTCGATCGCTTCGATCAGGCCGGCATCAACGACCTTGTCGATCCCAAACGTCGTAACGTTGCCAAGAAGAGGTTTGGCCTGTTCTAGCCGCGCAAAAGAGGTTGAAGTCTTGCTACATAGCATTACTACATTGCAAGACCTGATAGAGCAACGGGGTCAGGTCTTTCATTATCGTATGCCAATGAAAGACCTGATCCCCTGTTTTGGTACTTAGCGCGGGCAATACCGCTGCCTGAAATATCGAGCTGAGCCCCCTTTAGCCCCGCTTTCCCACCCACCCGGGTAGTACAAAACGATAGAAATAAGGCGCAGAGTTTAAAGACTCCGCATCGTCGCGCCGTGGGCGGGGTTGGTAACGTAATCAACAAACTTTTCGGCGTGCCGTTTAGGGAGGCACCACATGGCCACGAAGGGTAAGACCAAGAAGCTTGTTGAGGGCGACATCAGACACTTCATCGTCCTGATGCTCGAGAACCGTTCATTCGACCACATCTTTGGGTTTCGCAAGGACCTCGGCAAGGACGGTTTGAGCGGCGACGAGTTCAACCTGAAGAAGCACGATCAGCCAGAGTCCGAAGACAATCCCCGTTTCTTCGTTACCAAGAACGCACCCTGGAAGACTTCTGGCGAAGGACCATCGCACTCGATCAACGGGACAAATTTGCAACTCAGTGGCAGCCGGCGGGGACCACAGACCGCGAAGGACGTGAAACTCAACGGCTTCGTTGAGGACTACGCCGTTGCGCTACGCACGGCGCGGACCAACCGCGTGTCGCAGCCCACGGTCGAACAGCTTGGCGAGGTGATGGCGTCTTTTTCGCCCCAGGCCCTGCCGTCGATCAACGCTTTAGCCGACAATTTCTGTTTGTGCACACACTGGCACTCAGAGGTGCCCGGGCCAACACAGCCCAACCGGCTGTACATGCACGCGGCGACGTCGATGGGTTTGACTCACAACGTCTGGAGCAAGCACTTCACCTGCAAGACGATCTACGAGAATCTGCAGGATGCAGGCAAGACCTGGAGCGTCTACGAGGTTGGCAAAACCAAGTCTTTTGACGAAGTGCGGGAGTTCTCCAATATCAACAAACAGGCCGAAAACTTCCGCCAGTTCGAAACCGACTTTGAAGGCGATATGAAGGCCGGCAAGTTTCCGAACTACTCCTTCATTGTGCCGCGCTATGTGAGCGACGCCCACGGCCCGGCCAACTCGCAACATGCGCCCGACGACGTGCGCCATGGCGACAACCTGATCGCGGATGTTTATGAGGCGCTCCGCCGGAACGAGGACGTGTGGAATCACGCGGTTCTGATCGTGACCTATGACGAGCACGGCGGTTTTTACGATCACGTCGTTCCACCAATGGGCGTTCCCAACCCGGACGGCATCAATGCGCCTCTGCCCGACGACCCCGACTTCGTCCCGCCGTTTCAGTTCGACCGGCTTGGGCTGCGCGTCCCGGCGCTCATCGTGTCGCCATGGGTCGCCGCAGGCTCTTTGTACGACGCCGAGTTGCGCCACACCTCCGTTCTCGCCACCGTGAAGAAGCTGTTCAAGCTGCCGGAGTTCCTTACCAAGCGCGACAAGAGTGCGAACACATTTGAATCTGTTTTCCTCAAAGAGGCGCGAACCGATGCGCCGATGACGCTACCGCGCGCCGAGCCGGACAGCTTTCAGAAAGATGACGCGCGACACCCGACCAAGCAGCCCCTCGACGAGTCTCGTTTAGAAATGGCCAGAGGTATCGCCCGAAGGAGCGGTGCACCTTGGCATATGGATGAGCCACCGACTCATGGAGAGACTGCCAAGAAGATATCCAAGGTCTTGGGGAAAAGGCCTTAGCAATTTGAGCAGTGTTCAGGGTCAGGCTTGGCTCAATAGCAATGCTATTTAGCCAGACCTGACCCCATTGTCCTGTCATCCGTCGATTTCGCAATCAGTTGAAAGTCGCTCAATACCGTCACCAGAAACATAGATTGCCCCGGAGTGCTGAGGAAGCAACAAGTCAACAAACTTCCTAAAGTATTGAATCTCTTCTACTGTTAAAGCAATTGAGCCAAGTGGCTCCTTCGACACAGAGAACTCTCGTCCCTCTCCATGGGTGATAATTCTCTTTGTTGCAATACGAAAAACATCTCCAAGATGAATCTGACCGCGCGTACAACGACCTACGAGCAGCACGCCGTCCTTATATGCATTCACGCCTTCAATTTCGAACCTAGGAGCATCAAGACTACTCATCTTTAACCTCCAGACCTTGAGGGCCGCTTGGTTGCCTATTGAATATGCTGTTGAACTTGCTTCGGCTTCATCGCGGGATAGCTCCGCAAAACTTGGGAGAGATGAAAATTGGGGGCAGGTCTAGAAACGTAGCAATGCTACTTTGCTAGACCTGACCCCATTTTGCTGCCAGAATTGGGCGCCTCTATTATTTAAGACGTTTTACGGAATAGCCCCCGTCGAACTCAATCCAGCCGCGACGCACCCATTGCTTGAATAACTTCCTGTACTGACCAGCGAGGTGGGAAATATCGATTTCACGGGGGCCGGCATTTGTACTCTCAATCACCCTCATGCCGCCTGTTGTTTCGTATTTTAGCTGCCGTTCTCCCTGTTGCAAAAGTAGAGAAATGGCCTTTTCACCAAGCAAATCAGTCACCTCATAGTCCTTGGCGTCCTCGTCGCTCAGCGCCGCCAAAACTGCGGCCTCAAACATATAGTTCGGCAGCATCTCATCGCCCCAGAGTCTATGCCGATCTCTCAGTTCTGCGATTTGATCGCTAGACAACATGCACACAACCCCCTCTGAATCAACGCCTGAACCAGATTGCCACCGAAATCAACAGCGCTATTTTGTAGCGGAACAAATGGGGTCAGGTCTTTCATTGTCATACGATAATGAAAGACCTGACCCCATTGTTTTTGACCCCATTGTTTTTGTGTGACCCCATTGTTTTTGTGGAAGGGTTAGGCCGCGCTCGCGCCAAGCCTCTTCCATTCGTTGTTGTTAACCAGCGATGACTGCCCAATTGACAAGTTGACGCACCCTTTGAGCGAACGAACGGTGTCGAAGATCGCGTCGGCTAGGCGGACGTTGAGCCAAGGATTGATCGTGACTCGGTCGATGCACTCGACTGGAAAAGAAAAGTCCTTCGACTTCAACGTGTTCTTCGTGTCGTAGAGCAGTCGAAACTCGCGCTCATCGCGAAACGCGTAGCGCTTCAGGAACGGTAGTGAGGCGAGGTCAACCGTCGACGTACGAAGGTGATCCATCATCTTGTACTGGACGGACCCGGCGCGAATGGAGGTCTTGGCTTCTAGGTGGGCCAGCAGCAGGTCTTTTTTGAAGCGGACGCAGACACCCGAGGTTCCAGAAGAGAAGACCTTCCAGTGGTGATAAGTCTCACCCGCCTCCGTAAAGCAGAGGGCCAGCACTGAACCAAGACGCTTCTTCTGCTTGTACAGCTCAATGTAGTGCGAATCGTTGCGATCGTCCCAACTTGCTGGATCAAGCAGCGTTAGCTTCATTCTCCGGAGCATGTATAGGAGCGCAGGTACATCTGTGTACCGCCGTAGGATCTCTGGAGAGCTAGACATGGTTTGCTGTGCGGCATAAGACTGAGAGGGTCAGGTCTAGCAAAGTAGCAATGCTATTGAGCTAGATCGTGTATCCCGAAATGTACACCCATAAAAAGCCCCCGCAAAACCAGGGCTTTTTATCGAGAATCACTGCTTAACTCGACTGCTTCAACTGCTCCAAAATCGCCGGATTCTCCAAAGTCGAAACATCCTGCGTGATGTTCTCCCCCTTGGCGATAGACCGCAGCAACCGCCGCATGATCTTGCCCGAGCGGGTCTTGGGCAGGTTATCGCCGAAGCGTATGTCCTTGGGCTTGGCGATGGGGCCGATTTCCTTGGCTACCCAGTCGCGCAGTTCCTTGGCCATGGCTTGGGCGGCGTCGCCGCTGGGCCGCGGGCCTTTCAGTACCACGAAGGCCACCACGGCTTCGCCGGTCATTTCGTCCGGGCGGCCGACCACAGCGGCTTCGGCTACCAATCGTGAATTGGCCACCAGGGCGGATTCGATTTCCATGGTGCCCAAGCGGTGGCCGGAGACGTTCAGCACGTCGTCGATGCGGCCCATGATGGTGAAGTAGCCGGTTTCCTTGGCCCGCACGGCGCCATCGCCGGCCAGGTAAAGCTTGCCGCCCAGCTCTTCCGGGAAATAGGTTTTTTTGAAACGCTCAGGGTCGCCCCAGATGGTGCGCACCATGGAGGGCCAAGGCTTCTTGACCACCAATATTCCACCGTTGCCGTTTTCCACGTCGTGGCCGGTTTCATCGACGATGGCCGCCATGATGCCCGGCAGCGGCAGGGTGCAAGAGCCGGGCGTGGTGGGCGTGGCGCCCGGCAGCGGGGTGATCATATGGCCGCCGGTTTCGGTTTGCCAGAAGGTATCCACGATGGGGCAGCGCGTGCCGCCCACGTGCTGGTGGTACCACATCCATGCTTCCGGGTTGATGGGTTCGCCCACGCTGCCGAGGATGCGCAGTGAGGTCAGATCGAAATTCTTCGGATGCGCCTTGGGGTCGACTTCGCTCGCCTTGATGAGGGAACGGATGGCCGTGGGCGCGGTGTAGAACACCGTCACCTTGTGCTTGCGGATCATGTCCCAGAAGCGGCCCGCGTTGGGGTAAGTGGGGATGCCCTCAAAAATCAGCTCGGTGCCACCCACCGATAGCGGGCCGTAGGCCACGTAGGAGTGCCCCGTCACCCAGCCGATATCGGCCGTACACCAGAAGAGGTCGTTGGGCTTGTTGTCGAAGGTCCACTTCATGGTGAGGTGGGCCCATAGCAAATAGCCGCCGGTGGAATGCTGTATGCCCTTGGGCTTGCCGGTGGAGCCCGAGGTATAGAGGATAAAGAGCGGATGCTCGGCGTCCACCCAGGTGGGTTCGCAGACCTCGCTGGCTTCGGATTCCAGGTCGTGCCACCAGTGGTCGCGGCCGTCCTGCATATTCACGGTGTTGCCGGTGCGGCGGTAGACGATGCAGGTTTTCATATGCTCGCAATCACCCAGCGCCAGCGCCTCATCGACGATGCTCTTGATGGGCATGGCCTTGCCGCCGCGCATCTGCTCGTCCGCCGTGATGATGGCAACGGCGCCCGCGTCGATGACGCGCTCGTGCACCGATTTCGCCGAAAAACCGCCGAACACCACCGAGTGGGTGGCGCCGATGCGGGCGCAGGCCTGCATGGCGATCACGCCTTCGATGGACATGGGGATGTAGATAATGACGCGGTCGCCCTTTTTGATGCCGCGCTTTTTAAGCACATTGGCAAAGCGGCAAACGCGCTTATGCAGGTCGCGGTAGCTGATGCGGCTCACCGAGCCGTCGTCGGCCTCAAAAATGATGGCGGTCTTGTCGCCGTTGAGCGGGAGGTTGCGGTCCAGGCAGTTGTAGGAGGCGTTCAGTTCGCCATCGTGAAACCAGCGGTAGAACGGTGCCTTGGATTCATCCAGCACCTCGGTAAAGGGCTTATGCCATTCCAGCGCTTCGCGCGCATGCTTGGCCCAGAAGCCGGTGTAATCCTTCTCGGCCTCGGCGCACATGGCCAGGTAGGCCGGCATGCCGGAAATATTGGCCTGCTTGACCAGCGCCTCGGGCGGCGGAAACAGGCGGCGCTCGTTCGATACCGACTCGATGTTGGACATTGCTCTCTCCAGTGAATGGCGGGACTGCTTATTACTTGTAATTTCTAGTTTTTTCTATTTTGCCCTCTTGCGGCGTTTCCTGGCTAGTCGGGTTTACCCGAAGAGGCCGATCAGGCTTGGTCAAAAACCGCTTGATTTTGTATCTTATGTCTTATATAAGATATCTTGACGCGCTGCAACATAGGGTGTAATTTGAAGCTGGAATACAACCGTTCCGCCCCCAGGGACAACCGCAATACCACGGCATAGGTGCAATCATGAACGCACACAGTGAGATGGACGTACTCCCCGAATCGGCCGTGCTGCTGGGCGACTACTGGCCCGGCATCCAGATTTACTACCCGCCCGTCAAATACGCGCCGGCGCTGGGCTTGTATGAAGATATAGAACAGGCGGCGCAGCGCTTCAAAAAGCACGCCTGGGGCACAACCTCCCATACCCTGATTTTTGACCTGGAGGACGGCTGCCGGCAAAAGGAAATGTCGCGCGCGCTGCTCATGCAGGAACTGCCGGCCATGCCGCGCAAAAAGCAGGTGCAGGTGGCGGTGCGCATCAACCCGTTCCGCACCGAGGAGTATGAAAAGGATCTGCAAATGATCCGCGACCTGGCCGAGCATATCGACGTAGTGATGCTGGCCAAGGCCGGCGAGGCCTACGGCTCGGCCGAAATCCGCGATCTTTCGGCGGTGCTGGTGGGCTTAAACCACCGCATGACCATACAGCCCATTATCGAGCACCCCAAGTCGCTCAAGATCGCGCCCGAGCTGATGCAGTACGCCACCGTCAAGCACGTGGTGTTCGGCATTCACGATTTCTCGAAAGCGATGGGCATACAGATCACGCCGCGCCGCTGGACCGAGGAACTGGCCTATTTCATGAACCAGGTGCTGTTCGAGGCGCGCATCGCCGGTAAGGGCGTCATCGGCGGTGTGGAAACCCTGATCGGCCAGGGCATGATGCCGGAAAATTTTGTAGAGCCCGACGACGTGCGCCGCTGGCTGGACCTGCACGGCGACGAGGAATCGCGCGTGGTCTACAAACACGCCTGCGAAGAAGCCGCCATGGGCATGACCGGCAAGCAGGTCATCCACCCCTCGCATATTCATCCGTGTAAAGTCGCCTACACGCCCTCGCCCACCGACACCGGCACCAAGTGCGCCATCCTGCGCGCCGCCATCGAGGCCGATGCGCTCTTGGGCGGCGCCATCAAATTCAACGGCGAGATGTTGGACCCGCCCATGTTCGGCAAGGCCCTGCAAACCCTGCTGCGCGCCCACGCCCTGCACGCGCTGTCCGATACCGATACCCAGTTCGCCATCGAGGTATTGCGCAAGCTGCCGGCGCAGGTGGTGCGTGAGAACTGGCCGTACGGCGTCATTCTGTAAAGCTGGCGAGGTATACGTGGAACTCATCCGTAACACCGCCATTTCGCGCCTGGTGAATTCCGGCATCGAGTCGCGCCAATTGCTCTGCCCGGAAAACTCCGAATCCGCGCGCATGACCATTACCCAGGTCACCGTGCCTCCCGGCCTCATCAATCCCACGCATCGCCATGCGTCGTCCGAGCAGGTGTGGATCGCGCTCGATGGCGAAGGCCGGCTCCTGCTGGGTGAGAACGGGAGCGAAATTTTCCGTGCGGGGGACGTTGTGCGATTTGCTGACGGAGATACCCACGGTTTTCACAACACCGGCACCTCGCCATTCGTCTATCTGTCCGTCACCTCCCCGCCGATCAATTTCCGCGCAGCCTACTCAGCCGACTGGTCCGCCGCCATCGCCGCCGAACGCGCTGCCCCCACCACAGCCGCCGCCGAAAGCACGACACCATGAACGCCAAAGCCGACTTCCCTCCCTTCCCCGCCTGGGTCTGGCAGGTCCCGCAGTTTTTCAATATAGGCGTGGCCTGCACCGACGCCCACCTGGGTAGCGAGGTGGAGGACCGCATTGCCATGATCGTCGAGGACGACGAGCTGGGCACCTCGCAAGCCACTTACGGCCAGCTGGCGCAACGCACCAGCCAGTTCGCGCAGTTGCTGAGAAAGCACGACATCAACCCCGGCCAGAGAGTGCTGATCCGCCTGCCCAACGGGCTGGATTACCCCACCGCGTTTCTGGGCGCGATGAAGGCGGGCTGCATCGCCGTGCCCACCTCCACCCTGCTGACGGCGGAGGAAGTGATTTACCTGGCCCGCGATTCCGGCGCCGCTGTGCTCACCCTGGACCACGCCACCTGGGAGGCGCTGGCGCCGCGTGTAGCGGAAATACCGGAAGTGAAACTGGTGCTGCTGTCCGGGGAAGGCCGCCTTGCGGAATCCGCCGGCGCCACCAAAATCGTCACCAAGAAGCTGACGCCGGCCCTGCGCGAAATCACCAGCTTTTCCGCGCCGCACGCCACCCGCGCCGACGACCCGGCCTATCTTATCTACACCTCCGGCACCACCGGCTTTCCCAAAGGCGTGCTGCATGCGCACCGCGCGCTGATCGGCCGCGAACCGGCCTCGCAATACTGGTTTCATTTTGATGCGAACCAGGTCGACCGTATCCTGCACTCGGGCAAATTCAACTGGACCTATGTGCTGGGCTCCGGGCTGATGGACCCGCTGTACCGGGGCAAGACCGTGATCGTGCACGAAGGCAAAAACGACGCCAATCTGTGGCCGCGCCTCATCGCCAAGCACCGCGCCAGCATTTTTATCGGCGTACCCACGGTGTACCGGCAAATCGTGCAAAAGACCACGGCCACCGGCGCCGACCTGCCTTCGCTGCGCTTTTGCATGTCGGCAGGCGAACATTTGTCCGACGATATGCTCACCGCCTGGCGCACCCGCTTCGGCATGGACATCTTCGAAGCCGTCGGCATGAGCGAGTTTTCGTACTATTTGTCGCAGTCTATACACCGGCCCATCCGCGCCGGCTCTGCCGGTTTTGCCCAGCCGGGGCACGACATTAAATTGCTGGAGCCGGAAACCGGCAAGGAAGTACAGCGCGGCGAGGAAGGCATGATCGCCATTCCCGAGTCCGATCCGGGCCTGTTCCTGCGCTACTGGAACCTGCCCGAGGAAACCGCCAAGCTGAAACACGACGGCTATTTTTTCACCGGCGATTTCGCGCGCATCGACGAGGAAGGCTACCTCTGGTTCCTGGGGCGGCGCGACGACATTATCAAGAGCTTCGGTTACCGCGTCTCGCCTTACGAAGTCGAGCGCGTGCTGAAATCCCACCCCGAGGTGGCGGACTGCGCCTGCGTAGGCGAAGAAACCGGCAAGGACAAGCTGATCGTGGCCGCCTATGTAATCGCCCGGCCCGGCAGCAGCATCGAAGCTGCGGAGTTGTACCGCTACGGCCAGCAACAATTGGCCGCCTACAAAGCCCCCAAACGGGTCTATCTGGCTCGGGAATTTCCGCGCACCAGGAATGGTAAAATTCTGCGTCGGGAAATCAGTCCGGCCATCGCGGTTTCGTCGAGTGCATCCGGCTGATCGTGTAGCGCTTTTGTAGGTAATTTGGGTAGTAGCCATCCCTCGCGGAATCCTTCCACGAGGGTTTTCCTTTTGTTGCGCGCGGTAAAAACTATGACCAACGAAGCGTCCAAGCAAAGCACGAAACAGGCGAATTCAGCACTGAGACCGCTGCCCAATCTCATTTTCATGAGCCGCTGGCTGCAGCTGCCGCTGTACCTGGGCCTGATCGTTGCACAGGGCATTTACGTCTACCAGTTCGGCCTGGAGCTGGTGCACCTGGTGCAGGGGGTATTCGGCGGCGGAACCGGCTTCACCGAGGCCGAGATCATGCTGCTGGTGCTAGGGCTGATCGACGTGGTGATGATTTCCAATCTACTCACCATGGTGATCGTCGGCGGTTACGAGACCTTCGTCTCGCGCATGAACCTGCAGGATCACCCGGACCAGCCGGAATGGCTCTCGCACGTCAATGCCGCCGTGCTCAAGGTGAAGCTCGCCACCGCCATCATCGGCATTTCATCTATTCATCTGCTGCAGTCGTTCATCAACGCCAGCAAGCTCACGGACCACACCTTGTTCTGGCAAACCGTGATCCACCTCACCTTCATCATTTCTGCGGTGTCGATCGCCTGGATCGACCGCATCATGGCCGGCAAGTCAGACAAACTCGCTGACTAACCCTTCTCTCCAGGACAAGGAGCAAGCAATGACTACCATTCGCCAGGAAGACTTCATTTCCTCCGTCGCCGACGCTTTTCAGTACATCAGCTACTACCACCCGGTCGATTACATCAAGGCCCTGCACGAGGCCTACCTGAAAGAGGAGTCGCCGGCCGCCAAGGACGCGATGGCGCAAATCCTCATCAACTCGCGCATGGCGGCCGAGGGTCACCGGCCGATTTGCCAGGACACCGGCATTTGCATCGCCTTCATCCGCGTGGGCATGGATGTGCGCTGGGAAACCAAGATGACCCTTGAGCAGATGGTGAATGAAGGCGTGCGCCGCGCCTACACCGACAAGGACAATCCCCTGCGCGGCTCCATGCTCACCGACCCCGACGGCAAGCGCAAGAACACCGGCGACAACACCCCCGGCGTCACCCACGTGGAACTGGTGCCGGGCGACAAGGTAGAGGTGATCGTGGCAGCCAAGGGCGGCGGTTCGGAAAACAAATCGCGCTTTGCCATGCTGCTGCCCTCGGATTCCATCGTCGATTGGGTATTGAAGGAAGTGCCGACCATGGGCGCGGACTGGTGCCCGCCCGGCGTCCTGTCGCTGGGCATAGGCGGCTCGCCGGAGAAGGCCATGCTGATGGCCAAGTGGGCGATGATGGAACCCTTCAATATTCACCAGTTGCAGGCACGCGGACCTTCCAATCGCGCCGAAGAACTGCGCTTGGAAATTTTTGAAAAGGTAAACGCGCTGGGCATCGGTGCGCAGGGCCTGGGCGGCCTTTCTACGGTGCTGGACGTAAAGGTGACCGACTATCCCACCCACGCCGCCTCCAAGCCGGTGGCCATGCTGCCCAACTGCGCCGCCACCCGCCACCTGCATTTCACGCTGGACGGTTCCGGCCCCGCGCATTTGCAGCCGCCCTCGCTGGAAGACTGGCCCAAGCTGGCACTCGATTTCAAGTCCAGCCGCCGCGTCAATCTGGACGGCATCACCAAGGCCGATCTCGCCACCTGGAAATCGGGCGAGACGCTATTGCTCTCGGGCAAGTTTCTCACCGGGCGCGACGCCGCGCACAAGCGCCTCACCGATATGATCGCCAAGGGCGAGAAGCTGCCGGTGGACTTCACCAACCGCTTCATCTACTACGTGGGCCCGGTTGCTGCCGTGCGCGACGAAGCCGTCGGTCCCGCCGGCCCCACCACCTCTTCGCGCATGGACCGTTTCGTGCGCACCATGTGCGAAAAAGCCGGGCTCATCGGCATGATCGGCAAGTCCGAGCGCAAGGACCAGGCCATCGCCGCCATCAAAGACAACGGCGCCGCTTATTGCATCGCCGTGGGCGGAGCAGCCTACCTGGTGTCCAAAGCCATCAAGTCTTCAAAGCTGCTGGCTTTCGAAGATCTCGGCATGGAAGCCATCTACGAGTTTGAAGTGAAGGACATGCCGGTGACCGTGGCGGTGGATCCCAGCGGCAACTCGGTGCACAAGACGGGGCCGGCCATGTGGCAGGCCAAGATCGGCAAGATTCCCGTCGTCGTTGCCTGACCTCATTAGCACCTATGTCGCTTCGCATCAGCATCATTGACGGCTCGGGCGGCTATCGCGCCATCCTGGCCGCCTTCATTCGCGGCCGCTGGCCGGATGCGAAAATCGAGGACATCGACCCCTTCTCGCAGACCATGCGCGGCGCCGGCATGGCTTTCGGCGGCAGGGGTGACTTGGTCATCTTGGGCGGCATCGGCACGCGCGCAGAAGCGCTGTCGGCGCTGGAGCGCCTGGGCAAGCGGCAGATGCCGGTGATCCTGCTGGTTTCGCACGAAATGCAGGTGGAGAGCGCGGATCTGTTGGCGGCGGGTGCGGCGGCGGTGCTGATCAAGGACGCGCTGTCGCGCACCACCCTGCTGCACGCCATCGCCCGCGCAATAGGCGAAGCCGATCAGCCTCTTTCACCCCATTCCGCCGCCGGCTTCGGTCATTACGAATTCGCCGTTGAAGGCGAGCGTCATGTGGTCGGCATCGAGCATTTCCACGAGGGCGGCACGCTGGCTTCCACGGCCATGTCGAAATTGTTCCTGGCCACGCGCGCGGCCGACGGGCAGCGCGCCGTGGTCAAGATCGCCCACAGCTGGCCGTATCACAACGACGAAGTGGCGGATTATTTTTGCGACCGCTTCGGTTTCTTTTCCTCGCTCAACGGCAACGGCGTTACGCATTATCTGGACGCCGGCATCGCTGGACCCTGGCCCTATGTGGTAATCGAGCATCTGGGCGGCGGTGATTTGCGCAGCCGCATGGCCGCGGGCATGGAGCCGGCCGCCGCCTTGCGCGCCCTAGTGCCGCTAGCGAGGACGCTGGCGCATATTCACGACGGTGGCTTTGTGCACCTGGACGTGAAGCCGGAAAACATCATGTACCGTGCGACTGAAGGCAGTGAAGCAGGTGAACTGGTTCTGATCGACTACAACATCTCCACCCGTATCGGCGAAGTGGCGCGCGACCGCGTCACCAACGATATCCTCGGTTCGCCCGACTATATGAGCCCGGAGCAGGGCCAGGGCCTGCCCATCGACGGGCGCAGCGACCTCTATAGCGTGGGCGTGATCCTTTACGAAATGCTGGCCGGCGAACGGCCCTACGTGGCCAAGAACTCGGCCGAACTGATTTTCAAGCACATCCACGACGAAGTACCGCTGCTGCCGAAGCCCATGCGCGACTATCAGCCCCTGGTCGATTCGCTGATGGCGAAAAGCCTGGAAGAGCGCGTGCCCAGCGGCGCCGAGCTGGTGCGGGCGCTGCAGGGCTACCTCGGCCCCACCGGCTTGTAGAAGCTATCGTGCCCCCCGCTATTGCCTTACACGGCTCGGCCGACTCCCTGCTGCTTGCGCGCGCTGCGCAGAATTCCGGCGGCCCGCTGTTTCTGGTGGCCGCGTCCGCACAGGAGGCTGAGCGTCTGGCCGCCGAAATCGCCTGGTTCGCGCCGGGGAAACGCGTCTGCCGCCTGCCCGACTGGGAAACGCTGCCCTACGATCATTTTTCCCCGCACGCCGACCTGGTATCGGAACGACTCGCGACGCTTTATCAATTCGCTCACGGCGCCTTCGACGTGGGCATCGTCCCCGTCACCACCGCGATGACGCGCCTTTGCCCACGCGAATATCTTTCCGGGCGTTCGTTTTTCATCAAGACCAAAACGCGCCTCGATTTAGAACGTCTCAAGGCCGATCTGGCGCTGGCCGGCTACGTGCACGCAACCCAGGTGATGGCGCCGGGTGAGTTTTCAGTGCGCGGCGGCCTGATCGATCTCTTTCCCATGGGCAGCGCCGTGCCTTATCGCATCGACCTGTTCGGCGAAGAAATCGAGGCCATCCGCACCTTCGACGTGGACACCCAGCGCAGCATTTACCCGGTCAACGAAATCCGCCTGCTGCCGGCGCGCGAATTCCCGCTGGACAAGGAAGGGCAGCATCATTTCCGCGAGGCCTTTCGCGACCGCTTCGAGGGCGACCCTTCCAAGAGCCGTTTGTACAAGGACGTGTCCTCGGGCCTGGCGCCGGCCGGTATCGAATTCTTCTTGCCGCTGTTTTTCGACAACACCGCCAGCGTCTTCGAGTACCTGCCGGCCAACGCTCGCGTGCACCTGCACGGCGATGTGCAGGCTGCCGCCGAAGCGTATTGGCAGGACGTCAAATCCCGCTACGAGTTATTGCGTGGCGACAAGGACCATCCCCTGCTGCCGCCGGCCGATATTTTCCTGCCGGTGGATGAACTGAACGCCGGTATCAACCGCTTCGCCCGCTTTGATCTGCCGGCCGCCGACATCAAGCCCCTGCCGGTGCTGGAAGTCGATCGCAAAGCCGAGGACCCGGTGCAGCGCCTGCGTGCCTTCATCAGCGCATTTTCCAATTCCGCGGGACAGATCGTCATCGTTGCCGAGAGCCTGGGCCGGCGCGAGACCATTTCGCAGTTTTTGGTCGAGAGCGGTCTTGAAACGACTGCCGTGCAGGAGTACTCGGCCCTCGCGTTCAACACCGGCACCAACAAGTTGCTCATGTTGGTTTCACCGTTGCTGTCGGGCTTTATCGACGCGGGCGAAAACCTGGCCTTCGTCACCGAAAACGAGCTTTACGCCTCGGCCGTGCGCCAGGCGCGCCGCCGCGAAAAAGCACGCACCAATCCCGAGGGCATGCTGCGCGACCTGGCTGAGGTCAAGGTCGGCGACCCGGTGGTGCATTCGCAGCACGGCATCGCCCGTTACGCGGGCCTGGTCAATATGGATCTGGGCGAAGGCAATACCGAGTTTCTGGAACTGCACTACGAAGGCGGCGATAAATTGTTCGTGCCGGTGGCGCAGCTCGCCGTCATTTCGCGCTACACCGGCGCCGACCCCGCCACCGCGCCCCTGCACCGCCTGGGTTCGGGACAATGGGAAAAAGCCAAGCGCAAGGCCGCCGAGCAGGTGCGCGATACCGCCGCCGAATTGCTCAATCTGTACGCGCGCCGCGCCGCGCGCCAGGGCTTCGCCTTTCCGGTAAAAGCCAACGAGTTCGACGCTTTTTCTGCCACCTTCCCCTTCGAAGAAACCGCCGACCAGGCCGCTGCTATTCAGGCCGTGGTTGCCGATATGACTTCCGGCAAGCCCATGGACCGGCTGGTATGCGGCGACGTGGGCTTTGGCAAAACCGAAGTTGCGTTGCGGGCCGCGTTTATTGCTGTCGCCGCCGGCAAGCAGGTCGCCATCCTGGTACCGACCACGCTGCTGGCCGAGCAGCACTTCCAGAATTTTTCCGACCGCTTTGCCGAATGGCCGGTGAAGCTGGCCGAGTTCTCGCGCTTTCGCACCGCCGCCGAAACCACGCAGGCGCTGAAGGGTCTGGCCGACGGCACCATAGACATCGCCATCGGCACCCACAAGCTGATTCAGAAAGACGTGAAGTTCATGCGCCTGGGCCTGGTGATCATCGACGAAGAGCATCGATTCGGCGTGCGCCAGAAGGAGGCGCTGAAGGCGCTGCGCACCGAGGTCGATGTGCTGACGCTGACGGCAACGCCGATCCCGCGCACGCTGGCCATGTCGCTGGAGGGCCTGCGCGATTTTTCCGTGATCGCCACCGCCCCGCAGCGGCGGCTCGCCATCAAGACCTTCGTCAACCGCAGCAGCGACGGCATCATCCGCGAGGCGGTGCTGCGCGAACTGAAGCGCGGCGGCCAGGCTTACTATCTGCATAACGAAGTTGCCACTATCGGCAACCAGTACGAGCGCCTCGCCAAGCTATTGCCCGAGGCGCGCATCTCCATCGCCCACGGCCAGCTGCCGGAGCGCGAGCTGGAACACGTGATGCGCGATTTTTATCACCAGCGCAGCAATGTGCTGCTGTGTTCCACCATTATCGAAACCGGCATCGACGTACCCACGGCCAATACCATCATCATCGACCGGGCCGATAAATTCGGCCTGGCCCAGCTGCACCAGCTGCGCGGCCGGGTGGGACGCTCGCATCACCAGGCCTATGCCTACCTGCTGACCCCGCCCGAAGAAGCATTGACCAGCAACTCGCAAAAGCGCCTGGAAGCCATACAGATGATGGAAGACCTGGGGGCCGGCTTTTACCTCGCCATGCACGACCTGGAAATCCGCGGTGCGGGCGAGGTATTGGGCGACTCGCAATCGGGCGGCATACAGGACATCGGTTTCTCGCTATACAACGATATGCTGGAGCACGCCGTGAAATCGCTGAAGAACGGCAAGGAACCCGACCTGCTACAGCCGCTCAAGGTGGCCACCGAAATCAATCTGCACACGCCCGCCCTGCTGCCCGAGACCTACTGCGCCGACGTACACGAGCGCCTGGTGTTGTACAAGCGCCTCGCCAACTGCGAGGACGAAACCACCCTGGAAAACTTGCAGGAAGAACTGGTGGACCGCTTCGGCACGCCGCCGCAGCCTGTCCAGACCCTGCTGGACAGCCATCGCCTGCGTGTCATGGGCAAGCCTTTGGAACTGGTTAAAATCGACGCCAGCCCGCAATCCATCAGCGTGCAGTTCGGCAGCGGCACTTCCATACAACCGCAACGGGTCATCCATCTGGTGCAGACCAAGCGTAATTACAAGCTGACCGGCCAGGACCGCCTGCGGGTGGAAGTCGCCATAGCCGATGTGCGCCTGCGCGTGGTGCGCATCCGCGAAGTATTGCGGGAGCTGGCCGCATGAGCGCGAAAAAATGAGCGCCCTCGATCTGGTTTTGCAAGGCGACAACCTGAGCGCGCGCACGGTGCAAATGCTCAAGGACAAAGTGCCGCACCTGGAAATGGCCACTAGTGCCCTGCCGAACCACACCGCAGTTCGCTACGTTTCGGCCAGCCTGCCGCCTGAACTCGGTAGTGGTCTCACGTTGGACGCCCTGGCCGATCTGGAAATGTTCGATTACGCCCTGGTGCCCACCCAGCGCCGTCTGCGCGATTTTCGCCTGCTGGCGATGGACATGGATTCAACGCTGATCAATATCGAGTGCATCGATGAGATCGCCGATTTCGCCGGCAAGAAGGCCGAGGTGGCCGCCATCACCCTGCGCGCCATGCAGGGCGGCCTGGACTGGCCACAAAGCCTGCGCGAGCGCGTAAGCCTGCTGGCGGGCCTGGACGTTTCGGTGCTGGAACGCGTGTACGAGGAGCGCCTGCGGCTTTCCCCCGGTGCTGAGGATTTGCTGACGGCTGCCAAAACCTGCGGCCTGCACACCATGCTGGTTTCCGGCGGCTTCACTTTTTTTACCGAGCGTTTGAAACAGCGCCTGAACCTCGATTACGCGGCATCCAATCAACTGGAAATTATCGATGGCAAGCTGACCGGCCAAGTGACCGGCCCGCTGTGCGACGCCGCCGGCAAGGCGCGTTTTGTGCGCGAGACCGCGCAGTTCCTGGGTTTTCGCCGCGACCAGATCATGGTAATCGGCGACGGCGCCAACGACCTGAAAATGATGGCCGAGGCCGGCACCTCCATCGCCTGGCACGCCAAACCCATCGTGCGCCAGCAGGCCAGCCATGCCATTAATTTTGTGGGTCTTGATGGCGTATTAGGGTTGTTTCCGGCAGACTCGCACTAATGTTTAAACTCATCGACATCAAAAAAGAAGAGTGGACCGTCTTCCTCTGGTCCTTCGCTTACTTCTTTTTTCTGCTGTGCGCCTATTACATCCTGCGGCCGATCCGCGATGAAATGGCCATACAAAACGGCATCAAGAATATCCCCTGGCTTTACACCGCCGTGTTCTTCGGCATGCTGGTGGTCACGCCTTTGTTCGGCCTGGTGTCCTCGCGCTGGCCGCGCCGTACGTTTTTGCCGGTGGTGTACCTGTTTTTCATCTCCAATCTGCTGATGTTTTACGCGGCGCTGCAATCCCAAGTGTTTTCGGTCAAGGACATCGCGGCGACCTTTTACATCTGGCTGTCGGTGTTCAATTACTTCATCGTCAGCGTGTTCTGGAGTTTCATGACCGATGTGTTCAACGCCGGCCGCGCCAAGCGCCTGTTCGCCGGTATCGCCGCCGGCGGCAGCATAGGCGCCATGGCGGGCCCGGCCATCACGGCGGAACTGGTCAAGGAAATCGGCATCGCCAACTTGCTGCTGGTGTCGTCCGTGATGCTGGGCTGCGCCATCGTCTGCATTGCCGCCATCGGCAACTGGGCCAAGCGTAACAAGGCGCCGGGCGACCCGCGCCTGGAGGACGAGCCGCTGGGCGGCAGCCTGCTGGGCGGCATCAAGCTGATGTTCGCCTCGCCCTATTTGATGGTGATCGCCGCCTACCTCATCATTTCCCAGACGCTGGGCAACTTCTTTTATCTGGAGCAGCTACGGCTGATCCACGAATTCACCGCGTCCCCAGAGGAACAGACGCAATTGCTGGCGCGCCTGGACCTGGTGGTGAACGTCACCACCCTGGTGGTGGAAGTCTTCATCACCAGCGCCCTGGTGCGTAAACTCGGCATGGTGTTCTGCCTGACCCTGCTGCCGGCCATCGGCGTGGTTACGCTGGGCATCACCGGGCTGGTGCCCACCTTGCTGACCGTTTCCATTTGCACGGTGCTGCGCCGCGCCACCGAATTCGCCGTCAGCAAGCCCGCGCGCGAAATCCTGTTTACCGTGGTTACGCGCGAGGAACGCTACAAGGCCAAGAACGTCATCGACACCGTCGTCGCCCGCGGCGGCGACGTACTCGGCTCCTGGGGTTTGAATGGCCTGCGCCTGCTGGGCCTGGGCACCGGCGGCATGGCTTTCGCCGCCATGCCGTTTGCCATGCTGATGCTGGTGACCGGCGTGTATCTTGGCCGTGCCCAGCAAAAGCGCCAGGATGCGATGCCGGCGCCAACGTCCGCGACGCCCGCCGCCGCCGACTGATTTGTAACAACTTAGTAACAGCCCGCGTTGCACTGAATTCGCGGCATAATTCGGCACGCCAGTATTTTGCAAACACTTTGATTTCACGAAAGTCATCGCCATGACCTCCCGTCGCCATCTGCTTTCCGCTCTGGTTTTCTCCACGGTTAGTTTCGTTTCCACGGCCCATGCCCAAACCAGCCAAGCCAAATACAGTGAGGCCGATGTAAAGCTCGCCAAGCAAGCCATGGCCGCTGCACAAAACAGCGACCTGGCCTGGGACATTGTGGCGTCGCTCACCACCGAAGTCGGCCCGCGTCCCGCCGGCTCGGCCAACGACGCCAAGGCGGTGGCCTGGGGCAAGGCCAAGCTGGAATCGCTGGGCTTTGACCGTGTCTGGACCGAGGCGGTGAAGGTCGACGCCTGGATTCGCGTCAGCGGGCAGGCCGAAATCGTGGCGCCCTACCCGCAGAAACTTGCCGTCGCAGCGTTGGGTAATAGCATTTCCACACCGGCCAAGGGCATTACCGCCGAGATCGCCTATTACGAAAACTACGAACAGCTCAAAAACGATACCTCGGACCGCGCCAAGGGCCGCATCGTTTTCATCGACGGCGTGTTCCCGCGCTCGCGCGACGGCAAGGGTTACGGCCAGGGCGTGATGGCGCGCTTTCGCGGCGCGGTTGAAGCCGGCAAGCACGGCGCGGTGGCCATACTGATACGCTCGGTAGGCAGCGACCGCGACCGTCTGGCCCACACCGGCGCCATGCGTTACGACGAAAAAATCGCCAAGCCGATCCCGGCTGCTGCCGTTTCCACATCGGACGCCGCCATGATCGCGCGGCAGGTAAAAAGTGGCAAACCAGTGAAGGTAGCGCTGAACCTGCAAAACCAGTTCAAGAAGGGCATGACTTCCGCCAATGTGTTGGCCGAAATCCGCGGCAGCGAAAAGCCTGAGCAAGTCGTGGTCATCGGTGGCCATCTCGATTCCTGGGACCTCGGCACCGGCGCCATCGACGACGGTGCAGGGGTCGCCATCACGGTGGCCGCGCTCAAGGCCGTCAAAGACCTGGGCGTGCGTCCCAAGCGCACCATCCGCGTGGTGATGTTCGCCAATGAAGAAAACGGCCTGGACGGCGGCAACGGCTATGCGGAAGTGCACGGCAAGGAAAAGCACCAGCTGGCCGGCGAATCGGACCTGGGCTCGGGCGCTGTCTATCGTTTTAGCGCGGGTGCCGACGAGGCCGCGCAGCCCTGGCTACGCGCCATCGGTGAAGTGATCGCGCCGCTGGGCATTGAGTACGTGGCCGAAACCGAACACGGCGGCTCGGATATCGGCCCGCTGGTCAACAAATACCGTCATCCGCTGGCTGCCCTCTCGCAGGACGCCACCGAGTATTTCGATTATCACCACACCGCCAACGACACCCTGGACAAGATCGACCCCAAGACGCTGAAGCAAAACGTCAGCGCCTGGGCGGCCGTGGTATGGCTGGCGGCGCAGGCGGATGCCGATTTCGGTCCGGCGCCTAAAAAGCAGAACTGAGGCACAAAGACACGAATGAAAAAGGCCCGCTATGCGGGCCTTTTTTATTTAATCCGGCTCGCCGGCCTACTCTTCCGCCTTGGGCAGGGGAAAGTACGCGTAGGGCGCCTTGGGCGCCGCCGAGTCGGCGTTGCGCTTGAGCTGGTCCAGGTCCAGTTTCTTGTCCCACCAGGTTGAATAGTTATTGCGCTGCAATTCCTTCAACTCGGGCTTTTTTTCGAGCAGGTTGCGGACAAAGGCGGTTACATCGGATTCGTATTCGGCCATGGGGCTTCTTTCTGTATTTCGGAAGGTTTCCGGGAGGTTTCAGCATCCCCGGATTAAGGGCTATTGTAAAAGTGTAGCATCGACTACGCTGCCACGGCATAATCCTTGCTCTCCCAGACTTAGATAGCGCTTAGTTACCTTTTACACGCGTCCCAGCCCACCCCGATAATGAGTGATCCCGCACCGGAACAGCCACGCCGCGAACTGCGCTACCCCAAATCGTTTTTGGTGCTGCTGCTCGCGGGCTTTGTCATCGTTGCCCTGCCGCTGATCCTGGGCCTGATCGCCGACGCGATTTCCATCGAAAAACTGGCCGGGCAAAGCCAGCGCGCGGTGTACGACGCCGTGCGCGTCACCCACGGCGTGCGCCGCCTGGAAGCGCCCTTGCAGGCCATGCGCGCGGCGGCCGTCATGGAGCAGCCGGCCATGGCCGCTTATCAAAAAGCGCGCACCGATTTTCTGGCGGCCCTTGACGTGCTCTCGCCGCTCACCCTGGCCGAGGACATGCGCGCCGAAGTCTCCGCCCTGCGCGCGGCGGAAAGCGGCACCCTGGCCTCGCTGAGCCAAGCCGACCGCCAGTTGCGCGCGCATAACGTCGAGGCCGGCTTCGCCGAGATGACCCGCGCTGCACAGTCACTGACCATCCTCGCCAACCAGGCCATCAGCAACGAAGTAGACGCCCTGCGCGTTTACGCGGACCACGCCGGCAAACGCGTGTTCTGGCAGATTCTCTCCATGGTGCCGGCCGCGATCCTGATGATCGCGGGTTACATCTACCTGCTGATGCGGCCCATCCAGGACCTGGACAAGGCCATCACCCGCCTGGGCCAGGGCAAGCTCGCGCAACGCATCCGCATCAGCGGCCCGCGCGATATCGAGCAGCTCGGCAAGCAATTGGACTGGCTGCGCACCCGCCTCATCGAACTGGAAGACCAGAAGACGCGCTTTTTTCAGCACGTTTCGCACGAACTGAAAACACCGCTGACCGCCTTGCGCGAGGGCTCGGATTTATTGAACGACGAGATCATCGGCAAGCTCAACGACGAGCAGCGCCAGGTGGCCGCCATCCTGCGGCAAAGCTCCATCACCCTGGAAAAACTGATCCAGGACCTGCTCACCTATTCGCAATCGCTCACCGGCCGCAGCCTGGAGCGCAAGACCGCCATGGACATACGCGATATCGCCCTGCCGGAGCTGGTGGATGAGGTGATCGAAACGCAAAAGCTCGCCATGGGCGGCAAATCCATCACCATCACCCGCGACTACCGCGATGCGCCCATCCAGGGCGATAGCACCAAGCTCCGCGTAGTGATCGATAACCTGGTGTCGAACGCGATCAAGTATTCGCCCACCGGCAGCACCATCCGTGTGCAGGTGCAAGCCGACGGCAACGAGGCCACGGTGGACGTGATCGACGCCGGGCCGGGCATTCCCGACGCGGAGCGCGAGCGCGTGTTCGAGCCGTTTTTCCGCGGCGCCAGCGGCGCCTCCACCAAGGGCACCGGTCTCGGCCTCGCCATCGCCAGCGACCTTGCCGATATGCACGGCGGGCGCATCACCCTGATGCCGGAAACCGCGGGCGCAAGCGGCGCGCACTTTCGCGTTACCCTGCCCAAGGCGCAGCGCTGAAAATTGAATAAGCTGACGAATAGAGCATGAGCAAAGCACATCTATTACTGGTAGACGACGATCCGGATCTTCTGAAACTGCTGGCCATCCGCCTGCGCGCCAGCGGCTACGGCGTGTCCTCGGCCGATGGCGGCGCACAGGCCCTGTCGATGATCGCCGCCGAGCGGCCCGACCTGGTCATCACCGATTTGCGCATGGCCGGCATGGACGGCATGGCCCTGTTCCGTGAAATCGGCCACCGCTACAGCGGCTTGCCGGTGATCATCCTGACGGCGCACGGCACTATTCCCGACGCCGTGGCAGCAACCCAGGAAGGCGTGTTCGGCTACCTCACCAAGCCCTACGAGGCGGGCCACCTGATTTCGCAAATTGAGCGCGCGCTGGCCCTGCATGGCACCAGCGGCGGCGCGCGCGCCGGCCGCGACGGCGCCTGGCGCGCAGAAATCGTCGCCAAGAGCCCGGCGATGGAAGAGCTCTTGATCCGCGCCGAGCGCATCGCCCAAAGCGACGCCAGCGTGCTGGTGCAGGGCGAAAGCGGCACCGGCAAGGAACTGCTGGCGCGAGCCATCCATTACGCCAGCCGGCGCATGGCCAAGCCCTTCGTGGCCATCAACTGCGGGGCCATCCCCGAGGCGCTGCTGGAGTCGGAATTGTTCGGCCACAAAAAAGGCGCCTTCACCGGCGCCATTGCCGACCACCCCGGCCTGTTCCTGGAAGCAGACGGCGGCACCCTGCTGCTGGACGAAATAGGCGATATGCCGCCCACCTTGCAGGTGAAACTATTGCGCGTGCTGGAAGCGCGCGAGGTGCGCGCGGTCGGTTCCACCAAGACGGTGAAGGTCGACGTGCGTGTCATCTCCGCCAGCCACCGCGATCTGGCCCTGGCGCGTAGCGAGGGCAGCTTCCGCGAAGATTTGTACTACCGCCTCAACGTGGTGACGCTGACCATTCCGCCGCTGCGCTCGCGGCGCGAGGATATTCCTATCCTGCTGGCCCATTTTCTGAAGCAGCTTTCGCAGCGCTACGACAAGACCGTGAACGCGTTTTCCCCGGACGCGCTGGAAATGATGATCGCCGCGCCCTGGCCCGGCAATGTGCGCCAGTTGTTCAATGTGGCCGAGCAGGCCGTTGCGCTCAGCACCACCGACGTGGTGCCGCGCAAAGTGGTTGAGCAGGCGATGCAGCTCGAACAGCAGAACATCGATTCCTTCGAGGAGGCGCGCCGCCGCTTCGAGCACGACTACCTCTCGCGCCTCCTGACCCTCACCCAGGGTGGGGTGACGCGCGCGGCCAAGCTCGCCAAGCGCAACCGCACCGAGTTCTACAAACTTTTGCAGCGCCACGGCCTGGAGCCAGCACATTTCAAGTCGGCCGGGAAGTAAATACTTCACAACCCCCCAGTCGTTCCCCGGCGACAAAAAAAACCGTTTTAATTCAATCGGTTGATGGTCTAACCGGTACTTGTCGTGCCCGGACGACGAAACGGCTCTCAAAGCGTTGCAAGATGTAACCGTTTTGCATATCAACTCGTTGTTTTAAAACAACTTTCAATACTTGGCACGGCTGTTGCTCATATTAACCTTGAATACTTGTGGACGCCCATCCTCCCTGGGCGCTTTGATGGAGTGGATAGGTCCCCATTCCGTCAGGCAAATCCTCTACGGTATTCGAGAGTGCGCCTTGAAGGGCGGTCGAAAGACCGCCCTTTTTTTTGGTTCGGCTTTCCCAGCACTCACCGGCAAAAACGACGCTTTTCCTGGCCCTTCTTGCCAAGCATCGCCATTTCCATAGGCTCGGGCGATAATTCGTTTAGCGCATACACTTCGAACGAACGCCTTGGCCAAGAACAAAAAACCCACGCCGCAGGACAACCTGGACCTGGTGAGAGACCAGTTGGCGGAGCGCTTTGCTGCCGATATCGACAAAGCCTGCTTCGACGTGGCCACCCGCCTTGACGACCTTTCCCGCGAAGGCACCGACGCCGACCGTAGAAAGCAGCTTGGTGAAGCCTCGCGGCACATCCTGAGCTACGGCAAGGACATGCAGGCCGCCGTCCGCCGCTCGGTGACGAAAATCTTCGATGGCCGGCTGGCCGGTAACGAATCCGCCGCCATCCGCAAAGCAGCTGCGTTCACGCTGGATTCGCTGACCCTGCAGGACGATATCGATGTGCAGCAGGACATCACGCTCAACGACGTGGCGCGCCGTCTCAAGGAAAGCTGCGACTTCGAATTCTTTTCGCTCACCATGCGCCTGCAAACCCTGGCCGGGCGCGAACATTTCGCGGACCCGGATAACCCGGTACTGCCGCGCGTATTCTGCGTGGCCCTGCTGGAGGGCCTCACCGCCATTAACGCGCCGGCCGGTGTGCGCCTCGATGTATTCACCATGTTCCAGAGCGACCTCACCCGTCTGCTGCCGGGCATATACCACGACGCCAACAAACTCCTCATCGAGAGGCAAGTGATGCCGGATATCGTGGAGAGTTATGGCAAGCCCGTGCAGCGCGCTTCGCGTGCGCCGCAGATGGATATGGGTGGAGGGGGCGGAGGCGGCTATGGTGGTGGTGGCGGTGGCGGGTTTGGCGTAGGTGGAGGTGGGGGCGGCGGATCTGGTTCCGGTGTCTCGACCGGTGATCTCGCGGCGCTGTTTCAGCGCATGGCGGGTGTCACCGCAGCCGCGCCCGGCGCCGGCGCTGCGGCTAACGTTTCCACCGGCGCTGCAGTCCCGGAGAATCTGGCGCAGGTCCTGGCGCAATTGGCGGGCGGCCTGGCCGAAACGCGCGAGCGGCTTAGTGGGTTGGATCGCGGTTCCGCCACCGACCCCGGCATGCGCGCCATGCAGCCCCTGCGGCGATTCAACCGCACCTTCGTCGGCAGCATAGCCTTTCTGGACATCATCGGTTTTTCCAAAAAAACCGTGTCCGACCAGGAGGCCATCAAGGACCGCTTTAATCAAATTCTCGCGCAGGCCATAGCGGCCATCCCTAGCGAACTGCGCCTCACGCTGGATACCGGCGACGGCGCTGCTCTCGGTTTCCTTGGCGACCCGGAAGACGCCCTGTACGCCTGCATGCGCATGCGCCAATTGATGGCCGGCCTGGCGGAAGGTGTTGCCTTTGAAATTCGCGCCGGCATCAACCTGGGCCCGGTGAAACTGGTCAAGGACGTCAACGGCCAGGCCAACCTGATCGGCGACGGCATCAACGCCTCGCAGCGCATCATGAGCTTTGCGGCGGCCGGGCAGGTGGCGGTGTCGCGCTCTTATTTCGACGTGGTCTCGGTCATGTGCGACGAGTACGCCAACCTGTTCACCCTGGTGGGTGACCAGGCCGACAAACACGCGCGCGACCACACCGTGTACCTGCTGGCGGAATCGCCCGCCGCCTTCGCCCGCGCAGAAGCCGGCGTTGCCGAGCGGGCCGAGCAGGAAGGCGCGCCGGCTCAAGCCGCTGAACCGGCATCGGGCGACTTTCCGGCCATCGACACCGAAGCTGCCGAGGATGGCGCAGAAGGTGTGGTGGTCGACGCCTCTTTCCTCACCGCCATCAATCGCCTGCAAGCCGGCTGGACGCTGACGCCACCGGGCACGGACGATAATTTCGCCACCACGCAACACATGCCGGCCACCAGCAACGAGCCGAGTGAAGAACATGCCGGCGAAACCCAGCGCCTGCCGAATGTTGTACAGGTGGCCGACTGGGATGCAGCTGAGCATCTGGCAGCCGACGCCAGCCCGGACCAAACCCTGCGCCTACCCTCCATCGCCCGCGCGGTTGCCGCGGATGTACACATCCCCACCGTGGTGCTGCCTGCCGTATCACCGTTGCCGCCGGCCGAAAACCTGCTGCATCAGGTGAAGGAATCGCTTGCGCCGCAGATGAGCCCGGTGAGCGCCGCCGTTACCGATTTGCTGGCAACCCTGTTCGACCAAATCCTCGCCGACGAAAAAATCCCGCAGGCCGCCAAGTCCCTGATCGCGCAGTTGCAACTGCCGGCGCTGAAGGCCGCCATCATCGACGTCAACCTGCTCACCGATCACAGCCACCCCCTGCGCGTGTTGATCGACCGAATCGCCCTGCTGGGCGAACAGCACGGCGCGGCGCTAAAGCCGGGCCTGCGCCTGTTCCAGGGCTTGCGGGCGGTGGTGGCGACGGTTGAAGAGAAGTTCGGTGGCGAACTGGACGTGATCGAAAGCGCGCTGGCCGAACTCGACGTACTGCTGGAAGCCGAGGAAACGGCCGACGCCGCCGAGACCGAAGCCGCCGTTAAAAAAATCGAGCGCGAGGAGCGCGAGCAGCAAGCCGAAGACAGCGCCAACCGCGAAGTGGTCAAGCGCCTGCGTGCCTACCGTTACCCGGATGTGGTCGATATCTTCGTCACCGTGGCCTGGCGCCAGGTGTTGCGCCATGACTATCTCGAAGGCGGAACGGACGCGGAAAATGCGGGCGAAGCGTGGCAACGCTCACTCACTACGCTCAATGCCCTGCTATGGAGCGTGCGCCCCGACATCGTCGCGGACCAGCGCGATAACCTCACCCGCCTGATCCCAGCGTTATCCGCGCGCCTGCACGCCGGCCTGGACCGCATCGGCGTGCCACCCGCAGGCCGCACCATGTTTTTCGATGAACTGGTGGAGTTGCACCGGCTCGCGCTCAAGATGCCGACGGCTCCCGCGCGCAAGTCCAAAGAAACACCGCCACCGAAGGCCGCACCGGCGCCCACAGAAACCGCAGCACCCGACCCCGCCCCGGTTGACGACGATAAGCAATGGCCGGCCTCCCCGCCTGTCAGTGAACCGCCTGCGCCACCGGTCAGCAGCGATTCACCGGAAATGAAGCGCGGCCAGTGGATTCAGCTACGCATCATCGAAGAGGACTGGCACGCCTGCAAACTTACCTGGGTGAGCCCCAGCGGCGAGAATTTCGTGTTCAAGGACTTCAATTCCAAAGCCGCTTTCACCATGAGCGCTTTCGACCTGAAAAACAAGCTGCGCAGCGGCGACGCGCGCTTGGTCGAGGAATCTTCGCTTACGCAGCGGAGTATTGATGGGGCGGTGGCGGATTTGGCGAGGAAATTGGGTGGTTGAGACTGCAATGCTGCTTTCCAACAAGTCCGCACAGGAATGAAAATGCTATTGCCTGCTTGGCGCGGCCTGCCCGTCCTCCTCCTTCTTTTCTGTTGGATATTTAGCGCACATGGTGCCGGGAAGCCAATGCCTGTAGATACGCTTTTTGAAAAAGAATTGCTCAAGCAAGGAGCCGTGTTCAAGCGAGTGGACTCGGATCGCTATGAAATCAAAAGCGGAGACATGGTCAAAACGGTGTCACTGCAAAATATCGCGAAGGAATATGCGCGCGACGGCGATGCGAGTGCCGTCACGCGGTTCGTTGCGGCTGTCCTTGCGCCAATCGTGGATCTTCCTGATTGGTCAAACGTAAAAGCCAGCATTTTCATCTCTCTTGAGCCGGCGGACCTCGAGGGCCTTGCGGACACAATACACAGGAAGCTAAGCGAAGAGGTCACCGCTTTGCTTGCATTCCATGACCGCAAAGCCAACCACGTGCGCTGGTTGTCAAAAGCGGACCTACACAAGCTCGGCGTCCGCGAAGATGCGGCCTGGCGACAGGCACAGGAGAACCTTGAGAAAATCGCGCTCGCGGTCAAAATAACGTACGTCGACATCGACGATCAGAAACTGGGAATGCTCGAAGCGCCTGAGCCGTACAAGGCATCGCTCATCCTGACGCAGGCACTCAAGCAAAACGTTTCCAAGGAACTTGGCTGGCCGCTCTATGCCGTTGCGCCCTCGCGCGACTTTGTCTTCCTTTTTTCGAAGCAAGGCGGGCTAATAAAGCGCGTAGGGGGCGAGGTCGTCAGCGAGTATAGAAAAGCCGGCCACCCGCTTTCTACGGAGGTCTGGGAATTGTCGGATGGCAAGCAAACGGCCATGGGCGCATTTCCCAAGAAGTAGTGCTGAGGAAGGTTAACGCGTTAAAGAAGTAATAAAAGGTGCCAGGTTCGATATTTTCGGAATATGGCGACCTTGGCTCTCTTTTTATTCGGCCTTAAGACTGGAGTCCGCTGGATAGAATCCTGGTCGAAAGTCGCGGCTCATTTGCCGCAACCGCGTTAACCACCTGAAAGAGGCTGGCGGAGATTGGACCTTCAAGCGCTTCTGCACGCGACATAACCGCCCCAAAGGGGCCGAAATCCGAAAAGGGCGAATCTTCAGGGCCGGTTACCGTGTAGACAATATTCTCGGAATCCACACGGGCAGATAGAAGACAACGGGGTCAGGTCTTGCAATGTAGCATTGCTATGTTGCAAGACCTAGGCCAATTGGTTCCGCTGACCCCACGTGTTTCTTAGCGGCTGCCTCTATTAATCTTTGCTTTGATGGACCATATGCGCATAGATTTCCGCCACCCGCGCGACTGAAATCCCGTTGTGTTGTTCAACCGCCAAAGGGTGATCCGTTAGCTCCAACTCAATGTATGGACGAATACCGTCGTCCCGCAAATAAACCTGTGTTTTAAGCCCGGTGGTGTCGGGATATACACTGAAATAGGCATTCAGCCACCCGAAGAATGGGCCGATGTGCGACCTCTTTTTCGAGCCAAAACAGGCGATCCATTGATGAAAATTCGCTTCGCTCAATGAAACCCACGCGCCCCAGGAGAATGGCTCATCTTCGCCATGTACGGGTATTTCAATGCAGCCGCGGACAAAGAAAAACTTACCGTCGATGACACAATCGTCCGAGCCCAGGTCGCAACGAGTTCCCCGCTCTTCTTCCGGAACGGCAAAATAGCTTAGGGGCGCCGTAGCACCAAAGCTGGGCATTCCGCGATGTATCTCGCTGCAGGATGCGCAAGTAAATTCGAATGGCACCGTTGTTTTTCCGTCAGCTGATTGGGTGATGCCGCATCCTACCGCCCGAACTACTCGGTCTCGTCGATCCAAGCCATCTGAATCGCCTCCAGAATCTTCTCCCCGCTGCGATCCGGCGCGTCGTCAAATTCCGGCAAGGCCATCACCCATTCGTGCAAGTCAGTGAAGCGGATGGTCTTGGGGTCGATGTCGGGATGCGCATCGGCGAGTTGAATGGCGATTTCGAGGCTGTCGGTCCATTTGAGACTCATGGCGGTCTCCTCAATGCTCTTCGCGGGCGTGGTTGATCGTATATTTCGGGATCTCGATGGTCAGCGGCGTATCGGCCACACGTGCCTGACAGGAAAGGCGCGATTGCGGAGTGAGGCCCCAGGCCATGTCCAGCATGTCCTCTTCCTTTTCGGCTGCTTCACCCAGCGAATCCAGGCCCGCGCGCACGATGACGTGGCAGGTGGTGCAGGCGCAGGATTTTTCGCAGGCGTGCTCGATGGCGATTTTCTGGCCTAGCAGGGCATCGCAAAGGGTGGTGCCTTCTGTGGCTTCAAAGGTTAGGCCGGCGGGGCAGAGTTTTTCGTGCGGCAGCACGGTAACGGTGGTCATTTTGCGTCGATTTCCTGTAGCGTTTTTCCGGTAAGTGCTGCCGCCACGCTGCGGTCCATGCGGGCGGCGGCGAAGGCTTCGGTGACGTGCGAGAGCGCCTCTTTGGCGTCCTTGATGGCGTTGCGGTCCTGGCCTTCGGCGGTTTTTGAAAGGTGTTCTACGGCTTGGTCGATGGCCGCGCGGTCAGCCACACTCAGCAACTCATCACCATCCTTGGCCAGAGCGGCGCGCACTGCTTCAAGGAGGCGCCCGGCGTCGGTGCGTTCTTCCACCAGGGCGCGTGCATCGGCGTCCACGGCGGCGTATTGAAAGCTCGCCTGCAGCATGGCGGCAATTTCGCCATCGCTGAGGCCGTAGGAAGGCTTCACTTCAATCTGCGTGGCCACACCGCTGGTCTGCTCGCGCGCGGCAACCGAGAGCAGGCCATCGGCATCGACCTGAAACAACACCTGGATGCGCGCCGCCCCCGCCACCATGGGCGGAATACCACGCAGCTCAAAGCGCGCGAGAGAGCGACAGTCCTTCACCAATTCGCGCTCGCCCTGCACCACGTGGATGGCCATGGCAGTTTGCCCGTCTTTATAGGTGGTGAATTCCTGCGCGCGCGCCACCGGGATGGTGGAGTTGCGCGGAATCACCTTCTCGGTAAGCCCACCCATGGTTTCCAGGCCCAGCGAGAGGGGGATCACGTCGAGCAACAATAAGTCGTCGCCGGATTTATTGCCGGCCAGCACATTGGCTTGTATGGCCGCACCCAGCGCCACCACTTTGTCAGGATCGAGATTATTAAGCGGCGTGCGGCCGAAAAATTCGGCCACGGCTTTTTGTACATGCGGCATGCGGGTGGCGCCGCCGACCATCACCACACCGTCGATTTCTTCGACGCCGAGCTTGGCGTCGCGCAGCGCTTTTTTCACCGGCGCCAGCGAGCGGGCAACCAGATGCTCGGTCATGGCGTGCATTTCTTCGCGGCTGAGTTTCAGCTTCAGTTCCTGCCCGTAGGAAAGCGTGAGTGAAGTTTCCACCGCGTCTTCGGTGGTGAGACGCTCCTTCACTTCACGCGCCTTCATCAGCATGCGGCGCAGGTCGCGGTGACCGGCCGAGGCCAGCCCTTGCGTGCGCCGCCAGTGCGCGGCGATGGCCTGGTCGAAATCATCACCGCCCAGGGCCGAGTCGCCATTGGTGGCCAGCACCTCGAACACGCCACGGGTGAGCTTGAGTATGGAAATATCGAAAGTGCCGCCCCCCAGATCGAATACTGCGAAGGTGCCTTCGCTGGCATTGTCCAGGCCATAGGCGATGGCGGCTGCGGTGGGCTCATTCAGCAAACGCAGAACGTTAATGCCGGCCAGGCGCGCGGCGTCCTTGGTGGCCTGGCGTTGGGCGTCGTCGAAATAGGCGGGCACGGTGATAACCGCTCCCACCAGCTCGCCACCCAGGGCTTCCACGGCAACGCGATTCAATACTTTCAGGATATCGGCCGATACGTCCACCGGCGACTTGATGCCGGCTGCGGTTTCAATCTTGACCATGCCGGGCGCGTCGAGAAAACGATACGGCAGCGCGCCGTACTTCGCCACGTCGGCAATGCTGCGGCCCATGAAGCGCTTGACCGAGACGACGGTATTTTCCGGGTCCTCGGCCTGTGCGTCCTTAGCTTCGCGGCCCACGATCACCCCGCCATCGGCGGCGTAACGCACCACCGAGGGCAGCAAAGGCTGCATTTCGTGGTTGAGCATCACCTGCGCGCTGCCGCTGCGCACGGTGGCCACCAGGGAGTTGGTGGTGCCGAGGTCAATGCCAACCGCCAGGCGGTGCTGGTGCGGGGCGGTGGATTCGCCGGGTTCGGCGATTTGGAGGAGAGCCATCTGCCGTTCTCAACCCCTCCCCTTGCACCAGCAAAGGAAGTTTTCCAAATGGGAGTATCCGTCTTTCTTTACGGCCACGTCGGTGAAGAAACGTTCCTCAAGAAACTTGCACGGGGTGGGCCACTTTGTAACCTGCCAAAGCCCGTAGGGCGGATATTTCTTCAGCTCAAAAGACTTTAAGCCATAGCCATACTCAGAAGCAAAATATTTCAATCCGTCACTGCTCCCAGCCTTCACATACAAACCATCAAGCGGTATTCCTGCCATGACAGAGGTCCTGTATGCCAAATCGTAAGCCGTAACTACACCAATCTGCGGAATATCTTTGCAATTTATTATTACGTCACTCAGCAGAGCGCCAAAAGAATGGTAATTCTTTACGGAGTTCCAGATGGTCAGCATAACGGGCTCAATAGGCGCCGTTATCTGCCAGTAGTTACTCTTTCTCGCGGGCCGGCGGATGTGCCAATACAAAGTTCCATTACGAAGCTTTCTTCCTACAACATGCTTCTTATAAAGCTCCAATGAATCCTTACTCTTGCCTGCTGATCTTAGAAACTCGATGTCATCTTGATGTCCATGAAAATAGGACTTCGAGTCAACTTGATATTGCTCGATCAGACCGGGCCAATCCTTCATCTATAAATCCTCTAAGCCGGACTCGATTTCCTCACCCAGCTTTTCCAAAAAGCGTAGCTTGCGCACGGTTTCACTAGCAGCGGACATGGTGCCGGCATAGGCAAGTTGATGAGCGAGTTGCGCGATCAATACTTTTTCTTCGCCTTTGCGCTGGCCGTTGAGGGTTTCCAGGGTGGAAACATTGCGGGCGGCCTTGGCTTCGGCCACCGCTTCGCGCCATTCCATTTGCTGCATCAGGAAGGCGCGCGGCATGGCGGTATTGGTTTCTTCCTTGGTGTCGATGCCGTTGAGCTTGAGTATGTATCGCGCCCGCGCCAATGGCGATTTCAGGGTGCGATACGCCTCGTTGACCTGTGTGGCCCACTGCGCGGCCAGGCGTTGCTCGGTTTCGCTGGCTTGCGCGTAACGGTCGGGGTGCACTTCGCGTTGCACGTCGCGGAAGGCGCGTTCCAGCATAGCCAGGTCAACCCCGTAACCCACCGGCAAACGGAACAACTCAAAATGGTTTTTGGATAAATCCAGGCTCATTGCGCGCGAAGGGGCGGATGTTCCGCCCCATGGTTTGTTTTCGGTCTTTTGCCCGTTAATAGGGAAAAGAAATTAATTATTGAAAACCTTTATTAACCGTCATTCCCGCGTAAGCGGGAATCCAGTGTCGTTTAACGAAAGTCGCTGGGTTCCCGCTTTCGCGGGAACGACGTCATCTATACGTTAAAACTTTCTCCACAGCCGCACTTGTCTTTCTCATTCGGATTGTTGAACTTGAACCCCTCGTTCAACCCCTCGCGCACAAAGTCCAGCTCGGTGCCGTCGATATAAACCAGGCTTTTCGGATCGACGAATACTTTCACGCCGTTAGACTCAAAAGCCTGGTCCTCGTCATTGGCGGAATCGACGAATTCCAGCTTGTAGGCCATGCCGGAGCAGCCGGTGGTACGCACGCCGAAGCGCACGCCAACACCCTTGCCGCGTTTGGCGAGGTAATTTTGTACGTGGGTTGCGGCGCGTTCGGTGAGGGTTATGGCCATAACTATTCCGCAGCTTCCTTCATGCCGGCGCCGTGCTTGGATTTGTAATCCGCAATGGCAGCCTTGATGGCGTCTTCGGCCAGGATGGAGCAATGAATCTTCACCGGCGGTAACGCCAGTTCTTCGGCGATTTGCGTGTTCTTGATAGAGCCCGCTTCGTCGATGGACTTGCCCTTCACCCATTCGGTGACCAGCGAAGACGAGGCGATGGCCGAGCCGCAGCCGTAGGTCTTGAACTTGGCGTCCTGGATGATGCCATCGGCGCCGACCTTGATTTGCAGTTTCATCACGTCGCCGCAGGCGGGCGCGCCCACCATGCCGGTGGCAACGCCTTCTTCATCCTTGCCGAAGGAGCCGACGTTACGGGGGTTTTCGTAGTGATCGAGTACTTTATTGGAATAGGCCATGATTGACTCCTAATGTGCAGCCCACTGCACCTTGCTGATATCCACGCCGTCCTTGTGCATTTCCCACAGGGGCGACATGTCGCGCAACTTCTGGATGCGCTCTTTAAGCAATTTGATTGCGAAATCGATATCTGCCTCGCTGGTGAAGCGGCCGATGGTAAAGCGGATCGAGCTATGCGCCAGCTCGTCGTTGCGGCCCAGGGCGCGCAGCACGTAGGAAGGCTCCAGCGAAGCCGATGTGCACGCCGAACCGGACGATACTGCCAGTTCCTTGATGCCCATGATCAGCGACTCGCCCTCGACGAAATTGAAGCTCACGTTGAGGTTGTGCGGCACGCGATGTTCGAGGTCGCCGTTGACGTAGATTTCTTCCATGTCTTTGATGCCGGCCAAGAGGCGGTCGCGCAGCATGCGAATGCGTTCGTTCTCGGCCGCCATTTCGGTGCGCGCCAGGCGGAAGGCTTCGCCCATGCCGACGATCTGGTGGGTGGCCAGCGTGCCGGAACGGAAACCGCGCTCGTGACCGCCGCCGTGCATTTGCGCTTCCAGACGAATACGCGGTTTGCGGCGCACGAACAGAGCACCCATGCCCTTGGGGCCGTAGGTCTTGTGCGCAGAAAAACTCATCAGGTCCACTTTCAGGGTCTGCAGGTCGATAGCGACCTTGCCGCTGGCTTGTGCGGAATCGACGTGGAAAATAATGCCCTTTTCACGGCAGAGTTCGCCGATCTCGGCAATGGGTTGGATCACGCCGATTTCGTTGTTGACGAACATCACGGACACCAAAATTGTGTCAGGACGCAGCGCGGCCTTCAGCGCGTTCATGTCGATCAGGCCGTTTTCCTGCACGTCCAGATAAGTGGCTTCAAAACCCTGGCGCTCCAGTTCACGCACGGTATCCAGCGTAGCCTTGTGCTCGGTCTTGACCGTGATGATGTGCTTGCCCTTGGTCTTGTAAAAATTGGCCGCGCCCTTCAGGGCGAGGTTGATCGACTCGGTGGCGCCTGAGGTCCAGACGATTTCCTTGGCGTCGCAGTTCACCAGCTTGGCGACTTCCTCGCGGGCGTTCTCAACCGCCTCTTCCGCCGTCCAGCCGTACTGATGGCTGCGCGAGGCGGGGTTACCGAATTCCTCGGTGAGGTATGGAATCATTTTCTGCGCAACGCGCGGGTCTACCGGCGTGGTGGCAGAGTAATCGAGATAAATGGCTTGACTCATAAATTGTGCTCAATACCAGGTGTTCAAATACATTAGGCAACGATGGAGGTTACTAACGGACGCTTGACCGGCTTGGCGATCACGGTGGAACCCTGGTTGCCCTTGTTGCGCTGCTTTTCCACCAGTTCGGCCAGGTTCACGCCGGACAAATAGCTGATCACGGTTTCGTTCAGGCTTTCCCATAAATCGTGGGTCATGCAGCGGCGATCGCCGGCGCAGTTTTCCTTGCCCTCGCATTGCCGGGAATCGATCGGCTCTTCAACGGCGATGATGATGTCGGCCACGCTCAGCAACTGCGCCGGCCGGGCAAGATTGTAACCGCCGCCGGGGCCGCGCACGCTTTCCACGAGCTTGCCGCGGCGCAGTTTGCCGAACAGCTGCTCCAGATAGGAAAGGGAAATCTTCTGCCGTTCGCTGATATTGGCCAAGGTGACCGGGCCCTTGCCCGAGTGCAGGGCCAAGTCCAGCATGGCGGTGACGGCGAAGCGGCCTTTGGTAGTCAGTCTCATATGCGGATTCCTGATTTAACCGTGAATTCCCGAGTAAACAACTCAAGTATACCCAATTCCGAGTAGTTTAGTCAACCTTTATGCCGTGAAGTTCCGCCCCTTGCTGCGCCGCATGATTGAAGCCCCACGGCAAGCCGAGTAAGGTCAACGCTTCGCCACAAAATCTGGAGACGGCAATGCTGAAACTGACCATCAACGGCAAATCGCATTCCTTCGACGGCGACCCGGATACCCCAATACTTTGGGTACTACGCGACCATTTCAATGTGCACAGCCCCAAATTCGGCTGCGGCATGGCGCTTTGCGGCGCCTGCACGGTGCATCTGGACGGCCAGCCGATCCGCAGCTGCTCGGTTCCGGCTAGTGCTGCGGCCGGCAAGAAAATCACCACCTTGGAAGGCCTGGAACCCAAGGTCGCCAAGTCCCTGCAAGCAGCCTGGATCGCCGAGGAAGTGCCGCAATGCGGCTACTGCCAGACCGGACAGATGATGTCGGCCGCCGCGCTCTTGAAGCGCAACAGCAAACCCAGCGACGCCGACATCGTCGCCGCCATGGACGGCAATATCTGCCGCTGCGGCACCTACCATCGCATTCAAAAAGCGATCCAGCGGGCCGGCAAAGATATGGCCAAGGCATAGGAGATGACCATGAAAAAGTCCTACTTGAACGCTCCCTCCGCTTCCCGCCGCGAGTTCCTGAAGGCCTCGGCCGCTACCGGCGGCGCGCTGGTGATCGGCGTCGCCATTCCCAGTTTCGCCAACGCCGCCGGCAAGGCGCCGGTCGATACCGCTTTGAACGCCTGGGTGCGTATCGACACCAGCGGCAAGGTCACGCTATGGTGCGCGCGTTCGGAAATGGGCCAGGGCGTCTATACCTCGCTACCCATGCTGATCGCCGAGGAACTGGAGGTGCCCATCAGCACCGTCAGCGTCGATATGGCGCCCTCCGCTCCGCCCTATGTCAATGCCGCCATGGGCGCGCAAATAACAGGCGGCTCCACCTCCGTGCGCGAGGCCTATACCAAGCTCCGCGAAGCCGGCGCCACCGCGCGCATGATGCTGGTTTCGGCGGCGGCGCAAAGCTGGAACGTGCCCGAATCCGAATGCCGGGCTGCCGATGGTGTAGTTACCTATAAGAATAAGAAACTCTTTTACGGCCAGCTGGTGGAAAAAGCCGCCAAGCTGAAAGCGCCGGACAAGGTGGTGCTAAAAGACCCCAAGGATTTCAAAGTCATCGGCAAATACGGGCACCGGCTCGACACCCCCGCCAAGGTGATGGGCAAGGCGGTGTACGGCATCGACGTGGTCAAGCCCGGCATGCTGATCGCCTCGCTGGCCCAGCCGCCGGTCATCGGCGGCAAGGCACTCAAGGTCAACGACGCCAAGGCGCGCGCGCTCAAAGGCGTGGTCAAGGTGGTGCAGATCCCCGAAGGGGTCGCCGTGCTGGCCAAGGATTTCTACACCGCCCGCAAAGGCCGCGACCTGCTGGAAATCGAATGGGATAGCGGCCCGGCCGGCAAGCTCGACAACGCGGCGGTCAAGGCTGGTCTACGCGAAGCCTCCAAGAAAGCCGGCGCCATCATCCGCAAAGAAGGCGATGTCGATGCGGCCATGATGACGGCGGCGAAAAAGATCTCGGCCGAATACGAAGTGCCCTTCCTGGCCCACGCCACGCTGGAGCCGGTCAATTGCACGGCGGAAATCGTCAACGGCGAATGCCACGTCACCGGGCCCATACAGTTCCAGCAGGGCTCGCAGGGCGCTGCGGCTGCGGCGGCCGGCGTCCCGCCTGAGAAGACCTTCATCCACACCACTTTTCTGGGCGGCGGTTACGGGCGAAAACTGGAACTCGATTTCATCGTCCAGGCGGTTGGCATCGCCAAGGCGGCGGGCGTTCCGGTCAAGATGCTGTGGACGCGCGAAGACGATATGACCCACGACTTCTATCGCCCCATGTCGCTGCACCAGATGGAAGCCGGCCTGGACGACAAGGGCAATGTGGTCGCCTTCGCCACCAAGATGACCTCGCCCTCGATCACCGCGCGCGCCTTCCCGCCCTTTGTGCAAAACGGCAAGGACCCGTTCATGAGCGAGGGCTCGGGCAACCTTACGTATAAGATCGGCAATCTGCGCGTGGAAAACGTGATTCACGACACCGGCGTGCGCGTGGGTTACTGGCGCAGTGTCAGCAACGCCCTCAATGCCTACGCGGTGGAAAGTTTTATCGATGAAATCGCCCGGCAGACCGGCAAGGACCCGGTGGCAATGCGGCTTTCCATGCTCGATGGGCAGCCGCGCTCGCAGGCGGTGTTAAAACTTGCCGCCGAGAAAGCGGGCTGGCGGAATGGAACAAGCGTCGCGGCCAACGGGCATTTCCTCGGGGTTGCCCAAATGGAATGCTACGACAGCTATATCGCCGTGGTTGCCGAAGTGTCCATGAACAACGGCACGCCCAAGGTGCACAAGCTCACCTGCGCCTGCGATTGCGGCGTGATGGTGCATCCCAACCAGGTGCTGGCGCAATTGGAAAGCGGCCTGCTGCTGGGCTATAGCTCGGCCATGAAAAACGAAGTCACCTTCAAGGACGGGCGCGTGGAGCAAAGTAATTTCCACAACTATCCCTTGCTGCGCATGAGCGAAACACCGGTGGTGGAAATCCACATGATCGCCGACGGCGGCAAACCCGGCGGCATGGGCGAAGTGGGTGTGCCGCTGGCCGCACCCGCCATCGGCAATGCCATCGCGGCAGCGGGCAAGGTGATGCGCAAGATGCCCTTCCTGTCGGCGTAACAACGCATCAAAAACAAAAAGCCCGCGCATTGCTGCGCGGGCTTTTTCATGGGGTTACATGGCGAAGGTGACGCTGGAAACTTCAGGCCGGCAGCAGCGGCCGTTCGCACTTGTGTATGAACACATAAACCTTCTCGGCCACTTCGTCGTCGAGGAGGCAAACGAAGGCGTCGATCAGTAGCTGCGGCGCGCGCTGGTCGCGCAGCTTGGTGATGAGTTCGCGGATCATGACCTTGCGGCTCTCGTCGCTCTGCTCCAGGATCAGCCCCAGGGCGCGGTTCATCTCCGGTTCCTGGCAGGCAGCCTGCAGCATGCCGACAAAGCCCTCCACCTCGGCAAAGGTGCGCGGCAGTTCCAGGCGGTTGAAGCGCCAGCGGCTGGCCAATATCCGGTACTCGCGCCAGCCGGCGAGAAAACCCAGCAGCAGGATGGGCAGCCACATCATCCACCACACCTTGTAACGCAACATATGGTTTTGCGCGCTGAGTTCGTGGGTGCGGCTTTCGGCCAGCAGGTCGGCGTGCTGCGCGATATCGCTTTCGCTGGGCTGATAACGCTGCTTCTGTCCGGACGCGGTGGTGTACTCGGTACTCTGGCCGGTGGAAATATATTGTTTTCGGGCAAAGCTCTTCTCCGCCTCGGCGCGAACTTCCGCGTTGCCCCGAGCATTCAGCATCGGCCGCGCCCAGAGGTAGCCCTGCAACACACCCGTGGCCGCCTGGCTTTCCGCGCGCGAAGCGGTCAGATTGGACCAGGCGAACATGGTGCTGACCAGGGCGCAGCCCAGCAGGATTTGCACACAGCGGCGCCAGGAGGCATACACCGCATAGCGGCGCGCCGCTTCAAACAGCGCCACGGCCACAGCCAGCATCATGGCGATGTCGATCGCTTCGGCCAGCAAGTATTCCATCCGCGCTTCCATTGGGTGGGTAAGGTGCGCCCATTTTGCGCGCTTTATCGGCGCCCCGGGGGCGCTGCGGGGGGCCAGCCGACGAATGGTATCGGGGTGGCTAGGGGGCAGGCTTTTGCCAGATGGCGACGGCGATTCCGCCCAGGATCGCCGCCGAGGCCAGCAACAGGCGCAGCGAAATACTCTCGCCCAGCAGCAGCACGCCGCCCAGTGCTGCAATCACCGGCACGCTGAGTTGCACGATGGCGGCGCGGGTAGCGGAGAGATTCGGTAGCGCCATATACCAGATGATATAACCCATGCCGGAGGTGAGCGCGCCGGAGGCGACGGCGTAAGCCGTGCCGGTAACATCAAAACGCGCCTGGCCCAGCATAACGATGCTGAGCGCCAGGGCGATGGGTGCGGCGCGCAAGAAATTGCCGGCTGTCACCAGTGCGGGATCGCCCGCGCCGCGGCCGCGCAGGGAATACACGCCCCAGGCAACACCGGAGGCTACCATCAGAGCGGCGCCCAGAGGTGCCGGCGCCGAAGCGCCCGGCAGCAACAAGCCGACCAGGCCCGCGAGTGCCAGCGCATAGCCGGCCACTTGCGATGCGCGCAGGCGCTCGCCCTTATAAAAGCCGATGCCGATCATGGTGGCCTGCACGGAACCGAACAGCAGCAGCGCGCCGCTGGCCGCAGGCAGACTCACGTAGGCAAAGGAAAAGGCACCTGCGTACACGAACAAGGCCAGCGCCGAGCCCCAATTGCCCCCGCCCTGATGGGTAAGACGGCGGCGCTGCATCATCACCGCAAGCACCAAGGCGCCGGAGACCAGCCGGATAGTGGTGAAGCTGGCAGCGTCGATAGCAGTCTGCGCCAGGGCGAGGCGGCACAGCAGCGAATTGCCGGCGAAGGCCAGCATCGCCAGCGTGGTCAGGGCAATGAGTCGCAGTGGGGTCATGGCTTTGCCGGCGGCGCGGCTTCAGGTGTGGGCTGGGGTTTGGCTTCTGACTTGACTCCGGCCTGTTTGATCCACACCTTGATCTTGTCGACGGTCTCCTGCTCGATACCGTTATAGCCGTGATGGGCGCGCGCCTCGCAGGCGTCGCCGTTAGAAATACCCCCCTCCATCAAGATAAGTTCAGTACCGTAAGCCTTGTTGCTGCCGATGGCGCTGGAAGGTGGTGTGACGTGGCATGCGTCGCTTTTATGATGCACCAGCAGATTTCGGCTTTTCAGGCCCTGGGGATTGAAGCCGTTGATGTTCGACATGGAGGAACTGTGGATGAAGCCCGCCACCTTGCCGTCCAGAGAATGCGCGAGGCTCATGGTGACGAGGGTGCTGCGGCTGGTGCCGATGATGTAAATCGCCGCACCTGCAAAACGTTTGTTCAGATCATCGACGATGAGCTGCATGCGCTGCGGGTCTTTGTCGGCATCCGAGGAGGCGGCGGCAAATTCTTCGTCGGCAAAAATCCCGCGTGACCGGATCAGGAAATTGCCGCCACCGAAAAACTTGAGCTTACCCTGCTCCATGCGCGGCTCCAGGCGCCCCACTCCGCCCGGCATCAGGATCACCACATATTTGGGCTTGGCGCCCTCTACGGTGAGAAGGTAGGGAATCTTGTCACTGTTGGGCCAGTGAACGTCCTCGATCAGCAGGTCTTCGGCGCGCGCGACGGTGTTGCTGAACAAAAACAGGATGGCAAGCATTTTCAGGAAGGCCGTTTTTCGCATGCTTTACTCCTTGCCGGTTTTCGCTGGGGCTGGGGCCGGGGCCACGGCCTCGAGCGCAGGAGTCTCGTCCACCACCAGCGCGCCGTTTTCGAAACGGGCGAAGCGGTAGCCCTGCGCGCGCAGCTTGTCGATGACGATGGCGGCGGCCTCGACGGTGCGCGGATGGATATCGTGGAACAGCACGATGCCATGGCCTTCGCGCGCGACCTCGTCCAGCACCCGCTTGGCGACCGACTGCGGGATTGGATCGGCCCAGTCACGCGAATCGATGTTCCAGATCACCGAGCGCAGCCCGCGCGCGGCGATCTCGGCCAGCACCAGGTCGTTACGCGCGCCGTAGGGCGGCCGGAACAGTTTGGCGCGGCTGCCGTCGGGCACGGCGCTCGCCAGCAATTCCTCGGTGACGTCGATTTCGTCGGTGAGCTTCACTTCGTCCAGGCGCGGCAACAGGGGATGGGTGTGCGTGTGATTGGCGAGCGCGTGCCCCTCGCGCAGCATGCGCGCGACCAGTTCCGGCTCGCGTATGGTCGCGTTGCCGTCTTTGTCCAGGGTGCCCAGATTCTGGCCGATCAGGAAGAACACGGCGTGCACGTGATTCCTGGCCAGGATGTCGAGAATGCGCGGCGTGTAGATGGGGTGCGGGCCATCGTCGAAGGTGAGCAGCACGGTCTTGTCGGGCAGGCCGCCATCGCTCCACTCATCGTTGCCGCCGCGCCGCGCCAGCGCCTGTGCGGTGCCGGACGGACGCGCCTTGCTCTTTTTCGGCGCCACGTCCAGCCCCAGTTCGGCGAGGATTTGCGGCACCGAGTATTGCTTGCTCAGAAACTGCACATAGGCCGTCCACTTGGGGCGCTTGCCGGTAGCGGTATCGCGACGGTCGTCCAGCAGCGCGGTCACCTCACGGTTATAGTCGGCGCGAATAGCCTGCACCTGGTGTTGCGCGCCCTTGACCGCCGCAAAGCAAGGGCTGTCTTTGGCGAGCTTGAGGTCCAGCTCGGTGAAGACGCCTCCCAGGGAGAGGCGGTCCACGTCCATCCAGTCGCGGCCGTTTTGCCACGCTTCGATCAGCTTGCCGCATGCTGCGGCGTCGCCTACCGCAACGCTGACCAGCTGCGCTGCGGCGACGCGGTTTTGATAGAACAGATAGTGGCCCGCCTGCGTGCGTGCCGCGTCCAGCTTTTCGGCACCGTCGCCGTGCAACAGGATCTGTTTGCGGAAGTTCTCGACAATACTATTCACTAGGGCGGTCGCATCGGGCGCGGGCTCGTCGGCGGCTGGCGCGGGCAACGCGGGTAGCGGACAAACGCAAAGGAACAGGAGGGATGCCGTGAAGGTACGGATACGGCTGCGGGCGCGTGCATTCATGGGTGACAGCATAACTGCTTCATATCCGCCCGACGAACCAGACGGCGCCGATCGCCATGGCCGCGTAGGAACTGTAACGTAGCGCAGCGGCCAAGGCAGCGGGGCCGCGCCATTTGCGCAGCGCCGCCATTAACGCCAATGCAGCGGTGGCGAAGCAAAGCTGGCCCAGCTCGATGCCGATATTGAAGCCGGCGAGGCTGGGCACGCGGTGCCCCGCGTCCAGGCCCAACTCACTGAAACTGGAGGCCAATCCCAGGCCGTGGATCAACGAGCAGCCGAACACCAGGGCATATCGTATTAGTACCGCTGGCAGCAGGGCGGGCGGCGGCAGATTGCGCAGGCGGGCACGCCAATCGAAGGCCGCCATGCCGACGATGGTTGCGGCGATGGCGGGCTCCACCAGCGCCGAGGGAACCTGGAAACCACCCCAGGTGCTGATGACGAGCGTAATGCTGTGCCCCACCGTAAAAGCGGTGAGAGCGATAACCACCTGCCGCCATCCCCAGCCGGCCGACAGCACCACCAGCAGGAACAACAGATGGTCGAAACCCAGCAGGATATGGCCGATACCTTCGCGCACGTAGTCGCCGAAAACCGTGAGTGCCTGGGGAAACAAAACACGTGACGGGTGCTCCGCATTCAGCAATAGCAATTGCTCGTCGCTGCCGCGATTGGCCGTCACCGCCAGCACGTCCTCCCCCGGTCCGGTGCCGAACATTTCGGCACGCAATTGCAAGGGGCGCGGCGGCGAATCCAGCGTCCATTGCGCTTGCACGACGATTTGCGAGACCGGCGCATTGGGTGCGTCGTCCGGGGCGATGGGGCTAAGCGAAAACTCGGCCACGGGGCGCGGTCCCCGCTCGTCGCTCAACTGTATCCGGGCGGCGGCCTGCGCCTCCAACTCGCTCCAGTGTGCGCGCAGCTCGGCTTGCGAGAGCTTGCCGTCGCCGTTGTCGTCCACGCCGTGAAAGACCGTTACCGGCACCGACAGCATCAGCAGGGCCTTGCCGTCGACGACGTTGAGCGTGCCGCGCTGCGACAGCATCAGGTGGGCGTCGGCGGCGGTGGCGCACCACAGGCATAGCAGCGGGCATAGCCATAGAGCAAAGCGCGGCAGGTTCACAGTCGAATGGCTTTAGGTGGGTTCGATGCGCCGGATCGGGCGGGGCCAACATACACGCGCAGCAAGCATAAGCGCAATAGCGACAGCCACTCAAAATAAAACAGTTGCATTGCTAACTAATATGCTTTATAGTGTGCTCATGTTCGATCACTGCCTCTATTTCAACACCACCGCCCTCGCCCGCCAATTGGAGCGCGAGTGGGCTGCGGCCTTTTTGCCCTTCGGCCTTACGCCGCCGCAGGCTTTTTTGCTGCGCGCGGTGCTGGATAAGCCCGGCATGCTGCAGCGCGAACTGGCGGATGCGCTGGCCATCGCCCGGCCGACGGCCACCCGCGCGCTGGACGGGCTGGAAGCCAAGGGTTATATCGAGCGCCGCGTTTCTGAGCGCGACGGGCGCGAGATGCTGGTGCACCCGACCCGCGAGGCTTTGAAAATACATACCGATCTTAACGACGCCAGCGGCAAGGTCACCCGCCGGCTCAAGAAGCAGCTTGGCGAGGATCAATTCGCCGAAACCGTGACCAAGGTAAGGGGTGTGCGCTCCGCGCTGTCGTAAACGCGTGCCGGGGCAGCCCCCTTTTTTTGAAATATTAGTTGCATTGCTAACTACTGGAGAACATCATGCCCATCCTCAACGTAAAAGTTGCCGCCGCTAAAACGCCCGAACTCACCAAGGCCATCTCGGGTCTGCTGCTGGAACTTACCACCCGCATCCTACGCAAGCCGCCCACGGTGACCGCGATCGCCATCAGTTATGTGGACCCGGCCGACTGGATCGTGGCCGGACGCTCACTGGCCGAGCAGGGCAAATCCAGCTTTTACTTCGATATCAAGATCACCGACGAAACCAATACCAAGGACGAAAAAGCGCAGTACATACGCGAGGCCTACGCCGGCCTGGCCACGTTGCTGGGTAATGTGCACGAGGAAAGCTATATCTACGTGCAGGATGTGCGCGCCGCCAGTTACGGCTACGGTGGCCGCACCCAGGAATACCGCTATCAGCACCCGGCTCGAGAGGAAAAAGCGGCAGAAATTTGATGCCCGCTACAGGAATTTGATGCCCGATTCGCCGCGACAGGGATGATTGGCAATCGCTATGCTGGTGTCACTATTCATCACCGCATCGAGGTTCATCATGTCTTTTCGCGTACTGGGTATCTCCCCCGAACCGTTTCGCGCCTTGTTTAATCTGAGCGACGCTGAGCTGCAGGCTCAGGGTGCAAGGCGCGTATATGCGGATGGGCCGGGTTATCCTTGCCGGGTCAGTGTGGCGCAAGCCGAGCCCGGCGAGGAGCTTCTGCTGGTCAACTACGAGCACCAGCCGGCCAATACACCCTACCGCTCCACACACGCCATATATGTGCGAAAAGTAGCCGACCAGGCCTATGACGCTATTGACGAGATTCCGCAGGTACTGGCCACCCGCCTGCTCTCGGTGCGTGCCTTCGACGCCGACCATATGATGATAGACGCCGAGGTCTGCGAGGGCGCGGTGGTGCGCGAATTGTTCGAGCGCTATCTGGCCGATCCGCAGACCAGCTACCTGCAGGTGCATAACGCACGCCGCGGTTGTTACGCGGCCAGAGTGGAGCGCGCCTGATTTTCCGTAACAACGCAGCCTCAGTAAACCCGCCGGAGGGCGGCAGTCGCGGTACACTGGCGCCAATTTACTTTGGCTATCGTACCCATGGCGCTTCCCCTGGCGGTTCGGCGGCAAATCGGCTTTGCCGTTTTGATGGGCCTAGTGATGACCCTGATCATCACCGGCATACTCACTGCGGTGCTCACCGGCTTCGACGGTAATTTCCTGTTTCGCTGGATGCGCGCCTTCGTCATCGCCTTCGCGGTGGCGGTGCCGCTGATTTATTTCGTCGGCCCCAGGCTGCGCGGCCTGGTGGAGCGCTGGACAGCATGAGCGCCATGAGCACCACGAGCCCGAAAAGTGTGGCGCAGGGCCAGCTCGACGCCTATAACGCCCGCGATATCGACGCCTTCATGGCCTATTGGGCCGAGGACGCGCAAATCTATGAATTTCCGGACAAGCTGGTGACTGCCGGCGCAGCTGCCATTCGCGAACGCCACATCGCGCGTTTTCAGGAACCCAATCTTTACGGCCGGCTGGTGCAGCGCATGGTGATGGGTAGCCGGGTGGTCGATCAGGAGAAAGTGGCGCGCACCTTTCCCGAAGGCACCGGCACTCTGGACGTGATCGCGGTCTACGAAATCATCGACGGAAAAATCGCCAAAGCCTGGTTCATGCCGGGCGCCAAAACCCTGGACGGAAAAGCATAAACATGGCCACCACCGGACTCAGCCACATCAACTTCCGCGCGCCGCGCCCGCTGCTGGACGAGCTAAAAGATTTTTATTGCGATGTGGTCGGCCTGGAAATCGGCGCGAGGCCGCCCTTTCCCGGCTTTGGTTACTGGTTGTATGCAGGTGGGTTGCCGATCGTGCACCTGTACGAAACCCAGCCCAGCGATACCAGCCCGGTGGCCGCCGTCACCACCTTTGACCACATCGCCTTCGATTGCAGCGGCATGCAAGAAATCGAGCAAAGGCTGCAGGCCCGCAAGGTGAAGTACCGGCTGGCGGTGGTACCGGCGTCTAACCAGACGCAGATTTTCTTGCGCGACCCGGCCGGAAATCGCGTAGAACTGAATTTCGGAAACGTGTAGCATTTCGGCTGCTGCTGCCCACTAGACGGGCACACCTTAACTGTCCAGGGGGGACACCATGATCGATCGTTTTGTGCGTAGCTGGGACCTGCTCAAGGCCAGCGCCTCGGTGCTCATGCAGGACAAGGAATTGATGGTGTTCCCGCTCATCTCCTCGGTAGTGGCAATGCTGGTGATCGCCAGCTTCATCCTGCCCATGTTCGCCCTGGGCGCGCTGGACCATGTGAGCGGCCGGCACGGCGGCGCGATTTCCGTCGGCTATTACCTGGTGGTTTTCCTGTTTTATGTGGTCCAGTACTTTGTCATTTTCTTTTTCAACGTCGCATTGGTAGGCGCGGTCATGATCCGGCTCGACGGCGGCACGCCGACCGTGGGCGCCGGCATGGACATCGCCTGGTCGCGCGTAGGCTCCATTCTCGGCTACGCCGTGATCGCCGCCACGGTGGGCCTTATCCTGCGCGTCATCGAGGAGCGGGTTGCCCTGCTGGGCAAGATCGTCGTCGCCCTGATCGGCGCCGGCTGGACCATCGCCACCTATATGGTGGTGCCGGTGCTGGTGGCGGAAAACGTAGGCCCGTTCAAAGCGATCGAGGAAAGCGTGGAGCTGATGAAAAAGACCTGGGGTGAAAATCTCATCGGCCAGGTGGGCCTGGGGTTCGCCTTCGGCCTGATTCATTTTCTGCTGATCATTACCATCGTCGTGGCCTTCGTACTCGCCGCCCTGACCGGCAGCGTGGTCCTGATGGTGACGGTGGGCGTGCTGGGCGTGACCGTGTTTGTCATATCCATGCTGGCGCATGCCGCTCTCTCCGGCATTTATTCGGCCGCCCTGTACCGCTACGCGACCAATCAGCCTGCCGGCCCCAGCTTCGATGCCGGCATCCTGCAAGGCGCGTTCGGCCCGAAAGACTGAGTTAGCCGCGTATTTCCCGTCGGCGGCGGACACGCCCCAGAGGGGGCGGTGCGTTTTTCCTACCCGGGCGGGTAGGTTATTTTTGCCCGCCCCTTCGCTATAGTGGGCCACCGCCCGACGCCGAGAGAATTCGCATGGAAAAGCCCGCCATCCGCACTATGTATTCTTTGCGCCGCCGGCTGGCGGCGTCCTGTTTTGCCTTTGCCTCATTTGCGCTGCCCGCCACGGCGGCACGGGCGGCCGATTGCACCTACGACGCCAAGCACCCGCTGCCGCAGCCCAGCACCCTGAACCAGAAGGACTATCAGAACTTCGACGTCACCCTGTACAACTTCCTCAACTGCGGCAACTACCGGCACTGGGACAAGGCCGGCTGGAAGCAGGACAAGGCGGTGCGCGATACCGGTCCCTTTCTCGCCGGCAAGGCCTACGGTACCCACCCGACGGTGCGTATTTATTACTCGCCGGGCACCATGGAATGGCTGAAAGGGGGGCGCAAGGGCGTCATCCCCGAAGGGTCCATGATCATCAAGGAGCAGTTCAAGGCGCCGGCCGCCCGCTACGAGGGTATGAGCGACGAGGAAATCACCAAGGTCTTCAAAGCCAACGGCAGCCAGGACTGGACGGTGATGATCCGCGATTCCAAGGGCTCGCAGGACGGCTGGTACTGGGCCGAGGTATTCGACGGCATGACGCCGGACGCCACCGGCTCCTACCAGTTTCCCTTCGGCTATCCCAACGGCGGCTTCGGCCAGTACTGTATCAACTGCCACGGTTCGGCCAAGGAAGGCCACACCTACGCTGCGCTTAATAACATCCGGGGGTTTCCGGGCGAGCCGCTCACTTTTCGCGTCGATAATTCCTGGCGGCCTTCGCAATCGCTGATGCCCGCCGCCAAGGGCACTCAGGCGACGCCGCAGTTCTATTCCGCCGGCGTCGGTTCCAATGCCGCCGTCCTGGACCCAGACGACGAGCACAAGATGCGCGCCCTCTTGAGCCACAGCACCCGCGCGCTACGCGCGGCCGGACAGGCCAACGCCGAGTTCCTGGAGACCTTCAAGGCCATTCCGGCCATGCCGCTTAACAAGGTGCAGATGATGGTGCCGGAAACCCTGGACCGTGTGGTGTCCGGCGCCAAGGGACCGCAGGAGTTTCTGAGTTCCGACCAATGCCTGGGCTGCCACGGCGCGGTGTCGGGCTATAACCCGGTCATGTTCCTGTCCACGGTGCCGCTGCCCTCACCCGGCGTCGGCATCAATGTCTCGCCCTATGGAGAATGGCGCTGGTCGCCCATGGGCCTGGCCGGGCGCGACCCGGTGTTCTATTCGCAACTGGAAAGCGAGCTTGCCTATATCAAGACCCTGCCGGACGCTAAAACGGCACAAGCCCTGAAAGACACCACGGTGGATACCTGCTTCCGCTGCCACGGCGTGATGGGCAAGCGGCAATGGAATATCGACACCAAATGCGACCCCACCGATCCGGTGCACCCCTGCAATCCGGCCGACCCAGGCCGGCCACAGTTCAAGGAAAGCTTCACCCAGCTCACCGAAACGGCCAACCCGCATTTCAAATACGGGGCGCTGGCGCGCGATGGCGTGAGCTGCCTCTCCTGCCACCGCCAGCAACCGACCCAGCAGCCACCCGGCAGCCACGTCAACAATCTTAAGTACTTCCTGGAAAACTCCATCACCGGCCTGTTCCAGACCGGCCCCAGCGACAAGCTCATCGGTCCCTTCGACGATGTGATGACGCTGCCCATGAAAAATGCCCTGGGCATCAAGCCGGAACATAACAACTACATCAAGAGTTCGCGCGTGTGCGGCAGCTGCCATTCCATCTATCTACCCATCATCGACAAACCGCCGATCCGGCCGGTGGACAAGAACACGCACTACAACATGGAGCAGTCCACCTATCTGGAGTGGCTCAACAGCAGCTTCCAGAACGAGGTGCAGCCCTTTGCCGCCTCCGCCAAGAGCTGCCAGGACTGCCATATGCCGGGCGGCTTTCACAACAAGGAACTGGATGTGCCGCAAATCCAGACGCAAATCGCGGTCATCGAGGACCAGACCTACCCGCAGGCCGACCACCGCGCCGATACCAAGGACATCAACGTCAAGTATCGCGACAAGGGCTTCGCGCGCCACGAGTTGCTGGGCATGAATGTGTTCCTGCTGGAAATGGCCAAGCAGTTCAATAACATCATGGGCGTGCGCACCACCGACTATATGAGCGGCTCCAAGACCGGCATCGAACAGACCATCGCCAGCTTCAACCGGCAGGCCACCGAAAGCACGGCCACCATCGCCGCCAATGTGGTGTCGGTGTCGACCGAGCAACTGGTGGCCAACGTCAAGGTCACCAACCTGGCCGGGCATCGTCTGCCCAGCGGGGTGGGCTTCCGCCGCGCCTTTATCGAATTCATGGTGATCGACCAGAGCCTTGGACAATCGAACGTGATCTGGGCCAGCGGACGCACCAATCCGCTGGGCATCATCGTCGATGGCGATGGCAAGGTCCTGCCCTCGGAGTTCTTTACCGAGTACACCGGCAAGGACGGCAAGAAGCGCCAGCACTTCCAGCCGCACCACCAGAACATCAACTCGCAAGGCCAGGTGCAGATTTACGAAGAACTCACCGAGGATGCCGACGGCAAGATCACCACCAGCTTCCTCAGACGCGACCACGAGTTCAAGGACAACCGCCTGCTGCCGGCGGGCTGGACCAAGGCCGGCCCAGACCCGAAGAACTTCAGCGGCGTGTACCTGGAAGCTACCTACCCCAAGGGCGACGCCGCCACCGACCCCGATTACCAGAATGGCAGCGGCAGCGACAGCCTGACCTATACCGTGCCGTTACCCAAGGGCGTTAACACGGCCAATCTCACGGTGCGCGCAACCCTCTATTACCAGTCGATCCCGCCCTACTTCCTGGCCATGCGCTTTCAGGGCGCACCGACAGAGCCGGGCACGCAACGGCTGTATTACATGACCTCCAATCTGGACCTCAGCAACTCGCCGGCCAAGGATTGGAAGCTGAAGATCGCCGCTACCGAAGTGCCGGCTGCCGGGAAATGAGTCATTAACACCATTTCATGTGTTCCCTCGTAAAATGCCTCGGTTCATCCTGAACCGAGGCATTTCAATCAGGCACTTCAACCCACTGAGAGCATCATGAGCGCCATCAGACTCGTCGCCGGTTTTCCTTCATCGTTTGCCGCACACGCCGAATTCCGCGTACACCAGGGCGACCATCAGATCGCGCGCGTCGTTGCGCACGCGGGCGGCAATATCGCCGTGCCGACCGGCCCAAGCGAGTTCGCGGCGCAGGCCAGCATGTCGATGGGGGAATTTACCCTCTTTTCCAACGAGGTCTATTTTGACGAAACGTCGATAACCCTGGTCGCGGAACTACTGGAAGAAGGCGGTTTTTATGACTTCCGTCTCATAAAGCTGCCCGGCACAGAGCCCGACCGAATCACATTCGAAAATCGCTGCGAAACGCCGATTGCCATCAAGCTCTGGAAGCCGCAATCACCTTTCCTCATGCGTCATGTCGTGAATGGCGGGGGCGTTGCCGGCGTAGGCTCGGCGCAAAGGTGGTCGGTGCACGCCGTCGTCAACGGCATTACCTCCGCTCCGGTGGTGACGACCAACCCGAACGCCACGATCACGGTGGCGCAAGGCAGTAACGTCGACAACTTTACGTTGGTGGTTAGTTAATCGTCGGGGCAGATACTTTGCGCGGCCATCGGTCGCCTGCCGATTTGATCAGCTTATATTTTTAAATAAAAAAGGAAGCCCATGAGCGCCATCAGGTTCGTCAACAACCTTTCCGCAAACATTGCCGGCACGGTTGAATTTCGCATGATGCAGGGCGACCATATGGTTGCTCGCATCGGCGTGGCCGCCGGGGGCACCGCGGCCGTGCCGGTGGGTTCCCACGAGTACACGGTACAGGCCGTTTCGACCATGGGAGAGTTCACGCTGACGTCCGCCCCCCTCGACATTAATTCGGCCTCGCTGGTGCTGGTGGCTGAAGTGCTGGAAGAGGACGGCTTCTACGACTTCAAGCTGGTCCAGCAGCCCGGCACCCAATTGAGCACCATCACCTGCGAAAACACCTGGTCGGCGCCGGTGCAATTCAAGGTGTCGCGGCCCGGCTCGCCCTTTCAGTTTTCCTTCGTGGTCGACGCCAACAACGAAACCGGCATCAGCACCGAACAGCGCTGGTCGGTATACGCCATCGCCAACGGCATCACCTGCCCCGCGGTTGTGATCAACAGCCCGGATGCGACGGTTACTGCGGTCGCCAATAGCGGGGGTGGATTTGTACTGGTGGTCAGCTAAGGCGGGCCGACCTGATCCGCGCTTGCCTTCGCAAGGCTCGCACCCAACCGAACTATCTGGCCACAGGGAGATATCATGAATAAACGCACGAAAATCACAAACAAATACCTGCCGGCAATCGTGGCGCTGGCTGCCGTGGCAGCGGCGTTTTTCTCATCGGCCTCGGCGGCGGCCGATCCGGCCTGGCTGGAACTGGGGCCGAACGGCCGCGTCTTTGCGCGCACCGTTGTCACCGGCGTCTGCCCGACGATACAAATAGACGGACTCACCGGCAAGATGTTGCCAAGGTTGGCCCAAAAGGCCAGTGCCCCGCCCGATAGCCAGCGCCTGGTTTGCGAAACCGACGTTACCAATATCAGCAAAGTGATCATCGCCGGCGTGGAAATGCATACGCTACCCAAGAAGATCCGGCGCATCGTGGTGCTGGGCGACACCGGCTGCCGCATCAAGGTGCAGGACGGCAAGGCTATCGTCACCAGCGATGCCGACGACGACCACGCCACCAAGGAAAAGGTGCAGGACTGCAATGCCGACTGGCCGTTCCAGAACGTGGCCGATGCGGCAGCGGCCGCCAAGCCCGACCTGATCGTGCACGTGGGCGATTATGTGTATCGCGAATCGCCCTGCCCCGCCGCCGATAAGAAGGAATGCGGCGGCTCCCCCAGCGGCGACAACTGGGCGACCTGGGACGCGGATTTCTTTACCCCCGCGCAAAAACTGCTGGGCGCCGCCCCCTGGATTTTCGTGCGCGGTAATCACGAGATTTGCAAGCGTAACGGTATAGGCTGGAACTATTACCTGGCCGCCGATCGCTACGAAAGCAACGGCCAGTGCGTGGATGTGGCCACGTCCTTCGCCGTAAAGCTGCCGGGTTTCCACGGCTGGATTTACGATTCCTCCTCGGCCGACGACTCCTGCCCGGCCGGCATGCCCTGCAAGCAGGAACCGGTCTTCGAAAAGATTTACAAAGAAGCCGCCGCCGCCGGGCTCTCGCACGCCTGGCTGATTTCACATCGCCCGATCTGGGCGGCAAAAGCCGGCCCCAAGGGCAACCGCGACGATCTGCAGGTGCTCAACACCACATTGCAACAGGCGTGGAAGGCAGCGCCCATCCCCGGCGTGGAATTCGTCGTCGCCGGGCATACGCATATGTTCGAGCTGATGAGCTTCAAGGAGAAGCTGCCGGTACAGGGCGTGCTGGGCAACGGCGGCACCGAGCTTGCCCACAAGATCAAGGAAAGCCTCAACGGCAAGACCATCGGCAGCGGCATGGTGGCCAACGCCACCACTTGGGACGACTTCGGTTACGCCCTGGTGGAGCCGGCCACCAAGGGCTGGACCCTGCATATGCACGATTCCAAGGGCAAGAAAAAGCTCACATGCAAGATCGCGACGGGTAAAGCCAGCTGTAAATAAGCAGCGTTGAGGCCGGGCGGGTTGGAATCCCGCCCGAATTGCGGTACTGTATTTCGATACAGCCCGCCGTTTAATGCGCATGTTCCCTGCCCCGCTCGCCATCATCGACACCGAAACCACCGGTATGACCGCTACGGCGGACCGCGTGACCGAGATCGGCATTCTCACCGTGGTAGACGGCAAGGTGGTGGACGAATGGAGCACGCTCATCAACCCGCAGTGCGCCATACCGGGCGAGATCCAGGCGCTGACCGGCATCACCGACGCCATGGTGCGCGATGCCCCCAGCTTTTACGAGGTGGCCGACCTGGTGCACCAGCGCCTGGCGGGGCATATTTTCGTCGCGCATAACGCGCGCTTCGACTACGGTTTTATCAAGCACGAGCTAAAGCGCGCCGGCATTTCCTTCCAGGCCGATGTGCTGTGCACGGTGCGCCTGTCGCGGCGCCTGTACCCGCAATTTCGCGGCCATTCGTTGGACGCGCTGCGTGAGCGCCACCAACTCTCCACCGAGGGCCGCCACCGCGCCCTGGGCGATGCGCGCGCGGCCTGGCAGTTTATCGAAACCGCCATTGCCGAACACCCCGCCGAAGAAGTGGCCCGCGCAGTGAAAGTGCTGCTCAAAATGCCCAGCCTGCCGCCGCAGCTGGCGCCCGGCGTACTGGACGATCTGCCTGAAGGCCCGGGGGTCTATACCTTCTACGGCGTCAACGACCTGCCCATTTACATCGGCAAGAGCAAGAACCTGCGCGACCGCATACGCTCGCATTTCTCCAGCGACTACCGCAGCGCCAATGATCAGCGTCTTTCCACCGAAATCACCCGTATCGAATTTGAGGAAACCGCCGGCGAGTTGGGGGCCTTGCTGCGCGAGTCCGAACTCATCAAATCCAAAATGCCGCTGCGCAATCATCGGCTGCGGCGTAATCAGGAGGCGAGTTTCGTCCGCCTGCAAGACCTCAATCAACCGCCGCAATTTCTGAATATGGCGGATGTCGATTACACCGACCTCACCGGTCTGTATGGCCCCTTCCCGTCCAAGGGCCAGGCGCGTGACTCACTCCTGAGTCTGGCGGCGGAACACGGCCTCTGTTGGAACGTGTTGAAAAACGAAAAGCACAAAGGCCCCTGCTTCGCACACCAGTTGCACCGCTGCCGCGGCTACTGCACCGGCAAGGAGAGCCTGCTGCAGCACAATCTGCGTCTGCTCACCGCCATCGCCGGCTACCGCTTCGGCGACTGGCCATACGATGGCCCCCTCGGTATTTGCGAAACCCATCCGGAGCACGGCTGGCAGCGCTTGCATGTATTCGATCATTGGCTGTACCTGGGCACCGTCGCAAGTGAAGACGAGTGGTACGAGTTGCAGTCTGCTCGCAGTGCGCAGGAATTCGATCCGGATATGTACAAGATTCTGAATAAGTATCTCGCGGCGGAGGGGGCATTCGTCGTCTTGCGGCGAGCGGCATCACCGTCGCCAAGGTTGCTGGCGGCCTAACCTATACGGACTACCATGACAATCATTCGCGCTTTCGCTATTTTCTTTACCGGCCTTCTGATGTTAGCTGCTCCGCTATCGCCGGCGCATGAGTTCTGGTTGGAGCCGGCCAGCTTTTTTCTGAAACCCGGCGAAGCTACCGCCGTGCGCATGTTTGTCGGCGACGGCTTGCAAAAAGACCGCGAGGAGCGCAGCTACGAGCGCGACAAGGCCGGCCGCTATTTTTTGCAAACGCCAACAGACCAGCGCAATCTGATGCTCAAGCAAGCAGACCGGTCCAAGCCGGTTTACAACTTCAGCGAGCCGCAGCCTGGCAACTACCTCTTGCTGATGGAACGCAAATGGTCTTTCATCAAGCTCGACGCCCACAAGTTCGAACAATATCTGCGTGAAGACGGCATGGACTACATCATCGCCGAGCGCAAGCAGCGCGGGGAAAGCCGCAAAGAGGGACGGGAACGTTACCAGCGCTTTCTGAAAACCCTGATCCAGGTGGGCGAGGTCAGCGACGCCACCTACAACAAGTGGCTGGGTTCACAGCTGGAAATCGTGCCGCTGGCAAACCCTTACCGCAAGAAAATCGGTGACACGCTTCAGCTACAGGTGACGTTCGACGGCCTGCCGCTGGCGGGCAAGACGGTATTTGCCGACAACATCGGCAGCGCCACGCAAAAAATGGTCACCGACGCCGACGGCCGCGTCACAATGAAAATCGACAAGGACGGCCTGTGGCTGGTGCGGCTGGTGTTCATGCAACGCTGCCGCAACAATTGCGGCGAGGCCGATTGGGAAAGCTTCTGGTCGGCCCTGACTTTCGGCGCCAAGCCTTAGACCGCGCCGGTCGGTATCGTAGTCTGCGCTTTTGGCGCCCGGTATTCGATCACCACACAAGCAGCAATACGCCCGGTTTGTAGTGTCGGCGATGGCCGCACCGTTGGCGTAGACAGAGCCTGCGCCGATAGCGGCTTCCACACAGCGGCAGGTATTGGGCAGATGCGCATAGACCAATCTGGTTATTACTGTATATATTTACAGTATTACCCAGATTGGCCTGGAAGTAAAGCCCCGCTGCTTAGGCCGCAGCGGGCAAGGTTCAGATTTCGATTTTCGGCAACCCTGCCAACACCTCTGGCATGGCGTGCTCCGGCACTTCGCACTCGCGCCGGACACCGGCGATGTCCACGCTCACTTTGAAATGAAAGCGGTCGGCGCCCGGTGAAGGGATGTTCTCCGGCGGCGAGGCCAGCAGATCCATCAGCGCCTTTTGCTGGGGCGCGGACAGGCTGTCGACCTCGGCCGAAAACATGGCCTTGCGCCCCACCAGGCCGCCGTTGCGTTCGATGGTCAGTTTCATGGCTGCATTTTATTTCGAAGCGACGTCCACCGCTTTCCAGGCCTCGGCCAGTTTCTTGTCCAGTTCGGCGCCCCCCATGGCTTTTGCGGCGACGCGCGTCAAACGTGCGAAATCGGCAAAAGTCGATTGCTCTTTCAGCGATTGATTGATGCACGCCTGGTACCAGACCTTGCAGGCCAGGTCCCAGGACTTACCGCCTACTGATCTCGCGAACAGGGCAAAGGCCTTGCTGGGGATGCCACTGTTCTCGTGAACGTCGCCGTCCTTAATAAATTTTTTGTACGACTCCGGCTGCGGGCTGAGGCAGTGTTTACCCCCGGGGTGCAGCATATCGCGCAGGCAGGTTTTGCCTTTGGCGCGAGCATCTTTGCCCAGGATGCCGGAACCGATCAGCCAGCCGTTCTCGTTGGACGCCGGCAGTTTCAGCAGCCATTGGCGAAACACCGCGCCGAACACATCGCTGATGCTTTCATTGAGCGCGCCCGGCTCTCCCGCGTACACCAGGCCGCTTTCGTGCTGGGTGACGCCGTGCGTCAGTTCGTGGCCGATCACGTCGGGCGATTTGTAGAAGTCGATAAACAATTTGCCATCGCCATCGCCGTACACCATCTGCCCGCCGTTCCAGAACGCGTTGTCGAAGCCCAGGCTGTAATGCACGCTGGACACCAGGTCGGCGCCGGCGTTATCGACCGAATTCCGGCCAAACACTTTTTTGTAAAACTCCGCCACCTTGGTGGTGGTGGCGTTGATGGTGCGAACGGTGGGGTCCTTGGAATTGGCCGGCTTGGCGATGGGTTTGCCCGGCAGCGAGGTCAGGTTTTCGCAATCGAAAACCGTTTCGCGCGGGGTAATGGTGGCCGCCAGCTTGGCCGCCATATAGGGGGTTGCCACCGAATTGATGCGGTGCGTATCACGCAGCGCGCGCAGACGTTTGGTCTCGGTTACCGTGTCGCGCAATTGCTTGCGCGTCTTGGCGGAGGTTTTGGGGTGGCGGGCGTGCGCGTTCAGCACCTTGACCGGCACGATGGCGCAAAACGCGCAGCCGAGCCGGGCGTTGGCGGCGGTATCGGTAGTCGCATCGGTAGTAAAAAGGGATTTCTTTTTCATGGCGGATTCTCCAGCGGGCGATAGTCATACTTGTACCGCAAGCGGGCGCGCATTCATACTACCCGCACAGGTGGGAATTGCCGGTCTTTACCCGATCTTTACGCGATCTTTACAACACGACAGACCGTTATTCATGACAGGAAGGAGACAACATGCAGGCAGAAGGAATCACCCCTATTCTGAATGTTTCAAATTTTCGCGAAAGCATGGCCTGGTTTGAAAAGCTGGGCTGGAAAAAGTGCTGGGACTGGTCCGAAGACGGAGCGTCATCGCCCACTTTCGGCGCGGTGCAATCCGGCAAATGCCAGATATTTTTATGCCTGGACGGACAGGGCGGGCGCGGCAAAAGCGGCTTCCCGGCGACCACCGGAGAAAATGGCGAAGAGAGCGCGGACAAGGGCGTGTGGCTGTCGATCTGGGTGAACGATGTGGATGCCATTCACCGCAATTGCCTGGAACAGGGGATAGAGGTCACCTGGCCGCCCACCGACGAGCCCTGGGGCGTGCGCGAAATGCACGTGCGCCATCCCGACGGCCATGTGTTCCGCATCAGCAAGGGCAACGAAGAGGAACACGAGTAAAGCGCGGCTAAATGAAACGGGGCGGCCCCCTGGGGAAACCGCCCGCGTTCAAGCTTGCCGGAGTTCAGGGAGCCGCGTCGTAATTCACCGGCACCCAGTCGTAGCCCTTGCCGTTGGCGCGCAAATGGCCGATGCCGGGGAAGGAAATATGCGCCACCCCCACCCAGTAACCCTGCTTGGCAGCCTCCGCATAGGCGGCCTTGCGCTGCTTAGCGGCGGCCTTGCTGTCGCTATCGAATTGAATGGTGACGCCGGGGTTGGGGAACTGCACGGCGGCAACGTGCATGAGGTCGCCCCACAGCACCAGTTTCTGTCCCTTGCTTTCCACCACGTAGATGGTGTGGCCGGGGGTGTGGCCGTGAGCGGATTTGGCGCTCACACCCGGAACCAGTTCCAGGTCGCCCTCAAAGGGCTGGAATTTTCCGGCGGCGGCATAGGGATTGATCGAGGCCATGGCGCCTTTGAATCCGCCTTTGGCACCCTCCGGCGCTTTGTCCATATTGGCCTGGCTCAGCCAGTAATCAGCGTCGTGCTTGTCGGCGCGCACGATGGCGTTGGGGAAGGCCATTTTGTCGCCGGCCATCAAGCCGCCCAGATGATCGCCGTGCATATGCGTGATGTACACCTCATCCACCTGCTCGGGTTGATAACCGGCCGCTTTAAGATTGATCAACAATTTGCCCAGCGTGGGGCCGAACAGGCCGGAGGCGCCCGTATCGATCAGCACCAGTTTGCTGCCGGTATTGATGAGATAGGCGTTGACCGAGGTCTGAAACGGTTCCTTGAGATAGGTCTTGGCCAGCGCCTTTTCGGAATCGGCCTTCTTGTTCTTCAGCAGTTCCACCATCGGCAGCACGATGGTGCCGTCGGATAGCGCGGTGACTTCAAAATCTCCCAGCATCATGCGGTAAAACCCCGGCGCCTGGGTTTTCACCTGCGGTGCGGAGGCTTCGGCCACCGATACCAAAAGCGCCGGCACCAGAGCGGCCAGCAGGGCCGCGCTCAAAAATTTGGATACCTTCATGTGACTCTCCTCGAGATGCAGTTTGGACAAACGCATAATCAAATCGCGAACAACGATTTTACGGCACAGCCTTGCCGCCGCAGAAGAAGAGAAGTAACAAGCAATTTGACCGGCCCGCCGGGGAATATTCGCGCAAGCGCGTTCAAGCAATCAGCCCGCGCGTGGCAGAATCGGCCGCAGGTTCACCGCATTGGAGGCTTTCATGATCGTCACCGTCTTTCGTTCCCGCCTGCAGCCCGGCGCGGAAACCGAATACCTGGAATGGATCGCACGCATGAGCGCGCTGGCCAAAACCATGCCGGGTTATATCTCCCACAAAGCCTTTGTGGCCCAGGACGGCGAGCGTGTGACCATCGTCGAATTCGAGTCGGCCGAACAGCAGCAAGTCTGGGCCACCCACCCCGAACATTTGGCCGCCATGAAAAAAGGCCGCACCTCGTTTTACAGCGAATACCAGTTGCAGATATGCACCGTGGAGCGCACCCGCTCCCACAAAATCCAATAAATTACAATAAAATCAAATAGTTAACACATGGCGACAAGGGCTTCCAGCGGCCCCTGTCAAGGTTTCGCGCCATCCGATCTGCCCAGGGCCGGAATCCCGGCGCAACCACCCGTCGGCAAACCGGCCCGGAACAGAGCAAAAAAGTTCGATTTGGGTTATAAATCAAACTATTGATCGCGTTTGATTGCCTAGTTGGGCTGGCAGAGAGATTCTTTACGGGTTCGCCAGAACCGCCGGGCAGGCAGCTCGAGGAAAATTGATGAAATTGTTTTTCCACCATCGCGGGACGATCGCATGCGTCTTCGCGCTTTGCCTATTGTCGGGCAACGCGCAGGCGCGTCCGGATTACGTTGCCGTGCAGAACGATATTGCCGCGCCCGCTTTGCTGCGAGCGCCTTCGTCTGCGCACGCGGTGACCTCGCGCGCTTCCGCCGCCAACCCCTCGGTGCCCGCGTCCACACGCGCCAACAGTCTGCGCGACCGTGCCATCGACATCGATTTTTCGCAGCTCGCCTTCGTACAGGCAGCCCTGTCCGCAGGCGCCGGCCCGCAGCTGCTGCGCCTGCCCTTTTTCGACGACACCTCGCTGCTGGTTGAAATCAGCGCGGTCAACAACACCTCCAGCGGCGGCTACGCCTATACCGGCCGCGTCTCGGGTCTTCCCGCCAGCGCGGTGGTGCTGGTCGATAACGGCGGCGCGGTATCGTTCAACGTGGCTACACTTAGCAGCACCTTCGTCGTACACGGCAGCGCGGTCCTGGGTTATGTCGCCAGCGAACTGGGCGCCGTGGACCGCCCTGATCATCCGGCCGCGCCGCCCGCGATCACCGACGCCGCATCGGCAACGGCAGGCTCGAATAGCGGCGCAGCAGTTTCTCTCAAGAAAGCCACCGCTGCTACGGCCGGAGTGCTGACCGACAGCGGCGCCAGCATCGACGTCATGGTGGTCTATACACCGGCAGCGCTTGCCGCCAACGGCGGCACCGATCTGATGAACGCCAATATCGACGCGCAAGTTGCCCTGACCAATTCGATTTACCAGAACTCCGGCGTGACGCAGCGTCTGCGCCTGGTGCACACGGGCCTGGTTGCCTATAGCGAAACCGATATGAACACCGACCTGCCGCGCCTGCGCGCGGTCGGCGACGGTTATCTGGACGATGTGCCCACCCTGCGCGACCTGTACGGCGCCGATGTGGTGAGCCTCTGGGGCGTGTACAGCGGCTCCTGCGGTCTCGGCTATGTGATGGCCACCGAAAGCACCGGCTTCGCCTCGTCGGCCTACAACGTGGTGGCCTCGCCCGCCTGCACCGGTGGCAACGCTTACACCTTTGCCCACGAGATGGGGCATAACATGGGCCTGGAGCACGACCCGTATATTTCCGACACCACCGCCACCACCGTGGTGACGCCGGAGGCCGGAGGTGCCGCTACCACGATCACCTATGCGCACGGCTTTGTCGATCTGGGCAACCGCTTCCGCACGATAATGGCCTACAACAATCAGTGCCTGGATACCTACGGCAGCGACTGCCCGCGCATCCCGTATTTCTCCAACCCGGCGGCGGCGTATAACAACAAGGCCTATTACCCGCTGGCAGTGAACGCGGTGATGGGCAACACCACCACCTCCAAAGAATTCCAGGTGTTGAACGACACGCGGGAGACGGTGGCCAATTTCCGCACCGCATTGTCTTCGTTCACCGGCCCCGGCACCCTGACCTTCATGCCCGGCGCCACCATGTACCTGGGCAAGAGCGCCGGCCCGCTGCAGGTGCGCGTAGCCCGCCACCTCGGCACCACCGGGGCCATCAGCGTCAACTACACCACGGCGAACGGAACCGCAAAGTCCGGCGTGGATTACACCGCCACCTCCGGCACGCTCACCTGGCTCGCCGGCGACAGCAGCGAAAAAATCATCACCATCCCCGTCATCGCGTCTGCCACGCTGGCGCCCGCGCGCACCTTCACAATAACTCTGAGTGCTGCCACCGGCGGCGCCGTCATCTCCAGCGCCTCCACCACCGGCACCGTCATCCTGCTCGATGATCGCCAGGATACCTTCCCGCCCACCGGGGCAATTCCGCCGGGCTATAGCAGCCCCAGCAGTTCCACCGCGTGGACCGTGGTCTCGGACACCACCGCAGCCGGCGCCTACAGCCTGCGCTCTGCCAAGGTGTACGGCACCGACAGCATCAACTTCTCCACCTATGCCAACTCAGACCTGCAGTTCACCGGCACCTTCGTCGCCGGCAACTTCAGCTTCGCCTACAAGATCTCCAGCTACCCCAATTACGGCCAGGCCGATATCCTGGTCGATGGCGTGGTGGTGGCCAATTCCACCGGCGGCGAAGTCGACTGGACCACGGCATCGTTGCCCATTACCGCCGGCAAGCACACCATCATCTGGCGTTTCAAGAACCGGCTGCCCTTTGCCTGCAACGGCGCGACCGTGACACCGGCGGCGCCGGGTGGTGCCGCCTGCGCCGACCGGCTGTGGATCGATAGCGTGGTATTGCCGCTGGTGCAAAAGCCGCTTTCCGCGCGCGGCGGCATCGACCTCGACGGCGAAGGCAAGGCCGAAATCCTGCTGCGCAACAACGTGCCGCAATTGCAGTCCGCCAAACTGGGCAGCAATTTCCGCTTCCAGTTCGCGGCGCTGACCGATCCGGGTGCAGCCTTCCGCGTGATCGGCGTCGGCGACTTCAACGGTGACGGCAAATCCGACCTCGCCATTCAAAATATCCTCGCCGACCCGCAGTTCGGCGATGTGCATATCTGGCCCAATTTTGATCCGGTGGGCGACGCCTTCATCCGCAGCGTCAAACTGCCCTGGCAGGTGCAGGCGGTGGCAGACTTCGACGGCGACGGCAGCACCGATTTGCTATTCCGCTTCGCCGGCGACGATGGCATTCCCGGCGACGCCGGCGTTTCCTATGTGTGGTTCCTGAACAGCAACGGGCTTTCGAAGGTGCGCAAACGCGGTGGCGCCCCGCTGGACTGGACCATGCTGGGCGCGGCCGATCTCAATAACGATGGCGCGGCGGACCTGGTCTACCTGAGCCCTGCCGGCGCGCTGCGCGCGCTGATGGCAACGCCCGACCGCACCTGCGCCAATCTGTCCGCCGGAACCATTACCAGCGGATACACCGCGTTGAAGCTGGCCGATTTCAGCGGCAACCAGCGCGGCGATATTCTCTTGCGCAACGCTGTCACCGGCGCCGTGCAGCTATATCAACTCGATGCGGCCGGTCTCGCGTTGCCCGCCTACAGCGGCTATCCGGACGATACCAATGCCTCCTGCACCAGCAGCCCGCTGGTGATACCCAGCACGCTGCGCACCCTGCCCTCCACCGATCCGACCTGGACCCTGTGGGCCACCGGCGATCTGAATGGCGACGGCGTGGCGGATATCGTCTGGCTGCAAGCCGACGGCACGCTGACGGTCTGGCTCATGAACGCCAACGGCCAGGCCCCGACCATCATCAACAATGCGGGTACCGCACCCAGCGGGTACAGCGTCGTTCAGCCCTGACCGGCTGCAAAGCTGGCGTTGAACAATTACCTCCGCACCGCGTTTCGATGGCACACATGACGACCGCGTTCCGCTGGATGAGCGGCCGCCAAGGCACCGGCTACGACAAGATGCTGCTGTTCACGGCCAAATGGCCGCTGCCCTTCGATAGCTACCTGCTGCGCTATCCGGAAGGCTCCTCGGTGCCGCCGCACACCGATCCCGTGCAGGCGGGCCGCCACTACCGGCTCAACATTATCTTGCGCTCGCCCCAGGCGGGTGGCGACTTCGTTTGCGCCACGCCCATCTTCGCCACGCGGCGCATCAAGCTGTTCCGCCCGGACGCCTGCGAGCACAGCGTCACGCCGGTAGTAGGCGGCAGCCGCTACGTATTCTCGCTGGGCTGGGTGCTGGGCGGACGCTAACGACGCGGCGGTCCGCGAAGTTCAGAACTTGAACACCAGCGCCGCCGTAACCAGATCGTAATTTCCCTTGCCGGTGGCGTTGGCGTCGCCGACGCCCTGATAGCGATCCCATTCAAGCTTGGTGCCTACATTGGGCGTGAAATCGTAGCCCATGCCCAGCGCGAAATTGGCGCTGGAGGATTTGTTATTGGCGCCGGCCACCGGCACACCGCCACCGCCTATGCTGCCGCCGCTGAAATCGACCGACGCTCTCATCACACCCACCTTGCCGTAGGCCGTCAGCCCTTCGCCCAGGTCTGCGGTCGACACCAGATCGAAGGTAGCGCCGCGCGTATGCAACTGCCCGCTCAGGGTGTCTGCCGCCGGCGCGCTGATGGCTGAACTCCATTGCTCCCGGCCCAGATCGACGTAACCGACTTCCACGCCGAAGATCGGGTTGACCTGATAACCCACATCGAACTTCCAGGCGCTGCGATTGGCGTTATAGCTGCTGGCCGGGGTCAGGCCCTGATTGGCGAGAACATTATCGATGGATGAGCCGCTCAGATTCGAGTGGCCCTGGCCGGCGGCAATATCGGTGTACCAACTCGTTTTGTCCGCAGCGAAAGCCGCGGCGCTGCTCAGAGCGAAAGTGGTTACCAGTAAACGGGAAAGCGATAGCAAACGATTCATGATGGCCTCTGGAAAAAATGGTGGGGCAATAAAAGAGGCATCGCGGGGCGTATTCGGCGCAGGCCACGGAGAAAGCGGGCGCCGTCCCGTCACCATGATCGCGACGGCACCCGCTGCTCCACCATGTACGACAGCACATGGCTCACCACACTGCTCACTCGTTTACTGCACCGGTATGACGAAGGTGGCGCGTGCGAGTTCGGGGTGGAGATGTAATGAGCTGTAAACGCGCTTACAACACTGACAGGACGCTGACAGCGCCGTAAGCAAAGACCGCGTGCGTTGTAGCCCGGCGCAGCCCGTGCTTTTATTTGGCGCTATTGTTCAGGCGCGCTTCCAGCGCTTCGAGACGTGCAATCAACTCCAGCAATTCCGCCTCGGATTTGTCCGAGCGGCCTGCCAGGGTTTTGAGCACGGAGTTGAGCGGGTCGTTCTCATTGGTGGTCACCGCGTAGGCCGAGAAGGCCTGCGCCGCCGCGCCCTGATCCAACCCCTCGACGATGCGCGCCGGGATGCCGACCATGGTTGCCCCTGCCGGCACTTCTTTCACCACCACCGAGTTGGAGCCGATCTTGGCGCCGGCGCCGACGGTAAAGGAGCCCAGGATTTTCGCACCCGCGCCCACCGTCACGCCGTTGGCCAGCGTGGGATGGCGCTTGCCCTGGTTCCAGGAAACGCCGCCTAAAGTTACTCCGTGATAGAGCGTGCAATCGTCGCCGATCTCGGCGGTCTCGCCGACCACCACGCCCATGCCGTGGTCGATGAAAAAACGGCGGCCGATGGTGGCGCCAGGATGAATTTCCACCCCGGTTAAAAAACGCCCCGTGTGTGACATCAATCGGCCCAGCCATTTCAGGTCTGCCGTCCACAGGGGATGCGACATGTAGCGGTGCCACCAGATGGCGTGCATGCCCGGGTAGCAGGTCAACACCTCCCACCAGTTGCGGGCGGCGGGATCACGGGCATAGACCGCGTTGATGTCTTCTTTTAGGCGTGTGAACATAGATTGTCAGGTGAGCAAGTCAAACGAAGTAGTTGTTACTCCTTCCCCCCTCGCGGGGCGGGGTAGCCACCGTTGAGGGCTAGAAGGCGGGGATGGGGGTGGGCGCAGGTGGGCACAGGCTGCCGCACTCATTCAAACATCGCCCCCACCCTGCCCTCCGGCCCTAAACGGTGGCCGCCCCGCCCCGTCGCCGGGGAAGGGTTCCTTCTTGCTTATGGAATGATGCCCGCCTTTTTGAAAAGCCGTTAATAGCCCTCTTAAAATTGCGACTTCCTCGGGCTCCAGCCGGGCGCGGGTGAAGAGGCGGCGCATGCGGGTCATGAAACGCTTGGGGCTGGCGGGATCGAGAAACCCTGAATCCTGCGCGGCTTTTTCAAGGTGGGTGAGAAATCCCTCCACCTCGCCTACGCTGGACGCAATGCGTTCTGCATCCACAGGCGTGGAATGCGCTTTCACCGCCATGCTCATTTCATAGGCGGCCAGTTGTATGGCCTGCGACACGTTGAGCGAGGCGTATTCCGGATTGGCCGGTATCGCCACGATCATCTGGCAGCGGTCCACCTCTTCATTGGAAAGCCCCGAGGTCTCGTTACCAAATACCAGCGCAACGCGGGTGTCTACACTACCCAGCAGATGTTCGTTGGCGGCAACGGTCGCTTCACGCAGCGGCCGGCTGCCGTGGGACAACTCGCGCCGCCGCGAGGTGAAGGCCAGCGCCAGCGTGGTATCGGCCAGCGCCGTGGCGAGGCTATCGACCACCCTGGCGCGCTCAAGGATATCGGTGGCGCCCGAGGACAGCGCCAGGGCCTGCGGGTCCTGCGTGGCCAGCGGGTCGCGCGGGGTCACCAGCACCAGGTCGGTGAGGCCCATGGTTTTCATGGCGCGGGCGGCGCTGCCGATGTTGCCGGGGTGCGAAGTTTGCACCATCACCACACATACGCGCGGCAATACGGCAGCAGGATGGGATGGAAGGGGGGTGCTCATAGTAAAATAGGGGCTTACCTTGCTCTTTGAAAAAATCCGCCATGCATCCGATGCTGAACATTGCCGTCAAGGCAGCGCGCCGTGCCGGCTCGCTGATCCAGCGCGCGTCCAACGATCTCGACAAACTCACCATTGAAACCAAATCGCAAAACGATTTCGTTTCCGAAGTGGACCGCGCCGCCGAGGCCGCCATCATCGAATTGCTGCGTGAAACCTATCCGCAGCATAGCATTCTCGCCGAGGAGTCCGGCGCGCAGAAAAATGGCGAGAGCGAGTACCAGTGGATCATCGACCCGCTGGACGGCACCACCAATTTCCTGCACGGCTTTCCGCAGTACTGCGTATCCATCGCCCTGTCCGTCAAGGGCGTTGTGCAGCACGGCGTGGTCTACGACCCCTGCCGCAACGATCTTTTCACTGCCACGCGCGGCGCAGGCGCCTTTCTCAACGACCGCCGCATCCGCGTCTCTAAGACCCTGAATTTGAAAGACGCGCTGATCGGTACCGGCTTTCCCTTCAAGGAATTTGGCGATATGGACCGCTATCTCGCCATGTTCAAGGAGATCACGGAAAAATCGGCAGGGGTGCGCCGCCCCGGTGCTGCCGCGCTGGACCTGGCCTACGTGGCCTGCGGCCGCTTTGATGGCTTCTGGGAAAAAGGTTTAAAGCCCTGGGACGCGGCGGCCGGCGGCCTGATGGTGCTGGAAGCGGGCGGGCTCATCACCGATTTTCGCGGTGAAAGCAATTACCTGGATGCGGGCTCGGTGGTGGCGGGTTCGCCACGGGTGTTTGCACCGCTGCTGCAGATTGTGCAATCCCATTTGAAGGCCTGACCCGGCAACGGCCATGCACCGCATCGTAGTCATCGGTGGTGGCGCGGGCGGCCTGGAGCTGGCGACCCGCCTGGGCGATACTCTGGGCCGCAGGGGGCAGGCAAAAATTACCCTGGTCGATCGCAGCCGCACCCATTTGTGGAAGCCGCTGCTGCACGAAATCGCCGCCGGCAGCATGGACATCCACGCGCACCAGCTCGATTACCTGGCGCAGGCGCGCTGGCATAACTTTGTTTTTTCGCAGGGCACGCTGGCGGGGCTGGACCGCCAGGCCAGGACCATCAAGATCGGCGCGGTGCGCGACGACTCCGGCACGGAGATCCTGCCCGCGCGCAGCATCGCCTATGACACGCTGGTGATCGCCATCGGCTCGCAGTCCAACGATTTCGGCACCCCCGGTGTGGCCGACCACGCCTTCACCATCGATAACCCCTGGGACGCGCACCTCTTCCATCGCCGTCTGGTCAACGCCTGTTTCAAGGCCGATTCCGCCAACGACGGGCGCAGCATCAACATCGTCATCGTCGGCGCCGGCGCCACCGGCGTGGAACTGGCGGCGGAATTGCACAACACCACACGCGTGCTGGCGGCCTACGGGCTGGATCGATTCGATCCCGAACAGCAAATCCACATCAGCATCGTTGAGGCCGCGCCGCGCATCCTGGCAGGCCTGCCCGAGCATCTGTCCGAGGCCACGCTGGAAATTCTGAAACAGCTGAAGGTGGAAGTGTTTTGCAACGAGCGCGTGGTGAACGTGCAGGCCGGGACGCTGACCTGCGCGTCCGGCAGGACCCTGCAAGGCGACTTCGTGGTGTGGGCCGCAGGTGTGCGCGCGTCCGAGGTGCTGGCCGATCTGGACGGCCTGGAGGCCAACCGCATCAACCAGCTGGTGGTGCTGCCCACCCTGCAAACCAGTCGCGACGCCGACGTCTTCGCCCTGGGCGACTGCGCCGCCTGCCCTTGGGTGGATGGCCGCAACGTGCCGCCGCGCGCGCAGTCCGCTCATCAGCAGGCCAGCCATTTGTTCAAGACCCTGAAACGGCGCTTAAGGGGCCAACCCCCGCAGCCCTTCCACTACCGCGACTTCGGCTCGCTTGTCTCGCTGGGCGCCTTCCAGTCGGTGGGCACGCTGATGGGCTTTGTGTCGCGCGGCAGCGTGCGCGTGGAAGGCTTTGTGGCCAAGATGTTTTACATCTCGCTGTGCAAACTACACCTCTGGGCGCTGCACGGTTTCTGGCGCATGGCGCTGGACACGCTGGCGCGCATGATCAAGCGCCAGACCGAGCCCCGGGTGAAATTGCATTGAGCGCCTGGCCGATCGGCGCAGACACGCCGGGCGGCGGTTAAAATTGGCATTGATTCCACGCTGACTTCCCGCATGTTGCCGCCACACCTGCCGCACCTCCCGCGCCGCATCGCAATGCTCCTGGCCGCCGCTGCCCTGCTGGGAGCGGCTTCGTCGCAGGTTTGCGCAGGCGACTACCCGGACCGCCCGGTCAAAATCATCGTGCCCTTCACCCCCGGCGGCGGCTCGGATTTCATCGCCCGCTTTATCGCCATGCGTTTGCAGGCCGTGATGGGTCAGCCCTTCGTGGTGGACAACCGGCCCGGCGCCGGCGGCCTGCTCGGCACCGAGTTGGGCGTGAAGGCCCCGGCCGACGGTTACACGCTCACCCTGATCGCATCGAGCTACACCGTCAACCCGGCGCTGTACGCGCTCAAGTTCGACCCGGTCGCCGACATTGCACCGGTGGTGCAGCTCTCGCAGGGGCCGATGCTGGTGGTCGCCAATCCGAGCTTCGCGGCCAAGACCATGCCAGAGCTGATCGCACTGGCCAGGGCCAAGCCGGGCACCATCAATTTCGCCTCGGCGGGCACCGGCAGCATCACCCATATGGCGGCCGAATATTTCGCGATGCAGGCCGGCGTGAAAATGAACCACATTCCCTACAAGGGCACCGGGCCGGCGCTGACCGATACCATCGGCGGCCAGGTGGACGTATTCTTCGCCAGCACCGCGACCTCGCTGCCGCTGGTGAAGGGCGGCAAGCTTACCGCCCTGGCCGTCACCACCGCGCTGCGCCTGCCCGGCGAACCCAAAGTGCCCACCATCGCCGAATCCGGCGTGCCTGGTTACGATGTGCCTGTTTGGCACGGCCTCATTGCCCCCAAGGGCACGCCGCAGGCCATCATCGACAAGCTCAATCTGGAAGTGCGCAAATTACTGAAGCTGGGCGAGACCGGCGCCGAACTCGCCAAGGACGGCGTGCACCCGGCCGGCGACACGCCCGCCGCTTTCCACGACCGCATCCGCGCGGAAATCGCCATGTGGAAAAAAGTCGCCAGGGACGGGAATATCAAAGTTGAATAAGCCCGTTCACCTCGTCGCCAGGCGCAGAATCTACATCTGAATATGGATACCTCCGCCCACACCCCTATGATGCAGCAGTATCTGCGCATCAAATCAGAACACCCGGATACGCTGGTGCTGTACCGCATGGGCGATTTTTACGAGCTGTTTTTCGACGACGCCGTAAAAGCCGCCAAGCTCCTCGACATCACGCTCACCACGCGCGGCAATTCGGCCGGCAGCCCCATCAAGATGGCGGGCGTGCCGTTTCACGCCATCGAACAATACCTGGCCAAGCTGGTACGTCTGGGGGAATCGGCCGTTATTTGCGAGCAGGTGGGCGAAGTCACCGGCAAGGGGCCGGTGGAACGCGCGGTGGCGCGCATCGTTACCCCCGGCACGTTGACCGATAGCGCCTTGATGCCCAGCGTGCGCGATGTGCCTATCGCCGCGGTATTCCAGATGGGTGACAAACTGGGCTTTGCCGCGCTATCGCTGGCCAGCGGGCGCTTTCGGGTTTCGGAAACCACCGCCGCCCGCTTCCAGGCGGAAATGGAACGTCTGCAACCCGCTGAGCTACTGATGCCCGACGCTATGGCGGACCGCGTCGGCCCTATAGTTGGCATTGCCCTGCGGCGTATCGCCGACTGGCAGTTCGATCCCGCATCCGCCGCCAAGCGGCTGGCCAAGCAATTCGGCACTCAGGATCTGTCCGGTTTTGCGGTCGATGATTTTTCCGCGGCCATCGCCGCTGCCGGCGTGCTGCTCGATTACGTGCAGCAAACGCAACGCTCCACGCTGCCGCACATCACCGGGCTTTTCACCGAGCGCGACGAGGACTTCGTGCGCATGGACGCGGCCACCCGCCGCAACCTGGAAATCACCGAAACGATTTCGCGTGAAACCGCACCCACGCTGTTTTCGCTGCTCAACACCACCGTCACAAATATGGGCGCACGGTTGATGCGCGAGTGGTTGCACCATCCCCTGCGCGACCGCGCGGTGATCCGCGAGCGGTTGGGCGCTTGCATGGAGATGGGGCCGCGCGTGGCCGGGTTACGAAGCATCATCGGCGGCTGGGCAGATATCGAGCGCATCGTCACCCGCATTGCGCTACGCACTGCGAGGCCGCGCGACTTGTCGGCACTGCGCGATGCGCTGGCCGCTCTGCCGGCTCTGCGCGCGGTTCTGAACGGCTGCACCACACCTGCGCTGGCCCGCCTCAACACCCATTTGCAACTCGACGGGACCGTGCATGCGGCCCTGGCCGCCGCGCTGCGCGACGAGCCGGCCACCAGCCTGCGTGATGGCGGGGTAATCCGCGACGGCTTCGACGCCGAGCTGGACGAGCTGCGCGCCCTGCAATCCAATGCCGGCGGCTTCTTGCTAGAGCTGGAGGCGCGCGAGCGCGCCCGTACCGGCATTGCAAACCTGCGCGTGGAATACAACAAGGTGCACGGCTTTTTTATCGAGGTGACGCAGGGCCAGCTCGACAAGGTGCCCGACGACTACCGCCGCCGCCAGACCTTAAAAAACGCCGAGCGCTTCATCACCCCGGAATTGAAAGCCTTTGAAGACAAGGCGCTGTCCGCAGGCGAACGCGCGCTGGCCAAGGAAAAGTTTTTGTACGAGCAATTGCTGGATGGGTTGCAACCGCAGGTGACCGCACTGCACGCAGTGGCTAACGCGGCCGCCACGCTGGACGTGTTCGCCGCCAACGCCGCCAATGCCGAAGAGTTCCGTCTGGTGGCGCCCGATTTTGTCGATGACGACCGCATCTCCATCGACGGCGGCCGCCATTTGGTGGTGGAAAGTCAGGTGGAAAGCTTTGTCGCCAACGATTGCGACCTTTCGCGCTCGCGGCAGCTGCTGCTCATCACCGGGCCGAATATGGGCGGTAAATCGACTTATATGCGCCAGGTCGCGCAAATCGTGCTGCTGGCGCATACGGGCTCCTGCGTGCCGGCCAAGTCCGCTCACATCGGCCGCATCGACGCCATCATGACCCGCATCGGCGCCTCCGACGATTTGGCCGGTGGCCGCTCCACCTTCATGGTGGAAATGACCGAGGCCGCCGCCATCCTCAATAGCGCCACCAAGGACTCGCTGGTGCTGGTTGATGAAATCGGCCGCGGCACCTCCACCTTCGACGGCCTCTCGCTGGCCTACGCCATTGCCCGGTCCCTCGCCGAAACCACGCGCTGTTACTGCCTGTTCGCCACCCATTATTTCGAACTCACCCGCCTCAACGCCGAACTCTCCAACCTCGCCAATGTGCATCTGGACGCGGTGGAGATGAAAGACAAGATCGTGTTCCTGCACAAGCTGGAGCCGGGGCCGGCCAACCAGAGCTATGGCCTACAAGTGGCGCAACTGGCCGGCGTGCCCAAGTCCATCGTACGGCTGGCCAAGAAGCAACTGGCGGAGTTGGAGCAAAGCCGCGCATCGCTGCATCCGCAGGGAGATTTGTTCGCCGCTCCTGTTGCTTCCGCTTCGGCGCCGCATCCGCTCATCGAGGAATTGAAAGCGTTAAAGCCGGATGAGCTGAGTCCGCGTGAGGCCTTGGACCTCTTGTATCAATTCAGCCGGGACGCGCGCGGATCGTAGCTAAATTCTGCAGTCGTTATTAAGCAAATACTGGCCGGAAAAAACTGCGTTCATAACTGACGATGCAACGGGTATCCTCCGCATATTTGAAGGCAGCCTGGCAGGCGGGATCTGTTGCCGCTTTGTGCCGATACTCCTCATAAGCGGCAAGAGACGGAAAGCTGAACATCGCCAGCGCAATATTGTTCGCGCCCTCTGAGGGAAGGAAATAGCCGTGATGTTTTCCGCCGAACCCCTCTACGAGCGGAATCCACAATTTTCCGTAGTGCTCGAATTCCTTCAGTTTGGCCGGGTCGATCACGTAACGCAGATAGCAAGTAATCATTGATTGATGTCTATTGAAAATCCGCTTATTTACCTACTCTAGTGCATTCTTGGAACTGCGTTCCAGTTCAGCGAGACGACCGGCTTGACAGTTTCTTGAGTCGCGCCTTGAATTTCGCCCGTGTCTCGTTCTTTCCTTGCACTGCCGTTTCCGCCGTCACGGGGCTGGTTCCCACCCAGATGTCATCGAGAGTCTGACATTCAGCCTCGGCCCTATCCCCGCAGTGACACCAGGTATAGATACTGAATCTCGGCGGTAAGCGCACGCTATTTCGAATTTCTTCCGTGCATGCACATTCTTCGTCTACGCGTTGACCTATCGGAGAAGTGATACCTTGCTGCCACACGAATAATGCGCACTCACCGTCTTTTCCCTGCCACTCCGTAAGCTCGAGCCCGCAATTTTGGCAATACAGCTTCGGATCGGGCACGTACCAATCAAACATTCCCACGATGCAACCTTTGCAAAAAATAAACGGACATCGAGGTTAAGCCTTTCGTGACCGTGTTCCGACTTAACCACAAGCACACTTAAGGCCCTTGAAACTCAGGCTCAACTGGTTCCCAGTCCGACCGCGCTTCGCGGGTTGGCGGATTCGGAATTGTCCAGGGTATTTTTGAGTTATCCCTAAATGTCCAACCAATGACTATATTAGGATCATTGAGGTGCTTTTCGAGGTGCATCCTAGAAGGTCTGAATGTGACATCTCCAAAGGGTGTTTGGATGTATCGGGGCGCCATCTCAGGAACAATTCGCTTTCCCTTGTAGGTCAAATCTCCATTCATCCCCTCTGACTTGGTGCCTTTTCGCAAATAATAAATTCGCAGTTCCCAATCCCCTTCTTTGTAGACTTTTGGGTCCTTGAATGGCGCGATGGGATACCAAGGTCCGGCCAGTAGCGGTACCGAAATAAGCAGGAATGAGGCCAGAGCGAATAAGCGTTTCATTTATTTGCAAGTGAACTAGTAAGCGTCACAACTCAACTTAATGATGATGCCCACCCTCCCCATGCGCATGCCCATGGGTAATTTCATCGGCGGTGGCGGCCCGGACATCCCGCACCGTGCACTTGAAAATAAGCCTCTCGCCCGCCAGCGGATGGTTGCCGTCGATCACCACCTGGTCGTCGGCGATGTCGGTGACGGTATAAACCACCCAGCGGTCGTCCTCTTCGCCCGGCGGCAGGCCCTCGAACTGCATGCCGAGTTCGATATTGGCCGGGAATACGCTCTTGGGTTCGATGCGGATCAGGTTTTCGTCGTATTCGCCGAAAGCGTCTTTGGGGTCCAGCGACAGGGAAAGGTCGGCACCGACGGTCTTGCCGGCCAGCGCTTCCTCGACCAGCGGGAAGATGCCGTTATAGCCGCCGTGCAGATACACCATCTGCGCGCCGGGTTTATCCAGCGGGTTGCCGTCGCTATCGCTTACTTCGAAGGAAAGGGTGACGACGGTATTCTGGCCGATCAAAAGTGTGGAAGTCATGGGGATGGCCGCAAGGCGGCAAGAGGAAGAATGAAGAACGCGGGATTATACGGGAGGAGGAGGTGGTCGCATGTTGATATCCTGCCCCCGCGTAGGCGGGGGCCTAATTGCAGGACTCCTAAAAATTGGGCTCAACCTAAATGGCGGCTACCGTTTAGGAATAGGGAGCAAGTACAGACCCAATTAACCTTGGGCCCCCGCCTACGCGGGGGCAGGTGGTTTTTTCAGTGCCCGTGCATTTGCCGGACAATGGTCAGCACCTGCGCCACATGCTCGCGCGGATTCATATCCTTAAGGATATGCCGCAACACGCCCTTCTTATCGATAACGAAGGTGCAGCGGTGCACACCGGTGCGGGCGCCGCTGCCGTTGACGGCGGCTTGTTCGACCAGCACCTGGTATTTGCGCGAGACTTCGCACTCGGCGTCGGACAGGAGCTGCAGGGAGATGCCGTGCTTGTCGCGGAATTCCTCGTGCACCAGGCAATCGTCGCGCGAAACACCGAACACGACGGTATCGCATTCCTCGAAGCTGTCTTCGTGATCGGAAAAATCGATGGCTTCGATGGTGCAGGCCGGGGTGCCGTCCTTGGGATAAAAATACAGCACCACGTTTTTCTTGCCGCGAAAGCTGGAAAGCTGGATCATCTCCATGCTTGCGTCAGGGAGTTCGAAGGATGGTGCGGCTGAGCCAACCTGCAACATTTTCGAGTGACCGGTAGGAAATCTCTTCAGTGAAAAATCGGAGCTTACCTGTTACGTGGGCTGATTCTATCCTATTTTTATTTTCGCAATGCAAGAGTTGAGTGAAGTGAAAATGTCACACAAAAAACTTCTCGGTGCGATGTTGGGTGGCCTGACCCCGGCGCAGTTTCTGCGTAGGCACTGGCAGAAAAAACCGCTGCTGATTCGTGGTGCGTTTGTCCCAGGTTCGGCGCCCGGTTTTGAACCGCTCACCAAGCAGGAAGTGCTGACGCTCGCCTCGCGCGAAGAAGCCGAAAGCCGGCTGATCGCACAGGACGGGCGCCACTGGAGTTTGCAGCCGGGGCCGATCGGCAAGCGCGAGCGGGCGGCAGTGAAACATCTGCCGTGGACCATTTTGGTGCAGGACGTGCAGCATTTCTCGCGCGAGGCGCACACCTTGCTGCAACATTTCGATTTCATCCCGCGCGCGCGGGTGGACGATTTGATGGTGAGCTACGCGGTGCCTGGCGGCGGCGTGGGCCCCCATCTCGATTCCTACGATGTTTTCCTGCTGCAGGGCATGGGGCGCCGGCGCTGGCGTATTTCCAGCCAGCCGGATACGCGCATGCGCGCCGATACGCCGGTAAAAATCCTGTCCCACTTCAAGGCCGAACAGGAATGGGTGCTGGAACCGGGCGATATGCTCTACCTGCCGCCTGGTGTCGCGCATGAGGGCGTTGCCGAAAGCGAATGCCTTACCTGGTCGATAGGCTTTCGCGCGCCTACGGCGGCGGAACTGTCTGCCGCCTTCCTGGATTTCCTGCGCGACGAGGTCATCGCCACCGGCGAATTCAGCGACCCGGATTTGCAGCCGGCCAAACACCCGGCGCGCATAGACCGCAAGCTCTCCAAGCGCTTTCTCTCTCTGTTGAAGCACCCCGCCAAAGCGGTGCGGGACCCCGGGCTGCAGCAGCGCTTCCTGGGCTGCTACCTCACCGAGCCTAAGCCGCAGGTATTTTTCGCGCCCCCGGACCGCCCTCTGAAGGCCGCCGCCTTTCAAAAACAGGCGGCACGGCGCGGGCTGGAACTCGATACCTGCTCGCGGCTCCTGTATGACGACCAGGCCCTGTACCTGAACGGCGCAGTGCTGCGCGAAAGGAAAAGAGGGAAACTCCCGAAAATGTTACTGGCGCTGGCGGAAACGCGTGCGCTGAGCACGGCCCAGGTTTCGGCGGGCGAGGCCGATAGCGACGCGCAAGCCGCATTGTTCCAAGCCTATTGCGCGGGCTTTTTACACTTGGCGAACTAAACGAAGAGTGAGCGAGCAACTCATGGAAACCCCTGCCCCCGGTATTTACCGGCTGATGGAATCAAGAATCGAAGGAAACTCCGCCATCGACGAGGTGATCGCGGCGGCCACCCGGCAATTGCGGGTATTCGATATATCGGCGGTGGCCCTGCATGAACGCGATTTCGGCCGGCCCGACCGCATGGAAGCGATACGCAAAATGCTGCTGGCGGACCGCGCCCACCGCCTGCATATTGTGTTGCACGATGTCTCGCGTATCGAAACCGAGTTGCCCAGGCTCATCAACCTGCTGGGCCAGTTTTCCGGGCAGGTGGCCGTCCACCGCAGCGTAGGCGTGGCCCTGGAGGCCAAGGACCCGATGGTAATCGGCGACGACGCCCACTTTTGGCGCAAGCTCTACTACGACCACCCCCGGTCCGCGCTGAACCTGCACGATGCCGCCGCCACCGTGCCCATCGCCGAGCGCTTTGAACAAATCTGGGAAAGTTCCGAACTGGCCCTGTCGGGCGGCACCCTGGGGCTCTGAGGGGCTGAAACCGGGGGCTTCCCGGTTGTGCGCTGCACCAACAAAGTGCTATACTTGCAGGTCGGTCGAAACCCAAAGCAACACTCGCGAGGCACAACACGCGAAGACAGCTGGAAGGCCACGCAAGCCGATAAAAATTTTGATCAAAATTTTTCCACTCAAGGGACGTTACATGAACAAGTCTATCCTCATCGCTGCAATCGTCGCTGCCGGCCTCGCCGCATGCAGCAAAGAAGAACCGAAACCCGCTGCTCCCGCTGCCCCGGCTCCCAAGGTCGAAGCTCCGGCTCCCGCCGCTCCGGCCGCTGCTGCCCCGGCTGACGCTGCCAAGCCCGCCGACGCTGCTGCTCCCGCCGCCGCTCCGGCTGCTGGCGCTGCTCCCGCCGCTGGCGCCCCGGCTGCTGCCGCTCCCGCCGCCGCTGCTCCGGCTGCTGCCGCTCCGGCCGCTCCCGCTGCTGCTGCCCCGGCTGCTGCCAAGCCCGCCGAACCCGCGAAGAAGTAATTCTCCGCTCGTTCCGAAAAACGCCGACTTTCGAGTCGGCGTTTTTTTTCGTCCGCATTTTCGTCCATAGGATCCGCATCCAGGTGCGGCGGCACGAGAAATCATTGCTGCACTGCCACATGGCAGGCGGCGCAACAGTCTGTACTATTCTCCTGCGCCTGAGAGCTAACCCGGGCGAGGAGATAGGTTTGAAGCCCACCGATGTGAGCGCGCCAGGATATTTCCACAAAGTCGTCGATTGCCAATGGGCCTGCCCCGCCCACACCCCCGTCCCCGAATACATACGATTGATCGCCGCCGGCCGCTATAGCGACGCGTACATGATCAATTGGAAGTCGAATGTCTTCCCCGGCATTCTCGGCCGCACCTGCGACCGCCCCTGCGAGCCCGCCTGCCGGCGTGGCCGCGTGGAGGAAGAGAATCTGACCAAACCCGAGCCCGTGGCCATCTGCCGCCTGAAGCGCGTGGCGGCCGATTTGAAAGAAGATATTCACGACCGCCTGCCCAAGCCGGCCAGGCAAAAAAACGGCAAGCGCATCGCCTGCGTGGGCGCCGGCCCCGCCTCGCTCACAGTGGCGCGCGATCTTCTGCCGCTGGGCTACCACGTCGCCATTTACGACGGCGACGCCCGCGCCGGCGGCATGATACGCACGCAGATTCCACGCTTTCGTTTGCCGGAATCGGTGATCGACGAGGAAGTGGGCTACATCCTTAACCTCGGCGCCGAGTTTCGCGCCGGCACACGCGTGGATAGCCTGAAAGCCTTGCTGGAGGAAAATTACGACGCCGTGTTCGTGGGCTCCGGCGCACCGCGCGGCCGTGATCTGGACGTGCCGGGCCGTAAGGAAGCCGCAGCCAATATTCATATCGGCATCGACTGGTTGTCCTCGGTGTCCTTCGGCCATATCGAAAAAATCGGCAAACGCGTCATCGTGCTGGGTGGCGGCAACACCGCCATGGACTGCTGCCGCTCCTCGCGTAGGCTTGGTGGCGAAGACGTGAAAGTGATCGTGCGCTCGGGCTACGAGGAAATGAAAGCCAGCCCCTGGGAAAAGGAAGACGCCCAGCACGAGGGTATTCCTATCATCAACTTTCACGTGCCCAAAGCCTTTACGCACGAGAACGGCAAGCTCACCGGCGTGACCTTCGAAATCGTCGAAGCGCGCTACGACGAAAAAGGAAAGCGCTCTTTGGTGCCCTCGGGCAAGCCGGACGTCACCTTTCCCTGCGACGATGTGCTGGTGGCCATCGGCCAGGAAAACGCCTTCCCCTGGATCGAGCGCGAGTTGGGGCTGGAGTTCGACCAATGGGGCATGCCGGTGGTGGACAAGACCACCTTCCAATCGACGCTGCCCAAGGTGTTTTTCGGCGGTGACGCCGCCTTCGGCCCCAAGAACATCATCTGGGCAGTGGCGCACGGCCACGATGCCGCGATTTCCATCGACCAGTTCTGCAAGAGCGAAGATGTCAACGTGCGACCGCCGCCGATGATGAATCTCCTCAGCCAGAAAATGGGCATCCACGAATGGAGCTACGACAACGCGGTGGCCAACGACGCGCGCTACAAGGTGCCGCTGAAGGACGTTTCCATCGCCCTGAAGAGCATCAAGGTGGAAGTGGAACTGGGTTTCGACGCCAAGCTGGGCTACCAGGAAGCGCAGCGCTGCCTTAACTGCGATGTGCAAACGGTGTTCACCGCGCAAGCCTGCATAGAGTGCGACGCCTGCGTGGACATCTGTCCCATGGACTGCATCACCTTTACGGCCGATGGTGAGGAGCAGGACGTGCGCGCGCGTTTGACCGCAGCGGCTACCAACCTTACGCAGGAACTCTATATCGGCGCCGGGCTCAAAACAGGACGCATCATGGCCAAGGACGAGGATGTCTGCCTGCACTGCGGCCTATGCGCGGAACGCTGCCCGACGGGGGCCTGGGATATGCAGAAGTCGTTTATTGAAATGACGCATGCGGGGTGCGGGAAGCATGCGCCGGCCAAGGTGGCGGAGGCAGCGGAATGAAGAATTTCATTCAAGGCGCCCACGCTAAAACTGTCATTCCCGCGAAAGCGGGAATCCAGCGTCGTTTAACCAAACGTCACTGGGTCCCCGCTTTCGCGGCGGGGCGGTCGCCGTATAGGGCCGGGACGACGGTATTTGTTTACGAGTCACGCACGAGGCTTGACGTATGAAACCCATTCAAGCCACCAACGACTTCGTCATCAAATTCGCCAACGTCAACGGCTCGGGTTCGGCCTCGGCCAACACCCTGTTCGCCAAGTCGATACTCCGCATGGGCGTACCGGTCAGCCCGCGCAATATTTTCCCGTCCAATATCCAGGGCCTGCCCACCTGGTACGAGGTGCGCGTCACCGAGCAAGGCTATCTGGGCCGGCGCGGCGGCTGCGATTTCATGGTGGCCATGAACCCGCAGACCTGGGATAAGGACGTGGCCGAGATCGCTCCCGGCGGCTATCTGTTCTACGACTCTACACGGCCCATGCCGGCCTCGAAATTTCGCGATGACATTACCGTCATCGGCATGCCGCTTACGGAAATCACCAATAGCGCTTACACCGATCCGCGTCAGCGCCAGTTGTTCAAGAACATCATTTACGTGGGCGCGCTGTCGGCCTTGCTGGATATCGAAACGCCGGTGATCGAACAACTGATCGGCGAGCAATACCAGGGCAAGGAAAAACTGCTGCCGCCCAATATCCACGCCCTGCACATGGGCCGCGACTATGCCTTGGAGCGCCTGGACTGCAAGATCGGCCTGAAGGTGAAACGTGCCGACAAGGTGGGCGAAATGATTTTTGTCGAGGGCAATAGCGCAGCGGCACTCGGCGCCGTGTACGGCGGCGCCACGGTAGCCGCCTGGTATCCCATCACACCTTCTTCCTCGCTGGCGGAAGCCTTCGCCAAGCACTGCAAAAAATACCGCACCGATGCCGACGGCAAGGCCAAGTACGCCATCGTTCAGGCGGAGGATGAACTCTCCTCCATCGGCATGGTGATAGGCGCGGCCTGGAACGGCGCGCGCGCCTTCACCGCCACTTCCGGCCCCGGTGTATCGCTGATGCAGGAGTTCCTGGGGTTGGCTTACTTCGCCGAGATTCCGGCCGTGCTGTTCGATGTGCAGCGCGCCGGCCCCTCCACTGGTATGCCCACCCGCACCCAGCAGTCGGACGTGCTGTCCTGCGCCTACGCCTCGCACGGCGATACCAAACACGTGCTCTTGTTCCCGGAAGACCCGCACGAGTGTTTCGAGATGGGTGCGCAGGCCTTCGACCTGGCCGACCGTTTGCAAACACCGATATTCGTCATGCTGGATCTGGACATCGGCATGAACGAGCGCCTGTGCAAGCCCTTCCAGTGGGACGATAGCCGGCGCATGGACCGAGGCAAGGTGATGACTGCAGAAATGCTGGAGGCCGGCAAGGAGTTTGGCCGCTACCTGGACGTGGATGGCGACGCCATTCCCTACCGCACCTATCCCGGTACCCACCCCAGCAAGGGTAGCTATTTCACGCGCGGCACCAGCCGCGACCGCTACGCCCGCTACACAGAGGAGGGGGCGGCCTATACCGATAATATGCAGCGGCTCCTGCGCAAATTCGAAACCGCCAAGGACTGGGTGCCCAAACCAGTCGCCCGCAAGGCGGCACATGCTGCGAGATTCGGCGTGATCTACTACGGCTCCACCAGTCCGGCTATGCACGAGGCACTGGATATGCTGGCCGAACAAGGCCTGCACTTAGACGCGATGCGGGTGCGCGCCTTCCCCTTCCAGGACGAGGTGCACGACTTTATCGCCGCGCACGAAGATGTGTTCGTGGTAGAACAAAACCGCGACGCTCAACTGCGCGTATTGCTGGTCAACGAACTGACCATAGACCCCGCCAAGTTGATGCCGGTGCTGCATTACGATGGCACGCCGATTACGGCCGGCTTTATTGCGGGGGAGATCGCGCAGCATTTGAAGGCGCTGAATGTGGCGCCGCTTAAAGTGGTCAACCCGAAACAGGTGAACTAGTGACCTATCTCGCCAAACCCAAACTCCACCACCCCAAGCTACCCACCAACAAGCTGGGCTACACCCGCCGCGACTACGAGGGCGCAATCTCCACGCTCTGCGCCGGCTGCGGGCACGATTCGATCTCGGCGGGCATCATCCAAGCCTGTTTCGAACTGGACCTGCCGCCGCACCGCATCGCCAAGCTCTCGGGCATCGGCTGCTCCTCGAAAACACCCACCTACTTCCTGGGCAACTCGCACGGCTTTAACAGCGTGCACGGCCGCATGCCCTCGGTGCTGACCGGGGCCAATCTCGCCAACCGCGAGCTGATTTATCTGGGCGTCTCGGGTGACGGTGATTCGGCCTCCATCGGCCTGGGTCAGTTCGCCCACGTCATGCGCCGTGGCGTGAACATGACCTATATCGTCGAAAACAACGGTGTGTACGGGCTCACCAAAGGCCAGTTCTCGGCCACTTCCGATCGCGGCTCCAAGTCCAAGCGTGGCGCAGTGAACGCGGATGAGGCCATCGACTTGGCAGCACTCGCCCTGCAACTGGGCGCCTCCTATGTGGCGAGGAGTTTCTCCGGCGACAAGGCGCAGCTGGTGCCGCTGATCCAGGGTGCGCTGGCCCATCAGGGCGCTGCTTTCATCGACGTGCTCTCGCCTTGCGTGGCCTTCAATAACCACGCCGGCTCCACCAAGAGCTACGACTACGTGCGCGAGCACAACGAGGCGGTCAATTTCCTGGATGTGATCACCGTGCAAAAAGAAATCACCGCCGACTACGCACCTGGCAGCCTGCAGGAAATCCGCCAGCACGATGGCTCTATCCTGCGGCTCAGAAAGCTGCACGAGGGCTACGACCCGGCCGACCGTATCGCCGCCATGAATCACTTGCAGGAAAGCCGCGCCGAAGGCGAGATTGCCACCGGTCTCTTATTCGTCGATGCCGATCCGGTGGATTTGCACCGCGCCGCCAACACCGTCACCGCACCGCTCAATAGCCTGAACGAAGCTGCTCTGGTTCCCGGCGCAGCTGCGCTGGCAAAACTCAACGCGGCGCTGCGTTAGCCACCCTGCTCCTCAAAAAAATACCCCCGGGCAAGCCGGGGGTGTGAATCCACGCTTGCGCGTGGAGGAGGAGCCAGTAATCGGCCGGACGGGCACCGGCGGGCCGTAATCGTTTGCTGCTTTAGTGGGTGGGTGCGGCCGGCAGGGCATGGGCCAAATCCATGGCTTTTTTTGCCACCCAGCGTGAGCCCTTGGTGAGGCCCAGCCAGGCATCGGCCATGGCGTTGCCGATCAGATGACCCAGCACGGCGCTGCGCACCTTACGGGCACGGCGGATATGAAGTTCGATGTCGCGGTAGTCGTGGTGAACGTTCATGGTTTTCTCCTGGGTGGGGTCAGCGGGCAGTTGCCAAAACAAAAGTCACAAAGAGCGCGATGATGGTGCAGGTCACCAGCAATAGACGGTCGTCCGGGCCGTCCAGGGATTGGTGCTGCAACTCCTGCCGCATCCAGTCGCGCTCGATCTGGTCGGTCAGTTTTTCGCTCATTCCACTCATTTCATTCATATCGCTTATTCCCAAAGTGCGGGATTGATATTGCTGCTCCGCACAAAAAGAAAGATAGGCGCTCCCAAGAGACATTTCCAATCGTATCTTTGGATGCCGGATATTGATTTTGCTTATATTGCCCGCATCATTTGTTGCATTGCAGCAGTTGAGCGTAGAATCATTTTTATAGTCTTTATCCGCCATCAAGGCGATCCATCGTGGAGCTTTATCAGTTACGCAGTTTTGCGACCATTGCAGAACTCGGCCAACTCACCCGAGCGGCTGAGAAACTGCACGTCAGCCAGCCGGCGCTATCGGCGCAGCTGAAGTCGCTGGAAGACAAGCTGGATCTGGTGCTGTTTCGCCGCACCGCCAGCGGCATGGTGCTGACCGCACACGGCCGGCGCCTGCTGGCGGAAGCCGAAAAAGTGCTGGCAGCGGCGCAGGCGTTCAAGAACCAGGCGAACCTTTTGAAAGGCGAAGTGGCAGGTGTGGCCAGCATCGGCACGCTGAGCGACCCGCAACTCACCCGCGTGGGCGAGTTCATGAGCACCGCCTTGCAACGCCACCCTTCCCTGCAATTGGAACTACACCAGGCTGTTACCGGGCACGCCCTGGAGCAGGTGCGCGCCGGGAGTTGGGACGCGAGTTTTTACTACGGCGACATCAAACACGCGGGTGTAGCCGGCCTCGCCCTGCGCAAACTCGCTTTCCGCGTGGCCGCCCCCGCCGCATGGCGGCAGCGCGTGGAGGCTGCGGACTGGGCAGAAATGGCCGAACTCCCCTGGGTGATTCCGCCGCCCATCAGCAGTCACCATCATCTGGCGCATTCACTGTTGAACCAGCATGGCGTGACGCCCGCGCGGGTGGTGGAGGCCGATCAGGAAGCGGTGATCGCCTCGCTGGTGGCGTCCGGCGTGGGGGTAGCGCTGATGCGCGACGAGATGGCGCAGGAAATGGCCGCCAATGGCGAAATCTGCCTGTGGCGCGATGTGCATATCGATACCACGCTCTGGTTCATTTACGCGCGCGAGCGCGAGAATGATCCGGTGCTGCACACGCTCATCGAGCTGCAAAAAGACATGTGGGGCTTGCGGCCGAAAACGGCGTCGCGCGCCGCGTCCGGCAAGACTGCAAAGGTCCTGGCGCAATAGGATTGCCTCGCCAAGCCAATAAAAAACGGGCGGAATTCCGCCCGTTTTTGTTCCCGCTCACTTTATCTATCAGCTTATTACTTGGCGCCCTCTGCCGCTTTGGCGGCCGCGCGCTTTTCCATCATGGCTTTTCTTTGCTCGCCCATGCACTTGTGATGTTCTTCAGGGGCCATGCCCTTGCATTTTTCTTCCGCAGCGGCGCGCATTTTCTGCATGTTTTCGCAGCGGGTTTTCTTTTCGGCGTCGGCCACTTTGCTGCAATCCATCATCGGCGGACGGCGACCCTCGGGGCCGCCCTGCGGGCCACCCGGCGGCGGGGGCGGCGGATCGGCAGCCTGGGCCAGGGCCCATCCACTGGCGGCGCTCAGCGCCAAAATCGACAATACGCTACGAAGCTTGTTCATGGTCCGGTCTCCTTGCAGGGGAAATAGTTGGTCTGGCTACAAGATCAGCTTACCGTTTTGCCGCTAGCCCAGTTGTAACGCGTGGTAACCACCGGTAACGCGCCTAGGAGGCCCTGGGCGATGACTGCGGCCACCAAAGATTCATCGCCAGTCCGCCCATGACCAGGGCCATGGCGTAGAACTTCCAGGCCGGCATGGCTTCTCCCAGCCACCAGGCCGAGGCGGCCATGCCGAACACCGGCACCAGCAGCGCCATCGGCGTGATCGATGCAGCCGGATGCCGCGCCAGGAGCCACCCCCAGGCAGCGTAGCCGAACAGGGAGTTACCCACCGACTGCCATAGCACGGCGGACCAGGTGGTGAGATCGGCATTGCGCACGCCGGCGGCGATAGCGTCCCCACCTTCAAAACAATATGAAAGCAGGAACAGCGGCGGCGCCGCGAACAGACTGGACCAGGCGACGTACGCCACCATATTGACGCGCCCGGCCTGTTTGCCGGCCATGTTTCCGCTGGCCCAGCAAAAGGCGGCCAGCAGCACCAGAGCGATCCCGGCCGGTGTGGTAGCGCCATCGGTATGCCAGGCAATGACGGCGATGCCCAAGGTGGCAAGACCCAGTGCCAGCCACTGGTTGGTACGTACTTTCTCGTGGCTGATACCCATGGAGAGAAAGATGGTGAAGAACACCTGCATCTGGATCACCAGCGATGCCAGCCCCGGCGAAATATGGCCGCGCATGGCAAAGAAAAGCAGGCCGAACTGCCCGGCACCGATCAGCACGCCGTATATAGCGAGATTGCGCCAGGGCACCGCGGGACGCGGCAAAAAGAACACCAGCGGCAGAGCAACCAGAAAAAACCGCAGGGCGGCAAACAAAAAGGGCGGCAGATGGGCCAGGCCGATTTTGATGACGACGAAGTTGCTGCCCCAGATCGCCACCACCGCCAGCGCCAGCAGCAGGTGACGCGCGGGAAGAGTGGCCGTGGACATGTAGCCATTATAAGTGGGCGCCGATGGGCGATTCCCTGCAATTCGTGCACAAGCATCGTGAATAGCGGCTGCCGGTCTATACAATGACGGCCTGCCTCTCCGTTGTTAACCCTCCAAGCAGCTATGCCTTTACTTCATTTCCAGGAACTCTCGCTAGCCTACGGCGATGTGGCCCTGCTCGACCACGTCGATTTTTCCATCGACAGCAACGAGCGCATCGCCCTGATCGGTCGCAATGGCGCGGGTAAATCGTCGCTGCTCAAGATCATCGCCCGCGAAATCTCAGCCGACGACGGCACCCTGCACGCCTCGCCCACGCTGAAAGTCGCCCTGGTCTCGCAGGAGCCGCAGTTTGCCGAGGGCGATCACGTGTTCGACGCCGTCGCCTCGGGCCTGCCTGCCAAAGCCGAGTTGGCGCTGTATCACGACCTGGCGCGACGCATCAGCGTGGAGCATGACGATAGCCTGATGGACCAGCTGGCGGCCGCGCACGCCAAACTGGACGACGCCAACGCCTGGCAGTTTCATGCGCGCGTGGAAGAAGCCTTGTCGCGCCTGAACCTTGACGCCGACGCGGTGGTCGCGCAGTTGTCGGGCGGCATGAAGAAGCGCGTGGCGCTGGCGCGCGCGCTGGTGGCTGACCCGGACTTATTGCTGCTGGACGAACCCACCAACCACCTCGATATCGCCGGCATCGACTGGCTGGAAACCACACTGTCCGCCTTTGCCGGCAGCACGCTGGTGATCAGCCACGACCGACGCTTTCTGGAGTCCTTCGCCACGCGCACCGTCGAACTGGATCGCGGGCAATTGTTCACCTATCCCGGCAGTTTCGCCGACTACCAGCGCCGCAAAGCCGAGATGCTCAATGCCGAGGCCAGCGAAAACGCGCGCTTCGACAAATTGCTGAAGGAAGAAGAGGTGTGGATACGCCAGGGCGTGGAAGCGCGCCGCACGCGCAACGAAGGCCGCGTGCGCCGGCTGGAACAATTGCGCCGCGAACGCGCCGCCCGGCGTGAGCAGCTGGGCAATGTGCGCTTTTCGCTGGAAGCGGGCGAACGCTCCGGCAAGATCGTGGCCGCCCTCACGGACGTCAGCAAACGTTTCGACGAGCGGCCGCTGATCCGCGATTTCACCGCCATTGTGCAGCGCGGTGACCGGGTGGGGTTGATCGGCCCCAACGGTGCCGGCAAGACTACCCTGCTCAAACTGATCCTGGGCGGCCTGGAAGCCGACACCGGCAAGATCAGCCGCGGCACCCAGTTGCAGATCGCTTACTTCGACCAGAGCCGCGAAGCGCTGGATCTGGAATCCACGCTTTCCGATGTGATTTCCCCCGGCTCGGATTTCGTCGAAATCGGTGGCGGACGCAAACATATCGTCGGTTATCTGGGCGACTTCCTGTTTCCGCCGCAACGTGCGCGCGCCAAGGTCAAATCGCTGTCCGGCGGCGAGCGCAATCGCCTGCTGCTGGCGCGCCTGTTCGCACAGCCGGCCAATCTGCTGGTGCTGGACGAGCCTACCAACGATCTCGATATCGAAACGCTGGAACTGCTGGAAGCCTTGCTGCAGGATTATCCCGGCACGGTCTTGCTGGTGAGCCACGACCGGGCCTTTCTCGATAACGTCGTCACGCAGACCTTCGCCTTTGAAGGCGATGGTGTGGTGCGCGCCTACCCCGGCGGCTACGCCGACTGGCTGCAACAACGCACGCCTTTGCAGGCGCCCTCCACCGCCCGAGCCGCCGAAGCGCAAAGTGCCGAACGCAGCCGCGAGCGCAAGGCGAAAATGAGCTTCAAGGAAGTGCGCGAGCTGGAATTGCTGCCGGCCGACATCGAAAAAATGGAAGCGGAAAAAGCGCGCATCGAAGCACGATTGGCTGATGGTTCTCTGTATATCAGGGAACCGGCGGATGCGCGTGAGCTCGCCATCAAACTGGACGAGTTGAACGCGAAAATCGATACCGCAATGAAGCGCTGGGAAGAGTTGGAAACCAAGAAGGCCGCGCTGGAAGATTAATGACCGCCTGATCACCTGCCGATAGGCAGTGACGCGAAGCGGATTTTTCGCGTACAGTTTCCGCACCTACTTCCGTTGACATTCTTCAAGGTGGTCCATGAAAAATTTGCGTGCGTGGTTTGCGGTGGCCCTCTTTTCCGTATCGGCGCTTGCCGGCGCCGCGTTCCCCGATAGACCGATCAAGCTCATCATCGGCTTTCCGCCCGGCGGCCCGCTGGATACTCATGCGCGCCTGTTGATGGACAAACTGCAGCAGACCCTGGGCCAGCCCATTGTCATCGACTACAAATCCGGCGCCGGCGGTTCCGTTGGCGCGGAGTTCGTCGCCAAGGCGCCCGCCGATGGCTACACCCTGCTGGTCGCCAATACCGGCACCATGGTGATCAATCCGCCGCTGTACACGTCCCTGCCCTATCAGACCCTGCGCGACTTCGCTCCCATTGCAAGAACCGCGCAGCAGCCGCTGGCCCTGGTCATCAACAACGATGTACCGGCCAAAACCCTGGCCGAGTTCATCGCCTACGCCAAAAAGAATCCCGGCAAGATCAACTATGGTTCCGCCGGCAACGGCGGCATTTCGCACCTGGTGCCGGAAATGTTCAAACAGGCGGCGGGTCTGGACCTGCTGCACGTTCCCTACAAGGGCACCTCACCGGCTTTCGTCGATTTGCTGGGCGGGCAGGTGCAGTTCATGGCCGAGTCAATCCCGCAGGTTTCGCAATACGTAAAAGCCGGCAAAGTGCGCGCGCTGGCCATCACCGGTGCCGAGCGCAACTCCGCGCTGCCCGATGTGCCGACCATGGCCGAGGCCGGCGTGAAGAATTTTGTGGTGGTGGGCTTTTACGGCATCCTGGCGCCGGTCAACACGCCCAAGGACGTGGTCGCCAAACTCTCGCAGGCCCTGCGGGAAACGCTGGATTCGCCGGACGTGAAAATGCGTATGGTGCAGTCCGGCGCCGACCCGGCTTATCTGGATGCCGAAAAATTTAGCGCGTATTTGCACGCCGAAAGCGGGCGCTGGGCGGCTGCGGTCAAGGCCGCCGGTGTGAAACTGGACTAGGAAGGACCCGTTCACATGAAGATCGCCATCCTCGACGACTATCAGGACGCCGTTCGCCATCTGGACTGCTACGCCAAACTGGCCGGGCATAGCGTCACGGTTTACAACGATAGTGTTGAAGACATCGCCACGCTGGCGAAGCGGCTGGCCGATGTAGAGGCTCTGGTGTTGATCCGTGAGCGCACCGCTGTTGGCGCCGATCTGTTGTCGCGCCTGCCCAAGCTCAAATTGATCAGCCAGACCGGCAAGATCAGCAATCATCTCTCGCTGGAGGAATGCCGCGCGCACGGTGTGGCGGTGGCCGAGGGTGTGGGCTCGCCCACGGCCCCGGCGGAACTGACCTGGGCGCTGGTGATGGCGGCGCAGCGCCGCATCCCGCAGTACTCCGAAGAATTGCACAAGGGCCATTGGCAGCAATCGCGCGGGGCGGGCCTGGGGCGGGTGCTTAAGGGCCAAACACTGGGCATCTGGAGCTACGGCAAGATCGGTAAGCTGGTGGCCGGCTACGGGCGCGCCTTCGGCATGGACGTGCAGGTGTGGGGCCGCGAGCCTTCCCGTGCAGCCGCCGCCGCAGACGGCTACCGCGCGGCAGCCAGCCGCGAGGCCTTTTTCGAAAGCAGCGATGTGCTGAGCTTGCACCTGCGGCTGAACGAGGCCACGCGCGGCATCGTCAAGGCCGCCGACCTGGCGCGCATGAAGCCCGATGCGCTATTGGTCAACACCAGCCGGGCCGAGTTGATCGAAAGCGGCGCCTTGTTGTCTGCCCTTGGCGCGGGCCGCCCCGGTTTCGCAGCGCTCGACGTATTCGAGTCCGAACCCCTGCGCGCTTCGCCACTGCTGGAAATGGACAGGGTGGTTTGCACTCCCCACTTGGGCTACGTTGAACAAGCCAGCTACGAACTCTATCTGGGGATGGCCTTTGACAATGTTCTAGCCTACGCCGCCGGGAAGCCGGTGAATATTGCCAACCCCCAGGTGTTGACCTAGCAACAAGGAACTAAGGGGCGCTTGACAAGCGCTTGGTCGCGACCTAATATAGTTCTAATACGAACTATATTGCAGATTTTGAACCCCCAAATCTCATGAGCGGCCCCCACCAAAAGGTCTATATGTCGGCCATACGCGAAATGCTCGAATGCGCCCGCGCCTTCGAGCACTATTCCGCCGCGCACGTGCGCACGCTGGGGCTGACCGGGGCGCAGTTCGACATCATCGCCACCCTGGGTAACACCAAGGGCATGAGTTGCAAGGAACTGGGCGAAAAAACCCTCATTACCAAGGGCACCATGACCGGGGTGCTGGACCGGCTGGAAGCCAAGGGCCTGCTGGAGCGCCGCCCCTCGCCTGAAGATGGACGCAGCTGGATCACGGCGCTGACCGCTGAAGGCCAGGCTTTGTTTGAGCGGGTCTTCCCGGCGCATATCGCCTACGTCGATCCGGTGTTCGCCGGCTTCGAGGAGGCGGAACTGCGCGCCCTGAAAGCCGAGCTCGCCAAGGTGCGTGCCGCCTTTGTCGCCGCTTCCGCCGCCGCAGCCCCTGCGACCGCCGACATGGAGACCTGCCATGCAGACTAAGCGCTATACCGGCACCGCCATCGCCCTGCATTGGCTGATCGCGATCCTGATCCTGAGCGTTTTTTGCGTGGGTCTCTATATGACCAGCATGAAGCTCTCTCCGCTCAAGCTCAAAATATTTTCCTGGCACAAATGGGCCGGCGTGACGGTTTTTCTGCTGGTGCTGACGCGCTGCATCTGGCGCCTCACCCACACCCCGCCGCCGCTACCCGACACCATGCCGCGCTGGCAGCAATGGGCCGCCGAGGGTACGCACTACGTCCTGTACGCGCTGATGTTCGCCATCCCGCTATCGGGCTGGCTCATGAGTTCTGCCAAGGGTTTCCAGACCGTGTATTTCGGCCTGCTGCCCATCCCCGATCTCCTGGACAAGAACAAGGAACTAGGCGAGACCCTGGAGAACGTGCACGCAGCGCTTAACTACACGATGATCGCCATCGCCGGCATGCACGCGGCGGCGGCGTTGAAGCACCATTTTCTGGACAAGGACGACATACTGCGGCGCATGCTGCCCGGCGGTAAGGCTGGCGGGGACGCGCCCGCTGAGGTTGCTCCCGTTGTAACTCCGGCTTCTTCGCCGCAGCCTCCGCTCCAACCTTCGCCCCAACCCGCAGCTTCCGTTACCGACGCCCCTTCCCCCGCTGGAGAGCCCCATGACTAAACATTTTCTTTTCGCCACCGCAGCAGCAAGCCTGTTTGCCTTATCTGCTCATGCGACCGAGTACACCAATGTGCTGGCCGACAAATCCACGCTGGTGTTCCAATCCAAGCAAATGGGTGTGGCCGTGCAGGGAAAGTTTCCCAAGTTCAGCACCCAGCTGGCCTTCGACCCCGCCAAACCGGACGCGGCCAAAATCTCGCTAACCATCGATACGGCTGCCATCGACGCCGGCTCCAAGGACGCCAACGATGAGGTGGTGGGCAAGCAGTGGTTCAACGTGAAAATGTTCCCCACCGCGACCTTCGTCTCCTCGGCCGTCAAGGCGCTGGGCGGCGGCAAGTTTGAAGTCAGCGGCCCTCTCACCATCAAGGGCAAGACCCTGCCGGTGAAGGCGCCGTTCACCCTCAAAACCGAAGGCGCCAATGCGGTGTTCGACGGCAGTTTCACCATCAAGCGCACTGACTACGGTATCGGCGAAGGCCCCTGGGCCGACCTCGACACCGTCGCCAACGAAGTCCTCATCAATTTCCACGTAGTGGCAGCTGCCCCGGCCGCCGCCGCTGCCAAGAAATAATTCTCGTCTGTTCACCCAAAGGAGTATCGCCATGAATCGCACCCTACTCGCCGCCGCCCTGGCTCTGAGCCTCAGCACCCCGCTGCTGGCCGCACCCGAAATCTATAACATCGAACCCACCCACTCGATGCCGCGTTTTTCCTACACGCATCTGGGCTTTTCCAACCAGGAACAGCGCTTCGACAAGGCCAGCGGCACTATCACCATCGACCGCGCCGCCAAGACCGGATCGGTGGACGTCAGCATCGACGCCAAGTCGATCGACACCGGTTATGAAGTGTTCAACGGCCACCTGAAGGGCGAGGACTTTTTCGACGTGGAAAAATTCCCCACCATCACCTACAAGTCGACCAGCATGAAGTTCGACGGCGACAAGCCGACCTCGGTCGAAGGCACGCTCACCATCAAGGGTGTTTCCAAGCCGGTCACTCTGAGCATCGTTTCGGTTCTGTGCCAACCGCACCCGATGGCCAAAAAAGACGCCTGCGGCGCCACCGCCACCGCCAAGGTCAAGCGCAGCGAGTTCAATATGAGCAAGGCGGTGCCCTACGTCAGTGACGAAGTCACCATCACCCTGCCGGTGGAAGCGATCAAGCCCTGAGCATCAACTGCCGGGTGGCAGCCGGAAAGACAGACCACGCTCCGCAAGGAGCGTGGTCTTTTTTATCAGGGCATCAGCACCGTAAAGCCTACCGGCGCGGTGCCGCCGTTGGTGATGACGGTGGGTGCGGCGTGCGAGGTATTCATGAGCCAGATTGCCAGCGTCCCATCCTGCTTCAGCCAGATGATGTCGAGGATGCCGTCTCCGTTCAGGTCGGCCGAGGCGTAATACTGCCAGGTCGGGTCGGAAGCGAAGGCCGGGTAGGTCAGCGCCGTGATGGGGCTGTTGGTCGAGGTACAGGCTGCGTTCTGATCGTCCGGGTTACCGCCGAAGGCCGGCAGGCCGACGCCGCCCGCGTCCAGGGTGATCAGACGCACGTCACCCGTGGTAGCGTTGCGGATCAGCACGTCGGCGCGCGTAGTACCGCTGAAATTGCCGAGCTTGAGGGCGCTGAAGCCGGTCAGGATGGTGCCCGCCGAAAAATTCGCGCAGGTGCGTGAAGGCGTGGCCATCAGCACGCGAATCTGATTGGCCGGGCTCACATAGACCATGTCGGCGGCGCGATCGTTATTGAGGTTGGCCGCACCCAGCAGGGTCCAGTTCAAGGGCGCGCCGCCGCGCTTGCGCACCTGGTTGACACCGGTGGCATTGGTGAACCAGACGTAGGAAACGCCGGTGTCGTTGGGGATGCCGTCGTCGCCGGTGAAACGAAACACCAGGTCACCGAAGCCGTCGCCGTCCAGATCACCCACGGCCTGGATCAACCAGGGCAATTTGACGCTGCGCAAAATCCGCTCGTTGGTGGGCGAGTAATCCGTCCAGACGTGGATATCGCCGAAATCACCCTGGGTGATGTCCTGGAACACCAGGTCCTGCACGCCGTTGCCGTCCAGATCGGCCAGGGCCATCAGACGGTAATTGCTGCCCGGATCGGGCATGGACGTGAACTGCACCTGGTTATTGCTGAGGCGGCCCCGCATCGTTTGCGCATCGGCCGAGCGCACGATGATGCTGCTGCCGGCCGCAACCGAAATGGAGCGCGTAACCGGCGTGGCGGCCGCAACGTTGGCGTTGCCGGCCTGCGAAGCGGTGACCGTGCAGGTGCCGCCGGCGTTCAGCGTCAGGGTGGTGCCGCTCACCGAGCAAACGCTGGGCGTGGTGACGTTATAGCTCACGGTGAGACCGGAACTGGCCACACCGTTGAGGGTGAAGCTGCTGCCGGTCGTGCTGACGGCGGGCAGCGTGAAGGTCAGCGTCTGTGTGGCGGTGGTGACCGCCAGCGTATAAGAACGGCTGCCGAATACATTGACGCTGTCTACCGCGGTGAGCGTGAAGTTGTAGGTGCCGAGCGCGGCGGGTGTGCCGCTCAGGACGCCGGTGCTGCTGATATTCATGCCGGGCGGCAGGCTGCCGCCGAGTACGGCGTACGCATAGGGCGCGGTGCCGCCGGTGGCGACAAAGGTATAGGCCGGGTAGGCTACATTCAACTGCCCGGGGGCCAGCGCCGCCGTCGGCAAGGCCAGGGTCACGGCGAGTCCGCCGCTGAGCGTGCCGGTGCTGGTGAAGTTGGTGGTATCGCCGCCGTAAACGGCGGTGAGCGCCTGGGTTCCGGCTGACGGGAAGGTAACCGTGCAGGTCGCGACCGCAGCCGTCAACGCCTTCGCGCCGCAGCCACTGATCGACACACCGGAGAGTTGAAAATCAACCGTACCGGTGGGTGTGCCGCCCGGTGTAAACGGCTGGAGGCTGGTCGGACCGGTGCTACTGAACACCACCCCCGGCGAAAAGCCGAAGGAGTACGTTATTGTCGGCGCCACACCGGGGGTGACATTGGCGATTGCCGGCAGGGAAAGGCTGATGATGTCGCCGTTGGGCATACCGCCGGCGGCCGTGGTCACCTCAATGACCACCGCGCTATCACCAGCGTTGCCGCCAGACAGCACGTTGACCGCGCCGAATGCAGCGGGAGTGGTCAGATCGGTCAGATTGGCCGAACCCAGGGTGGAGCCGAAAACGCCCCCAGTCAGGGTGTAGGTGAAATAAACCAGGGTGCCGGTGGAGGACCCGAAGGTAATCGGAAAATTGACGATCAGATTGCTGTAGGTGGGGTCCACCGTGGCGGTCAGGGTCACCTGGGTACCCGCAGCCACCGGATTGGCGCTGGCGGTGAGGGTAGTGACCGAGGGCTGAATCGCCAGCGCCGGCAGGGCGGCAGCGAACAAAGCCGCCGCTGCGACCTTCTGCCGCATCCGCCAGCCGCGCACGATTCGCTTGCAAAATCGGGAAAGCATATTCATAACCAATCTCACTCCAAGGACAAAAGCCACCGGACCGCATGGTACCAACGATGGCGGGAATACGCATATTGTGCGCCATGGCCGCCAAACTGGCTATGCGCGCCCTGCCGCGCGGGCTTTGACCGCCCCGGCGGACTCATGCAAACTTCCCTCGAAAGCTACTCACCACAAGGGCCGCGATGAAACTTGCCGGATTTCCACGTTTTATGCTCGCCGGCCTGCTGGCCGGTATTTTGGCCGTAACCAGCGGTCTCACCGCTGCCAAAACCTTTCGCTGGGCCAGCGCCGGCGACATTCTGACCCTGGACCCGCAATCCCAGAACGAGGGGCTAAACAACCCCATGACCGGCCATATTTACGAGCCTCTGGTGATGCGCGACCGCGCCATGCAGCTGGAACACGGCCTGGCCGTGTCCTGGCAGCGCATAGACGCCAACACCATGCGCTTCAAGCTGCGCGAAAAAGTGGTTTTCCACGACGGCGCCCCGTTCACGGCCGATGACGCGGTGTTTTCGCTGTACCGCTCCATGGACAAGACCTCCGACTACAAGGCCTATATCCAGGGCATCAAGGAGGTCAAAAAGGTCGATAACTTCACCATCGACATCGTTTGCGATGGCCCCAACCCCACACTATTGGACCAGCTCACGCAGCTACGCATCATGAACAAGGCCTGGGCGGTCAAACACAATGTGGTGCACCCCACGGACTTCAAGGCCAAGGAAGAAACCTACGCCGTACGCAATACCAACGGCACCGGGCCTTATATGCTGAAGTCGCGCGAGGCCGATGTAAAAACCGTCTTCGTCGCCAACCCCAACTGGTGGGGCCAGCGCGGCAACGTCGATGAGATCATTTACACGCCCATCAAGTCCGACGCCACCCGGGTCGCGGCCCTGGTCAGCGGCGAGGTCGATTTCGTCCTTGACCCGCCGGTGCAGGACATCGCGCGGCTGAAAGAAAACAAGGACCTGAAAATCATCGAGGGCAACGAGAACCGCACCCTTTTCATCGCCGTGGACCAGGGCCGTGACCAGTTGCTCTACGGCAGCAAGGGTAAAAACCCCTTCAAGGACTTGCGGGTGCGCCAGGCCATGCTGCTGGCCATAGACAGCGACGCCATCCAGAAGACCATCATGCGCGGCCTGTCGCTGCCGACCATGTCCATGATCGCCCCGCAGGTACGCGGCTACAGCAAGGACCTGGAAAAGCGCCCGGCGGTCGATCTCGTCAAGGCAAAGCAGTTAATGGCCGCGGCCGGCTTCGCCGAGGGCTTCGACGTCACCTTCGACTGCCCCAACGACCGTTACAAGAACGACGAGAAAATCTGCACGGCCATCTCCGCCATGCTGGCGCGCATCGGCATCCGTACCCGGCTCAACGCCATGCCCAAGGCCATCTATTTCCCGAAAATACAGAACAGCGATACCAGCATGTACCTGTACGGCTGGGGGGTGCCGACTTTCGACTCCCTGTATACCCTGCAGGAACTGATACGCACCAAGGCCGGCGGCCCGGACGGCGCCAATAACTACAACGGCTATTCCAACCCCAAGGTGGATGCCCTGATCGACCGGCTCAAGACCGAAACCGACTTCGCCAAACGGGTGGAACTGACCCGCGACGCCCTCTTGCTGCACCAGGCCGACGTAGGGCATATCCCGCTGCATCATCAGGTGATTCCCTGGGCCATGCGCAACAACGTTTCCGTGACCCACAGCGCCGAAAACTCGCTCTATGTGAAATGGGTAAACCTGCAGTAGTTTTAACAGTAGTTTACAAAGCGCTTTTCAAGCTTTTTTAACACTTTTCCATTACAATACGACGCCCGTCCTTGCCTCTGGCTATGAGCCTCAGCAATGTGGACGGGCGTTTCTTTAATGGACCTCCCAGCTGACCGCCCGTAACCCCCCGGCGCGCCGGCAGAAACGGCTTTCGCACCATGAAAAAACTCGCTCCTCTGACTGCTGCTACACTGCTGACGGTCGTATTTTCCGTGTTCTCCCTGGTCGCAGCGCCGCTGTCGGCCAAGACCCTGCGCTACGGCACCCAGGACGAACCGCAAACCCTGGACCCGCATTCGGCCAGCCTGGCGGTCACCACCCGCCTGCTCTCGTCGGTGTACGAAGGCCTGGTGGCCCGCGACAAAGACTTCAAGATCGTGCCCTGTCTGGCCCTCTGGTGGAGCCAGCCCGATCAACGCACCTGGCGCTTTAAGCTGCGCCCCGGCGTCAAATTCCACGACGGCTCGCCCTTCACCGCCGACGACGTGGTGTTCTCGGTGCAGCGCGCGCTTTCCCCAACATCCCAGCAAAAGTCCTCGCTGCAGGGTGTGGCCACGGCGCGCAAGATCGATGATCTCACCGTCGACCTCATCATGAAGGAACCCAACCCGGTGCTGGTCAACCATATGGTGACCTTTCGCATCGTCAGCAAGGCCTGGGCCCTCAAGAACAATTCCGAGCGTCCGCAGGACTACAAGAAGCAGGAAGACACCTACGCCTCGCGTAACGCCAACGGCACCGGCCCCTTCATGGTCAAGGAGCGCCAGCCCGACGTGAAGACCGTGCTGGTCGCCAACCCCGACTGGTGGAACAAGTCGGCCATGGACAAGGGCAATGTGGACGGCGTGATCCTGATGCCGGTGAAGTCCAAGGCCACCCGCCTGGCGGGCCTCCTGTCCGGCGAACTGGATTTCGTCAACGATACTTCGCTGGCCGATTTCGCCCTGCTCAAGACCAAGCCGGAAATCAAAACCCTGGCCGGCGAGGAAAGCCGCGTGCAGTATCTGGCCTTCGACCAGTTCAGCGACGAGCTCAAATATTCCAACGTCAAGGGCAAGAACCCCTTCAAGGACCTGCGCGTACGCCAGGCTATCGCTTACGCCATCGACGAGGAAGCGATCAAGGACAAGGTGATGCGCGGTCTGGCCAAGCCGATCGGCTCCATCATTTCCCCGGTGGATCACGGCTACTCCAAGGATACCGACAAGCGCCTGCCCTACGATCTCGCCAAGGCCAAGGCCCTGCTCGAAGAAGCCGGCTACCCCAACGGCTTTGAAATCACCCTGGACTGCGGCGACAACGCCCCGGCCCCCGATATCTGCCAGGCCATCCCGCCGATGCTGGCGCAGATCGGCATCAAGGTGAAGCCGAACATCCTCACCGGCCCGATCTTCTTCCCCAAGCTGCAGCGCTTCGATTCCAGCTTCTACCTCTTGTCCTGGAGTTCCACGACCTACGACGCGCTCTACACCCTGCTGGCGCTGCTGCACACCAACGGCGGTGAAGCCAGCGGCAACGGCGACTCCAATTACGGCCGCTATTCCAACCCGAAGATGGACAAGCTGATCGACCAGATCAAGACCGAGTTTGATCTGAAAAAGCGCGACGGCTACATCCACGACGTGCTGGCCATGGCCAATGCCGATCTGCCGGTGCTCACCCTGCACCAGCCGGTCGCCCCCTGGGCCATGCGCAAGAACGTGAGCGTGCTGTTCTCGCCCAATAACGTGCCCTATTTTTACCGCTTCTCGGTGAACTAGGCCCCACGGCGCTTTTTACTTTCCGTTAGAAACCGGGCGGATACATGCTGGCTTTCGTCATACGCCGCTTGTTGCAAAGCATCTTGGTGATGCTGGCCGTGGCCTTCATCGCCTTTTCGCTGTTCAATTTCGTCGGCGACCCGGTGGCCCTGATGCTGCCGCCGGAAGCCACCGCCGCCGACCGCACCGAGTTGCGAGCTCACCTGGGCCTGGACCAGCCGTTCTATATCCAGTTCATGGCCTTTGTCGATAATGCCCTGCACGGCAACTTCGGCCTTTCGCTGAAATTCGCCCGGCCGGTATCGGAGCTGCTGGCGGAGCGCCTGCCGGCCACGCTGGAACTGGCATCGCTGGCCGCCATATTGGGGCTGGCGGCGGGCATTCCGCTGGGTATTTACACGGCGCTGCGGCGCGAAAGCTGGACCGCGCGCGCGCTGCTGACCACCTCGCTCATAGGTGTGTCACTGCCCAACTTCCTGATCGGCATTTTCCTCATCCTGATATTCGCCGTATGGCTGAGCCTGCTGCCCTCCTTCGGCCGTGGCGACGTCGTGCAGCTCGGTTACTGGACCACCGGGCTCCTGACGGTGGACGGTCTGCGCCACGTGCTGCTGCCGGCGGTGACCCTGGGCCTCTACCCCATCACCCTGGTGATGCGTCTGGTGCGCGCCGAAATGCTGGAAGTGCTTCGCACCGATTACATCAAGTTCGCCAAGGCGCGCGGCCTGTCGGACCGGGCCGTGTACTTCGGCCACGCGCTCAAGAATACGCTGGTGCCGGTCATCACCATTACCGGCCTGACCCTGGGCGAGTTGATCGCCTTCGCCATCATCACCGAAACCGTATTCCAGTGGCCGGGCATGGGCCTCTTGTTCATCCAGGCGGTGCAGAACGCCGATATCCCGCTGATGGCGGCTTATCTCTGCCTGATCGGCCTCATTTTCGTGCTGGTGAACCTGGTCGTGGACGTCCTGTATTACGTGGTCGACCCGAGACTGCGCATCGAAAACTCTGCCGGCGGCGGACATTGATATGCAAGAGCAAACTGTGAATCCTGCCGCCACGGCCCCCACCGCTACCACGATGTCCCGCCTCAAGGACGTATTCCAGCGCTTTTTCGACGGCGACATCTGGTACAGCTTCAAACAGCATCCGATGGTGATTACCGCCGCGGTCGTAGCGCTGCTCTGCATTCTGGCGGCGGTGTTCGCGCCGCTGGTGGCGCCGCACAACCCATTCGACTTAAAAACACTCAACCTGATGGACGCCTTCACACCGCCGGTGTGGCAGACGGGCGGCAAGGCCGAATTCCTGCTGGGCACCGACGATCAGGGCCGCGATGTACTCTCGACCATTATTTACGGCTCGCGCGTGTCGCTCATCGTCGGCATTTGCGCGGTCATGCTATCCATGCTGGTGGGCGTGTCCCTGGGTCTCATCAGCGGCTACGTGGGCGGCGCCGTGGATGCCTTCATCATGCGCGTGGCCGACATCCAGCTTTCGTTCCCGGCCATCCTGATCGCCTTGCTGGTGGACGGTGTGGCGCGCGCCGTCATTCCCAAGGAATACCACGACCAGATCGCCGTCTACGTGCTGGTGTTCGCCATCGCCGCTTCCGGCTGGGTTAGGTATGCACGTACGGTGCGCGGCTCCACGCTGGTGGAGCGCAACAAGGAATACGTGCAGGCCGCGCGCGTGATCGGCCGCCGCTCGCTCACCATCATGTTCTCGCACGTGCTGCCTAACGTACTCGGCCCGGTGCTGGTGCTGGCCACCCTGCACGTGGGCACCGCCATCATCACTGAGGCCACGCTCTCCTTCCTGGGCGTGGGCGTACCGCCGACCAAACCGTCCCTGGGCACCCTGATCCGCATCGGCAACGACTTTCTTTTTTCCGGCGAACGGTGGATCACCATTTTCCCCGGCGCCGCACTCGTGATTCTGGTTCTATCGATCAACATCCTCGGCGATTGGCTGCGCGATGCGCTCAATCCGAAACTTCGATAAATCCATAGGAGGTCACATGAAAAGCCTACGCCCTGCATTTTCAGCTTTGTCGTGCCTGCTGCTGCTCGCGTTTTCTATTCCGACGCCCTCTTTCGCCGGGCAGTACGATCAGGTCTATAGCATCGTCAGCGTCGAATTCGTCAAATCCACCGACTTCAAGCTGCGCCCCGTGATCCTGAACCGCATCGACGGCGACTCCAGCATACGCACGCAGGAAGCAGTGCCACCGGGCAAGCATCTGGTGGTGGCCGATCTGCCACCCAGCAAGGCCCACCATGAGAGGATTGCTACGCAGAATTCGCTGGAAATCGATATGCAGCCCTGCACCCGCTATTACATTGCCGCGCGCCTGACCGACGAAGTCACGCGCCATTGGTCGCTGGTGATCCGCGACCAGGACAATATCGGCGAATGCGCGGCCAAGTATTTGAAGCCTGCAGATCCGAAAGCGGCCGCCGCAAAGCCCGTGGAATCCGGAAAGAAATAATGACGGCACCCCTGCTCGAAGTCCGCGACCTCAAGATCGAATTCCCCACCCGCCACGGTACCCTGGTGGCGGTGGACGGCATCAGCTTTTCCATCGCTGCGGGCGAAGTGCTGGGCGTGGTCGGCGAATCGGGCGCGGGCAAATCGCTGACGGGTTCAGCCATCATCGGCCTATTGGAGCCGCCGGGGCGCATTGCCGGCGGTGAAATCCTGCTCAACGGCCGTCGTATCGACAATCTGTCGTTCGACGAAATGCGCAAGATTCGCGGCCGCGAAATCGGCGCCATTTTCCAGGACCCCCTGACCTCCCTGAACCCCCTGTACACGGTGGGGCGGCAGATCGTGGAGACCATACAGACGCATATGCCCATGTCCGAGGCCGATGCCCGCAAGCGCGCCATCGACCTGTTGACGGAAGTCGGCATTCCCGCCCCGGAAAAGCGCATCGACCATTATCCCCACCAGTTTTCCGGCGGCATGCGCCAGCGCGTGGTGATTTCCCTGGCGCTGGCCGCGCAGCCGAAACTCATCATCGCCGACGAGCCGACCACGGCCCTGGACGTATCGATACAGTCGCAAATCATCAGCCTCCTGAAACGCCTGGGGCGCGAGCACGGCACCGCCGTGATGCTGGTCACGCACGATATGGGCGTGATCGCCGAAACCGCCAACCGCGTCGCCGTCATGTATGCCGGCCGTATCGCCGAAATCGGCCCGGTGGCGGAAGTGATTCACCATCCGCAGCATCCCTACACGGTCGGCTTGATGGGCGCCATCCCCAGCGTGGGCGACGGCAACGAGCGTCTGGCCCAGATCGACGGCGCCATGCCGCGCCTGACCGCCATTCCTTCCGGCTGCGCCTTTCACCCGCGTTGCACGCGCCGCAGCGAAGTGCCCGGCGGCCGCTGCGAAAAAGAGCGGCCCAGCCTGCTGGCCTCGGGCAAGACCGATGCCGCCTGCTGGCTGCACGCCAATCTGCAAGCGGGGCGCTCATGAGCGAAGTCAAAAACAAAAAAGCGGACGAAGTGACGGATGACGTGCTGCTGGAACTAAAGGACATCGCACGCGAGTTCGACGTCTCCAAGCCCTGGCTGAACCGTGTCATCGAAGGCCAACCGCGGCAGATTCTCAATGCCGTGGACGGAATCAGCTTTGCGCTGAAGCGCGGCGAAACGCTCTCACTGGTGGGCGAATCCGGCTGCGGGAAATCCACCGTGGCGCGCGTGATCTGCGGCCTCTACCCGCCTACCCGCGGTTCGGTCGTGTTTGACGGCGTAGACATGGCCGTGGCGCATGGCAGGCAGCTGACCGATTTGCGCAAGCGCTTCCAGATGATTTTCCAGGACCCATTCGCCAGCCTGAATCCACGCTGGCGGGTCGGCAAGATCGTCGCCGAACCCATACTTTCGCACGACATCCTGCCGCCGGGCGCGGCCCTGCAACGCCGCGTCGACGAGTTGCTGACGCAGGTGGGGCTCTCGCCGCTGGATGCGGAAAAATTCCCGCACGAATTCTCCGGCGGACAGCGGCAGCGCATTTCCATCGCCCGCGCGCTGTCGTCCAACCCCGAGTTCCTGATCTGCGACGAGCCCACCTCGGCGCTGGACGTATCGGTGCAGGCGCAGATCCTGAACCTGATGCGCGACCTGCAGCGCGAGTTCGGCCTCACCTATCTGTTCATCTCGCACAACCTGGCCGTGGTGTCGCATATTTCCACGCGCGTGGGCGTGATGTACCTGGGCCGGCTGGTGGAAGTGGCCGAGACCAAACGCATTTTCAGCAATCCTCTGCATCCCTATACGCAGATGCTGCAATCGGCCATCCCCGATCTGAAGATGACCGGCAAGCAGCGCACCCCAGTGGCGGGAGAAGTGCCCAACCCCCTCAATCCCCCCAGCGGCTGCACCTTCCATCCGCGCTGCCCGCACGCTTTCGAGCGCTGCAAGGTGGAGCGCCCCGCGCTGATCGACCACGCCGAAGGCGGCTCGGTAGCCTGCCACGCCGTGGAAGAAAAGCGCATCCCCATCCGGCTGGTGGCGTAGCCTTTCATCTGATAGCGGCGTAGTTTGTCGGGATGAACGCGCACGCATCGAATCCTCCCAGCAAGAACCCCGGCAAGCAGCGCCTCTTTTTTGCCCTCCAACCCGAGGGAGATGTGCGCGCCGCGCTGGCTGCCGAGGGCGGCAAGGCGGCGCAGCGCTGCGGCGGACGGATTTTGCGGCCGGAATCCCTGCACTTCACGCTTCTGTTCCTGGGTGAGGTGCCCACGGAAAAAATGCGCGAGGTATATGCCTGGGGGGATGCGGTCACCTGCCCGCCGTTCGACCTCACTGTGGACGCCCATAGTTCCTTCCGCGACGGCAAAGTTGCGTGGCTGGGCTGCCGGGATCCATCTCCAGGACTGCTCCGCTTGGAGCAACAACTAGGCGAGAACGCTTCGCGCGGAGGATTTCAGCGAGCCGATAATTTCATCCCGCACCTGACGGTCGCACGCGACTGCCGCTACTTCCCGCCGGCGGGCCCCATTGAAAATGAGATTCGCTGGCACGTAAACCAGTTCGCACTCCTACGCTCCGATCCCCTCAAAGGCGCGGGGTACACAATGCTGGAGTACTGGAACCTGCGGCCGGCTGAGTGATGTGGTAAGGCAGCCGGTAGTAAACATTCTCGATTTATTTTTTGGCGGTAGCCGCTTTTAGCTGATTCAGCCGAGGCGTCCAGTCGATGGGACCGCCTTCGAAGCGTTTTTGCAGATTCTTGAGCACACCCGGCCAAACCTTGGCGAAATAGTCGAAGGCCTTATCCCATTCGCCGCCATCGCCCCAGCCTACGTGGTGGAGTGTTACCTCGGTCAGCTGATCGCCCCGGGATTGAAAGCGCACGATCACCACTGTGCGCTGCTTACGCGCCTCCGGCAGGGAGGGCGGCGCATTCCAGGTAAAGCTCAGCATTTTCTTGTCCTGAAAACCGATGATGCGCATATCGTCGGCGCCCTTCATGCCCGGTTCGCCGTAGGGATTCATATAAATCTGGAAGGGGCCGTCCACCCGTAACTCCACCTTGCCGTCGGGTGCAAAAAAGCTCTTGATGCCCTCGCTGGTGGTCCATGCTTTCCACACGTCATCCACGCCGGCCTTGACGGTGACGGTTTCATTGACTGCGCGTTCCTCGGCGTGCGCCGGCATAACAAGGGCCAGAATCGCATAAAGGGCTAACAGCGTCACTCGTTTCATGATGTCTCCGTATGTCATCGATTAATTGCCGATGCCGCGGCTCATCAGCACCGCCAGCAGCGGCAATAGTGCCGCAAGGTGAATTTCCAACATCAGATAACGGCGCAGCTGTTTTTGTTCCGCCTCCGGCACCGCAAAGCCGGCATCGGCGGACTGCGCTTTACGCCAGCGCAGGATTTGCCGGGTGGGTGGCACCGACAAACCACCGACCACAAAAAACAGCAGTATCTTGGTCATGAACACCGGGTTGTGTGCATAGAACGCCATGCCTTTGGCGCCGAAGAACAGGCGCAGCAGGCCCGAGGCCAGGGTCGCCAGGGCGGCAAACATGATCCAGAAATCCACACGCGCCAGCAAACGCAGATTGTCGCCCGTCAAAGTATTGCGCGCCAACAGCACTTCAGCCGTCATGAAGGACAGCAGCAGGATGATGGCCACGAAATGAAAATAAGCCAGCAGGGCATCCAGAATCATCGCGTCGCTTTCAACAGTCGTTCAATGCGGTGCATGGCCTCTTCCAGGCGCGAAATCTTCTGGGTGTAGGCGATGCGGATATGTTTATCGGGTTGGTGGCTGCCAAAATCGCGCCCGGGCGTCATGGCCACATAGGTCTCGTCGAGAATGCGCCGCGACAGCGCAAAGCTGTCTTCGGCCAGACCGCTGCTGTCCGCGTACACATAGAAAGCGCCCTGCGGTTCCACCGGGATGCGGAAACCGATATCGCGCAAAGCCGGGATCAGGAAATCGCGGCGGGCGTGAAACTCGGCGCGCCTTTGCTCGGTGATGGCCAGGGTCTCGGGCCGGAACGCCGCCAGCCCGGCGGCTTGGGCGATGGCCGAGGGCGAAATGAACAGGTTTTGCGCCAGCTTTTCCACCTCGCGCACATAGGAAGGCGGCACCACCACCCAGCCCAGACGCCATCCGGTCATCTGGAAATATTTGGAAAAGCTGTTGATGACAAACAGGTCCTCTCCCAGGGACAAAGCCGTCGACGGTTCCACACCGTAGGTAAGCCCCTGGTAAATCTCGTCAACGATCAGGGTGCCCCCGCGCGATGTCACGGCGCGGTGGATGGCGGCCAGTTCATCCGGTGGAACCAGGGTGCCGGTGGGATTGGAAGGTGAGGCCACCAGCGCGGCCGCGCAGCGTGGCGTCCAATGCTCCGCGACGTGCGCGGCGCTTAGCTGATAGGCCGTGTCCGCGCCGGAAGGCACCAGGCGCGGCACGCCCTCTAGCGTGCGCACGAAATGGCGGTTGCAGGGATAGCAGGGATCGGCCATCAGCACCTCATCGCCAACGTTCAGCAGTACGCCGAAGGTCAGCAACAGGGCCGCGCTGGAACCGGCGGTGACGATAATGCGCGCGGGATCGACCGTCACGCCGTACTTGCTTTGGTAAAAACCGGCGATGGCCTCGCGCAGCGCATTGGTGCCCAGGGCCGAGGTATAGAACATGGGCTGCCCGCCGGACAGGGCCTTCACGGCGGCTTCGACGATGGGTGCTGGCGTGGTGAAATCGGGCTCGCCGACCTCCATGTGAATAACGTCCTTGCCGCGCTCTTTCAGGTCGCGCGCCCGGCCCTGAATTTCCATGACTTCAAAGGGCGCGATATGCGCCATGCGTGCGGCCAGGCGCTGGATTTTTTCGGCTTTCATATCGAAAAACCCGTACTAAAACTCAACCAAAAATTCACTTGCATCCTCATGTGCATCCTCATTTTTGCAATTCTTCCCAGGCCTTGGTCGCCCGTTTCACGCTCACCGGCATCGGCGTACGTAACTCCTGCGCAAACAGCCCCACACGCAGTTCTTCCACCAGCCAGCGGTAGGCGATCACCGCCGGTGCATTCTTGGCCTTGCTTTGCAGGTAATTCTGCCACAGCGGCCTGATCGCCTGACTATGCTCCAGATCGCGCTCCATGGCGCCCTGCCTGCCCTTGTCCAGCCGCATGATGACGGCCTTCAGGTAACGGGGATAGTGCAGCAGTTGCTCGACCGTGTTCTCGCGCAAAAAACGCGGGCGAAACAGTTCACGCAACTGGCCCTCGATATCAGCGGCGATATGCTCCCAGCCCTTGAGGTAGCGCTCCTCCAGCCGTTTTTTGCCTTCCGCAACCAGGGTCAGCGCTTCGTCGATGGCCCTGGTCAACGCGCCGGCGTGTTCCATCAACTGGTTTTTGTGGGCGGCCAGCGTTTGCTGGAATGCTGCCTGGCTGCGCAACGGTTCCGCGGCTATGAACGCCGCACGGAAGGCCGCAAACAACAGTTCCTGCCGCAGCGCTTCCTGGGCATGATTCTTGGTCTCGGGGAAGTAAGTGGAAAACTGGAACGCCGCCACCGGCGACACCTTGATGGCCCGCTCGCAAAAGCGGGCCTGCTCGGCCAGCGACAGCATGGCGAGCCGCACCGTACCCTGAAGATGCGCATCGTCCGCCGCCTGCCGGTCGTCGAAAATCTTGATGGCCACGGATGCGCCCTCGTCCACCAGGGCCGGGAAGCCGTCGTAACGCACGCCGCTGCGTTCAAAGTTGATGGTTTCCGGCAATTCCTTCAAATCTGCCGGCCAGGTGGCGAGGCCATCGCGCTCCATGCTGTTGCGATGCAGGGTGGAGAACACCGTGCGCGAGGCATCGGCGTATTGTTCGCGCAGGGCCTCGAAATCGCGCGACATGGCCAGTTCCTTGCCATCGGCGTCGTTAATGCGGAAATTCATGAATAAATGCGGCGCCACGCGGCCGCCGGCCAGTGTGGCGTCCCAGGCGTCGGCGGGAATATCCATGCCCCTGCTGCGCTTGATAAAGGCGGTCAGCGCCTCGATCAGCGGGAGGTCCGCAGTCGTCAGGTCTTGCATGCCCTTGGCGGCGGTGACGTGGCCTATGAAATCAGAAACGAAGTCTGGCACCGGCACCAGGGGGCTGCGATAGCGCTGCGGCAGGGTTTTGACGGTGGCCGCCACCTTGTCGCGCAGCATGCCCATCACCAGCCAGTCAAAGCGCGCGCCGTTGACCTGATTGAGCACCGCCACCGGCAGGGTCAGGGTGACGCCGTCCATGGCGTGGCCGGGCTCGAAGCGGTATGCCAGCGGATAGGCGGCGCCCTTGTGCTGCAAGGTCTTGGGGAACAGGTCGTAAGTAATTTCCTGCGCGTGCCGACGCATCATCTGTTCGCGCGAAAACTCCAGGCCCTTGGCCTCGGTCTTTTCGTGCTCGCGCCGCCACTTCTCGAAACCTGCCATATTGACCACGTCGGCCGGGATGATGGCGTCGTAGAGTGCGAACAAATCATCGTCGTCCACCAGCACATCCTGGCGGCGCGCCTTGGCCTCAATGTCTTCGATGTCCGCTACCATTTTCAGGTTGTGGCGCAGGAAGGCGCCGCGCGTATCGACCTCCCCCGCCACCAGTCCCTGGCGGATAAAGATTTCGCGCGCCTCCTTGGGGTTGATGGCGCCGTAGTGCACGCGCCGGCGCGGGTTGATCACCAGGCCGTACAGGGCCACCTGCTCAAAGGCCACCACCTGACCGGATTTTCGTTCCCAGTGCGGGTCGTAATGCGTGCGCGTCACCAGGTGACTCGCCAGATCTTCTATCCACTCCGGCTCGATACTGGCAACGGTGCGCGCGTAAACGCGCGTAGTCTCGGTCAGCTCGGCGGCCATGATCCACTTCATGCGCTCTTTTTTCTGCTGCACGTGCTCGCGTACCCGCTTGGGCAACTGGAATTTGAGTCCGCGTGTGCCCTGATAGTGATCGCCTTCGATGGCCTTGGTGCCGACGTTGCCGATCAGGCCGGTCAGCAAGGCGCGATGAATACTCTCGTAGCGGGCCTTATCCATATCGCCCGCGGCCTTGCCCTCGGCGTGCATGCCTAGGGATGCCACCATCTCGCGCAACTGCGCATGCAAATCCCGCCACTCGCGCATACGCAACGGCGAGAGAAAGCTTTCGCGCAACATTTGCTCGAACTTGCGGTTGGAGGCCTTGTGCTTCCAGTTCTCTTCGTAAAAATCCCAGATGTTCAGATAGGGGATGAACTCCGACTGCGGGTGGGCAAATTTTTCGTCGGCGAGCAGGTATTGCTGCTGCTTGTCCATGGGCCGGTCGCGCGGGTCCTGCACCGAGAGTGCCGAGGCGATGATCAGCACATCCCTCAGCACGCCCTCTTTTTCTCCCGCGATCAGCATGCGGGCGATGGCGGGGTCGACCGGGAAGCGCGCCAGTTTGCTGCCCAGCGGCGTGAGATTGCGCGCTTCGTCGGTTGCTCCCAGCTCGAACAACTGCCGATAGCCGTCTTCTATCATGCGCGGGCTGGGCGGTTCGATAAACGGAAACTCGGCCACCTCGCCCAATTGCAGTGACTTCATGCGCAGGATTACCGAGGCCAGCGAGGTGCGCAAAATCTCCGGGGTGATGAACGGTGGGCGGGCGTTATGGTCTTCTTCGCTATAGAGGCGCACGCAAATACCGGCCGCCACCCGTCCGCAGCGCCCGGCGCGCTGCTTGGCCGAGGCCTGGGCGATGGGCTCGATTTGCAGCAGGTCGATTTTTTGCCGCGGGCTGTAGCGGTGCACGCGCGCCACGCCGGTATCGACCACGTAGCGTATGCCGGGCACCGTCAGCGAGGTTTCCGCCACATTGGTGGCGAGCACAATGCGCCGCCGGCCCGAAGGCTGGAACACACGGTCCTGCTCGGAGTTCGACAGGCGTGAGAACAGCGGCAGCACCTCGGTGTGCTGCGGGTGGTGCTTGCGCAAAGCCTCGGCGCTATCGCGGATTTCGCGCTCACCGGGCAGGAAGACCAGAATGTCACCCTGAGGTGATTCAGCCGAAATCTCATCGACCGCCTTGACTACCGCATCCTCGATGGCGATGGCGTCCTCGGCCTCGTCCAGAAAATGTTCCGGTCTATAGCGGATTTCTACGGGATAGGTGCGGCCCGAGACTTCGATGATGGGTGCGTTATTGAAGTGCCGCGAAAAGCGCTGTGGATCAATGGTCGCTGAGGTGACGATCACTTTGAGATCAGGCCGCTTGGGCAGCAAGCGTTTTACATAGCCAAGCAGGAAGTCGATATTGAGACTGCGCTCGTGCGCTTCGTCGATGATCAGTGTGTCGTACTGCGAAAGATTGCGGTCGCTATGGGTTTCCGCCAGCAGGATACCGTCGGTCATGACCTTGACGAAGGTTTCGTCGGAGGTCTTGTCGGTAAAGCGGATTTTGTAGCCCACCGTGTGCTGCCCGGTCTGCTTCAGCTCCTGAGCGAGACGCGCCGCCAGGGTGCGCGCGGCGATGCGGCGCGGCTGGGTGCAGCCGATCAGGCCCTGCGCACCGCGCCCCAACTCAAGGCAAATCTTGGGCAGCTGGGTGGTCTTGCCCGAGCCGGTTTCGCCGCAAACGATGACCACCTGGTTCTTTTCAATCAGCCTGGCAATGTCGGCGCGCTTTTCAGCGATGGGCAGGGCGTCGTCAAAAGCCGGCGAGCGCAGGGGCTGGTGCCGGTCTTTACGCGCCTCCGCCCGGGTCAGCGCGTCCTGCCAGGCCTGTTGCCATTGGGCGTCGACGGCATCGTGGGGCTTTTTGGCGCGCGCCAGGTCCCGGCGCTTTTTGTCCAGCGCGATCAGCCGCCCGCGGTCGATGGACAGCACGGTTTCGAGATTGAATTGGGGATGACTCATGCAGCGCGCATTTTACGCGGGCGGCCGCCCGTTGAGGCGCGGGCAAACCTTATTTCACGGCATAATGTTCCGCTTCCGCCCCCGATTTGGAGCCGCCATGCGTATGAATCGCTTTTGCTTAGCTGCCGTCGTCCTGCTCGCCGTCACCTTTCAGGCATCGGCTGCCGAACGTCCCGAGGACAAATGGAACCTGGCGGATATGTACGCCACGCCTCAAGCCTGGCAGGACGATGCCGCCAAGCTGGACGCCCAACTCAAGGAATTCGCCGCGTGCAAGGGTCATTTGGGGGATTCGGCCAAGCGCTTTAAAGCCTGCCTGGGCCTGCAGGCCGATGCCGGCAAGCGCCTCAGCCGCCTTGGCACCTACGCCAACGAACTGCTGGCCGAAGATACCGGTGCGTCCGCCAGCCTGGAACTGAACCAGAAGTTGCAGATCATCAACACCCGCGCCAACGAGGCAAATTCCTTCGTCAAGCCGGAAGTGCTGAAAATCGGCAAGAAAAAGATCGACAAGTTTTTCTCCCAGGACGCCGGCCTGAAAATGTACCGCCACCCGGTCAATGAAATCCTGCGCGCCGCCCCGCACACCCTGGACGCCGCCGGCGAATCGCTGGTCGCCACCTTCGGCCTGACCTCGGGCGCCAGCAGCTCGGTGTACCGGGTCCTGTCCAACGCCGAAATGCCCTGGCCGACCGTGAAGCTCAGCGATGGCAAGGAAGTGAAAATCGATCAGGCCAATTACGAGAAGTACCGCGAAGCACCCAACCGCGAGGACCGCAAGATCGTGTTCGACGCCTTCTGGGGTAAGTGGAAGGAGTTTGAACGCACCTTCGGCGCCACTTTCTCGGAAAAAATGAAGCAGGACTTCGTGCAATCCAAGGTGCGCAAGTACCCGGATTCGCTGGCGCGGGCTCTGGCCGCCAACAATATCCCGGTGGGTGTTTACGACCAGCTGATCGCACAGACCAACGCCAACCTGCCCACCCTGCACCGCTACTTCAAACTGCGCGCGCGCATGCTGGGTGTGAGCGATATGCGCTACTACGATATCTACCCGCCGCTGGTGGAAAGCAATATCGAGTATCCGCTGGACAAGGGCAAGCAGCTGATGCTGGATTCGCTGGCCATCATGGGGCCGGAGTACGTCGCCGTGGTCAAAAAGGGTCTGGAGGACCGCTGGATGGACGCTTACCCGCGCCCGCGCAAGCAATCCGGCGCGCATATGGCGGGCTCGGCCTACGATGTGCACCCCTACGTGCTGCTGAACTACAAGGACAACTACGCCTCGGTGAGCACGCTCTCGCACGAGTGGGGTCATGCCATGCACTCCTGGCATTCCAACCGCGCGCAACCGTTCATAACGGCCGGCTATTCCATTTTTGTGGCCGAGATCGCCTCTACCTTCCAGCAGGCTTTGCTGCTGGACCATGTACTGAAAATCGCCAAGAGCGATGACGAGCGTCTGCTCTACCTGGGCTCCGAACTGGAGGGCCTGCGCGGCACCTTCTTCCGCCAGGCCATGTTCGCCGAGTTCGAGCGCGCGGCGCACGCCAAGGTCGACCGCGGCGAGCCGCTGACCGGGGCCTCGCTGACCAAGCTGTACGGCGACATCTTGCGCCGCTATCACGGGGACAAAGAAGGTGTCGTGAAGATCGACGATCTCTACACCATCGAGTGGGCCTTCATCCCGCACTTCTACAATAACTACTACGTCTATCAATACGCCACGTCGCTAGCTGCCAGCTCGCAGTTCGCGCAGGCAGTGCTGAACAAGGAGCCGGGTGCCAAGGAAAAATACATCGGCTTGTTAAGCGCCGGCGGCTCGCAGCACCCTTACGAGATGGTCAAGGCAGCCGGGGTCGATCTGGCTTCGCCGGCACCCTATCAGGCGGTGGCGGCGCGCATGAACAAGATCATGGACGAGATAGAGGCGATTCTGGCCAAGAAGGGCAAGTAAAACAGAAAGCTGAAAGCGCTTGCCGCCTGCGCCGCTTCTTCGTCGCTCAGGCGGCAAGCGACGCCAGCGAACGCACGCGGCGCGCCGGGAAGGTGATGGAAAAGGTAGCACCCTGCCCCGGCACGCTGCTGATATTCAGTTCCGCGCCGTGCCGCTGCGCCACGTGCTTGACGATGGCGAGCCCCAGGCCGGTGCCGCCGGTTTCGCGCGAACGGCTCTTGTCGACGCGATAAAAACGCTCGGTCAGGCGTGACAAGTGCTCCGGGGCAATGCCCGGACCGCTGTCCTTTACCGCAAATACCGCCCGGCCGTCCGGCAAGGCGCTGAGGCTCACATCGATCAGGCCGCCGCCGGGCGTGTAACGGATGGCGTTACCCACCAAATTGGCAAAGGCGCTGTGCAATTCGCCGGCAACGCCGGCGATTTCCAGGTCGGCATCAACACGGTATTGAATCTGCTGCTGAGTATCGCCCGGCGACACCAGGGCCGACAGGGCACGCGCATCCTGTTCGGATTGTTGCAGCGAGGGTGTCATCGCCACCCACTCGTCGGTTCCCGGAATGGGGCTGCCCTCTAGTTGCGACAGGGTCAGAAGATCGCTGACCAGCATTTGCATGCGCTTGGACTGCTGCGCCATCAGCGACAAAAATCGCTTGCGGTCATTTTCGTCCAGCGTGAGGGTTTGCAGGGTCTCGATGAATCCGGCCAGCACCGTCAGCGGCGTGCGGATTTCATGCGAGACATTGGCCACAAAATCGCGGCGCATGGCCTCGGCCTGCTCGATGGCGGTGACGTCGCGCGACAGCAGCAATTTGCTGCCCTCGCCGTAAGGGTGGATTTGCACCGAGATGCGGCGCGCCCGCGCGGTGGGCCGCTCCTGCAAATTGAGCACGACTTCACGCGAGAAATCTTCGGCCGCCAGATAACTCACGAAGGCCGGCTCACGGATCAGATTGCGTATCGCCTGATCGAGGTCACGCTGCGAATCCAGCCCGAACTGATCGGCGGCGGTGACATTGCACCACTCGATGCGGTTGCGCCAGTCGAGCAGAATCACCCCGCTAGGCGAGGCCTGGATGGCGGCCAGGAAGCCCGCCAGGCGCGCATCGCTGCTTTCGGTTTCCTGCTCCTGCGTGCGTACCAGCCGACGCGCGCGCGCGGTCACTTCGCCCCAGAGGCCGAAGCGCACGCCGCCGTCATCCAGATCGTCGCTACGCAACCAGCGCAGCACTCTCTCGCCGCGCACCGAATCGGTCAGCATCCAGATGGCGCCGGCCAGCAGCATGCCTACCGTGGCGCCGGCCCAGGCATTGCCGCCGACGAATACGAATTCGGCCACGGCCGCGCCGAGAATGGCGCCGGCGAATTGGCAAAGTAAAAAGTAGATTAAGCGCCAGAACATAACGTCAGCTGTTGTGAAAGGCGCGCGACCGGCAAACGCCGGCCATGATTCAATCGGCGACCGGCTGCGCGGTCATACGATACCCTACTCCCCGCACGGTTTCCAGCAGGCGGGCAGCGTCACCCAGGGCCACGCGCAGGCGGCGCATATGCACGTCCACCGTGCGTTCTTCGATGAACACATGATCACCCCAGATTTTGTCCAGCAACTGGGTGCGGGTATGCACGCGTTCCGGGTGCTTCATGAGGTAATGCAGCAGCTTGAATTCGGTGGGGCCGATCTTGAGCAGTTGCTCGCGGTAGCTGACGCGATGGGTGCCGGCATCCAGGCTCAATTCGTCGATGGCGACGGTATCGCGCGCCAGTTCCGGCGCGCGACGGCGCAGCACGGCGCGGATGCGCGCCAGCATTTCCTGGGTGGAAAACGGCTTGATCAGATAATCGTCTGCGCCCGCATCCAGCCCGGCAACCCGGTCCGGCTCATCGCCGCGCGCGGTCAGCATCAGGATGGGCACGGCGCGGGTGCGCGCGTCGCGCCGCCATTTGCGCGCCAGCGACAGGCCGCTCTCGCCCGGCAGCATCCAGTCGAGCAGGATGGCGTCGGGCAGCACGGCGTCCAGCTCGCGCTGCGCGGCGATGCCGTCCTCTGCGCAAATCGGCATGAAGCCGCCGTGTTTCAAATTGACGGCAACTAGCTCGGCAATCGCCGGTTCATCTTCTACGACCAGGACACGTGGAGGAGTCTTCATACGAAAAAGGAACGTGTGTATTGAAGGAACATTCGATGGGTCATTGCACGGCCGATTCGATCTTGTCGATCGTGGAGTGGCGCACGTCGGCACCCTTGACGATGTAGATCGTGAACTCGGCAATATTCTTGGCGTGGTCGCCGATGCGCTCCAAGGCCTTGGCCACGAACAGCAGGTCCAGGCTGGGCGAAATCTTGCGCGGGTCTTCCATCATATAGGTGATGAGGGTGCGCACAAAGCCGTTGAATTCGGTATCGATCAGATCGTCGTCCTTGAGAATGGACACCGCCTGCGCCAGATCGAGGCGCGCAAAACCGTCCAGCGACTTACGCAGCAGCGAGGCGGCCAGATCGGCGGCAACCCGCAACTCGGCGGACGGCACGCGCTGCGCCTGGCCGCTGTGCACGATGGACTTGGCCATGCGGGCGATTTTTTCGGCTTCGTCGCCCACCCGTTCCAGGTTGGCGGTGGTCTTGGAAATGGCGATCAGCAGGCGCAAATCGCGGGCGGCCGGTTGGCGGCGGGCGATGATGGCCGAGATTTCGCTGTCGATTTCGATTTCCATGGCGTTGACGCGGTCGCCGGCGGCGATCGCCAGATCGGCTGCCGCCAGGTCGCTGGTCAGCAAGGCGCGTGCAGCGTTTTGTAGCTGTGCCTCCACCATGCCGCCGATTTCCAGAACCCGGGAGGAAACGTCACCCAAGTCGCTGTCGAACTGCGTGGAGATATGTTTGTCGCTCATGTTTTCTCGATTGTTTACCGGTTGCGCGGATGCGCGCCACGCGGCGGGTTGGGATCACTTCCCATGCCCGGGAGAATACGGCGATCCCGTGACACTTTTGTGACAGTATCATTTCCAAGCCAATCGGGCATTTGTTGCCTGCAGGGCCACCGCCGAAGGCTACCCATAAGTGCGCCAATACAAGCACTTAGCTGCTGGCGGTGCGCTCCAGGGCCTGGCGGCCGGCGGGGGTGGTCATGACCACCAGGGCGTCCTCGGCCTGCAAATCGTGGTCTAGCCCAGGGTTGAACACGGTCCTGGCGCCGCGCTTGATGGCCAGCACGATGTACTCGGCCGAATGGGGGGCCAGCACGCCCACCCGAGTGCCGGGATGCCCCACCGGCAGGTGCACCTCTTCCACGCGCACATTGTCGTCGGTGCGCAGCATTTCATCCAAAAAGGACACCACCTGCGGCCGGATCATGGAAGATACGATGCGCATGCCGCCTGTGAAGTCGGGGGAGACGATGGCGTCCGCGCCGACCTTTTGCATTTTCGAAAAATAGTTGACCTCGTGGCAGCGCGCCACGATGCGGCAACCGGGCTGCAGCTGCCTCGAGGTCAGGGTGATAACGAGGTTCCTGCTGTCGTCGCCGGTGACGGCGAACACGCCGGCGGCATTGGTGATACCGGCCTGCAAGAGCACGTCGTCGTCGCTGGCGTCGCCTTGCAGGTGCATGAGTTGGGGAAAGTGCTGCAAAAGGCCGTTGAGTTGGGCCTCGCTTTGGTCGATGACCACAAACTGGCGCTCGGTCTTGGCCAGTTCGTGCACGACGTTGCCGCCGACCCGGCCGCTGCCGCAGACGATGTAATGCCCTTTCAATTTGGCGATGCGGCTCAGCATTTTTCTTCTCCGGATGGCGGTGTTCATTTCGCCTTCGACGATGAAGGCAGTGGCGGTGGAAAGGATATAGGTCATGACGCCGATGCCGAATACCGCCACGGCCACGGTGAAGAGGCGCGCGCCGGGACGCCCCGTCATATCGAAAATCTCCATGAAACCGATGGTGGAGACGGTCAGGAAGGTCATGTAGAACGCATCGACCAGCGAGGCGCCCTCCCCGCCGATGATGCGAAAGCCGACGGTGCCGACCGAGAGCACGGCTAGCATGGCCAGCGCCGGCCGGGTAAACCGGCGCAGACCGCGGCGGACGGTGGCATCAACCATGGTGGCAGCTCGGGACGATCTGGACGATCGGGACAAAAAGGGCGCGGTACGGCACGCGCATATTACTTCTCCAGCTCGATCCCTTCGGCTTCGAACACGCGCTTGACCGTGGGTCGCGAGAACACCCGCTGCGCGTGCTTGGCGTACTGCGGGAAGAGGGTTTTCATATCGAGGCCGATACGATTGCCCCAGCGATAGAACACCAGCAGATAGGGGTCGCAAACCGTGTACTGCCCGCCCATGGCGAAGGATTTGCCGGTGAGCATCTTTTCGATTTCGGCGTAGGCCTTCTTGAGCGTTTCCAGGCCGGCGGCCTTGATGTGATCGTTGGCCACGGGGTCGGCACTGAAACGCTCGGGCCGGAATACCCCGGCAAAAGCGATATGCACGTGTGAGGTCAGCCAGCTCATTAGCGACAGTGCCTCGGCCTGCTTCCAGGTCTCTTTGGGCCACAGGCCGCGCTCGGGGTAGCCGCCGCCCAGGTAGGTGAGGATGGCCACGCACTCGGTCAGCACCTTGCCGTCCACCACCAGGGTGGGCACGCGGGCGCGTGGATTGATGCGCAGGTACTCGGCCTTGCGCTGCTCACCGTCTTTGAGCGAAATCAACACCGGCTCGTAGGCGATACCCAGCTCTTCCAGCACGATATGAGCGGCCATGGAACAGGCGCCGGGGGAATAATATAGTTTGATCATCTCAGCCGACTCATCATTTGCGATTAAACAGCGTAGGCCGCGCCCTCTGCGGGGCGCTTCCGCGGGCACGCTGGTACGGCCGCCCGAGTCGCCTCAGGCGTCCGCTATCCGGCGGCTAGGGCTCTATAGTCGCGTGATTAGCGAGGATGTGTCAAACCGGTTACCGCCGGCGGCCTGCACTTCGGCATAAAACTGGTCGATTACCGCCGTATTCGGCAGCTTGGCGCCGTTGCGTTTGGCCTCTTCCAGGCAGATTCCTAGGTCTTTACGCATCCAGTCCACCGCAAAACCGAAGTTGAACTCGCGTTTGAGCATGGTTTTGCCACGGTTTTCCATCTGCCAGGACTGAGCCGCGCCCTTGGAAATGACGTCCAGCACCAAGTTGCCGTCCAAACCGGCTTTTTCAGCAAACGCCAGGCCCTCCGACAGGGCCTGCACCAGACCGGCGATACAGATCTGGTTGACCATCTTGGTAAGCTGCCCCGCCCCCGAAGCGCCTAACAGGGTGGTGGCCTTGGCGTAGGAATCGATGACCGGCTTGGCGCGCTCGAACGCCGCCGCGTCTCCACCACACATGACGGTGAGCTGGCCCTTTTCAGCGCCGGCCTGGCCGCCGGACACGGGCCCGTCGATAAAGGCGATGCCCTTGGCCTTAGCCATGGCATAGAGTTTTCGCGCCGCGTCGGCTGAGCCGGTAGTGTGATCGATCAGGATGGTGCCGGCTGCCATGGCGGACAGGGCGGCTTCGCCCACTTCCATGAGGTCCTTGTCGTTGCCCACGCACATCATCACCATATCGGCGCCCTTGACCGCCTCGGCGGGCGTCTTGCCCAGCGCACCGCCGTGCTGCTTGACCCAGGCCTCGGCCTTGGCCGTGGTGCGGTTGTAGACGGTGACGTCGAAGCCCTTGGCCTTCAGGTGGCCGGCCATCGGGTAACCCATTACGCCCAGGCCGAGAAATGCGATTTTGGTGCTCATGCTGTCCTCATTGGTTGACTACATTAGGGAAAAATCAGATCAGGTTGGGCGGCGTCTTACCGCTAAGCGCCGCCACCAGGTTTTCCGCGGCCAGTGCCGCCATTTGCATGCGCGTAGCGCGCGTGGCACTGCCGATATGCGGGGTCAGCACCACATTGTCCAGCGTGAGAAATGCTGGGTTCAGGGCCGGCTCGTTTTCAAATACATCCCCCCCCGCGCCGGCGATGCGCTTTTCCTGCAGGGCCTTCACCAGTGCTACATCATCGACCACGCCGCCGCGTGCGGTGTTGATGAGTATGGCGCTAGGCTTCATTTGCGCAAGTTCCGCCTCACCGATCAGGTGATGCGTGGCGGCGGAGTACGGCACCATCAGCACCACGAAGTCGCTTTGGGCGAGTATTTCCTCTTTGCTCGCATAGGCCACCTTCAGCCGCGCTTCTTCCTCTGCACCAAGGCGGGTGCGGTTGTGATAACTCACGCGCATATCAAAACCCGCCGCGCGGCGTGCAATGGCCTGGCCGATGCGGCCCATGCCGATGATGCCGAGATGGGCGTGGTGCACATCCGCACCCAGCCACTGTTGCAGCGCAAAGCCCTTTTTCCATTCGCCGGCACGCAGGCGGCGCTCGGTTTCGGTAATGCGGCGCGCGGCCGCCATCAGCAGCGCAAACGTCAGATCGGCGGTGGTGTCGTCGAGCACGCCGGGGGTATTGGTCACCATCACGCCGCGTTTTTTAGCCTCGGCTACGTCGATATTGTTGTAGCCCACGGCGATATTGCACACCGCTTTTACGGTAGGGCAGGCGTCGAAGAACGCCGCGTCGATTCTTTCGCTGAGGCAGCACAGCACGCCCTCGCAGCCCTGGGCGCGCAGGCGCAGTGCGTCGGGCGCAAGGATGTCGTCGCTCTCGTTGTGATCCACCTCGAAGTGTTCGGAAAGCGCGGCGACGATTTCAGGAAACACTTTTCGGGAAACAAGTACTCGTTTTTTCATGGTACTTGCTACTTTACTGCATGCGGCTGCCCGGCCCAAGATGCATTGCTATCAGCAGCTACAACCGCATCGGTGCGCGCTGTGGTTTTCAGCTGCTTGAGCTCCGGATGCCAGCCCAACACCGCCCACAGGACCGCGAAGCCGAGCATATAGGCCAGCACCACGGTCCAGCCGTGGCGCAGCCACAAGCTCACCGATCTGGCCTCGGGAAACTGGTTGACCAGCGCCACACCGGCGGAAGAACCAAACCAGATCATGGAGCCGCCGAAACCGACCGCATAGGCGAGAAACCCCCAGTCGTAACCACCCTGGCGCAGCGCCAGCGCGGTCAGTGGGATATTGTCGAACACGGCCGATATAAACCCCAGACCAAATACCGAGGCGGCCGAGGGCGCCGGCAGGCGCTCCACCGGCATCATTGCCGCCATCAGCACCAGGGCGAGCAGGAACGCCGCGCCCTTGGCGGCCTCCGGCAGCAGCGACCAGTCGGGCCGGCGCAGCGGGGCGCACAGCAGCAGGGTCAGCAGCACGACCAGGCCGATTACCGGCACGTGCTCATTCCATTGCGGCGCCAGGAGGTTGACCAGGATATTGGTCGCAATCACCGCGACCAATGTAACTACCACCACCAGCACGCGTAGCCAATCGACTTGCACCTCGGCTTGGTTGTGCTTGTAGATGGGCGAGTGCTTTTGCTGGGCGAGCGCGGCCGGAATGCCGAACACCAGCAAGGCCACCGCTGAGGGCAGGAAGGCATGCAGCACCTGCACGGGCGAAACACCGTCTATCCACATCATGGTGGTGGTAGTGTCGCCCACCACGCTGCCCGAGCCGCCGCCGTTGGCTGCGGCGACAATGGCGACCAGATAGGCGATGTGTACCTTGCCGCGAAACACGGCCCGCGCCATGGTGCCGCCGATGAGCGCGGCCGCAATGTTATCGAGAAAAGAGGACAACACAAACACCACCGCCAGCAGGACCAGGCCGCCCTTCCAGTCGTGCGGCAGGATAGCGGGCAATTTATCGGGTAAATGGCTTTGCTCGAAATGGCGCGACAACAGCGCGAAACCCAGCAGCAGACCCAGCAGATTAGCGAGGGTCACCCATTCGTGGGCCAGCAGGGCCATGAGGCCGGGCACGCCCGTGCCCCCGGCGAAACCGGTGAAGAGCAGGCTATACAAAGTCACCACGGCCAGGCCGGTCAGCGCCACCGTCAGGGTGTGACGGTGAAACCACGCCACGCCGATCAGGGTCAGCGCAAACAGAATAAAGGCCAGCGGTATGCCGCCTATGTCCATCTTTTCCGCAGTTTCTAGGGAATCAGGATGACGTGAACGCGATACGGTCCGTGCGCGCCGATGACTATGGTTTGTTCTATATCGGCGGTACGAGACGGGCCGGAGACAAACCAGGTTGCACGTGGCGGCTCCTTGTATTCATCGCGCAATAACTGGAAGGCATCTTCCATGGTGGCAACCATGCGCGCTTTGCTGACGACGCAGATATGCGTTTCCGGCAGCAGCGCAGTTTTCTTGGGCGTGGCCGGCCCGCCCAGCAGCAGCAATGTTCCCGTCTCACCGATAGCGCAAAAGCAACCGGTGAGGCCGACCAGATCGCTGCCCAGCGCGGAGCGATCGGCGAAGCCGAGCCCAGCGCCGCTCCAATCCAGGGCTGCGAACTCGTGCCAGCCGACCAGTTCTTTCGACAGCTTGTTAGCTGCGAGATAACGGCCCGCCTCGGCCGGCACTTCTGCGAGCGAGGCCACCTCCGCCAAAGTGGTTTTCAGACGCTCGCATTCTTCGATGAAGTGCTTGACCGGATCGTGCTTGCCGAAAGTCGGCAACGGCCCGCGCGTCTTGGCGGCGATCACCGAGCGCGCCAGCGCCAACTCAGCCTCGCTGGTCTGTCCCGCCTGGCCGCCGTTGGCGCGGATGCGGGCGAGAATATTGTCGCGGGCGCTCATGCCGCTCTCTTCTTTTGCGCGTACAACTCACGGAAGGTCTTCCCAGCCGGCGCAGGCATATCACGCCCCTTGGTCCAACCATCGATGCCGGGGAGCGTGTGAATCAGCTTTTCCTTGCCGCCCATCCAGGAGGCAACGCGTGCCGCGATACGTGTAGAGAACGCGTACAAAGCGGGACGTGCAACAAAAAAGCTCCAGGCAGAAATCGCCACACGTTCGCCCCAAGGCCGCAAACCCTTGTCAAACTGGCGCTCGCGCCATTTGCGCATTAAATCCGGCAGGGGAATCTTCACCGGGCACACCACCTGGCATTCGCCGCAAAAGGTGGCAGCGTTCGGCAGATCACCCGCATTCTCGATACCCACATAAGTGGGCGTCAGCACCGAACCCATCGGCCCCGGATAGACCCAGCCGTAGGCGTGGCCGCCGACGTTTTGGTAGACCGGACAGTGATTCATGCATGCGCCGCAGCGTATACAGCGCAGCATTTCCTTCATATCGCTGCCCACCAGCTTGGTGCGGCCGGCGTCGACCAGCACGATGTGCATCTGCTCCGGCCCCTCGGACTCATCGGGCGCTTTAACACCGGTGGTGAGCGTGAGGTAGTTGGCGATGGACTGGCCGATGGCCGAGCGCGGCAGCAGGCGGATCAGGGTGGCGAAATCCTCCAGCGTGGGGATGACTTTTTCGATGCCGGTGATGACGCAATGAATGCGTGGAACGGTGGTCACCATATCGGCATTGCCCTCGTTGGTGACCGTAAGCGTGGTGCCGGTTTCGGCGATGATGAAGTTGGAACCGGAAATGCCCATATCGGCTTTGAGGAAGCGCCCGCGCAGTTCCTCACGCGCCTCGCGCGTCATGGCCGCGATGTCGGTGAGCCTGGGTTTGTGATGGGCATTCACGAACAACTCGGCCACGTCCTCCTTGGTCTTGTGCACGGCGGGCGCGACGATGTGCGAAGGCGGTTCCTTGGCGAGTTGCAGGATGTATTCGCCCAGATCGGTCTCCAGCACCTCTACGCCCACCGCTTCCAGCGCATCGTTCAAGGCCACTTCTTCGCTCACCATGGACTTGGATTTGGTGACCGTCTTCACGCCATTTTTCAAGGCAATGCCGGCGATGATGGCGTTGGCTTCCTCAGCGGTTTCCGCCCAGTGCACCACGGCGCCGCGCCGCGTGGCGTTTTTCTCGAATTCGATCAGGTAGGCGTCGAGGTTGGCGATAACGCGGTCGCGCATGGCGGCAGCGTAAGTGCGTATCTCTTCCCAGTTATCGACCTGCGCCACACCCAATGCCCGGCCATCGACGAACTTTCCCTTGGCTTTTTTCAGGGCATTTTGCAGCACGGCGTCGTTGAGTTTCACACTCGCCGTTTGTTTGAAGAACATGCTTTGCACTTGCATGCTATTCCTTGACCATGCCGGCCGCCACTTCCGCGAAGTGATAGACCTTGGTGCTGTGGTCGCCGTTACGCCGTAGCCGCCCCTCGATATTGAGCAGGCAGCCCAGGTCACCGCCGACAACCGCCTGCGCGCCACTGGCGGCAATATTGGCGCATTTGTTCTCGGCCATACGCGTGGAAATCTCGCCCAGCTTGATGGAAAAAGTACCGCCGAAGCCGCAGCATTTTTCGGCATCGTTCATTTCCGTGAGGCCGCAGCCGGCTTTGGTCAACAGCGCGCGCGGTTGCTGCTTGATGCCCAATTCGCGCAGACCCGAGCAGCTATCGTGATAAGTCACCTGGCCCGCAAAGCCGCCTGACAGTTTTTCCACCTTCAACACATTCACCAGAAAATCCGACAGCTCGTACCACTTGGCCGCCAACTTTTCGAACTCGGCGCGATCCGGGGCATCGTGAAACAGGTCTTCCACATAATGCACCTTGACCTGCCCCGAGCAGGACCCGGACGGCGCCACCACGTAATCGCAATCGCGGAACTCGGCCAGCACTTTGCGGGCAAGTTGCCGCGATATTTCGCGCGCACCCGAGTTATAGCCCGGCTGGCCGCAGCAGGTCTGCGCCTCGGGCACGACCACCTCGCAGCCGGCATCCTCCAGCAGCTTGAGGGTAGCAAAGCCGATATTGGGGCGAACCAGATCGACGAGGCAGGTGACGAAAAGACCAACTTTCATACGGCCATCATAAACAAAAACGCCGGGCAATAAACCCGGCGTTCTAGGTATAAAGCCTTATCGTCAAGAAGTCCTGGACGGCAGCGCTGCCACCTGAGTCTTCTCTATCCACTTCTTGATGCGATTGGCATCGCCGATGCGGGTGAGCTTGCCCCAGGAATCGAGCAGTACGATCACCACCGGGCGGCTGGCGATCATGGCCTGCATCACCAGGCACTTGCCGGCTTCGTTGATGTAACCGGTCTTGGAGAGGCCGATTTCCCAGCTGCCACCGGCGCGCACCAGGGCATTGGTGTTCATGAAGCCGATGGGGCGCTTGGCGTTGGGCAGTGTGACATTGAGCGAAGGCGTGGTGGTAAAGGCGCGGATCGGTTCGTACTTGGAGGCGGCATCGACCATGCGGGCCAGATCGGCCGGGCTGGCGACGTTGCCCGGCGCGAGGCCGGTGGGGTCCACGAAATGGGTATTGTCCAGGTTCAGCGCGCGGGCCTTGGCGTTCATGGCGGCGACGGCGGCGGCGGTACCGCCGGGATAGGTGCGGCCCAGTGCGGCGGCGGCGCGGTTATCCGAGGCCATCAGCGCCAGGCGCATCAGGTCTTCGCGGCGAAACGGGGTGCCTACCGGCAGGCGCGAGCGCGAGCCTTTGAGAGTATCTACATCGTCGCGGTCGATGGTGATCGGCTCGTCCATGTTTTGCACGGCGTCGAGCACCACCATCGAGGTCATCAGCTTGGTGATAGACGCGATCGGCATGGCGCTGTCGGCGTTCTTGGCAAACAGGGGCTGGCCGGTGGTCTGGTCGTACACCATGACGGCGTGCGACATCACATTGGGTTCGCCGCTTTTGGTGAAATCGGCGTTGGCTTTGCTGGTTTTCGCCGACGGCTTCTTGGCGGCGGGGGCCGGGGTTTCGGCGCGTGCCAGCCCGGTGCCGGCCAGCAAGGCCGCGATAGAATAGATCGCCAGCAGAATTCGGGTCGTCTTCATGTGGGACACGCAGCACGAAAGGACGAACCTTAGCAAAACAAGGGGGTTCTGGCAATACTTTAGATCAAACGTCACGATTTACCCTCAAGCCTCTGAAAATTTGGACAAAAAACATGCCCGGACCCCGCCTTCCGCACCTTGAAACCCTGGCCGTACACGCCGGCCAGTCCCCGGACCCTGCAACCGGAGCAAGAGCTGTGCCGATTTACCAGTCGGCCTCCTTCGTTTTTCCCGATACGGAGACCGCCGCATCCCTGTTTAACCTGGAGCGCGCTGGACACGTTTACTCGCGCATTTCCAACCCCACACTGGCGGTACTGGAAGAACGCATGGCGGCCCTGGAAGGTGCACCGGCCGCCATCGTCACTGCCAGCGGTCAGGCCGCTTTGCACCTTGCCGTTGCCACATTGATGGGCGCCGGGTCACATATTGTCGCCTCATCCGCCCTGTACGGCGGCTCGCATAACCTGCTGAGCTATACCCTGCCGCGCTTCGGCATCACCACCACCTTCGTCGATGCGCGCGACCTGGACGCCTGGAAAAAGGCCATCCAGCCCAATACCCGGCTGCTGTTCGGTGAAACCGTGGGCAACCCCGGCCTGGACGTGCTCAACATCCCGGCAATAGCCGGGATAGCACACAACGCCGGCCTGCCGCTGATGGTTGACGCCACCCTCACCACCCCGTTCCTGTCGCAACCCATCGCCCAGGGCGCCGACATCGTCATGCACTCGGCCACCAAGTTCCTGTCCGGCCACGGTGTAGTGATCGGCGGGGTGCTGATCGACGGCGGCAGCTTCGATTGGACTGCCTCGGACAAATTTCCCACCCTCACCGAACCCTACGCCGGCTTCCACGACATGATCATGGCCGAGGAATCCTCGGTGGCCGCCTTCGCGCTGCGCGCACGCCGTGAGGGCCTGCGCGACTTCGGCGCCGCCATGGCGCCCATGACCGCCTTCCAGATCCTGCAGGGTCTGGAGACGTTGCATGTGCGCATGCCGCGCCACGTTGAGAACACCCGCAAGATCGTCGCCTTCCTGGCCTCGCACAAGGCCGTGGCCAAGGTTGTGTACCCGGAACTTCCATCGCACCCCGACCACCAACTCGCTGCGCAACTGCTGCCCAACGGCGCCGGCGGCGTGCTGAGCTTTGAACTGAAGGGCGGCGACCTTGCCAAGGCCGCCGGCAAGACCTTCATCGAAAAGCTCTCCCTGTTCTCGCACCTCGCCAACATCGGCGACGCCAAATCGCTGGTGATCCACCCGGCCAGCACCACCCACTTCCGCATGGATACCGATGCGCTTAAAGCGGCCGGCATCTCCCCCGGCACCGTGCGCCTCTCCGTCGGTCTGGAACACGCCGACGATCTCATCGAAGACCTCTCACGCGCGCTGGCGGCTGCCGGCAAGGTGGCGGGCGTATGAAGTTCCTGGTCGAGCAACAACCCGCTTACGTTTACACCGGCGGCAAAGCCTTCGATGCCGCCAAGCCCAGCATCGTCTTCATCCACGGCGCCGCCAACGACCATAGCGTGTGGACGCTGCAGGCGCGCTACTTCGCCCACCACGGCTTCAACGCGCTGGCGGCGGACTTGCCGGGCCACGGCAGGAGCTTTGCCGAGGCCAAGACCAGTGTGTCCGCCTACGCGGACTGGATCGTCAACCTGCTCGACAACGGCGCCATCGCCAAGGCCGCGCTGGTCGGCCACAGCATGGGCTCGCTGGTGGCGCTGGACATCGCCAGCCGCTACCCGGCGCGCGTTTCGCAACTGGCACTGCTGGGCACCAGCCTGCCGATGCCGGTGGCGGACGCCCTGCTCGATGCCGCCCGCAACCGGCCCAACGAGGCAATCGAAATGCTCAATGTCTGGAGCCACGCGCCGCAAATGCGCATGGGCACTTCCTCCCTGCCCGGCACCTCGCTCACCATGGCGGCGCGGCGCTTGCTGCAGCAGGCGCGGCCCGGCGTGCTGGCCAACGACCTCGCCGCCTGCCAGGGCTTTGCCATGGATGAGGCGGCGTTGAAGAACATCACCGCCCCTACGCTCGTCATCGCCGGCGCACGCGACATGATGACGCCCGCCAAAGCCGGCGCCGCCGTTGCCAAGGCCATCAACGGTGCGCGCATGGCGACGCTGGCAGATGCGGGCCACTCCATGATGGCGGAAGCGCCGGGGAGCATCGTCGACGAACTCGCCGCTTTCCTGAAAGCATGAGGAAAGTCGCCGCCCTGCTCGCGGCCTGCCTGGCTGCTCTGGTGATGAGCGCCGCCCGCGCGGAACCCGGCATCACCGATACCGCCGAAGCCACATACGACAAAGCCAGCGGCATCACCACACTCACCGTGCGCCTCGCCAAAAACGGCGCGGGCTTCGTACTCACCACTCGCTGGCGCGCCAAGCCCTTCGACGCTGTGGCCATGCATCAAAAACTCTCAGGCTGGAAGAGTAATTACTTTTTTGTGCGCGACGACTGCCTCGCCCCCGATCCGGCCAATGCGCCGCAACGCTGCGCGCTTGAACACGTATTCACCCTGCTCGACAACGGCAACCGCCTGGCTTACCTGGGCGCCGTATTCGCCGGTGAAGACTGCATCGAGGAGCAGAAATTCGGCTGCTCGCTTTACCAGGACGTGTTAACCGACATCTTCGAGCCGCCGCTAAAGCATCCGACAATATTTCACGCGATTTCGCCGGCCTTGCTGATCGAGCTACGCGCCAAAGACGGTGCACTCGTCGCAGACCTTGAAGAAACCTGGACGCGCAACCAGGAACGCTATCGCGCCGGCGCCCGCTGCATTGCCGCCGTTGAGAATGTGGCCCCCACTGCCGGCGAAAAATGTGCAGAAGGCATTACTTATTGGCAAGCCCTGCTCTTCAACCTCCTGCTGACTCACTACACGCGGCGCGACGCCGCTTACAACGAAATACTGACGGAGAGAATGTCGCGGCGCTGCGCCATCACCAGTTCACGCGACTGCACTCCGGCATTGCAGCCTTATATTGAGATCGGCCGCCTGATATCGGCAATCGTTCCCGGCGAGCTGCCGAAGCCCGCCGGGAACGTCACCGCCATCAAAGCTGCAGCTAAGCCTTAGGTCTTCTCACCCTCAAAAGAGGATGCGCACCCCAAGCGCCGCGTTGTCGATTTTGGAACTGGTCAGGCGCTGCCATTCCAGCGTCACCTGAACGTTCGGTGCAGCGTTAAACGCCAAACCAATCCCGCCCAGTCCATCGCTCTTGTTTGCCGATTCGTCAGTGGTGATCGAATCGAGAACGGTGGTCTGCTTCAGCTTGGTACGCGCAGCACCCACCCGCCCGTAGATCGCAACCCAGTCCGTGATGGGCGCGGACACCACCAAGGACACTTGCGCCGCGTTAGCCGAAATCGTACGCGACCCGCTGCCGTTGCAAAGCGGCCCCGAGATGCCGGAGCAGGGATGCAAATTCATCGGTGAATAATTGTTGAAGCCCTTGGCCTCACCAAAATTCAGAGCGCCCAGCTCAAGCGCGACGTTGCGGTTAAAGCGATAGCCCACCGCAACACCATACGATTGCTCCGACACCGAATCCGGAAGCTGGTTTACGCCCCCGAAGCCGCGATAAGTTTCCCGTCCGATCGTTCCTGCGATATACCAGGGGCCCTCCTCAGCCCATGCTCCCGTTGAAATCAAACCAGCCGCGACAACGAGAGACTTTGCAAAGGTGTTCATGTTCAGCTCCTTAAGGTTTAAAAATATTGGCGGCCGGAGCAATAGCCGCATGGTTGAATTCACTCTAGCAAGGTGAATTTTGAAATGCAAGGGCTTGGTGTTTACATTTGGGGAATGGCGGAATTTGTAACGGAACGGCAACTTTCCGTTGCGCGCTAACGTTATCAGCTCAAGCAACCCACCGTTCGTCGTCCCCGCGAAGGCGGGGACCCAGTGACTTTGATCGACCGATGAACGACGCTGGGTCCCCGCCTTCGCGGGGACGACAGACAAAAATCGTCAGCCCTGAGTTGTCGTCACCACAGTCGGATCAGCGGAAGTCTCGTCTTTCGCCGCCTTCTCCTCTTCCTGCTGCTGCAGCCGCCACATCTCGGCGAACTTGCCATCTTGATCGATCAGTTCGCGGAAGGTGCCGCGTTCGACGATGCGGCCTTCGCTCATCACCAGGATCTGGTCCGCGTCCACCACCGTCGAGAGGCGGTGCGCGATGGTGAGGGTGGTGCGGTTTTGGGCGATCTCGCGCAGCTCGGCTTGTATGGCTTTCTCCGTGGCGGAGTCCAGGGCGGAAGTCGCTTCGTCGAAAATCATGATGGCGGGATTTTTCAGCAGGGTGCGGGCGATGGCCACGCGCTGCTTTTCGCCGCCGGAAAGTTTCAGCCCGCGCTCGCCCACCATGGTCTCCCAACCGTCCGGCATGCGTTCGATAAAACTGAGGATGTGCGCGCGCCGTGCGGCGTCGCGAATGTCGGCGTCGCCCGCGCCGGTCTTGCCGTAGGCAATGTTGTACTGGATGGTGTCGTTGAAGAGCACGGTATCCTGCGGCACGATGCCCAGGGCATTGCGCACCGAGGCTTGTGTTACCTCACGGATGTCCTGCCCGTCGATAGTGATGCGCCCCGTCGCAAGGCTGCCGTAACCCACGTCATAGAAGCGGAACAACAGGCGCGACAGCGTCGATTTACCCGCGCCGCTGGAGCCCACCACCGCAACCGTCTTACCCGCCGGCACCTCAAAGCTCACGTCGTGCAAAATCTGGCGCTTCTCGTCGTAGCCGAAGTTGACGTTCTCAAAACGGATCGCCCCGCCGGCCACTTGCAGTGGCTTTGCACCCGGCTTGTCCTGAATGTCCTTGTTCTCGTCCAGCAGGCGGAACATCTTCTCCATATCGGTCAGCGCCTGGCGGATTTCGCGGTACATGGTGCCCAGGAAGTTGAGCGGAATGTAGAGCTGGATCAGTAGCGCATTGACCATCACCATATCGCCCAGCGTGAGCTGCTTGTTGACGATGCCGTCGGCCGCGCGCCACATCAGCAGTGTGACCGCCAGCGCAATCACGCAGCTTTGCGCCGAGTTCAAAAAACCCAGCGAGGTCTCGCTCTTGGTGGCGGCGATCTCAAAGCGTTGCAGGTTCTGGTCGTAACGCCCGGCCTCAAACTCCTCGTTGCCGAAATACTTCACCGTCTCGTAGTTCAGCAGCGAATCGATGGCGCGGGTATTGGCCTTGGAATCCATATCGTTCATCTGCTTGCGGTGCGCGGTGCGCCATTCCGTGATCCAGATGGTGGCGCCGCCGTACAAAGCGATGGCGCAGAGCGCGATAGCGGCAAAGGTCCAGTCGAACTTGGCGAACAGGATGCTGGTGACCAGCGCGATTTCCAGCAGGATGGGAATCACCGAGAACAACATGAACGACAGCAGCGTGGAAATGCCGCGCGTACCGCGCTCGATATCCCGCGTCACCCCGCCGGTCTGGCGGCCGAGGTGAAAGCGCAGCGACAGCGCATGCAGGTGGCGAAACACCCGCAGCGCTACGTTGCGCATAGCTCGCTGCGTCACCCGCACGAAGACGATGTCGCGCAACTCGCCGAACAAAGTGGAAGAAAGCCGCAGCGCGCCGTAAGTCAGCAGCAACACCACCGGTACCGCCAGCATCGCTTTGTCTTTATCCAGCGAATCTACGATGTTTTTCATCACCAGCGGCACGCCGATATTGGCGAGCTTGGCGGTGACGAGGAAGCTCAGCGCCAACGCCACACGCCAGCGGAATTCCCATAGGTAGGGGACCAGCATCGCCAGCGCACGGCGGTCGTTGCTGACGGGGGTGGGGGCCGGGGCGGCGGTGAGAGTGGCGGATGCTGCGGCTGGAACGGGAGGATTAGCGGACATGGGCACTTAGGGTCGGGGAGCAGGTTGTCATCCCGGCGTAGGCCGGGATCCAGTGGCGTTCGACTCAAGGTGAAGAAAAGACACTGGATTCCGGCCTTCGCCGGAATGACATTTTTGAGATGGGTGCTAAATACTGGCTTCAATACGATACACCATCACATCCTCTTTCCTCCCCGCCACGGTGGTTCTTTCCTGGGCAATAACCCCAGCGGGAGAAAGGCCTTGTTCGTAGGCGAGGCGGATGGTGCTCTCGGATGCCAAGATGCGGGTGCCGTAGCGTTTATTCAAGGGCTCGATGCGTGCGGCCAGGTTGACGGCGTCGCCGTACACCGTATACCCCTGCCGCTCGCTGGAGCCGATTACCCCGGCACAGACGCTGCCGGTGTTGATACCCACACGGGTGGGCAGGGAAACCGTGCGGCCCGAGGCCAGCGTGAAGGTTTCGGTAGCCAGCGCCTGCTGAATCGCGCGCGCCGCCTGCACCGCTGATTTGGCGTGGGTGGCGTTTTGTATCGGTACGTTGAAAATTGCTACAACCGCGTCGCCGATGAAGTTGTTCACCGTGCCACCCTCTTTGTGAATGATGGCGTTCATCACCGAGAAGTAGGCGTTGAGGAGTTCGACGGTCTCTTCCGGCTGCAAGGTCTCGGAAAGGGTAGTGAAGCCCTGGATGTCGGTGAACATCACCGTGGCTTCCACCAACTTCGATTCGATCACCCCGCCGGATTCAATCAACTCATCCGCCACCGAGGGCGAGAGATAGCGGTGCAGCGCGGATTTGATGAGGTCCCGCTCGCGCAGCGCATCCACCATCACATTGAAGCGCGAAGTTACTTGCCCCAACTCATCCTCGGTCAGCACCGCCGCCTTGGATTTCAAATCCCCGCGCCGCACCGCCTCCTGCGCTTCATACAACTCCTGTGTGGGCGCCAGCAGGCTGCGGCTTACAAAAATGATAGAGGTGATGATCACGTACATGGAAACAATCAAGTCCAGCGCAATCACATCGCGCGTCTCCAGCCCCTGCACCGCGCGCACGGGTGCAAACACGGTGAGGTCCATACCCAGCAGCAGGGCAGGCACCAGGCTGATCACCACAAAAATAATCGCGAGCTTTTTGCCCAGTCCGCCTTTCAATGCGGGGTTGGGTTTGAACTCCAGCGCGTCGCGCAACGCGCGGCGCATATTGATGCCGAGGTCGTTGATGTAGAAGTAAATGAAGTAGGAATAAAACACCGCGTAGATGCAGGAAACAAACAGCGTTGCCATCGCCACCAGGGGCTGCGGCAGGGCATCGAAATTGGCTTCCGGCGGCGCGTACACCTTGAGCCAGATGCTCACAAAGCTCGCCACCAGCGCCAGCAGAAAAGCCGCCCAGGCCGAATAACGCGGCAGATTGCGGATGCGCTGCGCGGCCGCCTCGTGCCCCACGCGCATGGCCTCAAAACCGGCAATGGGCCGGTACAGCCACCAGCCTACCGTAAAGCAAAGCAACTCCAGGAACAGCAAATTGGCGATGGCCTTGCCCACCACCTCAAAGCGGTGCGTGATGAGGATGTAAATCAGGAACACGCCCAGGTCCAGCAAGGGCAACGTCATCATGCGCAGCAAATACTGGCGGCGGAATTGCGAGGCGGCGCCCGTGCGCAGGCCTTGCGCGAGGCGGCGCGAAATATCGCTGCCGGAATGGCCAGCTTCGTGATCGGAATCGGTTTGGCTTGTTTGGCTCATTGCTGCAAGAATCAACGTACACTAAGAATTAAGTTACTTTACCGGAAGCGCGAGAGACCCAGCATGCCCCGCTTCGCCGCCAACATTTCCTTCCTCTGGCCCGAGCTACCCTTCCTGGACCGCTTCCATGCGGCGGCGAAGGCCGGCTTTCGCGGGGTGGAGTTTCACTACCCCTACAACTATCCTACTTACGAAGTAAAGGCGCGCTTGGATGCCAGCGGCCTTACCCCGGTGCTCATCAACATCCGCGCCGGCGACCCCGACGCCGGCGAGTTCGGCCTGGCCTGCCTGCCGGGCCGCGAGGCGGATTTCCGCGCCGCGGTGGCCGAGGCCATCGATTACGCCCAAGCCATCGGCGTAGACCGTGCCAACTGCCTCGCCGGCAAAATCCCCGAGGGCGGCGACCGCGAGGAATGTGAAGCGGTGTTCCTAAGCAACCTCAAATACGCCGGCAAGCAATTTGCCAAGGCGGGTTTAAACGTGATGGTGGAAGCGCTCAACTCGCACGACGTGCCGCGCTTTTTGCTCACCACCTCCGCACATACCGTAGACCTCATCACCCGCACGGGCCTAGCCAACATCAAACTGCAATACGATTTTTACCATATGCAAATCATGGAAGGCGACCTCGCCAACACCGTGCAGCGCCTGCTACCGCACATCGGCCACATCCAGTTCGCCGATACGCCCGGGCGGCATGAGCCCGGGACGGGGGAGATCGACTTTCGGTTTTTGTTTGGGCATTTGGAGGACATTGGGTATGCGGGGTGGGTTAGTGCGGAGTATCGGCCTAAGGGGCGTACTGAAGAGAGTTTGGGGTGGTTTTTGGGGGCTTGAGTTGAAGCCCTCCGCCAGTAGTCGCACGCCCGCAGAATTGGGATGCCCCTTCCCCCGCGCAGGCGGGGGGCCAATTTCATTCAACTTAGCAAGGTTGTCAAAATTAGGCCCCCGCCTTCGCGGGGGAAGGTCTTGCTCCAGCCTATTCCCCCATCCCCTCCCCCACCGCCCACTCGATTCTTGCCACCGTCGGCAACAGCTTCAACCCCGTCGCCAACTGAATATCCGGCGCCCTTGCCCGCATGGCCGCAAAGTCCACAATCACCGGCTCCCCCTCCGCCGCGAAGGCAATGGCGTTGCCCTCTTCCAATGGCGGCAGCGCCAAAATACGGCCATCAAACGCACGCCTCAAAAACTCGATCTGCTGCGCGAACCCGCGCGAGCGGCCGAACAGGTTTAGCACCAGCATGCCCTGCCGTGACAAGCGCTTGCGGCAGGATTGGTAAAACTCCTCGGTGCCCAGCGCGCCGAAGCGCGCGTTTTGGTCGTAGCCATCGACCATGATGCAATCGAATTTAGTGTTCCCCTCCGCCATCCAGGCGACACCATCGGCAATCTGAATATCGATGCGCTCGGGGTCGCGCGGTAGTTTGAATTGGGCGTAGGCCATGTTCACCACGCCGGGGTTCAACTCCACGATGGTTTGGTGCGTATCGGGGAAATTGCGGTACCAAAACTTGGTGAGCGAGGCGGCGCCCAGGCCCACCTGCAACACCGTGCGCGGCCAGCCGGCCTGGTTGCGCAGGAGCAGGCAGCCCATCATCTCGCGCGTGTACTCCAGCTCCAACGCCCAAGGCCTGGCGATGCGCATGCCGCCCTGGATCCACTCGGAGCCAAAGTGCAGGTAGCGGACGCCGGCTTCTTCGGAGGTTTCTATGGTGTGTTTTGGCATTTGTGTTGGGGGTGCGATTGCTGCGCGAGATGCTTGCGCTACTGTTCGATGAAAGAAGCTATGTCGTCCCGGATTTAGTCCGGGACCCAAGTTGACCTTGTCTTTCATTTGCCAAAATTGGATTCCGGCCTTCGCCGGAATGACAGCTCTTTCTTTGCGGTCTTCTACTTAGCCAGCGCCTTCGCCAAAACCTCAAAATCCGAAATCTCGTTATAAACCTGCGCCGAAATCCTCACCCACAACTTCCCATCAACCACATGCAAGGGCACCTCCACACGGTGCTCCTTCAACAACTTCAAGCGCCAGCGCTCCCGCGATTCCTGCGTGCCGGGTTCATCCACCGGGAAAGGCAGGGTGACCATACTTATAAAGCATTCTTGCGGCGCACCGGGGGTGACGCCCCAGGCATCGGCAAGCAACGTAGCAGCCTCCCAGGCCTGCGCTTTCAGAAAACCACGGTAGCGTTCCACGCCCAGCGCCTCCAAAAACTCCAGCGCGGCAGGTACTGATAATCGCGCGGAGGGGTCTTGGGTGCCGGTCCAGGCGAATTCTTGTTCGTAGCCTTGGCCGTAGAAATTGGAGATCACCGCCGGGTGCAGGCCGCGCTGGCCTTCGGGGTTGGCGTAGAGAAAGCCCACGCCCTTGGGGGCGCACAGCCATTTGTGGCAATTGCCGATGTACCAGAAGGGGGTATCGCCCTCAGGCGCGGGCTCTGCCCCGCCGCCGCGGCCGATGTGCGCGCCGTGGCTTGGCAGCGCGGCGGAAACCGGCGCGGCCATGATGCCGGCCAGCGCATCCAGCTCCAGCGGCAGGAGGCCGGGGGCGTGTGCGCCGTCTATCAGCAGCGGCACGCCACGCGCGCGGCACAGCGCCGCGATTTCCGCTACCGGCGTGACCACCGCCAGCGGAGAAAAAATGTGATCGACAATCAGCAACCGCGCGCCCTCCTCAATGGCGCGGGCATAGGCATCCACAATCTGCTGCGGGTTGGCAAGCGGCCAGGGCACATCGGCCTCGGCAACGGTGAGGTTGTGGCGCCCAGCGAGGTAATGCGCGGTGTGCTTGAGCGCGGCGTAACCGTGGTTGGCAATGACGATGCGGTCCCCCGCCTGCCAGGGGAGCGAGCGCAGCACCGCATTGGCCCCGGCGGTGGCGTTATCCACAAAGGCGAGGCGCTGCGGCGTGGCGCCCAAAAACGCCGCCAGCCGCCCACGCGCCGCAAACAAGGCGCCGGGCAACTCGTCGGACATAAAGCGCACCGGCTCTGCTTCCATGGCGGCCTGCCAGCGGGCTTGCGCCGCCTGCACGTAACGCGGCGTGGCGCCGTAGGAGCCGTGGTTTAGGAAATGGATGGTGGGGTCCAGCGTCCAGAGGGGGCGTAACCCGTGGCCGAAGGAGGAGTTAGGGGTGGGAAGCAAAGATTGGTTTGAGGTATTCATTTGGGGTGAATCATACGGTAGGCATTACGGGCACAAACAAAAAGAAAAGAAGCCCCTTCCCCCGCGCAGGCGGGGGCCCAATTTTCGCTGCGGAAAGGCAACCCCAAAATTGGGTCCCCGCCTGCGCGGGGACAGGAGCGATTTTTGATCAATTTTCACCAACTTATCCACACCCCCAACCCCTTGAAAGCAATCAGAAATCCGAATAAACAATTGCAATCTAGAAAATCCAACAACCCTACCCCTTCTCCCCAAACCGAGCCCGCTCCTCCGCCGGCAAATCACTAAACCGCAGCAGGTTCACAATCAACTCCCGCTCATCCTCACCCACAAAGGTGGCGCGGGAGAGTTTGGGGATGTGGTAACCCATCACATCGCAGAGGCACTTGAAGGCGGCGCGCGGGCCTTCTTCGGCGGCGATTTGGTCCAGCCAGCCTTGCAGCCGGTCCACATTGTCTTCCACGAAATGCGCCACCGCCTCGCGTGCGCGGCGCGAGGCTTTGTTTTCGCTGCCGAGTTTGCGGCCGCGTTTGGTAGCGGTGCGTTTGACTGCGGGCGTGGCCGATTTGTCTTGCTGGGTCATGGTGTTCCTTTCTGAACGAATAGGTTTGCAAGCTCAGGACGTGCAACATCCCTGCACGTGTGAGGCTTATGCAATTTCGACAGAAAGGTGGAGGCGAGGCCAGAAAAACGAGTGGACATTTTTGCTTGACCGAAAGACACGAGGCGGCCCCTGCCAGCCAGGGTTGCGCTCCTCGGCCGTCCGGGCAAGAAATTTGCGGCTCAGCGCGAGCAGGAACTAAGAGCGGCAGTATTGATGCGTTTGCGAACGACGTGCATTAGGGGTCGCGGGCGGGGGATATGTCGCTATTTAAGAAGGTGCAGAGGGCGGGGAGGTGGGCGGTTTCCATTGTGCTCAATGTTGCGCGCGTGACACCCGGCCTTCAAGAGGCCTCTTTGTAAAACCGCAGACCAAATGCCTTCCATTTCATGGATAACGCTTTTCGAGACAATTGCAACTCAGTACCATTCAGCGCCTTAAGCGCTCGGCCGTCCCATTCGGCATATCCATTGGCGATTGCATCTGGATGAAATCTAGCAATAACGCCAGCTGGATCAATCCCTAAGAGGCCTAGGTCAAAGAGAGTATGTAAGTCCGCTCTCAGTAAAATACCATTTTCAATGTGGTGATCGTTGTCGCCGCGATATGGCCAAATGTGTGCAGCTTCAACTGCCGCCAAGAGCCCACAGCCTGTAAGCATGCAGCCTCCGCCATACTTACGAATAAGGCGATTTCTAAATTTATTTTGTCCCTTGCGCGCTCTTATGTTCCTAATGATAGCTTCGCGTCGATCGAAATCAGAGAGCTCATACTCGCCAATCGGCTCTTCAACACCAATTGGGTGCGCAATACCTTCGTCAACACCGCAGCTGTCAATTACCAACGGAAGAAGCGAATTGACAACATACTCATTTTTCGCGAGGAGGGTTGCGACCCCTTTGAGATCGAGCTCTTCGATTGATATCTGATCACTTGGCCGAAGAGCGAGCCTTTTAATCGACTCGGCTGCAATTTTCTCTACCGAGTCAACGTAGCTTGACTCAAAATGCGCGACAAACTGCGTTACATCTTTGCTATCCTCAAGTGGCTGAAGAAATACGTGATTGTTATTACATCGCCACGGCGGGTTAATTGTTTTCCTTGTTTTAATGCCTGTGGTTTTGCATTGTGGGCATCTCCGAATTATTTTTTTACTCTCATGGTTTTCGATTCTCTCTACGATACCAACGCCCAATAGCTTTGACTTGTCCCTGATCAGGACAAGGTCACCCACACCAATTTGTTTGCAGTTGGGGACCATACTATCGAACGCATAAGACTTTCCAGTGGCATCTGAATAGCCAGCATTCCCGCCATATTGGAGATTTGGCGCCTCCACAGAAATTAGAGCCCATACTCTTCCCGCCATCGCGCCCTCAGCTCCCGCCCATTTACCAAGCAGTTAATACTCCATCTAACATACTTATGTGCGGCAAAGAAATCTACGTTCTGGCAGCAAACTGAAGTTCAAGCAGCTTGCTGGAGGCTCGGGATGAACCTATTGAACTCCACAGGAAGCATGCTCACAAATTGGTCGGAAGAGCAAACCTGAATATCGTATGTCAACGCCAGCTGTTGAATTACAGCAGTCAATCTACGCGGCGAACCCGCAGACTTGCCTGCAGCACCACGCTTTGGCTTTTGCGAAGCTGGGTCAAAATAGAGTTTGTACGCAGCCTCAATAATCGTAGGGTTTCCCAGCACTTGCTGGCTTGCTACGAGTGTTTCTTCTATATCGCTGCGAACACCGCGGGTAGTAAGAAAAAGTACTTTGGCGCTCTCCCCGTGGTCAAGCACAGCCAGCCATGGCGTCCTTACCAAATGTTTGTAATATCTCTGGTAGTCAAAATTCTTATCAAGGACGTACAACTCCTCACGAAGTAACGTTCTCCTGCCATCCGCACTTGGTTTGCAAATGACATCAAAGAAGTACAGTGCCAACCAATTCCATAGCGCATGATTACGCGAAATTTTTCTGCGATCAAAGGGAGTCAGTATTGTCGCCAAGTAAACTCCAAAATCGTATCGATTTGCAAAGCCTTCATTGACGACTTTAACGTTTATTGAGGCCTCCTCAGAGTATCGTTCGTCAAATAACAACTCACCAGGGGGACTCTCAGCCGAGCCGTTTCGCGCTCGCTGCAGATATTCCCTAAACAAGCCAATGCCAGCTTCATTCAACACCCTAACAAAATCAGTCATGGTCTCCCCCCAGCATCCTTTCTTTTGCGAGAGTGGAAAATCTTTTTTTGTCACAGAAAAGCTGTACACATGAATCGATAAGCTTATCAACTTGGTCCGGGTCGGAATCGTCATCCTCCTCGAACAGCGCTTCGCCACCCAAGTCAGTCACGAACCTTCGCCAGTCCTCTACCCAGTCGCACTCCACAAACTCTTCTGTTTTCACTATGGCGGAAAGTACCTGCTGCAATGCAACAGGGAGAATCGCCCCTTGCAATAAGGAATTATTAAGAAGCTCATCACGCAAGCTTGGAATCCTGTTGTTGATCAGCAGCCTAGGTGCGTCCGATCTAGTAATTTGCACCTTCCATACGACCTCTCCAAGGTCACATTGAACCAGTGGGAAGAAAGCACGTTTACCCTCCCCGTCCTCATGTTCCTCACGAGGGCGAATTTCGTCCGCCGAAGCAAGTAGCAGCCCGACTTCGCCAGATTCATCGACGATTTTCACGCGAAACAGCGGAGCCCCTTGGTCAACATCTGCCAACACGGTGTCACTAGGGTGCTGTATCTGACCAACCGTGCCAAACGGAAATCGCATCGAGGTTGACTTGACGTATGCCTCGACGTAGACCGCAGCATCTGGATTCAACTTCCATTCTTCTGGAATATTGATTTGTGCAGAAAATCTATCAATGTCTTCGTTCGCCGCACGTCGCAAATGAATTGCCACTTGCTCTCTAGAAAAGCTTTTCCGATTGGTATAGTTCAATCTTCTTTTCATAGGTCACCCCGTCACTTTTATCATCAAGTCTCGCCTCCGATCGAAGCCGCTAATCTCCAAGTGAAATGGGGCTGACAATACCTTCAGCGCAAGTTCGTTTGGACTCACAGCATCAACCTCGACCCCATCCGCCTTGACATTGAAATCACTTCGCCGAAAGTCAAAATCCAGGGGATTAAATTTTTTTAGGGGGTCTCCACTGACGACGTCATATGCCACGCGAAGGCGAAGCTCTAAGGGGAGTTCATCCGCTGGCAGTGTCGCCTCGGATCTCACGGAGAAGCCTCCGCCAATCTGGTCGATACGGTATTTTCTTGGGCGCGCCGTAATCGGCGGGACGGTTGGTCCTGGTGGCGGTACCGTGGGCTTCTTGGGACCACGCCGCTCATTGTCATCATTGATGCTAAACAAATCCTTTAGTGCATCTGGCTCGACTGTTTCCTGAGATTGCAGGAACAAACCTTGCAGCCTACTCAGGCTATGCCGTATTTCTCTGAGCCTGATATCTGGGGCCTTCCAGTGCTTAAGCTTGTCGGCTCGGCCGTTCCAGCGGGTATGCGCGGGATTCTCCGCATCTCCCAAGAACGATGTTATTACCTCGTCCGCGGCGACAAGCGCCCCATAGGTTTGTCGGGGTGTAAAAAAGCGGGCCTCATCCGGTACGGTGATCGCGCTCCTGACATAAAGCGATAGGCCTGTCACCCCATCGGGCGCTTTCTTCAAATACAGGTCGAAAAACGTTTCTAGCGATTGGCCAGACTTTCTCTTGAGGGTGATCGGCGCGCGGGCATGGATCATTCGACCATCCATGGCCATGGCGCTCCGCAATTTATCGAGAGTCTCCTCCTCAACGGCAGCGCCAATGTCGTCTACCCATGTTTGCTTAAGAACTACATCAGGCTCTTTCGCGGAATGAATTTCTTGAACAAAATTGATCAAGCTGGCGCCCGATGCGTCATCTGAGAGCCCGTATTTTTTTGCGATTTCCTCGAAAGTGTCTTTGGCAATTCGCTCGCCCTCAACTTCGACAATCAGTTGCCCTGTCAGTATCGGGAAAAAATAATTCCTTAACACTTCTCGAGCTATGTCCGTTGCTTGTAGCTGGGGCAGAACAAGGGGTATTCCGATGGACAACCCCGGCTCATTCCCACGACTGACGCCAAAAGCCTGACAAAAATCGGCTACCGTTTTCTTATCCATTTCCGGTAGTTGCAACGAATGGTCTTCACCAACGGCAAAAAAGACATGCGGTGCGTAGCGCTTTCCGTCGATTTCGCGGTTTGAAAGTACCGCCTGCCCCATCAGATAAGGCGTCCTCGTATCGTCATCTGATCGCACGGTCAGCCCAAAAAAGGTTTGAATTTGGGACGCGCTGGAAAACACGAGTTTTCCTAACCCCCATCTTCCTCCAGCTTTACCCCCTTTGTCCGACCTTCCGATCCGACGCCAGAAATTATTGAAAGGGGTTTTTTCGTTGCGATCATCGATTTTGCCCAAAAGGCCAGTCGTGCCGAAATCCTCAATGAGCATTATCCTCGGCATGCTCAAGTCAACTCCCTCTAAATCTATTCCGCTTGCCACCAAATGAGGAGATAAACCCTGCAAAAGCGACGCGAAGTATTCGCGATTTGCCTCTGTTGGCGCGATAAATCTGATCTTTGTGCGAACTGGCTCGCTAGGTCCATGAACTCTTGCGTCTAGAGAATTCTGATGAGCTTCACGGACCAACGTCTCAAACAGCGCGACCTCATCTGTATTGAATTGGTCGCGTTGTGTTACTTCTTGCTCCACTTCATCTTCTTGCTGCTCTCTGCAAAGAATTCGCATGTTGCCCGCCAGTTCAAAGTGTGAAGTTCATTTCGCCGCCACTGCCACTATCGCTGAACCTACCGCGCAGCGTATCTAGTTCTCGCTGGAGCGCCCGAACAATTTTCTTTACATCCTCCTCCGAATACTCATAGGCAGCCTTATTGGACAAATTTCCTATAAGTTTTAAGTCTTTAATAGCACGGTTGACCCTGTTATTCGCCAACTCCACAAATTTAGCTCTCTTGTCACGCACTTAGGCCTCCACGGAAGCGAATTAATGAATACATTTTCATTATATTTTAAATATATTGTTTGTCAATACAACAAATATCGCTGAATAAATGCTCGTAAATACAATAAATATTGCCATGAAAGCGCAGAAATATTGCCGCATATAATTAATATGTATATGATTAGCAAAGCTTTTCGCGGGCGCGGTATGTTGCGCAAGGCGAGCGACATTGGAGCAAAATGTGCCAAATTGAGGAAACAATCATGGCTGACGTAGTGAGCCCCGCAATTCGAAGTCGAATGATGTCGGGGATACAGGCGAGAAATACAAAGCCCGAAATGGTGGTTCGTTCGGCCGTATTTCGAGCTGGCCTTCGCTTTAGGCTTCACAACAGGGATTTACCTGGTACGCCTGATATGGTCCTGAAGAAGCACCATGTGGTTGTCATGGTCAATGGCTGCTTCTGGCATTTTCATAGCGGATGTGGTTACTTCAAGATGCCTGCAACCAGGACCAGTTTCTGGAGAGAAAAGCTGCTCAAGAATCGCCGCAGAGATTTGAAGGCAAAGCAACAGTTGCACGATGAGGGATGGAGAACTCTGATCGTTTGGGAGTGCGCGGTCAGGGCGAAGGCTTACCAAGCGCTATTAGCGCAAAAAATAGTCAATTTTATTTTGGGCCGACGCAAGCATGGCGAAATAACTCTAAATGCGACGGGTAAGCCCGTTTTTATGTAAGTGAAAACTCAGGCTCGCCTACCTGACTCAAGTTCACGCTCGCACCCATGAGTGTCGCCACCACTTCAGCTAACTGTTTCGCCAAATATGGGGGCACTGCATTCCCGATTTGAGCGTATTGCTGGGTTCGTGTACCTTGGAAAAAATAGTTGTCTGGAAAGGTTTGTAGCCGCGCAGCCTCACGCACCGTCAAGCTGCGACATTGGGCTGGATCAAAGTGAATGTAGTAATGCCCATCCTTCGCAATGTGGGCAACAATTGTCGTTGATGGCGAATCTTTAATTTGAACCCGAAAGCGGTCCTCAAAAGGCACTTCCTCGAGCAACGCATTACTATGGTCTGGCAGCAATTTGGCAGGAAAGTCGCTCAGTTTTGGCGCAACTCCACATGCGGCGCTGTAGCTTGCTGCAAAAATATACCGCTGAAGATCGGAACGCATATGTCCGCGAGCCTCATGCTGACAAACGCCACCTAAAGACGGGTCGTTCAAAAAAACCAGTGCGGCTGGCGCCGATTCCGGCAAGGATTGTTCGCTTGGGATATATCGACCACCGGTCGAGGTGAGCTTATTGGCCCTTTTTATAGCGGCGCTCATTTTTTGTTCGACAATATCTCTTTTCTTATGCTTCCAGCCACCAAGCATATCCAAGGCGCCACATAGACTGCCATACCAGTCCTCTTGCGAGTCTCGCCCCCTTGACAGAGTACTTCTAATCTTGGGAAGCGACCCAAGAATCTGCTCGACTGTCGGAGCTGGAAATGCTGGCCTCAGCGAGACGTGCGACCTTGTCGTCCAATCTTTACGGACCCCAAGCAGAATTACCCGATGACGCGCCTGCGGAATCCCATAGTTTTCGGCACGAATAACGTAATCCTTTGGGGCCAGCATCCCGTCATCCGGTTTAGCAAACGACCGAACCTCATACTCAAGTCCAGGCTGAGGACATGACAAGTCGTCTAATATCCTAGAAAAAATGCCCTCACCTCCATGCGTTGAAGAGAGCATCCCTTTCACGTTCTCCATTACGAATACAGGCGGAGCAAATTTCCGAAGGATGCGTAGATATTCTTTGTAAAGAAAGTGCTTCTCATCCTTTTCGAAAAGCTTGTCGTTTGTTCGCCTTGAACGCCCCGCAAGCGAGTAGGCCTGGCACGGTGGGCCACCAATTAGAAGCCAGTCTGGCGAGCCGCCAATGCCGTCGCGAATCCAATCATCAATTTTCTTTAAATCATCTTTTCCAAGTTCTGCGCAGCGCGCCTCTTTGATCGATTCTGCGAGAGCCTCCTTGACATATTTTCCTTGAGAAAAATCTGACCACTCCCTTTCTCCGCGCAAGAATTCGTAGTAACTGTCAAGGGTCCCATCCGTCCTGAGCTGCCTAAATGCCGCTCTAAGAGATAGGGTCTTATGAGCAATTTCGTCTTTTTCAATTGACACCGCCACCTTAAAGACTGGCTGCCCACTTGTAGACTTTACAGACGAAAAACCTTCGCCAAGCCCGCCCGGCCCTGCAAAGAGGTCAACTATTGGAATTGTTTTTTTCACACCGTGCTTAATCTTCAAACTATTGTGGAAATAAATGCGCTCAATGCGCGTATTTTGGCAGCAAACCACTATGAAGTTGGAGTTCGGTATTTAAGAAAGTTTTGAATCAGATTAGCGACATGGACTCTATTCGTGCCTCTTGTCATCCAACCCACCGCAACAACCGTTTACATCTTGTTAGGGAGTTTTGCGTGAACCAGCCCGGTTTGCCCCTGTCTTAGAGGGGTAAGCGTTAGAAGGCGGTAACGGTAGGGTTTAGAGGCACCCCCTCACCCCCGCCCTCTTCCCCCAAGGGGGAGAGGGCGTAAAGACGGAAATAGGAGGAATGACCGTGAAAAAGCTCATTTTGGTATCAACCCTTGTGGTTTCGGCCCTGGTTTCCGGGCTGGCAGCCGCCACCGAACAAGGCAAGGTGATTTCCAGCACGCCCGTGATGCGCCGCGTGACGGAGCCGGGCAAGGCCCCGGAGGACCGGCTGATCGGTTACAAGGTGGTTTACGAATACGCGGGCAAGCAGCACACGGTGCAGCTGCCCTTTGCGCCCGGGCCGACGATTGATCTGGACATCCAGCCCGCCGTTAGCCACGCGCCGACGCCTTCCGCCCCGGTGGCGGCACCGCAGCCGCTTTACACGCCGGGCGAGGTTTACAGCACATCACCTTCGTACACCCAGCCTGTATACACGCAGCCGGTTTATACCCAGCCGGCCACCACGGTAATTACGCAGCCGGTGTATGTGGACCCGGTTTATTACCCGCGCACTTATTACCCTGCTTATAGCTATGACCCGTTTTGGCCGGGGTTGGCCATTGGGGTGGGGTTGGGGTATGTGTGGCGTGGGGGGTGTTGCTGGAGGGGGCCGGTGCGGGTTGGGGGGCATTGGCGGCGGTAGGGTTTTAGGGTTTCTTTTGGCAAAACGCCCTGGCTTAGCCGGGGCGTTTTGTTTTTGGGGTGGGTCCGGAGTGACATTTTTGTCATTCCAGCCCTATACGGTGGCCGCCCCGCCGCGAAGGCGGGAATCCAAGTTTTTTCGAGACCCTTGGATTCCCGCCTTCGCGGGAATGACGGTCTTTTTTTAAAGGCTGGCTAACGACGCTGGGTTCTGGCCCTATACAGTGGCCACCCCGCGGATCAAGTCTCCCGCGGGATTCCTTCGTTCACGGGACGACAACCCTATTTTTTGGCGCCGGGGCGGCAGGCTTTTTCTTCTTTTTTCGGGCGGAAGCTACGGCGTCGGCGATGTCTTGCTCGGTTAGCCCCAGTTGGGCCAGCTTTTCCTGGACGGTCTTTAGGCTGTCCGTCTTTCGCGAGTTAGCGCCTACTTTTTTGGTGGTTTGGGGGACGTTGATGCGATAGGTGGCCCGTTTTTGCTCGGCCTTGTGGGGCGGGTCCGTAATCAGGGCAACTTTGATGTTGGGCAATCGAAGCCTTGCCGCAGCCTTGACGAAACGCTCGTCGAACGTGGCGATGGTGCTTGCCCGCCCATTGCCGGCGATAGCAAGGTGTAGCGCATCCCCCGTTTGCAAACTGCAATCCGGGTCGCGCAGCCATGTTGCAGCGAAGGTTGCGGCTTCATTCACCACGGGCAGCATCACAAAATGCCTTGCCGCCTGTATATCCAGGGCCGCGATGGCACTTTTGGCCTGCGCCGCAGACAGTTCCGCCTTTCGCTTGCGCAAGCCTATTACCCCGCAAAACTCGGCGCGCCCCCACTCGCTCATGGCGATCGGCTCGGTTTGTTTCGAATACCAATCCATCGCCCGCTCTGTCAGTTCGTCAACTGCAAATAGCGACAAAAGCACGTTGGTATCGAGGTAAATCATTCGCCGAGGTCTTCGCCCCGCATCTGCCGAATGGTCTCGACAGAATTTGTCTTCATGTACGGCATCGATGCATGAAGAGCACGCAGTTCCTCCAAGTCCATTTTCGGCTTGATGGCGGGTGCCTCAGCGTGCGGCACCACGGTGGCGACGACTTTGCCGCGTTTGGTGATCTTTACGGTTTCACCATGCTCCACCCTTTCGATGATGGCGCAAAAATTGGTTCTGCCTTCGGCAACGGTATAGGTGCTCATGGGTTTCTCCATCTGTACATCTGGATGTACAGATGGTAGCACGGCCCTATGGGGCATGGCTGGGTTGGTTGGGGCGCTTTTTGTTTTTGGTGGTAATAAGTGAAAAGCACCCTCTCCCCAACCCTCTGGCCCTCAACGGTGGCCACGCCGTCCCGCTAGCGGGAGAGGGGGTTTAAAGGCCTTTAGCGGCCACTCACTTCCGCGCGTAACTCACCCTCAGCACCATGGTCCCTTCCCGGCTCACAAAGTCGGTGGGGCGGTCTTTGCCGGATAGGTCGTAGCAGATTTCCAGCTCGCGGCCGTTGAGGCGGTAGATGGCGGGGTAGCGTTTGCCTTTGTTGGGGCCTTCTTCGCCCACCACGTCCATGCGGCGCGGCTGGCCGGCCAGCTCGTCACCGAAGAAGACGAGTTTGCCAAAGTCGTTTGGTGCACCCGCGCTGTAGCGGTTGCCTTCGATGATGAGTACGAAGGTGGGCGGTAACGGGAAGTTTTTGCCGGCGAGTTCCGCTTTTTTGGCTAGCCAGGTGCCTTGTATCTCGGTGTCCACGTTGGGTGGGGGCGGGCGCAGGATGGGGTCGGCGCAGGCGGTTAGGAGGAGGAGGATTAGGGGGAGGAGGTGTTTTTTCATGGGTAGTCTTTCGGTATTTGTTCGGCGGCGACTCGCGCGCAAGTGGTCAATCAATGAGTTGTCGCCCCGGCGCAGGCCGGGGCCAATTTGATTTTCTTTATTCCTCAATCAAACTTGGATCCCGGCCTTCGCCGGGATGACAGTTTTACTATTGCGGTCTACGTGATCCTTCCGCGGCCCGCAAACAGTTGTCTGCTTACGCCCCCTGCACCTTCCGCGCCGGCAAAAAACTGCTTTTACGCAGGGGCGCGGCGGAGATCAGGGTTACCACGATGCCCACCGGCAGGATTTCGAAGGTGGTAAACATGGCGCGGAACCAGAGCTGGCTGTATTGCTGGCCCATTTGCGCCAGTTCCTCGGTGAACTTGGCCAGTTGCTCGGGGGTGGCGCCGGCGGCTTGTTTGGCGGCGATGGCGCTCTTGCTGTAGTGCGCCCAGAAGGCGTAATCGGTGCACCACATATAGATTTCCCAGCCGATGATGTAGGCCACGGTGGCGGCCAGGGCTATGCCCATGCCTACACCCACGCCTTTCCAGTAGCTGATGACGCCGCCCAGGTGCTCGTCCCGGTATTTTTTGATGCCCAGAAATATCATGCTGAGCGCCGCCAGCATCAGGAGGTACCCCACCAGCAGGGAGTGCCCGGCCCCGTCGGGGCCTGCCACCACAAAAATGGCGCACATGGTGCCGATCAAAACCGCGCCGGCGCTGAAGCCGTACATCAATGCAATTCGCAACATATCAATCTCCCTGTGTTGGTTGGGTTCGGAAGCCCAATTTCAACAAAGCATTATCGCCACGGCCATCGCCCAAAAGGGTGAAAACCGCCTATTCATCCTTTTCGCACCCGTTTTGACCCGCTTTTTTATCAACCTTACGGCAGGATTTGCAGCTCGCGGGCCTTCTGGATGGCCTGCGTGCGGCGGGTGGCCTCCAGTTTAGCGAGGATGCTGGCCACGTGGGTTTTGACGGTGTTGGGGGAGATATCCAGTAGCCGCGCAATTTCCTTGTTGGAATGCCCGGCCGCCATATGCGCCAGCACCTCCCGCTCCCGCCCGCTGATGCCCAGCGCCTCCAGCGCCTTCTCGTTCAACGTAAACGGCTCCCCGGCCGGCCGCGGCAACAGGCGCAAGCCCAGCCAGATGCCAATGGCAATAAAAATCACCGCCACGCCCACCACGTAAAGCTCGGTATCTACCTTGTGCAGCGCGTAACGGTGGCCCAACCACTCCAGCGAGAAGGCTGTGGCGGCGAGGAGGGCGCCGTAGAAGGCTATGGTGCGGAGCATGGGGGTGGTTTGGGGGCGTTGGATTGGTTATTTAGTTTAGCGGGGTCGGCGGCGGGGTGCTATGTGGGGGGTCAGGTGTTTGGACGACTGAAACCCCTACTAGAGAGGCAACCCCCACCAATAGTCGTCGTTCCCGCGAAAGCGGGAACCCAGTGACGTTTGCGGCAGTAAAACTTCGCTAACGCTTACTTTGATCGACGAACGACACTGGGTTCCCGCCTTCGCGGGAACGACGATTTTTTACTGTTATCACCTTTGTTCATACAACGGGGGGCGTCACCGTCTCTAGAACAACGCAAATAGCTTCCCGCGAATCTCTATGTATACCGCCTCACAATAATCTCCGCCACCAACGCCGGCGCACGCCGGCCTTCCAGGTCCATCACCGCGCCCCAGGTTACCTGCGTGCCGCCCTTCACGTCTTCGATGGCGTTGGGGGTGATGCGCAGGCGTATGCGCTGGCCGGCCAGCACCGGGGCGGTGAAGCGCACGCGGTTCACGCCGTAGTTCACGCCCATTTTGAGGTCGTTGATGGCGAGCGCCTGGTCGAACAGAACGGGGATGAGCGAAAGCGTGAGGTAGCCATGCGCCACCGTGCCGCCGAAGGGGGATTCCTTCGCTGCCCGTTCCGGGTCGGTGTGTATCCACTGGTGGTCGTCGGTGGCGTCGGCGAATTTGTTGATGCGCTCCTGCGTGACCTCAAACCAATCGCCCACGGCGATTTCCTGGCCGATCAGGGGGCGGACTTGGTCGATGTTGTCGAAAGTGGTTTGGGGCATGGGGTTTCGGGTGGGGTTTATTTTTTTGTGGTTCGACGGGGCTCACCACGAGCGGGTTATTTTGTTGTGGGTGTTTGGCTTTTGGTTCGGGGCACGGTCTGCACTTTTTGTAGTTCGACAGGCTCACCACGAACGGTGATTATTTAGGGGGTGGTAGTTTGCTGGGTAGTTGCGTGAGAGTTGCGCCGCTTCCCCTCTCCCCCAGCCCCTCTGGCCCTCAAGGGTGGCCACGCCGTCCCGTAAACGGGAGAGGGTAGCCACCCCTCCGCGATTCACTTTGCGGGCTCGCTTTAGCCCCTCCCCCGTTTACGGGGGAGGGTGGCCGAAGGCCGGGAGAGGGCGGAGAGCGTCGCCTCCACCACCTACAACAAAGCGTGTGCGATCAGTTATTAAAAAAATTCAAATCATCCCCCGGCACGGTGGATGCGCCCGCCGCCGGCGCTGGTGCCGCCTCTGCACCACCGCCGCTATCGCCTATGGCGGTTTGCAGGTCTTTGAGGATTTGCTCCGGCGTCATGGGCACGCGGGTTTGGCTGCGCATCAGTACGCGGGAGGGGATGTCCATCAGGCGCGCGTCTTTCAGGCGCAGGTTGGCCGCGGTGGTGATCTTGGGGTTGAAGTGCGTGTTGCGCCAGCCGCCTTCGTTGCTTTCAATGGCGTCGATAATGGCCGTCTGGGCGCGCGCAACACCGGCCAGGACTTCCGCAAGTTGTTCCAAGGTGACGTTGCTCATGGGTGCGCTTTCTTGGCGAAGTTGTACGGGCGTATGTTACCGCGTTGGGGGTGTGGGGTGGGAGAGCACTGGTCTCAGCTCTTCGAGTGCCTGTATCGGCACCTGCCCCCGCGAAGGCGGCGGGGCGGCCACCGTTTAGGGCTGGGGCCTAATTTGAACTTGCCTTATTCAACCGGAAATTAGGCCCCCGCCTTTGATCGAAGGGAATCCCGTGGGACGCGGGGGCAGGTGCTATTTTTGTAGTCGCCAGCCAACTCAATTAAAAACAAACGCCCCGCTCAAGTCGCCCATCTTCTCCCGCCACCCGGCCAGGGGTTCCAGGCCATATCGCCGCGCGAGAAATTTGCCGATTGAGGTGGTGTCGTACACGGTCTTGTCCACGTAGCCGCGTTTGGCGAAGGGGGAGATGATGATGGCGGGCACGCGGGTGCCGGGGCCCCAGTGGTCGCCCCAACCGGGGCCGCTGGGCGGGGGCATGTGGTCCCAGTAGCCGCCGTTTTCGTCGTAGGTGACGATGATGGCCATCTTCGGCCACTGCTTGCTGGCGCGCAGTTTGGTGACGAGGGCGTCGATTTCGATATCGCCGAGCAGGACGGTGCTGCTGGCGGAGTGCTGGTTGTTGTGGCCGGCCGGTTTGTAGAACGAGACCTGCGGCAGGGTGCCCGTTTCGATGGCTTGCAGAAAGTCGTCGCCGTCCTGCAAATGCAGCGCACGCTCTTTGGTGCCGGCGGCAAAACGCGCGTAGTAGCTGAAGGGCTGGTGCGGCGGCTGGAAGGACGGGCGCGAGGGGTCGTCGACAAAATTAAACTGGCGCGGCTGATCGGCCTCCCGGCGGCCATCGGCGATGGCCTGGTTCCAGCCGCTGCCGTACCAGGCCCAGCTGATGTTTTTCGCCGACAAGGTATCGCCGATGGTTTTTTCAGTTTGCGGGGCCAGCGGAAATTTGGCGGGGTCGGTGCTGTCGCGGTCGGCCCCAGGCGGCGCGCCGAAGCGTGAGGGCTGCCAGTAAGGGTCTGCCGTATCGGTAACGTAGCTATCTTCGCCGACGCGGCCGTTGAGGTAGCGCGGCGGGCCCTCCATCACCGAGCGCGGTGATTCGGCGGCGCGTTTGAGCTTGCCTGTTTCATCGAACTGCGCGCGCACCGACTGCGGCGCCTCGGGTTGCTTGTGTACGCAGGCGCACACCAGCCATTGGTGGTTCATATACGAGCCGCCAAAGGCACCCGCGAAAAAGTGATCGGCCAGGGTGTATTCGCGCGCCCATTTCCACATCTTGAGCTTGGAGCCATCGTAAGTGGCCATTACCCAGCCGCCGGAATTGCTGTTGGCGACGAACTTGTTGTTCTTGCCGCCGTTGATCTGCTCCTTGCTGGGATAAAAGCTATGCAGGGGGCTCACGGTAACGTCGGCGATTTGACGGTTGACGGGTGGCTGGTCGGCGGCGAAGGGGCCGTTGGGGAGGTTGCGTGGGTAGTCCTCCTGCAGCTTGTTGTTGCGATACACGCCGGGCAGCACGGCGAGCGGCCTGCCGTCGTGATCGAGCTGCGTTTTTTGCTCAGGCGTCGCGCTATCCAGCCCATCGGCGCCGGGAAAGTGCCCGAAGAGGTGATCGAAGCTGCGGTTTTCGGCGTAGATGACGACGATGGTTTCGATATTGGTGAGGGGGTCAGCCGGGGTTTGTGCGGCAGGGGCCGAGGGCGGGCCGGACTGGGCGCAGGCGGTGAGGAGGAGTGTTGCGACGGTGAGGCAGGCGGACTTGGAGAAGGGCATTTTTGCGCAGTCAAAAAAGATTTGGCTACGAACATGATGCCGGAAATATGTGGCTATCGCGGGGCTGGTTAGTAACCGAAGATGTCACCCCAGCCGGGAATAACTTCCCATCACCCCAATTTGATGGCGGCTTGGACTTCCGCCCTTGCTGACAGGTGCCGCATGGTACTCAAGCGCAGCGATTTGCCGAGGGGGTCCGGTGTGGAGTGGGCGAGCGTATTGACGACGGCCAGGGCCGGGAGCCACCGTGCTCTACTTCTCCGGCTCAATCGCAAGCAGCGCCTGCATTGTTTCTCTGGTGCCGCGCAGTTTCCAGATATTCCCAACCTTATGAAAGGTGCTGGTGTAAATGAACATATCCCGGCCGGCAATGAATTCCGAATCGATCAATGCAAGTTCGCCGCTCTTGCTCAATCGTGGTTTTTGGTTTCCCTGCCATTTCCCTATCTTGAGCGCCGCGGCAGTCTTCTTGCCCGCCTTAACGAGATCCGCATCGGACAATGCGGGCGGGGCCGAGTCGATGTAGGCAATCATGCCTGTAATAGGCTCATCGAGATCTTTTTCCTTTTTTCTAACGTCGTTCAGAATTGCCCTGCTCTTCCGCGAGGCGATCAATCTCAAACTCGTTATAGCCGCGCCTTGCACCCAATAATCGTTGTATTCGTTGAGGGCCGCTTTCTTCAAAAAATGCCATTCCTGGTCTGTCGTCGGCTCCAGCATTGAACATGCAATATCGTACAGCCATCTGTTTTGGAAAAACTGATCTTTGGCCGCCGGCGTGCTGCGCACAATTTTTTCCATGTCTTCCGGAAATCCGATTAGCGCAAGATATTCCGCAGCCGATTCCCCGACTTTGTCATCCCGAACCAGGTCGCGCAGGGGAACTCGGGCCTCTTCAGCATGATAAAACGCCCGGTCACGGAGCCCTTCAGTTTCTTGTCCCCCGTATTTCTGCACACCCGCCAGAATCTCCCGCACCGCCCACCTCTTGTCTTCCGGCGGCAATGCCATCGCACGATCCCAATCGGATGCGCCAACCTGGCGCTTCAAAACATACTCATCCAGGACTCGGCTGTCTGAAATATTTTCGTAGCCTTTTTTACTGAACTCGGTATTTACAGACTTGCCGGCTGGAAGCGGTACGTCGGAGTACTTGACGTGGACCTTTCCCTGGCTGTCCGAGAACTTCTCGAATAACGTAATGCGGCGAACCTCCTCCTTGGGGAGCGATTCCAGCCAATAGATCGAGACCTTGACATCTGCAATTGGCACACCCAGGCCATCCACAATTCTGAATGAATACTCTGCGGCAATCGCAGGTGCAACCATACACATCAACACCGCTATCAATAGCGCGGCGCACCCTTGTGCCCCCCTCATAAATTCATCGACTCCATATCTTCAGTTTTGCACCACTATGCAAGCGGTCGCAGATCGCCGGTTCACCTTCACAAGCGAGCCGCCAGCCGGCTACCCTGATCAATCGCGCGCTTGGCATCCAGTTCCCCCGCCTCATCCGCCCCGCCGATCAAATGCACCTTTACATTCGCGGCCTGCAGCGGCGCCAGCAACTCTCTTAGCGGCTCCTGCCCCGAGCACAGGACGATGGTGTCCGCCTCGATGAGCGAGGGGTTTTCGTGTTTTTCGCCGAAGCTGATGTGCAGGCCCTTGGCGTCTATGCCTTCGTAGTTCACGCCGGCCAGCATTTCCACTTTTTTCTTTTTGAGGGCGGCGCGGTGTATCCAGCCTGTAGTTTTGCCCAGGCCCTTGCCCACGGCGGTGGCCTTGCGTTGCAGCAGGGTGACTTGGCGCGCGGGCGGGGCGATTTCGGGCTTGGTGACGCCGCCGCGAACCGTGGAGGGGTCGGCTACACCCCATTCTTTTTTCCAGAGCTCCAGATCCAGCGCGGGCGAGTGGCCCTCCTCTACCAGATACTCGCTCACATCGAAGCCGATGCCGCCCGCACCGACCACGGCTACGCGTTGGCCCACCGGTTTTTTGTGCAAGAGCACGTCGATGTAGGAAAGCACATTGGGGCCATCCTGGCCGGGGATTTTGGGGTTGCGCGGGCTGACGCCGGTGGCGAGCACCACTTCTTCAAAGCCCTTGAGCTCTTCCGCACCAACGCGTTTATTGAGGTGCAGGGTAACGCCGGTGGCGGCAATCTTGCGATTGAAGTAGCGCAGGGTTTCGTAGAACTCTTCCTTGCCGGGAATGCGCTTGGCCATATTGAACTGGCCGCCGATCTCGGCGGCGCTTTCGAACAACTCCACCTTGTGCCCGCGCTCGGCCAGCACGGTGGCGCAGGCCAGGCCCGCTGGGCCGGCGCCGACCACGGCGATGCGTTTCTGTTTTTGCGTGGGCAGGTAGTTGAGCTCGGTTTCATGACAGGCGCGCGGGTTCACCAGGCAGGACGCGAGTTTTTGCTGGAACACGTGGTCCAGGCAGGCCTGGTTGCAGCCTATGCAGGTGTTGATGTCTTCGGCGCGGTTTTGCATGGCCTTGATGACGAATTCGGCATCGGCCAGCAGCGGGCGCGCCATGGAGACCATGTCTGCACAACCATCGGCGATGATTTTTTCGGCAACGTCGGGTGCGTTGATGCGGTTGGTAGTGACCAGCGGAATGGACACTTCCTTTTTCAGTTTCTGCGTCACCCAGGCAAAGGCGCCGCGCGGCACCGAGGTGGCAATGGTCGGCACGCGCGCCTCGTGCCAGCCTATGCCGGTGTTGATGATGGTGGCGCCGGCTTTTTCGATGGCTTTCGCCAGCATCACGATCTCTTCCCAGGTTTGGCCGTCGGGAATCAGGTCCAGCATGGAAAGGCGATAGATGATGATGAAGTCCTTGCCCACCGCCTCGCGCATGCGCGTGACGATTTCCACGGGCAGCCGCATACGCTTTTCAAAACTGCCGCCCCAGGCATCGTTGCGCTGGTTAGTGTGCGAGACCAGGAACTCGTTGATGAAATACCCTTCCGAGCCCATCACCTCCACGCCGTCGTAACCCGCCTCGCGCGCCAGTTTGCCGGCGCGCACAAAACATTTGATCTGGCGCTCGATGCCGCCTACCGACAATTCACGCGGCGTAAATGGTGTGATGGGCGATTTGATACGCGAGGGCGCCACCGAAAACGGTTGATACCCGTAGCGGCCCGCGTGCAGGATTTGCAGGGCGATCTTACCGCCTTCTTTGTGCACAGCATCGGTGATGATGTGGTGCGAACGCGCGGCGCTTGAAGATGCGAGGCGCGAACCGAAGGGGCCCAGCCAGCCTTCGATATTGGGGGCGAAGCCGCCGGTGACCATGAGGCCCACGCCGCCGCGCGCGCGCTCGGCGAAGTAGGCGGCGAGTTTGGGGAAGTCCTTGGCGCGGTCTTCCAGGCCCGTGTGCATGGAGCCCATGAGCACGCGGTTTTTTAGGGTGGTGAAGCCTAAGTCGAGAGGCGCGAGGAGGTGGGGATACGGAGAACTCATTTTATTTCACCGTCGTGACGATGAACGGGCGAATCCCTTTAGGGGTGAAGCCTAGGTCTAGGGGGGCGAGGAGGTGGGGGTAGGGAGAGGACATTTCGCCAATTTATCATCCCTTGATGGTGCCGCCACGAAGCGCCGCGCCAAAATTTCGTCATTCCCGCGAAAGCGGCGGGGCGGCCACCGTTGAGGGCCGGAATCTAGCGACTTTTTACAAACGACACTGGGTTCCCGCCTTCGCGGGAACGACGGCATTTTTTTACCGCCGCACCAAGATTTCGCAATTCCGGCCCCCAACGGTGGCCGAGAAGACTGCTTTATAGAACCGACTTCAGCAGTTCGCCCATCTTCGCCGGATTCTTGGTGACCTTGATACCGCACTCTTCCATCACCGCGAGCTTTTCCTGCGCCGTGCCCTTGCCGCCGGAGATGATGGCGCCGGCGTGGCCCATGCGTTTGCCGGGGGGTGCGGTGACGCCGGCGATGAAACCCACCACCGGCTTTTTCATATTGTCTTTCATCCAGCGTGCGCAGGTTTCCTCGGCGTCGCCACCGATTTCACCCACCATGATGACGGCGTCGGTTTCGTCATCGTCGTTGAACATTTTCATGACGTCGATGTGCTTGAGTCCATTCACCGGGTCGCCGCCGATGCCCACGCAGGTCGATTGGCCCAAGCCCAGGTCCATCAACTGGCCTACCGCTTCATAGGTCAGCGTGCCGGAGCGCGAGACCACGCCGATGCGGCCTTTTTTGTGGATGTGGCCGGGCATGATGCCGATCTTGATTTCATCCGGGGTAATCACGCCGGGGCAGTTGGGGCCGATGAGGATGGTGCTCTTGCCTTCCATTTTGCGGCGGGTGCGGATCATGTCGCGCACGGGGATACCTTCGGTAATACAGATCACCAGTTCCAAACCGGCATCAACGGCTTCGTCGATGGCGGCGGCAGCGAACGGCGGCGGCACGTAGATCACCGATGCGGTGGCACCGGTTTGCGCCTTGGCTTCTTTCACCGTTTCAAAAATGGGAATACCTTCGTACGACTGCCCGCCCTTTTTCGGCGTGACCCCGGCGACGTAGCAGTTGGCGCCGTTGGCGTATTCCTTGCCCATCTTGGTGTGGAACATGCCGGTTTTACCGGTGATGCCCTGGGTGATGACCTTGGTGTTTTTGTTGATGAGGATGCTCATGGTTACTTACCCTTCGCGGCGGCAACGACTTTTTCCGCCGCTTCACCCATATTGTTCGCAGAAATAATCGGCAGGCCCGAGTCCTTGAGGATTTGTTTGCCGAGATCCTCGTTGGTGCCCTTCATGCGCACCACCAGCGGCACCTGCAGTTGCACCTGGCGCGCGGCGGTGACCACACCGGTAGCGATGACGTCGCACTTCATGATGCCGCCGAAGATGTTGACCAGGATCGCTTTCAAGTGCGGGTTCTTCAGCATGATCTTGAAGGCTTCGGTCACCTTCTCGGCCGTGGCGCCGCCACCCACGTCGAGGAAGTTGGCGGGCGCGCCGCCGTAGAGCTTGATGGAATCCATGGTCGCCATGGCGAGGCCGGCGCCGTTGACCAGACAACCGATGTCGCCGTCCAGTGAGATGTAGGCCAGGTCGAATTTGGAGGCCTCAATTTCGGCCGGATCTTCCTCATCCAGATCGCGCATGGCGACGATGTCGGGATGACGATACAAGGCGTTGGAATCGAAGTTGAGCTTGGCGTCCAGGGCCAGCACTTTGTTGTCGCCGGTGTAGATCAGGGGATTGATTTCGGCCAGCGAGCAATCGCATTCATCGAAGGCCTGGTACAGGGAGCGCATGAAGGCGCCGCCCTGGGCCACAGCCTGCTCGGGCACGCCAATCTTGCGCGCGACCTCTTCGGCGGCGCCCTGGTCGAGACCGGTGACGGGGTCGATGGCCACTTTAAAAATCTTTTCCGGGGTGTGCGCGGCCACTTCTTCGATGTCCATGCCGCCTTCGCTGGAGGCCATCAGCGTCACGCGCTGGGTGGCGCGGTCCACCACCATACCTACATACAATTCTTTTTTGATATCGGCGCCTTCTTCAATCAGCAGACGCTTGACCAGACGGCCTTCCGGGCCGGTCTGGTGGGTGATGAGGGTCATGCCGAGAATTTGCGAGGCGTATTCGCGCACTTGCTCAATCGATTTGGCGACCTTCACGCCGCCGCCCTTGCCGCGCCCGCCGGCGTGGATTTGCGCTTTCACCACCCAGACTTTGCCGCCCAGCGATTCGGCGGCTTTGACCGCTTCATCGACCGAGAAACAGGGCACGCCGCGCGGGGTGGCGACGCCGTATTTGCGCAAGATTTCCTTGCCTTGGTATTCATGGACGTTCATGAGCGGGGGTTCTCCGTGGGTGCTTGCGCGCTGGGCTGAGCCGTGATTCGAGCGCAGCTAAATTTTTAACAACTTTGCTATTTTACCTTGCTGCCTACAATGACCTGGCTCAGGCTTTATCGGCCTCGGCATCGCTTTTTGCTTGGGGTGCTTGGTACCACTGCGGATAAAACTTGGCGACCGCCGGCGCATCGACCGCGAGGGCGTGGCAGCGGTCCAACTGAAAGGGTCGCTGGCCATCGGACCGCGAAATCTGCCCGGCCATGGTCTGGAACGAGGTGGTGGCGAGCGTGTTCACCAGCTCGGTGAGGTGGGTGCAGCCATGGGTGCCGCCCAGCGCCTCGCGCACGCGGTTGGTGAAACCGGGGCGGATGGCGAGGCCGATCAGTTTTTTGTAATCCGGCGTGATGTCGCCGCAATAGCCGGGATAGGGATGCGCGTCCGAGGAGGCCTCGGCGTCGACGATGGTCAGGGTCTGGTCGACGGTGATGCGCAGCCACATGGAGTGCACCGGCTCGCCCGCCTTGCGGGTGCCGCTTTGCACGGTGAAATCGTAGTTCTTGCTGTCGTGCAAATGGCCTTCGATATCGAACAGGCCGTCCTCGCGCTTATAGCCGCGGGCGTGGATTTCACGGTGATGCAGGGGGGTGCGGGCTTTGGGTTCGGAGAGCGGCATGGCTGAAAGGGCACCTCAATGGTGCGGTGCAAAAATATCATTATAAGGTGCCGCCCAAAGGAAAAACGCGCCTTGCGGCGCGTTTTTCCTTGGCTTTCAGACTGCTTTCAACCGGGCATTAGCTAGCCCATGCGATAGACCTTGATGGCGCTGGCAAATTCGTCGCCGTTCTGGAAGCGGTCGTCGAAGTTCTTGGCGAGTGCCTGGTCCAGGAACTCCTTCACCCAGGGCGGCAGCGCGGGGTTGATTTCCAGGATGTTGGGATGCGGTTCGTTGGCGATGGCGAACATCAGCTGTGTCATCGACTCACCCTCGAACGGCAGGCGTCCACAGGCCAGCTGGTAGAAGCTCACGCCCAGCGAGAACAGATCCGAGCGGCCATCGATCTTCTTGCCGGCCAGTTGCTCGGGCGACATATAGGACGGCGTGCCCAGCACCATGCCGGTCTTGGTCTTGGAGGAGTCCGTCACGCGGGCTATACCGAAGTCGGCCACCTTGGGGACCTTGCCCTCGGCGTCGTACATGATGTTGGCGGGCTTGATGTCGCGGTGGAACACGCCCTGCTCGTGGGCGTGGTTCAGGGCGCTGGCCACCTTGATCATGATGTCGCACATTTCGTCGAAGGGCAGCAGGTTGGGTACCTTGGTGCGGTCCACGAGGTCCTTGCCCTTCAGGAACTCCATGGCGATGTAGGCGAGGTCGTGCTCGTCGCCCGCATCGAATATGCGCACGATGTTCGGATGGTCGAGCTTGCCCGCCGATTCCGCCTCGCGGAAGAAGCGGTCCTTGGCCTCCTGCAGCTCGTCGCCCTCGAACTCGGAGGAAAGCGCCATGGTCTTGATGGCAACCTCGCGGCCGATCTTGGGGTCCTTGCCCAGGTACACCACACCCATGGCGCCCTTGCCCAGTTCTTTCTCGATGGTGTAGCGGCCCAGCGTGGGTTTCTCGCCCTGCCCCGTCAGCATCATGGTGGCCTGCGCGCCACGCGCGGCAGCAGAACCGCCCAGGATGATGGTCTCGGACATGGCCTTGGCGCGGTTCATGCGCTCGGCCACATCGCGGAACTTGGGATCGTGCTGGTTGATGTACATGAAGGCCGATTCGGCCTTGTTGAACTGGCGGCGGCGTTCAAAATCCAGCGCCAGCGAGTAGATGTTCTCCAGCACCTGCTCGTCCACCGGGCACTTGCGGAACTTGTCGAAGGCCATGTCGAGCTGGCCCTGCTGCTGGAAGGCGAGGCCCAGCATGCGGTTCGATTCCGCGCCGGCCAGCTCGGATTGCTCCTTGCCGCGCTCGGTCATCAGGAAGCGCTTGGTGGTGAGCAGCGCGTGGCCGATCAACAGCAGTGCCGCCGGCAGCATCAGCTGTATCCAGATGCCGGGGCCCATCATCAGGCCGAAGTGGGCGGCCAGCAGGACCGCAAAAATCACCGCCGTAAAGCCGGCGGCGGGACCGGCTCTGAGCTTGGGCAGCATGGCGATCAGATATGCGCCGACCAGCAAGAAGGCCAGGAACGATACCCAGCGGCCCCAGCCGGGGGTGCGGAAGAACTGCTGCTGCAGAATCGACGACACCGAGTGCGCCAGGCGCTGCACCGGCGGCAGCGTGCCGATAGGCGTGACCTGCGCGTTGCCCAGGCCGGCGGCGGTGGGGCCGATCAGTACGATCTTGTCCTGATATTTTGCAACCGGGATTTTTCCGGTCATGACGTCAAAGAAAGAATCTACCGGGATGGCCGGCTTGTTATCGCCGATGTCTTTGTAGAAATACGGGAACATCAGGCCACGGTCGTCGGTGAGGATGCGCAGATTGCCCAGCGTCACGCTTTCGCCGGGGGTGACGCGGATATCCTTGGCGCCCAGGTTCAAACTCTTGGCCGCCAGCATCAGGGCCAGCGAGGGATATTGCTGGCCGAAATAATCGATCACCGTGGGATCGCGGCGCACGCCGCCGTCGGCGTCGATCACGGCGTCCAGATGGCCGATACCGGCCGCTACGCTGCCCAGTTCGTCGATGGGAAACTGTGCATCGATCTGGCCGTACAGGGCGTCACCGCCGGCGCCGGCCGGGCCGCTGATGGCGTTGCGGGTCACAAAGTCCGGCAGCGGCTTATCGGGCTTGCCGTTGGGCGGGTCGCCGCTAGCGTTGAACAGCGAGGGCACCAAAACGTTATTGGCCTTCTTGAAGCTGTCGGCCAGGATGCGGTCGGTGTTCAGGGTGACTTCGGCTTCGTTCAGCAGGGCGCCGATTTCGGCCAACTCGCCGCTGGGAGCGGCGATCACCACCGATTTCGCACCGGGCTTGCCGGGGACGCCGGGTGCCGCAGGAGCCGCGCCTTCAACGGGCTTGCCGCGATTGTAGATTTCCAGCATCTTGCTGATGTACTGGAGGCCGGGGTCCTGCTGCGGCTCGAAGAAGAAAATGGTATTGCCGATCACCTTGGTCTTGGCGCCGGCCAACTTGTCGATCATGCGCGCGTGGATATCGCGCGGCCACGGCCAGCGGCCGATATTGGCGAGCGATTGATCGTCGATGGCGATCACGGCCACTTTATCGCTGGGCGGTTTGGAGGTGGCGCTGACGCCCATGTCGTAGGCCTTGGTTTCCAGGCCCGCGAACATTTCAGTGGCACGGCTCAGCGTGAAAACAACAACGACGATGACCGACGCAAAAAACCAGTCGGTAGTCCAGAAGCCTGCTTTTTTCATTTATCCCCCCTGCCTGCTACGTTGATACCGGTGTTGACACCAGCATTAGCCAAAACGGACGGCTAAACGATTGTAGCAAGAAAGCATAACGGCGCTTGTACCGTAAACGGGTGATGGCGGCGGGCCGTAATTTGCCTGCAAAACCGGGGTGGTAGTACGAGTGGCGCTCATCACGCAGCGGCAACCGCGCTGACAAGCGCCGGCCGCCGTTTAGTGTTTGATTCTATTCGCTTATCTGCAGAAGCCAGGGCTAGCCCATGAAGCCCATATCGGTATTGCTGAAGCGGCCGATATTAGGGAACACGGTGGACATATCGCTTTGCGCCACCCCGAACCACTTGGCCAGTGTGGCGCCGTACTGCTCCACCGAGGTGGTGGGAATCCAGCGGCCGTTGACCGACACATCGTCCGGCCCGCCCAGAGTCTGGTTGGGAAAATGGCCGTACAGATCGCCGCCCTTCACCGCCCCGCCCATGATCATCTGGTGGTTGCCCCAGCCGTGATCGGAGCCGCCGCCCGATGCCGGCTGCAGGGTGCGGCCGAAATCGGACATGGTGAAGGTGGTGACGTTATTGGCGATGCCCAGTTGCACGGTGGCGTCGTAAAACGCTTTCATGGCCGGTCCCAGTTGCCCGTACAGGGTGTTGTGGGTAGCGAGCTCGTTGGTATGGGTATCGAAGCCGCCCAGGGACACGAAAAAAATCTGCCGCTTGAGGCCCACGCTGGTGCGCGCGCCGAGGATGCGCGCCACCTGGCGCAGTTGCAGGGCGAGGGAGTTGTTGGCGAACAATGCATCGGTGGCCGCCGTTGCCGAGATGACCGGGTTAAGAATATTGGAAGCGCCTATGGCCTGGGCGAGGATATCGTCGGCCTCGGTGACGAAGGCGTTGCCGCTGTCCAGGTTCATCAGGTTGTTCAGCGCAGCGAGCCGCGCGCGATCGTTGGCGGAGGTGCCGAAACCATTCAGGCCGAAGGTGCCAGAAGAAGGCAGCGCCACCAGGCGCGGCGAATCACCCACCGTGTACAGCGCGCCGCCGGCGATGCTGGCCACCATGGGCAGATTGTTGGCCCCGTTCAATTTGCCGGTGACATCGGCCATGCGTCCGCCCCAGCCGGTGCTGGAGGCGGTGGTGGACACCGAAGCCTGCCACTGGTTTTGCTGGTCGGCGTGCGAAAACAATTGCTGCGGCTTGGCGATCTGGATATTGCTGTAATCGGCCTTGGTGAGCGGCTGTACCAACGTTCCCGTATTGCATACGAAAGCCAGCTTGCCCGCGTCCCACACCGCTTTCATGGGGCTCATGGAGGGGTGCAGGCCGTAGTTGGCGCTGCCGGTTTTTGGGGTAATGCCGACCAGCTGGTTTTGCGCAATGGCGATGCCGTTGGCGAGGCCGCCGCGTGCGTTGAGGTAGGTGTTGTAGCTGGCAGTGTCGTTGGGGACGAGGAGGTTATTGGCGTCGTTGCCGCCGTAAAGAAAGATGCACACCAGCGCCTTGTAGTCTGGCGCCGCCTGCGCCAGCGCCGAGGCAAGGCCCAGACCATCCAGGGTGCCCATGGCAGAAACAGCGCCGGTAGCGGAGATGGATTGCAGGAAGCGGCGACGGGTGATGATATATGGGCCGTTCATGACTAGCGCTCCACTTGAAATTGGCTGGACGACAGAACCAGATACGCGGCAGTCTTGGCACGCTGCAGGGCGCTGGCCGCGGGTATGGCGGTAACGGCATCGACGATTTTTTGCTGCGCGGTGGCGGAGAGGCCGCCCGAGGCGAAGGTCCAGGACAGTTTGTCCACCAGCGCCGCCGGATTGGCCGACAGCGCCTGCCAGGGCGCCCAATCGACTGAGGTGCCGGTGGAACCCAGTACCGTGGCATCGGCCGCCACCACCGGCAGATTGTTATTGCCGGGGGTTAAGTAGGTATTGAGGAAATTGGCGCGGGCGAAGGACGTGGTGGAGTTGAGAATGCCGAACTCAGGGCCGGTCATGCCGTTGGAAATTTGTTCGTCGGGCGAGTAGTAGTTGAACACCGTGGGCGCGTAAAACAGGCGCTGACCCAGGTTGCTGAGGTTGTCTGGCTTGATCAGCACCACGCCGTCGCTGGCGGCGTTAAGGCCGCGCAACATGGCGGTGGTGAACAGCACCGGCTCCAGCAAATGTCCGTAACCTTCGCTGGCCTTGATGTCGCCGCGCGCTTCCCGGTCCAGCAGGATGGCGCGCACCACCGCCTTCAAATCGCCACGCACACCCGAACCGTTATCGTTGAACACGGCCGTGATGCGCGCCACGTAAGCCGGGCTGGGGTTGCCGGTGACCAGCTTCTGGATCAGTTGCTTGCCGATGAATGGCCCCGTGTTGGGATGATTGACGAGGTGGGTAATGGCGTCGTCCAGATCCTTGGCCGAGGTCTGGTTGGCCGGGATCACGTAACCATCGAATAGCGTCTTGCTGCCCGTGTCGTGGTTGGATTCCACCGCCGTCATGGTGAAGGCGTAGTTGACGCCGTTATTGCGCGTGGCGGCGCTGCCGTCGGGGTTCGCGTAAGTCCAGCCGGTGAACACGCGCGACAGTTCTTCCACATTGGTTTGCGTGTAGCTGGGGATGGGCGCGCCCTTGCTGTCCAGTTTTTGCGTGCCGTCGGCATTCAGCTGATAGAGTCCGATGGAAAACAGCTGCATGATTTCGCGCGCGTAGTTTTCGTTGGCGGCAACGCCGGTGGCCGGGTTGGCCTTGTTGGAATTGGCCATATTGAGATAGCGGCCCATCACCGGCGACAGGGTGACGGCTTTCAACAGGGTCTTGTAATTGCCGAAACCGTTATCCAGAAAAATCTGCTGGTAGCGCGACATGCCGTAAGCGTGGTTGATCACCACGCCAGAGGTCACCAGGATTTGCGACAGGGCAAAGGCCACCCGCTGGCGCAACTGATCCTGGCCATGCAGCGCGTTTTGCACAAAAGCCAATTGCACCGGAAACAGGGTGTAGTTGTCGCGCGCGCAGGAACTGGCGGGATCGGACGCGGGCAAGGTTGTGTCGTTAACACAGGTAGCGGGTTGATTTAGCGCCACAACGGGAAGATTGGGGTAGTACGAGAGCGTGGGCCCGCCGCTCAGTTGGTAATCCACCCAGCCCGTCACGCCGCGCGCGGCCACTTCAGCCATTGCGTTGTCGTTGGGGCCGAAGGTGGCCTGGCGCAGCAAGCGCGTCATATCGGCCTGGTCCGAGGTGCTGGTGCCGGGAACGCAGAGATTGGTGCCCTCGCCTATCCAACCCTTGTCGTTCGTATCCTGGTAGACGGGCAGGGTGACGGTATAGCGGTGATTGACGATGGTGTTCGAGAAGCTGCGATACACCGGCTGCGTGCCGACAGCGGTGCACACGCCCTTTACGGGAGAGAAGGCGTAGTAAGCGGTGCCCTGGTAGGCCCAGCCACTATAGGCCGCACCCTGTGCGGCGCGGCCGTCGATCTCGCTTTGCTGCACGCCGCTGCATTCGCTTGCGGAAACGGTATAGAAATGCGAGCCGTAGGTGGCCGAATAAAAATGACAAACGGGCAAGGCGCCGGCAGGCGCATCGGCTGCCGTGGGCCAGACCTTGAAGTTTTGCCCGGTGCGCACCCAGCCGGAGCCGGCGGAGTCGTACAGGGCGATTTCGGTGGGCGTTTGCGAGCGGAAGTAATATCCGCTGGCCGCGTTATAGAACTCTATGGAATCGACGGTTGCGGCACAGACGGTGCCTGCCGTGGTGACTGCGAGCGCCGCGATCAGGGCTGATCGCACACGAGACGATGGACTCATCCTGCTCCCCCTGTTAGGCGGCACTGTGATTTCCATGCGCCAACCCCGATTAGACTACATATCGACGGTCAACGTGGTGACAGGCTGACCGGAGGACAGGTTTTTGTAATCAGTGGTGAAAAGGTGCGGCCTGTCACCCGACGGCGACAGGCTTCAGTGAGATTTCACACAGTAGTGACGTTTGCCGGCGCAGCTTACTTGAAACTTACTTATTCACCGAAACTAGTCACCAAAGCGCGAGCCCGCCGCAACGCCGTAAGCGGCCGCGAACTCGGCGGGCGAAACCTTCTTGCCGTCTTCGTGCTTGAGTTTGCCGACTTCGATCTGGCCGCCCTGCGCGGTGATAAACATGGACTTGTCGGTGATTTCCGTCACTTCACCGGGCTTGCCCTTGACGGCGCCGAAGGTACGCACCAGATGTTTTTTGCTGCCGAAGAGCTGCACCTTTTTGCCCGCCAGCATGGTCCACGCGCCCGGCGCGGGATCGCAACCGCGAATCAGGTTGTGCACGTAATCGACATGGTTATGAAAATTGATTTTGGCTTCGGCCGCGCGGCACCAGCCTTCGTAGCTGGCCTGCGATTCATCCTGCACGGTTTCGGTGTGCTTACCGGCCACCACCAGGTCGGCCGCTTCCAGCATGGCGGCCACACCCATGGGGAACAGGCGGTCGAAATAGACCGTGCCCAGGGTATCGTTTTCGCTCACCGGGGTTTTCTTTTGCAGGATCACCTCGCCTTCGTCCAGGCCGTCGTTGGGGCGAAAGATGGTGAGGCCGGTTTCGGTTTCCCCATGGATGATGGGCCAGTTGATCGAGGACGGGCCGCGATACTTGGGCAGCAGCGAGGGGTGATATTGGATGGTGCCGTGTTTCGGAACCTTGACGAAATCCTGCGGCGCAAACTGCAACACAAAAGCCATGATGCCGATTTCCACATCCAGGTCTTTCATGGCTTGCAGGGCTTCGGGCGCTTTCAGGTTGGGCAATTGAAAAGTCTTGAGCCCTTTTTCTTGAGCGGCGACGCGCAGCGGGTCGGGCTTGCCGCCTTCTTTTTCAGGCGCACAGAACACGCCGGCCACTTCGTCGCCACGGGCGAGAAAGGCTTCCAATACCGATTTACCGAAGTCTTGCTGCCCAATGATCGCAATTTTCATTCTTATTTCCTCTGTAACGAGACTAGTGAGTCTGTGAGGAGTGAGGCGTGAGGGGTGAAGAGGTAACCAATTTGGCACACCTCCTCACTCCTCACCCCTCTCCCCTCACTGTGTTATTTCTTGGGCGGGGCGGAAAAAGCACCGGCGGTCTTCAGCGCAGCCACTTTGGCGTCGTCGTACCCGAGCACGTTTTTGAGCACGTCGTCCGTGTGCTCACCCAACAGCGGCGAGCGCTCGATCTTGGCGGGCGAGGCCGAGAGCTTGATGGGCATGCCGACGTTGAACCACTTGCCGCGCTTCGGGTGATCGAGTTCCACGTACATTTCGCGGCCACGGATGTGTTCGTCGGTGGCGAGGTCGGTGGTGCTCATGATGGGGCCGCAGGGCACATCCAGCGGATTCAGGATGGCCATGAACTCGCGCTTGGTGTAAGTAGCCGCGAACTTGGTGATCAGCGCCCACATCAGGTTCTGGTTTTTGCGCCGCTCGGCGATGGTGGCGAGGCGCGGGTCGCTGACCAGGTCGGGCACGCCGACGTCAGGGCCGATGCGCTTGGCCAGCGCTTCCCACACCGCTTCCTGCACCACCACGTAAATCCAGTCATTTGGGCCATGCGGCTTGCAGTGGATGGCATTCCCAAGCTGGCCGCCACCGGAATCGTTGCCGGCGCGCGGCACGTCACCCATGTTCTGGTAGGTCGGCACCGAGTATTCCGGCATATCGCCGCGCGTGAGCCGCTGGTGGTCGCGGAATTTGACGCGGCAGAGGTTCATGACGCCGTCCATCATGGCCACTTCCACGTACTGGCCTTCGCCAGTGCGGGTGGCCTGATGCAGTGCGGCCAACAGACCGATGGCCAGATGCAGGCCGGTACCCGAGTCACCGATCTGCGCGCCCGTCACAAACGGCGGGCCGTCGGGCACGCCGGTGGTGCTCATGGCGCCGCCCATGGCCTGCGCCACGTTTTCATAGGCCTTGAAATCGGCGTAGGGACCGGTGGAGCCGAAACCCTTGATGGAACCGACGACGATCTTGGGATTGATTTCGTGAATCTTTTCCCAGGTGAAGCCGAGGCGCTCCAGCACGCCGGGGCCGAAGTTCTCCATCATGATGTCGCATTTTTTGAGGAGATCGACGAACACGGCCTTACCCTCAGCCGACTTCATGTTCACGGTGATGGAGCGCTTGTTGCAGTTCAACATCGTGAAGTAGAGGCTGTCGGCACCCGGGATGTCGCGCAGTTGACCGCGCGTGGCGTCGCCCTGCGGGGGTTCGAACTTGATGACATCGGCGCCCATCCAGGCGAGTAATTGAGAACACGTCGGTCCGGCCTGGACGTGCGTCATATCGAGAATGCGTACGCCTTTGAGTGCTTCCATTCAGATCTCCGAGAGTTGCCGGCCGGGCAAGGTGTGACCCTGTCCGGCCCGCCAAGTTTCTAATTTATTTCTTTTTGGCGCTTTGCGGGTTGAGACTGGTGATACGACCGCTTTCCGTGCCAGCCGTTTCATCGATGATGGCATTGATGAGCGTGGGCTTTCTGGAGCGAATCGCCTCTTCCATGGCGGCACGCAATTCCTTGGGCGTAGCTGCTCGCACCCCCACGCCACCGAAAGCCGCCATCAACATATCGTAGCGCGCGTCCTTGACGAACACGGTGGGCGCCACATCCGCACCGCCGGTGGGATTGACATCGGTGCCGCGATAAACGCCGTTATTGTTCATCACCACCACGCACACCGGCAGGTTGTAGCGGCAGATGGTTTCGACTTCCATGCCGCTAAAACCGAAGGCGCTGTCGCCTTCGATGGCGATGACGTTCTTGCCGGTTTCCACCGCTGCCGCCACGGCAAAGCCCATGCCGATGCCCATGATGCCCCAGGTGCCCACGTCCAGGCGTTTGCGCGGCTGGTACATATCGACGATGCTGCGCGTGAAGTCCAGCGCGTTGGCGCCTTCGTTGACCAGCATGGCATCCGGGTTGGCCTTGACGATGTCGCGCACGACGTTCAGCGCGCTGTGGAAGTTCATCGGCGTCGGGTCTTTGGCCAGGGTCTCGGCCATCTTGGCGAGATTGGCATTTTTCTTGGCGGCGATGGCGTCCAGCCACTCTGCCGGGGGCTTGGCCCAGTTGGAACCAATGCCTGCTAGCAAAGCTGATACGCAGGAGCCGATGTCGCCCACCACGGGTGCATCGATACGCACATTGCTGTCGGCTTCTGTAGGCGAAATGTCGATTTGCACGAACTTCTGACCACCCCAATTCTTTGACGTCTTGCCACCCCAGGTCTTGCCCTTGCCGTGCGAAAGCAGCCAGTTGAGGCGCGCACCGATCAGTACCACCACGTCGGCGCCCGGCAGCACGAAGGAGCGCGCGGCGGCGGCGGATTGCTCGTGGGTATCGGGCAGCAGGCCCTTGGCCATGGACATAGGGAGATAGGGAATGCCGGTTTTTTCCACCAGCGCGCGGATGTCTGCATCGGCTTGTGCGTAAGCCGCACCCTTGCCCAGCAGGATCAGCGGACGCTTGGCGCCTTTCAGCAAATCCAGCGCGCGTTTGACGGCCTCGGGAGCGGGAATCTGGCGCGGCGCGGGATCGACCACTTCGATCAGCGAGGCCTTGCCGGCAACGGCATCCATGGTTTGCGCGAACAGCTTGGCCGGCAGGTCCAGGTACACGCCGCCGGGGCGGCCGGACACGGCGGAACGGATGGCGCGGGCGATGCCCACACCGATGTCCTCAGCCTCCAGTACGCGGAAGGCCGCCTTGCAAAGCGGCTTGGCGATGGCGAGCTGGTCCATTTCCTCGTAGTCGCCCTGCTGCAAATCGACAATCTCGCGCTCGCTGGAGCCCGAGATCAGGATCATGGGAAAGCAATTGACGGTGGCGTTGGAAAGCGCCGTGAGGCCGTTGAGAAAGCCGGGGGCCGATACGGTCAGGCACACACCCGGCTTTTGGGTGATAAAGCCGGCGATGGCGGCGGCGTTACCGGCATTCTGTTCGTGGCGGAAGGAAATCACCCGCATGCCCTCGGCCTGGGCCTTGCGGGTCAGGTCGGTGATGGGGATGCCGGGCAGGCCGTAAATGGTGTTGATGCCGTTCAGCTTCAGGGCATCGATAACCAGGTGAAATCCGTCGGTTTGCGGGGCTTCGCCGCTGGTTGCTTGACCGGCATTGGCCGACCCTGCGCCGGCGATGGCGGGGGCTTCATTTGTACCCATTTTTTTACTCCTTGCGCGAGACGCGATCGTCCGGATCGGGCGGGATTTTCTCGTTGGTGTGCAAGCATCATAAAAATGCCAAAATACCCACGCCTTGATTCCCGTCAATCCACTCTGAAAGCTTGTCCCAGGTCATGACGCTACTCACCAGCCATCCGCAACGCGACGCCATCCGCGCCCAGCTTGCCCGCAATATCGTACTCCGCACCCTGAAACCGCGCGCCTTCACCGAACTGGAAAAGCACCTCATCATCGCCGAGTACAAAAAAGGCGACCTGCTGCTGGGCCAGGGCGAGCACCATATGGAGCAGTATTTCATCCTGGAAGGCGTGTTGAAGCGGGTCGTGTCCAACCAGGAAGGCAAGGAGATGATCCTGCGCTTTTCCAAGGAAGACGATATGGACACCAGCTACGCCGCCTGGCGCCTGCGCACCCCGGCGCCCTACGCCATCCGCGCCGTAACCAAGGCGCGTGTTGCGAAGGTACCCATGGAAGTCTGGGTGGATTTCCTGGAACGGCACCCGACCATGAAGGCCGATTTTGAATACGAAGTGATGCACCTCATGTCCGAAGTGATGGCGCATACCATCACCCTGCACTTGCTGGATGCGCAAGGCCGCGTGCAACGCTTTTTACGCAAGCACCCCGATCTTTACGAGCGCGTGCCTATGAAGGAACTGGCTTCGCATCTCAATCTTTCGGCGGAGACGCTGTCGCGCTTGAAACAGAAGGGGAAGGTGCAGGCGATTTTGGCTCGGTAGTCAAACGGCGAGAAAAAAGCGTCCGACCCAATTTCCCCCTATGGTTACGATGTACCCAACGAGAGAGGAACTGGAAAATCGGATTCGTCGCCATTTGGGATGGCGCAATACTGGCGAGGTTGTGCTGATTTGGAACGGCTATTTGAACGCGTTACTCGAATGGGGGCTTATTGATGTCGACTGCCATGCACACCTTCAGAATTTGCTGCCAAAAGTTGGCGGTGTAGCGCTTTACGAGCAGATGCTAGATGAACCTGCCAATAAAGAAATTCAAGAGAAGATTGCGGTAATTGAAGCAAAGCAATAAAAGCAGTTAATGGGGCCAGCCACCACTTATCTCTCATGCGGTAGATAAAAATCAAAAGCGCCACCAACCCCGCAAAGCCTGCACCAGCAACACGCCCGCCATGGTCCACAGAATCCCGCGCAACAATTTTCGCCAGGCCGCCGCCGGAATCCTGGATTGAAAATAACCGCCGATCAGCACGCCGCATAAAGCCGCCACCACCGAGGGCAGCACAAACAGCACGATGCCGGCGTTATACGCCCCCACGCTGCCGAAGGTGGTGACCTGCGCCACCCGTCCGCCTAGGAAGCAGAGGTTCAGAATCTGCGTCATCGCCAGCGGCGCCAGGTTGAGCGCGCTGAAGTAAATGATGAGCGGCGGCAGCGCCACATTGACCGCTCCCGAAAGTATGCCGCCCAGCAGGCCGAACGCCAGCCCGGCCGCCTGTGGATGGCGGTTGATGATGGACCAGTCCAGGAGCTTTACATCATCCTGCTTGAGATAGACCACGATGATGGCCGCCAGCAGCAGGCGCAGCGGCTCGGCGGGGGCGATCAGGATGAGGCGCGTGCCGAGGAAGGTGCCGATCACCACGTACACGGCCACCGGCCAGTATTTGCTGAGACTGGCGCGCCAGTTGCCGCCCTTGATGATGCTGATGAGGTTGACGAGGATATTGGGCAGGAGCGTCAGCAGCACAGCGCTGCGCACGTCCGTAAACATGGCCACTACGGGTGTTGAGATCAGCGGAAAGCCGAAACCGCTGACGCCGTGGGCAATGCCGGCGAATAGCGAGACCAGCACCAGTTCCCAGATCAGGGGCGAGGCAAACGATGGTTCCAAGTCCGTAGCCTATGGCGATCAATGCGGTGAAACTACCGTGCAGAAAAAATGCCGGGACGATGTCTGTCCCGGCATTCTTTCAGTCAGATACTTATGCTTCTCCGGCTATGCTTCTCCGGCAATACGCCTGCGAATAATCGGCCTGAGCACGAACAGCGCCAGCACCGCCGCCGTAAGATCGAAGATTGCCGCAACGTAATACGGCACCGAGAACGATCCGGCGTACGTTGCCGCGACGGCAGCCGCACCCCAGCCGGCCATGATCGAGGCCATGCCTTTGGCGGTGTACAGGATGCCGTAATTGGCAGAAGCATTTTTCGGCCCGAACACATCGCCCGTGATCGCCGAGAACAGGGCGTAGATCTCACCCCAGGCCAGGAACACGAAGGGCATCAGGATCACGAAGGCCAGCGGGCTGCCGACGATTTGCGTCATCAGGAAGATGAGCACGCCTTCCAGCGTGAACGCAAACGCCATCGTGTACTCGCGGCCGAAGCGATCTGAAACCGCGCCCCACATGACCCGGGCGAAGGCATTGGCAACGCCCGCCAGTGTCGCCGTCATCGCCACGATGCCGATGCCGAAGTACTTGGTATCGGCCACATTGAGCGACTTGGCGATTTCCGACATATTGCCGGTGGTCATGAGGCCGCCGGTGCCGACCATGAGGAACATGGCGTACATGATGTAAAACTCTTTTTGCGACATCATCTGGCCGGGCGTGAAGTCCTTGCGCGTTTGCACCACCGCCTTCGGTTGCACCCAGTCTTTGGGCAGCCAGCCCTTGGGGGGATGGTGCAGGATCAGCGCCATGGCGATCGCCACCAGGCCTTGGCCGATGCCCCAATAGGTCATGGTGTCCGCCCAGCCCACGGCTTCGATAGTCTTGCTGACGGGGATAAGCGTCAACGCCGAGCCGCCGCCGAAGCCGGCTGCGGTGAGGCCTGCTGCCAGGCCGCGTTTATCCGGGAACCATTTGACGGCATTGGCGACGGTCGCGATATAGATGATGCCGCAACCGGTACCGGCCAGCAGGCCGTAGAAGATGTACAGCGCGGTGAGCGAGGTGCCGAACATGCCGGCCAACACCCAGCCGAGCAGAACCAGGACCGCGCCGATCAGCATCAGCTTGCGTATGCCGAACTTGTCGATGAAGTAACCCGCCACCGGCACCGGCCAGGTCTCAAACAGGATGAACAGCGTATAAATGAGCGCAATGCCCTTATAGCTATCCGCCCCGAACGTCAGCTTGAGGCCGGGCGTAAACAGGGTGAAGGCGTACTGAAAGTTCGAAATAACCACCATGGCAATAACGCCGGCGGCCAGTTGCATCCACCGGTTGCCCGCGATCGGGCCCAGCGTCTGCCTTGCAAGATCTTGAGATGCACTTTCGTTGGACATTTTGTCTCCTCCGTCAAGTAATCACGCTGGCGGCTCCCTTACAACACCGGTTGCCCGCCAAGTTTGAGAGCGATTCTGTGCGCTCTTCATGCTCGTTGCTACTGCATCGGTCTTTCTGCATCGGTCTTACATCACTGCCGCCGCATTATTTCGGTGCAAGCACGCGGCAACTCGCGGATATTTCGTCATTCGCCCGCGCTGCGCCATGACGTGGGTCAGTTTCGCTTACCCATGGCGGCTTGTCCATGTTCGCGAATCCCGGCGCATCCGAATACGGTTTTCGCCTAGCCGGCACTGTCCTTTGCACCAACTTTGGCACCATCTTTCGCGCCATCACCTTGCCGGCCCGCCATCCTCCGGCCGATTGTCACCACCAATAGCGCGCCCAGCGCGGCGGCGACATAGCTCGACCAGCCGGGAAACTGCCCGGTAAAGGACCTCGCGACCTTATCTTCCCAGGCGGTCTCCCCGGCCACCCAGCCGATCAGGGCCGCGCCTATGGTGATGATGACGGGGTAACGCTCCATCAGGCCGATCAGCAGCGAGCTTGCGAAAATGATGAGGGGGATGCTGATACCGAGGCCGATCATCACCAGCAGAATCTGATTGTTGGCCGCCAGCGCCACCGCGATGACGTTATCGATGCTCATCACCAGATCGGCCACCAGGATGACGCGGATCGCTGCCAGGAGGCCGTTGCCGAGCTTTTTCGCGCCGTCCTGTTCGTCCTCTTCCCCGGTGAGCAGTTGCACACCGATCCAGAACAGCAGGGCCGCGCCGACCAGTTTTAGCCAGGGGAGTTCCAGGAGTTCCACGGCGAACAGGGTGAGCAGCACCCGCATGGCGATGGCCGCGGCGCTTCCCCAGAAGATGGCCTGCTTGCGCTGGCTCTCCGGCAAAGAGCGTGCCGCCAGTGCGATGACCACCGCGTTGTCGCCCGAAAGCACGATGTTCACGCCGATCACTTTCGCCAACGCGATCCAGAATACGGGATCCAGAAAATCCATTTACCTCGCTCTTGATGTACTTGCCCTGCCGGGAAGATAAAATGATACCGCTACCCAACTTTGCACGTTGCGCATTATCGACCCGTACAATAACCGAGCATGCCCACCATTCCGGATTTTCGCAAGGCTGAACTTGTTCCAGCCATCAACCCTAACGTTGCACCGCAGTTGCCGGGTGTAGTAAGGGGCCGATCCGGCGCGCGCTTTTTTTACGTGGCGCTCCTGGTGCTTTCATTGATGCCAGGCAAGATTTGTTTTGCGGCATCCGCCTCTTCCACCACGGCTGATGCGACGAACGCTGAGCGCATCTTTTTGCAGGCCTTCGACGCCTGGGGCAAGGCCCGCCTGCCCGAATTGCAGGCCGCCGAAAACAAGCTGCGCGCAAACCACGGCGATTTTCCGCTGAACGGTTACGTGACCGCCTGGCGCATGCAGCTCGGCATGGCCAAGACCGACGACTACGCCGTTGCCGAACAGGCGCAGATCGAAAAATTCCTGGAAGCCAATAGCGGCACACCCTACGCCGATATGCTCACCAAGGAATGGCTGCGCGCCCTGGGCCGCCGCGATGCCACGGCGATTTTTGAAGCCAGGGCGCCCAAGCTCAATATAGACGACGCGGAAATCGCCTGCCACGCCTGGCGTTTCCGTTTGCAGCGCGGTGACGCCGAAGCCGTTGGCGAGGCGCGCACTTTCTGGAAAGCGGCGCGCGCCACCCCGGCCCCCTGCTACGACCTTTACACCACGCTGGCGGCGGACGGCAAGATTGCCAATGATGAAACCTGGGTGCGGGTAAGGAAGCTCCTGGATGCCAACCTGGTTGCCGATGCACGCCGCAGCGCGGCATTGATCAGCAACGTGCCGGCCTGGTTCGAGCCGCAATCGGCGCGCGTGATCATCGATTCCTTCGGCTATTTGCAGCGCGAAAAACTGGACGCGAAATCGCACGCCTCCACTGAACTGTTCCTGTACGCCCTGGTGCGCGCCGCGCGCAGCGACGCCGAACGCGCGGCTGATCTTCTGATAAAACGCGGCAGCACCCTTAGCGCCGACGACGGCGCCTACGCCTGGGCGCAGGTCGGCCTGGCCGCCGCCATGCAGCAGCGCCCCGAGGCGCTGGAATGGTTTGCGCGCGCCAAAAAGGCATCGGCCGATGCAGTACTCAACGAAACCCAGGCCGGCTGGAAAATCCGCGCCGCGCTACGCGCCGCCGAATGGGGCACCGTACAGGAAACCATAGAGGCGCTGCCCGCCGCCGAGAAGCGCGAGGCGAACTGGCGCTACTGGCTCGCCCGCGCCTACGCGGCCAACGGCAGGGCGGCGGCGGCCCTGCCGCTGCGCGAAGCGTTGGCCAAGGAAGGCCATTTCTACGGGGTACTGGCCGCCGAGGAGTTATCGGTGGAACCGAAAATCAACTGGCAGGCCAGCAAACCCGCCCCCGCCGATATCGACTTCGTGCGCAACCTCCCCAGCGCGCGGCGGGCGCTGGTGTTATGCCGTCTGGAACTGAGGCCGGATTGCGTGCGCGAATGGAACCTGGCCATGGCCAATCTTAGCGATGCGCAGTTGTTGGCCGCGGCGGCAATAGCGCAGGAAGCGGAACTTCCCGACCGCGCCATCAGCGCGGCGGAGCGCACGGTAACGGTGCACGACTTCAATCTGCGCTACCCAACTCCCTACCGCGAGCAAATGGGCATCTATGCCCGCTCCCGGCAAATCAACGAGGCCTGGCTGTACGGCCTGATCCGGCAGGAAAGCCGCTTCATGACCGGGGCGCACTCGAACGTCGGCGCGCTGGGCCTGATGCAACTGATGCCGGCCACCGCGCGCTGGGCGGCCAAGCAGACGGGCGTGCACAACTACTCCCTCGCCAGGGCCAGCGAAGTCGATCTCAATCTGGAGCTGGGATCGTTTTATTTGCGCCACGTGCTGGATGATCTGAAGCACCCGGTGCTGGCCACCGCCGCCTACAATGCCGGCCCCGGCCGTGCGCGCCGCTGGCAGGCAGACCAGGCTCTGGAGGGCGCGGTGTACGCGGAATCCATCCCGTTTAACGAAACGCGCGACTACGTGAAGAAGGTGATGGTCAACGCCTGGTACTACTCGCAGCGCGTGGGCACCGACGGCACCAAACCCGCCGCAGCCCATCCCATCACGCTTAAATCCCTGCTGAGCACCATACCCGCACGCAATAGCGGCGAGCTACTCGCGCAGACGCCGCTGGCCGGCATACGCTGATTTTTTTACGACAGGTTTCTCATGCTCACACTGGTAATAGGCAACAAGAATTATTCGTCCTGGTCCATGCGCCCCTGGGTGCTGCTGCGCCAGTTCGGCATTCCCTTTGAACAGGTCATGCTCAAATTCCATAGCGCGGAATGGGCCGCGCGCATCGATGAGCTTTCCCCCACCAAGCTGGTGCCGGTGCTATGGAAGGGTGCGCCTGGCGGAGAGGGTGCTATCGCGGTGTGGGATTCGCTGGCCATTATCGAAACCGTGGCCGACTGGTTCCCGGAAAAAGACATCTGGCCGCGCGACCCCGCGGCGCGCGCGCTGGCGCGCTCCATGGTCGCGGAGATGCATTCCGGCTTCCGCGCACTGCGCAACTGCATGCCCATGAACATCCGCGCCCGCCACGTCGGCAAGGGTATGGATAGGGAGGTGGCGAAGGACATCGCGCGCATTGAAGAACTGTGGGCCGAGGCCCGCCGCCGCTTTGGTAAAAACGGGGATTTCCTGTTCGGCGAGTTTTGCGCCGCCGACGCCATGTTCGCGCCGGTGGTGATGCGTTTCAACACCTATCAGCCCGAGCTAACGGACGATACCAAGGCTTACTGCGCCGCCGTAACGGATTTGGTTGCGGTGGTGGAGTGGATGCGCGAGGCGCTGCGCGAAAAAGAATTTGTCGCCGAGGACGAACCGTATTGCCCGGCGCCCGGTCCGCAATGAAGGGCCGCCCTTGAAAATCTACGAGGTCGGTGGCGCGGTGCGCGACCGCCTGCTCGGCCTGCCGATACGGGACCGGGACTACGTGGTGGTGGGCGCCACACCGCAGGAGATGATGGACCTGGGCTACAAGCCGGTGGGCAACGACTTTCCGGTGTTCCTGCACCCCGAGACCCACGAGGAATACGCGCTGGCCCGCACCGAACGCAAAAGCGGCCACGGCTACCAGGGCTTTACCTTTTACACCGACCCCGGCGTGACGCTGGAGCAGGATTTGCGCCGGCGTGATCTCACCATCAACGCGATTGCCAGCACCCCGGATGGCCTTGAGCTGACCGACCCTTTCCATGGACAGGCCGATCTGGAGGCTCGCCTGCTGCGGCACGTGAGCGAGTCCTTCCTGGAAGACCCGGTGCGTATCCTGCGGGTGGCGCGCTTCGCGGCCCGCTATGCGGCGCTGGGTTTTCGCGTGGCCGATGAAACCATGGCGCTTATGCGGACCATGGTGGCCGACGGCGAAGCCAACCACCTGGTGGCTGAGCGCGTCTGGCAGGAGTTGGCGAAGGGATTAATGGAGCAAGCGCCGCTGGTAATGTTTAGCACCTTGGCGCAATGCGGGGCGCTGGCCAGCCTGCTGCCGGAAGTCGTGGCGGCGGCCCAGGCGGATTCGCCGGCCGGGCTGGCGCTCACGCGGGCAGCGACGACCGGGCAGGCGCTGCCGGTGCGCTTTGGCGCCCTCACCCACACGCTATCGCAAGCCGAGCTGGCGGCGCTATGCGAGCGCTTGCGCGTGCCCGCCGATTGCCGCGATCTGGCGCGGCTGGCCATCGCTCATCATGCGGCGATAGGCTCCGCAGCCACTCTCCCCGCAAAAGCCCTGCTGGACATTCTGCAAGCCAGCGACGCCCGCCGCCGGCCGGAACGCTTTCAGGATTTGCTGACCTTGTGCGAGATCATTCACGGCGGCGGCCCGGCGGGCGCATCCTATGCACCACGACGCTTGTTCACCGGCTGCATCGAGGCCTTGCAGGCGGTAAACGAACAAGCCATTTCGCAACGACCCGATTTTCAACCCGATATGATCGCGGCGGCACGGCTCGCGGCCATCGAACAATTTCTGGAAAGGGAACGAACATGACCCACGCGATACGCATCCACGAACACGGCGACCCCGAAGTCATGAAGTGGGACGAGGTTGAAATCGGCGCGCCCGGCGACAATGAAGTGCGCCTGCGCCATACCGCCATCGGCCTGAATTACATCGACACCTATCACCGCTCGGGGGCGTACAAGATTCCGCTGCCCAGCGTGATCGGCAGCGAAGGCTGCGGCGTGGTGGAAGCGGTGGGAGCAAAAGTTACCGACGTGAAGATGGGCGACCGCGTGGCCTACGGTAATGCGCCCATAGGCTCCTACGCCGAGGCGCGCCTGATCCCGGCCGACCGGCTGGTGAAAGTGCCCGAGGGAGTGAGCGACCAGCAGGCGGCTTCGATGATGCTGAAGGGCATGACGGCGCACTATCTCCTGCACCATACCTACAAGGTGCAAGCCGGCGACACCATCCTGTTTCATGCCGCCGCCGGCGGGGTCGGCCTGATCCTGGGCCAGTGGGCCAAGCATCTGGGCGCCACCACCATCGGCACCGTGAGCAGCGAGGCCAAGGGCGAACTTGCCAAAGCGCACGGCTTTGACCACATCATCAATTACGCCAAGGAAGATTTCGTCGCGCGCGTGGGCGAAATTACCGGTGGCAAAAAATGCGCGGTGGTGTACGACGGCGTAGGCAAGGACACCTTCATGAAATCGCTGGACTGCATACGCCCGCGCGGCATGATGGCGCTGTTCGGCGCCTCCTCCGGCAAACCGGACCCTTTGGACCTGGGCATTCTGGCCGCCAAGGGATCGTTGTTCGTGACCCGGCCTACGCTGGCCACCCACGTTGCCACGCGCGTGGACTTGCTGGCGGCCGGCAAGGCGCTATTCGACGTAGTGGCGGGCGGCATTGTCGATATCAAGGTCAACCAGACCTTTGCGCTTAAGGACGCCGTGCAGGCGCACCGCGACCTGGAAGCGCGCAAGACCACGGGTTCTACCGTCCTGATACCATAGACCTGCTGCAGGGAACGCAGCGCCGCTCGTTTGCCCTAAAGAGGCGGCACATAACAATCCACAAGGAGAGACGCATGAAACGACTACTCAAGGCGGCAGCGCTGGCGGCGGTGCTGGCTACTGCACTATTGTCGGCAAGCCAGGCCTTCGCCCAATACCCCAACCGACCCATACGCCTGATCGTGCCCTTTGCGCCCGGTGGCACCACCGACATCGTTGCGCGCATCGTCGCCGAACAACTCGGCAAGGAACTGGGTCAGCCGGTGCTGGTTGAAAACCGCGCCGGCGGCGGTGGCTCGGTAGGCGCGGATTATGTGGCGAAGGCGGCGCCGGACGGCTACACGCTGGGTGTGGCGACGGTCTCGACCATGGCGGTGAACCCGGCGGCCAACGCGAAAATCCCCTACAACAATTTCACCGATTTCATTCCGGTGACCAAGTTTGTGGGCGTGCCCAATATCCTGGCGGTGAACCCTGCGGTGCCGGCCAAGGATTACAAGGAGTTCATCGATCTCCTCAAGAAGAACCCCGGCAAATACTCTTTCGCCACCTCGGGCACGGCGGGCATCGGCCATATGATGGGTGAACTGTTCCTCTCCGCCACCGGTACCGAAATGGTCCACATTCCCTACAAGGGCGCCGGCCCGGCGGTGGCCGACGTGGTGGGCAACCAGGTTCCGGTGATATTCGATAACCTGCCCTCCTCCAAGCCGCAGATCGACGCCGGCAATTTGCGGCTGCTGGCCGTGGCAGCGCCCAAGCGCCTGCCGGCCTACCCCAATGTGCCGACCTTCGCCGAACTGAAAATCCCGGAGGTGAACGACCCCGCCTGGTACGGCATGGTGGCGCCCGCCAAGACGCCCAAGGAAATCATCGACAAGCTCTACGCGGCTGCCGTGAAGGCGGTTAACTCCCCCGCCATCCACGATAAGCTGCTGCAGCAGGGTGCCGACCCGGTAGGCAACAGCCCCGCCGACTTCGCCAAGGACATCAAGGCCGAGTACGACAAGATGAAGGCGGTCGTCGTCAAAAAGAACATCAAGCTCGACTAGTATCCGGCAGGGGACACAAACAAAAAGCCCCACTGTGTGGGGCTTTTTTCTTTGGGCGTTCGCGGCCGGAGCCCCTGCGCTTAATAGTTGATACGCAAACGCCTATGCACCGGCAGGCGCAGTCGCCCGCGTAAAGTCGATAATCCAGTTCGTTTCCCATTCCTTGCCGCCGTCCACGGAAAACGCCTGCTCCCATCGGCAGGCGGTACCCGTGCCTTTGAGGTACAGGTGCCGGACCTTGATCGCCCGCCCGCCTTCCTCATCGTCGCCATAGAATTCGCCACGGCCTTCGCGGAAGCTTCCGGAAAGAGGCGGTTGCATGGCGCCGCTATCGCGGCTTAAGCCGTAGGTGACCCAAAGTTTTTTCTCGGCGTCGAACAGTCTGAGCATTCCGCCTACATACACGCCGCCGGGAAGCTGAAATTCATCTTCGTCCATATTCCCGGCACCCTGCAGAATCTGAAAAACGCGGGTCTTTCCGGTGACGGATTCCCAGGTCTTGCCACCGTTGAGACGATTCTTGAGGCGCTTTGCCGAAACGGTCCAGCGGCCCAGAAAGAAGTCAAAATCCCTGCGGGCGTCGCGGCTTGCGGGCGGGCCATCCTTCGCCGCCGGCGCGCCTGGTGTTGCTTCTGCCATATTCATTCCTGTTATCGGGGCCGCGGCGGCGAGGGCCACGGATTGCTGAAGAAAAAGCCTGCGGTGTGTACTCATCCCTTGTTTGTAGGGGCAGTGCCGCCCGTATTCAAGGCCCATTCACCGTCTACACTTTCGGGCCCATTATTCAAGGCCGATCCACTATCCGCACCTCCGCGCCCTCCATGGCGTAACGCGCATAGCGAAAATCGCGGATGGCGGCCACTTTGCCTTCCACCCACTCGATCAGCACGAAATACATGGGTGTACCCAGCGCATCGTCCGGATCGAACGCCAGCAACGCGGGGCGCCCGTCCACCATGCCGACGCTCATCCGCCAGCCGCCCAGCAGGCTGTAGTTACTAAAGTAGTTCGAGACCGGCACTTTCCCGTTCGCTTGCAGGCGATTGACCAGGTTAAGCCTCACTTCGTCGGCGAGCATGGCGCGAACCGTGTCAAATTCCTGCGCGTTGAAATGCTCCGCGTAGGCCTCAAGCAGACTGCGCTCGTGCCCTTGCAGTTCCGGCTGGGGGGCGCCGTCCGGCTCCTGCGCGAACTCCTTGAGCCGCGAGCGGCCTCTCTGCAGCGCTGATTTCACCGCGGGCATACTGCTTTCCGTAATGTTTACGATCTCGGCCAGCGAATAGCCCAGCACGTCTTTGAAAATCACGGTGCTGCGCTGAAGCGCCGGCAGACGCATAAAGGTCCGCAAGCTCGCCAGGGCGGCGGTGCCGGTATCTTCCGTTCCCGATGGGTCGACAATCATGTCCACGTCCTCCGACGAATGCCTGGAATCCTGACGGTTCCGCCGTCGTAAAAAATCAATCGCCGCATTGTGGGTAACCCTCAGCAGCCAGCGCTCGAGCGTCGAGAAGTTGTCTATCGAGGGAGGTGACTCCAGCACCTTGAGCATGGTGTCTTGCACCACATCGTCTCCATCGATGGTGGACCCCGTCATACGCGCGGCGTAGCGATGCAGCCTGGGCCGCAGCTCGACCAGCGTTTTCGACAGCAGCTGATGCCTGCCATCGGTAGGGGCGAATGTATCGGTCATAGGTGTCATTCATTGATCCCGTGCGGGTTCCATTTTGCCTTCAATTGCGCAAGCAAACGACGTAGGGGCTGTCTTGGGTGGCGACCACGGGTTTTCCATTACTTCCTCTGTTTGTATTTCTGCTTCCTTTACACCTGAACGTTTCGGCAGCCCAAAAGGAATCGCCGGCGCCAAATATTTTTTTCGGCAATGCCGGAAAAAGAACCGATTCCTTTCGCCCCCACCCATCGTTTAGGCATGTGAAGGGTCGCGCCACGTCGATCCCTGCCCATTCTTGTCCATTCAACCGGGCTCGCCTTCTGCGAGGCAAGCCAACGCTTCATCACTTATCGAGGAGCTTTCATGAAACTCTATTACGCCTACCAGAGCTGCGCACTGGCCGCGCACATCGTGGCCTGCGAAGCCGGCATCGCTATCGACCCGGTCAAGGTCGACATCGACGGGCAGACCAAGACCACGGCCGATGGCGTCGATTTTCATACCATTAACCCAAAGGGCTGGGTTCCCACCATCGTCCTCGACGATGGTGAAACGCTGACGGAGAGTGCGGCCATCCTGCAATATCTCGCCGACCTGAAGCCCGAGGCCAAATTGGCCCCGGCGCAAGGCAGCTTTGCCCGGGTGAGACTGCAGGAGACGCTTAACCACCTCGGCACCGACATTCACCGCGGCTTCAGCCCCCTCTTCGTCCGCGCGACGCCACCGGCCACACGGGAGGAGCGGACGGCGAGCCTGCGCCGACATTACGCGGTGCTCGACAAACAGCTGGCTGGCCGGAAATACCTGCTGGGCGATGACTACAGCGTTGCCGATGCCTACCTCTTCGCCATGACCCGCTGGGCCGAGCTTATCAAGCTGGACCTGTCGGAATTCACCCACGTTCAATCGCACCTGAAATCCATCGCCGCAAGGCCGGCGGTGAAGGCGGCGATGGACGCGCAAGGTCTGGCGACCGCTTGATACCTCAACCTGACTATATGGCGGCGACAATATGATTTCCGAAACTCAACGTGAAGCAGCCGGCCAGGAGGCCGGCGTCAGCGACCTTTCCGGCAAGACCGCAATCATCGTCGGCGCGAGCAGGGGCCTGGGCCGCGCGATCGCGCAGGCTTTTGCCAAGTCCGGTGCTAGCGTCGTAGCGGTATCCCGCAGCGGCGCGGTATTCCCCAAGCAGGCCGGAATTGCCGGCACCATCTCGCAGGCGCTCGCGGACGCCGGCGCCGCCACGGTGCCGGCCTGGCTGCTGGACCTGCACGATCCGGACATTGTGGTTCTGGTGGCCGGCGCCGTCCCGCATATGCGTCCGCTGCAGGAGCAGACCTGGGAGACTTTCTCGGTCAACTGGGACGCCGATGTACGGATCGCGTTTCACTGGCTGCGCGAAGCCCTGCTGAAGCCGCTCAAGCCCGGCAGCAAGGTGATCGTGATCAGCAGCGGCGCGGCCCTGGCGGGGTCCCTGCTCAGCGGCGGCTACGCCGGGGCGAAGGCCACCCAGCGCTTCATCACGGCTTACGCGCAAGAGGAGGCGAGGCGCGCCGGATTGGATATCAGCTTCTCGGCGGTATTGCCTCGCTTTTCGCCCCAGACCGGCGTCGGCCAACCTGCCGTGCGGGCCTATGCCGCGCGCGCCGGCAAGACGGTCGAGGACTATCTGGCGTCGTTTCAGCACAACTCCGGGCCGCTGGTCTCGCCCGAAGGCACGGGTGTGGCGCTGGTGAATCTCGCGGCCACGCCAGCGCCGGAAATAGCACCTTCCTATCTGCTGACCGGGACCGGGCTGCAAAGACTCCCCTGATCGCGCCAGCGCGGGCGGACGCCATCACCACTAAGCGAGACAAGACTACTTTTTACGAGGCTGGAAATGACTTCAACAAACTCTACTTTTTTTCGCCCTTATGCGCAGTGGGTCATTGCCCACCGCCTGGCGGTGATCCTGGTGATCCTGGGCATCACTGCCTTCTTCATCACCCGCATGGGCGCGCTGCAGATGGATTCCAACCCGGACCTCTGGGCGCCGCAGAAACACGCCTATGTAGCGACCACCAACCAGCTCGACAAGATTTTCGGCGGCCGAAACTACACGATGATCGGCATCGTTCCCAAACAGGGAGACATCTACCAACCGGAGATTCTGGCGAAGATCAAGCGCATCCAGCAGCAGGTGGAGCTATTGCCGCATGCCGTCCGGCACAACGTGCTGAGTCTTGCCGCACAAAAAGTGAAAGCGATCCGGGGCGGCGCCGAGGGAATGGAGGTGCGGCCGATGATGGAGACGGTGCCGCAGACACCCGCTGAAATCGAGAAATTCAAGGCAGCCGTCGCCTCCATGCCGTTTTACGCCAATGCGCTGATATCGCCGGACGGGAAGGCCGCGGCGATCATCGCCGATTTCAAGCAGGATGAAAAAACGCCGAATTTCCTCACGCTCAACGTGGATTTGCACAAGGTGATCGACAGCGAGCGCGATCCCTCGGTGGATATCTATCTGGGCGGCCTGCCCCTGGTCGGCGAGGCGGCGGACCAGCATTTCATGAAAATGCCCATGTTTTTCGGCGCTGCCCTGTTGATCATCATGGTCATCCAGCTATGGTCGTTCCGCAGCCTGCAGGGCATGCTGCTGCCGATGCTGACCGGCATCCTCAGCGTCATCTGGAGCCTGGGGCTGATGGGGCTGGTGCACGTGCATCTGGACCCGTTGAACACGACGACGCCGATTCTCGTAATGGCAGTCGCCGCCGGACACGCGATTCAAATCCTCAAACGCTACTATGAGGAGTACCACCGGCTTCAGTCCGAGGGCCTGGACCCGCGCAGCGCGAACAATGGCGCCGTGGTGGAGTCCATCGTCCGCGTCGGTCCGGTGATGGTCACTGCCGGATTGATCGCCGCCATTACCTTCTTTTCCCTGGCCGGCACCGGCATCCCCATGGTGCAGCACTTTGGCGTCTTCGCGGGCGGCGGCGTGCTCGCTGCCATGATGATCGAAATGACCGTGATTCCCGCGGTGCGCTCCGCTCTGCGCCCGCCCAAGCGGGTGGAAGCGGAACGCGAGCGTAAAGAGGGTGTGCTGGACAGGTTTCTGCTCGGCCTGGCCGGCGTTTTGGTCGGAGGCCGTGCGCCCTGGATCGTCGGCGGCGGGCTGGCGCTGATCGCGCTGGTCGGAAGCGGCCTGGCATTTCTGCGTATCGACAACAACTTCAAGCTGTATCACAAGCCGGACAGCCAGGTGCGCGTCGATGACCGGGAGCTGAACCAGAGGTTCGGCGGTACCAGTTCCATACAGTTCTTGATCACCGCTCCCTCGCCGGACGGCATCAAGGACCCGAAGGTGCTGGAAGGTATGTCGAAGCTGCAGGCCTTCCTGGAGACGCAAAAGGATGTGGGCAAGACGCAATCGCTGGCGGACCTGATCAAACGCATGAATCAGGCCATGCACGAGGACAAAGCCGATTTCTACAAGATCCCGGATAGCCAGAATCTGGTCGCGCAATATCTTTTCCTCTATTCGAGCTCGGGAGATCCGCAGGACTTCGACAGCTACGTCGACAACGACTACCAGCGCGCGGCCGTCTGGGCCTACCTGAAGAACGACAGCACCACCAATGCAGACATCATCGCCAATAATGCCCGGGCTGTCATCGCAAGCAGCTTTCCGCCGGGCGTCACCGTGGAGATGGGCGGCAGCCTGCCGCAGCTGATTGCGCTAAACGACGTAATCGTGCAGGACAAGGTGCGCAATATGGCGCAAATGGCCTTTGTCGTGTTTATCCTTGGTGCTATCGTTTTCCGGTCGTTGGCCGGTGGGCTGTTTGTGGTCACACCGCTGTTCGCCGTCATCGTTGCCAACTTCGGCCTGATGGGCTGGCTGCATACCCCGCTGGACGTCAGCGCGATGACCACCGCGGCGATGGCCATCGGCATCGGCGCCGATTATGAAATCTACCTGCTATTCCGCTTCCGGGAGGAACTGGCGCGCACCGGCAGTGTTTTACTGGCCACGCAAAACTCGCTGCTGACCTCCGGCAAGGCCATCTTGTTCGTAGCGCTTTCCATCATCGCCGGTTACGCGGTGCTGCAGGTGTCGGGCTTCGCTTTTTACAACCAGCTTTCGACCATGGTGATTGCGACCATGACGGTGAGCGCGTTCTTCGCCCTGTTCTTCCTGCGCAGCCTGATGATGATGTTCAAGCCGCGCTTCATTTTCGGCGACCGGCCAGAGGAACTATTCGCGAACCGGGCCGCCCTGGCCGCCGGAGGTGATAAATGAGAACGGGCACACTCGCGTTGGCGGCCGCCACGGCGCTCGCCATGCTGGGGTCAACCGGGGCCTTCGCCGAGCCGGCCCCAGGTGCGCGCGACATCATGGAAAAGAATTTTTTTGCCTCGAAACTGAAGGTGCTGAAAACGGATATGTCTATGCTGCTGACCAACGAAAAGGGTCAGACCCGCGAACGCAAGAGCAGCACCGTGCAGAGGTTGCAGGCCAACGGGATCGATTCCAATCTGCTGGTGAGGTTTAATTTTCCCAACGACATCAAGGGCACCGGCTTTCTTCAGATCGAGCATAGCGATGCCGATGACGACCAGTGGATCTATCTGCCGGCGCTCAAGAAAAGCCGGCGCCTGGTGGCCAATAACAAGAAGGACAGCTTCGTCGGCTCCGATTTCTCCTATGGCGATATCTCGCTGCCAAAAGTGAGCGCCTACCGGCACACGCTGTTGCGCAACGAGGCACTGGACAATCAGGACTGTTACGTCGTCGAGTCCATTCCGGTCAGCGATGCGGTCAGCGCCAATAGCGGTTACGGCAAAAAAATAAGCTGGGTCCGGAAAGACGACTACATCGAGGCCAAGGTCGAGTACTACGACCTCTCCGGCCGGCTCCTGAAGACGCAGACTACGGCAGACCACCAGCTAGTCGAGTCCAATCCGCAGCGCTGGTTTGTCAGGCAGCGGGAGATGACCAATCACCAGACCGGCCACAAGACCCTGCTGAAATTCGACAAGGTCGAGGGCGTCGTCACGGTGGCTGAAAATCAATTCACAACGCGCTACCTTGAGAGTGAATGAGGCCGCTTATTTTGCTGGCCCTCGCCGCCGCGGTGGGGGCCTCCGCGGCACGCGCGGCCGATTCAACTGCGGAGGAACGGGGCACGGCTGACGGCTTGGCGGCGTTCTGGCAGGATCAGCGCGTTTCGACCGCTCTGCGAAGCGACTACTTCAGATCATCCAAGGTGCCGGACGGTGGCGCGAATTTGTTTGGGGCCACCGCCCAGTTCAAGGCCCTGCCGCGTTTTTCGGAGACGGTGGACGGCAAGATCGAATGGCGGGTAAGCGATCCCGCGATAGGCAACAGCGGCAACGGCGGCAAAGGCGGTGAAACCGGCGGCCGGCTGCTGGAGGGCTATCTGGGTGTTCATTTCGAAAAAGCAGATTTGCGCATCGGCAGGCAAATCGTCGCCTGGGGGCGCGCGGACGGCATCAATCCGACCGACAACCTCACGCCGCGCAATTACGCGGTGATGCTGCCGTTCGAGGACGACCAGCGCTTCGGCACGCCGGCAGCCAGGCTAGACTACTATTTATCGCAGGCCTATACCGTTACCGTATTCGCGACGCCCCTTTTCGAGCCATCTAAAATTCCTCTGCCGGCCAATTCGGGACAGACGTTCATCGACTCGAAACCCCGGCAGACGCTTTCCAATACCGAGGCCGGTTTGAAACTCAATCAGGTGAGCGATGGATTCGACTGGTCCGTCAGCGCCTACAGCGGCTTCACTTTGTTGCCGCAGATGCGGCTGCTCGCAAACGGCCCGGTAACCTCTTCTGTAGAGCTGCGTTACGCCCGCATCAGTGTGTTCGGCGCCGATTTTGCGAGAAATTTTGGCCGCTTCGGACTGCGTGGAGAAGTGGCGTACGGGCGTTCCGCCGATACCCGGACCAGCGACCCCGGCGCCAAGCGCTCGTATTTATCGTGGGCGGCGGGCGCCGACCGGACGTTCTTTGAGAACCTGAACGTGAATTTGCAATTTTTTCAACGTCGCGTGCGGGACTATCAGGCGCCGGATTCCATCGCCCCACCCGCCGAACGCGGCGTGGCCCTGCAGAGCGCCATAGTTAACGGCCAGCGCGACCCCATTAACAACGGCGCCAGTTTCCGCATTACCAACAAGTGGCTTAACGACGCACTGGAATTCGAGGTCTTTACGGTGCTGAATCTGACCCGCAGCGACCACCTGACCCGGCCCATGCTGACCTACGCCTTCAGCGATCATTGGAAGGGAACCATAGGCGCGGAATTTTATGTCGGGGCCGGCGATACGCAATTCGGCAGCCTTAAGAATAGCCGTGGCGTGTTCGCCGAACTCCGCTACGGTCTTTGATCTTCCTTACCGTCCTTGCCGTCTTTCTCATCCTTGGCCTTTTTCGGCAGCGCCGGATTCGTGAAGTCCGGCAGCGGATCGCCCCACAGGTAGTGGTTGAACCAAGCCACGTTGTGCTCCATAACAGCGCGCAGGGATTTTGGTTTGTTGATGCCGTGGCCGTAGCCCTTGTAGACGATCATTTCCACTTTCACGCCGCGGTCTTCCAGGGCCTGTCGTAACTGATAGGCGTTGGCGATGGGCACGCGGCGGTCGAGTTCGCCGTGCTGGATGAGGGTGGGTGTTTTGGCGGCCTTGATGTAGGCGGAGGGTGAGGTCTTTTGGTAGATGGCGGGATCGTCCACCGGGTTGGCGCCCAGGTAGTGGATGGTGAAGGGGGTGATGTCGGTGTTGTAGTAGTAAGTGGCCCAGTCGGAAATGCCGGCGCCTACCGAGATGGCGGCGAAGCGGTCGGATGAGGCGGTGAGAAAGGCCGAGATATAGCCGCCCTGGCTCCAGCCCATTACGGCCACTTTGCTTTTGTCCACCCAGCCCTTGGCGATGAGGTTATCCACGCCGGAGAGCACATCCCAGGCGTCGCCCACGCCCAGGTTTTTGATGTTGAGCATGCGGAATTTTTCGCCGTAGCCGGCGCTGCCGCGGTAGTTCACTTTCAATATCAGCGCGCCGCGCGCGGCCCAGATATCGGAAGGGTAATAGCGCGTATCCAGCATGGCGGGACGGTCCACGCCGGTGGGGCCGCCATGCAGGATGCAAAGCAGCGGGTATTTTTTATTCGGGTCGAAATCGGCGGGCTTGATGAGCACGCCTTCGATCTCCGTACCGTCGGTGCTTTTCCAGGAAATCACCTCGGGGGTCGCCATGATGAAGTTCCGCGTCTGCTCGGTCATATGAGTGAGCCCGCGGATCTCGAAGCGAGCGGTGTCGGCCACGAATACCTCAGCCAGCGTAAACGGCGAGGGAGCGGTGTAAGCCAGCCGGCGCGCATCGCGCGTGAGCGAGAAGCTGCCGCCGAGGAGCTTATCCGGGCCGGAGATGCGCGTGACCTTGGTACTTGCAGGGTCGACGCGGAACAGGTGTACCGCCGTTTTTTGCAGGGCGCTGAAATAAATGCCGTCGGCTTTCCAGTCGATGAGGTTGGGACTTTCGTCGAAGCTGTCGGTGATCGAGCGGGCCGCTCCTCCCACACCCGCGCCCTCCGCCGGCACCACAGCGAGGCGTGAATTGCTGGCAAAGAAAACGGGATGTCCCATGGCCGAGGAGAACACGATGTTCTTGCCGTCCGGCGAGAAGCGCGGGTTGCGGTTGGGGCCGGGCTGGGTGGTGATTTTCGAAACGCTGTTGTCGGCCAGCTTCAACATGTAGATGTTGCCGGTGTGAATCTGGGTGAGATCGGGATTGGCGTTGGCGCTGAAGGCGATTTTGGTGCCGTCGGGCGACCAGGCAAAGCTGCCGTCCACACTCAACTCCGTGCCCTTGGTGCGCTGCTTACCCGCGACGGGAGCGTTCATGGCCTCGGCGACGTCCAGCGTCCACAGGTGAACGAACTTGTAGTCCTTATGCGTCACCTCAAAATCGCCCAGATGTTCCTTGCGATCCTTGGAGAGTTGCTGCACCGGCTCGGTGGCGGCATAGGCAATGGAGCGGCCGTCTTCCGACCAGGCGAAACTGACGATACCGGTTTCAGACTTGGTCAGCGCCATGGCTTCGCCGCCCGAGGGGCTGATGAGATAAATTTGGTTCTTGTCGTCCTGCCGGTTGGAGAGAAAGGCGATCCATTCGCCGTTGGGCGACCATCTTGCGTCACTGGAAGACTTGAGGCCGCGCGTCAGTTGGAAGCTACGGCCGCTGCCGACTTCCACCAGGCAGATCTGGCTCACAAAGGCGTCCTGCTTGAAATCACCCTGGCTGACGGTATAGGCCACCCATTTTCCATCCGGCGAAATCTGTGCGCTGCCGGCGGCTCTAAGCGTCAGCAGTTCATCGATGCTCGCGACATGGCGCGGCGTGTCGTTGAGGTATATCTGGTTGGCCTGGCTCGAAACCGAAAACATCAGGAGCAGCGCCAGCAGGAAAGGTCGTTTGATCATGGCCGTATACCGATTGAGTGGAAATTGCCGGAAGAGAATGGGCATTGTATCGGCGGACGGCAATCCGCACTGTGCCGGTTGGTAGCGGTGTAAAAAAGCCCCGCGACGCGGGGCTTTTTTCACTCGCTAACACTCACTCGTCACTACTTAACACCCGGTCAGGAAGAAGCGCGCCGCCGCCGGTGAGAAGTAGCGGCAGCCGGTGCCGCCCAGGTTCACTTTGTGCGGGCTGCCGGCGGCATTGGTGGTGATGACCAGCACACCGGCGCGGGCACCCAGGGCATGCGGGGTGAAGGTCACGCCGATGGAGCACTGGCCGCCCGCAGCAACGCTGGCGCCGCAGGTATTGGTTTGCGCGAAGTCGGTATTACCGGTAAACGAGATGCCGGTGATGACCAGGGGCGCCGAACCGATATTGCCCAAGGTTACGCCCTGCAAGCTGGGCGAGCCGCCGTAGATCACGTTACCGAAGCCCAGGCTGGTGGCGGAGACTCTGGCGATGGGCACCGGCACAGGCACGGCGTTGCCGCTCAGCGCGGGCGTGGGCACCACGTCGTTTTGCGCGTTGCTGCTCACGGATAACTGCGCGACCTTGGCGCCTACGGTCAAGGGCTTGAAGTTCACCGTCAGCGTGCAGTTGGCGCCCGGGGCGATGCTGATATTGCAATTCCCCGCCAAGGCGAATTCGCTGGCGTCGGCCCCGGCGATGCCCACCGAGCTCACATTCAGCGCCGCCGTGCCCACATTGCTGATCTTGAGCGTTTGCGCGGTGCTCACGGTGCCGATGATCTGGTCGGAGAAATTAAGGCCGGTGACGTTGAAGCTGATCAGCGCCTGCGGACGCGGCATGCCGTTACCCGAGAGGCTCACATTGATCGAGCCGCCCTGCGCATTGTGGTTGATGGCCACGCTGCCGTTAGCCGCCCCCACGGCAGCCGGCGCGAACACGATGGCGATCTGGCAGCTGGTTTGCGGGCCCACCACGGCGCCGCAGTCGGCGCTGGCAGGCGTGGCCGTCACCCGCTGGAAGCCCGCGCCGGTGAGGTTGACGGCCGACAGGTTGAGATTGCCGGTGCCGGAGTTGGTGACGGTAATCGACTGCGGGTTGCTGACCGAGCCGATCACACGGTCGGTGAAGGTGAGCGAGTTGGGCGTGACGGCGATGCGCGGCAAAGCAATCACCGCACCCTGTCCGCTCACCGGTAGGGTATTCGCCGCTGCACCCGGCACATTGCTGTAGATGTACAGGAAGAAGTTCTGCAGGCCTGCGGACAGCGGCGAGTAGCTGATATCGATATTGCAGCTATCGCCTACCAGCAGGGCATTCGGCGCCGCCGGGCAATCGCTGCTGTAGCTGAACTCGCCCTGGCCCTGGAAGTGGTCGATGACCAGCGCCGCAGTGCCGCTATTGGTGAGCACGCTGCGCATAGGCGCGCTGGTGGTGCCCACCGCCTGGGTGGCGAAGGTCAGGGTGGTCGGGTTGAGGGTGATGGCCGGCACGTTGGGGATTACCGTGCTCGCGGTTCCCGACAGTGCGATGCTGCGCGTGGCCAGCACCGGGGCCGTCACCGGGATGTTGAGCACGGCGTTGTAGGTGCCGTCGGCGGTGGGCGCGAAGGTGGCGGTGAAGCTGCAGCTCGATTCGTTGCCCAGGGTATGGCCGCTGCAGGTATCGGCGCTGCGGCCGAAGGGCGCGGTGGTGGCCAGGTTGCCCAGCGTGATTGCGGAGCCGTTGTTGGTGACGGTAACCGGGCGGGAAACGGTGGCACCCGGCACCTGCGAGCCGAAGTCGATGGTCGAGGGATTGATGCTCAGGTTCAGCGCAGTGGAGGTCAGCGTGGCGGATGCATTGGAGGCCAGGTTGCCACTGGTGGCCGCCAGCGAAATCACACTGGAGCCGGTGGCGTTGGCCGGCACGTTCACCGAGACGGTGACGGAAATCGAGTGGTTGGGCTGAATGGTGCGGGTGCTGCCGCCGCCGATGCTGGTGGTCCAAGTGTTATTGGCCGAGGACGCCGCCAGGCTCACCGTCAGAGGCGTGGAGTTGTTCAGGTTTTGCACAGTGAAGGACAGGGTCGCCGTTGATCCCGAGCCCACGTTTTGCGCGGTGGGCGCCAGCACCTGCAGATCGCTGGCCGGAGTCCACACCTCGGTGGCGCTGATGGTCCAGACGTCGCCGGGGGCGAAGCTGGCGCGGTTCCATTGCAGCTGGTAGCCCGCGTCCACGTAGGTGGCGCTGATGGTGTCGTTCAACTGGCCGGCTGACGCCTGCTGGATGCCGGTGTAGTAATTGCCTTCGTAATAGTGATCCGCCGGGGTGGCCGGGTTGGCATAGTAGCCCATGATGCCCCAGTCGGTGGTGTTCTGGTTCCGGAGGAACACCATGCTGTTGGCCGGATCGTAAAAACCGTAAGCGGAATCGTTGTTGCCGAAGTAGGTATCGCCACCGTGCATGAAGCGCATATCGGTATGGGTGGTGGTGCCCATGTTTTCCAGCGTCCAGGTCTTGCTCACGTAGCGCGTGCCGGTGAGGTGTGTGAAGGTCTGGGTGAGGTGGATGCCGGTGCTGCCCAGCTCGGTGACGGTGGTGATGGCGGTGCCGCCGGGCACGGTGGTCATGGTATTGCTGATGCCGGTCATCAGGGTGCCGAGACCCAGCCACTGGTTGGAATAACCCGAGGAGTAAAAACTGTTGGTCACGCCATCCATGAAGATGGTGCTGCCGAAGGCGGTGTAGTACTGGCGGATGTACGGGTCGTTGGCGGTGGCGTGCGTCGAGGGTTTGACGTAGATGTCCGGACGACCCAGCGGGTCGATGTTCATCTGGATGACGTCGCCGTTATAGGTCTGGCTAACCGGGGCCTGGGCGGAGGCCAGCGCGCAAATACCGCTGATCGCCAGGGTGAGGACTGCACGCGCAATCCAGGAGCTTGAAGCCCGTTGCGTTATTGCTTCGCGAAACCCACTGCCGCTGCTATTCATGCTGCCCCCATCGGTGTTGCTCAGCCCGGGCCCCTGCTAACGCTTCGAGTGGATTCGCAAGCCGGCCACCTCCCGATGGCTGCACTGCGAGCGAAGCTGCTAACCCGGATATGCACATGCGCCCGCTGACTTCATATTCGCGTGTATGAGTGATCAGCACTGTCACCAACGCTATGGCGACCCAATCTATCCTACTCCCCTAGCTGTTGCAAAAAAAGCAGTAAAGCCCCGGAAAAGTGCTGAAAGTCACAATTTATGCCAATTTGGCCCCCAAAATCCACTGCCAAGGGCCTGAAACCTAGGGCTTTCCCGGATTTTTGAGGGCGGCATCCCACCAGCCTGCGTTAGGTTGCGCGGGGCCGTATTTGCGGCCATCCCCCAGGCCTTCACGGGCTGGCCGACGGCGTAAGCCCCCAATGGGGAAAATGCAGCTTTTTCCCTCTAACTTTGGTTCAATTGCAAACAAATGTAACCCCATGCTTATATCCCACAATCGGGGTATAGCGTTGAGTACAGGCTAGGCACCACAATGGCGCACCATGCAAGCAGCCACCCAAACACAAATCCGCCACCGCGTCCTGATCGTTGAAGACGATCCGGCGTTTCGCGAGCGTTACGCGGGCATTCTTTCCGCCGACACCGCTTTCGACGTCGTCGCAAGCGTAGGCAATGGCCGTGACGGCCTGACCCTGCTCGATCAATTAAAACCCGACGTGGTGCTGGTCGATCTGGGCCTGCCCGATATTTCCGGCATCGAGATCATTCGTCAGGCCAACCGCACCCTGCCCGATACCGAGTGCATGGTGGTGACCGTATTCGGCGATGAGGAGCATGTGCTGGCCTCGATCGAAGCGGGCGCCTCAGGCTACCTGCTAAAGGACGCTACCACCGAGAGCTTTCTCTCCGGCATCCGCGAACTGATCAACGGCGGCTCGCCCATCAGCCCCATCATCGCCCGCCGTTTGCTGAAGCGTTTTCAGCCGGAAACGGGCCCGGTTCCCTCTCAGCCGCTGGAAAATACCAGCGACGTCACCATCTCCGACCGCGAGCGCGAAATCCTTTTGCTGGCCTCCAAGGGATATAACTATCCGGAGATGGGTAAACTGATGGGAATCTCGCCCCATACCGTAACCAGTCATGTTAAAAAAATCTATCGCAAACTGGCGGTGCACTCGCGCGGCGAAGCGGTATTCGAAGCCAATCGCATGGGGCTTATCCGCACGATGTAAGCAGATGGCCCGGCGCGTGACAGCGCCGGGGTCGGCAGCCGCGCTGTTTTGTCTTGCCCTGTTGTCTTTTGCCGCCTTCGCCCAAACCCCGCAAACTCCGCAAACCCAGCAGGCCCTGCAAGCTACGCACACCCCGCAGGCCGTGCTGGAAGTCGTGCGCGCCGATTTCGTGCAGACCGGCGAGCGCCGCCACCCCAGTCCCGAGACGGTGTGGCAGCCGGTGGAACTGCCGGACAGCTGGCGCGCGCAAAAGCGCGATGTCACCAAAATCGGCTGGTACCGGCTGCGCTTCAATCTGGCCGAGCCCTCCCGCAACCCGCAGGGCATGTACATTCCGCGCGTCACCAATAACGTCGCGGTGCACGTCAACGGCATCCTGCTGGGCGTCAGTGGGCAGCTGGACCAACACGAGCTCAGCTGGAACCTGGCCCAATTCTTTCCCATCTCGCCGCAGCTGCTCAAGGCCGGCGACAACGAAATCCTGATCCGCCTGCACCCCGACGGCCTGCCGCGCTCGGGGCTTTCGCATGTGTTCATCGGCCCGGAGGCCGAGGTGCGCGCGCTTTACGATTCGCGCTATTTCCTGCAAACCACCGCGCCCAAATTCATCGGCGCCCTGCTCGCCCTGACGGCGATACTGTCGCTGGGCCTGTGGGCGGCGCGGCGCGAGGAGGTGGTGTTCGGTTATTTCGGCCTGCTGTGCATTGCCACCATCGTGCGCCTCTGGCATACCTTCACACGCGACCCCGGCTCCTGGGGAATTTTGCTGGCCGCTCCTTCGCTCACCTGGATGGTGGCCCTGCAGACCCGCTTTGTGCTGCGCTTTTGCAACCAATCCTGGCCGCGCTTTGAAAAGCTGACCCTGTATTTCGCCGCGGTCGCCACCCTGGTGATGCTGCTGGTGCGCCAGGAGGCGATCATCGCCACCATGTTCCTGATCAACACCGCCATCTCACTGGCCATGCTGGGCATTCTCTCGCACGCCCTCACCCGGCGCATGCGCATCGAGGACATCGCCCTGCTGGCAGCCATCCTGACCAACTTCCTCCTGGCGATGCACGATCTCATGAACTACCAGGAGCGCCTGGAGTTCGACACCCTGTACCTGCTGCCGCTGGGCGGGCCGCTATTGCTGCTGGGCGCCTCCATCCTGCTGATCCGCCGATTCGTGGAGGTGCTGGACAAGCACGAAACGCTGAACAGCGAGCTGGCCTCGCGGGTGCGCGACCGCGAGGTGGAGCTTGCGCAAAGCTACGAGCGCCTGCGCCTCATCGACCAGCAGCGCGCCACCGCCGAGGAACGGCAGCATCTGATGCGGGAAATGCACGACGGCATAGGCTCGCACCTGATGTCCACGCTGGCGCTGGCGCGCACCGGCGCCTTGACCAAGGAGCAGGTGGAAGAAACCCTGGCCGATTGCATCGACGAATTGAAAATCACCATCGACTCGCTGGAGCCGGTGGAGCGCGACCTGCTGGTGGTGCTGGGCAATCTGCGCTACCGCCTGGAGCCGCGCCTCAACGCCGCCGGCATCTCGCTGGATTGGGCGGTGAAGGACCTGCCGCCGCTGGACTACCTGGACCCGGAAAACACCCGCAACGTGCTGCGCATCGTGCAGGAGGCGTTTACCAATACGCTGAAGCACGCCGGCGCCAAGCGCATCACCCTGAGCACCGGCGTGGACTACACCTCCAACCGCGTGCTAGTGCGGGTCACCGACGACGGCGCAGGCATGCCCTCAAAAAATATGCGCCCCGGCCGCGGCCTCGCCAATATGCAAAGCCGCGCCGCCAAGCTGCGTGGGGCGGTGGAAGTGCTGCCGCTGAAGGGCGGCGGCACTTGCGTCAACCTGTTCCTGCCGATTACGAAGATGTAGCGCGCTACGGTCTACTCCGCTAGCGCCTTCAACTCCGTTACCAGCTTCGCCACCGCTTCCTGCCCGCCGCCGTAGAACATGCGGCAGTTGTCCTTGTAGAACAGCGCGTTCTCGATGCCGGAAAAACCGGCGCCCTTGCCGCGCTTGTTGACGATGACGTTTCGCGCATAATCGCAATTAAGGATGGGCATGCCGTAGATCGGTGAGTTGGGATCGGTACGCGCGGCCGGGTTGACCACGTCGTTGGCGCCGATCACGAAGGCCACGTCCACCTGCGGAAACTCGGGGTTGATTTCCTCGATATCGAAAATGAGATCGTAGGAAACACCGGCTTCGGCCAGCAGCACGTTCATATGCCCCGGCATGCGGCCCGCCACCGGATGGATGGCGAATTTCACTTCCACGCCGCGCTCCTGCAGGAGCTTGGTCAGTTCCCAGATCTTGTGCTGCGCCTGCGCCACCGCCATGCCATAGCCCGGCACGATCACCACTTTTTGCGCATAGGCCATGAGCGCCGCCACGTCGCCGGCTTCGATGGGTTTTTGCGAGCCTTCCACCTTTTGCTGGGCGGCCGCGTTGCCTACGGGCGGGGTCAGCAGCTTGGTGATGGGCCGGTTCATGGCCTTGGCCATCAATTGTGTGAGCAGGGTGCCAGCCGAGCCGACGACGATGCCGGCGATGATCATGGCCGAGTTACCCAGCACAAAGCCCTCGAAGCCGACCGCGAGCCCGGTGAAGGCGTTGTACAGCGAGATGATCACCGGCATATCCGCGCCGCCGATGGGCAACGTCATCAGCACACCGAACACCAGGGCGGTGGCGAAGAACGCGATCACCAGCCCCGTGGCCGGATGCGGGTTCATGACGATCATGATGCCCATCACGACCGAGGCTCCCAGCGTGGCGAAGCTCACGAAGTGGTGCGCCGGCAGGGCGTAAGTCTTGTCCATCAGCCCCTGCAGCTTGGCAAAGGCGATGGCGCTGCCGGAAAAGGAGATGGCGCCGATCAGCGCGCCCGCCACCGCCAGGGCCACCACCGTCATGCTTTGCGAATGCATGGCCGCTTCCGGCGTATTGGGTGCGAGGCCGGCGATCTTGAACAGCACCACGGCAGCGATGGCCGCTGCGGCGCCGCCGCCCATGCCGTTATAGATGGCGATCATCTGCGGCATATCGGTCATGGCGACGCGCTTGCCACTGTACCAGGCGATGCCGCCACCCAGCGCGATGGCGCCGGCCATCAGGTTATAGACCAGCAGCGGATGGCTGGAGTGCTGGAAAATCGCCGGGTGAAAGAATGTTGCGATGGTGGCGATCAGCATGCCCACGCCGGCCATGACGATGCCGCCCTGGGCGGTCACCGGCGAACTCATTTTCTTGAGCCCGAGGATGAACAGGACGGCGGCCAGGAAGTAGCTGGGGTTGACGATATTGAAAAGGATGGCGTCGGACATGTTCAGGCCCCCGCCTTGGCTTCAGACTTCTTGGAGGTCTTGAACATACCGAGCATTCTTTCCGTCACCACGTAGCCGCCGACGGCGTTCATGGCGGCCAGGGCCACCGCGAAAAAGCCTATCGCCAACTCGGCATTGGATTCGGCCTCGCCCAGCGCCACCATGGCCCCCACCAGCACGATGCCGTGCACGAAATTGGAACCCGACATCAGCGGGGTATGCAGGATCACCGGAACCCGCGAGATCACCTCGTAGCCGGTGAAGGCAGCCAGCATGAATATGTACAGGGGATTGAAATCGATCACGTTTTATTCTCCCTAAATGCCGAGCGCTTGTTTGGAGGGCGCGTGAACCAGTTCGCCGTCTTTGGTGTACAGCATGCCCTTGATGATCTCGTCGTTCCAGTCGATGGTCAGCGCGCCATCCTTGACGATGAGTTGCAGGAAGTTGAACAGGTTCCTGGCGTACATCTCGGAAGCGTGCACCGGCATGGTGGCCGGCACGTTGACCGGGCCGTGGATTTTTACGCCGTGGCGCACGATGGTTTTGCCGGCGTCGGTGAGCGCGCAGTTGCCGCCGCTTTCGGCCGCCAGATCAACGATGACGCTGCCGGGCTTCATGCCCTTGATCATGTCTTCGGAAATGATTTTGGGCGCGGCGCGGCCGGGGATGGCGGCCGTGGTGATGAGCGCGTCGGCCCCGGCCACGTGCTTGGCCAGCACCGCCTGCTGTTGCGCTTTTTCTTCCTCGGTAAGTTCGCGCGCGTAACCACCGCTGCCCTCGGCGCCCTGCACCGCCGTGATGAATTTGGCGCCCAGCGATTCCACCTGCTCCTTGGCGGCGCTGCGCACGTCGTAGGCTTCGACGATGGCGCCCAACCGTCTTGCGGTGGCGATGGCCTGCAAGCCGGCCACACCCGCGCCCACCACCACGCATTTGGCGGGACGTATGGTGCCGGCCGCCGTGGTCAGCATCGGGAAAAATTTGGGGCAGAGTTGCGCCGCCATCAGCGCCACCTGATAGCCCGCCACGGACGCTTGCGAAGACAAAGAATCCATGGCCTGTCCGCGCGTGGTGCGCGGCACCAATTCCATGGAAAAGCCGGTGATTTTTTTCTCCAGCATTTTTTTCACGCGCGCGCTGTCCTTGCCAGGGGCGAGATAGGAAACGAGTATCGCCCCGTCCGGCATGGCCGCGACCTCGGCTTCGGTCGGGGTTTGCACCCGCAAAATGATTTGTGCGCCCTTGTAGACGGCGGCGGCATCGGCTGCCATGCGGGCTTCGGTGAAGGCGGCATCGGGGTAGCAGGCGTCGGTTCCGGCGCCGGCTTCCAGCACCACGTCGCCGCCCAGCGCTTTCAGCTTCTTGGCCACATCGGGAATCACGGCGACGCGGGTTTCGCCCGGCGTGCGCTCTTTCAGGACTGCAATGGTGACAGCCATCTATTGAATCTCCCTGAGAGGTAAAACACGGGAATAAGGATTGCTATAGTTTTAAATGCCAAGTGCGGAATAGTGTAACGCATGCGCTTTCGTATCCCTACAGCCTGTTGGTTCCGCTGCCAGTTTCGCCTACAGGGGCCGCTGGCGCGCACGGGCCAGTGCGGGAACCTGCCCGCCGCCGCGTGAAAAGCCGATCACCTTGAAAGTTTCGCCCATTTCCGCGGGGCTCAATAGCCGTTGCGCCTGGTTGGTGAGTTTCAGGTACGCCGCGCTGCCCGCGCTGTTGCCAAATTCGGCCCCTGCGGCGAGTGCTTCACCGATACCGGCTTGCAGCAGAAACTGGGCTTGCGTGGTGTAACCGATCAACTCCAATCCCGCTGTTGCCACCGTCGCGGCCTCGGCAACCCGCGTGAAATCGACGTGGGCGGTGACATCCTGCAGGCCGGGATAGAGGAAGGGATCAGTGTGGGCATAGTGCCGGTAATGGCACATCAGCGTGCCGCCATCGCGATCGTGGTGGTAATACTCGGTGCGGTGAAAGCCGTAATCGATGAATAGCAGCACGCCGCTTTTCAGGGCTTCGGCCAGGCTGGCCGTCATGGCGGCAACGCCGGGTGCCACCTCGGTCAGGTAACCTTCGGGAACACCTGTGGGAAAGCAGGTGCCCACGGCGGCGGCATCTTCCGCCAGCGCGTCCGACAGCGGTGCATCGCGCCAGACGAAGGCGTTGCTTTCCCATGCCACACCACGCTCGCGCACCTCGCCGGCGGTGAAATGCAATAAATGCACCGGCACCACGTCCAGCACTTCGTTGGCAACGATAGCGCCGACAAAATCCTTGGGCAGTGTATCGATCCAGCTCACGCGCGTACGCAAATGCGCGGGCAGGGTTGCGAGCAGACTTTGCTGACGCTCGATCAGGTCGGCGCTGACTTCCAGCAAATAGTAATGCGGTGGCACCGCGCCCAGCGCATCGAAAGCCTGCAGCATATCGAAGGCTAGCCGCCCGGAGCCGGGGCCCAGTTCCAGCACGTCGCCACCATTTTCCTGCAGGCCCGCCGTCAAAGCGCGCGCCAACGACTGGCCGAACAGCGGCGAGATTTCCGGGGCGGTGATGAAGTCCCCGGCCGCGCCGAACTTGCGGGCGCCGGCCGCGTAATAGCCCAGACCGGGCGCGTACAGCACGCGGTCCATAAAGCGTGAGAACGAGAGCCAGCCACCGGCCGCGCGGATTTCTTCGCGCAGCATGGCGGTGCAGGCCTTGGAATGGGCCAGTGCGTCGGCTTCAGGGGTGGGGAGTTCGGCTGGGGTGGAAAGCGGCGATTTCATGCGTTGCCATAATTACACAATTCATTGCACAATTCGTCTCGCATATTGCGGATATGCCCACAAACCAAAATCACAATAAGAATATGAACGCACCTGCCATCCTCGTTACCGGCGCCGCCAAACGCATAGGCGCCACCATCTCCCGCGCCCTGCATGCCGGCGGCGCCGACGTGATCGTGCATTGCAACCGTTCGCGCACCGAGGCCGACGCGCTGGCGCAGGAACTGAATGCCCTGCGGCCCAAGTCCGCCGATGTGGTGCAGGGCGACCTGTTGGCCTTCAACGCCCTCAAGGGCCTGGTGCATCAGGCGCATTCCTGCTTCGGCAGGCTGGATGGGCTGGTCAATAACGCCTCCACCTTTTACCCCACGCCCATCGGCCGCATCGAGGAAGACCAGTGGAGCGAGCTGATCGACGCCAATCTGAAAGCGCCGCTGTTTCTCTCACAGGCAGCCGCGCCGTTTTTGCGCAAGGCGCGCGGCGGCATCGTCAATATCGTCGACATACATGCCGAGCGGCCGCTGAAAAATTTTGTGGTCTACACCGCCGCCAAGGCCGGGCTGGCCGGCATGACGCGCTCACTGGCCATCGACCTGGCCCCCGAGGTGCGGGTCAACGGCGTATCCCCCGGCGCCATCCTGTGGCCGGACGACGGCAAGGATTATTCGGCCGAGGAGCGCGACCGCATTGTGCTGCAGACCCCGCTGCTGCGCACGGGCACACCTGAAGACATCGCCGGCGCCGTTAAATATCTGCTGCTGGATGCGCCTTATGTTACGGGGCAGATTCTGGCGGTGGATGGTGGGCGGGCTATCGCACTCTGATCGCCCGGAAGCGAGTCCCCCGGGGCCACCTCGGGTAAAATGTCGGCTGTGAATACCTCGCAAACCCCGGACGGCCGCAAGGCCCAGTTCGAATCCAATAAACTCGCCAAGCGCCTGCGCCGGCTGGTGGGCGAGGCCGTGGCCGATTACGACATGATCGCCCCCGGCGACAAGATCATGGTCTGCCTCTCCGGCGGCAAGGATAGCTACGGCCTGCTGGATGTCCTGCTTTCCCTGCAAAAAAAGGCGCCGGTGCCGTTTGAACTGGTGGCTTTCAACCTGGACCAGAAGCACCCCGGCTACCCGGAAGAAGTGCTGCCCAATTACCTGACCAGCCTGGGTGTGCCGTTTCGCATTGAAACGCAGGACACCTATTCCACCGTCAAGCGCCTGATCCCGGAAGGGAAGACCATGTGCTCGCTGTGTTCGCGCCTGCGCCGCGGCGTGATCTACCGGGTGGCCAAGGAACTGGGGGCGACCAAAATCGCGCTGGGCCACCACCGCGACGACATCATCCAGACCGTGTTCCTGAACATGTTTTTCGGCGGCAAGATGAAGGGCATGTCGCCCAAGCTGCAATCGGACGACGGCAAGCACGTGGTGATACGCCCGCTGGCCTACGTGGAAGAAACCGATCTGGAAGCCTACGCCCAGGTTCGCGAATTCCCCATCATCCCCTGCGACCTCTGCGGCTCGCAGGACAATCTGCAGCGCCAGCAGGTGAAGCAGATGCTGCGCGACTGGGACAAGCAGTATCCGGGACGTGTGGACAATATTTTCCGCGCCCTGAAAAACGTAACGCCCTCCCATTTGATGGACAGGGCGTTATTTGATTTCCCCGGTGTTAGCGCCGATGTGGCTTTGGCAGGAGAAGGCGATATCGCTTTTGACGCCGAGGAGTTCGAGGAAACCCCTTCGGCGCAAGTCATCCGTTTTAAATAGCCGCCGTGGTGGTGACGACGCGGCGCGGACGCGTCACCAGCTTGATGAAGCCGTAGAGCGCCAGGGCCGGGACCGCCAGGAACAGGAGCACCGGCAGCATGGCCACCAGCAAGGCCAGCCCCACTGCACCCAGGGCGACCGCCACCGCGACGGCGGCAACCACCCCCAGCCCCGCAAAAATCACCATTAGCAGCATGCCCACTGCTAACAGTACGGGTATGGCGATCATCCAGCCGAGCACCGAATTGGACATATCCATATCGTCGATGATGATGGAGCCGTGCGGCGAAATGGTGTTGACCATCAGCAGGGCCAGGCCGGCCAGGACCGCCAGCAGGATCAGGCCGATAAGGAGCCAGCGTACGGGTTTGCTCATTGTCATGGTGCCTCCCTTCAAAGTCGCTTAAAGTTGATATGGCGCCACTTTGCCGGGAGTGCCGGGCGCTGCCAATGCGGCGCCGACGAAGCGCAGAAATCATTGCGCGAAGCGTAGATTCCGGCTAGCATGTTGCAATGCAGCATAGCGTTTAAGTTACAGCGCATGATTTGAGCATTCTCCCGGCTACCCAGGCGCACCACCCCGCGCCTGAAAGCCGATTTCCAGGAGACCCCGCCGGCCACAAGCCTGCTCAAACAGCACCCAGGTGTCACCGAATTTGTACCCAATCCGCATCACCAAAGGGCCGCCCGCGCAGAGCCCCTGGTTCGCCACCGTTCAACGAAGGAACCCCCATGAATCCCCTGAAGCCGGTTTCCCCCGCCAAGAAAATCCAGACCTTTCACCCCCCGCAGCGCACCCTGATGGGTCCCGGCCCTTCGGAAATCAACCCACGCGTGCTGGCGCAGATGTCGCTGCCGGCCATAGGCTACCTGGACCCCATCTTCGTCGAGATGATGGAAGAGCTGAAAACCCTGCTGCGCTACGCCTACCAGACCGATAACGCCCTCACCTTCCCGGTATCCGGCCCCGGCTCGGTGGGCATGGAAACCTGCTTCGTCAACGCCGTCGCCCCCGGCGACAAGGTGATCGTGGGCCGCAACGGCGTGTTCGGCGGGCGCATGATCGAAAACGTGCAACGCGCCGGCGGCACCGCCATCGTGGTGGAAAGCGAATGGGGCGAGCCGGTCGACCCCAATAAGATCGAGGACGCTTTCAAGCAAAACCCGGACGCCAAGGTGCTGGCCTTCGTGCACGCCGAAACTTCCACCGGCTGCCAATCCGACGCCAAGGCGCTGGCCGAGGTGGCGCATAAATTCGATGCCCTCACCATCGTCGATGCCGTCACCTCGCTGGGCGGCACGCCGGTGCTGGTCGATGATTGGGGCATAGACGCCATTTACTCGGCCTCGCAAAAATGCATTTCCTGTACGCCTGGCCTTTCGCCGGTTTCCTTCTCGGAACGCTTTGTGGATCGCGTCAAGGCGCGCGGCACAGCCGACCGGCAGCGCGTGCAAAGCTGGTTCATGGACCTGAACCTGGTGCTGAATTACTGGGGCAATACCAACCGTACCTACCACCACACCGCGCCCACCAACGGCCTGTTTGCGCTGCACGAATCGCTATTGCTGCTGCAAGAGGAAGGCCTGGAAAACTGCTGGGCACGCCACCAACGCCATCACCTGGCTCTGAAGGCGGGCCTGGAGGCGATGGGCCTGCAATTCCCGGTCAAGGAGGGCTATCGTCTGCCGCAAATGAATGCGGTGTACGTGCCCAAGGAGTTACCCGTCGGTGGTGAGGCTGAAGTGCGCAAGATTTTGCTCAACGAATTCAACCTGGAAATCGGCGCAGGCCTGGGGCCGCTGGCCGGCAAGATCTGGCGCTTTGGGTTGATGGGCTATTCCTGCAAGCCGGAGAACGTGATGCTGTGCCTGTCCGCATTGGGTTCGGTGTTGATGGATATGGGCTTACCCATCAAGGTGGGCGAGGCTGAGGCGGCGGCGCATCAGGCTTACGCGGCGTTGCATGCGAAGGAAGCGGAGCAGAAGCGGCAGAACATCAGGGCTGCATAATTTTTTACGCCAATAAAAAAGCCGGGGCGACCCGGCTTTTTTATTTTGAACCGTAAAGATTATAGGCGTGAGCGAATATCGGGCTTCAGAGAAATTCGATCATCATTACATTGGCCCGCATGCAGCCCGAAGGTCGGCGTACCCTGGATCCAACAAGTTCAAAATCGACGGTATAGCTGCCATCTCGTTTGTAGGATCCATTGACTCGATCCCGTTTGTGCCACCCCACGCGTACCTACATGCGAATTCTTCAACACCAATCGTGTCCGGCGAGCTAACCGGTACGTTTGCATAGACGCCGCAAAACGACAATGGTGCGTCATCCTGAAAATGTAATAGCCCCATGTACCACAGCTGAGCGCTCCATATGGTGAATTGACACTCGCTAAACGTATCGCCACATAAACCTGCCAGTGCATTTTGCATGACGTTGCAATTCGCATAGACTACGACCCATCCGAATTCTCGGGAGTCGACTACTTTCAGCTTCCTCGCTAGCGGAGCGCTAAAGCGTCGTGCACTGTTACCAAAAACTGATTTTTGCTGAGATCCTAACGATCGCATCGCGACGGCAACAAAGAGACGGCCATCGTGTTTCCACGAATCAATTTGGCCAGAATGCTTAACCGATTTTCGAGCAGCGTTACCATGAGCAACAGATGGGTGCTCCCCATAGTAAACGTACTGCCCCTCTACAACGAGTTTGGCGACTTCCTTTGCGGATGCTGCCCAAGAAACTGCCGACAATCCTAGAAAAACGACCGCCAATAGGACTTTCGCAACCTTCATAGTTGAAATCATTTTCCCTCCACAGGACCAACATTCTAAGAATAACTGCAGCGCCAATTGCATTCAGTAAAAGTCGATGTCTGTTGCTGACAGCCAAAAAATAAAAACTTTCCAATTCCTCGCCGCGACTTTTGAAGTGTAGCACTCGATTTTTCAAAGAAATACTACCCACTTGGGTAGGGATTCAATCAAAAAAAACGCTTGCGGAAATGAACTTTAGAGGCGCAATAGCCAAATAAAAAAGGCCGGATGGAACCGGCCTTTTTCAGGCAAAGCATTTGCTTACTTGATTGCAGCCATTACTTTTGCGAAACGCTCAGCGGCTTGCGGTTGGGTGGCGTATTTGTCGAGCGTGTTGGCAAATTTTTCCAGTTCAGCCAGACGATCATTCGGCGTCGGATGGGTGCTCATGGAAATGGAGCCACTGGACTCGTCCGGCGTCAAGGTCGCCAGGATTTGCAGGGCCGCGATCAGGCCGTACGAATCGTAACCGGCACGCGACGCCAGGACGACGCCGAGGCGATCTGCATCGTATTCCAGCGAACGATCAAGGGGTCGCAGGAACACGCCATTTTTCAACGACTCAATGCCTACGCCAGCAGCCGCGCTAGCAAGGTTACCGATGATAGGCGCGGAGCCTAAGTTGGTCTGCGCGAGTTTTGCGTCAGCTAAAGACTGCAAAGCGCCCTGCCCGAGAGCACCGATTTTTGCGTTCTGGATCGCGTTAAGCTGATGCTTTAGCGCTACATGCGCCACTTCGTGAGCTAGCACTCCAGCCAATTCAGACTCGCTTTTGAGTTTGCGCACTAGCCCAAGCGTTACTAACACCTTGCCACCCGGCATCGCGAAGGCATTGATTGAGGGTGAATCGGTCACGCCGAATTCCCAAGGCAGGTCGCCGCGTCCCGACTGCATAGACACCCAGCGGCCCACCCGATTCACATAGCGCTGTAGATCGTCATTTGCCACAAGCGGCGTGGCGCCGAGGATCATCGCCGAAATACCAGCACCGGCGTCAATCTCCTCGGTCTCGCTCATGGGCGTGATTGCGTCAGTGACCTTCTTGAGAGTATCGAGGTTGGCGTTCTTTTTAACGAAGTCACCCAATCCGCCGAATTGCGCGAAGACCGGTGTGGTCACGCTAAATAGAATTACGGCTATAAGAGTTCGGAATTTCATTTCCGTCCTCCTTTGTCATTGTTGGAAAGCTCAGCCACATCCACCTTGGTAAGCGGTACCTCCTTGGCGAATTTCTCGGCACCCGGCTTATCGGCCTGCATCGCAGCCATTTTTGCGAGGTCCTTCGCATTCGGTGTCGCCGTCTTCAGCTCTTCCGCCGACAGCCCGCGCACACCCAGCGTGGCATTACGTGAGCGCGGGTCCGGCTGGTTGCGATTGCCGCCCAGCAGACGGGTAAAACTGGAAGCCGCGCTGGCGCTGGCCGTTTGCGGCTGGGCTTCCACGATCACGGCGCCGCCGCGCAAATGCATCATGCGCACCCAGCCAGTGAGGTTGCCTGACTTGACCTGGCTCCAGGCGCCTTTGCGTTCGATCAGCATTACCGGGCTCTTGTCTGGCAGCGCCTGCAGCACCATGGCATCGTAGTCCGGGGCGGCGCGCAATTCGGTGGCGCGGTTGGTGAATACGGTCTCTTCCGCGAAGGCGGTGGCGCCTATCAGCAGGAGTCCGAGTAGCAGGATTTTTTTCATGTGGTTCGGATAAGAAACGCTTGTATCCGCAAGTGTCCCACACTCCCGGCGATGCTACAAACTCAGTCTCTGCCAGATTGTGGAGGAGAGTCCTGCCTGGTTGAGCGTGTAGAAATGCAGCCCAGGCGCGCCGCCTTCCAGCAGCTTGGTGCAAAGCTCCGTCACCACGTCCAGGCCGAAGGCGCGAATCGAGGCCTTGTCGTCGCCGAAACCTTCCATCTTGCGCCGCACCCAGCGCGGGATTTCCGCGCCGCAGGCATCGGAAAAGCGCGCGAGCTGCGAGAAGCTGGCGATGGGCATGATGCCCGGCACGATGGGCACGGTGACGCCCATGGCGCGCACCTGATCCACGAAATGAAAGTACGCGTCGGGGTTGTAGAAGTATTGGGTGATGGCCGAATCAGCGCCGGCGTCGACCTTGCGCTTGAAGTTGTTGAGGTCTTCCTGCGCGTAGCGCGCCTGCGGGTGGTACTCGGGATAGGCCGCCACTTCGATGTGAAAATGGTCTCCCGTTTCCTTGCGGATAAAAGCCACCAGGTCGTTGGCATAGGCGAGTTCGCCCGCCTGCGCCATGCCCGAGGGCAGGTCGCCGCGCAGCGCCACCATATGGCGTATGCCCGCTTCTTTGTACTTGTGAATCATCTCGCGCAGGCTTTCGCGCGTGGAACCGATGCAGGACAAATGCGGCGCGGCGTGATGGCCGGCGCCGCGTATGTCCAGCACGGTGGCAAGCGTACCGTCCTGCGTCGATCCGCCCGCACCGAAGGTCACGGAAAAAAACGCAGGATTGAGTTGCGCAAGCTGGCGCGTAGTTTCACGCAGCTTGGCGACGCCCTCCGCGGTTTTGGGCGGAAAGTATTCGAATGAGAAAGTTCGTGAGGGGTGAGGAGTGAGGGGTGAGGGGGTCATGAAGCGTCCTTTTTTGCCTTTATCAAGCCTCCCAGCTTGCTAAAGACAGCATCTACCAAGTTCTCCACCACTTCTGTTTTCTTAGCAAAGCCCAGCTCTTTTGAGAGAATCAACTGGGTTTCTAGTTCGCTGAGTGAACCGCGCGCCATATACAGAAAATGCAGGAATTCCTTGCTGGTTCCTCGCGCAGCGCCCTCCGCAATATTGGAAGGAATAGATACGGAAGCGCGCCGCATTTGTGACGTCAAACCATAGATTTCACCGCGAGGAAAAGAAGAGGTCAGGTCATATACAGCTTTCACCAACTCCAACGAAAGCTGCCAAGCCTGCAAATCGTGATGTTTCCGCCTCACGCCTCCCCCCTCACCCCTCACACGCTTAGTAGCGGTAGCTATCGGGTTTATAGGGCCCTTCCAGCGTCACACCGATATAGCTGGCCTGATCGGGACGGAGCTCGGTCAGTTGCGCGTTCAATTTTTTCAGTTGCAGGCGCGCGACTTTCTCGTCCAGGTGCTTGGGCAGCGTATACACACCGATCGGGTACTTGGCGGTTTGCGTGAAGAGTTCGATCTGCGCGATCGTCTGGTTGGCGAAAGAAGACGACATCACATAGCTCGGATGGCCGGTGCCGCAACCCAGATTCACCAAACGTCCCTTGGCCAGCAGGGTGATCTTTTTGCCGTCGGGGAAAATAATGTGATCGACCTGGGGCTTGATTTCTTCCCACTGGTATTTCTCGACACTGGCGACGTCGATTTCATTGTCGAAGTGACCGATATTGCAGACGATGGCCTCGTTTTTCATCTTGGCCATATGGTCGTGGGTGATGATGTGATAGTTGCCGGTGGCGGTAACGAAAATATCGGCCTTGTCGGCAGCGTATTCCATGGTCACCACGCGGTAGCCTTCCATGGCGGCCTGCAGGGCGCAGATCGGGTCGATTTCGGTGACCCACACTTGCGCGGACAGGGCGCGCAACGCTTGCGCAGAGCCCTTACCCACGTCGCCGTAGCCCGCAACCACCGCAACCTTGCCGGCGATCATCACGTCGGTGGCACGCTTGATGGCGTCCACCAGCGATTCGCGGCAGCCGTAGAGGTTGTCGAACTTGGACTTGGTCACCGAATCATTCACATTGATGGCCGGGAAGGCGAGCTTGCCGTCCTTGGCCATCTGGTACAGGCGCTTCACGCCGGTGGTGGTTTCTTCGGTCACACCCTTGACCGCCTTCAAACGTACCGAGTACCAGGTCGGGTCGGTGGCGAGCTTGGCTTTGATGGCGGCAAACAGGATGCGCTCTTCTTCGCTGCCGGGGTTGGCCAGCACCGACAGGTCTTTTTCGGCGCGCGTGCCCAGGTGCAGCAGCAGCGTGGCGTCGCCACCGTCGTCCAGAATCATGTTTGCGTGGTTGCCATCGCCCCATTCAAAAATGCGATGGGTGTAATCCCAGTACTCTTCCAGGGTTTCGCCCTTGACGGCGAACACGGGCGTGCCGGCGGCGGCAATGGCGGCGGCGGCGTGATCCTGCGTGGAGAAAATATTGCAGGAGGCCCAGCGCACCTGCGCGCCCAGTGCTTCCAGGGTCTGGATCAGCACGGCGGTTTGAATGGTCATGTGCAGGGAGCCGGCAACGCGCGCACCCTTCAGCGGTTGAGCCTTGGCGAATTCCTCGCGGATGGCCATCAGACCCGGCATTTCGGTCTCGGCAATTTTGATTTCTTTATTGCCCCATTCAGCGAGCTTCAGATCGGCGACGTGGAAGTCACCCTTGGTTTGTGATTTCAGAATGGCATTCATGATTTGTCCTTTGTGTTCATTTCGCATTCGGCGGGCGAAAAAAAACGCCCGCATCCGTTCAGGATGCGAGCGCCGTTTGGTATCTGTTCCGAGCCTGGTCAGCCATTAAAGGCCAATCGCAACGCTCCTCGGAGCAAACATTGTAGCGAAAAAAGGATTTTTTCGCCAGTAACGGACGCTGGCGGTTTCTTCTCAAAATTGTGCAGGCGGGGTCGATTAGGCGCCGAGGAGCGGAGGTGTACAAATAGTACATTGAGCACCGCAGGCGCCTAAGCGGCCCCGCATGCGCGATTTGGAGAAGGAACCAAAGAAAAGGCCCGCCGGTTAGGGCGGGCCTCAAATCCTTCATAGCTGCGTGAAGGAGGGGAACAAAGCGACGACTCACTCGTCTGCTTGCAGCATAGGTAGCCAAGCTGACGCCAAGCTGACAGGCTTTTTAAGCTTTGTTTCCCTCGCTAGAACTTTCCCTCAGATTTTTCAAATATTCACTCGGCCGCAACCATTTCCTTGGCTGCGCCCTTGAGGCCGGCGGCCTCGCGCAGCTTGGCGGCGATATCGGTACGTTCCCAGGTAAATTCCGGCTCCTCGCGGCCAAAATGGCCGTAGGCTGCGGTCTTTTCGTAGCGAGGCTTCAATAAATCAAGCATTTGCACGATACCGCGCGGGCGCAGGTCGAAGTGCTTGCGCACCAATTCGGCGATTTTCTCGTCGGGAATGACGCCAGTGCCTTCGGTGTAAATGGTCACATTCATGGGCTCGGCCACGCCGATGGCGTAGGCCACCTGGATCTGGCACTGACGGGCAAGACCGGCGGCCACCACGTTCTTGGCCGCGTAACGGGCGGCGTAAGCCGCCGAACGGTCCACCTTGGAGGGGTCCTTGCCGGAGAACGCGCCACCACCGTGCGGGCAGGCGCCGCCGTAGGTATCGACGATGATCTTGCGACCCGTCAACCCGCAATCACCCTGCGGGCCGCCGACCACGAAGCGGCCGGTGGGGTTGACCAGATAACGCGTGTTCTTCAGCCACTCCTTGGGCAGCACCGGCTTGATGATCTGCTCGATCACTTCGTCTATGGCGGCCTGCTTCATCTTGAGGCCGTCGGACATTTCCGGGCTGTGCTGGGTGGAGAGCACCACGGTGTCGATGGAGTGCGGCTTGCCATCGACGTAACGCATGGTCACTTGCGACTTCGCGTCGGGCCTGAGCCAGGGCATGCGCCCATCGCGGCGCAGTTCAGATTGGCGCTGCACCAGACGGTGCGCGTAGTAAATGGGGGCGGGCATCAGCACCGGCGTTTCGTCGCAGGCGTAGCCGAACATCAGGCCCTGGTCGCCGGCGCCCTGATTCATATGGTCGTCGGAAGCGTGATCCACGCCCTGGGCGATGTCGTTGCTCTGCTTGTCGTAGCAGACCATCACCGCGCAACCCTTGTAGTCGATGCCGTACTCGGTGTTGTCGTAACCGATGCGCTTGATGGTGTCGCGCGCCACCTGGATGTAATCCACGTGTGCGTTGGTGGTGATTTCGCCGGCCAAAACCACCAGGCCGGTATTACAAAGCGTCTCGGCCGCCACGCGCGAGCGCGGGTCCTGGGCTAGAATCGCGTCGAGAATCGCATCCGAAATCTGGTCGGCAACCTTGTCCGGATGGCCTTCGGAGACGGACTCCGAAGTAAACAAGAAGTCATTCATTGGGTAACCCCACAGTCGTTAAAAATAGCAAAGGCGTAACCTTGAATTTTAGCAGAACGGGCTTGCCTATCCCGCCGGCCACCATGGCGGGCGGGATGCAAACACGCGCCGCCGGCCCATGCTGACGTGGCTGTTCGTCGCGTTTGGCCGCCTGCCCTTGCGCATAAATCACTTTATCGGCGCCGGCCTCGGCTGGTTGGCTGGCCTCACGTCCGCCCGTCACCGCCAGCAAACCCGCGACAACTTGAAACAGTACGCGCAGGCCACCGGCGCGGATGCAAATGAGGCATTGATCTCGGCCGCCTTTCGCGAGCAGGGCAAGGGTCTTACCGAATTGGTCGTATCCTGGACTGCACCCCTGGCGCGACAGCACGCCCTGCTGGCCGATGGCGGCGGCTGGGAGGCGGTGGAACAGGCCCGCGCGGCTGGGCGTGCGCTGATTTTCGCCGTGCCGCACTTGGGCGGCTACGAATTCGCCGGCCGCTATATCGCCGACCGCGTGCCCATCATCGCCCTGTACCGCCCGCCCAAGCTGGCGTGGATGGAACCGCTGATGCAAAGCGGCCGCGACCGCGGCAACGCCACCACCGTGCCGGCCGGCGCCGGCGGGGTACGTAGCCTCCTGAAAGCATTGAAGCGCGGCGGCGCCACCATGATCCTGCCGGATCAGGTGCCCGGCCAGGGCGAAGGCGAGTGGGTGGATTTTTTCGGTCGGCCCGCCTATACCATGACCCTGCTGCCGCGCCTGGCGCTGGCGGCGGACGCGGCGGTATTCTTTGTCTTTGCCGAACGCCTGCCGCGGGGGGCCGGGTTTCGTGTGGTAACACAGTCCCTGCCGCAGCCTTTTTCCGAGGATCCCGCCATTTCCGCGCGCCAGATGAACGCCGCTATCGAAACCCTGATCCGCCTGGCCCCCGCGCAGTATTTGTGGGGCTATAACCGTTACAAACAGCCTGCTGGTGCTCCACCACCTCCGCAGCCGGCTGGCGCGCCACCGCCACCGGCTTCGCGCCCCGCCGCTGCAAACCCATGAGGCTCGCTCTCTTTTTGCTCTGGTGCATGCGCTGGCTGCCGATCCGCGTGGTGGCGGCGATAGGCCGGGCGCTGGGCTCCCTGCTCTATCACTGGGGGCGCCGGCGCGTCACCCTGATCAATCTGCGGCTCTGTTTTCCCGATTGGGACGAGGCGCGACGCATCGCGGTTGGCCGTGGCGTGTTCCAGCGCCTGGCGCGCGCCACCCTGGACCTGGGCCGGCTTTGGTACGCTCCGCTTCCTGCGGCCATCGCCCACGTGCAAATGGTCGACCGTCACTATATGGACGAGTGGCGCGGCAAAGTCCCGGTGATCGTGCTGGCGCCGCATTTTGTGGGCCTCGACATCGGCGGGGCGCGCTTTTCCCGGGAATACCCGGAGGCCTTTTCCATGTACTCCGAGCAGAAGAACAAGGTGTTCGACAAGGCCCTGCGGCGCGCCCGCCAGCGCTATAACGGCGCCGAACTGATTACCCGCCGCCAAGGCCTGCGCCCGGTTTTGAAGGCATTGAAGGCCAAGCGGCCCTTTTATTACCTGCCGGACATGGATTTCGGCGCCAAAGACGCCGTTTTCGCCGATTTTTTTGGGATCCCCACCGCCACCGTGACGGCCCTGTCCCGGCTGGCCCAGATCACCGGCGCCAAGGTGGTCCCGCTGGTGACCCGCCAGACCGAGGCCGGTTACGAAGCCCGTTTTTACCCTGCCTGGGAGGGGTTTCCCAGTGGGGACGACCTGGCCGACGCCCGGCGCATGAACGAGTTCCTGGAGCAAAGAATCCTGGAAATGCCCGACCAGTATTTCTGGGTTCACAAGCGATTCAAGACCCGGCCTGCCGGAAAGCCGGGCTTTTATGATTAAATGCGAACAAGCGGTAGTCGAAACCCGTAGTCGAAAACAGTCAAAGGAAGCGGGACATGGCTCAATACCAGGTTCTTTTGCACGGCGAGCACTTTCTGTTGGAGCGTGAAGGCAAGCAGTCGTGGTACGGTTTTCTCAAGACCGTCTACGTGCAGGCCGAGAACGACGACGACGCGGCCGGCTATGCCGTCAAGCAGGCCTGCTCCGACCCGGAGTTCCGCGCGTCGGTAAAGAACCCGCCGGACCAGCCGCCCGCCTTGAGCGTGGAAGACATGACCATCATCGAGAAAGATCCCGACCTGGTCGACAGTCCCTTCATCTACACCCCCGAATAGCCGCATGAACGGGTACGCGCCTCCACTGACCCGTCTGCGGGCGCGGGGCGGTAACTCGTAATCCTGTAATCCCGCAATCCCGCCCTCGAATCGCCGCGCCCACCGTGTCCACCATCCCCTTCACCAAAATGCACGGCCAGGGCAACGATTTTGTGATGCTCAACGGCATCGCCCACGCAATCAATCTGACCCCCGCGCAAATCCGCGCCATCGCCGACCGCCATATGGGTATCGGCTGCGACCAGTTGCTGGTGGTGGAAAAATCCACGCGCCCGGACGTGGATTTTCGCTACCGCATTTTCAATGCCGACGGCGGCGAGGTGGAGCAATGCGGCAACGGCTCGCGCTGCTTCGCCAAGTTCGTGCGCGACCAGGGCCTCACTGACAAGACTTCCATCCGTGTGGAAACGCTGTCCGGCATCATCGAACCCAGCGTCAACACGGACGGCAGCGTGACCGTCAATATGGGCGCGCCGCGCTTCGCCCTCGCCGACATCCCCTTCATCGCCGGCGTGGAAGCGCTGGACTACCGCCTGCCGCTACCGCGCGGCGAGATCACCATCGCCGCCCTGTCCATGGGTAATCCGCACGCCGTGCAAATCGTTGACAACGTCGATACCGCGCCGGTAACGACCGAGGGCCCGCTGATCGAGCGCCACGAGCGCTTCCCGCAGCGCGTCAACGTGGGCTTCCTGCAGGTGGTGTCGCGCACGCATATCCGCCTGCGCGTCTGGGAGCGCGGCGCCGGCGAGACGCTGGCCTGCGGCACCGGCGCCTGCGCGGCCGTGGTGACCGGCATTCGCTGGGGAAAACTCGATAACGAGGTGCGTGTGTCCACGCGCGGCGGCGATCTCACGGTAACATGGCAAGCGGAAAGTGAAAAACAAGACCAAGCGGGCGCGCCGGTCATCATGCGCGGCGCGGCCATCACCGTGTTCACCGGCCAGCTGACTCTTTGATCCATCATTCAAAAGAAACGATAAGGCAGAACTAACAGTGTCCAACGAATTCAATGTCGAAGAAATAGCCGCATTTCTGAAAGCCAACCCGGATTTTTTCACCGCCTATCCGGATGCGCTGCTCGACATCAATCTGCCGCATCCGCACGGCGGACGCGCGGTGTCCATTCCCGAGCGGCAGCTGATCGCCACCCGCGAAAAGGTCCGCCTGCTGGAGACCAAGCTCGCCGAGCTGATCGAATTCGGCACCGAAAACGACAAGCTGTCGGGCAAGGTCCATGCCCTTACCCTGAAAATCATCGCCTGCCAGACCTTCGACCAGACCATCGATACCCTGTACCTGGATCTGCTCGATAATTTCCAGGTGCCGCACGTGGCGGTGCGCCTGTGGAACGTAGTCGCCCCGCCCGCTTCCGCATCCGCGCCCGAGTTCCAGCCGGTGCCGATGGAACTGCAGCAGTTCGTCGAGGCCATGACCAATCCCTATTGCGGCGGCCATCCGGTGTATGAAACGCATCTCTGGTTCGGCGAGCACGCTCCGCATCTCAAGTCTTATGCCATGCTGCCGCTGAAGGGCGAACATACCATCGGACTATTGCTGCTGGCCTCGGAATCGGCGGAGCGTTTTTACGCGGATATGGGCACGCTGTTCCTGACGCGCATCGGCGAGATGCTGGCGCAGTGTCTTGCCCGCCAGCTGACCGCCGCCCCTGCCCCCGCTTTGGTCACGCCTCCCACCGCCTCCCCCGCATAATGGTCGCGTGTGGATGCCCGCTGCCAGCGCTACCTCAGCTACCTCGCGCATGAGCGCCGCCTGGCGCCGCTGACGGTCCGGCACTACGGCCGCGACCTGGCATTGCTGGAGGCGCTGGCGGCGGAAGACGATGTGGTGCTGGACAAGCTCGCGCAGGCCGATATCCGCCGCTTTCTGGCCCGGCTGAATTCGCGCGGACTCAATCCGCGCTCGCTGGCGCGGGTGCTGTCGGGCTGGCGCGGTTTTTTTTCCTATGCGCAAATCGGCGCAGCCAACCCGGCGGAAGGCGTACGGGCACCCAAGGCCGCCAAGCCCCTACCCGAATCGCTATCGCCGGATGAGGCAGTACAGCTGGTGAGTTTCAGCGACGACAGCCCCGAAGGCCTGCGCGACCGCGCCGTGTTTGAGCTGCTCTATTCCTCGGGTCTACGCGTATCCGAACTGACCGGGCTGGACCTGGGCGCTATCGATTTCACCACCCGCGAGGCGCGCATCACCGGCAAGGGCGGCAAGACGCGCATCGTGCCGGTGGGCTCGCACGCGGTCGAAGCCATCAAGCAGTGGCTGCGCATCCGCGCGCCCAAGGACCCCGGCGAGCGCGCCATGTTTCTCGGCAGCCACGGACGCCGCCTCTCGGCGCGGGTGGTGCAAAGCCGCATCAAGTACTGGGCGCAGCGCCAGGGCCTGCGCATCGATCCGCACCCGCATATGCTGCGCCACTCGTTTGCCTCGCACGTGCTGCAGTCCTCGGGCGATCTTCGGGCTGTGCAGGAAATGCTGGGTCACGAGAGCATCGCTTCCACACAGGTGTATACACACCTGGACTTTCAACATCTGGCCAAGGTCTACGACGCCGCACATCCGAGGGCCAAGAAAAAATGACGGATTTTGTCTCCGGCCGCGCTGCGCGCTTAACTTGCTTGAAAAGCAAGCAAGTTAGCCTGCGACGCAACTTCGCTTCGCTACGTTGTCAACATCTCGCCAAAGTCTACGATTCGGCGCATCCACGCGCCAAGAAAAAGCCATGAACGCCAAAAGCGCCGTCCGCTACACCGGCATTGTCTTTGCCGTCCTCGCCGCCCTGGTCTTGTTGCTGCTGGCCGGCGTTTATTTCACGATGCGCGCCAGCCTGCCGCAGCTTTCGGGCGAAACGAAACTTGCGTCGCTCAAGAACCCGGTCACGGTGGCCCGCGACGAACGCGGCACCGTGGTCATCACCAGCCCTGATTTTGTCGACGCCATGCGCGCCCTGGGTTATGTGCACGCGCAAGAGCGCTTTTTTGAAATGGACCTGACGCGCCGTTCGGCTGCGGGCGAGCTGTCCGAATTATTCGGCCGCGCCACGCTGAAAATGGATCAGGAAAAGCGCACGCACCGCTTGCGCGCGCGCCTCACTGCCAATCTGGTGACCGCCGGTGCGGATGACCGCAAACTCATTACCGCCTACACCGAGGGCGTCAACGCCGGCCTCGCCGCCCTGCCCGCCAAGCCCTGGCCTTATTTGTTGCTGCAGACCACCCCGCAACCCTGGCGCGACGTCGATTCCCTGCTGGTGGTATCGGAAATGTATTCGACCCTGCAGCTGTCCGGCACCAACCGAGCCTTCGGCAATGCCGCGTTGCGCGAGGTGGTGGGCGACAAGCTGTTCGGCTGGCTGCGGCCGCCCGGCGGCAAGTGGGACGCCGCGCTGGACGGCAGCCAGATGGAACCCGCACCCCTGCCGACCGAGGCGCAAATCGATACGCGCAAAACCAAGGCGGCAAGCAATGCTGCGGCTGCAATAAACGTCGCTGAAACGGACCCCGAGTTCGCCATCGGCTCCAACAACTGGGCGGTTACGGGGGCGCTGACCCAACACGGCGGCGCCATGCTGGCCGACGATATGCATTTGAACCTGGGCGTGCCCAATATCTGGTTTCGCGCCGAATTCCATTTGCAAACGCCGGCTGGGCAAAAAAGAATCGCCGGCGTCACCCTGCCCGGGGGCCCCGCCTTCGTGATCGGCAGCAACGGCGACATTGCCTGGGGCTTCACCAATACCGAGGGCCGCTGGTACGACTGGGTGAAGGTGCCGGCGGGTGAGCCGGTGACCGAGCAGCACGAGGAAATCAAGCTCGCGGGCGAAACCAGTGTGCCGCTCACGGTGCGCGAAACACGCTGGGGCCCGATCGTGCACACCTGGCGCAAGCAGGACTATGCCCTGCACTGGATCGCCTATCAGCCGGGCGCCATCAACGCAGAACTGAGCGACCTGGCCCTTGCCCATAGCGTGGACGAGGCCCTGCCGATCGCGCAGCAAAGCGGGGTGCCTCATCAGAACATTCTCATCGTCGATAAAGCCGGCAACGCCGCTTGGACGGTGGCCGGGCGCATGCAGGCACGCACCGCGCAAGAAAAAACCGAGTGGGCTGGTTTTGCGTCACCGCAGGGCCTGCCCCGGCCCTGGCTGCCACCTGCCGCCTACCCCTTGGTTAAAAACCCCGCCGATGGGCGCCTGTGGACCGCCAATAACCGCCAGATGGGTGGCGACGCCGGCGCCAAGATCGCCGAAGGCGGCTTCGACCTGGGCGCGCGTGCGCAGCAAATCCGCGACCGGCTGCGCGAAAAACAGCAGTTCGACGAAGCGGCCCTGTACGCCATACAACTGGACCGCGAGGCGCGCTTCGTACGCCATTGGGCGGAGCTATTGAAAACGGTGAGTAGCAAATCCGATAACGCGGACCTGCGCGAGCTGAACCGGATTTTGAGTACCTGGAACGGACAAGCTGACCCCGATCAGGCCGGCTACCGAGCCGCGCGCGAATTCCGCGCCCATGTATACGACGAGTTGTGGGCGGCGTGGATGCGCGCGGCAGCACCCGACCTGGGTTTCCCGGTGCGCTGGGATGCGCGCATCGAGTACCCGGCCTGGCAGGCCCTTAGTGCGCAGGCGCCGCATTTGCTTCCGCCCAAATACGCTTCCTGGGACGCGTTCCTGCTGGCGCAAGCCGAGCGAGTGGTAAAGGATATGAAGGAAGCCGGTGGCGGCAGCATCGCCAAGGCCACCTGGGGCCAGCGCAACACGGCGCGCATCAGCCATCCGTTTTCGCTGGCGGTGCCGCTCTTGGGCCGGGTACTGGATATGCCGGCCACACCGCTGCCCGGCGACAATCACATGCCCATGGTGCTTACCGTCAACCAGGGCGCATCGGAACGCATGGTGGTGGCGCCCGGCCACGAGGAGACCGGCATCCTGGTGATGCCCGGCGGCCAAAGCGGCCATCCCCTCTCGCCGTTTTACGGGGCGGGGCATCAGGATTGGTTGCAGGGGCGGCCGGCGCCGCTGTTGGCGGGGGAAGCGCGGTATACGCTTAGGCTTATACCGTGATGGCGTGGATATGTCTCTTGTACCGTGACGTTATCGTTCGCGTGAAGCGTGGTGAATCTGTTTAGAGGCGCTGCGTATTAGTACGTCA
>JACXTT010000014.1_pt1 | contig 255949 bp, 212 predicted proteins | sample 9270951 | NCBI WGS metagenome assembly JACXTT01 (sample SAMN15532306, study PRJNA645909) | rock metagenome | isolation source: weathered quartz diorite | place: Puerto Rico | collected 2017-06-21 | reverse complement strand
ATCACGGTGAACGCTAAAGGCGAGTTGTTGGAATTGAAAGATACGATCAACACCATGGTTGACCAGTTACGCGGTTTTGCGTCCGAAGTAACCCGGGTTGCGCGTGAGGTGGGTTCCGAAGGACAGTTGGGCGGCCAGGCTAACGTGCCGGGTGTGGATGGAACCTGGAAGGATTTGACCGACTCGGTAAATAAAATGGCAGGTAACCTAACCGCTCAGTTGCGTAACATAGCCGACGTATCTATCGCGGTAGCAAATGGTGACTTGTCCAAAAAGATCACGGTTGACGTTAGGGGTGAGATATTACAGTTGAAAGAAACCATCAATACAATGGTGGATCAGTTGCGTGGTTTCGCGTCCGAAGTAACGCGGGTTGCGCGTGAGGTTGGTACCGATGGTAACTTAGGTGGCCAGGCATTTGTGCCGGGCGTTGCGGGTACCTGGAAGGATTTGACCGATTCGGTAAACCAGATGTCGAGTAACTTGACATCGCAGGTACGTAACATTGCCGAAGTAACCAAGGCGGTGGCAAGCGGCGACTTATCCAAAACGGTAATCATCGACGTTAAGGGTGAGATGATGGACTTAAAAAACACCATCAACACCATGGTGGATCAGCTCAACTCATTCGCATCCGAAGTAACGCGGGTTGCACGTGAGGTGGGCACCGAGGGCAAATTAGGCGGGCAGGCGCACGTAAAAGGTGTGGGTGGTACCTGGAAGGATTTAACTGACTCGGTAAACCAGATGGCGTCAAACTTAACCGGGCAGATACGTGGTATTGCAAAGGTGGCGACAGGTATCGCCAAAGGAAACTTAAAACAACGCCTGTCCATTAACGCCTTGGGCGAGGTGGCCCAATTGACGGATACTATTAACGAGATGATTGACACGCTTGCGGTGTTTGCCGATCAGGTAACTACGGTGGCGCGTGAGGTGGGTGTGCAGGGCAGATTAGGTGGCCAGGCCAGTGTGCCGGGTGCATCGGGTACCTGGAAGGATCTCACCGAGAACGTAAACCAGTTAGCACAGAACTTAACGGTGCAGGTGCGTTCTATATCCGAAGTGGCATCGGCGGTAACCAAAGGTGACTTGACCCGTACCATCCGCGTTGACGCGAAAGGCGAGTTGGAAGCTTTGAAAGATACCATTAACCAGATGATTGCCAACCTTAAAGGGACAACCTTAAGGAACCACGAACAGGATTGGCTAAAATCCAACCTGGCCAAATTTGCGCAGATGCTTCAAGGTCAGCGCGACCGTAACGCTGTGGCTAATAAAGTACTGTCCGAACTGGCGGAACTGGTAAATGCCCGCTATGGCGCATTTTACATATTAGAGCAGGATATTGCCGATGAACCTAAATTGAAGTTATTTGCAGGATACGCTCAAAAAAGCAGGAAACTGATCAACCAGGAATTTGAACTAAGTGAAGGTTTAGTTGGGCAGTGCGCCAAGGACAAAGAAAGGATACGCTTATCAAACGTGCCTGAGGAGTACCTGCAAATTAGTTCGGGTATTGGTAACGCCGCGCCCATCGACCTGGTAATCTTACCCGTATTGTTCGAAAACAATGTGAAGGCTGTAATTGAGCTGGCCTCCTTCGAAAACTTTAGCGATACCCATATCGACTTTTTGGACCAGTTGACAGAAAGTATCGGTATCGTGTTAAACAACATCGAAACCAACACCCGTACAGAGGAATTGTTGAAACAATCGCAATCATTAGCGGGTGAGCTTTCATCGCAACAGGAAGAGTTGCGCAGAGCTAATGATGAGTTGCACGATAAAGGCCGTTCGCTCGAAGAAAAGGCGGAACAGTTAACGCTGACATCGAAATACAAATCGGAGTTCTTAGCTAACATGTCGCACGAGTTGCGTACACCGCTCAACAGTTTGCTGATATTAGCCCAACAACTATTTGAAAACCCCGAAGGTAACCTCACCGAAAAACAGCGGATGTTTGCCAAAACCATCCATTCATGCGGGGATGACCTGATCCAGCTGATCAACGATATCCTCGACCTGTCGAAGATTGAGTCGGGTGTGATATTTGCCGATGTGATGCCGGTTAACTTTAAGGAGATCGCCTCGTTTGCCGAGTCGACCTTTAAACCGATATCGGAAGCTAAAGGCCTTAAATTTGAAATTAACCTGGAAGACAGCCTGCCCGAGGTATTGGAAACCGACATGCAGCGTTTGAACCAGATATTGAAAAACCTGTTATCAAACGCGTTCAAGTTTACCGAAAAAGGCAGCGTGAAACTCGATATATTCAGGCCTACCGCACAGCAGGACAATCCGCTGCCTAATGCCGAGGCCGTTATCGCGTTCTCTATTACTGATACCGGTATTGGTATCTCCAAAAATACCCAGGGGATTATTTTTGAGGCGTTCCAGCAGGCCGAAGGTTCAACCAGTCGTAAATATGGCGGCACAGGTTTGGGCTTATCCATCAGCAAGGGTTTTGCCGAGTTGCTGGGCGGTACCATTACTGTAGGCAGCGAATTGGGCAAAGGCAGTGTGTTCACCCTGTACCTGCCCATGAAGTATAAGGAAGAAATAAAAACCATCAGCCCGCCTACAAGCAAGGAAAGTAGCCATTCAGTTACCCATTTGAGGACCAACCTGATGGACACTGCCGAACTTATTATTGATGACGATAGGCACAATATATCGGCCGAAGATAAGGTACTGCTGGTTATTGAGGACGACATCAGGTTCACCAAGATATTGATAGACAAAGCACACGATTTTGGGCTTAAAGTACTGGTTGCTATCAGTTACCTGGAAATATTTGAGAATATCCAGAAATACAACCCGATAGCAATCACACTGGATGTGAACATGCCCGAATCGAATGGTTGGAAGATATTGAAGATGCTGAAAGGCGATATCAATTTGCGCCATATCCCTATCCACCTCATATCGGGTGAAGATAATAAGGCAATGGGCTTAAAACTGGGTGCCAAAAGCTTTAGTATGAAACCACTGTCCAACAGTTCGCTGGATGAGTTGATATCCGGTATCGTCCGCTTTAACCAGCAGGCCAAGAAAAAGATACTAATCATTGAGGATAATGAAAACGAACTGGAGCATTTATCCCAACTTTTAACCAACGACGGGATAGAGGTTTTTACTTCGACCACTGCTAAAAAAGGCTTGTCGTATCTCAAAAAGGACATGTTTGATTGTATCATTTTGGATTTCGTTTTGCCGGATAGTAATGGTCTTGATCTGCTTAATAAGATCAACAGCTTAAAGCAGCCGCAAACAACCATTATTTTGCACTCGGCACGCGATTTTACGCAGAACGAGCTGATACTGCTAAAACGCCTGAACCACAAGATCATCACCAAAACACCAATGTCGCACGCCTATTTGTTAGAAGAAGTTTTGACTTTGCTGCATATCGACAAACGGGCTATTAGTCCCGAAAACCTTGACCTGATCAATAGCATACGGGTTAATAATGATGTGCTCGACGGTAAAAAGGTTTTGGTGGTTGATGATGACGTGCGTAACCTGTTTGCCCTTACTGCCGTGTTCGAGCGCTCGAACATTGAAGTGATCACGGCTGAAAGCGGGCGCGAAGCGCTCGAGATACTGAACAGCGACAAAAAGATCGACATTGTTTTAATGGATATCATGATGCCCGAAATGGACGGTTACGAGACGATACAAATAACCCGAAAAGAGCAAAAACATAAGAATTTGCCCATTATAGCTGTAACCGCCAAGGCGATGATAGGCGACAGGCAAAAGTGTATCGCGTCGGGCGCGTCAGATTATATTACAAAACCTGTAAAAACCGACCAACTTTTATCGCTAATGCGTGTTTGGCTAATTAAGTAATTAGTACGAACACTATAAACAAGCTATATGGCCATTGATGGGACGGTAAAAATTTTGTTGGTTGATGATAATGAGAACAACCTGCTATCCATGCAGGTTGTCCTTGAAGATGAGGGCTATTCTTTTTTTACCGCTACATCCGGCAGGGAGGCGTTGAGGGTATTGTTGAAAGAACAGGATTTTTCGCTGATATTGCTGGATGTTAAGATGCCCATTATGGATGGGTACGAAACAGCCGAGCTGATCTATCAGCGCGATAAATTCAAGGATATCCCAATAATCTTTATTACCGCACACGATTACGAGGAAGAGGCCATGTTCAAAGGCTACCAGGCCGGCGCGGTCGATTTTATACGTAAGCCTTTTAAGCCCGAGATACTGCGGTCTAAAGTGGCCATATTTGCCGAACTGTATAAAAAGAATCAATTATTGCGGCAACAAGAAGAGCGGTTGAAAGTTATTAATAACGATCTGATGCTCTTGAACCAGGACCTCGAACAACGGGTACTGGAGCGCACTATAGCTTTAGAAAACGTGAACAAAGAGCTGAAAGCCTTGAATATATCGAAAGATAAATTCTTGTCTGTGATCTCTCACGATCTGCGCAACCCGCTTACCTCGCTTTTACTGTCGTCAAAAAGCTTGAACGAAAACCTTGAAACAATAAGCCCGAAAGAAGTAAAAATGTTTGCCGGTATCATTCACCGCACATCCAATAAAATACTTGAACAAATGAACGAGTTGGTGGAGTGGGCAAAAAAGCAACGCGAAAAAACAACATTCGACCCGGCAAGGCTGCAACTGATAAAAGGTATAGATGAAGCGCTTGAGTTGCTAAAATCAATCGCCATTCAAAAATCGGTTAAGTTTGATATCGAGGTGCCTGATAATATTTACATCAATGCCGATTCGTTAATGTTGCGGTCCATCTTACAAAACCTGGTAACCAATGCCATTAAGTTTACACCCCAAGGCGGCGGGACGGTTGAAATTAGCGCGACAGTAGCTAACGCCATGGCCGAAGTTTGTATACAGGATCATGGTGTTGGTATGAACGCCGAAACCCGCGATATGCTGTTAAATAACTCAACGTCGGCATCGGCATTAGGCACCGACCAGGAACGCGGCACCGGGCTGGGGCTGTTACTGGTTAAGGATTTTGTGGCGCAGCATGGCGGCACCATCAGTATTGATACCGAACTTGGCAAAGGTACCTGCTTTAAATTTACCATCCCGGAGCATTAGCAAGCTCGCCTTAGCCATTGCTAATATCCTACAATGCCTTGTACAGATACTACAACAACATTTGCGGTAGCTGTAATAAATTTGGGCTATCAATAACCTGACAATAATTTATACAAACCGCACACTGCAATAACCTGATAGGTTATGCTTTGGCGTTTTTATTTATTATTTTGTGGGTTAATGCTAATAACCTGAATTTTTGTGGAAAGAATAACTGCCCGGTATTATATTGAAACGCCTTACGCCATAGAAAAGGCTGCACAGGTTTTAGCAGGTGAGCAATCATCGGGTACGTTTGTGCCCGTTCCCGGCGAGACAGAAGAGTTAAAGCAACGTTTTGCAGCTCGGGTAGAAAGCATTATCCCGCTTGAAACCGTAAGTCACCCGGCGATCCCAGGCGCTGTTTCTGATCATGGTTCATACAATCGTGCCAATATCGAAGTATCCTGGTCGGTCGAAAACTTTGGTTATAACCTACCCGCGCTTGTTTCAACCTTACAGGGAAATCTATACGAAATTACCCAGTTTACAGGGCTAAAACTGATGGATATTGACTTGCCACCTTCATACGCCGATCATTTCAAGGGATCACAATTCGGTACCGAAGGTTCGCGCTCGAGCACTGGCGTTACAGGCCGGCCATTGATCGGCACTATCATCAAACCCAGCATAGGGTTAACACCGGCGCAAACAGCCGCGATGGTTAATACTTTAGCCGGGGCAGGTATTGATTTTATAAAAGATGATGAACTGTTGTCATCGTCGGCCAATTCAAAATTTGAAGATAGGGTAGACGCTGTGATGAGGGTAATTAATGACCATGCCCAAAAAACAGGTAAAAAAGTAATGTACGCGTTCAACATCAGCGATGAGATTGACAGTATGCTGCACCGTTACGAATATATTTTAAAAGCAGGCGGTACCTGCGCCATGGTAAGCATCAACAGCGTTGGCTTGGCCGCGACTAAGAAAATATGCGACCAGGGACAGTTGGTGATCCACGGGCACCGTAACGGCTGGGGCATGTTAAACCGGCACCCCTTACTGGGGATAGAGTTTCCGGCCTATCAAAAAATATGGCGGCTGGCCGGGGTTGATCAGCTCCACGTCAATGGCATCCAAAATAAATTCTGGGAGAGTGACGACTCGGTGGTACGTTCTATCGAGGCTTGTTTAAAGCCCTTATTTGGGCATACTGTATTACCCGTCGTATCCTCTGGCCAGTGGGGCGGACAGGCATTTGAAACCTATCGCCGTACCCAAACAACCGACCTGTTGTACATGGCTGGCGGCGGCATTATGGCGCATCCCGGCGGCGCTGCTGCGGGAGTAAGGGCTTTGCAGCAGGCATGGGAGGGCGCTGTAAACAGCATGTCGCTTACCGAAGCCGCGAAACATTACCCGGAGTTTGGGCAATCGGTCGAAAAATTTGGCAAGCATTGATGGAAAACAAACCACAACTTTTGCTGGCTTATTATGGCGACGACTTTACAGGCTCGACCGACGCGCTTGAATTTTTGAGCAGGGCAGGGGTGAAAACCGTTCTCTTTATGGCGTCGCCTACGCCGGAGAAGTTAGCGGAGTTTGACGGTTTGCAAGCTATCGGCATCGCGGGCATGACCCGCTCCATGCCGCCTTACGAAATGGAGAAAACCTTAGCCCCTGCATTTAAAGCATTGAAAGCGCTTGGTGCAGCCCATGTACATTATAAAGTTTGTTCAACATTCGATTCGTCGCCGCAGATAGGTAGTATTGGCAAAGCTATTGATGTAGGTGCTGAGGTGTTTGAAGCAGCATTTGTGCCCGTATTGGCATCTGCGCCGGTTCTTGGCAGGTATGTGGTCTTTGGTAACTTGTTTGCCCGTATGGGGATTGGCAGCAAAGGCGATATCTTCCGGCTCGACCGGCACCCGTCCATGAGCAAACACCCGGTAACGCCGGCTAATGAAAGCGACCTGCGCCTGCATTTAGCCCAACAAACCGATAAAAAGATAGGACTGGTTGATATTACAGATATCGCGCAAAGCGAAGATATAATTGCCGCCAAATTGCAGGCACAAACCAATGCAGGTAATACTGTTGTATTATTTGACGCGTTGACCGATGAACACTTGCTAACCGTAGCCAAAGCGATCGACCCTTATGCTTCTTCCGAAAAGCCTTTATTCTCCGCAGGGTCCTCAGGTATCGAAATGGCTTTAGGTGCATTATGGCAGCAGCAAGGCACCGCAAAGCCTAAAACAGATTGGCCTGCACCCGGACGGGCTAAAAATTTATTGATCGTATCGGGCAGTTGCTCGCCGGTAACGGCTAAACAGATCGCTTATGCCGCTAATCATGATTTTGCTGAAGTTGAACTGGATACCCAGGCGGTTGCAGTTTCGGCTGACCTAAAAACAACTACTACGCCTTATGTTCAGTTAATTACCGGCTTGTTACAGCGCAATATCCCGGTTATTATACACAGCAGCTTAGGTACTGATGATGCCCGTTTTGTAAAAACTTATGAGTTTTTTGCTCGGCAAGGGCTATCTCAAAATGACATCCGCACCAAAACAGCAGAACTTTATGGTACAGCGCTCGGACTGATCGCTCTTGGTGTCGCAGAGAAAACAAACCTGACACGGTTGGTAATAGCCGGGGGTGATACCTCGGGCTACGTGGCAAAGGCGATGGGTATTGAAGCGGTAGAGATGATCACGCCGTTCTCACCTGGTGCACCGCTTTGTAAGGCCCATGCGCCGGGAATGGCGGTACACGGCCTTGAAGTTATTTTTAAAGGCGGCCAGGTGGGCGCCGAAAACTATTTTGTAAATATATTGGAAGGAAAAATTACAGCATAATAAGTATGAAAACCAAAACTTTAGGCCTTATCCACACATCGGCTACGCTGATACCGGTGTTTAACGAATTGTGTAAACAGTATCTGCCCGGCGTAACCACTTTTAACATTGTTGACGATAGCCTGGTGCGCAACATCCGTGAGCGTGGCGAATTAACGCCTGCCATCAGTAAACGGGTTGAGGATTATGTGGCTTCGGCCGAAAATTCCGGGGCCGATTATATTTTGGTTACCTGTTCATCTATCGGCCCTGCGGTTGAAGAAGCAGCCGAAAGGGTTTCTGTGCCTGTTTTACGGGTAGACCAGCCCATGGCTGATATGGCGGTTCAAACCGGCACACGCATTGGTGTGATAGCCACTTTAGCAACCACCTTAGAACCCACAAGCGACCTGGTTAAACGCCGGGCTACTTTGGCAAACAAACAGGTTGAACTGACATCCATAGTAGTTGATGGCGCTTTTGAGGCTTTAATGAGCGGCGGCGCCGCTAAACACGATCAGTTGGTTGGGGATGCTTTGCGCACATTAGCTAAAAGTGTTGATGTGATCTTATTGGCGCAAGCCTCAATGGCTCGGGTGGTTGATACTTTAAGCGATGCTGATAAAACGGTACCTATTGTGGCCAGTCCGCCCAACGCAATAAAATACCTGGCAACCATAATGTAATGGTACAGCAACTGCGCAAGATATGTCTGGCGATAAGCGTGTTGTCTGCAATAGCCCTTTTGATAGGGTTGTTGACAGTCAATAACGCATTGTGGCTGCCCGCCCTGGTTACTTTGGCGGTGTCGCTTGCTATTGGCATAGGGGCGGTTCCGGGGTTAAAAAACTACCAATATACCGCCTGGATCATTGTGGCAGTAGTAGCAGCTATGGCTTATCCCCATGCCTTTTTAAAGTGGGGCGATATCGATCTGCGCAACAAATGGCTTATCCTCGTCATTGTGCAAATGGTGATGTTTGGCATGGGTATCCAAATGAGCATTAAAGATTTTTCGGGTTTAGGCAGCACAGGTAAGGGTGTGCTAATTGGCCTGCTTTGCCATTTTTCGGTGATGCCATTAATGGGATTTATGTTAACCCGTATATTCCATTTTGAACCCGAAATAGCAGCAGGTATTATTTTAATAGGCTCTTGTTCAAGTGGTTTGGCGTCCAATGTAATGGTTTACTTAGCCAGGGCAAACCTGGTGTTGTCAGTAACGGTAACCGCTATGGCAACTTTGGCCGCTCCATTTTTAACGCCCTTATTAATGCGCCTGCTGGCCGGTACCCTGATCGAGGTTAAGTTTGTGAATATGATGATGGAGATCATCAAAATTGTCATCGTGCCCATTGGTGCCGCTTTTGTGCACGACTATTTAAAAAGGGCCTCAGCCAAAGGCAAACAAAATGTAAATATCATCGCTATATTGTGTGTGGTGTGGCTTATCGCTCAAACCTTGTTTGTTTGGCAATGGTTAAGCGCTCATTTACCAGATCAGGCTTTACAATCAGCCGGGGTGTTTAACTTTTTCACAGCCGCATTTATCGCGGGGTGGGCTTATCATCAGTTATATTCCCGGTATAAGGCTATTGACACTTATATTCCTTACTTATCCATGTTTGGGATAGTTTATTTTACCACAGTCACAACGGCTGCCGGTCGCGATAATTTACTGCATATGGGTCTATTGCTGTTCATCGCATCGGTTATCCATAATGGTGCAGGATATTTTTTCGGCTATTGGCTAAGCCGTTTGTTTAAACTGGACAAAAACTCAGCGCGCACCATAGCGTTCGAAGTTGGCTTACAAAATGGGGGTATGGCATCAGGCCTGGCCGGTACTATGGGCAAACTGGCTACTGTTGGCCTTGCAGCAGCCGTTTTTAGTCCGTGGATGAATATTTCAGGCTCAATTTTAGCTAATTACTGGCGCAAGCACCCGGTAACCGGGGATAATAAGTGATGGATATCTTATGCAAAATTCTATAATATAATTAAAAAACACCCATTGGTGAAGCCTAACAGGATAATATGCTACAATAGATAGGGAAAATGATACATGAAACGGACGGGTTTGTAAAATACTTTTGTTTTACCAATTAGTCTATATTGTATTGAAAAAGCAGGGCTTACAATAATAAGGCAGGCTGTGATAACAGCTTTGGCCGGGCTTGTTTTGACAAAACATTTCTGCAAAATTACATGGTTGTTTTTTAGGATGGTAAAACGCGTAAATAAAATTATCGGTTCAATTTTTTTGCTGGTTTCGGTCAGTACAATTGGCTATGCGCAAAGATCCCAAAGTGTTCTTAATACCGGCCCGCTAAAAAAATATGTAACGCGTTTTAACGCGACAGACACCGAAGCGGTTAAAAATTACGTGCCCAACAACCAGTCATTCGATTGGCTTGCTAAAAATATTCCTTTGTTTGAGTGCCCCGATACCACCCTGCAACAAATGTATTATTACCGCTGGTGGAGTTTCAGGAAACACCTGGTTGAGACCAAAGATGGTTTTGTGTTTACCGAGTTTATTACACCAGTTAAGTTTGCGGGCGAATATAACACCATCAGTTCGGCGCTTGGACATCAGGTTAACGAAGGCAGGTGGCTGCGCGACCCGCAATACATTAACGACTATATCTCATTCTGGCTTTTACACGTACCGCAATTGCCAAAACCGCACTTTCATAATTTCAGTAGTTGGGTTGACGATGCCGTTTACCAGCGCAATCTGGTAAATCCCGACAAGGTGTTGATACAAAAGCTATTACCTGCTTTAAATAAAGATTACGAGCTTTGGGAAACCGAAAAACAATTGCCCGATGGTATGTTCTGGCAATTCGACGTGCGCGATGCGATGGAAGAATCCATCAGCGGGTCGCGTAAGGATAAAAATGTGCGGCCAACTATTAACAGCTACATGTATGGCAATGCCAAAGCATTGGCGCTAATGGCTGCTTATACCGGTAATGATACGCTGCAAAAAAAATACTCGGCTAAAGCCACAAAACTTAAAACACAGGTACAGCAAAACTTGTGGGACGATGAAGCCTCGTTTTTTGAAGTAAAACTAACTAACGGACAGTTCTCTGGCGCACGGGAAGCCATCGGTTTTATACCCTGGTATTTTAACCTGCCTGATGATGCCCCCAAATATGCCAAAGCCTGGGACCAGCTGATTGATACAACCGGTTTTAATGCCCCCTGGGGATTAACAACGGCCGAGCGTCGGCATCCTAAATTCCGCACTCATGGAACCGGTAAATGCGAGTGGGATGGCGCCGTTTGGCCTTACGCCACCACACAGGACTTAAAAGGCCTGGCAAACCTGCTTACCGATTATACTAATCGTGGCAAAATGACATCGAAGGTGTTTTATGATGCCCTACACAAATATGCCTGGAGCCAGCAAATGTATGGCCGGCCTTACGTTGGTGAGTATCAGGACGAGAAGAACGGTGCCTGGTTAAAAGGCGATAATCCACGCAGCACGTTTTATAACCATTCGGGTTTTGCTGACCTGATCATTAACGACCTTGTGGGAATAAAACCACGATTGGATAATACGCTGGAGATAAACCCGCTTATCCCGCAAGGGCAATGGGATTGGTTTTGTTTGGACAAGGTTTTATACCACGGCCGCAACATTACCATCCTGTGGGATAAAACAGGCAGCAAATACCATAAAGGCAAAGGCCTGCATGTGTATGCCGATGGAAAAGAGATACTAACAACCGATACTTTAAAGCATGTTTATGCTAAGCTTTAAGCAGATCAATAATTTGAATGAGCAAACTTTTACAACAACATGGATAACCTGCCAAATTTAACCATACATTTTCCCGGAAAGCTGGTTTTTGGCAAGGGCTGCCTGTCCGCTTTGCCGGATGAGCTGGCTGCATTTGGTTGTTCTAAATTGTACGTTATTACCATTGACCCGCTGCTGCCACAGCTTGAACCCTTTATCCAAAAGCTAAAGGCTCAAAATATTGAGGTTATTGTAAATACAAGCATCGTAAATGAGCCAACATTTTCCGACTTTGAAATATTAGTGGTCGACGCGGTTAAAGCAGCGCCTGATACCGTTATTGGCATAGGCGGCGGCAGTGTATTAGATATTGCCAAACTGGTGGCCGCTCAATTAGATAATACGCAAACGCTCGAACAAATAGTCGGCATTGGCTTATTGAAAGGGCGCTCAAAAAAATTGGTGTGTGTACCAACAACTTCGGGCACCGGTAGCGAAGTATCTCCCAATGCGATATTGGTTGACCATGAAAATCAAAAAAAGGGAATCATCAGCCCATTTTTGGTTCCCGATGTGGTGTATGCAGATCCATTGCTCACCATGAGTGTACCTGCAGCAATTACTGCCGCTACGGGCCTTGACGCTTTAACCCATTGCCTGGAGGCTTATACCAACAAGTTTGCACAGCCATTTGTTGATATGTACGCTTACGAAGGCATGCGCCTGATTGCGGCTAATATTGTACAAGCCGTAAATAACGGTGCCGACGAAGAAGCACGCAGCCAGGTTGCTATGGGTAGTTTGTTAGGCGGTTTTTGTTTAGGCCCGGTAAATACCGCAGGAGTTCATGCACTGTCTTATCCTTTAGGCAGTTCGTTCCATTTGCCGCACGGACTTTCAAACGCATTGCTGTTGCCTTATGTAATGCGTTTTAATATCCCCGCATCGCCGCGAAAGTACGCCGAAGTAGCTATAGCCCTGGGGTGCGAGCGGGGGGCCAATGACCTGGAAACAGCCGAACGGGGTGTACAAAAAATAGAAGAACTGGTAGCTGCCTGTGGTATCCCCGCAAGGTTAAAACAGGTTAGCATCCCGGCAGGTGCCATCCCTGCAATGGCTACCGATACTATGAAAATAACACGATTGTTAAAAAACAACCCACGCCCTATTACCTACCAGGATGCGGTTGATATTTATACTGACGCTTATTAAACAATGAAAATAGAAAAGAATTATCAGGGCGTAATTATACCGGCGGTGGTGCCGCTAACGGAAAGTTTTAAGCTTGACGAGAGCGGCGTTGAAAACATGTTTGCCAACTTTCACCGGAATGGTGTCCATCCGTTTATATTGGGTACCACCGGCGAGGCTGCTTCGCTGCCGTTATCGGTAAAAACCGATTACATTAAACTTGCAGGTAAGTTAAAACGCCCAGGCGATATGCTTTACACAGGCATTGCCTCCAATTGCTTTGAAGAGTCGGTTGAGCTGTCGCGCATTAGTTTTGATAGCGGCACAGACGCGGTGGTGGTCAACCTGCCATCGTATTACGCACTATCCGAAAACGAAATAAAAAAGTATTTTGAACAACTGGCCGACCAATGCCCCGGCCCGGTTATCATCTACAATATCCCGGCTACTACGCACATGTCTATCCCGTTGAAACTTATCGACGAATTGAGCTATCATGATAACATTGTTGCCACCAAAGATTCTGAACGCAGCGACGACCGTTTAAAAGGTTCGCTCAATTTATGGAGCAAACGGCCTGATTTTAGTTACTTTTTAGGATGGGCGGCACGGTCGGCAGTGGCCTTGTTAAATGGCAGCGATGGCATTGTACCAAGCACAGGCAACCTGTTTCCGGGCATTTATACAGATATGTACAAAGCGGCCCTTAGCGGCGATGTGGAAGTAGTAAACGCTTTGCAAAAAAAATCGGACATGTTTGGCGCTTTGTATCAAAAAGGCCGTTCGCTGGGCGAATCGCTTTGGGCACTTAAAGTGCTGATGAACGAAAAAGGCCTGTGCGAAACATATGTAATGCCGCCATTGCAACCCCAAACCCAGCAGGACGACGAGCTGTTGCGCCAGGGTTTGCATAGTTTAATTGAGCAGGAAGGTTTAATTGTTAAAAATACATAGGCAATGCAAACAAAACCAATAGTAGGCATTACCATGGGCGATCCTGCCAGCATAGGCCCAGAGATAGCGCTAAAAGCATTGCTCGACCCCAAAATGTATGCCATTTGCCGCCCCTTGCTGGTTGGCGACGCCGGTGTTTTTACGCATATCACCGAAAGGTTGGGGCTGGATATTACACTTAACGCGATAGCAGATGTACGAGATGCCAAATTTGAATTTGGCAACCCCGATATATTCGACCTAAACAATGTTGACCTTACCCAATTTGAGTTTGGTAAAATATCTGCTATGTGCGGCGAATCGTCCTTTCAATCGGTTAAAAAAGTAATTGAACTGGCTATGGCGGGCGACATAGACGCTACTGTTACCGGGCCTATCAACAAAAAGTCTATCAACGAGGCGGGGCACCATTTTGCAGGTCATACCGAAATATATGCCCATTTTACCGGCACAAGCAAATACGCCATGTTATTGGTTGAAGATAATATGAAGGTGATACACGTATCGACCCACGTATCGCTGCGGCAGGCTTGCGACCTGGTTAAAAAAGACCGCATTTTAGAAGTTACCGAGCTATTGCACAACGGCCTTATCCAATTAGGTGAAACCAATTTAAAGATAGGGATAGCCGGGTTGAACCCCCATGCAGGCGATTCTGGTTTGTTTGGTACTGAAGACGACCTGGAAATATTACCCGCTGTTGAAGAAGCCCTGCGCCGTGGTTACGATGTAGAAGGGCCGGTACCTGCCGATACGATGTTCGCCAAAGCGGCTACAGGCTATTTTGGCGGTGTAGTGGCTATGTATCACGACCAGGGGCATATCCCGTTCAAACTTACCGGCTTTAAGTGGAACGCTGAGAAAAAACAAATGGACAGCGTAAAAGGGGTGAATATCACTATGGGCCTGCCCATCATCCGCACCTCGGTTGACCATGGTACCGCTTTCGAGATAGCCGGCAAAGGTGTTGCCAGTCCCGATGCCATGGTTTTAGCTATTCAGTCGGCGGTTCAATTGCATAAACACCGTAATGCTATAAACCTGACCAAAGTATAATGATCGTTGTGATTGCAGATGATTTTACCGGGGCCGCCGAAATTGGCGGTATCGGCTTAAAGTATAAGCTGCATGTTGAGGTTAACACCGATGTTAACCTGCGATCAAATGCCGACCTGTTTGTAATTGCGACGGATACACGTTCGATGAGCAAGGAAGAAGCCGAGCATGAAACGGAATTAGTTGTCAGCAAAGTTGCCGAACTAAACCCCACCTGGATATTCAAAAAGATCGATTCGGTTTTACGCGGGTATGTTGCCGAGGAGTTACATGTTATTATTGAAAAACTAAGCCATAGCCGTGCACTGGTAGTACCCGCGAACCCCGGACTGGGCCGAACGGTAGTTAACGGCGAATATCTTTTAAATGGGTTGCCCTTACATCAAAGCAGTTTTGCCAACGATCCTGAGTTCCCGGTAAAAAATTCATCCGTGGTTGAGTTGATGTGTGATAAAGGGATCTCTGTCTACTCGCAAAAACATTCAGAAATACTAAAACACGAAGGCTTGATCATAGGCGATGTTGCTGATATCGATGACCTGAAAATCTGGGCAACCAAAGTCAATAAGAACATGCTGCTTGCAGGAGGGTCTGGTTTTTTTACCGCTTTGTTGGATAGTTTGGTTATTCCTGACCCAATTGCAAAAATAATGCCGCCACGACCATTTACAGCGCCAATGCTCATTATTTCAGGCACCTCGTTTGGCCAAAGTCGCGAAAGTATAAAAAAATTGAAAACCGTCGGCCAACCGGTAAGCTATATGCCAGAAGCCATTATCACTAATACATCGCCCGGCGATAGCGACTATAATTTATGGTGCGATGAGATCGTCAATTATATCAAAACGTCAGGCAAGGCTATTATTGCTATTGATCATGACATCGCTAAAGCCGACGCCAAAGACCTGCGGCTTAAAACTGCTACGATAGTTCAAATGGTTTTTGAGAGAATAACCATCAACGAATTGCTGATAGAGGGGGGCTCGACAGCGGCGGCAATTTTAAAAGCTTTATGTTTGTACAGGTTCTTCCCCGTGCAAGAACTGGCTACGGGCGTTATCCGTATGCAAACCGAAAATAAACCAGACCTATACGTTACGCTTAAACCCGGCAGTTATACCTGGCCGCAGGCTGTGCAGGCGTATAGTTTATATTAAATAGTCATGCAGAAGCAAACTTTACACCTGATTGATTACCTGATCATTGCGGCTTCGCTCGCAACATCATTGGGTATAGGTTTGCGTTTTGGCCGGAAACAACATTCTACACAGGATTACTTTATTTCAAAAGGATCGGTGCCGTCGTGGGCTATCGGCATGTCGTTAATGGCTACGCTGGTCAGCAGTGTAACGTTTTTAGCTTATCCGGGCGAAGGTTATTCGTCTAACTGGATCTTACTGATACAGGGCCTCATGGTGCCTGTGGTGCTATTGTTTATGGTTTGGTTCATCGTTCCGCTTTACCGCGATGTGATCGGCCTCAGCACTTACGAGTATTTTGAAAAGCGTTTTGGGCTGTTTGCCCGCATGTACAGCTCTATCGCTTTTGTACTCACACATTTTTCCAAAATGGGCACCGTATTCTTCCTGCTCGCGCTGGCCTTATCGAACATGACGGGGGCTAATACTTTTCTCATCATCTGGGTAATTGGTTTTGTTGTCATTTCCATTACATTGATCGGTGGAATTGAGGCAGTTATATGGGCCGATGTGATACAGGGCTTTTTATTGATCGTGGGCGGTATCGTGTCTTTTTTGCTATTACTTTTCGCCCTCAAGGGCGGACCGGCCGAAGTATGGCATATTGCGCAAGCCAATGGAAAAACCGGCTTTGGGCCTTACGACTTCAATTTCAAGAAACTCACGTTTATTGTTATGGCACTGAATGGCGTGTTTTACGCCATCCAAAAATACGGTACCGATCAAACCATGGTGCAGCGCTATTTAACCGCCAAAAGCGATAAGTCGGCCATCAGGGCAACCTTATTGGGTGTAAGTTTGACCGTACCACTTTGGATATTGTTTATGTTCATTGGCACGGCGCTGTTTGTGTTCTACAAACAAAACCCATTACCGGCAGGCACCAGACCCGATGCTGTATTTCCATATTTTATTATGACCAACCTGCCACCCGGAATTGTTGGGCTAATATTGGCAGCTTTGATCTCGGCGGCTATCTCAAGCCTGGGGTCTGACCTAAACTGTTTAGGGGCAGTTGGCGTAGAAGACTTTTACAAAAAACTCAGGCCAAAAAGCACCGACCTGCAAAACCTGCGTGCCGGTCGTCTTATTGTTGTTTTTGGGGGGATAGGCGCAGTACTAATAGCAACACTTTACCTAATGGCTGGCGATGAAGGTGTTTTAGGCATTGTGTTTACGCTTTACGCGATATTTTCAGGCGGAATCGCGGGTATATTTTTACTGGGCCTGTTTAGTTCGCGGGCCAATAAGCAAGGCTTACTTATTGGTGTGATTGCCTGTGTGTTATTTACCGCTTATGCCTTTTTATCGTCAACAAAAATTGGTTTGGGCAAGGATAAGCACGTGTTGCTTGATATGGGCAAATACGGCTTTAAACAGCATAAATACATGCTGGGTGTGTACAGCCATTTAATTGTGATAGGCGTTGGTTATTTGGCGAGTTATATTTTCCCGAAACCAAACGTGCCGAAGAATTTATTGTTTAGCGGGTGGCGCGAGAAAAGGAGAGAACTGCGTAAAGAGAATACCTTGGTTTAGCTCTCGCAGAGGCGCAAAGGCGGTAAGAGATGATATTCTTTGCGCCTCTGCGTGAACATTTGCTTTAATGTGTTGATCATGAAAATTTTTAAAATATTATTACTGTTCTTATTCGTCACCGCTTTCGCACAAGCAAGCACAACAAAATTGCTACAAATTGTAGTACCAATTAAATGCCATCCACGCATCTTATTCGGTGCCGAAAAGCTACGCCAGGCTTACGGTAAAACCGGCAAAGATGTCATTATCCTACATCAAAACACGGTACCCACAGGCTGGTGCGTAGTGGTTGGCCTTACCAGCGATCAGTTAGTCGCGAAAAGCACTGTCGCATGGCATTTACCAATGAAAAAGCTACCCGCCGCTAAAGAGGCTTTCAACATCACCTCATCCAAACAAAATAACATCGTTATTGCCGGCTTAGATAACTCCGGCGCATTATATGGCTGTTTGGAGTTGGCCGATGAAATTAACGCGACAGGTCACCAACCTTTAAATATTTCCAAATTTGACCATCCCGAAATGGTGTTACGCGGGGCTTGTATCGGTTTACAAAAATCGACTTACTTGCCCGGTCGAACTGTTTATGAATATCCGTACACGCCAGAAACCTTCCCCTGGTTTTATGATAAAGCGCTCTGGATAAAATACCTCGACCAAATGGTTGAGAACCGCATGAACTCGCTATATCTGTGGAGCGGTCACCCGTTTGCCTCGTTGGTGCGATTGAAGGATTATCCGTATGCGGTTGAGGTAAGCGACGAAACGTTTAAAAAAAATGAGGAAATGTTCCGGTTTTTGACGGAGGAGGCCGACAAACGCGGGATATGGGTAATACAGATGTTTTACAACATCATCGTATCAAAACCATTTGCAGAGCATAACCACATGAAGACGCAGGACCGTAACCGGCCTATCATTCCTATCATAGCCGATTATACCCGTAAATCAATAGCCGCTTTTGTGGAGAAATACCCCAATGTTGGCTTAATGGTTTGCCTGGGCGAGGCGATGGAAGGCGTTGGTCAGGATGATATTGATTGGTTTACAAAAACAATAATTCCCGGCGTTAAGGATGGTTTAAAAGCTTTGGGTAAAACTGAGGAGCCACCGATTGTTCTACGTGCGCACGATACCGATGCGCCCGCTGATATGAAGGCCGCCTTACCGCTTTACAAAAACCTGTATACTGAAGCCAAGTATACCGGAGAGGCTTTGACCACCTATACGCCTCACGGGCCCTGGGCAGACCTTCACCGCACTTTAAGCCATCTGGGCAGTGTACAGATAGAAAACATACACATCATGGCCAACCTGGAGCCGTTCCGCTATGGCTCGGCCGATTTTATACAGAAGTGTGTGTTAGCTATGCACAACACGTACGAAGCCAACGGTTTACACTTATACCCACAAGCCTCATATTGGGATTGGCCGTACAGCGCCGATAATGCCGATGGCACACGCCTGTTGCAAATGGACAGGGACTGGATATGGTATAAAGAATGGTCGCGCTACGCATGGAACGCGCACCGCGATACCGTTGCCGAAGTAAAATATTGGGCAAAGCAGGTAAGCGATAAATACGCTTGCGGCGAAAAGGCTGGTGCCGATATTATGGAGGCGTACAAACAATCCGGCGAAATAGCACCCAAATTGTTGCGACGTTATGGCATCACCGATGGTAACCGCCAAACGCTTACGCTGGGCATGTTTATGAGCCAGTTGGTCAATCCCGAAAGGTATGGCCTGTTTACGCTGTTGTATAACTCGGAAGGGCCGGAAGGGGAGATGCTAAGTGAGTATGCTGATAAAGAATGGAACCATCAACCACATATTGGCGAAACACCGGTGCGGGTTGCAAGTGATGTGGTACAGGAAGGCCGGGACGCGATAAAAGCCATCAACGCTGCCGGACCATTCGTCAAAAAGGACAAAGCGGAGTTTGACCGCTTAAAGAACGATATGTACTGCTATAACGACCTCGCCAATTTTTACGCCATCAAAGCGCAGGCCGCATTGTTGGTTTTAAAGTACAAAAACTCTAAAAATATATCCGACCTTGAACAGGCAATACCATTGTTACAGCAAAGTGTTGATCACTTTAAACAACTGACCGAAGACACCAAAAACGCTTACCTGTATGCCAACAGTATGCAAACCAGTCAGCGCAAAATACCTATAGGCGGTAACGATGGCAAGAATAAAACCTGGGCCGAACTATTGCCCAAATATGAGACCGAACTGGCACATTTTAAAAAGAACGTAGACTCACTTAAACAACACGGGAGTGAAGGCAAAGCTAAAGAAGTATTTTTGGTGCCGACAAATGTAACCTGGCTATCAAAAGTTGAAGGTAACTATACGCTGGCCGCAAAGACTTCGGTTTATACCGATACCGACCTGGTTACCAATGTTTACGATGGGGTATTGAAAGCGATGAATGGTATCCGCTTGTCGCAAAAGCAACAAATAGCCGAAGGTACTACGCTTAAATTTACTACCGATAAACCGGTCAAATTGCTGGTGGGATTTTTTAAAGAGAAAGGACAAGGCTACTCGCCCGAACCAATCTTAGAGAATGACGCCAGTGCTAACGATTACGGCCAGGCGGAAATTAAAATAGCCAACGCCATTGTATTTAAAGATATGCCTCCGGTTAACGTCCATGCCTATACATTCGCGGCCGGTACGCACACATTTACTTTGGCAAAGGGCCGTTGTTTGGTTTTGGGCTTTGTGGATGGTAATATCACACTTCCGGTTTATGACGCGGCGATGAATAAAGGTGGTGCAAACCGTTTTCTGGATGCTTTATTTGATTGATGATGAAGAAGTTTAGTCTGATAGCTTTATTGATCTTGCTTGCCGGTTCCGCATTCGCGCAAAGCAATAACCTCAAACTGTGGTACAATAAACCCGCCGAAAAATGGACCGATGCTTTGCCCATTGGCAATGGAACGCTTGGCGCGATGATATACGGCGGTGTGAATAGCGACCACATCCAGTTCAATGAGCAAACATTATGGACAGGCGGCCCTCGCAAATACCAGCGCGATGGGGCTGCCAGTTATTTACCGCAGATTAGAAAGTTGCTTTTTGAAGGCAAGAAGGCAGAAGCGGAAAAGCTTGCCGGTGAGCATTTTATGGGGGCGAAAAATGATGAAGCTATTTACCCCACACAACTTGCCGCATGGCTCAAAAAGGTAAGCAATAATAACGAAGCTATATTGGCTACGCTGAATGATAAACACTGGCAGGATATGCGGGTGCCTACCATCAACGGCTGGGAATCATCGGGTATAACGGGTATGGCGGGTTTAGATGGTGTGGTATGGTTTCGCAATTCATTTGAGTTGCCTAAAGCCTGGTTAGGTAAAGATCTGACCATCGATCTGGGGCGGATAAGGGACATGGATGTGACCTACGTCAACGGCAAAAAAATAGGCGCTACCGATCAGACTGGCGTTATCCGCGTATATAAAATTGACGCGTCGTTGCTGCGTGAGGGTAAAAATGAGATAGCTATACAAGTTATTAACCCGACCGATAAGGGTGGGCTTGTGGGAGGAAAAAACGGCCAGAAAACATTTTCAATATACCCCGAGACAGAAGGGACGCAAAATGCCGTTAAGTTAAACCCGGTTTGGCAATACTGGGTGCAGGATAATACGCCGCCTGCTTCCCCAAGGTACGAAGCCGATTATCAACCTTTCGCTGATCTGTACCTGAACGTTAAAGAACAGGGCGCGATATCTGATTATCGCCGGGAACTGAATATTCACAATGCAGTTTCGACTACAAGTTATACCCAAAACGGCGTTAAGTTTACCCGCGAATACCTGGCTAGCGATCCTGCCAAAGCAATTATCATACACATAAAAGCAGATAGGGCCGGGCAAATAAACCTGGATGCTTTGTTGGAAACGACACACAAGTTCTCATCCGTTCACCGGGTGGACGGGCATACCATCGCGCTTAACTTGCAGGTACAAAAGGGTGTGTTAAAAGGCGTTAGCTATTTATATGCCACTGCCAAAAGTGGTACTGTGAGCGTGACCGGCCAGCATATCAATGTTGCTAATGCGGATGATGTAACTTTTTATCTCGCAGCAGCCACCAGCTTTAAAAACTACCTTGATGTATCGGGCAAACCCGATGAAATTTGCAGTCAAGCGTTACAAGCCATTAAAACTAAAACTTACAGTGCAATTAGGAACGCAAGCATAAGCGACTATCAACGGTATTTTAACACGTTTTCGGTAAACTTAGGCGAAGGAAAAAATAAAGATCTGCCTACCGATGAGCGAATAAGTCAATATTCTTTCGCTGCCGATCCGGGCTTATTGTCACTTTATATGCAGTATTCGCGTTATTTACTGATCGCGTCTTCACGGCCGGATAGTAAATTACCGGCCAACTTGCAGGGGATTTGGAACGATATGCCTGTACCACCGTGGGGCAGCAAGTTTACTACCAATATTAACCTGCAAATGAACTATTGGAGCGCTGAGGAATTAAATTTAGCCCCTTGCGAGCATCCGCTTTTTAATATGATGGGCCAGCTTGCCGTATCCGGTAGTAAAACAGCCAGTGCCTATTATAACGCACCGGGATGGGTGGTTCACCACAATACCGATATATGGCTGGGCACCGCGCCTATTGATGCGCCCACGAATGGTATTTGGCAAAGCGGCGCGGCCTGGTTGTGCCATCAGTTGTGGGACCATTACCTGTTTAGCCACGATGCTGTTTTTCTGAAACAATATTATCCGGTGATGAAAGGCGCTGCCGAATTTTTTGTGAGTGCGCTGGTTAAAGATCCTAAAACAGGGTATCTCATCACCACGCCTTCAACATCGCCCGAGCATGGTGGTTTGGTAGCCGGCCCAACAATGGACAGGCAAATAGTGCGCGACCTGTTCAAGAACTGCATCGCGGCAAGCAAAACCTTAGGTGTCGATGCCGCTTTCCGCAAAATACTGGAAGAAAAATACAAACAGATAGCGCCAAACCAGATAGGCAAACACGGCCAGTTGCAGGAGTGGATGGAGGATAAGGATGATACTATGGATACCCATCGACATGTATCGCACCTGTGGGGCGTTTATCCTGGCACGGATATTACCTGGGACGAAACACCAGATATGATGCGTGCCGCGGAACGGTCATTTAAATATCGTGGCGATGAAGGTACCGGCTGGAGCCTGGCCTGGAAGGTAAACCTGATGGCACGCTTTAAGCACGGCGACCATGCTATGCAACTGGTAGATAAGCTATTGAGCGTTGCCGAAGATGATGGTGCCAAAGAGAAAGGCGGTGTGTATAAAAACATGTTCGACGCGCATCCGCCATTCCAGATAGATGGCAACTTTGGCGGCGCGGCAGGCGTTGCCGAAATGCTGCTGCAAAGTCAGCAGGGGTATATTGAACTGTTGCCTGCTTTACCATCAGTCCTGCCCGATGGGGAAATAAAAGGCATTTGCGCCCGTGGTGGTTTTGTGCTCAATATGAAATGGCAGGGCGGTAAAGTACAACGCGTGGAAGTATACTCAAAAGCTGGTCAAGTTTGTGATTTGAGGTATAATGGACTATCGCATAAATTCAAAACGGTGAAAGGCGATAGCTACAAGTTCGTCGAAGAGGAGCTTATTTATAAATAAAATATAAAGTATTTGATTTTCGATGAAACAGTTCATTAGAATAGCAAAATATAAAGAATTCATTCGTGAGGCCGTTGTATTTTGTTTAAGCTGTTTTTTTACTACAGATATTTTCGCACAATCCGCCCGTCAGGACATCCTCCTCAATAAAAACTGGGCCACAACAGCCGATGATAAGAATATCCACGCCAATGACGGTTTTCAGTTACCCGGTTTTAATGTAAACGATTGGAAAACGGTTGATGTGCCGCACAACTGGGATGAGTATGAAGGTTACCGCAGGCTAAAGCATGGCGACCGTCACGGATATGCCTGGTACCGCAAAAACTTTGATGTAACCCTAACATCTGGTAAACGCTTTTTTTTATTTTTCGAGGGCATAGGCTCGTACGCCACTGTATGGCTTAACGGCAAACAAGTAGGCTATCACGCTGGTGGGCGTACAACTTTTACGCTGGATGTTACCGGTGCTATTAAAACCAAAAACGTTTTAGCCGTTCGTGCCGACCATCCGGATAAAATACAGGATTTGCCCTGGGTATGCGGAGGATCGTCAGACGAGGTTGGTTTCTCGGAAGGCTCGCAGCCGATGGGTATTTATCGTCCCGTGCACCTCATTGTGACTGCTCCCGTAAGGGTACAGCCGTTTGGGGTACATATCTGGAATGATACTGCCATTAATGAACTGTCGGCAACATTAAACCTGGAAACCGAGGTTGAAAATTATACGGCCACATCAAAAGCAATTACCATTAGCAGTAAGCTGATGGATAAACAAGGTAAGATTGTCGCACAAGCAAATACCAAACGAAGCTTTAAACCGGGCGAAATTAACGTAGTGCAGCAATCCGTTAAGTTTAGCAATGTACACTTATGGTCGCTGCAAAGCCCTTACCTGTACAAATTGGTAACAGAGGTTATTCAAAATGGTAAAGTCATCGACAAGGAAACCACACCCTACGGCATCCGCTGGATAAGCTGGCCGGTTGGCCGTAGTGATGGTCAGAAACAGTTTTTGCTGAACGGTAAGCCTGTTTTTATTAATGGCATTGGCGAATACGAGCATAACATGGGGCAAAGCCATGCTTTTAGTAACGAGCAGGTTCGCACCCGGGTAATGCAGGTCAAGGCTGCCGGGTTTAACGCTTTCCGCGATGCGCACCAGCCGCATAATTTGCTGTATCAAAAACATCTGGATGAGTTAGGCATCTTATGGTGGCCGCAGTTTACGGCGCACATCTGGTACGATACGCCTGCTTTTCGCGACAACTTTAAAACGCTATTAGTCGATTGGGTAAAAGAGCGCCGCAACGATCCATCGAATATACTTTGGGGCTTGCAAAACGAGAGCAAGCTGCCTGCTGATTTTGCCAAAGAGTGTTCGGATATTGTCCGAAAACTTGACCCGACCGCATCATCGCAACGCAAAATTACCACCTGCAACGGTGGCGAAGGTACCGACTGGAACGTGCCGCAAAACTGGACAGGCACTTATGGCGGCGACCCGAAAACATACGCCACAGATATTCAAAAGCAAGTTTTGGTTGGCGAATATGGTGCCTGGCGCAGCATTGACCTGCACACCGAAGGTGGGTTTTTAGAAAAAGGTCCGCTGAGCGAAAACCGCGAAAGCCAATTGCTCGAAACTAAGATACGTTTGGCCGAATCAGTTAAGGATAAAATCACAGGTCAGTTTTTATGGGTTTTAAGCTCCCACGATAACCCCGGCAGGGTACAGGCAGGCGAGGGTTACCGCGAACTGGATAGGATTGGCCCCATTAACTACAAAGGTTTGCTAACCCCCTGGGGCGAACCTACCGATGCTTTTTACCTGTACCGGGCCAATTATGCACCAAAAGATAAAGAGCCAATGGTGTATATCGTATCGCATACCTGGCCGGATAGGTGGCTTACGCCCGGCAAAAAAGACAGCATTTGCGTCTATTCCAATTGTGATGAGGTTGAACTGTTTAACGATATCAACGGCGCATCCTTAGGTAAACTAAAGCAACAAGGCAAAGGCACACATTTTCAGTGGGATGGTGTGAACACACAATACAATGTGCTTTATGCCGTAGGTTATGTAGACGGTAAAAAAGTAGCCGAGGATAAGATCGTACTAAACCATTTATCTACTTCGCCAAATTTTAAAATGCGTGGCGCGGATAACAATATCATCGCACCAACCGCAGGGTTAAACTATGTTTATCGTATTAATTGCGGTGGGCCGGAATACATCGACCACTTGGGTAACCATTGGTTACCAGATGTTCACCAAATTGATAAAAAACATTGGGGTTCGCACTCATGGACGGATGATTTTGCCGGTATGCCCGCCATGTTTGGCAGTCAGCGGAGACTAACAGACGCGATCAAAAATACTACCGATGCGCCGTTATTTCAAACATTCAGGTACGGCCGCGATAAGTTGGAGTACGACTTCCCGGTTGCCAATGGCGATTACCAGGTTGAACTGTATTTTGCCGAACCCTGGTATGGTTTGGGCAATATTAACGCCAAAGGCTGGCGCATGTTTGATGTAGCGGTTAACGGAACTACGATGCTAAAAAACGTCGACCTGTTTACCGGGGCGGGTTACGCAACCGCCGTAAAAAAAGTATTGAATGTTAAAATTACCGGAAGGCATATCAACATCAGTTTCCCACGGGTTGCATCCGGCCAGGCGGTTATATCGGCTATAGCCATTGCTACTAAAAACAAGCAAATGGCATCGGTAAAAAACGCGTCAACTACCATCCAGCATTTACGGATTTCGGATACAGCACAAAGCAAATATTGGAAAGCCCAAACCTGGATGGATACCGGCGACAAGCCTTATACGGATAGCAAAACAACATTTAGTAAATTACCACCAAATCTATACGGGGCAGAATGGCTCAGGATGCCAAAATCGGTTGACGGCAGTATATTGGCAAGCTTTAAAGTGAGTGTTGAAGCTGATGTGTACGTCGGCCTTGACGAAACTATCCGCCAAAAACCCGAATGGATGCAAACCTATGCCGATACCAAAACCACTTTGCAAACCGATGCGGATGGTGGACGTATATTCAATATCTATCAGAAACACTTCGCAGCAGGTAGTACGGTAGCGTTGGGCAAAAATGGCGAAGGGCAGAACACGCAAATGTATACTGTGGCGGTAGTGCCTACGGCTATCAACATGGAACCGGCCACCGACCTGAAACCGACTACGGCCTACAAAGCCGATGCGGCCACACTTAGCGAGGGCGTGATAAAAGATGAAACGGGCGGCAAAAAATGCGTCACTTTTAAAACATACGCGCAAGCGCAAATAACCTGGGAAATAACAACCGGTGTTGGCGATAGTCACGAGTTACGGGTAAAATACCTTAACCTGACCGGCAAAAAAATAACCGGTAGATTAAAGCTGTTAGCAGCCGACGGCACGATAATGAAAGATGCCGTCTTAGAGTTCAGTGCGACCTTGCCCGATAAATGGAAAACAGCCGATACCACTACGGGTACGAGCATTAACGCGGGTAATTATAAAGTGATTGTATCGGCAGAGAATGTCGAGGGGTTAAGCATTTCGGGATTAGAGGTTCAATGAGATGAGAAGATATAAATACGTGCGTAAATATTTGATGGTCAGTATATTAACGCTGACTATGTCTGGCTTGTTTGCGCAGCAAACTACAAACGCTTTGCCCGACGTGTTGACCATGGCCGACGGCAAAAAAGTAACCACCACCACGCAATGGGTTACCAAACGTAAGCCTGAATTATTGCAACTGTTTAAGCGCGAAATGTACGGGCAGTCGCCGGGCAAACCTGTAGGTATGACCTTTAAAGTATTTGATGAAGATAAAAATGCCTTAGGCGGTAAAGCCACCCGCAAGCAGATAACGGTATATTTTACCGGCAAAGCCGATGGGCCGCAGATGGATATTTTGCTATATATCCCAAACGGGGCTAAAAAAACTGTCCCCGCTATAGCCGGATTAAATTTTGATGGTAACCAATCGGTCAACGCCGACCCGGCCATTAAAATGTCGACCAGCTGGTTTGATAAAACTAAGGGTGTTGTCAATAACCGCGCTACCGAGGCCACGCGCGGGTTAGATGCCGGAACATGGCCCTTGGAAATGATCATTGCTAAAGGGTATGCGGTGGCTACAGTTTACCGGGGTGATATAGCACCCGATCATGACAGCGGTTTTACCGATGGTGTTTTCCCGATGTACCCCGAACTGCAAAACCGCAGCGATAACTTTAGCGTGGTAGGTGCCTGGGCCTGGGGCTTAAGCCGGATATTGGATTATTTGGAAACCGATAAAGCCATTGATGCTAAACATGTGGCGGCTTTTGGCTTTTCGCGATTAGGTAAGGCCGCGCTTTGGGCAGGTGCTACCGACGAGCGTTTTGCATTAGTGATCAGTAACGAGTCGGGAGCGGGTGGTGCTAAATTGTTTCACCAAACGGCAGGCGAGGGCATCCGCAGGTTATCAACCAAATTCCCGTTTTGGTTTTGCAGCAATTTTAAAAAATATATGGACCAGGATTCTATTTTACCATTTGACCAGCACATGGTCCTTTCGCTTATCGCACCACGACCATTATACGTAGCCAGCGCCGAGGGCGACCTTAACTCGAACCCCAAGGGCGAATTTTTAGGCGCAGTGGCTGCCAGTCCGGTTTATAAATTGCTGGGCACAAATGGTTTGCCAACCGATATAATGCCGCCGGTAAATACTCCGGTTTTGGGCCGCATAGCCTACCATATCCGTACGGGTACACATAGTGTGACGGATTTTGACTGGACGCAATACCTAAACTTTGCCGATCAATATTTAAAACCCAGTAAAACCAAATGAAAAAATATTTAGTCCTTTGTTTCTTTTTTTTTGTTAGGTTGTCTGTATCTGCGCAAAGCTTAAGAGCTGTTAACCTGAGGTGCGAGTATAAAACTGACCCGGTAATTGAAACCACCACACCACATTTAAGCTGGGAGTTACAATCGGATGGGATGGGCGTAGTACAAACTGCTTACCGCGTGTTGGTGTCAGACAATGCAGCCTCGCTCGAAAAGAATACCGGCAACGTTTGGGATTCGCAAAAGGTAAACTCATCAGCATCCATACAAGTTAAGTACGCTGGTAAACCGTTAGCATCCACAAAAAAATATTATTGGAAACTAATGGTTTGGGATAACCAGGCCCATGTTTCGGCATGGAGTCGCACTGCAGCCTGGCAAATGGGTTTACTAACCGCCAACGATTGGAAGGGTGCCAAATGGATAGCTTACGAAACAATAACCGATTCAAATAAAATATTCCCTGGTATTCAACCCAAAGGGGCAAAAAAACAAAGCCCCGGTAAGGATGTGCTGCCCATTATGCGCAAAAGCTTTTTGGTTGCCAAATCGGTTAAAAATGCCACGCTGTTTATATCGGGGTTGGGACATTTTGAGGCGGTTTTGAACGGCGAAAAGGTAGGGCATAATTTTTTGGACGCGGGCTGGGTAAATTATCAAAAACAAGCGCTTTACGTTGGCTTCGATGTCACCAGTCAAATAAAAACCGGCGAAAACGCTTTGGGTGCCATGCTGGGCAACGGCATGTATTTTACGCCAAGCGGGCGCTACCGCAAACTAACAGTGGCTTATGGTTATCCAAAAATGATATGTCGTTTGGCGATCAACTATACAGATGGCACAACGGAAAACATCATCAGCGACCAAACCTGGAAGGCAGCCCCCGGCCCGATAACCTTTTCGGCAATTTATGGTGGTGAGGATTATGATGCCAATTTAGAACAAAAAGGTTGGGATAGCCCCGCTTTTAACGATCGCGACTGGAAAACGCCGGTGATTACTGATGGTCCACCTCAATTAAATCTGCAAATGGCAGAGCCGGTAAATGTTTGGCAAACCTTTGTACCTAAAAGTACCACAAAAATTAAAGACGGCGAATATGTTTATGATCTGGGTCAGAACATGTCGGGCATCGTACAGATCACCGTAAAAGGCAAGCGCGGAGATACCGTTACCATAACCCCTGCCGAACTGTTAACCAGGGATGGCACGGCTAACCAAAACGCCACCGGCAAAACCTATTGTTACAAATACGTTTTAAAAGGTGATGGCGAAGAAACCTGGCAGCCAAGGTTTACTTATTATGGTTTCAGGTATGTTCAGGTGGATGGCGCGGTACCTCAGGGTGTTGATAACGCTCAAAATGCACCGGTGATGTTAGCCTTAAAAGGTTTGCATACCCGTAATTCGGCAACACCAGTGGGGCGCTTTCTATGCTCAAACGAATTGTTTAACAAAACCAATACCCTGATAGACTGGGCGATAAAAAGCAATATGGTTAGTGTATTTACTGATTGCCCGCATCGCGAAAAGCTGGGCTGGCAGGAAGAGAACCACCTGATGGGCAACTCTGTTCAATATAATTACGATGCGGTAAATTTGTTTAAAAAAGCCATTAACGATCTGAGGGCCGCCCAAACGCCTGAGGGCCTGATACCCGAAATAGCACCCGAGTTTACAGTGTTCGGCGGTGGTTTCCGCGACTCGCCCGAATGGGGGAGCAGCAGCGTTCTGCTGCCCTGGTACGTGTACCAATGGTATGGCGATAAACAGGTTTTAAGCGATAGTTACAACATGATGCAGCGTTATATAGCTTACCTTGATAAACTTTCGGACCACCATATTTTATCCGAAGGCCTGGGCGATTGGTTTGATATAGGCCCCAAACGTCCCGGAGAATCCCAACTGACCTCGAAAGGAGTAACTGCTACTGCAGTATTTTATTACGACCTGACCATACTGAGCCAAATGGCAACCATGTTAAACAAACCCGCCGATGCTGCAAAGTATGCTACACTTGCTACCGAAGTGAAAACGGCGTTCAATACTAAGTTTTTTAATAAAGATACCAAACAATACGATACGGGGAGCCAGACGGCAAACGCCGTAGCTGTTTACATGAAACTGGTTGAGCCGCAATACAAAAAGGCGGTAGTTGATAATATTGTGAAGGATATCCGCGATCGCAACAACGCGCTAACGGCCGGGGATATTGGTTATCGGTATTTGCTGAAAGTGCTTGCTGATGAAGGCCATAGTGATGTGATCTATGATATGAACAACCGCAGCGATGTGCCTGGCTATGGTTACCAGTTGGCCAAAGGTGCAACTGCCCTCACCGAATCATGGCAGGCGCTGCCATCGGTATCCAACAACCACTTTATGTTAGGGCATATTATGGAATGGTTTTACGAGGGTTTGGCAGGCATTCGTCCGGCGGATGACGCGGTGGCCTACAACAAAATTGTGATCAGGCCGCAGATGGTGGGCGATGTAACCTGGGCAAAAGGCAACTATCATTCGGTTTATGGTACGATAACAAGCGAATGGAAAAAGGATGGCAATAATTTCGAAATGAACGTAACTATTCCGGCAAATACAACCGGGCTGATTTACCTGCCTGCTGGCTCAACCGGGAGGATAGTCATGAATAATAAACCGATGAAAGGTATCCCTATTGACAACACAGGTACCTATCTGAAAGTAGGCAGTGGTACTTATCATATAACTTCAGCACAATAAAACAAATGAAAAAATATACATTGCTTTTTATACTCCTTGCCGCCGTTGGCGGAGCTTTTGCACAGTCGGAGAAAGGAAAAGTGCCCGATAGCAAGATGCAGCAAATTTACGATGAGGTAAAAACGCCGTATAAATACGGAATGGTGGTTGTGCCTGATAATAATCAGAAAAAAATTGACTGCCCCACGGTATTTCAAAAAGGGGGTAAGTGGTATATGACATATATCCAATTTACAGGTCGTGGGTACGAAACCTGGCTGGCCAAAAGTGATGACCTGTTACATTGGGCTACCCAAGGACGCATTTTATCTTTCAGTGATACAACCGACTGGGATAATAATCAAAAGGCTGGTTACCCGGCATTACAGGATGCCAAATGGGGTGGCAGTTACGAACTGCAAAAATACGATGGTAAATATTGGATGAGTTATTTTGGCGGACATGAGCGTGGTTACGAAAAGGGTTTATTATCCATCAGCATAGCGCATACTGATAAGGACCCGGCAAGCGTACATGAGTGGCACAGGCTTGGTAAACCTGTTTTAATGGCTACCGACAGCAACGTAAGCTGGTGGGATAACCACACCTTATATAAACAAACCGTGATATGGGATAAAGCTAAGACCACTGGCTACCCGTTTTTAATGTATTATAATGCCAATGGCGATAGCGTGAACAAAAAGCGCGGGGCCGAGCGCATCGGCATGGCGGTATCAAACGATATGGTTCATTGGTTGCGTACCCGCAAAGATCCGGTATTAAACCACGGCGCGGGCATAACCGGCGACCCTAACATCCAAAAAATGGGCGATGTTTGGGTGATGTTTTACTTCGGTGCGTTTTGGTCAACATTGGGGCCTACCTGGCAAAAAAAGGGTGGTGCGTTTAACCGCTTTGCCGCATCATACGACCTGGTGAACTGGACGGACTGGACCGGCGATGATCTGATCAAATCCACGGAAGTGTACGACGGGCAATTCGCACATAAATCTAACGTCATTAAATACAAAGGCGTGGTTTACCATTTCTATTGCGCGGTAAACAAAGCCGATCAAAGGGGAATAGCGGTGGCTACTTCCAAAGATATGGGCAAAAGCGAAGTGAATTTTATAGCGCCGCCGCCGCAAAAAGCACGGTCAGTAGGGCAATAAATAATATCGTCATGCTGAACTTGTTTCAGCATCTCACATGCTAAGTATACGTCATTAAGTGAAATACATCCGTTTAAATATCTTTCTAATGGGGTGCCGAAACAAGTTCGGCATGACTTGTTTTTTTTTATTGATGTTCAGCAAACTCTTGCTTGCGCAGGAGCATACCCCATCCCAAAACTTCAACCAAAACTGGAAGTTTTTTTTAGGTGACGACAGCCTTGCAAAATATCCAAAGTACGATGATGTGCGTTGGCGCAAACTTGACCTGCCGCACGATTGGAGTATTGAAGGCAAATTTGACGAAAAAGCACCAGGCACCACAAACGAAGCCGCTTTACCCACGGGTATCGGCTGGTACCGCAAAGGCTTTACTGTTCCGGTAACGGACAAGGGTAAAAATATCTACATCGATTTCGACGGCGTTTACCGCGACAGCGAGGTTTGGATAAACGGGCATTACCTAGGCAAACGACCAAACGGCTATATCTCGTTCAGGTATGAGCTAACCAAATATCTCAACTTCGGGGTAAGGCCAAACGTCATCGCCGTAAAGGTAGATAACTCAGCACAGCCAAACTCACGCTGGTACTCGGGTTCGGGTATTTACCGGAATGTTTGGTTGGTGAAAAATAGTAAAACGCAATTTAAACATTGGGGAGTGACGGTTACGACGCCAAATATCTCACCGGCAAAAGCCGAGATAGATGTTGCAATTAATGTTACTGAGGAAGATGTGGTACATTATTTCAGAATAGAAACTAAAATACTCGACCGCTCGGGTAAAGTCGTGAAGCAGGTTTCTAATACGATCGACTATAAACCGGCAGACATTATTCATCAAAAAGTGATCATACCCAAACCTAACTTATGGTCGGTTGATGAACCCTATTTGTATAAGTTGGTGGTTGAAATTTCACCGGTCTTTGAGCAGCTTGACCCACATCCACCTATATGGGATACTTATCAAACCACCTTCGGCATTCGGTCGTTTAATTTCGACGAGCAAAAAGGCTTTTTCCTGAATGGTAAACCGCTTAAAATATTAGGCGTTTGTTTACATCATGATGCCGGGGCTTTAGGTGCCGTGGTAAATAGTCACGCCATCGAACGCCAGCTCAAAATATTGAAGGCGATGGGCTGTAATGCCATCCGTACATCGCATAACCCGCCTGCGCCTGAGTTGTTAGACCTTTGCGATAAAATGGGTTTTTTGGTGATGGATGAGGCTTTTGATATGTGGAAGAAAAAGAAAACCCAAAATGATTATCATCTGGATTGGGATGCCTGGCATAAAACCGACCTGATAGACCAGGTAAAACGCGACCGTAACCACCCGTCGGTTTTTATGTGGAGCATAGGCAACGAGATACGCGAGCAGTTTGACACAACTGGTATCCGTATCGCTAAAGAGCTGGCAGCGATAGTTAAAGCTTACGACCCAACCCGTCCGGTAACATCAGCATTAACCGAAACCAACCCGCAAAAGAATAACCTGTTCAAGTCTGGCGCACTGGATGTTTTAGGGTTTAATTACCATCACGAGTTGTTCCCGGATTTCCCGAAGAATTATCCCGGTCAAAAGTTTATCGCTACCGAAACTAACTCGGCAATAGCCACCCGTGGCCATTATGATATGCCAAGTGATAGCATACGCCGCTGGCCGCATAACAGTAAAGACCCGCTGACAGATGGCAATGCCGATATGACGGTTTCGGCATATGATAATGCCTCGGCGTATTGGGGATCAACCCACGAAGAAACCTGGAAAGTGATCAAAAAATATGATTTTCTGTCGGGCTTATTTGTTTGGACGGGGTTTGATTACCTGGGCGAGCCTACCCCATACCCATGGCCGGCACGCGGTTCGTACTTTGGTATTGTTGACCTGGCCGGGTTCCCAAAAGACGCTTACTACATGTACCAAAGTGAATGGACAAACAAGCCGGTGCTGCACATTTTTCCGCATTGGAACTGGCAACCGGGTAAAACAGTCGATGTTTGGGCGTACTACAATTTCGCCGATGAAGTGGAGTTGTTTTTAAACGGCCGGTCGTTAGGGGTGAAGAAGAAACAGGGCGATGACCTGCATGTAATATGGCGGGTTAAATATGAGCCGGGTACGTTAAAAGCGGTATCGCGTTTAAACGGTAAAACTGTTTTGGTTAAAGAGATCAAAACCGCCGGCCCAGCTGCTAAAATTGATCTGATAACCGATAAAAATATATTGAAAGCCGATGGAACCGACCTGAGCTATATTACGGTGAGGGTAACCGACGCGCAAGGTAATTTAGTGCCCGATGCGGACAACAAAATTCAGTTTGAAGTTAGCGGCGCAGGTTTTATAGCTGGTGTTGATAATGGCCTGCAAACCAGTTTGGAGCCATTTCAGGCGTCATCGCGCAAGGCTTTTAACGGACTTTGTTTGGCTATTGTGCAATCTACTCATCGGGCAGGTGTAATTACAGTGAAAGCAAGTTCGCCGGGTTTAGTGCCGGTAGTTACAACACTGTTTTGTAACAGGTAATTTACTTTGTGATAATATTGTACAATATCTGGAGAAACGGATATATAAATTGATGGGCTGCGCCGGGTAAATTTATGCCAATAAACCTCGGTGTATTTTATCGGCCTATGAAACAGCAAAGCATATTTGACCACATCAATGTTGACGGGTTTTCGTCGACGCCAAAGTACCTGCAGCTGGCCAATTCCATACACGATGCCGTAGTGACCGGCAAGATAAACCAGGACAAAATTCTACCATCTTTACATGAGTTGACCTACCATCTTGAAATATCGCGGGATACTGCTGAAAAAGGCTACCGTTACCTGCGCAGTTTGGGTATTCTGGCTTCTATTCCCGGCAAGGGGCACTTTATAACCGCCAAAAATGTAGTAAGGCAAAACAAGATATTTTTACTGATCAACGAGATAGGCAACAATAAGAAGATATTTTATGAAGCTTTTTCGCAGGTGCTGAAAGAGCCTTTCGCTATCGATTTTTATGTATACAATAACGATTTCACGCTGTTTAAGAAATTGCTGAACGGCAGACGCGAAGGCTACACCCATTATGTTATTTTACCACATTTTGATGAAGGTGGAGAGAAAGCCCACGAATTGATCAACACCCTGCCCAAAGATAAACTGATATTGCTTGATAAACCTATTGCGGGCGTAAACGGCAGCTATGGTGCTGTATTTGAGAATTTTAAGAACGATATTTATACCCCGCTCGAAAAAGTGCTGGGCCTGTTAAGTAACTACCATACGCTTAAACTGGTATTCCCTAAAAATGGGCAGTATTTGCCCGCGCTGGCTAAAAACTTCAGCCAGTTTTGTTTGCAGTACGCGTTTGAAAGAGGCATAGTAATCGACATCGCGACCGAGGACATTAACCCCGGCGAAGTATTTATTTGCCTTGCGGATGACGACCTGATATGCCTGATAGAAAAAGTAAAAAATACCGATCTGCGGGTTGGCACCGATATCGGGATCATATCCTGTAATGAAACCCCGCTAAAAAAATATATATTGAACGGCATTACCACCCTGTCGGTCGATTTTGAGCAAATGGGTATCCAGGCAGCGCAAATGATACTGAAAGACAAAATGCAGCAGGTTGAACTGCAATGCCGTGTAAACCTCCGTTCATCCCTATAAGCTGGTAGATGAAAATTATGCCGGTGTTCGATCTTGCCATAATTGTACTCTATTTATTGGGGATGGTGTTGATAGGTTTTTACTTTTCGCGTAAAAACAACAATGCCGATCAATATTCCAAAGCGTCGGGCGGCATCCCTGGCTGGGCTATAGGCTTATCTATTTATGCCACTTTTTTAAGCAGCAATACATTTTTAGGTGTACCTGGTAAAGCCTTTGGCGGTAACTGGAACGCCTTTGTTTTCAGTTTATCTATGCCGTTGGCCGCGTTTATCGCATCCAAGTACTTTGTTCCGTTTTATCGTAAAAGCGGTCACATATCTGCTTATACACATTTGGAGCAACGTTTTGGCCCGTGGGCACGCAGCTACGCCGTGGTGTGTTTTTTACTGACACAACTGGCGCGCATGGGCTCGGTGTTTTTTGGTATAGCGCTCGCGCTGCAAGCCTTAACGGGATACTCTATGAAGACGATCATGATCGTGGTCGGTTTCTCGATCATTATCTATACCGTTTTAGGCGGCATCAAAGCCGTGATATGGACAGAGGTGGTACAAGGAGTTATAAAAACCTTAGGAGCACTGGTCATCATTTATCTTATTGTAACCAATATGCCGGGTGGCGTTGGCCACATTATCGATATCGGCAAAGCGGCGCACAAATTTAGCCTGGGTAGTTTTGCGCCGGGGTTTACTCAGCCCACATTTTGGGTGATATTGCTGTACGGTTTTTTTATCAACCTCAACAATTTTGGGATGGATCAAAACTACATCCAGCGTTACCATACCGCCAAGTCATCAAAAGCAGCTTCGCGGTCAATTTGGCTGTGCGTGTATATCTATGTGCCGGCATCCTTCCTGTTTTTTATCATCGGCTCGTGTTTGTATGCTTATTACGATGTTCACCCCGAGCTGATCGCAGGCATCAAACAACAGGTAGCCATTGAACGCTTGCCCGTTAACGCCACAGCATCGCAGATAAACGCGTTGGCCACACACCTGCAACCCGCCGACTACGGCGACAAAGTGATGCCCCATTTTATGGTGACCACCATACCCACCGGGCTGATCGGCATTATCGTTTCGGCTATTCTATCAGCTGCCATGAGCACTATCAGTTCGGGGATGAATGCCTCTGCTACTGTTTTTACAGTGGATATTTATAAACGATACTTAAAACCCACGCTCACAGCAGGGCAAACGCTCAATACGCTGCATATCGCTACCGTTGTCTTCGGTATCCTGGGCATGGGTACGGGCATTGCCATGATAGGGGTGAAGAGCATCCTTGATATCTGGTGGCAGCTATCCGGTATTTTTGCCGCGGGTATGTTAGGGTTGTTTTTGTTAGGCATTGCCAGTCGTCAAACCAAAAACCGCGAAGCGCTAATTGCCTCGTTCATAGGCGTTTTAGTTATCCTGTGGATGACATTTCCAAACATTATCCCCGCGCAATACAGCTTTTTACGAAGTACGCTTAATACCAATATGATCATCGTAGTAGGTACACTTTGTATTTTCCTTATCGGGATGCTGCTAACCAAGCTGCGCCCACCCCAAACAACAGATACCATCACCACTAAAATATAAGATACCGATGCCACAAAAAGGATTTATCCCTGTAATGCTAACCCCGTTTAAAGACAACGGCACCATTGACTATGACGTTTTAACCCAGCTAACCGAAATATATATCAAAGCAGGGGCAAAGGGCTTGTTTGCCAATTGCCTGTCGAGCGAGATGTTTGAACTGGAAGACGCCGAGAAATTAGCTGTTATTAAGCATGTGATTAAAGTAGCCAGTGGCGCTGTGCCCGTGGTTGCCACCGGTACTTTTGGCGGGAGTATTGATAAACAGGCCGAATTTGTAAAGCAAGTGCACGATACCGGCACCGATGCAGTTATTGCCATCACCGGTTTGCTTGCCGCTGAAACCGAGACCGACGAGGTTTTTAACGCCCGCGTTTTTGAACTTTTTGATAAAACCGATAATATTCCACTTGGCTTTTATGAGTGTCCGGTACCTTATAAACGCCTCTTGTCGCCAGAACAGTTGATAGACTTTGTTAAAACCGGCCGGGTGGTTTATCATAAAGATACCTGCCTTGATCTGGAAACTATTAAACAAAAACTAAAAGCTGGTGCATATAACCCGCAGTTTGGCTTATACGATGCTTACATGGCACACGCTGTCGATTCGCTGAAAGCGGGTGCCGCTGGTCTGTCCTGTATCCAGGGTAATTTCTTTCCCGAACTGATCGTTTGGTTATGCGATAATTACGATAACGCCGCCGTGGCCGGTGAAGTTGATGCTGTACAACAATTTTTGATAGATAATATGGATGTGATGCACCATGTTTATCCCATTATAGCCAAATACGGTTTGAGTAAACGGGGGTTAAACATATCCACCTTTACACGACGAAAGGTAGGTAATTTCTCATCGGCGGTAAAAAGCAGCATTGAACACCTGTATACCGATTATAACATCCTTAAAAACAGGATAGGCATCAGCCAGGTTTAATTGTGCAGGTATTTGCGTTTATATTCTAACGGCGTCATATTGGTCACTTTTTTAAAGTGACGGTAAAAGTTTGATACGTTGTTAAAACCGCATTCAAAACATAGCACCTCGGTAGGCAACCTGTCTTCAATTAAAAATCGGCAGGCATGGCTGATGCGGATCTCGGTTAAAAAATCCGAATAAGTTTTTTTCGTCATCAGCTTAAAATACCTACAAAACGATGTTACACTCAGGTTGCCGATGGATGATATCTCCTCCAGGCTGATCTCTTTTTTATAGTTGGCCAGGGTGTAAGCACAAACTTTATTGAGCCTGATGGTGTCCGACTCGTTGGACTGATGGAACTCGTTGTGCGATAGGGTAATGGGCTTAAAGTCCTCGTTTTCGGCCAGTATCTTTAATATTGATAGCAACACAATAATACGGTCAAGGTTTGTAGCATCAACCGCGCGGCGCATTAAGATAGCCAGTTCTTCTTTAGCTTTGCCGCCAACGATAATACCGCTCTTAGCCTTTTCAAACAGTTTTGGTAGCAAATATACTTCGGGTAGGTTCAGTAAATAACGCCCAAGGCAATCGGGCAAAAAGTGGATCACGATCACCTCAACGTTCAAACCCGAGTCGGGCTGAAAGTACTCCTCTTTACATCTCCAGCAGTGCGGCAGGTTCTCGCCAAGCAGGGTGATCTCGCCCGAGGAAAAGTTGCTGATATTGTCACCAATAAACCGCACGCCTTCGCCTTTGATAATATAGTGCAGTTCCAGCTCAGGATGATAATGCCATATACCCCTGAATGTTGGCAAAATATCGTGCCTTACACTAAACGAGCTTTGCGGCTGTACGGCCACCTTTAAAAAATGCGGTTTCATTTCAAAACAGAAATTTGGTCTTCGTAATTGGTGCCGGTCTTACGTGCACTGTTTGTGGAGTGCACAAAGCCGGTACGCAAATGTACAATTTTATACTTTATTATCTTACCAAAAAAATGTAACCCCATCAGGTTTATTGCAAAAGCAAGGTTTAAAAGCAGTGTAAATAGGTTATGGTAAAATTCTACAATAAGTGGATAACAATTAGCAATAATGGTTGCGCTTGATATTTGATATTTGTATTAGATAGTTGTTTTTAAAACAAAACGGCTATAACTAAAATATAAACCAACAGCTTTAGCTATACATTCTTGCTTAAATATTTAGTGTTAATTTTTATAAACACTAAACGGTAATAAGGTTATTTAAAAATAATCGCTCGGATAAATATTTGATAAATTATTAGAGTAATTATTGAAAATAGTATAATAATTAAATCGGCTGGTTGCTAATTACAAAACCCAAATGGTGTACCCACCCTATAAAATATTGATGAAAAAAGTATTGATAACGCTGCTGCCGGCACTGTTTTTTATAACACAGGTATTAGCTCAAAAGGAAAATACCCCCGCACAGGATGCTAACTACATGAATGTTATTGCAGCCCGCGCCGACAAAATTGTACATGTTTTGGGCATTGCCGACTCGGTAAAATACAAGCGGGTACAAAACGTTATTATTGACCAATACCACAACCTAAGCACTATACACGATACCCGCAACGCGCAGGTAAAAGAAATTAAGGCCCAACCCAGCGCAGATAAAACGGCCGATAATGCTAAGATCAAGACAATTGACGATGATGTTGATGCCCGGCTCACCAAGCTGCACAGCGAATATCTGTCAAAACTAAGCATGGAACTTAATGCAGAGCAGATAGAAAAAGTGAAAGATGCCATGACCTATAACAAGGTAGCGGTTACTTATAATGGATATCTGGCGGAAATACCAAGTCTTACCGAACCGCAAAAAGCTCAAATTAAAGCATGGCTTATAGAAGCCCGCGAAATAGCCATTGATGCCGAATCGGCCGAAAAGAAAACCGCCGTATTTGGCAAATATAAAGGGCGTATCAATAATTACCTCTCGGCCCAGGGATATGATATGAAAAAAGAAGGCGAAGAATGGCAAAAACGTATTGCCGCAGCTAAGGCCGGTAACCAATAACAGAACCAAACAACCATTAACTAAATATGAAACCAAACACTAAATCATTATGAGAAAACTTTTCCTCTTATTTTCAGTGCTGTTTGCCATAAGCTTTGCTGCGCTCGCCCAAACACGTACCATTACCGGTACGGTAATAGGCGGGGATGACAAACAACCTATTGTTGGTGTAACCATCACCATAAAAGGCAGCACAGCAGCAACAGCGACAGATGTAAATGGTAAGTTTTCGATCAAAACTGCCAATTTAGAGAACGTTACCGTAGGTGCTAAGTACATTGGCTACCAGTATCAGGAGATTACGCTAAAGCCCGGCGAGATGACGGTCAATTTTACTTTAGCGCCAACCAACAGTACATTGAACGAGGTTGTTGTTACCGGTTACGGTAACACGCAAAAATCAAAGATACTGGGTTCGGTATCCGAGATTAAAGGTGCCGAGATCGAAGACATCCCGGTTGCGAATTTAGGTACTGCGCTAATGAACCGGGTTGCCGGCGTAAACGTTAGCGTAGCTTCAGGATCGGGCAGGCCGGGTGCTACCACCACACTTACTTTACAAGGTGCTTTTGCTGCATCGGCAACAGCGGGCCTTACTACCGACCCCTTGTATGTTATTGATGGGTTGATAGCTCAAAAAAGTGACTTTGACAACCTGGACGCCAGTTTGGTGGAGTCCATATCGTTTTTGAAAGATGCGGAGGCCGCTATTTACGGTGCCGCTGCCGACAAGGGTGTTGTTTTGGTAACTACTAAAAAAGGTAAACCAGGTAAAGCGGTAATTAGCTACTCGGGTTATTTTGGTACTACCGATGCTGCCAGCTTACCTAAAATGCTGACAGGCTCGCAGGAGGCTAAAATTATCAACGATGGATTGGAGTTTAGCAATGCTACACTTACTTCGCGCTTTTCGCAAGCCGATCTGGATTTTATAGCAAGTAACCCATATCCAAGCTGGTTTAGCCAGTTGTGGCACGCTTCGCACGCTACAAGGCATACCATTAGCGTAAGTGGCGGAACAGAAAAAGTAACCTTTTTTGGTGGCGCAAGCTATTATGGAGAGGATTCGAATTTCGGTACTACATCTATCAAAAAATATAACATACGTTCGGGCATGACCGCCAAAATAACCGACGAGCTAACCGCATTTATCAGCTTAAACACTTCGTATAGCAACGATTACCGCAATACGGCTAAATCAGAGAGCTCGGACGCTGAAAATACAACTTTTGGAGCTATAATACAGGTTCCGGCCTGGGTGCCGCTAACCATTAATGGGTTGCCAAATTATTGGAACGGGCCAAGCTCAACCGGTGGCGCATGGAACCCGCTACAGTATTTTAACTCGGGTAGTTATACCACCGTTGCCAGCCAGGTTATTAACCTAAACTCATCGTTAGAGTATCGCCCGCATCAAATTAAAGGCCTTACTGCTAAAGTTCAATTTGGTAAAAACAACTATTTGAGCAACAGCAAAAACTACTATCCGCCTTATACCCTTTATAATTTTAACACTACCGGCCAAAACGGCGCATTATATACTACTACCGGCAATGGTACAAAAAGCATCACTAACTCAAACCAGGTTTTGGTGGGTACAGGCGCAACCAACGAGTATGAGCTGATAGGTTCGTTAGATTATAGCCGTACCATTAAACAACATACGTTTGGTGTTTTATTAGTTGCAACTCAAAACGAAACAAACACCACATCGTACAACACATTCCGCACTACGCAATTGATTCCAGGTGTTGATCAGTTATTCGCTTTTGATCCGTCAACTACTACCGCGCAAGGTATTAACAATGCAGAAGGTGGTAACCTGGGCTATATCGTTCGTGCTAATTATGATTTTGCAAGCAAATATCTAATTCAATTTGTCGACCGTTTAGACGGCTCGGCAAACTTTGGGCCAGATCACCGCTGGGGCAACTCACCGGCACTGGGCCTGGGCTGGCGGATAAGCGAGGAGGGTTTCTTTAAGAAAAGCCTCTCCAAGTATATCAGCAGTTTAAAATTCAGGTATAGCGTTGGTGTTACAGGCGATGACCGGGTTAACGCCTTTTTATACAAATCAAGGTTTACACCATATAGCGGTACGGCCCTGTTTGGTACAACAGTTACCAACGGCCTTGATCCAAGTGTGGTACCAAACCCTAATTTGACCTGGGAGCATAACCGCGCCCAAACCTTTGGTATAGACGCAACCTTTCTTGATGACAGGCTGTCTGTTTCGGCCGAGGTGTGGAACAAGCATTACTATGATGGACTACTTGACTTAGGTACATCAGTATTGCCGTTAACTTTTGGCAATGCCAGTGCTGTAATTAACTACAACCAGGCTAATACCTGGGGCGAAACATTTACCGTTGGTTATGTTGGCCGGATCAATAAAGATTGGGGTTTTAACGCCAACGTTAATTTTGGATGGGGCGATAACCAGGTTACTCAAACACTATTTGCTTTGGGTGCTTTAGGTACCGCTACCGAGTTTCAAAACATAAACGCCCTTGGCGAGCTATCCAGCGTATATGGCTCAAATAATATTGGTTTAATTGCCAAAGGGATCATCCGTACGCAGGCACAGTTAGATGCGATCCTGGCCAAAAATCCAAATTATACCATCGAAGGTAAAACGCCTCAAGTTGGCTGGATGGACTATGTTGACCTAAACGGCGACGGTAAGATTTTAGCCGCTTCTGACGAAGGCCCAATGTACAGTAGCCTAACTCCAAAGTTATCAATGGGTTGGACCTGGGGTGTTAATTACCGGACGTTGAGGTTGAGCGTTAACGGATTTTTCCAATGGGGTGGTAAAGTTAGTGTTACTGACAGGACCGCACCAAGCAGCGCCACCGTTAACTCGTCAGGTTCGCTTAATCAGCCGTATTTCTGGGCCGATCACTGGACACCTTCAACCCCAGATGCCGCATACCCTCGTGGCGATTCACCGGATATCTCCGAAAACTCAACTTTTTGGACCCGCAGCGGAACAAGGTTGTATATTAACAATGCAACGTTATCGTACACTTTGCCAAAAGCATGGGCCGACAGGTTTAAAATACCAAGCCTGAAATTTTTGGTAACAGGTGAAAACTTATGGGCTATCATCAATCCGTTTGACTATAAAGATGTAAGAACATCAAACATTCAAACTTATCCTATGCTCAGGACCATCTCATTGGGCGTTAATTTATCGTTGTAATAAATTATTAAAGTAATTTAAACATGAAAAGAAATTTTATAAAGCAAACGCAACTGGTTTTGATGTTTGCAGCAATATGTACAGGTTTTGCAGCTTGTAACAAAGGCGTGCTCAACAAAAGCGACTTAAATGGTATTGATCCGAGTATTTGGAACACAGAATCGTCGGCAACAGAGTTTTTGAACGGAACTTATGATATTGTGATGCCGAACTGGCCAACACCAGGCTCAATTCACAATACAAGCGATGAACTGGGCAATGCAACCGCATCTATCTTAAATGGTACTTTAACCGGTACCGGTAATGAAATTAGCGATATAGTAAGCGCAAATAAACAAGCTAACGACCAGTATTGGTGGATATACCGTTGTAACCTGGCCATACAAGGCATTAACAGCGGCGCAATGACCGAAGATATTAAGGCAAAGCTTAAAGGCCAGTTCTTCTTTTTACGTGGTTATATCTATTTTAACCTTATACGTATTTATGGTGGGGTTCCGCTCATTGTAAAACCACAAGATCCTGGTTCGGTTGATTCACTCTATACGCCAAGGGCCAAAACAAGTGTTTGTGTTAAACAAATATGCGCCGATTTGGACTCGGCAGCAGCATTATTGCCTGCTACCTGGCCTTTAGCAACCGACGGAGGCCGCATTACCAGGGCAGTAGCCATGGCTTACAAAGGTAAAACCTTATTGTACTGGGCCAGCCCGCAATTTAACCCTACTGATATTACCAGCAGGTGGCAGGATGCTTTCAACGCATGTCAAGCGGCATTTAACCAGGCTGTTACAGACGGTTATGCCTTGTACCCGTTAGCAAGTGGCGGGCTGGGCAACCTGTGGATTGACGAAACCGTCAATAACAAAGAGCGCATGATGTGGCGTACCTGTGATGCCATATCGGTTCAGCCAACGCACGGTACCACAAATGAGAATAACACACGTCCGGTTTCTGAAACTACCGGTGGCGGTGGTAGCAATCAGCCAACCTGGAACCTGGTTCAGGCTTTTCCAATGGCCAATGGTTTGCCAATTACCAATGCCAGCTCTGGTTACGATGCCGAACTTTATTGGAATAACCGCGACCCGCGTTTTGCCCAAACCATTGCCTATAACGGATGTATATGGAACCTAAGCGGCAAATCAAACCGCCACGAGTGGACCTACACCGGCTTTTTGGATGATGTTAGTAAACCATCGGCAACAGGGTTTTATTGCCGCAAAATTTGTAACCCCCTTATTACTGCAGCCCAAGCGGTGCAAAACAGCAATACCGGTGGCGGCAGCGGTATGGACTGGATAGAATTGCGTTTTGCCGAGGTGCTGCTAAATTACGCTGAGGCAGCCAATGGTATTGGTGATATGGTAACTTGTAAAACGCAAATTGCCGCATTGCGCGCAGCACGTGGTTTTAGCCAGGGCAGCTACAACTACGGGTTGGATGTTGTTACAACCAGGGCACAAATGTTTAGCTTTTTATTAACCGAACGCGAAATTGAGTTTGCCATGGAAGGTAAGCGCTATTGGGACCTGCGCCGTACACGCCAGTTTGATAAATTAACGGGCACGCAAAGGCTTGCAATTAAACTTACTGTAATTTCGCCATATCTTGCAGGTGCTAAACCTACACCTCCGGCTGCAGGTAAAACTTATATAGATGTTCCGGATGTTACAGGCGCAAGGATTTGCGACACCATCAACGTAAATTACAGAAGCAGTTACAGAAAGTTCTTTAACCCGTCTATCATATCTATTGAACCTACAACGGCGCCGGTAATTAATTACCCTGTTACATATTATTTTTACCCGCTGCCCCAGGTATTATTAACATCAAACCCATCTGTACAGCAAACAGTTGGCTGGCCAGGTGGTTCATTTGACCCGTTACAATAATAAAGGCCTAAGGATAACTTATGATGTACAACACGTCAGTAAAAACTAAAAAAATGAAAAAAAATCCCATCATATTTTTTGCGGCCGCATTATTAGCGGTTATGGCAACAAGTTGTGTTAAGGTGATCGATAAATTTAATAGTAACAATATTACTGTTAGTTTCAATGCCCCTAACGCCACATACGTATCGGCAGATAAAGCGGTTAATGGTAAAGATAGTATTGACTTTAGCTACTCCGTTTCTTCGACCGAGCCGATCAGTTATTTATCGTTTACAAAAAACGATACCGAAATATCCCGCGACTCAGTTAAAACCGGCGACAGGATGTCGTTTTCAGCAATTAAGAAATTGATAGCCGATACCATCCCAGGTCAGTATATTTTTAAAGTTGTAGCACGGGATAATGCCGGTATCTACATAGGGTCGAGCAACCCCATCGTGATCACTGTAACCTCTGATATGGTTTATTATACCAACAAAAGGATATATGTACCCGACAGCACTGCAAAAGTGAACAAAACATATTTCAACTTTGCAACCGAAACTGCTTATAGTTATACCGATATAACCGCGGGTAACCTAAGTAACCAAATAGACCTGGGTATGTTTTTTGACCCGGCTACCGTATCTACCCCACCCAAAATTACGCTGTACAATTTAAGCGTTACGCCACTTCCGGCGCCGGTAAGTATTTACGATATCAGCGCGTTTACTAAAAACGTAACGCTGCTAAAACAAATTACAACACCAACGTGGGCCAATATTAATTCGGGTGCGTTATTAAAGGCACAATGCGCTACCATATTTAAAACACCAACTGCAGCGATGAATTCTGTAGCTGCGCTTCCGGCAGGTTCGGTTGTGTTATTTAAAACAGCAGCAGGCAGGTGCGGAGCTATCAACATCACGTACATAAATGCCGCAACCGCTTCGCCAATAACCTACATGAACTTTGAGGTGAAATTGGCCAATCCATAACAGGCACACTCAATTCTTGATATTACAAAAGGGAGAAGTTTATACTTCTCCCTTTTGTGTTTATGTTTAACTTTTTTGCTGTATTCTTTGTATGATATTAACAGTTTGATGGTGCTCAATTCAATATTTTTTTGTAATTTTATAGCAACAACCAAGATAAAAAAAAGCCCGTTTATGTTGTAATTTGTAACATTAAGGCGACATTTTAGCCAGTTTGAACCAATAAAGCCGATAAGATAAAATCGTACTAAAGCTTGTCAAAATGCTATATAAAATTACATCCGATTGATCGCATATTTGGATTATATACATTTTGCTAAAACCAGAATTATACCTATTCGTTTAAAAAAATTTCGTGGCCTTGTAAGTATACGTAAAGTTGCTTACAGCAAACAGCGTAATAATGTTTTAACGATTGGTGTAACCTAATCAAATAACCTAAATGAAAAAAAGTACAGCATCAGTTTTAATAGCAGCCGCCATTTTGAGCGTTGTTAAACCGGTAATGGCACAATACCCCAATGTGCCTAAAAGTGTGCAGGCAGCTGCCGACGCGATGATCAAAGAAACCTATCGCAAGTCTGATTCCGCATGGGCGGTCGCGTTTCCAATTGTTGATTATGATGCCCGTCATGGTAAACCGTATGTTCCATGGGCCGGTAGGCCAACCGATCTGCCACAGGCCGAAATTCCCGCTTTCCCCGGCGCAATGGGCGGTGGCGCTTATACCTTTGGCGGCCGTGGTGGCCGGGTATTTGTGGTAACAAGCCTGGCCGATAGCGGTAAAAATACATTACGCTGGGCTTGTGAGCAAGGTGGCGCCCGTATTATTGTTTTTAACGTTGCCGGTATCATACACCTAAAAACACCAATTATTGTTCGTGCACCCTATATTACTATTGAAGGGCAAAGCGCCCCTGGCGATGGTATTTGCGTTGCCGGCGAATCATTTTGGGTAAACACACACGATGTGATCATCCGTTACATGCGCTTCCGCCGTGGCGAAACAAATGTTGGCCGTCGCGATGATGCCTTAGGTGGTAACCCGGTTGGTAATATCATTGTCGACCATACTTCTACAAGTTGGGGCCTCGACGAAAACTTTTCGATGTACCGGCACATGTTTACTCCTGGTGATGGTTCAATTGATGAAAAGAAAGGCACCGTAAACATTACCGTACAGAACTGTATTTATGCCGAAGCGCTGGATTACTGGAACCATGCTTTTGGAAGCACCACAGGCGGCGAAAATAGTTTGCTGATACGTAACCTTTGGGCCGATAATACCGGCCGTAACCCTTCAATTGGCTGGAACGGCACCTATGCGTTTGTAAACAACGTAGTGTTTAACTGGCACCACCGCTCAATGGACGGCGGCGATTATACAACCAACTTCAACATTATTAATAACTACTTTAAACCCGGGCCGGTTACGCCTAAAGATCAGCCGGTAGGCCATCGTATTTTAAAACCTGAGTCGGGCCGTAGTAAACTCAAAGAAAAATATTTTGGCCGCGCCTATGTAAACGGTAACATTATGGAGGGTTTCCCCGAAGTTACCAAAGACAATTGGGCCGGTGGCGTACAGGTTGAAGGCGAGGGCGGTAAGGAATTGCCGGATGCCGGAAAGTATAAAGATTATATGTACCAGCCTAAAGCTTTCCCTATAGCCGGGCCTATCAAAGTGCTCGAAGCTAAAACCGCTTATGATTATGTAGTTGACAACGTGGGTGCAACCCTACCTAAACGCGATGCAGTTGATATCCGCATTACCGAACAGGCACGTACCGGTAAAATTGTAGCCAAAGAGATGCAGACCGATACCGATTTTCAATTCAAGGTGCGTAAGCTGCCTAAAGACTCTTACAAATTGGGTATTATTACAGCCCCATGGCAGGTTGGCGGTTACCCGGACTATAAGGGCACGCCATATAAGGACAGTGATAATGATGGCATCCCCGATGATTGGGAAATTGCACATGGTTTGAACCCGAAAGACCCCTCAGATTCTGCCAAACCAGCTAAAAATGGTGGTGGCTATAGCAACATCGAAGTTTATTTGAACACCCTGGCCGAAAAAGGAGAAAAGCCTTTACCAGCCGTGGCAACAAAATATTAATAAGCGTTTTTATTTCTGCCCTATAATTAATAAACCAAATATGTTTCCTCAGTCGAAACCTAAATTATGCCTTACAACCTGCCTTTTGGCAGGTTGTTTATTTATTAGTTTATCCGCCGTAGCGCAAAAACCGCCAAAACCACCTAAGCCGCAACCACCGGTTGAACAAGGTAAAGATGGTAAACTGGTTTACGCTGTTGACGCCCTGGGCGACCGCGTTCCCGATTTTTCGTATTGCGGTTACATGGCTTCGGAGAAAGCAATACCCAATGCGCCTGGCCGCGTAGTAGTGCCAGTTAAAAAAGGTGATGCCACATTAAGGATACAAGCGGCTATCAATTATGTGGCATCGCTGCAACCTGATAAAGAGGGTATACGCGGTGCAGTGTTGTTAGAGAAAGGCAAATACGATGTACTGGGCAGCCTCACCATCAATGTTTCGGGCGTTATACTTCGCGGGAGCGGCAATACCCTCGATGGTACGGTAATGGTAGCTGGTGGTACCGACCGGGCAACGTTTATCCGCGTTTTAGGTAAAAAGGACCAAAAGATAGATAAACCGATTAAAATAACAAACCCCTATGTACCGGTTAATGCCAGCCAGTTTACAGTTGCCGATGGCGCTAAATTTAAAGTTGGCGACATGGTGGTTATCCGCCGCCCATGTACACAAGCCTGGATAGACAAATTAGGCATGGTATCATTTGGCGGTGGCTTATCCGCTTTAGGCTGGAAACCTAATGACCGCGATATTTTATGGGACAGAAAGGTAACCGCGGTTAACGGCAATAACCTGACGATAGATGTGCCCTTAACTACAGCATTAGATACCACTTACGGCGGCGGCACCATTGCTAAATACGAATGGCCTGGCCGTGTAAGCCAGATCGGTATAGAGAATATTCAAATGCGCTCATCGTACGATGAAGCAAACCCTAAAGACGAGGCGCACCGCTGGATGGCTATCACGATAGAAAACGCTGAGGACGCCTGGGTACGCCAGGTCGTATTTAAGCACTTTGCTGGTTCGGCGGTTAACGTGCTGGAAACTGCGAAACGTGTCACTGTCGAAGATTGCCAGTCATTATCACCAACATCCGAGATCGGCGGACAGCGCCGTTATACTTTTTTAACTACCGGGCAGCAAACGCTGGTACAACGTTGTTATGCCGAAGAGGGTTACCACGATTTTGCCGTAGGTTTTTGCGCACCGGGGCCCAATGCTTTTGTGCAGTGCGATGCCTCGCGGGCTTTAGGTTTTAGCGGTACCATTGATAGCTGGGCTTCGGGCGTGTTATTTGATGTGGTGAATATTGATGCTAATAAGCTATGCTATTCAAACCGCGGGCAGGATGGGCAAGGCGCAGGATGGAGCGGGGCAAACAGTATGTTTTGGAACTGTACCGCCGCATTGGTTGATTGCCCTAAACCGCCAACCGCCCAAAACTGGGCTTTTGCCACCTGGGCACAATTTGCAGGTGATGGTTACTGGAGCGACTCGAACAACAGCATCAGTCCGCGCAGTTTTTATTATGCGCAGCTAAGCGACCGCATCGGTAAAGAGAACGCGATGGCGCTTGCGCAAATATTCCCGCTGAACACCTCTGCATCGAGCAGTCCAAGCGTACCCGAAGCCGAAAAGTTGATCGCGGAGTATAAACAACCACAAATACACCTCACCGATTGGATAGCCGGTGCCACCAAACGCGAACCTATCAATATCAGCGCAGCCGGTGTAAAAACCATCGACGAGATAGGGGTAAAGGAACCCGCCCCGGTAAAAATGGCCGCGCCTATGCAGATCGTAAACGGTTGGATAGTACGTGGTAACTCGGTACTGACCGGCAAGCATTACGATTCACCCTGGTGGATGGGCACAACCCGGCCTGATTTCTTAAAGCAATCAAAACCATCGGTAACACGCTATGTGCCTGGCCGTACGGGTACCGGCTTGACCGATGACCTTGACGAGATGACCGATAAAATGGTGAACGACCATGTATTAACCTACGAGCATAACTATGGCTTATGGTATGACCGCCGCCGCGATGACCACGAACGTATCCGCCGCATGGATGGCGAGGTTTGGCCGCCTTTTTACGAGCTGCCGTTTATGCGCAGTGGCCAAAGCAGCGGCTGGGATGGTTTAAGTAAATACGACCTTACCAAATATAATCCATGGTATTGGAGCCGTCTGAAAAAATACGCCGACCTGGCTGATCAAAAAGGTTTGGTGCTCATCCATCAAAACTACTTTCAGCACAACATTATTGAAGCAGGTGCGCATTATGTGGATTTTCCGTGGCGTACTGCAAACAATATCAACAACACCAGTTTCCCCGAGCCGGTACCATTTGCAGGCGATAAGCGCATATTTATGGCCGAGCAGTTTTATAACGAAAAAGACCCAGCCCTTACCAACCTGCACAAAGCGTTTATCCGCCAGTGCTTAGATAACTTTAAAGACAATACAGGTGTTATCCAGCTTTTGGCCGAAGAGTTTACCGGCCCGCTGCACTTTGTTGATTTTTGGGTGGATAACATTAAAGATTGGGAAAAGGACAATAACCGCAAAGAGATCATCGGCCTTAGCGCTACAAAAGATGTTCAGGACGCAATTTTAGCTGATAAAGATCGCGCTGCTGTAATTAATGTGATCGACATTAAATACTGGCATTACCAGGCCGACGGCAAAACCTATGAACCACTGGGTGGCCAAAGCCTGGCACCGCGCCAACATGCACGTAACCTAAAACCAAAAGCGACATCATTTGAGCAGGTTTACCGTGCTGTACACGAGTATCGCACCAAATACCCCGATAAGGCGGTAATTTACAACGCCGATAGTTATGATGCTTATGGTTGGGCTGTATTTATGGCGGGCGGTTCGCTGGCGGTAGTGCCAACAGTTGCCAATGCGGGTTTTGCCGCCGACGCCTCATCTATGCAGGCTATAGATATGCCCTCGGGCCAATTTGGTTTAGGCAGCGCCAAAGGTTATATTGTGTACAGCAATAATGCCCCCATCAGTTTAAACTTAAAAGAAAGTGGCAATTACACCATTCACTGGATAAGTCCGAAAGATGGAAAAATATTGAAAGAAGATGAAACGGTTGCAGGTGGTAAAACAGTTGAGTTAAAAGCACCGCAAGGTGGCGCAATAATCATGTGGGCGCAACACAAGTAAATTAAATAGAAAAATACCCATAAATACCCATGTCTGTAAAAATGAATAAAACAATAGTTGGCCTGGCGCTTTTGGTGTTGCTCTGTTTTACGGTTAACGCCCAAACAACGTCGCGCTTAAAAATATCAGCCAATCACCGGTATTTTACAACAAGCGATGGCAAACCATTTTTTTGGCTGGGCGACACCGGCTGGCTGCTGTTTGAAAAATTGACCCGCGAAGAAGCGGATAAATACCTCACCGACCGTGCCCAAAAAGGCTTTAACGTAATACAGGTTATGGTTTTACACGATATCGGCATTAAAGATGCTTATGGCGATTCGGCACTCATTAATAAAAATGTGGCTGCACCGCGTGTTGTTACAGGCACATCTATTGCCGATAAAACTTATGATTATTGGGACCATGTGGATTATATAGTCGATTTGGCGGCAACTAAAGGTATTTACATAGCCATGGTTCCGGTTTGGGGATCGGTGGTAAAAGCAAAAAAGGTAAGCCAGGCACAGGCTAAAGCCTACGCTACGTTTTTAGCCGAGCGTTACAGGAACCGGCCGAATGTGATCTGGATGAACGGCGGCGATATTCCAGGCAGTGATCATATTGATGTCTGGAACACTATTGGTGCTACTTTGCACCAACTTGATCCCGGGCACTTGATCACATTTCACCCGCGCGGACGTACACAATCGTCAATATGGTTTCACAATGAGCCATGGTTAAGCTTTAACGCTTTTCAATCGGGTCACCGTAATTACAAACAAGATACTTCAAAAAACGATTTTAAATACGGCGAGGATAACTGGAGGTATGTAAATTCAGATTATAAAAAACTGCCTGTTAAACCAACTCTCGATGCCGAACCATCGTACGAAGATATCCCGCAAGGCCTGCATGACACTACAGAGAAAAGGTGGACAGATGCCGATGTGCGCCGTTATGCTTACTGGTCGGTTTTTGCAGGTGGCTGCGGGTTTACTTATGGCGATAACTCGGTAATGCAAATGCACTTGCCAAAAGATAAAAGCGGCTCATACGGTGCAAAAGCCTATTGGTTTGATGCCATTAACCATCCCGGTTCATCGCAAATGCAAAACATTAAAAAACTGATGCTCTCGCGCTCGTATTTTGAGCGCGTGCCCGATCAAACACTGATAACTAAGCAAGGCGTAAAATACAATTACCTCATCGCCACACGTGGGAAGGATTACGCCTTTATTTACACCTATAACGGACGAAATGTCCCGGTAACGATGGGCAAAATAGCAGGTGCAAAAGTAAAGGCATCCTGGTTTGACCCGCGTACAGGCGAAACAAAAGCCATCGGCACATTTGCGAATAGCGGCACACACGAATTTAACCCGCCCGGCGAAGTAAAAGATGGTAACGATTGGGTTTTAATATTGGATAAGCTATAAACTATGCGAAAATTAGGGTTCATCATATTAGCTGTTGTATTGTTTGCATCCTGCAAAGTAAAAAAGGATGTATACATGTACAGCTCTTTTCATGAGCCCGCCAACGAAGGTTTACGACTGTTATATAGTTTTGACGCATACCATTGGACCGACCTGAACCACATTTTTATCAAACCCGAAGTAGGTACCGAAAAGATCATGCGCGATGCGTCCATCTGCCAGGGGCCTGACGGTATCTTCCGCTTAGTTTGGACGACCGGCTGGAAGAATGACCAATACATCGGCTACGCCAGCTCGCCCGACCTGATCCACTGGTCAAAGCAGGAACATATCCCCGTAATGACTTATGAGCCTACCGCGATCAACTCCTGGGCGCCTGAGTTATTTTATGATGACGAAGGCAAACAATACATTATCGTATTTGCGTCTTGTGTTCCCGGTCGTTTTGCCAAAGGGCAGGAGGACGAGAATAACAACCACCGTTTGTATTACACCACGACTGCCGATTTTAAGACATTCGCGCCTACCAAGCTATTTCTCGACCCCGGCTTTAGCGTGATAGACGCGACCATTGTTCAGCGCGGTAAAGGCGATTATGTTTTGGTGATGAAAGATAACACTCGACCAGAGCGCGATATTAAAGTAGGCTTTAGTAAAAACGCTACCGGGCCGTATACCAATATATCAAAACCGGTAACACCCTTGTTTAGCGAGGGGCCATCGGTAGCGCATACGGGTAACGATTGGCTGATCTATTATGACGCTTATCGCGATAAAAAATTTGGTGCGGTAAAAACGCAGGATTTCATCACATTTACAGATGCAACGGGCGAAATTTCTATCCCCGAAGGACATAAACACGGTACCATTTTTAAAGTCAGTAAAAAGGTGCTCAATAACCTAAAACAGCAGATCGGCAATTAACGGTCTGTTATATTTTTTATGAAGAAGAATTTTAAACTGCTATTGCTGGTATCGGTTTTGTTTGCGTTTAACACGCAGGCGCAGGATATCGTGCACTATACCGGCAATACCGTTGTTAATGTAGATTATCACCACGGGCAGCTAAGCCCGGCAGTTGGTGTACACAGTACCCAGATATTTCGCGCTAATCGGGAACACCCCGAATGGGCCGATGGTTTTGGTTTTACCTATAACCACGCGCCAATGCTGAGTTATTGGAACAATACTTTTTATGTAGAGTACCTGAGCGATAAAGTTGGCGAAAGTGTGCCGCCTGGACAAACGCTGGTTATTACGTCAAAAGACGGGCAAACCTGGTCGAAACCCGAAGTTGTTTTTCCGCAATACAAAATACCCGACGGTACTACCAAGCCCGGCGTTAAAACCGTAGCGAAAGACCTGTTTTCGGTAATGCACCAGCGCATGGGCTTTTACCAGGCCCGGTCAAAACGTTTGCTGGTATTGGGTTTTTATGGGATATGCCTTGAACCGCACGATGACCCAAACGATGGCATGGGCATTGGCCGCGTTGTGCGCGAGGTTTTGCCCAACGGTAAATACGGACCGATCTATTTTTTACATTACAATCCCGCGTGGAATGAGAAAAACACTTCCTACCCGTTTTATAAAACCAGTACCGACAAAGGATTTGTACAGGCTTGCGACGAGTTAATGGCAACCCCTTTGATGATGATGCAATGGGCCGAAGAAACCGACAGGAACGACCCCTTGATACCTTTGCACAAAGATTATAAAGCCTTTAATTTTTACCACCTGCCCGATGGGCGTGTGGTTGGCTTGTGGAAGAACGGCTTGACGGGCATCAGCAAAGATGAAGGCAAAACCTGGGGGGCAGTTGTTAGAGCGCCAAGGATAGTGACCAGTAATGCCAAAATATGGGGGCAAAAAACATCGGATGGTAAGTATGCAACAGTTTATAACCCTTCGGAATTTAGATGGCCGCTTGCGGTATCGGTAAGTAACGACGGTTTAGAGTATACCAACCTATTGTTGGTGAACGGCGAAATATCCACCATGCGTTACGGCGGTGCATATAAATCGTACGGGCCGCAATACACACGCGGTATTGAAGAAGGTAACGGCGTAGTGCCCGATGGTAAGCTTTGGGTAACATACAGCATGAACAAGGAGGATATCTGGGTGTCGTCTATCCCTGTACCGGTTACAGATGTTGCCGATGCACATGCCAACGAAGATTTTAACACGATGCCCGCAGGGAAGGAACTGGATAAGTGGAACACCTTTAGCCCCCAGTGGGCCAGGGTACAGATAGAGAAAATGGCCGACGGCACCAAGGTACTTGCTTTGCACGATGAAGATAAGTTTGATTACGCCCGTGCCGAGCGTGTTGTGCCCGAATCGAAAAAGCTGCTGGCCGATTTTACGGTTGTGCCCGGCCAAAACACCAACGGCATGATGGATATTGAATTTCAAAATGCCAAGGGCGATGCCGCGATCAGGTTGACTTTTGATTCGACCGGGGCTTTTATCGCGAAAGCAGGCTATCGTAACAAAACATTGATCAAAAAATATGAGGCTAATAAACCTTACCATATCGTATTAAAGTTAAACACCGATACCCGGTTTTATTACATCAATATCGATGGGAAAGACTTAGCGCCAAACCTGTTTTTTGCGCCGGTACTTGCTGTAAAACGCATCGTGTTCCGCACGGGCGGGGTACGTAGGTTCCCTAATGCAGATACACCTACCGATCAGGATTTTGATCTGCCCAATGGTGGCGAAAAAGATAAACCGGCAGTGTTTTATATTAAAAACATGATAACTAAAACCTTTTGATGAGTAATTGTAAAACCTATATAATCTTAGCTTTCGCGATCATATACGCATCGGTAACCTATGCTCAAATTGTATTGCCACGCGTAATTGGCAGCAATATGGTTTTGCAGCAGCAAAAGCCGGTACCCGTATGGGGAACAGCTTCGGTAGGTGAGCAGGTGACCGTTAGGTTTGGTAAGCAAACCAAAAAGGTTGTCGCCGATGCATCGGGAAACTGGAAAGTACTACTGGATGCTATGACGGCTTCGAATATTGGTCAGGATATGACCATCGCGGGAAGCAATACCATAACGCTGCATAATATTTTGGTGGGCGAGGTGTGGGTATGCTCGGGGCAATCGAACATGTTGTACGAAATGCGCAAGAACAGCAAAGTGCGCTTGCCCGATAGCCTGGATAAAAACTCACCTGTTTATGAGATGGACAAGCCGCACAGCCCGGATATCCGCCTTTTTTGGGTAAACCAGAAAAACCTGAAAACAAGCGGCAATTATTTAGCCAAATGGGACCTCGCGACACAAGACTCGGCCTTGCGTTCCTTTTCGGCAGCAGCCTATTTCTTCGCGAAAAAGCTGAACGAAGAGTTGCATGTGCCAGTCGGTGTGGTTTGTGCCGCCATCAGCGGAAGCGCTATTGAGCCCTGGACACCTGCTGAAGCGTATGCCACTGTTCCATACTTTCAACAGCCTGATGCTGTGAAAGCTAAACCCGATGGCAAATTCTATCACAGCATGATCGAGCCATTGTCGCCCTTTGCTATTAAAGGCTTTTTATGGTACCAGGGCGAGGCCAATGTTGGCGAAAACATCAGCTATACCTATAAAATGGAGGCTTTGATCAACTCGTGGCGTGGCCTTTGGGGCGATGCCTCATTGCCATTCGATTATGTACAAATTGTGCCGTACGACTATACCAGGCTTAGTCCGAAAACCATCCTCAGTCCCGAAAGACTGCCTGAGTTTTGGGAAGCCCAAACACTGGCCCTAAACATCCCCAACACGGGCATGATCGAAACAACTGATCTGACCGACGTTACCCCAAACCTGCACCCACCGTATAAATGGGAGATAGGAAGAAGGCTGGCATTGGTTGCTTTAGCAAAGACCTATGATAAAAAGGTAGTTTACTCTGGCCCCACGTACAAACAAATGACCATCAAAGGTGATAGGGTAGAACTCACCTTTAACGATGGCGGCAGCCCGCTGATAAGTATGGACGATAAACCCCTAAAAAGCTTCACGATAGCCGGTGCCGACGGTAAATTTATTGAAGCGCAGGCCATTATCAAAGATAACAAGGTCATCGTATTTTCGCCACAGGTAAGCAAACCTACAGCCGTACGTTTTGCCTGGAACGAGCTCGCCCAGCCCAATTTATTTAACAAAGCAGGCCTGCCGGCCGCGCCGTTCCGAACCGATAACCCCTTAAAGTTTACAGCTAATTGATATGAAATATATTACAACTAAAATATTAGCTTTTTGCTTTCTGCTTTTAGCTTTCAGCTCAAAAGCCCAAGAAACCCAAAAGTTATACCTATCCGGCACAGGTAGCGACCATACCGTAAACTGGCAATTCTACTGCACGGGCGGTATGCACTCGGGCACATGGACAACTATTCCCGTACCCTCCAATTGGGAACTGCAAGGCTTTGGTAAGTATAACTACGGTTTGGATAAAGACAGCACCAAAGGCCGCGAACAAGGCTTGTATAAATACGAATTTAAAGTCCCTGCATCCTGGAAGGGTAAAAACATTCAGATAGTTTTTGAAGGCTCCATGACCGATACCCGCGTTAAGATCAATGGAGCAGAAGCCGGGCCGATACACCAGGGTTCATTCTACAGGTTTAAGTACGATATTACCAAACTGCTTAAATACGGCGAAAGCAATTTGCTGGAAGCCACCGTTGATAAATATTCGGCAAACGTATCCGTAAACAACGCCGAACGCAAAGCCGATTTTTGGGTATTTGGTGGAATATATCGTCCCGTATATCTGGAAATAGCGCCCCAGCAGCATATCACCCGGGTAGCCGTAAATGCTTTAGCGACTGGTAAGCTTAGCGCGAATGTGTTTCTAAGTGAAGTCCAGGCAAATAGCCAGCTTACCGCTCAGGTTTATACCCTTACGGGACAAAAATTTGGAGTGCCTTTTTCGGTCAAGGTAAACAAAGGTGATACCGTAGCTTATCTGCAAGGTTCTGCTAACTCACCAAAACTATGGTCTCCCGAATTTCCAAACCTGTACAATGTGGTGTTTACTTTAAGCAGCAACGGTAAAGCTATACATACTTACAAACAGCGTTTTGGCTTCCGCACAGTGGAGTTTCGCGAGCACGACGGTATTTACGTTAACAACGTTAAGATCAAATTTAAAGGGGTTAACCGGCATACATTTTGGCCAACAACGGGCAGGGCTATCAACAAAAGCATCAGTATCGGAGACGTAAAGCTGATGAAGGATATGAACATGAATGCGGTGCGCATGTCGCATTACCCGCCTGATGTTCATTTTTTGGACGTATGCGACTCACTTGGCCTATTTGTATTGGATGAGCTCACCGGCTGGCATGGCATTTACGATACGCCCACAGGTTCAAAGCTGGTGAAAGAGATGGTTGCCCGAGATGTTAACCACCCGTCGATCATCGTTTGGGATAACGGTAACGAAAGTGGCTTTAATTTCGACCTTGATCACCTTTTTCCTGATAACGACCCTCAAAAACGCCCGGTGATACATCCCTGGGCTATTTTTAAAGGCATTAATACTAACCACTATATTAATTATGATTATGGCACAGGTATCGCCTTACACGGCCACGATGTTTTTTTTCCGACCGAGTTTTTGCATGGTTTGTATGATGGCGGAGCAGGTGCAGGGCTTGACGATTTTTGGGAACTGATGTACCATACCCCGCTTTCGGCAGGTGGGTTTATCTGGGCGCTTTTGGACGAGGATGTAGTACGCACCGATAAAGGCGGCATTTTAGACTCGGACGGTGACCATGCCCCCGACGGTATAGTTGGCCCTTACCGCGAAAAGGAGGGCAGCTACTATGCCATTAAAGAAATCTGGTGCCCGGTACACATGGAGCCGCGCGATATCACACCTGCTTTTAACGGTACCCTGCGTTTTGAGAACCGTTACCTGTATACCAATACAAATCAATGCACATTTAGTTACAAATTGGCTGGGTTGACAGGGCCATATCAAAAAATTCCTTTTCCGGCCCCGTCAGGTACTATCCCTTCGCCTAACGTTGCCCCCGGTCAATACGGTGACCTGCAATTACAATTACCGCAGGGGTGGCAGCATTACGATGTATTGTATGTAACAGCTTATGGTCCCGATAAACGCGAGTTATATACCTGGAGCTACCCCATCGCCAGCCATGAAAGGATAACAACTCAGATAATTAACACCAAAGGGCCAGGCAAGCCTGCAATTAATGAAACGGACTCACTTTACAAAGTGAAAGCAAATGGTATTGAGGCTGAGTTTAACCGCAATTCGGGTTTGCTGGTAAGCGTTAAAAATCCGAAAGGAAACATCCCGTTTAATCACGGGCCGATATTGGCCGAGGGTGGCGAAAAGACTGGTTTCCAAAAACTAAGCTACCGTTATGTTGCCGATAGCCTGGTTATCGAGGCCTCGTTTGAAAAGAAAGCGAACGTTGCCGGGTTAAAATGGACGGTCTTTCCGTCAGGCCTCATCAAACTAACCTATAAATACTGGCCTATCGGCGAAGAAGGCAATATGTTGGGTTTCAGCTTTAACTATCCCGAAAAGGATGTAAAGGGCGTAACCTACATGGGCGACGGGCCTTACCACGTATGGAAAAACCGTTTAAAAGGCGTTAGTTTAAACGTTTGGGACAAAACTTATAACAATACCATAACCGGGCAACCTGGCATGGAGTACCCCGAATTTAAGGGCTACTATTCCAATTTATATTGGATGAAATTGAACACTACCGGTCAACCCATCACCATTGTGTGCGATAACCGTGATGTGTTTATGCGCCTGTTTACACCTGCCGCGCCTAAAAAGGTTTACAACACCGCTCCGGCGTTCCCATCGGGCGACATCTCGTTTATGAATGGTATAACGGCCATCGGCACCAAATCGCAGAAACCAGAAAAATTAGGGCCACAAGGCTCGCCAAATAAGTATTTTGATTATTATAAAGATATCAGCGCGGCTTTGAGTGTTGACCTATATTTTGATTTTTCCGGTAAATGAAAATGATAAAAAATCCATATCGCCTTTTATTTGCACTGCTTTTGATCAGTGTTTGCCTGTTTTCCTTCCGGGAAAATGCTGCGCCCAACTTAGCGCTGCAAAACCTGCGCTGTGAAATGTTGGTGAACCCCTTGGGTATCGATGCCACGCAACCTCGTTTAAGCTGGGAAATAACAGCTGACGTACGCAACGTACAGCAAACAGCGTATCACATCCTCGTCGCGTCAAGCATGGAAAAATTGACGGCCAATGTGGGCGACCTTTGGGATTCGGGCGATGTACCATCGGACGCATCCATACAGGTATCCTACAAAGGCAAACCATTGACCAGTAATACAGCCTGCTTCTGGAAAATAAAAATAACCACCAATAAAGGCATAAGCGATTGGAGCAAACCCGCGCAATGGAGTATGGGCTTATTAAACGCTGCTGACTGGAAAGGTAAATGGATAGGGCTGGATAAGTCGTTCCCTTGGGATAGTATCACTACCTTTTCAAAGCTGTCGTCTCGATATTTCCGCAAGGAATTCAATGCCAAAGCCGCTATAAAAAAGGCGACAGTCCATATTGTTGGTTTGGGGTTGTATGAGCTATACATCAATGACAATAAAATAGGCACGCAGGTAATGGCGCAATCGCCAACAGACTACCGCAAAACCATCAAGTACGATACGTATGATGTAACATCGCAGCTTAAACAAGGTAATAATACCATTGGCACCATATTGGGCAACGGTCGTTTTTTCACCATGCGCCAAAACTATAAGCCGCTAAAGATAAACACCTTCGGTTATCCTAAAATGCTGTTGCAGATGGATATTGAATATACCGATGGCACCAAGAGTTCAGTCGTAACGGACGAGACCTGGAAAGTTACAGCAGACGGGCCTATCCGCAGCAATAACGAATATGACGGGGAACAATACGACGCTAACAAAGAACTCACCAATTGGGCGCTTAACGGTTATAACGATGCCACCTGGTTAAAACCCGAACTGGTACAAGCCCCCGAAGGAAAACTGCAAGCGCAGATGAATGAGCGGATAGGAGTGACCGACATTGTGAAGCCCAAAACCATCACCAAACTAACTGACAATGCCTACGTGATGGATATGGGCCAGAATATGGCTGGCTGGTTGCAAATGAAGGTAAAAGGCAGCAAAGGCCAGCAAGTTAAGCTGCGTTTTGCCGAAACCACCAAAGCCGATGGCGAATTGTATGTAGCCAACCTGCGCGATGCCAAGGTTACCGATCGCTATATTTTGAAAGGCGGCGGACAAGAGGTATGGCACCCCACCTTTGTATATCATGGATTCCGTTATGTGGAGATCGTTGGTTACCCCGGTGTGCCGACCGTTGATGATTTTGAGGGACAGGTAGTGAACGACGACCTGGAAGTAACGGGCAAATTTGAAACATCTAACGATCTGGTCAACAAAATATACCGCAACGCTTATTGGGGTATACGTGCTAATTATAAAGGAATGCCGCTCGATTGCCCGCAACGTAACGAGCGTATGCCCTGGCTTGCAGACCATGCTACCGGTTCGTACAGCGAAAGCTTTGTTTTTGATAATGCCAAACTGTACAGTAAGTGGACAGATGATATTGAAGACTCGCAGAAAAGTGAAGGTCAGTTGCCGGATGTTGCGCCAGCTTTCTGGAACTATTATAGTGAGGACGTGACATGGCCTGCAACCTACCTCATTGTTGCCGATATGCTGTATAACCAATATGGAGATATCAAACCCATTGCCAAACATTACGATTCGATGAAGAAATGGTTGTGGTATATGAAAGGCAAATACATGACGGATTATATCGTAACCAAAGATAAATATGGTGATTGGTGCGTGCCGCCCGAGTCGCCCGAGTTGATACACTCTAAGGATACGTTGCGTAGCACAGATGGGCACCTGATCGCTACGGCTTATTATTTCAGGCTACTTGGGCTGATGGATAAGTTTGCCAAAATATTAAACAAGCCGCAGGATATTAAGGAGTACGATGCCTTATCAGCCAACATCAAAACGGCCTTTAACAAACAGTTCTATAACACCCTAACCAAGCAATATGCCAATAACTCGGTAACATCAAACCTGTTGCCTTTATATTTTAATATGGTTCCCGAGGCAGACCGAAAGGCTGTTTTTAAAAGCATTGAAAATAAAATAGTTGTAGAGAACAAGCAGCACATCAGCACCGGTGTCATCGGCACGCAATGGTTGATGCGCAGTTTGACGGATAACGGCCGTGCGGATATTGCCTACCATCTGGTATCCAATACCGATTATCCAAGCTGGGGCTACATGGTCAATAAAGGCGCAACCACCTTTTGGGAACTTTGGAACGGTGACACCGCCGCACCACAAATGAACTCGCAAAACCACGTGATGCTTTTGGGTGATCTGCTGGTTTGGTATTACGAAAACCTTGCCGGGATAAAGACAGAAGAGGGGCAGGCCTTCCATAAATTGGTGATGAAACCCGAACCTGCCGAAGGCTTGAACTTTGTAAATGCGTCGTACCATTCTATTCATGGTATGATAAAAAGTAGCTGGAAAAAGGATGGCAAAAACTTTAGTTGGGATATCAGTATTCCGGCAAATACAAGCGCCATAATTTACGTTCCCGCTGCATCCCAAAAGGATGTAAGCGACGTTTTAACAACTGGCTCGGCAGACAGTGACTTGAAATTCCTTCGGATGGAAGCGGGTAGGGCAGCATATCAAATTAATTCAGGTAGTTATTCATTTAAATCTCATATATAATTGATTATGAATTATAAAAGAATTTCATTTTTTGCGATCATGCTATTTTGTCAGGTGCTAAATACGGCGTTTGCACAAACAAATCCATGGCGTAAAGGCATTTTGGTTGACGAGTTTTTGTACGAAAAGGCATCGTTCCCGGAGTGCCATGCCTCAACCATCGCCCAAACAAAAACAGGTTTGGTAGCGGCATTTTTCGGCGGGACAAAAGAGCGTAACCCCGACGTTTGTATCTGGGTTTGTCGCCAGGTAAACGGCAAATGGACGGCCCCGCAAAACGTTGCCGATGGCATACAAAATGATACCCTGCGTTACCCCTGCTGGAACCCGGTATTGTACCAGGTACCTAATGGCCAACTGATCTTGTTTTACAAAATTGGCCCAAGCCCCGGTACCTGGAAAGGCTTTATGAAAACCTCAGCCGATGGTGGCATTAGCTGGTCCGTGCAAAAAGCTCTGCCTGCCGGTTTCTTAGGCCCGATAAAAAACAAACCGGTGTTGCTGAGCAACGGCACGTTGATATGCCCAACCAGTACCGAAGACAAAGGCTGGAACGTGCATTTTGAGTTATCACCGGACAACGGTAAAACATGGACAAAGACCGCCGACTTAGCCAAGGGCGAAGGAGCGACCGGAGCTATCCAGCCAAGCATCCTGTTTCATAAAGATGGTAAGTTACAAGCTTTATGCCGCAGCCGCGACAGGGCGATACTGGAAACATGGTCAACTGATAATGGCCTAACCTGGTCACCATTGACCAAAACCAGTTTACCCAATAACAATTCGGGCACGGATGCGCTGACACTAAAAGATGGTCGTCAGTTATTGGTTTACAACCATGTGCTGCCTCCCGGCAAGGAAGTAAAAGGTGCTCGTACACCGCTCAATGTGGCGATCTCAAAAGATGGTAAAACATGGTATGCGGCTTTGATATTAGAAGATTCGCCGATAAGCCAGTATTCGTATCCAGCGGTTATCCAAACCAGCGATGGCCTGGTACACTTTGTTTACACCTGGCGCAGGGAGCGCATTAAACACGTGGTGATAGATCCCAATAAATTGGTATTGCATGAAATAAAAGATGGCGAATGGCCAAAAATTGCCGGTTATACCGCGCCGGTGGTAAGCGGGCCAATATCTGATATGTGATCGCATGAAAAAAGTAAGTATCATCATTTTATTAATGTTCGCAGCCTGCAAAGGCTTGGCACAGGTATCGGTTGACGACAGCCTGAAAAAGCCGTTGAAACAGGTGCTTACCGAAGTACAGGCCCGCTTCCATGTGCAGATCAAATTCGACGAAAGCCTGGTAAAAGGACAGATAGTTAGCTTTGCCGATTGGCGCATCCGTCCCGGCAATATTGATAAAACTTTAAATAATATACTTACACCCTTAGATATTTCGTACACCCTTACCGCAGGCGTATACCGTTTACGCAAGTTTGATTATCCGCGCTGGTCGGTTGAGGATGGCAAAGAAGAGTTAGCTTACCTTTCATCGCTTTACAACGACCAGGCAAGCTGGGAAAAGCGCAGAGTCGAACTACGTGCTTGTGCCTACAGCGCTTTGCAATTGTCGCCATTACCAACTAAACCCAACTCAAAGCCCATATTTACCCCTGTAAGGCAAATGGATGGATATACCATTCAGAACGTAGCTATTGAAACCTTGCCGGGATATTACGTTTGCGCCTCCATTTATCGCCCGACTAAAAGTAGCGGCAAAATACCCGTCATACTGTCCCCAAACGGGCATTTTGAGCATGGCCGGTATAACAAAGACCAACAAAAGCTTTGCGCCACGTTTGCACGGATGGGCGCTATCACCATGAGTTACGACCTGTTTGCCTGGGGCGAATCTTTGCTGCAATTTAAGGATGCCGACCATAACCGCAGCATCGCGATGAGTATCGAGACACTGAATGGTATCCGATTGCTGGATTTTCTGCTTTCGCTGAAAGATGCCGACCTTCAACGCGTGGGCATCACCGGTGCATCGGGAGGCGGCAGCCAAACCATGCTGCTGGCTTCGATAGATGAGCGTTTTAGAGTGAGTGCGCCCGTGGTCATGCTGTCGAGTGCTTTTTACGGCGGCTCACATTCAGAAAGTGGTATGCCGGTGCACCTGTGTGTTGGCGGCACCGATAATGTTGAACTGGCGGCCATGTTCGCGCCAAAACCACAATTGGTGGTGTCGGATGGTAAGGACTGGACCGTTAACGTGCCCGAAATTGAATTCCCATTCCTGCAACGCACTTACAACCTTTACGGCAAAAAAGATATGGTGACCAATGTGCATTTACCCACCGAAGGCCACGATTATGGCATCAGCAAACGTAAAGCGGTTTACGCCTTCATGGCAAAATACTTAAAGCTGGACATTAAAGCAGTACAAGGCACAGATGGCGAAATTGATGAAACAAAAAGCGCTATTGAACCTGAAAACGCGCTGTATGTGTTTGGCGATAAAGGTGAACGCTTACCGGCTAACGCCATACATGGTTTTGATGAGATGCAAAAAGTGTTTAACAAAGCAACGGGGCATTAAATGTGCAAATGAGTAAATGTGCAGATGTGCAAATGACTGCAATTAGTTTTTCCACTCTAAAGAGAAAAGCCAAAAATTGACACGAAAATGGAACAAGAACATATCAGCAGAAAAAACTTTATCCGCAACACGGCCTTATTGACCGGTAGTGCATTGCTGGCCGCAAACTCATCCTGGGCGCGTGTATTGGCTTGGGATGCCCCGCAACGGTACAAAGTAGCGGTAGTTGACCTGATGATCTTAAAACGCCAGAAAATAGGAGCATTCCAACTGACCAAGGATATTGGAGCTGATGGTGTAGAAGTAGATATGGGCGGCTTAGGCTTACGCGAAACTTTCGATAGCCAATTAGCCACGCCCGAAATAAGGCAGCAATTTTTAGATAAAGCCAAGGAGTTAAATCTGGAAATATGTTCGCTGGGCATGACGGGTTTCTACGCGCAATCGTTTGCCGAAAGACCGGGAGTAGAGCGCATGGTGCAGGATTGCATCGATACCATGATAGCCATGAATGTGAAAATCGGGTTTTTACCGCTCGGTGTTGCCGATCTGGTTAAAAAACCCGAATTGCGCCCCGCAGTGGTTGAGCGTTTAAAAGCCATCGCGCCGCTTGCTAAAAAGGCGGATGTAGTTATCGGTATCGAAACTTCGCTGGCTGCTGCTGATGAAGCAAAATTGCTGGACGATATCGGCTCCAACCATATCCAAAGCTATTTCAACTTTGCCAATGCCGCCGATAATGGCCGCGATATTTGTGAGGAATTGAAAACTTTAGGTAAAAAACGCATCTGCCAGATACACTGCAGCGATACGGACGATGTAGTACTCCGGTACGACCCTAAAATAGATCTGAAAAAGATCAAAGAAACGCTGGATAAAATGAAATGGAGCGGTTGGCTGGTTATCGAGCGTTCGCGCGATAAAAACGACGTGCATAATGTTAAGGGCAACTTTGGCGCCAATACCGAATATGTAAAATCAGTATTTCAATCAAAATAGTACATGCTCAAAAGGGTTTTGATATGCTTGTTAATTTGTGTGGCACGCCTTAGCGTGTCCGCGATCAACCTGTATGTTAGCCCAACAGGTAACGATGCAGACCCGGGCACTAAAGAAAAACCCTTTGCAACCTTGCAAAAAGCCCTACGCGCTGCCCGCGAGATACGCCGCTTAAACCAACTGCCTAACGGCGAGTTTATTTTGATCACGATGCGGGGTGGTGTCTATCAACTGACCGAACCGGTAATTATTCGTCCCGAAGACTCAGGGAAACCTGCACCAACAATGATCATGGCTGCCGACGGCGAATACCCTATCCTGAGCGGAGGCATCAACGTTACCGGCTGGAGCAAAGCCAAAGCCGATATCAAAGGTCTGCCCAAAATCGCGAAAGGCAAAGTTTGGGTTACAGACGCCCCAGAAGTGGGCGATCAGTTGATCGACTTCAGGCAAATGTGGGTAAACAACAAAAAAGCCACCCGCGCCAATACCATGCAGGGCGACAGCATGATGCGCATCCTATCGTGGGACCATAAAAACCAAAGCTGCTGGATATCTAAACCTAAAACCGGTGACTTAACCCAGGCAAAAGGCATGGAAATGTTGATCCACCAATGGTGGGCTATTGCTATTTTACGTGTCAAAACTTACGAACTAAGTGGTGATAGCGTAAAGCTCACCTTTCAACAACCCGAAAGCCGCATACAATCGGAGCACCCATGGCCGGCGCCGTTTATCTCAAAAAAGACGGGTAACTCGGCATTTTATTTAACCAACGCTATCCAGTTTTTAGATCAACCCGGCGAATGGCACCTCGATAAAAGAGCACGCAAATTATACTATTGGCCCCGCAAAGGCGAAGACCTGACCACAGCAAACGTTGTAATACCTGTGTTAGAAAACCTGGTTAAAATTGAAGGCAGTGCCGAAAATCAGGTCTCTGGTGTGCGGTTTAACGGTATATCGTTTACGTACGCGGGTTGGCTGCGGCCATCTCAGCAAGGCATAGTGCCCCACCAGGCGGGCATGTATATGCTGGATGCGTATAAACTTAAAGTCCCCGGTACACCCGATAAAAAAGGGCTGGAAAACCAGGCATGGGTAGGCAGACCCGAAGCCGCTGTGAAAGTTAGCTATGCCAAACAGGTTGAGTTTACAAAATGCCGATTTTTGCACCTGGCCTCAACCGGGCTCGATTTTGTAAAAGGCACGTATCAAAGCCATGTGATGGGTTGCTTGTTTAAAGACATCGGCGGAAGCGGGATTTTAGATGGTACTTTTTCGGATGAAGCCACCGAGGTGCATTTGCCCTATAACCCCGCTAACATGGGCGATGTTTCGACTTACGACCTGTTCGACTATAATTTGATCACCGATGTAGCCAACGAAGATTGGGGTTGTGTGGGGATAGGGGCAGGTTATGTAAAAGGTATCAACATCAGTCATAATGAGATATGCGATGTATCGTATACCGGCATCAGCGTAGGCTGGGGCTGGACCAAAACCGCTAACGCCATGAGCGATAACCACATCACCGCGAATAAAATAACGCGGTATGCCAAACACATGTATGATGTTGCGGGTATCTATACCTTATCGGCACAGCCGGGGACAGTTATTTCTGAAAATTATGTCGACTCGATATACAAAGCCCCTTACGCGCACGACCCGCACCACTGGTTCTATTTATACCTTGATGAAGGCTCATCTAACATCACCGTTAAGGATAACTGGACACCCAGCGAAAAGTATTTAAAGAACGCCAACGGCCCCGGAAATGTATGGGAGAACAACGGGCCGATGGTATCCGACAAGATAAAGAACGCCGCGGGTATCGCTCCGGAGTATCAATATCTGCTTATTGATAAGATGCCTAATCTTACAAATCAACCAATTAATCATGATGAGAAAAAGTAAGTTATTATTCCTATTGCTTTTTTGTGTTGCCGCGATGCAAGTGCGTGCGCAAACAAAGATGCCCGTACTCATTGAAATTGTTTATAAGGGCGGAACGACTGAACATGAAAAACTGCTAAGCTTTTGCAGTTCACAAACCTTTATCGATGCTAACGATATTTATGAATGGAACAATCATTTCGTGATTTATGGAAAAGGATACCAGCGCTTTCTACAAAAAATACGATCTACCTTTAGCGACTGTGAAATAAAATTTTACGAACATCCATTTTACGATTTTGAACGTAGTCGCTGCTCCGATCAAAAAGTGGCCAAACATTGGGATAATATCATCCTCACCGCTAACCTCGTAGCCGCCCCCAAAAAGCAAACGGAGTATTTGGAATACCATCGCACCCAATTTGAAAAATGGCCGGAGGTATCACAAGGCTTTTGCAATGCTAATTTTCAACGATTACTGGTATTTAAAAGCGGGAGGCAGTTAATGCTCATAATCAGCATCCCGAAAGGGGAGAGTTTAGATAAACTGAACCCGCTAACCACGAAGAACAACCCACGGGTTGATGAGTGGAATAAAATTATGGCCAAATACCAGGAAGGCATTGAAGGGACAAAACCCGGTGAGAGCTGGGTGTTTTTTAAACCGATGAAGAATTAGACCATAGTCCATAGTCGATAGACCATGGAAAGAAAATAAATAGAATGGCTATGGTCTATGGACTATTGACCATGGACAGTAACTAAATAACCCAATAACGAATAACTAATGCTACGATTAGGAATATTAGGATTAGGCGAAGGCCGCAGCACCATGTCGGCAGCGATAGCAAGCCCTAAATGGGACTTGCGGATGATATGCGACCGTAATGAGGACCTGTGCCGCCAGCGTGCCGACGAGTTTAAAATGTACGAGTACACCACAAACTATCAGGACATGTTGGACGACAAGGCTATCGATGTCATCGCCATTTACACCCCCGATCACCTGCACGCCGAACATGTTAAACAAGCGCTATTACATAACAAACATGTGGTTTGTACCAAGCCTTTTATTGATGATCTGTCTAAAGCGAACGAGTTAATTGAGATAGCGCAACGCGTTAATAAAAAGGTATTTATAGGCCAGAGTTCACGTTTTTTTGAACCTGCGAAACGCCAGCGTAAAGATTTTGAAGCGGGCCTCGTGGGCGATCTGATAACGGTTGAAAGCCACTACCATGCCGACCACCGCTGGTTTCTGGAAAAGCCCTGGGCGTTGGAATCATCATTCAAATGGCTATATGGCGGTTTAAGCCACCCGGTCGATTTTATCCGCTGGTACCTGCCCGATATTGAAGAAGTGATGGGATATGGGATGATCAGCAGCAATGGGAAGACAGCCGGATTGAAGAATGAAGACACCATGCACTTTATCTTTAAAGCCACCGATGGGCGCATTGCCCGTGTGAGCGGTGCTTATACCGGTCCAACGCAACCCGCTATGCGCGATAGTGGTATGACGGTTATTTTAAGGGGCACCGTAGGTGCCTCGCAAGCCGATTACCATGAGTTGCGTTATGCCATTACTGATAAAACGGGTGAGGAAAAGATAGTGCAATGGGGTGATGCCACCATCAAACATTACTTTAGGTTCGAGGGGCAAAGCCATCATGCCGGCGAATACCAGAACTACCTGGAATACTTTGCCGACAGCATTGAACAAGGTTTTACAGCCTACCCCGATATTAAAGAAGGGGTTGGTACGGTGGCGCTTTTACAAGCAATGGACCAAACATTGAAGACAGGTATGCCTGTTAAAATAGCTGATATATTGAAAGCAAACAACTTAACTCAATAACCAACACCCATGCACAGCAGTATTGTAGATAAACTTACTTTTTTAGATTATGCCATTGTGGTGGCTTACCTCATCATTTTGATCGTTATCGGTTACAGGGCAAGTTTTGTGGGGCGCAATAAAGAGGAATCGTACTTTTTGGCTAATAAGTCGTTAGGCTGGGCGAGTATTGGCTTTAACATGTGGGGTACCAATGTAGGGCCATCGTTGCTGCTGGCTTTTGCCAGCATTGGGTATACTTCGGGCATTGTAGGCGCCAATTTCGATTGGTATGCCTTTATTTTCCTGATGCTGCTGGCCATGGTATTCGCACCACGCTATTTGGCTGCCAAAGTGAGCACCATGCCCGGCTTTATGGGCCAGCGCTACGGTGATTCAACCCAAACTATTTTAGCATGGTACGCCCTCGTTAAAATGCTCATCTCGTGGCTTTCCCTGGGTCTATTTGCAGGTGGTTTATTGGTTAGGCAGGTTTTGGGCATACCCATGTGGCAATCGGTTATTGTTTTGGTTTCCTTCGCGGGGTTGTTCGCTTTTACCGGCGGACTGAAAGCCATCGCCAAAGTAAACATCTTCCAGATGTTGCTACTGATCGGTGTATCGTTAACACTGAGCATTTTAGGATTACAGAAAGTAGGCGGCTTTTCGGCCATGTACCACGGGGTACCTGCGCATTACTGGCAGCTTATCCATCCGGCAAGCGATCACGATTATCCCTGGTATGCTATTTTACTGGGCTATCCCGTGTCGGCGATAGCGTTTTTTTGCACTGATCAGGCCATGGTGCAATCCGTACTGGGCGCGCGCAACCTGGAACAGGGGCAGTTAGGCGTAAGTTTTATCGGCTGGCTAAAAATATTATCGCTTCCTCTTTTTATCCTAACCGGGATACTGTGCTATGAGTTGTTTCCGCATTTAAAAGACCCCAAAGAGGCTTATATGACCATGGTGACCAACCTGTTCCCGCCGGGGATGAACGGGTTGGTTATCGTAGTATTGATCGCTGCTCTGGTAGGCACAATTGGCTCATCCTTAAACGCTTTGAGTACCGTATTTACCATGGATATTTATGTGAAAAAGATTAATCCAAAAGCAACCAACGCGCAGATCATCAAAATGGGCCGCATAACTGTAATTGCCGGCTGTATCGTTGCCATTGGCATGGCTTTGGCCATTGATGGTATTAAGGGCCACAATTTGTTTGATATTTTTCAATCTGTCCTGGGCTTTATCGCGCCACCGCTTGCTGTTGTATTCTTATTGACAGTTTTCTGGAAGCGCACATCACGTAAAGCTGTAAATTTTGTATTGTCGGTAGGTTCAGTTATAAGTTTAGGTACCGGCGTATTATACCTGTGGGTATTTACTGCGCCGAAGTATACCTTTTGGCCGCATTACTTTATACTATCGTTCCTTATCTTCGTAGTGCTCACTGTACTGGCCGCGCTGATCTCGGTGTTTGATCCATCGCCGCAAATTTATGTGGTTGATGATAAAGCGGATAAGCCGGTCTTTGTCACAACCAACCGGGTTAAACTTTCGTGGACGCTGTTAACAATTGTGATGATCGCGATATATTTATACTTTAAATAATCTCCCTTATACCCCCCTGAATTAGAAGACATGAAAAAAATAATTTACCTATTGCTACTCACCGGACTGTTAGCGCCCGAAATCGTGTCTGCGCAAGCCAAAAAAGCGACCTGGATATATTACCCCGGCGATTTTGAGATTTGGCTCGGCAATAAGATGCAGAACCGCCGTACCGACCGTGGCGCATTTTTGCCCGTGCTATGGAAAATGGACAGCCATTACGTACTGGTAGAGTTTCATAAAGATTTTGACGTACCCACTGCCGAAGAAGTTAAACTGAATGTTGAGGGAACGTATAACGTGAAGATCGACGGACAGGCTTTTGTGGGTTATCCCAAAACCATCACTATGCCTGCGGGGCACCATAAACTCAGCTTAAAGGTTTACAACCAGGGCAATGTGCCTTCCATATTTGTACAGGGCAAAACTGTGGTATCCGACGATAGCTGGCTGGTGACCTTTGAAGATAAAGAGTGGATAGACGCCACCGGTAAAGTTTCTGACAAGACAGGAACAACCTACCTGAACGCCGGTTCGTGGAATTTTAACGACTTGACGGTTCCGCCATCAAAATTTAGTTTGCCCACTACACCGCAACATGCCGTAAGCAGCGATAAGCAGGCACATTCCTTCTTTTTAGATTTTGGTAAAGAGACCTTTGGCTTTGTTAAGCTGCATGGGTTAAAAGGCAAAGGTAAGTTGCATATCTACTATGGCGAATCGAAAGAAGAAGCGATGTCGGCTGAGCATTGCGAAACACTTGACGAACTGGACATTAACGAACCGGCTAAAAAGGATTCGGTGATGGAGCTATCCAAAGCGTTGCGTTATGTCAACGTTCAGTTTGATGGCAGCACCAGTGCCGACTCGGTTTCCATGCTGTATGAATATGCACCCTTAGCCGAACGCGGCTCTTTCCATTGTTCGGATGATGAGATCAATAAGATATACGATATCTCCAAATATACCCTGCATTTGGCTACACGCGAGTTCTTTATCGATGGTATCAAGCGCGACAGGTGGATATGGTCGGGCGATGCGTACCAGAGCTACGCCATGAACTATTATTCGTTCTTTGATTCGCCGACGGTTACCCGCACCATCTTGGCTTTGCGCGGAAAGGACCCCGTAACAAGCCACATCAACACCATTATGGATTATACCTTCTACTGGTTTTTGAGCATTAACGATTACTATCAATATACCGGCGATAAAACTTTCATCAAACAGTATTACCCGCGCATGCAGTCGTTGATGGATTATTGCTTATCGCGACGTGACAAGAACGGGATGATGGCCGGCCAGCCCGGCGATTGGCTGTTTATTGATTGGGCTGATGGTTTAAGCAAAAAAGGTGAGTTGAGCTTTGAGCAATTGCTGTTTTGCCGCAGTTTAGAAACTATGGCCATCTGTGCCAAACTGAACGACGATATCGAGGGCGCGGCCAAATACCAGGCTTTAGCCGATGAACTGAAAGCCAAAATATTCAAACTGTACTGGAGCGAACAAAAACACGCGCTGGTGCATAGCCTGATTGATGGGCAGCAAAGCGATAACGTGACCCGCTATACCAATATGTTCGCCATCTTTTTCAACTACTTTAACGAGCAGCAAAAGCAGGATGTAAAGAAGAACGTGTTGCTGAACGATAACATCCAAAAGATAACAACTCCGTATATGCGTTTTTATGAGCTTGAGGCGCTTTGTGCGATGGGCGAGCACGATTATGTACTCAAACAAATGAAAGATTACTGGGGCGGTATGTTAAAGCTTGGCGCGACCTCCTTTTGGGAAGAGTATAATCCCACCAAAAGTGGCGCTGATGTTTACAGTATGTATGGCCGACCGTTTGGTAAAAGCCTGTGCCACGCCTGGGGCGCCAGCCCGATATACTTGTTAGGCAAATATTATTTAGGTGTAAAACCGACAGGGCCGGGATATTCGACTTATACCATCGAACCCGCTTTAGGTGGGCTTAAGTGGATGAACGGAACCGTGCCAACTCCCGACGGCGATATTTATATGTATTGCGGTGTTAGTAAGATAACTGTTGAAGGCGCTGGCGGCGTAGGTACCTTGCGCTTTAAAAGCAAAACCAAACCCTACAACCGGAACGGCAACTTAAGGTCATTAGGTAATAATGTATATGAGCTTACTATTGAGAAAAAGGGATCGTATGAGGTACATTATACGGCCATGTAATTAAAAATGAATAAAATAAAAACCTATTCGGTCTATTCGGCGAAAGCCAAATTGGAAAAGCCAATTTCGGATGCTACGCATACGCTCACGGAGATATCTTTTATTGTGCTGCGTATAGTTACCGACAGTGGTATCACCGGCGAGGCTTATATGCTGAGCTTTCAATACAGCCCCAAAGCTATCGCGGGGGCTATGAAAGATGTTGGCGAAATGGTTTTGGGTGAAGAGGTGCACGATACCGTTAAGGTTTTTGAAAAGATAAACGCCGCTAACGAATACTTCGGCCACGAAGGGATAAACCGCTGGGCGCAGGCGGCTTACAACATTGCCATGTGGGATGCCTGGTGCAAGACTTTAGGCCAACCGATATGGAAGGTGTTAGGTTCATCGGGAACTAAAGTGCCTTTGTATGGCAGCGGTGGGTGGATATCGTACAGTGTTGATGAATTGATAAATGAGGTTACCCAATACAAAGCACGTGGTTTTAAAGCCGTAAAGATAAAAGTAGGTAAGCCCGACTGGCGCGAAGACCTGGAACGGTTGACGCTGGTGCGCGAAGCTGTTGGTAACGATATCGGTATTATGATGGATGCTAACCAGGGTATGACGGTGCCGAACGCTTTGAATTTAGCCACTGCTGCCAGGCATTTGAATATCCGTTGGTTTGAAGAGCCAATTGATCATACCGACTTCCAGGGATACCAGCTACTGCGCAATCAGGCCGGTATTTCGCTGGCTATGGGAGAACGCGAATATTCAACGCTGCCTTTGCGGGAACTGTTGACCCGCACCGCCATTGATATGTGGCAGCCCGATATTTTGCGTTTAGGCGGGGTAGAGGCCTGGCGCGATAGCGCCGCGCTGGCCGGGAGCTTTAACATCCCGGTGTTGCCTCATTACTACAAGGATTATGATATTCCGTTACTGTGTACCATACCGAATGCGATGGGCGCGGAGTCGTTTGACTGGATAGATCCGCTGATCGATAACCCGATGGTGGTGGATAATGGCTTTGCTTCGCCGCATAACCGGCCCGGCTGGGGTTTTAGTTTTAAAGATGAGTTTTTAAGCGAGATATGATGCAGAAAAAGATTTTAATGGCTGTTGCCGGATTATTATTGCCGTGTGCGCTGTTTGCGCAACTGGTGGATAAAACACCGGCTGCCATACCCAATGTGCCCACAATTTATAACGCCGAACCCTGGCAAAACCCCATGGTGGATGGTATTAACCGTGACGCGGCGAGGGCTACTGCATACTCATTCAGCAGCGTACAGGGCGCTTTAACTTTGGACAGGGATAAAAGCGGAAGGATGATGAGTTTGAACGGCATGTGGGATTTTTCCTTCGCTGAAAAGCCGGGCGACGCACCTGCTGATTTTTACAAAAGCCGGGTTAAAGGCTGGAAACAGATACCCGTGCCCTCGAGCATGGAAATGCAGGGATATGGTAAGCCCATTTACAAAAGCGCGGTGTACCCCTTCCGCCCGGTAAACCCGCCGTACCCGCCGTTGGATTATAATGGCGTAGGCAGTTTTCAACGTACATTTACTATCCCAGCCAACTGGAAGGATATGAACATTACGCTCCACTTTGGCGGGGCGTCATCAGGATTTAAGGTTTGGGTTAACGGCAAGTTTTTAGGTTATGGCGAGGACAGCTTTATGGTATCCGAATTTAACGTAACGCCTTATTTGCAAGCAGGTGAGAACATAGTATCAGTGCAAGTTATCCGCTGGAGCGACGGCTATTTTTTAGAAGATCAGGACCAATGGCGCTTGAGCGGCATCCACCGCGAGGTGATGTTATTGGCTGAACCTAAATTACGCATCGCCGATTTTCAATGGCGTGGCAAGTTGGATAAGGATTATAAAGATGTACTGTTTAGTCTGCGCCCACGGATCGAAAACCTCACCGGCGGCCCGGTTGCGGGGTATCATGTAAAGGCGCAACTGTATGATAAAAACAACCAGCCTGTTTTAGATAAGCCTTTAGACAGGAGCGCCGAAAGTATTATCAATGAGATATTTCCACGATTGGATAATGTGAAATTCGGCCTGATGGAAGCCAATTTAAAAAATCCTAAAAAGTGGAGCACCGAAGAACCTAACCTGTATACGCTGGTCGTATCACTCGAAGATACCACCGGCCATGTTGTGGAAGCTAAAAGCTGCCGGGTAGGTTTCCGCAGCATTGAGTTCTCAAAAACGGATAGCAAATTGCTCATCAACGGTAAGGTAACTTACCTGTATGCCGTTAACCGCCCAGATCACGACCCGGTTTTAGGCAAGGCGCTTACGCGGGATATTATTTTACGCGATGTACAAACCATTAAACGCTTCAACTTTAACTGCATCCGCACAAGCCATTATCCCATGGACCCTTACCTGTACGACCTGTGCGACCAATACGGCATTATGGTGATCGATGAGGCTAACCTCGAAACACACGGTCTTGGCTCAAAACTAAGTAACGACCCCGCATGGGCAGGCGCGTACCTTGACCGGGTTACCCGTATGGTGATGCGCGATAAGAACCACCCGAGTGTAATTATATGGAGTTTGGGTAACGAGGCCGGTCGCGGGCCAAACCATGCCGCCATGGCCGGTTGGGTGCACGACTTTGATTATACCCGCCCCGTGCATTACGAGCCAGCCCAGGGCACGCCACAGGCTGAGGGGTATATTGACCCGACCGATCCGCGATACCTCAAATCAAACGACCATTCGCACCGTATACAAAACCCGGTAGACCAACCGTATGTGGATATCATCAGCCGGATGTACCCCGGTTTGTTTACTGTGCCTTTGCTGGCCAATCAGGATAATGGCGACCACCGGCCCATCTTTTTTGTGGAGTATTCGCACGCTATGGGGAACTCCAACGGTAACATCAAAGAGTTTTGGGACCTGTTTCGCTCCACCAAACGCATTATTGGTGGTGGCATCTGGGAATTTAAAGACCAGGGCCTGTTGAAAAAAGACTCCCTGGGTACACCTTATTACGCCTACGGCGGCGATTACAACGAACGTTATTTTGACGATTTTACCATCAAAGGCATCGTAGCATCCGACGGGCGGCCAAAGGCAGCTATGTACGAGTGCAAGCACGTTTTTCAACCTGCTGAATGTGTGATGATAGATAGCCTGAAAGGCCTGATAAAAATAACCAACCGCAACGCCGTTGAGAACTTAGCTCACTACGAAGTAAAACTGAATGTATTGGAAGACGGCAAAGTCATCGCCACACAAGTATTGCCCCGCATTAACCTGGCAGCCGGTCACGATACTTCCATGAGCATCATGTCTTATCTGCCAAAGCTAAAACCCGGTTACGAATATTTAGCTGATATCCATTTTCTGCTACCCGAAAGCACGCTTTGGGCGGATAAGGGGTTTGAGGTAGCATCAAATCAGTTTGCGTTGACGGGGTTGGCAATAGCTAATACAACAAAAGAAAGTTACCCCGAACTGAGCCTGACAATATCTAACGATGCGCCGGAAATGGGCATAAAAGGACAAGGTTTTTCTGTTATGTTTGATACCGGGACAGGTGCGTTAAAGTCGTACAGGGTAAATGGCGCCGAACAGATGTCTGCCCCGTTATTACCACATTTTAGCCGTCCGGCTACAGACAATGACCATCGTGGTTGGAAAGCCGATAAAAAATTAGGCGTTTGGTATGATCCTAACATAAAGCTGACGAGCTTTAAACAAGATTATTCGCAAAAAGGCAGTTGGAAAGTGATAAGCGCATACTCGCTGATAAATGGCAAAGCAAATGTTACAGTTACTTATACCATCAATGGTAACGGCGTTGTCAAAGTTGATTGTTCGCTTAACGCAGATAAGGATCTGCCCAACATACCCAAAGTAGGGATGCAATGTGGTATTTTGAGGGCTTATGATAACATTACCTGGTATGGACGCGGTTTGTTTGAAAATTATATTGACAGGCGCACAGGCTTTTTTGCAGGCATCTACTCACAACCAATAAACGAGTTTGACGAACCTTACGTGGTGCCGCAAGAAAACGGTAACCGCACCGACGTGCGCTGGATGTATTTGCACGATAAGCAGAATAATGGACTGATGGTTGTTGCCGATAGTTTATTGAGTATGAGTGCCTGGCCCTATACCGAGCAAAATATCATCGCCGCAAGGCATACCAATAAACTGAAAGACGCGGGGTATGTAACGCTGAACATAGACCTGAAACAAATGGGTGTTGGCGGTAACGATAGCTGGACAGACCTTGCCGCGCCGCTGCCGCAATACCAGTTACAAGCTAAACCGTACCATTATACGTTTTATTTAATGCCGGCTAAAACCGAACCATTGGAAGCAGGCACTTTGGCCAAAAAGATAAAGTTTTAAAATAATGAAGATGAAGTATGTAGAAAGATTTGGTTTGATAATTATTTTAAGCGCTTTCGTGACGGTGAGCACCTTCGCACAAAGCAAGGCATTGGTCAATACCTCGCAAAGTCCGCACGCTTTGCTGAGCAGCGTGAATATGGGCGATGTACAATGGACAAACGGTTTTTGGGCCGACCGTTTCCGCGTTTGCCGCGACAGTATGATACCCAATATGTGGCGCATTTATGCCGACCCAAAAATGGGCCACGCGGTGCAAAATTTTGAGATAGCCGCGGGATTAGATACCGGGTCGCATGTTGGGCCGCCGTTTCAGGATGGGGATTTTTATAAGCTGTTTGAAGCCGCCGCGAGCGTGTATGCCATTACTAAAGACAAAAAGCTGGATGAACTAATGGATAAAACCATCGCCATTATTGGTAAAGCACAACGCGCCGATGGCTATATCCATACCCCGGCTGAGATAGAGGAGCGCAATCATCCCGGTGTGAAAGCCGCATTTCAGGACAGGTTGAACTTTGAGACCTATAACCTTGGCCATTTAATGACCGCTGCCTGTGTGCATTACCGGGCTACAGGCAAAACCACTTTCCTCAACATCGCCATTAAGGCGACCGATTATTTGTACCGCTTTTACAAGACCGCATCGCCCGAACTGGCGCGCAATGCCATTTGCCCGTCGCATTATATGGGCGTGGTGGAAATGTACCGCACCACCCGCGACCCTAAATACCTCGAACTGGCTAAAAACCTAATCGATATTCGGGGGTTAATGAAAGAAGGTACCGACGATAATCAGGACAGGATACCTTTTCGTGAGCAAACGAAAGCATTGGGCCATGCCGTAAGGGCAAATTACCTGTATGCCGGCGCGGCCGATGTGTATGCCGAAACGGGGGATACCACACTGCTGCACACCCTCAATTTAGTTTGGAACGATGTGGTGAACCATAAAATGTATGTTACAGGCGGCTGTGGTGCGTTGTACGATGGCGCTTCGCCGGATGGTACATCGTACCTGCTGAAAGATGTGCAGGAAGTACACCAGGCCTATGGACGAGATTACCAGTTGCCCAACTACACTGCACATAACGAAACCTGTGCCAGCGTTGGCAACGTGCTTTGGAACTGGCGTATGCTGCAACTGACCGGCAAAGCCAAATATGCCGATGTAATGGAGCTGACGCTTTACAATGGCCTGCTATCGGGCATTAGCCTTAACGGGACAAAGTTTTTATATACCAATCCGCTTGCCGTTTCGGATGACCTGCCGTTCGCGCAGCGCTGGTCTAAGGACAGGGTAGGCTATATTGGCTACTCCAACTGCTGCCCGCCAAATGTGATCCGTACCATATCCGAAGTGAGCAATTACGCTTACAACGTATCCGATAAAGGGCTGTGGTTTAACCTGTATGGCAGCAGTAACTTATCTACCACTTTAAAAGATGGTTCGCCTGTTAAGCTAACCCAGCAAACCAATTATCCCTGGAACGGCGCTATCAGCATCACCTTGCAACAAGTGCCCGCTAATGCTTTCTCGCTGTTTATCAGGATACCCGGCTGGAGCAAAAATGCCAGACTGACGGTGAACGGTAAACCTGCCAAAGCAATATTGAAACCCGGAACTTATGCTGAACTGAACGGCAAATGGCACAGCGGCGATAAAATTGAACTGCAATTACCCATGCCGGTAACCATGGTTGAAGCCAACCCACTTGTTGAAGAAACCCGCAACCAGATAGCCGTTAAACGTGGCCCGGTTGTTTATTGTGTGGAGTCGGCGGGAGTGCCCAAAGGCAAAAAGGTTTTGAACCTGTCGCTGTCGGCGAAAGCTAACCTGCACGCGCAAAATATCACCATTGATAATGCGCACCTGATAGGTTTATCCGGCAAGGCTACCGTTATCGATAACAACAAATGGAAAAACCAGCTTTACCGCGAGGTGAACAGTAAATCTTTAGGTATGGTTGCTGTGCAGTTAATTCCGTATTTTGCATGGGGTAACCGTGGGCATGTGGAGATGGAAACTTGGATACCGTTTAGCAGGTAGGTTATGAGAGTACTTTATTTTGTTGTATTGCTGATGCTGGGTTTCGCAGGCGATTGCTATGGTCAATCGGTAAACGCGGCGGATAGTTCTTCAATAAATCAACTGGCAAAATTTATGCAAAAACATATCCACTATCCGGCTATCGAAAAAGAAAACAATATTACAGGGCGTGTTTTTATATCCTTCACGGTTGAGCATGACCAGACAAAGGGTAATCATATCAGCGAAATAAAGCCACTAAATAATGTCTCAAATCCACGAAGTTATGAGGTTGTAAGGACGTTGCAAATGTATTCAGGTTCAGTACTTTTAAAACCTGGAGAATATACATTTTCTGTAGTTTTTATGTTGGGAGATGGTGACAGCAAAATACTGAACGCGTCGGGGGCGTTATTGGAAAAAGATAAACCCAAAAATTTCCTTTTTGATATGACTATTATGGGGTTCTTTTCCATCAGAAAGGTGGATACCGTTAATTAACCTCACTGGAAAAATAAGTACACGGGTTAGCCGTCCTAACTTTGCTAATATCCTACAATACCCGGAAAAAATTATACAGCAAAACAAATAACAGGTTGGATAGATTTGCAGTACAAGGATTAAAGTTTATTAGGATTTTTTGGTTAGAATCTCTTTGAACTCCGCCCGGAGTGCTTTAATGAAAAAACTTTAATTAGTTTATAATTGGTGTCCCGGCTACGGTAATGGCCGGGACTTTTTTATGGCAGCATATTCACCACATCTTTCATGCGCTCCAATGGCAACACTTTAAGCATGGCAACTTTGCCGTTCTTTACCACGCCTTCAACTGTGGTGTTGTAAGGTGCGTGCAGCTTAAAATGTACGTCCCAGGTTTTAGACCAGGCGGGGAAGAGGTATATCTTGCGGTCATCGGTTTGCAGCAGCATTTCTTGCACGCCTACCATGCCTGATCCGCCCCAGTTATGATCGGGCGCCCAGTCAAAACCCGGCCCCCAGAACGCGGGAAACCTGCGGCCGGAATCTTTCATCTTTTTAAGTGTCAGCTCGGCGGCCTCTTTGGTAAGGCCCATATCGGCAGCAAAAATATTATCCTGTTTCCAGCCAACATAGCTTCTAAATTTGAGCGCGTCAGTATCATATTGCCAGGTATCAATGGCGGTCTGCAAGTCGGGTTTGCCCACGCCATAAATATGCCAGGGAAACACTGCGTACAGTTCCGCAGGTTCGGTATTATTAATGCGCTCCCACGATTTTGCAGGCGCGATGGTTTTATGCCCGCTAAATTCGCGGAAGCTGATAGGGGGTATGCGGTTAAGCACAGCAGTCCAATGATCTCTTTTTTGTTTGGTGAGATATTGTTTGGGCAAAGCCAGCAAACGTGTCAATGTACCTTGCAAAGCGGCAATAGTTGTTGTTGAGTTGTTAGTAACCTTATACGTTTCGGCTGCCGAACCGGGGAATAGTTTAAGCTTTCCGTTTTCATCCAACGGCGTTTCACCGCGTTGTTTCGCCAGGTATTGGTAGTGCTCATCGTAAAAGGTCAAACAGCTTTTTATAAATGGAATGTAAGCTTTAATGTCTTTGCCCGAATACCGTTCCGTTTCCAGCATCATCAAACAAAACTGGAAAACGGTATCCCACTCGTATTCGAGCCAGTTGTTGTATTCAACGCCTTTATCAAAATCGGCAGGGCGTTTGCTGCCGTATTCGGCATAATTGGGCAGGCCAAAGTTTTCAATCTGTTCGGTGAAACTTGCGCCTGCATGGTTCCAGTAAACCCGGCTGCGCAGTTCGGCGTTGTGTAACGACTTTAAGTAAAAATCAAACTGCGGCTTCATCATGTCCCAATCACCGTTCTTAAGCATCGGGAAGTAAACCAAACGCTGGTTCTGCGCGGTCATCAACCCGCCGCCCCAATTGCGGAAATCGGGCGTGTAGGCATAATCCTTATTTACTAAACCCGGGTCGTAAGTAAACAGGCCGCCGTTAAATTTGGTAGGAGAGGTGCCGAAGGCATTGCAACCCAGCATATAACGGAACAACTGGTAATTTCGCCCAACCTGCCATGCAGTATCTGTTTGGTTTTTGCCAGGGTTGACGTATATGAAACTCTTACTCCAATACTGATGCCACCAGGCTTTGGTTTTTGAGAATGCGTTTTGTTGGGATGCTTTTGCGGACGATATCACTTTTTGTAAGCCTTGCTTCCATTTGTTGATATCCCTGGTTTGTTCGATATACAGGTTAAGTTCAATATTTTGCGAATGGGTAGGTTTACCTGATAGCTTCCATCCCTCAAAATCAGTATTCAGATAACTGCCTTGATAAGTACCAGCGGCCGACATGTTTGTGCTGTGCATTACGCCACCGAACGTTAGGTTCCTGATTGGGTTGTACATTTCACTTTTTACAGCATCCATGCCCTGCTGCTTTACGGTGAGGTCAAATATGGTGCTATCCCGGTTGCGATGATAAAAGCTTATATCACCCTTATCAAACCGGATGGAATCAGCATAGGTCACCGTGTTTTTGGGTGCCGCGAATTTGAAACTGCTCTGGTTGTTTTCCCTGCTGTTCATTGCCCTGTCGTGGTAGCGCCAGGTTTCATAAGCAGCTTCGGTTTTTATGAGTTGGTTGGCGGTTACATCAATATGTACAACCGGGTGATAAACATCAACCCAAACGTTTACCTGTGCTTTTAGCTTGCCATTGGTGCCGTTTATCTTAACATAGCCATCGTGTAAAACAAGTTCCTGCTTAAACGATTGGCCTTCAAATGGATTTGGCGTTAGCTTTACGCGAATGCGGCCCAGTTTGAGCATGGTGTTGTTTTCATCGAACGTGCCGCTTTTGGAAACGTACATCATCAGGTCGCCATCTTCAACCCATACATTAAGACCAATATCACCGCCGCCGCAAGACATGGATTCGCCGGAGTTTTTGCTTTGGCTTGTCCAAATGATGTTGCACTTGTCCAGTTCGCTCTTTTGGGCGTGTACGCCTGACCCTAAAACGAACAGGCTACCTACCAATAATATAAGCTTTTTACTGCACATCGTAATCCCAATCATCAGTACGGAAAGAAGATACAGGCAAGCCATCGGTGCCAAACAACTCGCCAACTACAAAATCGCGGAAAGCATAACGTACAGCCATGGGTTGCTTAACGGTGTCGGAACTTACGTTGACAGAACTGCCATTTATGGTTGCCTTTGCAGGATAAAAGTGCTTATCGGCACCCGCGATCTCGAATGTGGTCAATTCTTTCAGGTATGACGTTAAGCCGTTAGCCACGTCCTTAAATTTTAATGTCGCAACGCTGCCTTTTACCGTCATTGATTCGTAGCTCGGACTAACACCCGCAAACCCCTTTAAACCGTAAGTCTTAACTAAAGCCAGGTAGGCGAGGCGTGTACCACCCTCTTCTTTGTGAAAGGGGTGTATGGTACCCTGCTGGCCAATGTCCATAAGCACAGCCATACCCGCGTTAGGTATCTTATCCGCTTCAATACGCTGCACATCGCGCACAAAGGCCGAATTGTATTTGCCGCCTTTATTGTAGGGCGGCAGTTGCGCGTAGTCGTAAGGTGCTATTTGTGCGTAATAAAATGGAAAATCGCCTTGTGCCCATTGCCCGCGCCAGGTTTTAACAGCCGTTTCAAAAAGCTTTTGGTATTGTGCTGGTTCGCTATAGTTCGATTCGCCCTGGTACCATATCGCGCCTTTTATACCATAACCAACAACCGGGCTTAACATGCCGTTATATAAAGTGGTGGGCGTGCGGCTTACCTCTTTAATGGTATCGGTAGCGGCAGGTACTTTAATTTCGGGGAAACCTTTTAAAGTATTGGCATCCATCCAAGCCTGTATGCTGGAGCCGCTGTAACTGCAATTGATAAGTCCAATGGGCACATCCAGCATTTTGTTAAGCATCCTGCCAAAGTAATAGCCGGTTGCGCTAAAGTTAGAAACGCTTTCGGGCGATGCCTCCAGCCATTGACTTGGTTTAATATCAGTTTGTACTTCGGTTTTTGAGGCGCGGGGCACGGTAAACAAATGGATGTTCTTGTTTTTTGAGTTGATGATAGCCTCGTTCGACCCGATTATCGGTTGCCCTTTAAAGCCTTTCATGGGCATTTCCATGTTTGATTGGCCCATACATATCCAAACTTCGCCTACAAGCACATTGTTTAAGGTAATGGGTTTGCCATCACTTATGGTTAAGGTATAAGGGCCTCCGTAAGAGGGGGTGCTGATTTTTACGGTAAACCTTCCGGAGGCGTCGGCCACCGCACTATATACCTTTTTATCCCAGGATGTGGTCACCGTAATACGCGCACCGGCTTTGTCCCATCCCCAAACCGGCACGGCTGACTGTTGCTGCAAAACCATATTATCGGTAAACAAACCAGCCAGCTTAACCTGGGCGTTAACTGTTAAAAACAAACCACATAGCAAAGCGGTAAGGCAAAAGGACAGGCGCAGTAATTTCATTATTCGAGGTTTATATATCAAATGTATACTATCTTTTTTTGATTGTGAATGCCTGGGTGTTAAACAAGATAATATTGTACAATTAGTTGCTAATCTATTCCAATCACAACCCATAATTGGCGCTACCTTTACTTTATCAAATACAATATTTGATAACCAATTGTAACAAGGGTTTTAAACCAACACATCAATGAAAAAGAACTGCGCTATTTTAGCCTGCTGCTTAGCTTTAAATGTACTTTGTTTTAGCTTATATGCGCAAACCACTGCCGCGCCTGCCGATGCGAAAGCCCCCGCAGCCAAATCAAAATCGGACCCTGATGTTAAAGCTGCGCAATGGGTGGCTTCGTTAAACCTGAACGATCCTGCAAAAGAAGCAAGGGTAACGGCCGTTATTACAGCCCATTTAACCGCCGTGCGCGACTGGCATAACAGCCATGATTATACTTTGGTACCCGAGGGCATGAACCCCATCACTGGCAAGGTATTCAATAAACTGGAGCGCCAGATCATTATCAATTCAACCATCCCCAAAACGGTACACGAAGATCTGATGGCAGGTCTGCGCAAAGACCTTACTGAAGACCAGGTTGAGCTGATACTGGACAAATACACCATTGGCAAGGTTGCATTTACCATGAATGGCTATAAATCTATCGTGCCAAATATGACCAAGGAAGATGAGGCGCTGATCTTGACAAACCTTAAACAGGCACGTGAGCAGGCTATTGATTATAAAAATGTAGACCAGATATCCACCATATTTAAAATATACAAAACCAAAATAGAAGCCTATTTTACCGATAGCGGCCGCAATTGGCACGCCATGTATAAGGCTTACGCCGATGCGCAGAAAGCTAAAAAAGGTGCAGTGCCAGTTGAGCAACAATAAACCGAAATGATGATGAAGAACCCTAAATACTATTTAGCCGTTGCTGCCGTAGCTGTGGCAACGCTAACCGTTAAAACGGCCCAGGCCCAATACCCCCGAATACCTCCGGCTGTGCAGGCTGTAGCCGATTCGGCATTGAAAGAAGCAACCAAGCGATCGGATGCCGCCTGGGAAAAAGCCCTGCCCATTATTCAGAAAGAAGAAAAAGAAGGCAAGCCCTATGTACCCTGGGCGGCTAAACCTTCGGATCTGCCACAGGCAAAGATACCCGCGTTTCCGGGTGCCGAGGGCGGTGGTATGTATTCGTTCGGCGGACGTGGCGGCAGGGTTATCGTGGTAACCAATTTAAACGACCATGGCCCGGGCAGCTTTCGCGATGCCTGTGAACAAGGTGGTGCCCGCGTTATTGTGTTTAACGTAGCCGGTATAATCCATTTAACCGATCCGGTGAGTATCCGAGCACCTTACGTTACTATTGAAGGGCAAACAGCGCCCGGTGATGGTATCTGTATTGCCGGTGAGTCAGTTTGGATAGACACACACGACGTGATCGTTAGGTTTATGCGTTTCCGCAGGGGAGAGACCAATGTTGCCCGCCGGGATGATGCTTTTGGCGGTAACCCGATAGGTAACATTATGATAGACCACGTATCAACAAGCTGGGGGTTAGATGAAACCATGTCCATGTACCGCCACGTTTACGACCGTAAAGGCGATGGTAAAGGCTTAAAACTGCCTACGCTGAACATCACCATACAAAACTCTATTTCGGCTGAGTCGCTGGATACTTACAACCATGCTTTTGGCAGCACCATTGGCGGGCACAACAGCATGTTTGTGCGTAACCTTTGGGCAAACTGTATCAGCCGTAACCCCTCGGTAGGTATGGATGGCGATTTTAACTTTGCCAACAACGTAATATTTAACTGGTGGAACCGCAGCGCTGATGGCGGCGATAACAAATCGTTGTTCAACTTTATCAATAACTACTACAAACCAGGACCTATAACGCCTTTAGATAAGCCAATTGGTCACCGTATACTAAAGCCGGAGTCGGGCCGCTCACCTACGGAGAAAGGCTTATTTGGCCGTGTTTACGCAGATGGGAATATTGTTGAGGGCGATGAAAAGGTAACCAAAAATAATTGGGACGGCGGTATCCAGATTGCCGAGATGCCTGATGCAGGCCGTTATACCGATAGCATTAAAGTAACTACACCTTTCCCTATGGCTAAGGTGACCATTATACCGACAAAAGCCGCTTATGACTATGTATTGGAAAACGTAGGCGCATTTTTGCCAAAACGCGACCCTGTGGATGTCCGTATTATAAATGTTGTTAAAACCGGCAAGATAGTTTATGTTGACAACACGGCCAGCAGCAAAGGCAGCGAATACCTTAAACACCGCCTGGGAGATGAATCGTACAAACAAGGGATCATTACCGACATTAAGCAGGTTGGCGGCTATCCAGAGTATAAGGGTACACCCTATAAAGACAGCGATGGCGATGGTATGCCCGATGAGTATGAAGTTAAGCATGGTTTAAACCCGCACGATGCAAAGGATGCCTATGCCTATCCTAAAAATGGTGGGGGCTATACCAACATCGAAATTTATTTGAATAACCTTGTGCCATTAGCTAAAGTGGTACCTGGAGCTAAATAGCCTATCATATACCAATTATAAATAAAATGCCATCCGGTTGGGTGGCTTTTTTATTTTATAGCCCGGCAGCAAAATAACGCCTGTTAAATAACATAAATGCTTTTGTTATGCGTTGTAACATATAATTTGTAATTTACTTGCAGCGGCAATAACAATTTAACTTACCTTAATGTTAAAAAATGCTAACGTCTGTAATTTCATCTTAATTACATAATTACCTTTTACACTTGCGGTACCCTAATATTTAAAACTATTGAATAAACCCTTACTTTAAAAAGTAGACAAAGTAAAACATGGATAGAAAAGACTTTATAGCCGCAGTAGGCATTAGTGCAGCGTCATTTACATTGTTAAACTGTGTAGGATGCTCAAAAGACGGTTCCGGCTCTTCGGGGGTAAGCGGCCCTTCAAATGTAGATTTCACACTCGATCTGACCGCATCGGTTAATGCGGCCTTGTTAAACAACGGCGGTTCGCTGGCATCCAATGGTGTTATTGTGGCCAAAACAATGGCCGGAGCCTATATAGCCGTACAGCAGTCATGCACGCACGAAAGTTATGCGCTTGTTTTTCAGGGCTCAAACCAAAGGTTTTATTGTAATAACCATGGGGCAACATTTTCGGAGACGGGTGCTGTAACTGGTGGCCCTACCAGCAAATCTTTAACTACATATACCACGGTGTTAACCGGCACATCTTTACGCGTTCACTCTTAATATAAGCGATATGAAAACTCTGGCATTTTGCCTATTAATGATGTTTAGTTCGACGGTAAACTGGTTGGGCGACTTTAAAGAAGCCACAGCCGAGGCTGCCAGATCGCATAAACTGATCGTGATCAATTTCTCAGGGTCCGACTGGTGCGGGCCATGTATCCGTTTACGTAAAGAGATATTGGAATCGGCTAAGTTTGAAACCTATGCACAAAGCAACCTTGTACTGGTGAGGGCCGACTTTCCGCGCCAAAAAAAGAACCAGTTGAGTAAAGAACAGGTTAAGCTGAATGAAGCTTTGGCGGATAAGTATAATCCCGACGGGAAGTTTCCATACACTTTACTTGTTGATGAAAACGGAAAAGTTTTAAAAACCTGGGATGGTTTCCCTGATGAATCGCCCGAGAAATTTGTTGACCAAATTAACGTGTTCGCAAATGCAAAGCACTGAAACCCTTATAGCACGCCTGGCGGTTCATAAGCGGGTGCTCCGATTAATGGGGAACCGTTTTGAGATAAGCGTGGTTGCCGACGACGAAACCTGGGCCAACGAACGAATAGACATGGCTGTTGCCGAGATAAGCAGGATAGAGAAATTGCTGACCACGTTTAGTGATGACAGCCAGACAAACCAAATTAATGCAAACGCGGGGATAAAACCTGTTAAAGTTGACGAAGAGGTTTTTACACTGATAGAACGCTCGTTAAAAATATCCGACCTAACGCAGGGCGCTTTTGATATTACTTATGGTTCGATCGATAAAAGTTTGTGGAATTTTGACGTAAACATGAAAAGCCTGCCTGACCGCGAAACGGCATTAAAATCAGTACGGCTGATCAATCATAAAAATGTATTGCTCAACAGGGAGGGTACTACGGTTTTTTTGAAGGAGGCAGGGATGCGCATAGGCTTTGGCGGGATAGGTAAAGGGTACGCGGCGGATAAAGCCAAGGTAATACTCCAACAAAATGGGGTAACCAGTGGCATTGTAAACGCGGCCGGCGATCTGGTGGCCTGGGGTACACAGCCAGGCGGAAGGCCCTGGACGATAGGCATTGCCGACCCGGATCAAAAACATACGCCCTTTTCTACTCTAAACATCAGCAATATGGCCATTGCCACATCAGGAAATTACGAGAAATATGCCTTGATTGATGGAAAAAAATATTCGCATACTATCGATCCAAAAACAGGCTTGCCGGTTACCGGCATAAAAAGTGTAACCATAATTAGTCCCAGTGCCGAGTTTGCCGATGCCATGGCTACACCGGTTACTGTAATGGGTATTAAAGTGGGGTTGGGGATGATCGATCAGCTCAACCAGATCGCCTGCGTAATTATTGATGAAAATGGAAGATTATATACTTCGAAAAATATCAATATCAAGAAATAGAATTATGAAAAAATCAAATATATCAAAAACGGTAATAGTGTGTATGGCACTCGCCTTTGGACTTAACTCATGTTCATCGGTTAAATCATACCAAAAAAGCAAGCTTAATGATTCCGAAATGGAGTTATCAGCTCGTAAATCACAAAAATTTGAACAAAGTTTCCAACTATACCGCGAAGGTGGTTCTGGTGCCAACGGTGGCAAAAGTGGGGGCGGTTGTGGCTGTAATTAATTAAACTGAAGCGGAAACAGCATGAGAAAAATATATTTGGGCGTACTTGCGCTTTATCTGGGCATATTGTCGGCACATGCCCAAACCAATCCGAAGGCAGTTAAAGACACTTCTAATTATCAGGACAGGAAATTAAAGGTTGAAGAAGTCAATTTTGTATCGGCATACTATCATCAGGATGGCAATAACTCTGCAGTAACGGGTGGGATAGGAACAGAAAATTTAACCGATTTTGCGAACACACTTGACCTGCAACTTTCGACCTATGGAAAACGGGGGCGCAAAAACACATTCCTGTTCGAATTGGGTGTAGACCATTATACCTCTGCCTCGTCGGATAAGATCGACCCGCAAAGTGTGTCATCAGCGTCTATGTCGGATGTTCGTATCTATCCATCTTTAAACTGGACAACCTCTAACGATAAAACAGGCAACGCATTTGGTTTGACTGGTTCTTATTCGCACGAATTTGATTACCAATCTTTTGGCGGTGGGTTAAACCTCACCCGCGTATCAAAAAATAAAAACACCGAATTTGACTTTAAAGCACTGGTTTTTCTAGATACCTGGAAGGTGATACTACCGGTAGAATTGCGACCGCCAGGTTACGGATCAGGATCGGAGCATGATGACAAGCGACCGGTAGATTACCGGCCCCGCAATTCGTTCAGTACATCGTTTTCGTTGTCGCAGGTAATTAATACGCGCCTGCAGGCATTGCTAATCGTTGAGCCGTCTTACCAGCATGGCCTGCTCGCCACAAGATATCAGCGCGACTACTTTACAGATGGATCGGAACGTGTTGAGAATTTGCCCGACAGCCGTTATAAACTGCCTATAGCAGTAAGGCTCAATTATTTCTTAGGCGACCGTTTTGTGGTACGAACCTTTTACCGCTACTATACCGATAACTGGGGCATAAGGGCACATACTGCCGAGTTGGAAGTACCGGTTAAATTAACGCCGTTTGCTTCCCTGAGTCCGTTTTACCGCTACAATAATCAGGTAGGTACACGCTATTTTACCCCTTACGGTCAGCACAATCCCAACGATACGTATTATACAAGCGACTATGATCTGTCGACACTTACCAGCAACTTTGTTGGCTTAGGCCTGAGGTTAGCACCGCCAAACGGCGTGTTGGGCTTACAAAACTTCAATACGCTCGAATTAAGGTATGGTCATTATACACGATCGACAGGGCTAAACTCCAATATCGTAACCCTGGCGATGAAATTTAAGTAAAATTTACTGTTTTGCTATTCAAACAAACCCCTTCTAAATTTATTTTAGAAAGGGTTTGTTTTTTTACGACGACCTATCAAATTTGGCCTATTTAACCCGTTCTACATACTCGCCGGTGCGGGTATCTACTTTAATTTTATCGCCCTGATTTACAAAAATCGGCACTTTAACTTCTACACCATTTTCTGTAGTTGCTGTTTTAAGTGCGCCCGATGAGGTATCGCCTTTAACCGCTGTTTCGGCATAGGTAATTTCAAGTTCTACAAAATTAGGTGCTACTGCCATGATCGGTTCTTCGCTTTCAAACGAAACGATCACGCTCATCCCTTCTTTCAAAAACTTCACAGCGGGGCCAAAAAGCGCTTTGGGGATATTATGCTGATCGAAAGTTGTATTATCCATGATCACCATAGTATCGCCCTCTTCGTACAGGTATTGAAAATCGTTAGTCTCAACCCGGCAAATTTCAACTTGCTCGTCGGTGCCTAAACGGGCTTCAACAATTTTACCGGTTTTGATGTTACGGAATTTATCCAGATAGAACGCTCCGCCTTTGCCTGGTGTACGGTGTAGTACCTCTGTTACGGTTACCAGTTCGCCGTTAAAACGTAATATGTTGCCTACTTTAATTTCGGATGCTTTTGCCATTAAGGTATATTTAGAGATTTGAGCCGCAAAGATAGGGTAACTTCCGGCAAACCATAGTTTTTTTGTGCTGATGTTCGTTGCCCCCGGGATCTAAATAAGGTGCCTGAAACCCGGCATATTAAAGTTGCTACAAATCAATTTGTTATGTGACCTGCCTCATTATTTACCCAAGCCATTATCGCCAGATTTGGATGTAAACTTAAGTTGCTATGAAAACAATAGTCTCAGCCACCAATTCTTCAAAAACAACCAGCCGCGCCGATAAATATAACTCCCTGGTTAACCACCGTAATTGCTACTTGAGATATTCAGTTAAAGTGTTAAGTACGACCCTGCTTATGCTGATAGTAAGCAGCACATGCGCATTGGCTGCGACAGATCAATCTACAGTAATTCGCGCTGAACTAAGCCGGCAGGGCAAATATCTTTCCTATCCATTGTCGGTAAAACGCCTATATTCAGCAGAGAACTACAAGCTACTTTGGGTGGCGCCGGATTCTGTTAAAGCACATGCGTATGATGCTATGCTGCTGATCGATTGCGTGCGCCAGTATGGGCTTAATCACGCCGATTATCACCCTGATAAACTATTGTATGACAAGTTAAATATGTTGACCAGAAGTTACGCCGCGGCCAGCGACACGGATAAGGCGGAGTTCGATATCTTTTTAACCGACGCCATGATCGCATTTATAAATAACCTGCATTATGGCAAACTTAACCCCAGGTACTCGATCGCTAAGTTAGACGTTGGCCGCGGGGATGGTTTGCAGGCTGAAAATGTTTTAGCGCAGGCCATGAAACGTGACGATTTCTTAAAGGCCATTGAAAGTGTGCAACCTAAATCCGCAGAATATGTTGCACTGCAACGGCAACTGCACTTATTAGCTGGTGTATACGTGGGCGACTGCTACGATACTCCGCCTGCAACCATAAAGCAAATAGCCATCAATATGGAGCGGCTCAGGTGGGCAGGGGTTGACGGTGACAGATTTATACAGATCAATATACCCTCGTTCGACCTGAAATTACATCAGCCCGATACCGACCTGTTTTTTAAGGTTGCCGTTGGTAAGGCAAGCACGCCAACACCACGTTTTAAAAGTATCGTCTCGGGCTTTATAACCGGTACAAACCTTCTGTACCCGCGGCAAGGTCTGCCTTCATCATTGAAAGATAATTCATACGAACAAAAAAACGAGTATCAAATTTACGACCGCGAAGGCCGGGTGTTGGAGCCCAGCACCGCCAATATAATGATGGCCCGGCAAAATCCATCAAAATACTTTATACAAAAACAGGTGTATCCGCAAAGCAATGAGGAAAAGATCGCTTTTGATTTTTCGAATGACCGGGGCATATTCATCGTTAGCGAAACTAATAAACAACTATTCAAAAACTCCAAAAGAGATATCACTGGTGGTTTGGTTAAGGTAAATGCGTTAAAAGAACTTGTGACCGACCTGTTAGTTGCCGACGGGCAGCCAGAAACTATAACCAACCTCGATAAAACAATGGCTGGGAAGCTAAAAAAAGAGTTCAGGTTAAAAACGAAACTGCCTCTTTATATAACCTACCTAACTTGCCAAATGAAAGAAGGGGTGCTGGAAACATATCCTGACGTTTATAGGTTAGATGGCAAATTGGATAAAGCGTTGTTTGGATCTGCAGTTTTTACTCCGTCGTATTGGTAATACCAATACTCGGTTGCTAAGTGATAGCTGTCATCTTTTGAAGGGCCGATGATCATTTTGTCGCGTCCCTCGTTATGCTAAATTTGAAGTTGTAAAGGAGCCATATCATGTTAGGGAATCTTGATCAAAAGCAAATCGAACTTTTATTGAGCCGGCAGGTGATTGGACGGTTAGGTTGCCATGCAAATGGCGTTACGTATGTTGTACCAGTAAATTATGTATATAAAAATGGTACCATATATGCACACTCAGCACCCGGCAAAAAGATCGACATGATGCGCAGGAACCCAAAGGTTTGTTTCGAGGTTGATGAGATCGATAGTACCTTCAGGTGGAAAAGCGTTATTGCCTGGGGAAATTTTGAGGAACTTACCGGTATTACCGAGCAGGAGCAAGCCATGCAATTACTGATACATCGTATTATGCCCCTTGCAGATCATCCGGCGGCCCATCCGTCACACGGTATCACGGCTAATGCTAACGATGTTGGTACTAACGTCGACCTTATCGTTTATAAGATCGTGATAAACAAATCAACCGGTCGGTTTGAGAGCAATTCAGTGTAAAAGCTGACACAAGGGCTGCTTACAAAACACTGTTTAAACAAAAATTGCCTGGTGAAAGCCAGGCAATTCAATTGGCGGAGAGTTAGGGATTCGAACCCCAGGACCTGTTACAGTCAACAGTTTTCAAGACTGCCGCAATCGACCACTCTGCCAACTCTCCGGGGTCAAAAGTACAAAACCCCGCCGAATTGCCAAACCCGATATTCATCTTTTTTAAATTTAGTGTTAAGCCCATGTAAGCTGTTAAAAGTCAATGCTTTTTATGGTTGTGGTGCTCCGTTTTTTTAGTTTTGAAGGTGTTGTACACCGGCTTAACTATCTTGATGGTACGCTTGGAAAGATCAATGCTGGCGTTAAGCTCAAAGCCGATCAATACGATCATGGAGTTAAAATACAGCCAGATCATCACCACAATTAGGGTGCCTATGGAACCATATATTTTGTTATAGGCCGAAAAATGGTTTATGTAAAACGTGAACGCGAACGACGTTAGCACCGCCAATGATGTAGCCAGTATTGACCCCGGGCTCAAAAATTTCCATCGGTTGCGGTGTGCAGGGCCGTACCTGTATAATATAGATACGGTAACAAAGTAAAGCACTACCACAATAAGCCATCGCGATACATTGATGAGATATATCCACAGCACACTCTTTGAATCGAACGCGAACTGGATATAACTGATAATGCCCTGACTGATCACCATAATGATGATGGCGATAAACAAAGAGAATGATATCATGATGGTGAGCACCAACGCTATCCAGCGGCGCTTGTACCAGCTGCGCGTTTCGGTTATCAGCGACGATTTATTGAACTCGCGCATCAGCTTATTTACCCCGTTGGTAGCAAATACCATCGACGAAAGGAAACCGAAGGAGAGGAGGCTCACATTTTGCTTTTTCACCACATCTTCAATGGTCGACTGGAACGCCAGGTAAGCGTTGTTAGGTAAAATAAGCTGCAACAGGTTTAAAAGCTGGTCCTGGAAATGCCCGAAAGGTATGTAGGGGATAAGCGTAAACAAAAAAATGACCCCGGGGAACATGGCCAGCAAAAAGCTGTACGCTAATGATGATGCCTTGTTTACCAGTGTGTATTGTTTGATCTCTTCAAAAAAGAACGAACCCACGGTATAAACCGGCAATGGCCTGAAACCCGGCAGGATGATAACCTTTGTCCAGTCAAGTATATAGCGGTAAAAGCTAAATCTCAGTAAAAATCGGTGCAGCCAGTCCATCTATCCAAACTTACACAAAAAGCGGCCGCATTTTATCTAAAAAATATTGGGGTGCCATACATGGCCGTTTGGTTTTCATATCCACAAATACCAGCAGCGTTTCGCCGGTGTTTATCAGTTCGTCCTGCTCGTTATAAAGCTCGTATTTAAAGTGGATACGTACGCCGGGCATTTGCTCCATAATTACCTTTACGGTGATCTCCTCATCATATAAGGCGGGCTTTATGTAGCGGCATTTTAACTCCAGCACAGGCATCATCACACCAAACTCCTCCATGCCGCGGTAGGTAAGGCCCAGGCTGCGCAGCATGTCTACCCGGCCAACCTCGTAAAACTGAGCGTAGTTGCCGTAGTACATATAGCCCATCTGGTCGGTTTCGCCGTAACGTACCCGTATCTTGGTGGTATTTACAAACATCAGTGCTTTATGTTGCGTTTGTTTAGCGCCTGCCTGAATGCCTGCGCGTTGATCTGGTGCTGGGCAACCGTACTGGCAAAATTGGTGTATCCCGAAAAATCGGGTTTGGCACACATGTAAATGTAATTATGGTGCTGATAGTTCAACACGGCTTCTATGGCGTTAAGCGATGGCATCATAATGGGGCCTGGCGGCAGGCCGGTATGCAGGTACGTATTGTATGGCGAGTTAGTAGCCAGTTGTGCGTTCAGTACCCGGTGGATGCTAAAATCGTGCAGGGCAAATATCACCGTCGGGTCCGATTCCAGTTTCATGCCTATTTTTAACCTGTTGATGTAAAGGCCGGCAATGGTGGGCATCTCGCTGTCGTGCAGTGCTTCGGCATCCACTATCGATGCTAAAATGGTCACCTTTACGGGATTTAACTTCATTTCGGATGCTTTGAGTTTGCGCTCAGGTGTCCAGAACTTTTCGTATTCGGTGTAAAGCTTGCTAAAAACCTTCCGGGCCGACCCGTTCCACCTGAACTGGTAGGTGTTGGGTAAAACCATCGTATAAACATCATCGGGGGTAAAGCCGAACTGCTTGATGTAATCGGCTGAATCCAGCAGGCGGATCAACGATAGGGAGTCGGCCTCCAGTTTTTTGGATAAAAAACCCGCAAAATCTTCCTTGAGCCTGATGTTTTTGATGGCTACGGTCACCGGCTCCTGTGTGCCCGATTTAAGCATGTTGATCAGTTTACGGTTGCTCATACCCTCATGCAGGCGGTATTTACCCGCCTTTACATTGTTAATGTAGTGCATGTTATGTGCCGCCCACAAAAATGTGGTACTGTCGTTTACGATCTGCTCGTCGCGGATGGTTTTATACACATCTTCAAAAGTAGCACCGGTGTGTATGTACAGGTATTCCTGTTTATCGTTTACATTGGGCCCAAAAAACCTGAGGTAATAAAAAACACCTGTTGCTATTAGCGATAGTATAATTATAAGCACTAGGGCGATAAAAAATTTGCGCATACCACCTGCCGGTTTTTTCTTTTTTACAGTCATAATCTGTTTATTATTTTTTGTCCAGTCGTTGCAAGGCAATCAACCCACCTGTCAGGTTTCTAACATGGTTGTAGCCCATTTGTTGTAAAATGCTTTTGCCCGTGTTGCTGCGCAACCCCATCTTACACATAACAATGATCTCGTCATTTTTATTCCAGTCCAGGTCGGCTATATTTTCGGCCAGTTTGCCTAAGGGCATGTTAACCCCGCCAATGTTAAAGGTGTGGTATTCAAGTTCATCGCGCACATCCAGTAAATTAAGGGTTTCGCCTTTGCTCAGCCTTTGGTTAAGCTCGGTAGCCAAAATATCCATACCTAATTTTTTTGCACCACCGTTAAGTTAATACGGGTACCAATGCTAACCTTGGTGGTCGAGTCGCCTTTCATGGGCACCTGCGATTGTACCACCATTTTGGTCGAATCGGTTATCGGCCCGTAAGTTATGGTGCCTAAAGTGAGCCCCGAGTTTTTGATCACAAAGCGTACGGCATCCATATCCAACCCAACCAACTCCGGTACTTCAACCTGGTTGGCACCGGCACCGTCGCCTAATACCAGGTCAATTTTTGAGCCTTTGGGTATTTTACTGCCTGGTTTTAAAACCTGCCCTGCAAAGCGCACTTCCAGTACACGGTCGCGTGCAATATCATGCGTATACGTGGTATCGCCCATTTTTAAACCATAGTTGGTGATGTTGGCTACCGCTGTACGGTAAGTATCCTGTGTCAGGTCGGGCAGGGCCACGTCGGGCGCCAGCGACTTCACTACGGTAAGGTAAATGGTGCGGTTTTCCTTAACATTGGTGCCACCATCAGGGTCTTGTTGTACGATAGTGCCCGGTGCCTTATCGGCTACATATACCGAATCGATCTGATATTTAAAACCCTGCTGGTCAAGTAATGCCGTAGCGCGGTCAATATTAGTGCCCAATAAGGCCGGTACGGGTATGCCCGACCCGTGGCGCGTATAATAGCCCAGACTTAAAAATATAATGGTCACAATTACAACAACCGAAGCTATGGCAGCGCCCAGGTTGATATACATCTGCCTGGTTTTTAAGTAATCAATAAATTTACTCATGGTAAAGTATAAACTTGCTTTTCAATCAAAATAAGCACCCAAACATAACGCAAAAATTTTAAATTAGTTATTGTCTTGTTGGGTTGGTTGAAAGGTTGTAATGTTTTAAAGTTGTAAAGTGATAAGGTTACTGTGTTATTGACTTTACTGCCACTTGCTGCTGCAACTGCTACTAAAAAGCCCATGGGTAAATATGGGTATTTTATGAAAGTATCAAGTCGCACGTATCAAATATTCTTTTGTCGTGATACTTGATACGAATTACTTGCTACTGAAAGCGCAAAACACATGGGTAAATATGGGTGTTCTCCAATTTGTTTAAAGGTTGTAATGTTTGAAAGTTGTAATGTTGCTCTCTGTTTTTAAAACACATGGGTAAATATGGGTATTTTTCATTTTTTATTCATTCGCATGGTCGGGGTTGGGGGTATTTGTCGATATTTAAAATTCAATCAATTCTCCAATCATCCTTAAATCGGTGAAAATATTCTATAATCGGTGTAATCCTCATATAATCGGTGCAATCACAGCCATACAATATAGCCAAAATTCACCAAAATAACAAGTTTTTACTTCAAAAGTTTCATATCAACCAGCCATTCATAAAACCGGTCGGGCCAACCGGCAACTGCACCTGTGGTAGTTTTGCGGTAGCCAAAACCATGAATACCTTTGGCGTAAATATGCAACTCGACCGGAATGTTAGCCGTTCGGTATTTGCTGTACACATTAGCCATATCTTTCAACCGGTCGGCAACATCATCGCCACCGGCCACCATAAACAGCGGCGGCGAGTTTTTTTGCGGTTCAAACCGTGCAGCACCGCCCGGGTAAACAAGTACCTGGAAGCTTGGCCTTGAGCTTTGCCGCTCAATCATATCATCGGCATTTTTATGGCCATAATCAAACCACATGCCTGCTAAACCCGCCAGTTCGCCGCCTGCCGAAAAACCCATTGCGCCAACCCTGGCGGTATCAATATTCCATTCCGCAGCCCTGCAGCGCACCAGTCTGATGGCACGCTGCATATCTTTCAACGCATGGTCGTCAACGGTATAAGTCGAGTTTGCTTCTTTAGCGAGCCGGTATTTCAGTACAAACGCCGTAATGCCCTGCTCGGCCAGCCATTCCGCAAAGTTCGATCCCTCGTAATCCATTTTCAGTTCCTTATCGCCGCCACCGGGTCCGATAATTATAGCCATGCCATTAGCTTTGCCTTTCGGCGGAAGATAGGGCGTGACGGATGGAAAATGAACATTAGAGATGGCTATCTCGCCCCGTGCCGACTTGCTTACATGTTCCGGGGTGGTTTTGTCCTCAGAACCGGGCGCGCCATTCGGCCACAATAAAATAGCTTTGGGTGCTTCTGTTTGTGCTATTACGGCGATAAAAGACATAGAGAACAAGCCGCAGAGTAGTGTGCGTATTTTTTTCATCAGGATGCAATTGGTAAACTAAGGTAACTATTTCCCCGGCAATATCCGGCTAAAAAGACACCTTTCCGTCCAGTACATACGATGTTTCATTCTTCGTTTCCGACATCACAAAAAAGCTTTGCATCATGCCCACGTCCGGCAGTTTGGATAGTTTGTTCATCAGCACATCGTTATACTCGTTCATATCACTAATGGCAATGCGCAGCAAAAAATCAAAAGCGCCCGTCATGTGATAGCACTCCATCACCTCGTTTATCTTAACCACTTCCTGCTGAAATGCCAGCAACCGCTCCTGCGAATGCTCCTTGATCTGTACCTGTGTATAAGCGATCATACCGCGGCCAATTTTTGCCGGATCAAGTATCGCCGTGTATCGTTTAATATATCCCTGTTCCTGCAAACGCCGCACCCTGATGTGGATAGGGGTGACTGATTTATGCAGGCGGTGCGCCAGTTCTTTATGCGTTAAACGGGCATCCTGCTGCAGCAGTTGCAGTATGCCGATATCGGTGTGGTCAAGCTGGTAATTCATGGTATTATTTGTTTTTAAATTAGGTACTTAGTGTATTTTTTACAATATATATAAGCAATGGTTGGTGGTGCATATTTGGCTGGCAATTTATCAATATGTCTCAAAAACAAAGTAAATAAACTTTAAAATACGATTTTTTCACTCGTTTTTAGTGTTGCTTAGTGTAATAAGTGTCAGTAAAACAGCTTTCAAAAAGTAGGCGAATAAACTAAAATCCTGCTTTAAAAGTCCTTATTTAGTTTAATAAATTAAATAATGATGTTTTTTGGTCTTTTTTTCTATAATTAAACAAAGGTATAGTTAATAAGACTAAAATACCAACCTTTGCTTTATAAACAGGCACCCAATTAGCCCAACTTAAATTTTTATGAGTATTAACCAATTAGCCAGCCCTTTAGCAGGGGCTATAGTCGGCATTGCCACAGTAGGCCTGCTGTATTTGCTGGTAAAGCGTTACCGCAAAGCCGAGAAACAATATCATGATGATTTTCAGGGATGGATATAAACCAAAAATGTGATCAATGAAACATCCAAAGTTTAAAACAAAAACAAATACCCAGCTCCCCGTTGCGGAACTGGTACAGCAAACTATTGCCATGGGCCAGGGTGTATTGAATGATACAGGTGCATTGGTTGTAAAAACCGGCGCTTTTACAGGCAGGAGTCCTTTGGATAAATTTATTGTGCGCGATGCCATGGCCGAAACCGCTGTTGACTGGAATAAATTTAACACGCCGATAGATGAGAAATACTTTTTTAAACTTCGGGACAAAATGCTGACTTACCTTGACCAGCAGCCCGAAATATGGCAGCGCGATGCTTATGCTTGCGCCGACCCTGCATACCGCCTAAACATCCGTGTAATTAACCAAAACCCCTGGTGCAACCACTTTGTAGCCAACATGTTTTTAAGTCCGACGGAACAAGAACTGGTTGACTTTGAGCCCGATTGGCTGGTCATCCAGGCACCGGGGTTTTTTGCCGATCCCGAAACCGATGGTACCCGCAAAGGCAATTTCACCATACTGTCGTTTGCTTACAAAACCATTTTAATAGGCGGCAGCGGCTATACCGGCGAAATTAAAAAGGGGATATTTAGCGCGCTTAACTTTATACTGCCATTCCAAAAAAAGGTGTTAAGTATGCACTGTAGTGCTAACGAAGGCCCCAATGGCGATACCGCTGTGTTTTTTGGTCTTAGCGGTACCGGTAAAACAACCTTGAGTTCGGATGCGGGCCGTAAATTAATAGGCGATGATGAGCATGGCTGGACCGATAAAGGGATATTTAACTTTGAAGGTGGCTGTTATGCCAAGATCATCAACTTATCCGCCGAGCACGAGCCCGAAATATACCAGGCTATCCGCGATGGGGCTTTGGTTGAAAACTCCGCGTTTATACCTGGTAGTAACCAAATTGACTTTGCCGATAGGTCCATTACCGAAAACACCCGCGTTAGTTACCCTATTGAATATATACCCAATGCCAAGCTACCATCGGTAACCGGTTTGCCTAAAAACATATTCTTCCTCACCTGTGATGCCTATGGCGTGTTGCCACCGATAAGCAAACTGACCAAAGAACAGGCCATGTACCACTTTTTAAGTGGCTATACCGCTAAAATTGCCGGGACCGAAGAGGGTATTACCGAACCGCAGGTTACCTTTAGCACCTGCTTTGGCGCACCATTTTTACCTTTAAACCCGCGCGTTTATGCCGACCTGTTAGGCGAGAAACTGGAAAGGCATAACGTAAGGGTTTGGCTGGTAAACACCGGCTGGACAGGCGGATCGTATGGCACCGGCACACGTATGGCCATAAAACATACCCGCGCCATGGTTAACGCCGCGCTTAACGGTCAGCTCGATAATGTTACCTATCACCAGCACCCGGTATTTGGCTTAAATATACCGGCACACTGTGTGGGTGTGCCCGACGAAGTGCTGAACCCCCGCGATACCTGGGCCGACAAGAATGCGTACGACGAAACGGCACAAAAACTGGCCGATAAGTTTGAGAAAAATTACGCGCAATACAAGCAAAGGGCTGTTGCCTAAAGGGTTAAATGACGATACATCTGTTCACTTCGGTTGATACTGAACAGCAATAATAAAACAACAACTGACCAATTGTTTATCTGTTAAAATGCTGCCCGGACGCTTGCTCCGGGCGGCGTTTTGATTTTACGACTGTTCTAAAAAATAAACAATTCAAACATTTAGCCGCTGCTTGTGTATATAGAGGGACATTAACCATCCCTTATAGTGAAACACGAAGAAATATTAGAACAAGCCCGGCAGTACGTGCTGTCGTTTTTTAAAACGCATACCGACCCGCGTTTGATTTACCATAACGCTGCGCACACCCAAAATGTGGTGGAGCGCGTAGTACAAATAGCCAACCATTACCAGTTGAACGACGATGACTTTTTTGCCGTTTGCGCGGCAGCCTGGTTTCACGATACCGGTTATGGCTTAGACCTTAACGATCACGAACAAAAAAGCATAGAGATATCCTCTGGGTTTTTGGCCGATCATAAAATTAAGGATGATGTACTGGCTAAAATAAAAGCCATTATAGCGGCCACCAAAATGCCCCAGCACCCAACCGATCTGTTAGGCAATATATTATGCGATGCCGACCTGTTCCACTTAGGTACCGGTGAATTTGCCGACAAAAGCAAACTGCTGCGTAAAGAGATAGAAGCCCTTAACGGGAGTGAAATTGATAAAGCAGAGTGGCGTAAAAAAAACATCGAGTTATTACAAAGCCACAACTTCCACACCGATTATTGTCAGCTCCTGCTAAACGACCAGCAACAAAAAAACCTCGACAAACTGATGCGGAAAGCGCAGGATACCGCTGTAGAAAAGACCAGTCCGGTAGTTGAACTTCAGGTTCCCGAAAAGGAAAACCACCACAAACCAGAAAAACCTGCCAAAGAAGAAAAACGCAGCAAGGGGGTAGAGACCATGTTGCGCATTACATCCAGCAATCAGCAGCGCCTAAGCTACATGGCCGATAGCAAGGCCCACATCATGATATCGGTAAACTCTATCATTATATCGCTGTTATTGAGTTTATTACTCCGTAAAATTGACGAGCACCCGCATCAGATCATACCCGCCATTCTATTGCTCATCGTAAATCTGGTAACTATTGTTTTTTCTATCCTGGCAACTCGCCCCAACGTTACGCAGGGTACATTTACTGCCGAGGATCTGGAGAACAAAAAAGTTAACCTGCTATTCTTCGGCAATTATTTTAAAATGCCTTTCGAGAAATACGAGGAAGGCATGTTTGGCATGATGAACGATAATAACTTTTTATACGGCAGCATGGTTAAGGACCTATATGCACAGGGTGCCGTTTTAGGCCGTAAATACCATTTGCTGCGCATGTCGTATAATGTGTTTATGTACGGGCTCATCATATCGGTTATCGCGTTCGTTATTTCAACAACCATTACGTAGTATGCAAGTGCCTGTGCCCACCAACCGCTATTTCGATCGCGACCTGAGCTGGTTAAAATTTAACGAACTGATACTGGACCAGGCTGCCAAAGCCGATGTCCCGGTTTTAGAACGGCTGAAATTCCTGTCCATCTATTCATCCAACCTCGACGAGTTTTACCGTGTGCGGGTGCCCGTGCTATACGCTGTGCATAAGATCATAGCCAAAGGACAAACGGAAATTGACCTGGACAATCCTGCCGAAAAAGCGACAGCATTGATCGATAATCAGCTGCAAAAATTCGGGCACATTTTAAAAGGCGAACTTATCCCCGAACTCAAAAAAAACAAGGTCGTGCTATGGTACGGCGAAAAATTCGATACCAAAATATTCGAACAAACCTCGGCATGGTTCTACAGTCAGGTGTTGGCTTTTTTGCAGTTTGTTTACCTTTCAAAGGATAATTTCTACGCCAAAAACAACCAGTTGTATTTGCTTGTTGAAATAGTACAGGCCAATGCTACCCGGGAGCAGGTAGTTTTGAATATCCCTTCTGATAAATTATCACGGTTTTTTAAGGTTGATAACGGCGGCGTATCGCACATCATTTTTATTGATGATATCATCAAATTTCACCTTCCTCAAATTTTTAAAGATGCTAAAGTAAAAAGCTGTCACTCGTTTAAAATTACGCGCGACGCTAAGATTGACCTCAAGGATGATTACGATGGCGATATTGCCGAACAAATTGAAAAGCAGATAGGCAAACGCGATTTTGGCCGGGCAACCCGTTTTTTATACGAACCGGGGATGCCCTTGCGGGCGCTCGAACTCATCGGGCAAAAACTCAAACTCAAAGACGCCAATAAGATACAAGGCGGCGCTTATCATAATTTGAAAGACTTTTTTGACCTGCCCTTAAACAACGATGCTTTATGTTATGATAAATGGAAACCAGTGGTTGAGCCTGGCTTGCAAAACAAAGCATCCGTTTTTGATCAGCTAAGCAAAGGCGATATATTGGTTAATACGCCTTACGATAGCTATGACCTTATACTCCGTTTTTTTAACGAGGCCGCTATTGATGCCAATGTTGAAGAAATATATGTTAGCCTTTACCGCGTAGCCGGCGATTCGCGTATTGTTAACTCGCTCATCAGTGCAGCTAAAAACGGAAAAAGGGTGTGTGTATTGGTCGAACTTAAAGCCCGGTTTGACGAGGCCAATAATTTAAAATGGGCAAAAAAGCTTAAAGAAGCCGGTGTAAAAGTTATCTACAGCGTTATCGCGCTAAAGGTGCACGCCAAAATAGCGTTGGTTAAACGCCGTCAGGGTAATCGGGTTAAGTACTTTGGCTTGTTAGGCACGGGTAATTTTAACGAAGGCACAGCCAAAGTTTATACCGATCACATTTTGATGACCGCAAACGGCGATCTGCTGCGCGAAATAGAGCTGTTGTTCATTTTTTTGGCCAAACGTGTTCGACCCGAAAAATATGCCCCCATCAATTTTAAATACCTGCTGGTATCAAAATTTAATTTACAGCAGCGTTTTGTTGAGCTCATAGATCGCGAGATAGTTTTTGCGCAACAGGGGCTTCCTGCAAAAATTACTATTAAGCTCAATAACCTGGAAGAGCGGGTACTCATTGATAAGTTGTACGAAGCTTCGAACGCGGGAGTGAAAATCCACATCATTGCGCGCAGTATTTGTTGCCTCGTGCCCGGCATTACAAACATGAGCCAAAACATTACCGTTACCCGGATTGTTGACCGTTATTTAGAGCATGGCCGCATTTTTGTGTTTAGCAACAACAATGAGCCGGAGGTGTACCTCGGTTCGGCGGATTGGATGAACCGGAATATATACTACCGTATTGAAGTGTGTTACCCCGTTTACAATGCAGCCATAAAACAACGGATAATAGATATTATACAGCTACAATTAAAAGACAATACCCAGGCCGTACAAATAGACAGCGAACTAAATAATGTGACGGTACACGCATCGGGCAAACCTTATCAATCACAATTACAGATTTACAAATTACTAAATAAAGTAACCGATACCTCCTATGAAAAAGCACCTCATTAAAATTTACATACTACTGCTAACCGCCGGTTTTGCCTTTACGGGATGTGCGCAAAAGCAGGATTACAAAAGCCCCGTAGGGTACGACCTGAACACACCGGTTAAATATATGATGCCCGATAGCCTCCACGAAATATCGGGTATTGCGTTTAACCAGGGCAATAACGGTATGCTTTACGCCGAAGAAGATGAACATGGCCGGGTTTATTACCTGCACCCGGGCGATAAAACAGCCAAATACACGCAGTTTAAGCCTACCGGCGATTTTGAAGATATGGCCATTTGCGGCCAGCAGGTGGTAATGCTGCAAAGTAAAGGCGTTTTGTACACGCTTCCGTTTACCGAACTTGGCAAGCCGCAAACCGATAAAGCCCAAAAGTGGGACAATATATTGCCCGAGGGCGAGTACGAAGGTATGTACGCCGATGAAAAAGCTAACCAGTTGTACGTTTTATGCAAGCATTGTAGCATGGATAAAACGAGCAAAACCAATAGCGGCTTTATTTTTGACCTGGCGGCCGATGGTACAGTTAAACGATCGGGCGACTTTTCGGTCAACGTGAAACATATTGAGGATATATCGGGCCAGTCGGTTATAAAGTTTCACCCCTCGGCTTTGGTGCGTTGCCCCGTTAGCGGCGAGTGGTGGGTACTGTCATCGGTCAACAAAATGATCGTGGTACTGGATGATAAATGGAAGGTGAGGGAAGTTTACAAACTCGACCCGGAGCTCTTTATTCAGCCCGAGGGCATTGCATTTGATAACCAGAATAACCTGTATATTTCTAACGAAGGCGGACAAAAATCGAGCGGTAATGTTTTAAAATTTGCGTATAAAAATCCATCGGGCAACTAAATGAAGAAACTGATATTGTTATTACTGTGCCTGTGCCCGATTTTCTTAAATGCACAAAACATCATTCGCAGCCGGGTCATCCTGATAGGCGATGCGGGCGAAATGGATAGCCAGCAAACTTATGTGCTCGATAACGCCGCGTCAAAAATAATCAAAGGCAAAACAACCGTTTTTTACCTGGGCGATAACGTGTACCCAACCGGTATGGGCTTGCCAGGCAGCATTGACGAAGCCAGCACCAAAAAGATACTGCAAACGCAATATACGCCCATGCGCAAAGCCGGTGCCCCGGTTTACTTTGTGCCGGGAAATCATGATTGGGACCGGATGGGCCCCTTAGGCCTGGCCAAGATCAAAAGGCAGTCGGCGTTCTTAGCCGAACAAAAAGATTCGCTGTTAAAAGCTGTCCCGGCTAACGGTTGCCCCGATCCCACGGTGGTCAACATATCCAACGATATGGTGGTCATCGCTTTCGACTCCGAATGGTGGCTTTACCTGTACAACAAAGATAACCCAACCGCCGATTGCGATTGTAAGACCAATGATGAGATACAATCGCGGTTTAAAGAGCTGTTATACCAAAACCGCAATAAAGTTATTTTATTGGCCGATCATCACCCTTTCGAATCGTACGGGCACCACGGCGGCAGCTATATTTTAAAGGATTATATTTTTCCCTTAACATCCGTAAACGAAAAACTGTACATACCGTTCCCGGTAGTGGGCGCGCTTTATCCCTTTTTGCGTGGTACGTTTGATAACCCCGAAGACAGCGGCCACCCGCTGTACAGGATAATGATGCAGATGATAAACGAAGCCTTTGCCGGCGACCCGAATGTGATCCATGTATCGGGCCACGAACACGGCTTGCAGTTTATCCGCGATGGCGACTTTACCCAGGTGGTTAGCGGCTCGGGTGCCAAGCGTGCTGTAGTAAAAAAAGGCAAAAATTCCCTGTTCGCGCAAAGCGTTGGCGGCTATGTCACTGTTGACCAGATGGACGATAAAAGCCTGAATTTTACCTACTACGCCAATACTAAGGATAGCACCATGGCTCCGGTATTTACTTATAACAAACCTTATGTGCCAATACAGATACCGGTTGAGCGGGTTTACGAAACGATAAAAGGCGATAGCATTACAGTAAGCGCGCACCCATCATTTGACAGGGCCGATAAAGCGCACCGGCTGGTTTTCGGCGAAAACTACCGTAAGGAGTGGGCTGCGCCTGCTACCGTACCGGTAATTAAAATGAGTTCGTACAAGGGTGGGCTAACACCGGTGGCCTATGGCGGCGCGCACCAAAAACAGGCGTTGGTTTTAAAAGACGCGTCCGATAAGAAATATGTGCTGAGCAGCATCGAAAAATACCCGCTTATATTGCTGCCCCAGGCTTTGAGCCAAACGTTTGCCAAATCGTGGTTTAGCGATGCCATGTCGGCCCAATATCCATACGGTGCCCTAATTGCGCCTGTTATTGCCGAGGCGGTTAAAGTTAACCACACCAGCCCCATTATTGGCTACGTTGCGGCCGACAGGCGTTTAGGTTACTACGAAAAAGAATTTGCCGGTAAGCTATGCCTGCTGGAAGAACGGGAGCCAGGCGATAGTTCGATCAACACCGCCAACATGATCGCGGAGTTGGATAAAAGCAGCTCTAACCGGCTGGATAGTGTAGAGTTCTTTAGGGCAAGGCTGCTGGATTGGTTTTTAGGCGATTGGGACCAAAAGGAAGACCAGTTACGTTGGTTGGGTACGCAAAAAGGGACCAACAGGTATTTCTCGGTAGTACCGCACGACAGGGCCGAGGCATTTTACATGAACGAGGGCGTGATCCCCAAAATAGCGTCCACACAGTTTGTAGCACGATATTTAAAGGGCTACAATGCTTCGGCTGGCTCTATTAACGATTTCTTTTTTAACGCTAACGATCTCAATACCCGTTTTTTAAGCCAGCTAAGCTACGAAAAATGGATGCAGGTAACCCGGGAGTTTAAGGCTGAACTGACAGATCAGGTATTAGAACGATCATTAAGGCGTTTACCGCTGGCTATATACCGCATTAGCCACGACAGGCTGTTACGCGAAATGAAAATACGACGCGATAACCTGGAAACTGCCGCCGATACCTACTACCGCTTTTTGAATAAAACGGTTGATATTAAAGCCACAGACAAGGATGAGATATTTGTGTTAAAGGATACCCTTAAAAACAGCCTGATGGTGCGTATCAATAAATTACCCCTAACACGGCAAAAAAGCACCGTTTATTTTAAAGTTTTCGATCCCGCTTTTACTAAAGAGATACGACTTTATGTAGCAAAAGGTAACGACGATATACTGGTAGACAACACCACGTCGCCAATAAAAATAAGGATAGTAGGCGGCGACGGGCAACGGGTGTACGATTTTGAGAACAACACCAAAAAAGTTGATGTTTACGAAAAACTGACTACCGCTACCTTTACCGGGAGCGGTAAGGTAATAGTGGATAAACGCCTGTCGAATGATTCGGCGAACGTGGGCTACATCCCCACTGTGCGTTACAATACCGCTATCCCGTTGTTCGCAACAGGGTATGATGTTGACCAGGGTTATTTTGTTGAGGGTGGTGTTAAATACCTGCACCAGGGTTTCCGTAAAAACCCGGCAAGCTCAAACCAGCTTACGGTAGCCCACGCTTTTGGGTACGAGTCAACCCGGATAAGCCTGCTGTCCGACGTAAACGGGATGCCCAATAAAGCCGATGCAGAAATCGACGTTAAAGTGTATCTGCCTTTAAATATCAATTTTTTTGGAAGGGGTAACCAAACAGCCTACAATAAAACAGGCGATTACCTTAATTTTTACCGGGCACATTTTAATTATTTTACAGCTGACGCCAGTTTACGCTGGCAAAACATCGCGGCAACGCAAAGTGTAAGGTTAGGCCCGTCTTTTCAATACTATCATTATTTGAACGACGAGATACCAACGCTGCTTACATCCAACACCAAATTGGTCAATAGTTACGATAGTACCAGTTATCGTCAAAATAAATTGCATGTGGGTTTTATGGTTACCTATATTGATGATAAACGCGACCGCAAGATATTAACCTCCTGGGGGGCATACGTAAACTCACGGCTCCAGGTATACGCCGGCTTTGGCAACTCAGCCAAGCCGTTTTTGCAATGGTTAACCCAGGGTACATTGTATAAAAGCGTGGATACCCATTCCAACTTTGTGATCACCGAAAAGGCCGTGGGCGGGATAACTTTGGGTAAAACTGCCTTTTACCAATCTATGTTTTTGGGTGGCGATAATAGCCTTGTTGGTTACCGCCAAAACCGTTTTGCCGGCGAGCAGATATTGTACAATAACCTGGAGGCGCGTTTTAAGTTCAATAACCTCTTTTCGTATATCCTTCCGGGGCAGTACGGTGTTACCGCTGCTTACGACATAGGTCGGGTGTGGGACAGGAGCGAAGAGTCAAATTCTGTTTGGCACAATGGGGTAGGCGCGGGTGTTTACTTTTCACCGTCGGACATGGCATTGCTGCAAATAAAGGCGGGTTATTCGGCCGAAGGCTGGTACCCAACTCTCAATTTTAGTTTAACATTTTAACGGCTTGTTTGTATAGTAATTAACAACAACATGCAGGCAACAACAATTGATAAGCGCCCCAGCCAAACTAACCGGCAACCGGTTGAGTACGCGTTTTCTTTTCGCCCTTTTATTAAATATCTTAAAGAGCGGGTAGAGGCCGAAAAAACCATCAAGTCCGAATTTTATCGCTTTGTGCTTAACAAGTTCAAATCGTACCCGCACCTGGAGAACGATACCCTTACGGCTACCGAAGCTGCCAAATATACCGATGTGCTGGAGTTGGTTTATACCATACTATCACCCGCCGTTGCCGATGAAAATCAGTTTTACTGGGCACTTGGTACGCCCTTGCCTACCCGGATAGTTTATGCCACCGATGCCTTTTTTGAATTTTTAAGTGAGCACAATGCTGCTGATAAAAAAACCAAGCCCAATCACTTTGGCGCCTTCGAAAATGGGCAGGTCGATTTTTTATACAGGCTTATTTTGCAAAAGCTGTACAATTTTCCTTCCGATATCGGCAGCGATATGGTTTACTCGCACCCTGACCAAAAAACCAATGTTTGCAGATATTATCGCATACATGCCAATACCAATTTTATTGAGGTAAGCGCTAAAAGCGAATTACCGGATATCAACCCCGAGATGATAGAACCATTTTTGTACGAAGGGGTAGAAATGGACGTTTTGCAGGATATCATCCCGCTTAACATGTTCACGTTGGAGGGTTTTGCTATAATTACGGTTGATGATATTACGGCTGAACGCTCTGTCGAAAACATCCGGAACGCGCTGGTTAACCATACCAATGATCAAAGCGGCTTGTACCAACAGGTATTAAGCTCACTCCAAACTTTAAGCGGTAACGCATCCATCCAATTTGGTCTGTTGCCTTTTTTAAGATTGAACGGTAACCTGATATTTGATGCCGAAGAGTGCGGCAACAGTATATTGGTTAAAACCGCCAAACAATTCGCTACGGACACCGGAGCATTCGGTTCGTCAATCGCAGATTATATTCAAAAACCCGGTGCGCTGTTTTTTAGCACCCTATCCGAAAAAAAGATAGCGCAATTCGGCTTTCTGCAAGCCATTAAGCAAAGCGGTATTAAATCATTCGCAATACTCCCGGTTTTTTATAACCGGCAACTGGCCGGGCTGTTGGAAATATACTCGGACCAGAAACTGGTTTTTTACGAAAAGTTGCTTTCGCGATTGCAAAGTGCCATCCCTTTATTAGCACAACTGCTTGAAGATAGTGCCGAACAGTTTAGCCTGCGCATAGACGAAGTGATCAAAACCAATTTCACATCGCTGCAAAAACCCGTAGAGTGGAAGTTTAACGAGGCCGCCTGGCATTACCTTACCGAAAAAAACAACGGTACCGAGGAACCCGAGATGGAAACCGTATCGTTTGACGAAGTATACCCACTTTTTGGGGCCATCGATATCCGCGATTCAACCATTGCGCACAACCATGCCCTGGAGCAGGACCTCGCTCTGATCGTTAAACAGCTGGGCACTACCTTGAACGACCTTAAAAAGCACCTGCCCAAACGCTTGTCGGCCAGGTTGGCTACGGCATTAAAAGGCTGGCTAAAAATGTTTGCTATTGCCCAGGGTGCCAATGATGAAATAGCTTGTAGCAACACCCTGCACAGCGTTGTTCACCCGTACCTGATACAACTAAAAGGAAAATATCCGGCCACCGAAGCTATATTAAACGATTTTGCAAAAATTATTAATGAAAAGAAGGGCGATGGTTATGCAAACAGGCGGGCCCTTGAAATATCTGTGAAGCAAATAAACAGCGCCTTAACCCGCTACTTTGAAAAAGCCCAGCTTAAACTTCAAAAAATATACCCCTGCTATTTTGAAAAATTCAGGTCGGATGGTGTGGAGTACGATGTTTATACCGGTCAGAGCATAGCGCCCGGTATTGAATTTACGCCCGACCATCTTAAACAATTCCGCAGCTGGCAAATACGCTCAATGCTCGATGTGGTTTTATTAGGTAATGCCTTAAAGGCAAAAATGCCGATACCGCTCAACATTGCCTCGCTTATTTTTGTGCACTCCAGCCAGATCAATATTTGTTTCCGTAACGATGAACGGCGCTTTGACGTAGAAGGGTACTATAACATCAGGTACGAGGTGATCAAAAAGCGGATCGATAAAGCCTGTATCAAAAGCACCGGCGAACGCCTTACCCAGCCCGGAAAAATAGCCCTGGTGTATTTTAATGATGCCGAGGCGCAGGATTATATCAGCAATATAAAAGAACTGCAGAAAGAAAAAAAACTCAAAAACGACCTGCATATGGTGGAGCTTGAAGAGTTACAGGGCGTTAGCGGCTTAAAGGCCCTTAGGGTGAGCGTAAATATAAAGCTTTAGTTTTATTGATATAAGAACAAAACGGGTGTTTATATGTTGGTATATGTATCGGTATTTTACTGATGCTTATTTAACGTATATGACTAATAAACAACTCATTATAAGTGCCCTGCTTGCTGCTTCATCTTACCTGGCGCAGGCGCAGAATATCCCTGCCAACGATAGTATTACTGTTGCTGCCAATACCCGGTACAATGATGTTACCGGCTTTCATAAAATGCTGTTGGGGCATAATTACCGTGAAGAGTGGGCCGTGCCTGTAAAAATGAAGGTGTTTCACCTGGAGACCGAGAAAGGCGGCTTAAAAATAACGGATAAAGGTGGCGGCAACCAAACTAACTCACTGCAATTGGTTGATTCAACAGGCCAGGAGTGGGTATTGCGTTCAGTTAATAAAGCCACGTCTAAAGAGCTCCCAAAGTATTATGATCACACCATAGTCACCGATTTTTTGCAGGATGAGACCTCTGCATCGCACCCTTATGCGGCGGTATGCGTGCCCCCTTTAGAAGACGCCATTGGTGTGCCGCACTCGCACCCGGTAATTGTTTACCTGCCCGATGGGCCTAACCTGGGCAAGTACCGTAAAGAGTTTGGCAATCAGGTTTACCTGTTCGAAGAGCATAGCCCGCTCGATGGCTCGAAAGCTATCAAAACAGAGAAGCTACAGGATAAATTAGAAAAGGATAATGACAACAAAGCCGACCAGCGCTTGCTTCTGCGGGTCCGCTTAATGGATATGATCGTTGGTGATTGGGACAGGCACGAGGGCCAGTGGCGCTGGCAAAAAGAAGGCGATAGCAGTAAAAACATCTACGAACCCATTCCGCGCGACCGTGATAAGGTGTTTTACACCACCGATGGCCTGGTGCCTCATTTTGTTGCCGGCAGTGTTAAAAAGTTACAGCCTTATAAGGAGCATATCAAAGATATCGGTGGCTGGAATATGAACAACACCTCGTTCGACCTGTATTTTTTAAACCAGCTAAACCGGGATGATTGGGAAAAGGAGATAACTTTTATTCAAAAAACACTTACGGATGAGCTACTTACCTCGTCGGTTAAATTGCTGCCACCGGCAGTTTATAAGCTATCAGGCAAACAGATCACCACTATATTGATACAACGCCGGAACAACATCCGCAAGGACGCGATGGCGTATTATAACTTTTTAGCCGAGAAAGTGGATATACCAGCTTCTGATAAAAATGAGAAGTTTACCATTATCCATTGCGATAGCGGGCAGGTTGAAGTAACCATCAACAAATTTAAAAAAGACAGTGTAGGTAAAGTAACCTATCACCGTGTGTTTTACCCGGAGGTAACCAAAGAGGTGCGCCTGTACGGATTAGAAGGCAAAAATACGTTCGACGTTAGTGGTAATTACCCATCGCCCATAAAAATACGGATGATAGGCGGTAACGACGAAGATACGTACCATATCGACAGTATGCTGCATGACCGCGGAGAGCTTTTTGTTTACGACCGTTCGGACCAGAAAAACATATTGCCGCAACACTGGCAGGCGCATATCAATACAGCAAAAGACTCAACCATTAACCAGTTTGACAGGCCGGTGCATTTAGCAAATCACTTTTCGCCTTTGGTAAGCCTGGGCTATAGCCCTGAAGACGGCGTTTTGCTTATTGCCGGGATAAACACCATCAAACATGGCTTTAAAGAAGAACCCTATGCGTCTAAACAGTCGTTAAAGGTAAGTTTTACCATTACCAAAGAATCGTTCATCATAACCTACAAAGGCGATTTTAAGAAAGTGGTGGGTAATAACGACTTACAGGTAAACATCCTGGAAAGAGGGCCCAAAAACGTAAGCAACTTTTTTGGTTTAGGTAACGTTGGCGAGTTTGTTGACGCCGGCGATAAAACCTTTGATTATTACCGCAACCGCTATGACTATGCTGTAGCCGATATCCGCCTGGCGCACCAATACGGCAAATGGCAGGCAAGCGCGGGGGTTATTGGTCAATACTACAGCAGTTGGTCGGGCAACAACGGTACGCACTTTTTTAGTGAATACGACAAAATTCACCCCGAGCTAAATTTGTTCTCCACAAAATATTATACCGGTCTGGTAGGCGGTTTAATTTTCGATACCCGCAACAGTGCCGGCTTTACCAGCAAAGGGGTGATATGGAAGACCACCATAACCGGGCTAACCGCTTTAAACGTGAATAACAAAACCAATGGCGCTATACTTTCAACCTTTAGTTTTTTTATCCCTGTAAAAGATTCGAGCGTTGTGATAGCCGACAGGACAGGGGCCGGGACCTTTACCGGCGGGGGCGAGTTTTTCCAGATGATGAACCTGGGCGGGCCAAGCCTGCAGGGCTATCATACCAGCCGTTTTATTGGTAACAGCATGGTTTATAATAACCTGGAACTGCGTGTTAAGGTATGCGACTTTAATACTTACCTGTTCCCTTCGGCACTTGGGCTTATCGGGTATAATGATGTGGGCAGGGTGTGGCTTAATGGCGAATCGTCAAACGTTTTTCATGATGCTTACGGTGGCGGTATTTACCTCACACCTTATCACGCTTTTATATTTACAGCCGTTGCCGGTTTGGGTACCGAAGGTTACCTTACCTATTATTCTATAGGTTTTAGGTTCTGAAAGATATAATTGCTTGAAGATATTGACATTACGGTTTCCTTACTGTATCTTAGGGCTTGTATTAGCTGACCTTAATATCCCTAAAAATGAAACCTAAGATACTCATTGGTACCTTTGCCATTTGTGCCATTGTAATATGCTTAACAATATTTACCGATCTGCAAGGTAAATGGGCCGGTGTTTTTAATATCGGCGGTAATGCTATCGACCTATCGTACGTATTTAAGATCGATGGCAACAAACTATCGGGAAGTGTCACTTCACCTCAAAGCAATCTGCCAATATATGATGGAAAGACCAATGGTACAGATATATCCTTTTCGGTTGATGTTAACGGGGCACCTATTAAAACCGTAGGCAAATACTACGCCGATGGCGACTCAATTATATTAAACACCGATTTTAACGGCACCAACGTACATACTAAACTGGCCCGGTCAAAATAGGTGGGTTAATTTGCCTGTTTTACAACTCGTCCACCTGCTTTTCAACGGTAATGCTGCATTCGCCCATAAACGCGGCAATGGCGCCAACGGCAGCCAGCACAGGTGCCAGTAAAATACCAACCACGCCGATGGTAAGCGGGAACGTAGCTATATCTTTTCCGTTTTTATCGGTTATGGTTATCCTGGTTACATTGCCCTCAGCAATCAGCTCTTTTACTTTTTTAAGCAGGTTTTCGCCGTGCATGGCGAAGGTTTCTTTGGTAGTCATGTTTTTTGCTTTTAATACCGATTTGACTATCAGGAGATAGAATTGTTACGCCAATTTACATCACCACCTTTACCTTAACCTGCCCGTTCATCAGTGTGCGCACGATCAATTTTTCAGCAATGGGATAAATCGCCTGTATGTCCATATTCTGTACAGTTACTTCGGGGTGTATATAGCTGGCCATGCCCTGGGTAAGCTGGCTTTGTATCTTCACCTTGCTATCGGCAATAAACTGACTAAAGTTATAGACGCACTTTTGGCGGATAACATCGGTTATTTTACCATTGAACATCCAGTTGGCCGACCGCAGCATCCAGGCACGTGTGCGCAGGTCAAACGTCAGGTCGGGGAAAGATAGTTCGTGTTTGGCCGGGTCGTAAGTTGGGGTGCCCACCAGGTAAATGGTGCCGGTATTTGAGCCGCTAAAATTAACCTTCATGGCTATCTTGGTACCAATGCCATAAACCCTCATGCTATCAACTATAAAGGTTTTACCGGCTACTACCATTTTTTGGCCTACCGCCTGCAGGTTTGCAACGGTGGTAAGGTGCTGGTAGTTCTCCAGCATATCCAGGTAAATGTAAAAACCCTTGGCAGGCACATACGCGCTTAAATTGGGCAGGGGAGTAGCAGTTTGCGGGGTGCTTACCGTGGTTACCACCGGCTTGGCCGATACGCCTACCGAAAAATTAAGCTGTGTACCATTCAGGCTGAAATTGCTCACCCGTACCGATTGCGGATTGACGTAAAGGTACCCCATATCGCCAATTTTGGTTTCGGCAGCAAGGTTTTTCCACATCTGCTCTATCATGGGCTTCACATTAAAAGCCGCTATCTTAGCATCAACCTGTTTACCCAGGTCGTTTAGCGGATCGGTAAGGTAGGTTATCAGACGGTCGGTTACATCAATATTGCCTAACAGTACGTTACAGCGGTCGATGGGTTTTGGTGCCGGAAACAAAGTAGTTTTCGACTGGACATGGTAATCGGGCAAAATGTTGATCACCGATCGGTAAGATATCTCCATCCGCCGCAGCGGCTCACCAACACCGCATTGCGCCGATAGCACGGGTACAATACACTGCTGGCCCAGGCTTGGCAATATAGCGCATTTGGCACAATACGATGCCGTAAAGCCATAAGCCCCGATAAATTTAAGGTTTACTACATTGTTGGCTCCGGTAATGGTAAAGGGGCTGCGGGTAAACGTATAGCTGTAACGCAAACCGCCGCAGGGCTGCTGGTTATCCGAGTATTTGTTGGGTACCGAGTTCTCGGCCTGCACAAAGTAGCTTTTCAATTCTGCGGTTACGGGCACCTCAATATTTGATACGGGTTGTATAATTGCCGGTACGTTTGACGCGGTGCTCTCAGGGGCAGGGGCAAGGTCTTTTTGTGCCGCGCACGAGTATAATAAAACCGGAAGTACCAGTAAAGGTAATAGCTGTTTAAGTTTCATTTGATGGATAGTGATAGGCAGGTTGAATGTTGTAAACGTCTTATTATTAATTTATTATAAAATAATAACACCATGTTTTTTGTACCGGCAAAATAAGCATTTATAGTTAATGCCAAAACACATCTACGGCTATCTGCACAAATTATTAATAACAATTGTGTGTTGCGGGTAGGCGGCAAGCAGCTCGTCTTTTTTGGCCATCTCAAATTCGGTAAAATCAAAGCCGGGTGCAACAGCGCAACTAACCAGGGTAAAACCTGTTTTGGCGGGTATCTCGGCCGCGAACCAGTCACCGGCTTTTACCGCTACCGATAAACTTCCCGGCGCAACGTCCGACAGATCAAGCCTTGTATAATTTCCTTTACCATCTATCACATGGATGCACAACGGCACGCCTTTGTGAAAATACCACAACTCATCCGACCCTATCCGGTGAAAACCCGAATAATCGGCACCCTCCAATAAATAATAGATAGATGTAACGGCATCTTTTTGACCGGGTGAATTTGGCCTGGTTATTTTATCGGCCGAGCGGTAAACCTCTTTATAATAACCGCCTTCGGGGTGCGGCAGCAAATCCAGTTGTTTTATCCAGTGTGCGGCGGTAGCTGTGTTCATTGTATAATAACTTAACGTAATGCGGGCATTTAAACTTAATCAAAAAATTACAGAACAACACCGGTTTTAAACCAATTTATTAATTTACTTTGCGCCACTGATCGCTTAAATATCAGTACATGTAAACATGACCTATTGCTTAGGCATTAAAGTAAAAAAAGGACTGGTGGCTATAGCCGATACCCGTATCACCACCGGTACCGATGTCACCATCAAAAAAAAGCTATCGGTAATTCAAAAAGACGGATGCTCCATGTTCATCATGACCAGCGGCCTGCGCTCGGTGCGTGATAAAGCCATCGTTTATTTTGACGAAGTGCTCGACAAAGAACTGGAAGAATTTAACAAACTGTACAAGGTAGTTAACGCATTTGGCGAACAGGTAAAACGCGTAGCTATTGAAGATAAGGCGGCACTCGAAAAATCTGGTTTTAAGTTTAACCTCAACACCATCATCGGCGGGCAAATGCGCGATGACGAAGACCATAAATTGTTTTTGTTGTACCCCGAAGGCAATTGGGTTGAACTGGGCGAGGGGGCGCCTTATGTCATCATCGGTAACGCTGCCCAGGGCAAAGCCATATTGAACCGTAGTTTAAATACCGCGTCGAGCCTTAAACTGGCGCTCAAAGCCGGCTTCCTCTCGTTCGATTCTACCCGCATCAGCGCGGCTGATGTTGATTTCCCGATAGATATTGCCTTGTACGAGGCAGGCAGCTTTAACATGATAGAGCAGCATTACGAAAAAGAAGACCTCGAAAAAATATCGGCGCAGTGGGATAGGGAGCTAAAAGCGGCCCTTAAACATGTGCCAAACAGTTGGATGGATATAGCGTTTGATAAATTGGGTAAACCCCGTAAAAAACGCAAAAAAGCATGAAATTTAAAGTAACCAGTCAGTTAACTTACGATGTAAAGGCACCCTCCACTTTTATATTGAATATTCATGCCATGCGTACTGCCGCGCAAACCGTGCTGGAGGAAACTTTTACCATAGAACCGTATTTTAAAATAGAAGAACTGGCCCAGCTACCTAACGAGAACCGCTATGTGCGTTTTGAAGTACCCGGTAAAGCGCAAATTAACATCAATTATAGTGCGGTAGTCGACACGTCTTTTATCATTCGCGATGCTGCCGAGCTTTACGATGTGCCTGTGGCGCAACTGCACCCGTCTGTATTGCCGTATCTGTCGCCCAGTCGTTATTGCCAGAGCGATAAGCTGTTTAGGTTTGCACACGGGCGTTTTGGTAAATATAAAACTGCTTTTGAACGGGTATTGGCGCTAAGTAACTGGATACACGACAATGTGGAGTACCTGAGCGGCTCAACCGACTCACAAACCTCGGCTTTTGATACCGCTACCGAGCAGGCCGGCGTTTGCCGCGATTTTGCGCACCTGGGCATTGCGCTTTGCCGCGCGCTCGATATCCCCGCAAGGTATTTTACCGGTTACTCATACCAGCTTAACCCGCCCGATTTTCATGCCTGTTTTGAAGCCTTTTTAGGTAACGAGTGGGTAATATTCGACGCTACCAAACTGGCCCCCATAAACGGGATGGTAAAAATTGCCACCGGACGCGATGCTGCCGACACCGCAATCGCTACCATTTTTGGCAACGTTACAGGCACACACATGTCAACCCAATGTGAGCTGGTCGACGATAAATTTGAACCGCTTTATTATGTAAAAAACAATATTTTTGGTTTCACCTATTTATAAGTCAGATATTATGGAACAAGGCACAAAAACCAACCCCTGGAAACTGAACACACCGCCCGGAACATCGGCCTACGAAATGTACCGTGATGTAAAAGATGGTAAAGATGTAATTGTTTGTGTAGTAGGCTCAACAACCTTATTTTACGATGCCCGTGCTATCACCGACCTGCAAGCCATGCTTAAACAACACGGCGACTGGATGGACCTGGGTGCTGCCGACGAACAAAAAGAAGCCAAACCCGGCACGGTTGAAGCCTGGGGCCGCGCCGCCGATAACCCGGTAGGGGGATGGTACGGTTTAAAAAAAGGGCTACGTGGGCGTTTTGGTGTATACATGCCGCCGCTGATGGAAGCACTGGGCCTTGCCGAGCTGACGCATGATGCCAAAAATAATAAGATGCGGGCTACGTAAACGGTAAGCATCATATCTTATCGGGTATCCAAACTTTTAACTCTTTAAGGCTGAAATGATAGTTTACGGTAACGCCTTTGTGAATACCGTTCACAATATCGCCTTCGCCAGATACACGTTTAAACCTGCGGCTATCACCACATTGCTCGTATATCAACTTTAATGCGTCAATGGTTTGATAATAAAAACTTTGCTGTTCTTTTACGATACATGGCCTGTTTAAAACAACCCAAATTATCGAAGTGGGGATATGCGTTGTTTCCCTGATCTCAAAATACCTTAACAGGTCGCTTAAGTTAAGGGCCAATGTTTCGGATGGCATGAGGCCTGACCGCGGTAACTTATTGCCTATTGCCATAAATGTACGGCGTTGAACCTTGATCTCGATATATGAATACAGACTGCCATCGAGGTTATAAACCACTATATCGGGATAACCAACATTATCGCATTTGTTGGCATTAAAACGCCCGCTGTTGTTGATCTTATTAATAACAAGCTGTTCATATTGTTCGGAGAACGCTGCATCATCCGCAAATAAATAAGTGCCTTTGCTTTTTCCATCGCAGCGGGTGTGGCATACGTCACAATCAAAAACAAACGAACTTATTTCAATATGTGCCATTATAAACAAATGCTAAGCCACCGGGTTTTTAACCATAAATATCATTAAACCTTTGTGCCCGTATTCAGTATTTTCCAACTCTTTGGCCTGGTGGCGATATAGTTTTCGTTGGGGTATAAATAGTTGCCTGATATAAAAATATAAAATATGTGTTAACTCTTAACTATGTAGTTCATCAAATACTTTTCATAAATTAGCATAAACCAAAACTAAACATCATGAAAAAAATTATCCTGGGCATGGCCATTGCCACCTTGTTTTTGGCCGCATGTAACGGGCACGCCACGTTAACAGTTGGTGGCGACAGCACTGCTATCAAGACTGAACACAACCGGGTAACTGCGCTTAACGCGGTGCAGTCTTTCGGCAACAAAAAGCCCGATTCCATTTTTGCGCACTGCGCTGCCGATTTTACGGATTACCAATCGGGCGAAGATAAACCCACCAAAAACATCGATTCAATTAAAGCTGGCATGAAACAATTTTATGCTGCCTTTCCCGATCTTAAACTGACCAACATAACCGCATTTGCGCATGGCGATAGTGCATTGGTTCTCTGCACAATGGCGGGTACATTTAAGAACGATTTTATGGGCATGAAATCAACTGGCAAAAGCTTTAAGTTTGATGATGTTGATGTGTTTACCTTTAACAAAGATGGTAAAGTCATCACGCACGCCTCAGTTCAGCGGTCAGCTACAATGATGGCGCAGTTAGGTATCAAAATGCCGCCTCCTCCGCCAGCACCACCTGCAAAAAAATAAAAGGTGTTTTAGCAAAAAAGGCAGCGGAGTTTAACCCTCGCTGCCTTTTTTGTTTCAGCTAATCAAATGCCTATCTTGTACCTGAAAATAAAAAGCCGTGATCAGCAGATACTTTGTTTTATGGGGCATTATCATGGGGTTAATGCTGCTGTTTACCGCTACGCTATATTATCCAGGCGGCTCGCAGGCCGATGTACATTCCGTTGGCTACAGCTTTACAAATAATTATCTCAGCAACCTGTTTAACACCAGGGCGGTAAATGGTGCCGCTAATACCGCCAAGCCCTGGGCTACGGCGGGCATGTTGTTCATGACGTTGAGTTTCGGGTTGTTTTTCATCCGCTTCGCCGATAGGCTCAAAGTTAAGAGCGCCACCACCGTTATAAAAATTTGCGGCATTATAGCCATGCTGGGCGGGTTTTTAACAACCGTAACGCCCCTGCATGATGCCATGATCCCCATCGCGGCTACGCTGTCATTGGTCGCCTGTTTTTATATTACGGTATTTGTGTTTAAAACAAAACTACATTGGCATAAATTGCTCTCGGTCATCATGTTGCTCCTGGTGTATACCTGTTGCTATCTTTATTCTACCCGCACCCTGGCCATTTTACCCATTATGCAAAAGGTCGCCTTTTTAACCAATATCATCTGGGTATTAAGCCTGGAGTATTTTAGTACGAAAGACGATTTTGCACACATCACCAAATAAGACATCAATTTAAATAAATACGATATGGATACATTACAGATCATCGGAATTTCGATCGAAACAACAAACCAGAACGGACAATCAGCGCGAGACCTTGGCCAGCTTTGGGGCAGGTTTTATGCTGAGGGCATACTTGACAAGATCGCCAATAAGGCAGATAATGACGTATATTCCATCTACACGGATTACGAAAGCGACTACACCGGAAAATACACCACCATAATCGGCGCCAAAGTTACCTCGCTTGCCCACGTTCCCGCCGGGCTTGTTGGCCGTTCGTTCGGCCCGCAAAACTTTAAAAAATTTACGGCTAAAGGTACCATGCCACAGGCGGTTGTAGATAGCTGGAAAGAAATATGGGCACAGGATAAACAACTCAACCGAGCTTATACCTATGATTATGAGCTTTACGGCGACAGGTGCCAGAATGAAACCCCCGAAGTGGATATCTTTATCGCTGTAAAAGCGTGATGGGTTATAATCGGCTTATTCATCTATATCGTACTCCGTTTTAAGCAATGCCATCAGCCGGGTATTATACGGTACGCGTTCTTCTATGTTGGTGATGTAGTTTAACGTCCAGCCCCGCTCCATGGATATTTGATTGAAAAATATAGCTAAGCTATTGGCATCGGCATTAAGCAGTGGCGGCATTTTATTGGTAAAGTTGCCGTTTTTAAAATAAGTACTGTCCTTAAAAATGCTGAACACAATTAAATGCGACATCGCGTTCATACCGTCTTCTATGGTTTTGCCATAGTTTTTTTCGGCGCCGTAAATACCCCGCATCTCCTGGTCGTACCGGGCAATGCTATCGGCCACGTGCCCATGCCTGATGTATTGTAGCCCGCCCGAGCTTTTTAACTGGGTCATGGTCGCATCATTACTGCCAAAAGCTGAATAGTACGATACGCCGTTATTGGTATATCGGTACAGCAATTGCCGGGTATGCACATCGTTAAAGTCTTTACCGGCCAGGCTCAGCACGCTATCCAGCCAGCGCAGCTTATAGTAATTTTCCTTTAAGTGGTCTTTCATGGCAACACTGTCCTGTTTCAGATCGGCATAAAGGCTGTGGATGTAATCACGCTCCTTATGGTTTTCGCCGATGTGTTCCCGCAGGCTCTCAGCAAAAAAGCCCATGGTAACGGCAATAAATATCATCATAGCTTCCAACAGGTACTCTTTAAACCTTTTTTTTTCGGCAGGGTGGTGGTGCAATTCCATGTGTCGCTGTAAAGTACTAATATAAGTATTTGTCAACAGCTGGAGAAGGGGGATCGTTACCTCTTCACCTTGGTCGGGTCAAAAATCCAAACCTCGTAAGTGGTTATCAGCGCGCCTTTAAATACGTCAAAATTTACCAGGTACCTGTGGTGGTAGTCAAAGGTGGTTGTACCATCCGGCCTGCGCATAGGCTTAAGCCCGAGTTTTTTTAGCGAGTTAAACAGGCTGTTATAGTTATCTTCCTGGGTTGTGGTGTACCCAATGTCGGTATTGTGGAGCCGCAGCAAATATACCTGGGTGCCTGTGCGGCCCTGATACGTATCGTTCCCGTCCTTATCTTTTTCAGGGTCTTTAACGTAACCCTTGTTTATTAACAGTTTTTCGGCAGCAGCGGGGGGCAGCGCAAGCAAATGTATTAACTCGTCAATGCTGATCATGGCCATAACGGGCGCGTCGGCAACAGCAGTTTTTTTAGTATCCCGGTATTCCGGATACTCTGCCTTGGCTGCACTAACCGTTAACAAACAGGCCAGGCACGGCGCCATAGTAAGTTGACAGAATATAAAAACCTTTTTCATAAAGTGATAGGTTGATTAACGCTTAAAGATACAATAATAGCATAATTTCGGGCTGAGCTGACCGCAATTACTGCCATCCAGCACACCAATAAACCCATTCAATCCCTCAATCATTCGATCATTTTCCATAGCTTAGCATAAAACAACCAGTCATGAAAAAATACCTTGTTTGCGCCGCCATAGCCGCCCTGTTTTTTACCGCCTGTAACAACAACGGTAAACTAAGCCTGGGCACCACCGATAGCACCGCCCTTAAATTGCAACGCAACAAACTTACCGCCCTTAAAACCGTGCAGGCCCTGAGCGATAAACACCTGGATACTATGCTGGTGGCCTTTGCGCCCGGTTTTGTGGATTACGGCTCGGGCGATGAACAGCCCAAAACCAATATCGACAGCATCAAGGCCGACCTTAAAGGCTATATGCAAGCCTATCCCAACCTCAAAGCCGAAAAGATCAACGCCATTGCATCCGGCGATAGCGTGGTAGTTACGGCCACATGGACAGGCCGGTTAAACATTATGGACTCCGGCACCCGGCTCGAGGGCAAACCCTTTACTTTTGATGATGCCGATATTTTTATATTTAACAGCGCCGGTAAAATAACCGCCCACCGTAGCGTGCAAAATAAAGAGCTGTTTTTTGGGCAGTTTGATGAAAATTAAATATGAGTGGAGAAAAAAACCAAAAGCAAATTCCCCTCTTGAGAGGGGCAGGGGTGTGTTTCTACGCGCGACGAAAAGATGGCAACAAATAATAAACCAACAATAAACACTATGCGAAAAATAATCTCCTTTATGCACATATCGCTCGACGGTTTTGTAGCAGGGCCAAACGGCGAGATGAACTGGATAACAGTTAACGAAGAAATTTTTGACCACGTAGCCAAACGCATCAGCCAAACCGACACCGCCCTATACGGACGCGTGACCTACCAGATGATGGAAAGCTACTGGCCCACCGCTGCCGATGGCCCCAACCCCAGCAAGCACGATATTGAACACTCCGCCTGGTATAAAAACGTTCATAAAATTGTGCTGTCAAAAACCATAAACCCCGCCGGTTTAACCAATACCACCATCATCAGCGATAACCTTGCCGATAAAATAAACCAGATAAAACAACAACCCGGCTCAGATATCGCCATTTTTGGAAGCCCCACCGCAACACACGCGCTAATGCAACTCGGCTTAATTGACGGTTACTGGCTGTTTGTTAACCCCATCATCCTCGGCCAGGGTATCTCATTGTTTGCTGATGTTAAGGATAAAGTAAAACTCCAGCTATTAAACACCACGCAATTTACTTGTGGGGTAACGGAGTTGGATTATGTGGTGGATAGGGGATAAAAACCAGTTGAGGGGACTTTGGATAGCGGGTGTCCATTTTTATTCACCAGTGCAAAAATTGGTGCACCACTTTACCTATTTCAAAGCTTTAATTTTGTACCGTTGGCCCAGCGATTGTGGCAACCGTACGTTCTTTGAAATATTAAACCTGTGCCGTTGTTGGTGTCATCACCAACACCTTTGTACCGTTAATTTATCGTTGATGATAACTCCAACGACGCAAGAAAATCTATATTCGTGGATTGTAATCATCATCCCGTAGTTCCCTGTCTTGTTGAAACTTTGTCACAAGGCTCGCGTAACCAGGAAAAACATGTGTTGCATCGTAATTCATCTTTAATAGAATATCATATAGTTTGTAAGATTCGGAATACGGTACGGTAAATTTACAAATTACCGGGCAGAAATCTGATATGCCATTCAGTCCCATAGCATCAACATAATTACACACGATTTCGTCAAACGGAGTTCGATCAATTGGAGTTACTTTTTTTGGATTATTTATATCGAAAGGATATGATGTCTGATGCATCGTAAACAATCCGTGCTGCGCTGCTAAGTTGGGGTTGCCAAAATATGGTGGTCTTATAATTTTTATTTTACTTGGAGGGGTAAAATGTGTACTCAATTCAATAGAAAAGTAATTCAACGCCCACAAAACCATATTATCGTCATTATTGCTGGTAATTTGGAGATTGTTAATAGCACCTGTAGAAGCAAAATAAAGTGCGATAAATGGATCGGAACTCCAATCTATCAGTCTTGTAGGAACACCATAATGCTGGGCAAGCCCAGCTAACTCCAAATACTCATCTGAAATAAAAACGTCGTTAAACTTTAGGTGTGGTGAAAGTGATAGTCTATAATTCATGTCTCGCATAGATGGAATTGAAAGCCCACGGAGATTTGCTGCTCTATAAAATTTCCCCAAATTATGTTGCTCCGCGTCCATTAATTCATGTTCGTGAGCTGTATCAAAGTAATCAGAACTAAAAAAAAACCATTTTTTTTGTGCAGGCGTCAGTCTGAAAACGGAAGGTATTAACTTATACTTGGCTGATGCTTCCCCCCTGAAAATTAAATGTTTTGAAAAAATAGGGTCAGAAAAAACCGAGTTTTTAGAGAATAAAATATCGCTTATCAGCCCCTCACAGTTGTCATAATGTTTTTCTAAATAGGAATTGAATTTCATTTAAAACTTGATTATTAGTTAGCAATATAGAAAAATACAGTGAAATATATCTAATAGCACTCCGTGCCGTTGTTGGGGTTATCACCACACCTGTTCGGAAGAAACTATAAAAGCGATTTCCCCTCTTGAGAGGGGTTAGGGGTGTGTTTCTACTCGCGACGAAATTACACATCCCCGCCACTACACAATCAGCCGCACCCCTTCTCGAGAAGGGAGTTTAGCAGCATAGCAATCTTCCGAACACAAACTACGTACGGAGCAGGCGTCCATTTTCATTCACCAGTGCAACAATTGGTGCACCACTTTACCAATTTCAAAGCCTTAATTTTGTACTGTTGGCCCAGTGATTGCAGCAACCGTACGTTCTTTGAAATATTAAACCCGTGCCGTTGTTGGTGTTATCACCAACAACTTTGTATTTGTAATTTGTCGTTGGTGATAACAATAACGATGGCGGAGTTAATATCACTCTTAATATCCTTTAATTAATGCGCTAATATTTTCAACGCTAACGATACTCAGGAGGATTACTGTAGAGCACCAATTCTAATTATGGTGCCAGATGTATCTTTTGTCATTGTTTGACCAATGGTCGGCGGAGTCCACACACCTTGATAATTGGTAACTTTTTTATAGCCATTTGATTTCAGAAATTTTTCAATCTGATCGGCAAAACCATACGACTCCGCGTTATTCATCACTGAGAGAATTTGGATTTTTTCATCCTTATTTAAGGACAAGAGTTGATTTTGGATAGTTAAATTTAAAACTCTTGGTTGGGGGCCAATAGTTACTTGGGCGGCTGTTATCCCTCCATTTTGACCAAAACTTGTAACGTAAGTAGGCTGGATGGGTGCGGCATCAGGTTTAGGCTCCAAAGGGGTTACTGGCAATGCTTTAAAATTCTTTAACCGCAACAATTTTATTGGTATTGATAATGGAGAAACCGGACTATGCAGGATAGCCGTTTTATAACCTTCTTTCGATATCTTTAAGGTAATGATATCCCCTTGTTTTATGTCGTTCAAGGACAGAACAAACCTTCCCAACTCATCAGTTGTGTTAGTTGAGTTTTTACCAATAACATCTACTGTAGCGTAGGTTATTGGATTGTTCTTGGTGTCTGTAACCTGGCCGGTTATCTTTGCATTTTGAGCATAAACAGCAGAACGAGTTAAAAGTAATATTATAACAAGATATCGCATTGTAGTTAATTTTTAACTTTATTTAATTGAATGGTAATGACTGACTCATTGGGGAGGTCGAAGCCTTCATGGACTGGGATATAGCCTTTTTTTGTTACTATAATTGTTCCAGATGAAATAATATCTTTAAATAAAATAGTGAAATTCCCTTTTGAATCACTGGTAGTATGTTCGGTTCGTCCTAAAATTATTATATCCGCTTGAGAAATCGCATCTGTTGTTGAGGCATCGACAACGTTCCCCGATAACATCAGCTTTGATTTTGTTGAGATAATCGTTCGCGATCTTGGCGTATCAGGCAAAACAGCGTTTGAAAAATGAATAGACGGAGGCCAAAAAGTAATATCAGCTTTAAAATAGAAGCAAGCTGCAATTATAAACCCTATTATGAAAATAATGCCAATTATTAATCTTCTTCCAAAAACGGTCTTGGTTAAATCCGTAAGCCAATGTGAGTTCATAATCTTAATTAAAGGTACAATAATAAATGCCATATATAATATTCTTTTTCTTAGCCATTACTGGTCCCACCTAAAACAAGTATGTACTCGTATCCCGAGCTACTGATCCCGTCCAACTACTCACATCTCATCCATCACACGCTACCCCAGGACTCCCGCTTGTGGCCGTCGCCATTTCCCCCTTACCACTCACAACTCACCTAATCAACCACCCGGGCTGGCGCACGCGTGCCGCGTGTGCCTATACTTCAACCATTCACCACTCACCACCCCGCATTTAACATTATTTAACAAATTAGTTTAACATATCGCTTGTGTAAAAATTAAGGTGGCTTAAATTTGCCCACCGAAATAAATTAGAACAGACAAAGGAGAAAGAGGAACAAAGAACAAGGATTTAAGGAGCAAAGACAAAAAAGTCCTTATTCCTTAATCTTTGAACCCAACACAAGAAGTTAGAGCAACAAAAGAGACAAAGGAGCAAAGACAAAGGAGTCCTTATTCCTTGATCCTTGTTCTTTCATCCAAACAAACTCATGGATCTCAACACAATAGATATGGAAGAAACAAATAGCAACAGTACCTACGCTCAGCAAGCCGTGCCGGCACCGGTGTCGTATTCAACAGATATACGCGTGCTTAACGAGATGATACAAAAGGAAAGCGAGTTTATCGATCTGCTTAAAATGGAGATGGATAAAGTGATCGTCGGACAAAAATATATGGTGGAGCGCCTGCTGATCGGTTTGTTAGCCGATGGGCATATATTGCTGGAAGGTGTACCCGGGCTGGCAAAAACCTTAGCTATCAACACCCTGGCCAAATGTATCCAGGCCGATTTTAGCCGCATCCAGTTCACACCCGACCTGCTGCCTGCTGACTTGTTAGGCACCATGATCTATAATCAAAAGAAGGAAGAGTTCATTGTCCGCAAAGGCCCATTGTTCAGCAACTTTATCCTGGCCGATGAGATAAACCGTGCGCCTGCCAAAGTGCAAAGCGCGCTGTTAGAGGCCATGCAGGAGCGCCAGGTAACCATTGGCGATAACACCTTCCCGCTGCCGGTGCCATTTTTAGTACTCGCCACACAAAACCCAATTGAGCAGGAGGGTACCTACCCGCTGCCCGAAGCACAGGTGGATAGGTTTATGCTAAAAGTGGTTATCGGCTACCCAAGCAAGGACGATGAAAAACGCATCATCCGCGCCAATATAGCGCCTACGGGCATGTTAAAACCAAACCCGGTTATCAAACCGGCCGATATTGTAAAAGCCCGTAAAGTGGTGCGCGAGGTATATATGGATGAGAAGATTGAGCAATATATTATCGATATCGTTTTTGCCACCCGTTTCCCCGAGCAATATAAATTAGGTCAGTATAAAAACCTGATCACTTATGGCGCGTCGCCGCGGGCCAGCATTAACCTGGCGCTTGCCGCCAAGGCCTATGCCTTTATCAAACGCCGGGGCTACGTAATACCCGAAGATGTGCGGGCCATATGCCACGATGTATTGCGCCACCGCATCGGCCTCAGCTACGAAGCTGAAGCCGAGAACATCACATCCGAAGAGATCATCACCGGGATATTAAACGCGGTAGAAGTTCCATAAACAAAATTGTCATTTCGAGCGAGCGCAGCGACGAGAAATCTTTACCAGGCGGACGGTCTGCGCCAGAAAGTCCCTCTCCGTCAGCCAACGGATCGGGATATAAAGTTTAATAATTGTATTATAAATATGCTAATCAAAAGTCTCCCCCTTCAGGGGGAGATTTAGAGGGGGTTAAATGCCAAGAGACACCAAAGAGCTGTTAAAAAAGGTACGGAAGATAGAGATCAAGACCAAAGGCTTGAGCAATCACATCTTTTCGGGCGAATACCATTCGGCCTTTAAGGGCCGTGGTATGGCTTTTAGCGAGGTGCGCGAATACCAGATAGGCGATGAGATACGCACCATCGACTGGAACGTGACCGCCCGGTTTAACCACCCGTATGTAAAGGTGTTCGAGGAGGAGCGCGAGCTAACCGTAATGCTCCTGATGGATGTAAGCGGCTCAGGTAATTTTGGTACGCAAAACCAGCAAAAGCAAGACCTCGCTACCGAAATTTGCGCCGTTATCGCCTTTTCGGCAATACAAAACAACGATAAAGTAGGCGTTATCTTTTTCAGCGATAAGATCGAAAAGTTTATCCCGCCTAAAAAGGGCAGGGGCCATATCCTGATGATCATCCGCGAACTGATCGACTTTACGCCCGAAAATAAAGGCACCAACGTAGCGGTAGCTTTGCGTTACTTTACCCAGGTCATCAAAAAGAAATGCACGGCCTTTATCATATCCGATTTTATGAGCCCCGCTTTTGGCGATGAATTAAAGATAGCCAACAAAAAGCACGATATTATTGCCCTGAGGCTGTTTGATAAGCATGAGGAAGAGTTCCCTAACCTGGGTTTGATCCCCGTAAAGGACGAGGAGACCGGCCTGCTGCAATGGGTAAACACCGGCGACCGCGACGTGCGCGAAGCTTTTGAAGCCGAAGCCAAAAAACGGAACGTAGTTTTAAAAGAGATATTCAGCCGCTCGGGCGTTGATACTGCTGATATTGGCACCCACGAATCGTATGTTAAACCTTTGATGACATTATTTAAAAAGAGAGAAGGCAAGCGTTGAGCGATATGAAACGAGTTTTTAATTATTCCCTGATTATTTTATTGCTGATATGTGCCGTGGCTTTGCAAAGCCAGGCGCAGGTTAGGGTTTCGGCCGCGCTCGAAAAACCGGCCATGCTTATTGGCGAGCAAACCAAGCTGCATTTAAGCATCCGCTTTAAAGCGAAGGATACCGTGGGCTTCCCACAATTGTCGGACACGCTGGTGGGTAAGGTACAGATAATCAGCACCAGCAAGTTGGATACATCGTTTGATAAGAACGACCTCAACACCGAGATCATCCACCGCAGCTATACCATTACCTCGTTCGATACCGGGCAATATGTCATCCCGCAATACGCGTTCCGCACTAAAGATGGTATTTTTAAAACCACCGAGCAGGTGCTCACCATCAAATCGGTAGCGGTAGATACCACCAAAGGCATTTACGATATCAAACAACCCTTACAGGTTAAATACGGGTTTATAGATTGGTTGCGCGATAACTGGAAAACAGTTGCCCTTGGTGCCGGTTTGATGCTGGCCATTGTTGCGCTTGTTATCTACCTGCTTAAACGCCCTGCAAAACAGGTGTTTATTCCCGAACCAAAAAAACCGGCCATCCCGCCGCATATCGAGGCATTAGAAAAACTGAACGCTTTGCGTGAAGAAAAACTATGGCAGCAGGACCAGGTAAAAGAATATCATAGCCGCCTTACCGACGTGGTGCGCGAGTACCTCGAAAAAAGCTACGGCATCAAAGCGTTGGAGCAAACCAGCGATGAGATATTTGCCAGCCTGCAATACATGGACATACCCGGTGAAAGCCGCAATAAGCTACGCCAGGTATTGATGCTGGCCGACCTGGCCAAATTTGCCAAGCAAAAGCCAAGCCCTGCCGAAAACGAGCAGAGCATTGAAAATGCCATCGCGTTTATCATGGGCACCAAAAAAGAAATTAAGTTGAAGGACCAAAGCGGAGAGGGCGGCAGCGATGAGTTGGTTTAAACAGATAGAGTTTGCGCACCCCATTTTTTTCTGGCTGCTGTTGCTGATACCGGCCATGGTTGGCTGGTATATCTGGAAAGAAAAGGACATGCAGGGCACCTTGGGCATGTCGGCAACCAAAGGTTTTGCAACAGGTAAAAAGAGCTATATCTCTGTTTTAAGGCATTATGGTATTGTGTTAAGGGGTATAGCCGTTGCGTTGATTATCGTCGCACTGGCGCGCCCGCAGTCGTCATTCAGTTGGCGTAATACTACAACTGAAGGTATCGATATCATGATCGCCTCGGATATTTCGGGTAGTATGTTAGCCGAAGATTTTCACCCTAACCGACTGGAAGCAGGTAAAAATATCGCCATTGAGTTTATCAAGGCCCGGCCCGAAGACCGCATCGGACTGGTCATATTCAGCGGCGAGAGCTTTACCCAGTGCCCGCTCACCATCGACCATGATGTGCTCATTAACCTTTACCAGGATATCAAAAATGGCATGATACAGGATGGTACCGCCATTGGCATGGGACTGGCAACAGCCGTTAACCGCCTAAAAGATAGCCAGGCCAAAAGCAAGGTAATTATATTACTGACGGACGGTTCAAACAACCAGGGTTCCATAGCCCCGCTTACCGCTGCCGAAATTGCCAAGCAGTTCAATATCAGGGTTTATACCGTGGGCATTGGAACTAACGGTTTCGCGCCATACCCCATCCAAACCGCCAACGGCGTACAGTACGAAAGGATGGAAGTTCAGATAGACGAGACAACTTTATCGAAAATTGCGGCCATAACCGGCGGTAAATATTTCAGGGCGACGGATAATGCAACGCTCGAGAACATTTACACCCAGATCGATAAAATGGAGAAAGCCAAGATAGATGTACAGCAATACCGCCGCAAAACCGAAATGTTCTTTCCGTTCGCCTTGATCGCTTTATTGCTTCTTTCGGCCGAGTTTATTTTAAGAAACACATTGTTTAAAGGAGCTTTAACCTGATGATCCGTTTTGCACATACCGAATATTTATGGGCGCTGTTAGCGGTGCCGGCAGCCATATTGCTGTTTGTTTTGGTTGCCCGATGGAAAAGCCGTGCCCTTGCCAGCCTTGGCGACAGACAGGTTGTCAACCTGATGATACCGCAGGTATCGTTTTCGCGACCGCTGTTAAAGTTCATCTTTTTTATATTGGCCTACACCTCGCTGATCGTTGGCATTGCCGACCCGCAGATCGGCCTAAAAACCGAGGATGTTAAAAAGAAAGGCTCCGACCTGATGATACTGTTGGACGTATCCAACAGTATGCTTTCGCATGATCTTTCGCCAAGCCGTCTGGAGAGTGCTAAAAGGGCGATTGCGCAATTGATCGATAACCTGCATGACGATCGTATCGGCATCATCGTTTTTGCAGGTCAGGCGTACGTACAATTACCTGTTACGACTGATTACTCTGCCGCTAAACTGTTCCTCAACACCATCAACACCCAAATGGTGCCGGTGCAGGGTACTGCCATAGGCGCGGCTATCGACCTGGGTATGCAGTCCTTCGACTTTAAAGACGGCACCAGCAAAGCCATGATCATTATTACTGATGGCGAGAACCATGAGGACGACGCCGTTGCCGCTACAAAGGCCGCGCGTGATAAGGATGTAACGGTAAACGTCATCGGCGAGGGATCGGAAGAAGGCTCGCCGATACCAATATTGGTTGACGGTAAGGAGCAGGGTTTCCATACCGATAGCCTGGGCAAAACCGTGATCAGTAAGCTGGACGAGAACATGTGTAAAGAGATAGCCTCGGCAGGCGATGGTGCTTATGTACGTGCAACCAACGCCAACAGTGGCTTTGCCATTGTGATGGATCAGGTAGGAAAAATGCAGAAAAAGCAGTACGACAGCAAAACCTTTAAGGATTTTGAAGACCGTTTCCAGATATTTCTGGCCTTTGCTGTCGCTATGCTGATCATTGAGTTTTTTATCTCCGGCAGGAAAAACCTGGCGCTGAGTAAGGTTAAACTATTTGAAGTGGAGAAAAAATGAAGCAGTTTATTTTAACCCTATTGCTGCTATCGCCGGTACTGCTGTTCGCGCAGCAGGAAAAATCGGATATTAATAATGGCAACAAGCTTTATCAGCAGCGAAAATATAAAGAGGCCGAAGAAGCTTACCGAAAATCTGTCGCTAAAAAGACAGAAACAGTAGAAGGCAATTTTAACCTGGGTGATGCTTTGTACAAACAAAAGCAATATGACAAAGCGCAGGAACAATTTAATAAATTAGGGGCAACGTCGGCAAACAAAGCTGTAGCATCGTCGGCTTATCATAATTTGGGCAATTCGTTGTTCGAATCAAAGAAACTGGAAGAAAGCGTTGAGGCATATAAAAAGGCATTGATCAATAACCCAACTGATGACCAGACGCGCTATAACCTGGCCTACGCGCAGGAGATGCTGAAAAAGCAAAAAGACAAGGATAAGAACAAAGATAAAAACGATAAGAATAACAAGAACGACAAGAACAAACAGGACCAGAATAAGCAAGATCAGAACAAGAATAACCCTGACAAAAACAAGCAGGACCAGAATAAACGGGATCAGGATAAAAAAGATCAGCAAAAGGAGCAACAGCAGCCAAACAAAATATCCAAAGAGGACGCCGAGCGTATGCTGGATGCCTTGAACAACCAGGAGAAGGACACCCAGGATAAATTGAAGAATAAAAAGCTAAAAGGCGGCAAGGCTAACATCAAAAAAGATTGGTAGGCAATAATCAATGAGTATCAGGCATTACATATTATTACTTTTAACATGCTGTGGCAGTTTACTGTTCGCGCAGGATGTAAAGGTTACTGCCACCATTAACACCCGCCAGGTAGTTACCGGCGAGCCCTTTGAGATAACCTTCTCCATCAACGGCAACGCCGAGCGGTTCGATCCGCCCAACCTAAGCGCGTTCCAGGTAGTAGGCGGGCCAAATCAGTCACAAAGTATGAGTTCCATTAACGGCAATACCACGGTAAGCATGGGCATCAGCTACGATCTGGTTGCCCCAAAGGAGGGGACTTATACTATTGGCGGCGCAACCATTACGGTAGGCGGCCGTACCTATACTTCAAACCCGGTAAAAATAACGGTGGTAAAAGGCAGTCCGCAGCAGCAAAGGGCGCAGGCGGCACAACAACAAGGACAAGATGCCGTGGTTAACGGGAAACCAGGCGATATTTCTAAAAACTTGTTCATCAGGGCGGTACCCGATAAAACAACCGTGTACCAGGGCGAACAGTTAACCGTAAGCTATAAATTATACACCCGGGTATCGCTGGTGGCCAACACACCCTATAAAAACCCCGACTTTAATGGGTTTTGGAGCCAGGATATTAAAGACCAAAACCCAAATTCTGCATGGCGCATAGAGATCAATAAAGGCGAGCGGTATAATGTTACTGATATCAGGCAGACCATACTTTTTCCGGAGCATACAGGCAATCTGTTGTTAGACCCCCTGGGCATTACCTTTGTTGTGCGACAGCAGGCGCCGCCCAAGGATATTATGGAGCAGTTTTTTGGCGGTGGTTATAAGGATGTGAAGTACAAGGTAGAAAGTCCCCCGGTAACCATCCACGTTAAACCGTTGCCCGAAGCAGGCAAACCCGTAGGCTTTACTGGTGCTGTAGGTACTTTTACTTTTGATGCGTCGGTTGACAGGAAGGAACTGAAAGCTAACGAGGCTTTAAATTATACACTTAAAATTAAAGGTTCGGGCAACATCAAACTTTTAAACACCCTTAATACCAATTTCCCGACTGATTTTGAAAAATACGACCCCAAAATAACCGATACCATTACCGAAAAACTGAGCGGTGTTGCCGGTACGCGCACCTACAATTACCTGGTTATCCCACGGCATGAGGGCGCTTATACCATCGATCCGGTTAAGTTTTCATACTTTAACCCGGCTACGGAGCGCTATGTCAGTTTCCCATCAAAACCATTCCAGATCAAGGTAAATAAAGGCAAGGATGAAGCAAGTGTGACCGCCTTTTCGGCGGATAAGCAGGATGTAAAGGTTTTGGGTAAGGATATCCGTTACATCAAAAACAACCTGGACCTGAGCAAACCCGACAGCGAGTTTTACGGTTCGGCAATGTACTATCTGCTGTTGTTGCTTGGGCCTGTTTTATTTGCAGCTGCGTTTGCTTACCGCCGCTGGAACGAAGAATACAACCGTGATGCCGTCAAAGTAAAAAGCCGCAAAGCCAGCAAAATAGCCAGCAAACACCTGGCCAATGCCAAAAAACAATTAGACGCGCATAACAGCAAAGCTTTTTACGAAGATGTATCGCGGGGTATGTATGGTTATTTAAGTGATAAATTGAATATTCCTTATGCTAACCTCGATCGCGAAAACGTAGCTGCCCAACTAAAAGCCCGCGGCGCGGGCGATGAACTGGTAACACGCATTACCGACACGCTCGACCTTTGCGAAATGGCACGTTTTGCGCCGGTACGGGGCATATCCGAGCAAGAAGTATTTGACCGTACAAAAAATATGATCACCGATCTGGAGGAGGAAATATAGTATGTTTAAACGTCATATTTACATATTGCTGTTTTTGACCTTGCCTTTTTCGGTTTACGGTAAGGATGCACAACAAACTTTATTTGAACAAGGTAACACGCAGTACGCCAAAGCTGCGTATGTACAGGCTATTCAATCGTACCAAAAGGTTTTAGCCGGGGGTTATCAGTCCGAAGCGGTATTTTTTAACCTGGGTAACGCGTATTATAAGTCAGGCGATATTCCGTCGGCATTGCTATATTACGAAAAGGCCCGAAAGTTGGCACCCGGTAACGAAGACATCAACTTCAACATCCAGTTCGTCAACCTCAAAACAACTGATAAAGTAGAAGAAGCACCGCAGTTTTTCATTACAAATTGGTGGCATAGTTTCATTTTAACTTTTTCAGTAAGTACATTATCGGTGTTGAGCGTACTATTTATCATCATTGGCTTTGTACTACTGGCGCTTTACCTTTTTGCCCCCACGTTACTGTTAAAAAAAGCGTCGTTTTACTCAGGCATTACGTTCGTGTTTTTGGGATTGATGAGCATTCTTATCGCCAACAGGCAAACCGATTATTTTGACAGCCATCAGCAGGCTATTGTATTCAGCACATCGGTAACGGCAAAAGCCGGGCCGGATAGCGGCGCCAAAAACCTGTTTGTTATACACGATGGTACCAAGGTTGATGTTGTGGAGCGCGATAACGGCTGGATCAAGATCAGACTGGTTAATGGTAGCGAGGGATGGATAACACTGGCAGACGCGAAGGAGATATAGCACCTGCTAATTTTTTTTGCCTGTTGGTTTTTTAATTATTGCGCAGCCGTATCATTATTTTACGGGTTCGTAAACGCACCATATCGTATATCATAACGATGAACAAAATTCCGGAAGGGATAAAAAACGTATGATATTTTAATGGCTTGAACAAAAATCCCCCTAATATCCCGCCTAAAAAAAAGAAGAGGATAATAACAAGTTTCAGCAATATTTTTCGCTTTAAGTTTGGCCGTAGCAGCCTTTCGGATCCGAAGAGTGCCGACAGGTCAATTGCCAGATCGGTAAATACCCCCGTTAAATGCGTTGTGCGTACCACCGCGCCCGATATCATGCTCACCAGGGCATTTTGTAAACCCATAGCAAAAAGCAGGCTGCCTGCTAAGAAGGGAACCCTATCTGGCAACTCATGGCTTTTGCCGCCCAGGTACGCTACCGATATTAGTATGGTTATTTCCAATAAAATGGGGGTGGTGTAGGCAAAGCGTTTGTTATGACCAAAAAAATGGAGCCAAATACTCGTAGCAAGTGCTCCCGAAAAAAACATGAGCATCCAAAACCCGACACGCAATGCTAAAGCGAAATTTGTTTGCGAAAGGTTATCGGCAAACAGGGCGACATGGCCTGTTATATTGGTAGTGAGCACCCCAAAACCAATAAACCCCGCAACATTCACAAAGCCAGCGGTAATGCACAGCAAGGCTGCCAGACGAATGTTGTGCTTAAACGTTCTTTTGGTTCCGGTATGGTATAGCATACAAGTATAATTACGTGCAAAGTTACGAGTTATCGCTATTTAGCCATTAGCGGAAAAACATCAGAGGAGCGGCGACATTAACCGGGCTATTTTTTCGGGCAATTGTTTGTAAGCCGGCCGGTTCTCCCACCTTTTAGGGTCAATTTTTACTGAGTGTTTCAGGTCGTTATAAAATGCGTCGCGCAATTGTTCGGCTATCTTGGTGTCGTATATCATACTGTTTACCTCAAAATTAAGCTCAAAGCTGCGGTGGTCCATATTGGCGGTACCAATAATGGCTAATTGCCCATCGGATACGATGGTTTTGGCGTGTATAAAGCCTTTTTTGTACATGTAAATTTCTACACCAATATCCAGCAGGTCGCCGTAATAGGAGCGGGCAGCGTAATCCACAAAAGCTGAGTCAGACTTGCCTGGTACCAGTATTTTTACTTTTACACCGCTTATCGCCGCCATTTGGATAGCATCCAATACATTCTCGCCGGGGATAAAGTATGGTGTGGTGATCAGTATCTCATTTTCGGCAATACCGAACACCTGCATCAGCGAAAACATAATAGTTGGGGTATCCGAGTCGGGCCCGCTGGCAGCTATCTGTACAATTGCATCACCTTTGCGGTCGGGCTTGGTTACAAAAAAATCGCGCTCGGGATTAAGCCGCTCATCCGAACAAAAGTTCCAGTCGCATATAAAAAGGTATTGCAGGTAATATGCCCCCGGGCCGGTGATCTTAACATGCGTATCGCGCCAGTACATTTGGCCTTTTTTATTGTTAATGTACCTATCGCTTACGTTAATGCCCCCCACAAAGCCAATGTGCCCGTCAACCACAATTATCTTGCGGTGGTTACGGTAGTTAATGCGGTTAGCTAATAATATAAAATATATTTTGTAAAACGGAAATGCCTGCACCCCGGCGGCCAATAATTGGGGTACCAGCCTTTTGCGGATTGAGCGGCTTCCAAAATCATCATATATAAAACGCACAGCCACGCCTTCCTGCGCTTTTTGTATCAGGATATCTTTGATCTGGTTGCCGATAACCTCATCCTCAAAAATATAATACTCAATGTGGATATGATGTTTGGCATTTTGCAGGGCCGCAATAACCTCCGGAAATTTCTCTTCGCCGTTAATAAGCAGTTTAACCTCGTTATTGCCGGATAAAGGGCTCATACTGTCGTTCAATAAAAAACGGGCGAGCTTTTTATGTTTTTGTACTTCGGGTTCGCCCGTATTCCAGGCCTTTTCCGATTCTACAGTTATCCGTTTGCGGATGTCGTTCAGCATTTTATCATCCTCAACTATTTTTTTGCTGTACAGTTTATTTTTGCGGTAGTTGGTGCCGACCAAAAAATAAAGGCCGATACCAATAACCGGCATAAACACAGTTACCAATATATAGGCCAGCGTTTTGGTAGCAACCGGCGAATTATAGATGATATGCAAACAGGTGACGAGGATAATAAGCGAATAAGCTATTTCGGCCAGCAGTATCCAGTTCATATTGGGCTATTTAGTAACAGTTTGTTTCCATTGGCGATGTGCTATTGCAGCAACACAAATTAGTAAATTAAGTTTAAAACAAGCAGCAAACAATATTACACTATCGTAAAAGCTGATGTGAAATATTTGTGTTTGTTGTTTATAGTTTAATATATTTATCAGGTTATTATTTCATTCCTATTTACATACAATCCAAATTATATTGATATGAATTTACCTAACCTTTTTGATGCCATAAAACAGATCGGCAAAAATGCCCCGTTACAACAAGTACAGGTTGATAGCGTGAATGCCATTTTAGCCTCATGCGCAAAGCATGGCGTTACAATACCCGCGCAAATTGCCTACGTTTTGGCTACTGCTTACCACGAGTGCAGGTTAAAACCCATAGCCGAAATTGGCAAAGGCAAGGGGAGGCCTTATGGTGGTATGATAGATATTGACGCCAATGGCAAGCATGTTCCGTATACCAGCCCAAACCAACTGTATTACGGCCGTGGAATGGTGCAGTTAACCTGGCGGGCAAATTATAAAGCCTTTGGTAATTTATTAGGGATAGACCTGCTTAACAACCCCGATCTGGCACTGGAAATCCCGAATGCTGCCGAAATAATCGTTATCGGTATGAAGGGCGGTATGTTTACCGGTGTTGGTTTAAGCAAGTATATAACCGCCACCGCTACCGATTTTGTTTCGGCCCGTAAAATAGTTAACGGTACCGACTGCAACACCCTGATAGCCGGTTACGCCGAACATATTTTAGCCGGAATGGGCTGATCCGCTTAGCCAAACAATTCGGTCGACCAGCCTACTAAACTCATGTGCTCACTTTTGGGCGGTACTTCGGGCCCGCTTGCTTTTAGCTGCTGCTGAAAATATTGAAAGCTGGTTAACCCAAAAAGCACCTGCTCAAATTCGGCCTCTTTAAAAAAGGCTGTATGCGTAAACGTTTTGCCATCGGCCCCCAGGCAGGTATGGTAAAAAATGCCCGGGTGCTTTAGCTGCTGCAGGTCGGCCATTACGGCCTGTATATTTTTTTGGTTTTGTGATACATACGTATCAATTGCGGTATAAGTTACTTTAACTATTTTCATAGGGTCATCAATTTGGTAAAATCTATTTATCCAATCCGCCCCGGCGCGTAGCCTTAACCTGTACCGGCCATTTAACACCTTCGGTTTTTGTAGTCCCTGTTTTGGCGGGGTCTTCGCATGCCATGTAAACCAATATAGCCGTCAGCATGGCATTATTGCGCAGGTCGTCAAATATCACCTTGTCGTAAGTATCGCGATTGGTATGCCAGGTATATGCCCCGTACGACCAGTTTAACGCACTCAGCGAAAAGCCGGGCGCCCCCACCGCTACAAACGAAGCAAAGTCGGAGCCGCCGCCACCCGGTATACCCGGAAAGCTGGTCTTAATACGATTTTTCATCGTATCGGGTACCGCGGCAAGCCAGCGTGTCAGATAATCTTTTGCTTCAACGTAACCTTGCCCGCTGGTGCCTATAACGCGCCCTGTGCCGTTATCCTGGTTAAACAAGGCCTGCAGGTTTTTAACTATCTCCGGGTGGTCTTCCACAAAAGCACGCGATCCGTTCAACCCTTCTTCTTCGCTGCCCCAATGGCCAACCAATATGGTGCGTTTTGGGTGTGGGTAAAACTTTTTCAGTAAACGCATGGCCTCCATCATGGTCAGGGTGCCGGTACCGTTGTCGGTAGCTCCTGTGCCGCCATCCCACGAATCAAAGTGCGCCGATAGCATTACATATTCATCAGGTTTTTCGCTGCCTTTTATTTCGGCAAGGGTATTAAACGTTGGCACTTCGCCTAACTCTTTCGATTCTGTGTGTATACTGATCATTGGTTTGCCGCCGCCATCAACCAGGCGGTACAACATCCCGTAATCTTCTAAGCCAATATCAACGGTGGGTACTATTTTGGTATACGCACTAAATATTTTATCAACCCCAAACCCGTTTGACCATGTGTTGGTAAGTATGCCCACCGCGCCGGCTTTTTCTAATACTACGGGCAGTGTTTTTGTGGTATAACCTGTTTTGCTGATGCGTTTGCGCCAGGCATCCGTCTGCGCGGTACGGTCGGCCTTCATTTTGTCGAACGATTCCTTGAGCGCAAATTCCTGCCAGTTATAATCGGGCCGGCCTGTTGGCTGGCACATGGATATCATTACAAATTTGCCTTTTACATTTGGCAGCCATGCCTGGAAAGCCAGCGAGTCGGCTACATCAGGTATAATAACTATGCCTGCGGTGACTGTTTTGTCGCCCATGCCGGGGCTCCAGGCTAACTGCGTGCCTTCCAATGATTTTACCCTTGGCGATATCATATCAATATGCGATACACCACGTTCCCAGCCGCGCCAAACGCCCCATTGCTCGTTACGCGCGCTAATGCCCCAGCTTTTGTATTTAGCCACAGCCCAATCGTTAGCCATTTTCATTTGTGGGGTGCCCACCAAACGAGGGCCAATGCCGTCAAACAGCTCATGGGCTAATTTCTCAAGCGGCGAGTTGGTCATTTCTTCGTTCACCATGGCATCAATAACGGCTTTGTCTTTTTGCGCCATGGTTGCGGTGCTGATGAACAGCATCCCGAAAGCAAACAGGGCAGCTTTGCCTAATGCTTTACCGGGGGAGGGGGTAAAGGTTTTCATAAAATTGTTAGTCAGTCAGTTAAATTTATTTGTTATTGAGTTACGAAGTTATTGAGTTACCAATACTTTACTAATTGTTTATTTTGTTTTTAACAATTCAAGTAACAAATAACTCAATAACCCGTATTTCTCCTTACTTAGCCTTATCGTAAACCAGTTTGGTTTTGATGGTGCCGTAGGATGAGGTAGAGGCCGACTCAATGATCAACGTTGCGCCGGCGTCCGCCAGTTTCCAATTGTCGTCGCCTTTAATTTCCATTTGCTGGCCATTGGCATCAAATACGGCGCTCCAGTTTACCAATAATGATTGCCCGTCAGCCGACCATTTAGCAGTCGATTTGCGCACATTGGTGCCAAAAAAGGGTGACTCGGTTACTTTACCGTCAAACGTTAACTTGTCGGTACGTTTGGTTTCGCCATTTTGCCCGTTGATGGTCTTTTCGGCTGATAAGCCGTTGGCATCGGCCACTACGGTCATTTTACGTGCTGCTCCGCGGCCACCGAATTGCCCTAATTCGCTTTTGCTTTCGTTAAGCACCCAGCTTCCCGAAAAATCGGCATTAGCCGGAACGGTACGGGCGCTTGTTAGCAATAAAAAAGAAAAAAGGCTTAGGATGGCAAAACCCGTAAATTTTAATTTTAATGAGATCGCGTTCATGTTTTTAATATTTAAGTTTTTTTGATGATTTGGTTAGCCTAAGGTATATAAAATTAATGGCCAAATCAATGTGCTACTACACTCGTTCATAAAAAAATAAAAGGCCCTCCTGGTTTACAGGAAGGCCTTTGTTGTTTGTTAGCGATTTGATTTTGAGTTATTGTGGCGCTGTGTACCGCCCAACGCTTATGGCTACGGTGGCTACGCCTGGTGCCCCCATTATTTTTGCCCCAATACTGAATGTTGTGGTATCAGCTGCGTTTACTTTAGGTTTTGGTATGACCGGTGGCTGGAAAATAAAACCTTGAGGTATGTCTGTGGTCAAATTAGTCAATATAAACAGCGTACCGTGACCTATGCCGCTCATGTACTTGCGCGAGTCGTTAAAATGGACATTTTTCCCTGAACAATCATAAACTGTTACTGCGTATATGGTATATTTTAGTGACAGGCCGTCGGCCAGAGGGTGAAAGGATGGCGCAAAATAGGCGCTAAACTGTGCAGAGTCGAGCTTCTGCGGCGCTTTAGCGAATACCATAAAATGCCCGTTAGAGCCGCCGCCATCATAACCAAACGATAAGATATCGCCAGGCAGAGCGCTGGCAAAGCCGCTTTTTGCAACACCGTGGTATGGCTTAAATTTAGCGGTTACCACCTTATCATTGTTTACAGAGTCGATAAGTTTTGGGATCACGTTACCCGATACATACTGCCACCCTAATTTACCGGCCGATGGAAGCAGCGGGAAAGCAATGGCGATCTGGTATGCCTCGGCTACTATGCCCGGCGCCGCGAATGGCGCACCTGCACGGCGGGCCACTGTGCCAAGTGCCAAATAGGCATTATGCGCCGTATCTGCAACCCCAGACCCTGTAGCGGCCAATACGCGTGTGCCGTAACCCACACAATCAACGGTTGAGTTAAATTTTGCGGTTGCCGGATCATATAAGGCGTACGGCAGTTTTTTAGGCCAAAGCGCTTTAACCGAATCGCTGATGCCAAACGCCTGATATTGCGATGAGTCGATAAAATAAGTCATACCTGGTTTCGGGTTTTCGTAGTTGTTGTAAACTGGGTATGTATAACCTTTAGAAACCAAATTAGTATCCGCACTTACAGCTATACCTGGTATGGAGTCAAGTTGCTCCTGCAGAAAAAAGGGTAGGCCAATGCCCTGTGCAGCTTGTAATACTGTTGGGTAAAAGTTATTGTTATAGTTAGGCAACAAAGGCGGTGTATTACCCTTAGGTTGTTTGCAGGCCCAAAACCCAAGGCCAAGCGCCGCCAATAAAAATACTTTTTTGAAGTGTGCTGGTTTCATTGTTAGTTAAATTTTGATATGGTTGTGTTTTGAATTAATTAATGGATTAGCCGCCGGCCATACTAAACTTTTTAATGATATTATCAGATTAAATATGTGGTAAAAAAATTAAATAACCTAAAAAATATAAATAATAAACTATTAAGAAATAATATCAAAAAACCAGGGCATAAAAAAGCCCGCCGATAAAAAAACCGGCGGGCCATATAAATCACAATCACAATTAATCTGCTTTTTTGGCAACAAAGGGTGTATTCTTATCCACTTCCAAACGTATCACATCATAACACATACCGCTGGTTACATTGCCTGCCGGTACCGTAAGTACGATAGTGTTTTGACCAGGTTTTAATAAGGACGCGTCGAAGTTAAAGTCGCGCTCAACCCAGGTGCCTTCAATACCGTCGCGTACCATGCTGGCACCTCCGCCTGCAATATCCGTATCGGGGCCAACTTCGGTACCGTTTACCGATATACCTAAGGAACGTGTGCCCGAACCGGCTATGCCAAAGCGTAGGGTAGCTTTGCCGGTGGTCGGTGCGTTTGGTGCCATGGTAAAGTTAATGGTCCATGGCGTGGCGCGGCCATTGTCGCGTCCATCAGGTTTGTTATCAATATCATGGGGTACCTGGTATATGTACCAGTCCTTGGCGGGGTCTGATTTGCCTACGGTAAAGTTGACATCATTAGGGAAGTACCTGGCATACTCAATATACATACCCCAGTGCCAGTGGTCATCACCTTTATAAAACTCTTTGGCCGAGCGGTTTGGCGTGCCTATCTGCCATATCTGTTGGCCGTAATGTGTAGGGTGCCATTCAATAGTACCCAGGTCAAGTTTCTGGCCGGGTGTAATAGTTACATTGGCGGTAGCATCATAAGCGCCTAAAACACCATCGGCAATAGCGTGTAACTGGTAGGTGCCTGCCCGAACGTTGGGGATGGTAAAGGTGCCATCGGCAGTGCCCTCGGCCCAAAACTCATAATGCTTGGCATCGTTTTGCCAGGTAACCGCAGGCAGAAAGCCACCGCCACCACCAAATTGCCTGGCGCCTTGCGGACGCGGGGCAACGTAAGTACCCCGGTTTGCGCGTTTACCGTTGGGTAATAATTGTGGCGCACGTGCGCTATCGGTTTTAAGTTTTGCAGTTTCGTCTATCGTGACATTAATCGCAGTTTTTGCAGGTTCTGCAACAGTTGTCGACGGTGTAGTTGCAGCCACATCGGTACGCGGCTGGCGTGCCGGGCGCGGCATTGCGGCCTGATCGGGAAAAGAAAGACCAACCAGCAGGTTTGAAAACTTTGTTGTCGGTGCTTGCGGGTCAACCAATTTTAGGTGGCCTTTAACGGTAGCACGTTCGTTAGCAAGCGGATAGTCAACACCGCTTACCCAATTATATGGCCAGCGTGCCTGCTCAATTTTTGCCTCTTTTTTTGCATCAACAAATAATGTCTTTGGATCGGCGCCGGTGGGCACATAAATAAATATCGGGCCAACCACCTTTGTCCAGGCCTCTTTGTCACCAAAGTTCAGTTCGCTGCCCCCGTAGTGTGTACCGCGCCAGTAATCCAACAGCGTAGGGTCGCCGCCATCGCCATCGTCAATGTGGCCGGTCAGTTCAACGTGTGTAGGGCCGCTGCTCAGGTACTCAAATGATGGGTTGATAATATAAAGCCCAACCTTTTCTTTGGTTGACGACCAGCCGAACGCCGGTATTTTGCTTTGTGTGGCCGAGTAATCGTATTTGTGCTCTGCCCGGCCTTTGTATGGGCCGGTGGTCAACCTGCGCGATTCTTTCATGTTCAGGTCTTCGCCCGCGTCCCAATCTTTACCTGTCGGCATCAAAAAGTTCCGTTGGTCATCTATCGACATCCAATCGAACACAAATCCGCTCAATTTGAACCCGTAACGCGATTCGCCAACCGAACCGGCAGGGTAGGTGTCCTGGTGGGTATAAATGGCATAAGTGTATAGGCCATGCGCGCCACGCTCTAAAGTGTAGCGTATCTCAAGGTCGGCAATTAATCCGCCACCCTGCCCGGCGGCAGTGGGGTTTTTACCCAAAATAGACGTGCCGTCCGAAAAACCTTTAACGGATACCTCCGCACGATCGCCGTTTACCTTCGCGGGATCAATAGTGATGGCCGTAACCTCACGCGCGGCCAGGGCAGGGCTTTGTTCCCAATATCCGGCATGGTGGCCCGATACATAGCCCATCAATTCCACATTCGGCGTAACGCTTTTAGGTGTTTTTACCGATGTCAGGTCGCCGGTGCGTTTGTTTACCTTAATGGTGAGGTAGCCATTGCTTAAAGTGTAAGTCGGGCCATCGTCGGTAACGGTTACAGGCGGGTCGGCCGGTGGATTTTTCTTGATAGGATCGGCAATGGCGAAAGCTGAAACGCTTACCAGAACGGCCACTACCATCAGTTTATATAAGTTTTGCATAAAAGGTACTAATTGGTTTATGCAATAAATGTAAATACCGGTGTTTGTTTAGCCGTCCTGTAGTGTGGGCTTGTGTTGATATTGTTACAAAGCTTTTGCAAATTAACCGCTGTTATCTATTTTTATAGAAACTATAGCGTATACATTGAACCATGAAAAAAAACGAAACCATCGACGCGTATATTGCAACATTTCCCACAGATGTGCAAACCTTGCTGCAACAGTTCAGGGCGGCGGTTAAAGAAGTTGCACCTATGGCCGAGGAAACCATCAGTTATAGTATCCCGGCTTTTAAATGGAACGGTATGCTGGTGTGGTTTGCCGCGCATACACGTCATATCGGGTTTTATCCGCGAGGCTCAGGTATCGAAAAATTTCAGAAACAGTTATCTGGTTATAAAAGCGCCAAAGGATCGGTGCAGTTCCCGTTCGATCAGCCTTTGCCGCTCGACCTTGTTAAAGAAATAGTGAAGTTTCGCCTTAGCGAAAACCAGCAAAGGGTTGAGGCAAAAAAGAAAAAGTAAGCTGCCACCAACCATGTTTTTACGAATTGACACCATACCCGAAAAAAAGTTGATGGGAAAGCGTCTCACAATGTCGTTAACCAATAACCGTACCGGTGAGCTATGGCGCAGTTTTATGATGCAGAGAAGTGTTATAAAAAACGCCGTTGGTACCGACCTGTATTCCATGCAGCTATATAGCCCAACTTATTATCAGCGTTTTAACACTTCTACAGAGTTTGAAAAATGGGCGACAACCGAGGTAAGTAACTTTGATGATGTACCTGCTGATATGGAGACGTTTACATTACCGACGGGACTTTACGCCGTTTTTTTGCACCAGGGGCCAGCCAGCGCGGGGGCTAAAACCTTTCAGTACATTTTTACGGAATGGCTGCCAAACTCCGGGTACACCTTAGATGACCGCCCGCATTTTGAAATATTGGGCGAAAAATATAAAAATGATGACGCGGCATCGGAAGAGGAGATATGGGTGCCTGTTAAAACCAAATAAGCTGGTTTATCCTTTACCAAATACATTGTCCTTTATCATAAATACCGGTAACGAAGCGTGGTTTAAAATGGCATCGTGAAAGGCCTTGATATCGAAGGATTTACCTTGTTCCCGTTGTAGCTGCTGCTTCCATAGCATAATTTGCGCGGCACCATATTTGTACGATACGGCCTGGGCCGGCCAGCGTTTTACTCGTGCAATTTCGCGCATAGCGATGTCGTCCTGGTTGCGGATATTCTTTTTCCAGAACGCCAGCGCCTGTTCATCAGTCCAACCGTAATAATTGAGACCAATATCCATAGGCACCCGTACCGACCGCACAATATCCCATTCCCATTTGCCCAACTCATCGTACGGGGTTTTGTAAACGCCAAGGTCTTTGCCCAACTCTTCGGTGTAAGCCGCCCAGCCCTCGGCAAAACCAATAAAAAAGTAAAGCTGCTGCACTTTTGACTGATCGGTGGCATTGGCTATCGACGATTGGTAATGATGCCCTGGTACCGCCTCGTGTATAAACAGCCAGGCTATTTGCCGCTTGTTATAAGGCTTATCAAATAAATTATAGTAAAAAGTATTGCCGCTATAATAGCCCGGCGTTTGCGCCAGGGCGTTGTTGCTGCCTTTTTCAATTTTTAAGGGCGGTATTTGATGTGCATTAAACACCTTGCCCATATTGCTGTAGATCACATCGCGTGTTTGCTCAAACAGCTTTTGCAGTTCGGCCTGGTCGGTCATAAAAAACTCCGGGTCGTTCAGGTGTTTGTAAAAATCATCCTCGTTTAATTTGGTTTCATGGCGTATATCCTCAATATGTTGTTTAACACGATCAACCTCGGCTAAGCCAAATTGGTATATCTCATCGGGCGTAACATCGGCGCTCAGCCAGTTTTTTAATAGGTAAGCATACCATGCTTTACCGTTAGGTAGTGCGTAAATGCCGTTTGACGATATTGTGGATGGTTTGTTCGCGTTCCATTGCTGCTCCAGGGCAATACGCTCCAGGTTAAGCCCGGTTTCGTAAGCTATCAGCTTATAGTCTTGCCGCTGTTCGGCATTCAGGTTTTTAACGTTAAATAATTTAAGCCCTTTTTTAATGTCTGTAAAAAAATCAAGCTGTTGCTTAACCTGCTCAGCCGATCTGATATGGCTGAGGTCGTCCACATAGCTCATTTCCAGACCGGGTATGTGCAGTGCCTGGTAACCGCTTACAAACCTGTCGGTAAAGGTGTCGAAGGTGTTTTGGGCCTTTACCTTGACAGGAAGCAATAAAAATAAAATAAGCGCGAAAAGGGAATGTCTCATATTGATATCAGAATATCAATAGTACGAAAAAAAGCGAAGCAGTAATAAGCACGGATCAACTTTTGGTAAAACGTGTTTATTAAACAAAAAAAAGCCCAATAAGGGCCTTTTTCAATACTGAGTTTAATCAATAATTAAGAGCGTGTGCAGTTACCGTTTATCAGGTTAACTACATAAGCCGTACCATTAACTACCAGGTTGGCCTGGTTGCTGCCGGTAAAGGTAATAGTACCGTTGAAGCTGAACGAACTGTTGTTGCTGGTACCGCTTAAGTTAAACGTAGCACTGCCCGAAGTAATAACCCCGCCGCTTTTGGGGATAACCAGGCTGTTTACCAGGATATCCACATTGTTGCTGCCGGTGTTCATGTTACCTGTTTTTTTGGTGAAACTACCTGAGCGTTTGTACTCGCCGGTAACGTTATAGGCTGTTGCGCTTGGTGCAAGGCCGCTAACGGCAAAAGTAGAACTTCCGTTGTCGGTGCTGCTCCAGCTTGGACTATCATACGAGCCTGTGCTGGTGGCCGAACTGCTTACGTTGTCGGGTACGTTGTTTACACAGTTAAGCGTATAGGTGTAATTAAATGCGTAACTGTAAGTAACCGATGAATTTGCCGGGTTTTGCCGGCTAAAATTGTAAGTTTTGGTACCTCCGCAGCCCGGGTTGGCGTTAAAGGTAAGTTGGGCGTTAACAGTAACATCGGCCGATGCGCTAACCATACCACCTGAGCCGGAAGACATGGAGTTGGCCATAATGGTAGCGGCGTCGTCGGTAGTAATGGTAGCAGTGGCGCTATCATTATTTGATTTTGAACATGCACCCAATGCCAATAGCAAGGCCAGGGCAGGCACTTTAATAAAATTCGAAGTTTTCATAAGTTAGTGTTTTAGTACACCTTGATGTTTACAAAAACCGTGCAAGTTTGCCAATATTAGCCTGTGGCACACCAACGGCTATTTGCGACGTTTTTCTTTTGAGGCAAAGTGTCCTAACTTGTGGTTAAAATTAAACTTTATTAGGATGGTGCGTTTTTGCTGTACAGCTTTCTGTACAAATTGGGGCTATTGATGTGGCAGCTGCTTTTAGCTATATTTGATGATGAGCAAAACACCGGGAATTTTACCCGCCCCTGCGGTACAGGGTATGGCAACAGGCCTGTTGCTGATGGCTTTTTTTACTACGTTATGGACGATCATTGCTTTTGTGAATTCAGGCGATGCGGTGTACCGCTTTGGCCTTGCTATTTTTTGGGTACTGGCTATTGTATTTGTAGTAAACGGTATTAAGTTGTTTGGCGTGGCGAAAAAACACCCACCGCTTAGCGATGAAACCGATATTGCCAAACAGAAAAGTATGGGCAAATGGTTCGGTATTATTTTTGGTGCCGAGGGGCTGCTGATATTTTTGGCGGTCAACCTGGTAACCAATCTTGACCATACCGACCTTGTTGTCCCGGTCATCGCGCTGGTTGTTGGTCTGCATTTCTTCCCATTGGCCAAAGTATTTAACCGTACGGTGGATTATTACATCGCGACCTGGGCAACGATTATTGCCATATGCGCCATTGTGTTCACTTTACAAAAAACGCTGTCGCCCAATGCTATAGCGGTTTTTACGGGTATCGGTATCGCGTTGGCTACATCGGCTTATGGCGTTTATATGATGATGGCGGGGAGGGGGTTGAAGAAACCTTGAAAGCCCTCCAACTTGTGGTTGAAAGGCTTTATTAGCTATTTTAATTCGCAGCTATTTCTTTCAACACCTCTGCAAAATTACTTTGCCCCCAATGTTCGGCATATTGTCCGTTCTTTAGCCGGATGATATCGATCACGTTGATCTGTACCCTTTTGTTGCTTGGCGCGATACCAAATATTTCGCCGGTATGTGTGGCCGATATTACTTTGCGCGAGGTTACCAGATCGCGTTCGGCCACTTGTTCCAGTATCGCCACTTGCAGGTCGGGGAAGCCTTTGCGCAATACATCATTTAAAAAGTAATAAAAGCTTTCGATGCCGTTGGGCATACCGGTGGGGGCGGAATGGTTGATCACGTCGCCGGCCAGTAATTCGGTGAAAGATTCCGGGCGGCCCTGTTCAATACATTCTTTGTTGAAACGTATAACTAAGGCCTTGTTTTGTTCGGTTGTGTACGTCATTTTTATCTTGTTTTGTTTGATACAAACTTAGTTTGCCGAAACAAGATGGGGTAGTGCTAAACAGTCAAAAACTGTGGCTAACAGCTCAACCTGCCTGCTGGTATGCGGTTGGCGTTACACCAAAATATTGCTTAAACGATTGCGAGAAACTGGAATGGTTTTCGTACCCCACTTTGTAAAATACTTCGCCGGGGCGTTCCCCATTTTTCGCGATAAGCTCACCCGCCAGCTCCATGCGTTTTTGAAGCAGCCATTTGCCTGGTGCTATGCCATAAATTTTGATGAACCGTCGTTTAAAGGTTGAAAGACTAAGATTACAGATAAAAGCCAGTTCCCCGAGGCTGATATTGCTGGTAAGGTTTACTTCAACCGCTTTTCTGATCTCTATATCTTCCAGTTCCATACTTTTAACCAATGGGAAAGCCAAAAATTGCAAGGGGTATTTTTCCAGTAAATGCAGCATGAGCTCTTCAAATTTAAGGAACTGCATCTGGGCTGATACTTTGCCGCCCGACTGCATCAGCGCTTTAAGTGATGCAATGTAATTGTTTACAAAGGCATCCTTTTTAAAGGCGATATAGGGTTCGGTTTCTATTTTATTCCTTTTTTTGATATCCGCGATCAGGCCCTGGTACTTTGCATGAAAATCGGCTAAAGCCTTATTACTAAAAAAGATGAGCACGCTTTCAAACGGCCGGTTTTTATCCAGGTCCATAGTTACGATGCAGTTGCCGACAGATAGGAAATGGAACTCGCCGTCTTTGATATTTACCGTTTTGTTGGCAAAGTGCATGGTTTTGGTACCGCTGATCACCAGGCTTACCGCGTTTTTATGCAGCACGCTTTTGCCCTTGAACGTGCCGACAGGGGCGTTGTAATGATGGATAAATAGTTCATCATTACTATTGTGGCAGCTACCTGCTATATCCTGCGGTAAGTTGAAAATATCCATTGCAGATTATTATTTCCTTAAAATTTTCTCCATTGGCCTTCCTTTGGCTAATTCGTCGATCAGCTTATCTAAGTAACGCACCTTTTGCATCAGTTTATCTTCGATATCTTCAACGCGGTAACCGCAAATCACCCCGGTGATCTTTGAAACATTCGGATTTAATTGTGGCGCGTTGGCAAAAAAGGTTTCGAAGTTTGTTTTATCATCGAGGTGTTTTTGCAGCGCTGGCCTATCATATCCAGTTAGCCAAAGTATAACATCATCTACTTCGGCTTTAGTACGGCCTTTTTTCTCCGCTTTGTTAATGTAGTGCGGATAAACACTGGCGACAGACATTTTGTAAACTCTTGAATTATCCATCTTGTTGGTATTAATTACCAAAGATAAATTTTGTCGCCGACAAGTGAATGGTGCTGTAAATTAGTTTGCTAAGTTTGTTTAACAGGCTCGTGAGTATACGGGTGTATCTTTATAAACCTTTATATAAAATGAAAAAGATAATTGACAAGCTGATCTTTTGCAGCGCAATGCTTTTGTGCAGCAATTTGTATAGCCAAAAATACCAGGCCATTGTTTTGCCCGGGCAAAGTATCCAGCAGGCTATTGAAGCTGCCCCCGAACGATCAGTAAAACCGTATTTCATCTATATCAAAAATGGCATTTACAAACAAAAGGTGATCATTGACCGGCCCAATATTGTATTGCTTGGCGAAAACCGCGATAGTACCCGGCTTATTATTGCAGAGACCGCGACTTACCGTACTGCGGCGAAAGAATATAAAGGCAGACCCGTTAACATGGGTGTAATTGTATTACTGCCCGGTGCCGATGATTGCGTGATAAGCGGATTGACAGTTTATAACAATTATGGTACTACCGTAGAAGCTACCACGGTACACCAAATGGCCATTTATGGCCAGGCTACCCGCACTATTGTGATCAACTGCAATGTATGGGCTGATGGGAACGACGCCTTATCGTTATGGGCGCCTGATAACGGGATGTATTATCATGCCGACCTGTACCTGCGCTGCCCAGGTGTGGACTTTTTATGCCCCCGAGGCTGGTGTTACGCTACACGTTGTACCTTTTACGGCGATGGCCGCGCTTTGATATGGCATGATGGACGCGGAAACTATGATAAAAAGTTAGTGATCACCGATTCTCATTTCGACTCCAAACGCCCGGTAACGCTTGGCCGCTATCATCACGATTCGCAGTTCTTTTTGCTGAATTGTACCATGACCAGTAAGATAATTGACCACCCCATAGGATATGCTTACAGCGACCAGGTGCTTGATACGATCCCTTGGGGGAACCGGGTTTATATGTACAATGTAAAGCGCGACGGCGGCAACTTTAGCTGGATGGAAAACAATCTGAACAAAGCCAAAGGCTCACCTGCGCCTAACGACATTACCGCGAAGTGGACATTTGGCGGCGCATGGGACCCGGAGGCTAAAATACAATCGCTCTGGGATATCATTGGTTATAAAAGGGGAGAGTTTGTGAGGTATAAAACGTTGGAGTAAAGATTGTGGAATCCCTGCCCCCATTAAGTATTGTATCAGTAAATATATTGTACTCCATATAGGATTCGAACCTATAAAGACACGGTTTCTAAGACCGTTAGCTGTGCCAGTTTGCATTAGTCAATGGAGCATGAGTTTCGGTTAACGGATTCGAACCGCTATCGGGTAATTCGTAATTACCTATTCTATCCTTTGAACTAAACCGAATTTTGGTGGCCTATCGGAATCGAACCGATGTAACCTCATTCACAGAGAGGCTGCGTTTCCAATTACGCACAAGGCCACAGTTTTCTCAATTGGATTCGAACCAATAATAACAGGATCAAAGCCCGTTGTGTTAACCGTTACACCATGAGAAAAGGCATAAAACAAAAAAAGCCCCTTAGTTTTTTAGTCTAAGAGGCTTAATGCTTTTATGTTGATCAATTTACATAGCAATTTCCGCTCGACTAAAAGTCAAGTAGCGTAGTTGCTGATGTAGATTGTTAAATTTCATGTCGTAAATATAATAATATTTTATTTGTGAAGAAGGGTTGTAAATAAAAAAGCGAACAACGCATAAATTGTTCGCTTTAGTGACCTGGGAGAGGCTCGAACTCTCGACCCACTGATTAAGAGTCAGTTGCTCTACCAGCTGAGCTACCAAGTCTGGTTTTTAGGCGGATGGCAAATAAACGCATTATTTATGAAGATTGCAATTAAGCGGGAAGCTTGAAGCTGGAAGCCATTTTTGCAATGAGTTAACGCTTCCCGTTTCTGGCTTAAAGCTTTATGCTATAGAGTACATTTCTTCGCGCTGCTTTTTAACGGCTTCGCTGTTAATGTATTCGTCGTAAGTCATCAGTTTATCGATGATGCCGCCTGGTGTTAGTTCAATTACCCGGTTGGCAACCGTTTCGGTCAGTTCGTGGTCACTTGAGGTGAACAGGATGGTGCCTTTAAAGTCCTTCATGCCATTGTTCAACGCGGTTATCGATTCCAGGTCGAGGTGGTTGGTCGGTTCATCAAACAACAGCACGTTGGCCTGCTGCAGCATCATGCGGCTAAACATGCAGCGCATTTTTTCGCCACCGCTTAGTACGTTGCTCTTTTTCAAAACCTCTTCGCCCGAAAACAGCATCCGGCCTAAAAAACCGCGGATAAACTGGTCGTCCTGGTCGCCCTCGCCGTACTGGCGCAGCCAGTCGATCAGGTTATCGTCCTTACGGTTAAAGTATTCGGCGTTATCCACAGGGATATCTGCCGCCTTAATGGTTACGCCCCATTTAAAGCTGCCTTTAAAATCGGTATCGCGACCCATCAAAATATTATAAAAAGCGGTGGTCGCTAAGCTGTTTTGCGATAGCACGGCAATTTTATCGCCCTTGTTCACCATCAGTTTTACATCGTTAAACAGCAGTTCGCCGTTGAGGCTTTTGGTGAGGTGCTCTACATGCAGTATCTGGTCGCCCGCCTCGCGGCCCAGGTTGTTGAAAATAATACCGGGGTATTTACGGTTTGAGGGCTGTATCTCGTCGAGGTTAATTTTGTCCAACGCTTTTTTACGACTTGTGGCCTGTTTTGATTTGGAGGCATTGGCGCTAAAGCGGCGAATAAAATCCTGCAGTTCTTTAACCTTGTCTTCCAGTTTTTTATTTTGCTCGCTGCGTTGTTTCAATGCCAGCTGGCTCGATTGGTACCAGAACGTGTAGTTACCGGTATAAATGGTCATCTTACCAAAATCGATATCCACTACGTGGGTACAAACAGTATCTAAAAAGTGCCTGTCGTGCGATACCACTAACACAATGGCTTCGTATCCCGCAAGGAAATCTTCCAACCAGGCTATGGTGTTAATATCCAGGTCATTGGTCGGCTCATCCAGTAATAAAATATCGGGTTTACCAAATAAGGCCTGGGCTAAAAGCACGCGTACTTTTTGGTTGCTGTCCAGGTCTTTCAACAGTTTAAAATGATGCTCCTCTTTAATGCCTAAGTTGCTCAACATGGTAGCGGCATCGCTTTCGGCGTTCCAGCCATCTATTTCGGCAAAAAGGTTTTCCAATTCGCCCGCGCGTTCGCCGTCTTTATCGGTAAAGTCTTCTTTGAGATAAATGGCATCCTTTTCTTTCATAATGGCATACAGTTCCTTGTAGCCCATTAAAACGGTCTCGATAACCGGGAACTCGTCAAACTGGTAGTGATTTTGATTTAAAACCGCCATCCGCTCGCCGGGTGTAAAGCTGTACGAGCCGCTGGTAGGGTCGATCTCGCCCGAAAGTATTTTCAGAAAAGTGGATTTACCGGCACCATTGGCACCAATAATGCCATAACAGTTGCCCTGGGTAAACTTTAGGTTTACCTCTTCAAAAAGTGTGCGTTTACCATAACGCAACGAAAGATTAGAAACGGTGATCATGCCGCAAAGGTACGGTTTTAAGCCCAAAACTGATAGCCGGGATGGCGTTGTTTTTTATATTTTACAAACCGTTTATATAAATTTGAGTGTGCAAAATATTAAAGATCAGCAAGGGCTTATCGGGCTTATTTCCACAGCTATCGGTAAAAAGGAAGCTGTCGCGATAAGCGATACCTTATACAGGCAAAATTTTGACATAGATGAGTTGATGGCCGTTACTTTTCATCCTGAAAAGGAAATAGCTTTTAGGGCGGCATGGATAATGGAGATCTTGATACTGACCGACCCTGAACGTTATGTAAACAACCTGAACAAGCTTGTTGAACCGTTTTTAAAGATAGAAAACAAAAGCTGCCAAAGGCATTATGTGAAGATACTGATGCACCTGATGGAGCCAAAAGCGCCCAAAGTTGTGCGGCAAAAAATAGGGGAGATGGATATGGAACCCGTTGCCGAGCGTTGTTTTGACTTGCTGATAGATGCTACCACGCCCGTAGCGGTAAAGGCATTTGCCAGCCAGGTACTGTTTGACCTGCGCACACGTTACCCCTGGATAAACGATATTCTGCCCGACCAGTTGCACATTATGATGCAGGGTGCCACGCCTGGCATACGCTCCAAATGCCGGCGTTTGCTAAGCTATTTGGCCTGAGCGCCGTTATACTCAAATGTTAACGCGCCCGAGGGGCAGTTTTTGACCGTGCGGATAATGTCCTCAGTTTCGCCGTTTTCCATTTCAATCCAGGGTTTGCGGCCGGGATCAAACACGGCGCGAAGGCCGCGTACGCAATTGGCGCTGTGCTGGCATTTTTCGGGCTGCCAAAATACGGTGATGTCGTTGTTGCTGTACTTTTTATCTAATAAACTCATTTATGGGTGGTTTGATGCTGCTATTTGCGGATGGTTAAGTTTTGCCTCGATAGCCGATGAACTGTTGTTGGCATAGGTGCCGTAAGCATTGACCAGCACACCTTTTAAATGGTGTTTGAGCGACTCGATAGCATACACGATGGACATATCCGATGGGTTGGTAGCGCCCTCAAAGCGGTAAAACTCACATATCTCAAAATCGTCGGCTGTCATTTGTATATGCTGGCTGTTATCGTTTATGGTATTACCGTCTAAAGTTAAATTGGCGATATAACCGCGTTTATTAAGGTCTTGCAGGGCATCTACAAGGGTTTCATAGCTTTTCATGGGTTTGTGTATTTAAAGTTAGTAATTATTTAGGATAACTTTAAAAGGAGGGAGGTTGTTTTTGTATCAAACAAAAATAGCGATGGGTTTTAAACCCATCGCTATCCGAAACTCGTGTTAACCGGTATTATAGCGTCGCCATGTCGATCACAAAGCGGTAACGCACATCGCCTTTCAGCATACGCTCATAAGCAGTTTTGATATTTTTGATGTCGATCATTTCGATATCCGAAACGATGTTATGTTCTTCGCAATAATCCAGCATTTCCTGGGTTTCGGCCAGACCGCCAATACCCGAGGCTGCCAGGCTTTTACGGCCGCCCATCAAGCTGAATGCCGATACAGAAGCCGGCTTGTCGGGTGCGCCGACACAGATGTGCGTGCCATCGGTTTTAAGCATACGCAGGTACATATTAAGATCGTGATCGGCGGAAACGGTGTCTAAAATAAAATCAAACGTACCTTGGGCGGCCTTAACCTGCTCAGCATCGGTGGTCACCACAAAATGATGTGCGCCTAATTTTTTAGCATCAGCTTCTTTGGATGGCGATGTGCTTAACACGGTAACCTCGGCACCAAAAGCCACACCGAACTTAACGCCCATATGGCCCAGTCCGCCCAAGCCTAATACCGCCAATTTATGGCCTTTGCCAACTTTCCAGTGCCTTAACGGAGAGTAAGTAGTGATGCCGGCGCATAGCAGCGGGGCAACAGCGGCAAGATCAAGTTTCTCCGAAATGTGCAGTACAAAGTCCTCGTGCACGACAATAGAGTTGGAGTAGCCGCCATAGGTCGGTGTCTTTTTATCCTGCTCCAAACCGTTATAGGTTTGCGAGTTACCGTTCAGGCAGTATTGTTCCAGGTCTTTTTTACAATTTTCGCAAGTGCGGCAACTATCGACCAGGCAGCCGGTTCCGGCCAGGTCGCCAACTTTAAATTTTTTGACATGGTTGCCAACTTTAACTACACGGCCGACAATTTCGTGGCCGGGCACCATGGGGAATATACCCGGAAACCAGTCGTTTTTGATCTGGTGCAGGTCGGAGTGGCAAACCCCGCAAAACTGAATATCAAATTGTACATCATGAGGGCCAACTTCGCGACGCTCAAAATTCCATGGGGCAAGGTCGGTTTCAGCGCTTTGCGCAGCGTATCCTTTTACGGGTATCATAGGGGCAGGTGTTAAATAAGATCAGTGAAATAAATGTTGTAACAAATATCTGTTAAACATTTGACATGGGTAAATGTTGGAGGAATTTTACAATAGATTGATAGGGGAGTCTAATAGCAGGAAATGGTAATGTAGTAATGTGTTAAATTACTCTTCCATAGAGTTTAGAATATCTATAACCCCATCATTTAAAGGTGGAAGCTTGATGACAATAATATCCCATACGATATCATAATCAACGCCAAAATAATCATGAATAAGGCGGTTACGGGTGCCGCTCATTTTTCTCCATTCAATTTGAGGATGAATTGCCTTAAAATCCGGATCGAGTTTGGTACAAACCTCGCCAATTATTTCCAGGCTTCTTATCACAGCTCTTGACAAAATGGGGTCGGTGATCACGATCTCTTTATCCTTTCCGGCAGTAGCAGTCAGCACAAAAGATATCTTGTCAAGTATGTGATTTAGTAATTCGAGGTTAGATGGCAACATACTCTGCCTGTTTTAATATATGAGGGCCTATATATTTACTCAGGCCCTGGGGGGTAACCAACTCAACTTTTCTCCCTACCAGATCTTCAAGATAGAAAGACAATTCCATAAAATTGTCATAGTTTTTTTGCAGAGGGTCAAACTCGACCAAAAAGTCAACATCGCTGTCGGGGGTTATCACACCGGTTAAAAACGAGCCAAAAACAGCCAGCTTTGAAACACCAAATGACCTTATTTGTTGCTGATTGGTGGTTAAGGCTGCCAATAACATTTTTTTATTTTGAACCATGGTGTGCATACACAAAGTTAATCAAAGTATTCGATGTTAATCAGATACGGGCAATTAAGTTGGACTGGTAACCAGAGATGCAATAAAAAAGCCTCATTACGGAGACTTTTTTATTGCAAGGAATATTTATACCGCCGCCTTATCAGCCACATTTAAAAACACAAACTGGTTATCAAACGCGTCGATCTTGATGCGGCTGTCTTTATCAATTTTGCCGGCAAGTATTTGTTTGGATAGCTCATTGAGTATCTTTTTCTGGATAACGCGTTTTAACGGACGGGCGCCAAATTGCGGGTCGTAGCCCAGTTGTGCCAGCCAGTCTAAAGCTTCTTCGCTGGCCTCGATGCTGATGCCCATTTCCTGTAAGGTGGCCTGCAATTGTTTGAATTGTAGTTTGACGATATCGGTTATCTCATCGCGGCTAAGCGGGGTGAACATAATGATCTCGTCTATCCGGTTCAAAAACTCAGGTCGGATGGTTTTACGTAACAGCTCAAATAACTCGTTCTTTGTTTTCGCAACAATGTTATCGTGGTTATCGTCATCCAGATCCTGGAAGTTATTTTGGATGATATCCGACCCGATGTTGGAGGTCATGATGATGATGGTGTTTTTAAAATTTACCACGCGGCCTTTGTTATCTGTTAAACGGCCGTCATCCAGCACTTGCAACAGGATGTTGAATACATCGGGGTGCGCTTTTTCTATCTCATCTAAAAGTACCACACTATAAGGTTTACGGCGCACGGCTTCGGTTAACTGGCCGCCTTCATCGTAACCCACATAACCCGGGGGCGCACCTACCAAACGGCTAACGCTGTGGCGTTCCTGGTATTCGGACATGTCTATCCGCACCAGCGCGGCATCATCGTTAAACAGGTATTCAGCTAAGGCTTTAGCTAACTCGGTTTTACCAACGCCTGTAGTACCCAAAAATATGAATGACCCGATAGGCTTGCGTTTATCCTGCAACCCGGCGCGGCTACGGCGGATGGCATCGCTAATGGCCTCAATCGCTTCTTCCTGTCCGGCAACGCGTTCGTGCAGTTCATCTTCCAAATGCAATAGCTTTTCGCGCTCGCTCTGTATCATTTTGCTGACGGGGATGCCTGTCCAGCGCGAAACCACACCGGCAATATCCTCTGCCGTAACCTCCTCTTTCAGCATCCGCGAGTTGTCTTTGTTTTCGAGCAATGCGGCTTTCAGTTTTTCAACTTCTTCCTGTGCTTCGCGGATACGGCCATATCGTAGTTCGGCTACTTTGCCGTAATCGCCGGCACGTTCGGCCTGGTCGGCTTCGAGCTTAAAGTTCTCTATCTGTTCTATCTTGCTGTTGATGCCATCTACCACGTCCTTTTCGCCCTGCCATTTGGCACGCAGCGAATCGCGTTCGGCGGATAGGTTGGCAATTTCTTCGCTCAGTTCTTTAACCTTTTTATCGTTATGCTCACGCTTGATGGCTTCGCGCTCAATTTCTAACTGCATAATGCGGCGCTCCAATTCGTCAACTACTTCGGGAACAGAGTCCATTTCGATACGTAGTTTCGACGCAGCTTCGTCCATCAGGTCAATTGCCTTATCGGGCAAGAACCTGTCTGAAATATAGCGCTGCGACATTTCAACAGAAGCGATGATGGCCTCGTCGAGGATACGCACTTTGTGGTGTGCTTCGTATTTTTCTTTCAGGCCACGTAGAATAGAAATGGCATCGGCAGTATCCGGCTCATCAACCATTACCTTTTGAAAACGGCGTTCGAGGGCTTTATCTTTCTCTAAATATTTCTGATACTCGTTCAACGTGGTCGCGCCAATAGCACGCAGCTCGCCACGGGCAAGGGCAGGTTTTAGTATGTTGGCCGCGTCCATGGCACCTTCGCCGCCGCCTGCGCCAACCAGGGTGTGTATCTCATCAATAAACAAAATGATCTCGCCATCGGCCTGGGTAACTTCTTTAACTACAGCTTTTAAGCGTTCTTCAAACTCGCCTTTGTATTTGGCACCTGCTATCAGGGCGCCCATATCAAGCGAGTACACGGTTTTGCTTTTCAGGTTTTCAGGAACATCGCCCTTTAAAATACGGAAGGCAATACCCTCGGCAATGGCGGTTTTACCAACGCCCGGCTCACCAACCAATATCGGGTTGTTTTTGGTACGACGGCTCAATATCTGTATTACACGGCGTATCTCATCATCACGTCCAATAACCGGGTCTAACTTGCCCGATTCGGCGTATTCGTTCAGGTTACGGGCATATTTGTTCAGGGCGTTATAGGTAGCTTCGGCGTTTTGGTCGGTAACCTTGTTGTCTCCGCGAAGGTCTTTAATAGCGGCTTTAAGGTCTTTTTCGTTAACGCCCATATCTTTCAATAGGGTAGAAGCCTTATCGCTTGCGGAAAGTATCCCCAAAAGGATATGCTCAACCGATACAAAATCATCCTTAAACTCTTTAAGGTACGATTGCGCTTTTTGCAATGCCGAATTGGCACCCGATGCCAGATAAACATCGCTGCCGCTTACTTTGGGGTAAGTAGCTATCTGCTGATCGAGCGAATCGTTCAGCCTGTTAATGTTTACGTTCAGTTTTTTTAACAGGTAACTTATTACGTTCTCGTCGACCAATAGCAGCGCTTTTAAAATATGCGCGTTCTCAATTGCCTGTTGCTGGTTGCCAACGGCAATTTCGGAAGCCTTTTGGATGGCTTCCTGTGCTTTTATGGTAAAATTGTTAAAATTCATACAAAGGGTTAATCAAAACTGCTGCCAATGTGCGCCGCCTGAAAATTAGTCAGGCAAAACCAATGTAAAGTGACTAATTGTCAATTATTTGATAACAGAATTGATACAACTAAAATTACAGTTTAAGGTAATTTGTGCTTAATTTTAATCAGACTAAACGTTTTACCAGCTTTAGCGTCTAATAGTACACCTAACCAATACCCGGATATGAAAGCAACTAAATACTTTTTACTGCTGCTGTTTGTAGCTGCTTGCGCGATGATATTTTCGTCGTTTTTCAGCACCACATCGCTTTCTTCAAAAAAAATAAAACTCGCTTATAAAAAAGCGGGGTTAAACGAGCGCCAGGCTGCCGCGCATTTGTTAAACCGCTTTACGTTTGGCGCTACACCCGGCCAGGTTGACGAGGTGGTTAAAATGGGGTTGGAAAACTGGCTGAACCACCAGCTAAACGCCGATATGCCCGACGACTCGCTCACGAAAAGGTTGAGCGTTTATCACGACCTGTACCATAGCAATACCGAGGTGCTGGATACCTTCCCGATAAGGCAGGACGTATATAACCGCGCTGCCAGGGATGGGTACGTGAGTAAAGACTCCATAAACGTAGCTAAGAACAAGGCCGCGTTTAACGCGCAGATACGCGCTTACATGAAAGTTAAGGGCTACAAGGTAGAACAAGACCTGTACACCCAGTTTAACGCACAAAAGATATTACGTGCGGCATACAGCAATAACCAGTTTGAAGAGGTGATGACCGATTTTTGGTTTAACCATTTTAACGTATCGTTTGCCAAAAATGGCCCCGGCAGGTATATCCCTGCGTATGAGCGCGATATCATCCGGCCAAATGTGTTTGGTAAGTTTGATAAGCTGCTGCTGGCTACGGCCAAATCGCCGGCGATGCTGTATTATTTGGATAACGCGGCAAGTGTAGGCCCGCAGCCTCAACGTGCACAAATACCGCCGCCGCAAACTATGGATATGACGATGGGGATGACAGCCGATACAACGCATAAAACACCACCTCCCGTAAGACGGAGAAACACACCTGGCCTTAACGAGAATTACGCCCGCGAGGTAATGGAGCTGCATACCTTGGGAGTTGATGGCGGTTACACCCAAAGCGATGTAACCCAGGCCGCACGGGTACTGACCGGCTGGACCATGTTCCCGGAAGGGGAGTACAGCAATAACAATGGCCTGCGCGACCAGTTTAAAAAGAACGGCGAAGACAAAATGGCCGAACAGGGTTATATGCACGACGGCGACTTTTTGTTTAATCCGACCCGGCACGATAAAGGCGAAAAGACCGTTTTAGGCCATCACTTTGGCGCCAACGGTGGTTATGATGAAGGGGCGGAGCTGCTGGAAATGCTGGCGCACCACCCGTCCGCAGCTAAATTTATTACCCGCAAAATAGCCGTGCGCTTTGTAAGCGATAACCCGCCGCAAAGCCTATTGGATAAGATGGCGAAATCGTTTACCGAACACGACGGTGATATCCGCGAAGTGCTAATTACCATGGTATCATCACCAGAGTTTTGGGATAAGCAGGCCTTACGCGAAAAAACAAAATCGCCTTTTGAACTGGCTATCAGTTCGGTACGTGGCTTAAATGGTGATATTACTGAGCCAGCGTTGTTAAACAACTGGATAGCCCGCATGGGCGAACGCCTGTACTATTACCTGGCACCGACCGGTTTCCCTGATAAGGGCGCGTATTGGATAAATACCGGGTCGCTGTTAAACCGTATGAACTTTGGCCTACAATTAGCCTCGGGCCGTTTACCGGGTGTAGTTATAAACCTGGCCGCGTTGAACAACTACCAAATGCCCGAAAGCCCCGAGGCGGCGTTAGCCTATTACAGCAAACTGCTGTTGCCCGAACGCGACCTTGACCAAACCATTAAACGGCTAACGCCTATGCTGCATGAAAACGACCTGGCGAACACAGTTAACAATGCTGCCGCTAAAACACCTGCATCTCAACCCGTAACCAATGTGCCTTATGGCGAGTTAATTAACATGAGTATGGTAAATGTGAACTCCGGTAAAGTTATACTACCCCCCGGCAGTGTAGCTAATAATTATGCCATGTACGGCAAACCGGTAATCACCAACAACCCGATGTTAGCGCAGGTGGTGGGGATTATTATTGGGTCGCCGGAGTATCAGAGGCGGTAACGCCGTTGATCAAGTTTATTAGGTTGATTGGGTGATTGGTTTGGGGAATATTCAACGTGACCCTTGCGGGGACGGGTTGGGATTTCTAACATTTGTTTCTTATTTTTTTACCCCTAAGTTGAATATGAAAAATCTCTTTTTAAACGGGTCTTTACTTTTTTTATTTTTCGGGAGCTGTAGTTTGCAAAGCATTGCACAAAAAGTTCCGTCAGTACAAAAAATCAGTGTAAAGGCACCTGAAAATACAAAGATTGATGGAAAAACAACGGAATGGGGAAATACATTTGCAGCGTTCAACGCTAACAATCATATATTTTATACAATTGCAAATGATGATAAAATGCTTTACCTGGTTATTCATACAAAAGCAGAAAATACCATCAATAAAATTTACATCGGAGGCATCACTTTCACTTTAAGTCCCATCAGTACCAAAAGACATGAGAAGAAAAAAGATGTAGCTATTACCTATCCGGTTATTGGCCCAATTGTTAATGGAGTTTATTTACACGCAGCGGTCATGTGTAAAGATTTACAAGAAGATACTATAGAAAATAAAAAAAAGTTGGACGCTTTAATTTTGGCACATAACAAGGCTTTTAGCAGTTCGTACAATATGGTAGGAGTAAATGGAATCGAAGGCACAGATCCAATTATTTCGGTCTATAATACTGAGAGTATAAAGGTAAAAGCGTTATTTGATCATAAATTTGCGTTTACGTATGAACTGGGTGTACCATTAAAATATCTGGGGCAGGTATTGAATGAGACTAAGATGTTTAAATATAATATCAAATTGAACGGGCCGTATCGGAATGGTGTTGATCCTTACCCTCCCGTCAGACCTGGTCGAAATCCAAGTGCCCAATCTGGTGCATACGCTGCAAAATTATTGTATTTGCAAAGTCAGACAGATTTTGGTGGAGAGTGCGTGTTAGCAAATTGAAAGTTGGTATTTATGGGGTTTAAAACGGGTATCCGTAATCACCTCAACGGTTTCCGTCGGCTAACTAATAGTCATTTATGCACGACAATTGAATTGAGCTATTTCTTGCATTCTTACCAAAAAATGCGTATATTGTACGGAAGCGCGATGCAGAAATCAATTGTGAATTTGATAATTGAACACAGATAATTAACTGAAAAATACCCAAGAATACCCAAGTTTTTGGATTTTGGATTATGAAAATGACATTACCGAGGGCTTGTCCTGAGGGATGCCGAAACAAGTTCGGCACGACTTGTCCTCTTTTAACTTTCAACATTCAAACAGTACAACTTTCCAACAACAACAAAAACCAACTAAACATTAAACCATAGGTTAATGTTATGGTCTAAAAGGGACATCCCCTCACACCTCAAATACCATGAAATATCTAAAATTCATATTCTTCGCTGTTATTGTTTCCGTTTGCGGGATCGTGATGGCCTCGTTTTTAAAAGGGCCGGGGCTGCCCGAAAAAAACTATAAGTTCCCCTTTAAACATGCCGGGCTTGATGAACGGCAGGCTGCAGCACAACTGTTAAACCGTTTTACCTACGGAGCAACACCGGGGCAGATAGACGAAGTGGTAAAAATGGGCCTTGAAAAATGGTTCGACCAACAACTGAACGCAGGATTGCCGGATGATTCGCTTAACCGTCGCTTATCCACCTTAGATGCCATTAACCTGAGCAATGCCGAGGTCCTGCAAAAATACCCTCCGGGTTTTGTGGTTGTACATATGGCCATTGTGGATAGTGCCATTAGCAAAGATTCGGTTGATAAGGCAGTGAATAAAAAAGCATATAACGACCAGATACAGGCCTATATGAAAACCAAAGGCCTGCACTCGGATCAGGATCTGTACAAACAGTTTATCAGTCAGAACATACTCCGGGCCGCTTATACCAATAACCAGTTGCAGGAAGTGATGAGCGATTTTTGGTTCAATCACTTTAACGTATCGTTCACCAAAGGCGAATGCGCACAGTTTATACCATCGTACGAGCGGGATGTGATCCGTCCGAATGCTTTGGGTGAATTTGATAAACTATTGCTTGCATCGGCAAAATCGCCGGCCATGCTTTACTTTTTGGATAATATTGTAAGCCAGGGGGCTCCGGTGCAACCCGCGAATGTTGCCAAGCCAAAACCCGTGACCACCACCCAAACCGGCAGTATGGATATGATGATGGGCGATGCTGCGAAGTCGAAAACCACCCAAACCGGCAGCATGGATATGATGATGGCCGCGGCGCCGTTAAAACCAACCGTACAGCCGCCTCAAAATAAAAACGTAAACGGGTTGAACGAGAATTACGCCCGCGAGGTGATGGAACTGCATACGATGGGCGTTGACGGCGGTTATACCCAAACCGATGTAACCCAGGCCGCTAAAGTTTTAACGGGCTGGACCATGTACCCGCTGAGCAGTTACGGCTATGGCAGCAACATGAAGGGGCTGGTTGACAAAGTTGGCGTAAATAACCTGGAAGCTAAGGGATTTGTGCACGACGGCGACTTTTTGTTTACACCAAACCGCCACGATAAAACAGAAAAGGTAGTGCTTGGCCACACCTTCGCAGCCAATAGCGGTTACCAGGAAGGGGTTGACCTGTTAGAGATGCTGGCGCACCACCCATCCACAGCAAAATTTATTTGTAAAAAACTGGCCGTGCGTTTTGTGAGCGATGTGCCGCCACAAAGCCTGATCGATAAAATGGCCAAAACCTTTAACGAGCAAAACGGCGATATCAAACAGGTGCTGATCACGATGGTAAGCTCCAAGGAGTTTTGGAGCAAGAACGCTTTGCGCGAAAAGATCAAATCACCGTTCGAACTGGCTATCAGTTCGGTCAGGGCCTTGAACGCGGATATAAGCCAGCCTTACCAGTTGTTTAACTGGATGTCGCGCATGGGCGAAAAGATATACTATTACCAGGCACCAACCGGTTTCCCGGACAGGGGGCAATACTGGATCAATACCGGGTCGGTACTTAACCGCATGAACTTTGGTTTGGCGCTCACCAGCGGTCGTATACCCGGCGTAACCGTAAACCTTGCCGCGCTGAACGATCACCACGAGCCCGAAAGCCCGCAGGCGGCATTAGTAACGTACAGCAAAATTATTATGCCGGAGCGCAACCTGGATAAAACCATTAAGCAATTGGCACCTTTGTTGACCGTGCCCGATGTGGCCGTTAAGGTTAACGATGCAGTTAGCAAGCCCCCCGTTAGTGCGCCGGCCGTACAACCCGCTACCTTTTCGGGAATGGATGCCGTATCGGGCGGGGTTGAACTGGATGCCAAAAAGAAGGACCTCATACAACCAAAACCGACGCCACCGGCACTCAACACCAAAAACAACGGCGCAATGCTGGCGCAGGTGGTAGGTATTATTATCGGTTCGCCCGAGTACCAGCGCCGGTGATATTAGTATAAACTCAAAAGGTTAAATATCCCCCGCTTAGGGGGATATTCTATAGCCTCAATATTAACTTTTCGCTTTCTTTATTTCGTCAGAATATAAAACCGTATATTAGCCCTTACAAAAGTCTATCCATACGTAGTGAAGGTTAAGTTTTTCAGCAGGCTAAGTAATCCAAACCGGTCGCTATTCCGTGCTGCTTATATACGTCAAAATGTGGAATCGGTACGCGCCATGAGTATCGTTTTATTTGCCATTGACGTGTTGTTCAAACTAACGCCGTTCCTGCTTCGTCTGCAGCCCTCGCAGATCAAAAACATTGAACAATACGGCATTACCTCAACCGTACACATTATTGTGACACCGGTATTCACGCTTGTCGCTTTCCTGATGGTGAGGAACTTTAAGCAAACGCCTTCGTTCTTGTTTTTTGGCCAGCTACTCACCCTTGTTTTTGCCTTGTACCTGATATCGGCCGGTATGATAGCCAGCTTTTTGGGGATGCACAACCCTAAAAATACAGTAACACTGTATATGATAAGTTTGATAATCTCAGCAGTGTTCTTTGTTTTTGAGTATTACGAAACAGTGCTCATCGGGGTGCTTACAACGGTGGTCTTCAGTGTCATATTGCCACATTTTGTGATCGATTCGCGGCAGTTTATGCTCAACCAGTTTGCATCGGTTGTATTGGTTATCGCATTTTTTAGCATATCACGATATGTTTTTTCGTACCGGGCCAGCCATTTTATCCAGCTAAAAACCATTATCGAAAAAAACGCGCAAATTGAGGTGGCTAACCAGGTGAAGGACGATATATTAGGTATTGTTGCCCACGATCTGCGTAACCCGCTGGCGGCCATTGAGTCGGTTGCAATGCTGATGCAGATAGACGATAAGTTTGATGAGGAGACCATGGACAATATCCTGATGATCCGGGCATCCTGCGAAAAGGCCCGCCTCATCATCAACGATTTGTTAGAAGCCGCCCGAAATGATATGGACAATGAGTTTGAGGTTGATAAAACCGATCTTAATATATTCCTTTTTCAAATTGTTGAAGACTGGATCCACAGTAAAACCGACCCGGCTAAAATAACCTATTACGGTACCAAACAACCGGTTTTTGTTTGGATAAACAAAGAGAAAATGCGCCGGGTATTAGATAACCTGATCAGCAACGCCATCAAGTTTTCGACAGAGGGTAATAACAACATAGAGGTGTCCTTACGCCATGCCAACGGCGGTGCGTATATTGACGTTAAGGATTTCGGGATGGGCATACCTGCAAACCTGCTGCCCAATATTTTCGACCGGTTTTCAAAAGCGCGGCGCAAGGGCGTCCACGGCGAGGAATCAGTAGGGCTGGGCTTGAGTATTGTAAAACAAATAGTAACCAAACATGGCGGCGAGGTAAATGTTAAAAGCGCCGAAAAGTTAGGCACCACGTTTACCATCAGCCTCAATCAATCTATAGCCTCCTGAGGGCTTTGATAAAACCTGGCGTTAAAATTCACCAGGAACAGGGTAGTTGTAGCCCTGGTACAGGCTGTGTAAAACCAGCGTAAAAAATCGTTGTTTACCATTTCTTCGGTTAAATAGCCTTGGTCAACAAAAACAGCATCCCATTGGCCGCCCTGTGCTTTGTGGCAGGTAACCGCATAGGCAAACTTTACTTGCAGCGCATTGTAATAGGGGTTGGTTTTAAGCTCGTTATACTTGGCCCGTTTATTGGCTATATGGTCGTAATCCTTCATCACCTCTAAAAAAAAGCGTTTTTGATCGGTAGGCGCTAAGGCAGGCGCATCAGAGTACAAAGTATCCAGCATTATTTTGCAATTGATGGTCAGGTTTTCGGCATAATCGGTCAATTCCAATTGTGCATCGGCAAACCTAAAACCATACATATCTTCAAAATTGCGTATCTTTTTTATCCGGGCAATATCGCCGTTGGCAATAAAACCGGTGCTGTTTTCTTCCTCTTCCTGTAGCCAAAAGTAGTTGTTGCGCACCACCATGATCTGGTCGCCCCCTGTAATTTCCTCATCCCTGAAAAGGATACGGCCACGTATCTGCTGGTTGTAAAGGTTCGCGTTTTTGTTCGACCGGCATATTACCAGCGTGCGGTCCATGCCATATTTGCTGTAGGCGTAGTTTAACCCTTCTTCCAGCTTATCGCCGTTTATGCGGTAAATGTCTTTATACCCCTTGGTAACGATCTTGGGTATCTGGTTCTTATCCTGGCGCACCAAGTCGCGTATGCCGGTAACATTCAGCAGTATACCCGATTCTTTTTCCTGACGGACAACATCTGTCAGCTCAAAGCTAAATACCTCCAGCCCAAACTGGTCTTTTAACACTTTCTCATTTAACGCCGGGCTGCTGTCGCTACCCACCGGTGGTAACTGGGCGGTATCGCCAACCAGCATCAGTTTGCAATTTTTAGTGTTATAAACGTAGTTTATCAGGTCGTACAGCAAGCTTTTGTGGTTACTGCCGCTTACCTCGTCGGATATCATGGAGGCTTCATCAACGATGAACAGGGTATCAACAGCTATGTTTTCGCCTGCCATAAACGATTCATCGATACTCATAGCCGACTTTTTTCGGTATATGCGCTTATGAATGGTAAAGGCTTTTTTACCCGAGTACCCCGTAATTACCTTAGCAGCACGCCCCGTAGGGGCAAGTAATACCGACTTATAGTTATAATTTTTGAGTGCTTTAACTAACGCGCTTATTACCGTTGTTTTACCGGTACCGGCATATCCTTTTAGTACAAAGCACTCATCACCATCGGTATGGGTTAAAAACAGGTGCAGTTTTTCAAATAGCTCCAGTTGTTGCCCGGTGGGTGTATGTGCAAATGATCTTGAGATGGTTTCGCCGGGGTTGTTCACATCCCAAAAATGCGTATAATATGCCTTAAACCGACAATTTTTTTCTTACTTTTGCAATAATGAGTAGTGGACGCTATAACTATTACGATCCGGAATTTAACCCCGAACACGCGGGCGATAACGTACTGTTGATACTGGTTACCGGTAACCAGTTCTCGTTCGCTGTTATACAGCCAGATAGCACCAAGGTGCTGATATGGGGCGACCAGTACAGCATAACCGAACTTAGCGAACCAACCACTTTAAAACAGGTTTTATTAGCTAATTATCACGAGGTTAAAATAGCTGTACAGTCGTTAAGTTTTACCATAATTCCCAAAGAGTTATTTGATGCTGATAACATTGCCGGTTACGGGCAGTTTTTAGCAAAAAAGCCGACCGATAGTGTATTGATAAACAAACTGGATGCAAGTAATTATGTGGTTTTTAATGTGGAGGAAGAAGTAGGCAATGCAATTTCGGCGCATTTTAACTTAAAGTCGGTTTACTTTTCTGGTAAAACATGGATAGCGGGCGTCAATTTTGCGAGGCCGTATAACCAGCCGCTTTATTTGAACGTCGAAGGAAACGTATTGCAGATTTTATATTTTAAAGATGCCAAGATAGTTTTTTATAATTGTTTTGAGTTTAACAACAGCGATGAGGTAATGTATTATGTGGTTATGGTTGCCAATGAGTTAGACCTTAACCTGGATGCTACATCGGTTATTTTAAGTGGTGATATCAGCCTGTCCGACAAAAAGATACAACGAATAAATGAACTTTTACCGAAAGTTTATTTTAACCAGAACCATGTTGTTGAACTGCCCGATGGGTTTATCTCGCACCAAATTTTAATGCTTGCCGGTTTATCGTTATGCGCATCATCGGTGGCCGATTAAGGGGCTTACGGCTTAACCCGCCACACAATTTACCGGTGCGCCCCACAACCGACCTGGCCAAAGAAGCGCTTTTTAATATCCTGTATAACCAGATCGAATTTGAAGGTTTAAAAGTGCTCGACCTGTTTAGCGGTACAGGCAACATATCTTTAGAGTTTGCTTCGCGCGGAGCAGAAAGCGTTACATCTGTAGACCGTAGTGTGCCTTGCATCCATTATTTGAACGATACAGCGCGCCAACATAAACTGGAACAGATCAAAACGTTTAAAGCGGATGTGTTTAAGTACCTGGACCTGGAAACAGACCAATACGATATGATATTTGCCGACCCGCCTTACGATTTGAACCGGATACCCGACATCCCTAAAATAGTATTTGAGAAAAACCTGCTGCTCCCTGGCGGTATGCTTGTTGTGGAGCACCAAAGTATGCAAAACCTTAGCCAGCACCCCGCTTTTGTTGAGCAACGTAAATACGGGCACTCGTCGTTTTCTTTCTTTGTCAATAAAGTAGAGATAGAAAATTGAGTCTGTGTTCCACAGATATTTAAACCTTCTAACATAAATTGCGTAATTTCGGTTCTATAAATACACAGTGATGAAGATCGCACTTTTCCCAGGTTCATTCGACCCAATAACCAAAGCCCATGTCGACATTATTAAAAGGTCTATAAACCTGTTCGACAAGGTTTATATTGGCATAGGTATCAATAGCACAAAACAAAGCTTTTTAAGTGTGGAGAAGCGGGAGTTGATGCTGCGTGCCGTATTTGAGACCGAACCTAAGATACATGTAATAGCCTACGAGGGGCTTACGGTGGAGTTTTGCAAACAAATAGGGGCAACCTATATGATCCGGGGCATACGTACCGTATCCGATTTTGAATACGAAAAGGCCATCGCCCAGATGAACCACGCGCTTGAACCCGAGATAGAAAGTATATTTATTGTGAGCAAACCGGGATATTCATCCATCAGTTCAACCATTGTGCGCGAGATATTGCGTTATAAAGGCAACGCCGATCAGTTTATTCCGAAAGAGGCGCTTCAATACCTTTGATCAAACCGGTTTTTTCCATTACTTCGGTGATGGAAGGGAAGGTGTTTTTGGTGATGGTACCCATCTTATCGGTTGTAAACCATCGCGCATCGGTTATGCCCTCTTCTTTTTGTGGTTTGAGTTTGTCCTGGCCTTCGCATTTCATTTTGTACCAGTACGATTTTTTAAGCACGACATCGCCTTTATAAATATAAGCATGATAGGTTTTGCAGATCTTTTTGCCCAGTTTTTTTACCGTAATGCCGCATTCTTCTTCAACTTCGCGTACCGCGGCTTCTTTAATACCTTCGCCTTTTTCGATTTTGCCTTTGGGCAGGTCCCATTTGTCACTGCGATAGATAAACAGGTATTCGCCGCGCTCGCTTTTTACCAAACCGCCTGCTGCCTTTATTAGTGTGACCGACCTGCTTATGCTTTTAAAAAAGGTTTTTGCATCGTTGCAGAGTACAAAGAAATTGTGACCGGGATAGTGTTCCAGTATGAGTGGATAAATAATTTTCAGATCAAAGGTTTGATGGTCAATCTGTTGAAAATTTTTAAGGTTTTCGGGCACCGATTCTGTTATCAAAAGAACCTTTTGATTAATATAAATTCTATAAATTTGAGCCATGTCTACTAAAACTGAGATCGAACAGCAGGTTGCCGAATTTCTGCTGCAAATTAAAGCAATAAAACTACAACCTAATAATCCTTTTACATGGGCATCGGGTTGGCGGTCACCTATCTATTGCGATAATCGTACCACACTTTCTCATCCCGCTATACGTACTTACATACGCCAAAAACTCACCTCACTTATACAGGACGAATTTGGGCCTGTTGCTTGTGTGGCAGGCGTGGCTACGGCTGGCATACCACAAGGCGTATTGGTAGCCCAGGAGTTAGGTTTACCTTTTGTTTACGTTCGCGCCAAGCCTAAAGAGCATGGTACTGGTAACCTTATTGAAGGTGATGTATTTGCTGGCCAGCGCGTTGTGGTTGTTGAAGACCTGATATCGACCGGAAAAAGCAGTTTACAGGCGGTTGAGGCGCTACGTGCTGCAGGGTGCGATGTTGCCGGACTTGTAGCTATTTTTACTTACGGGCTTGATATTGCCACCGAAAACTTTAAAAATGCAAAATGCCGGTTGGCAACGCTTTCAAACTATAATGCTTTAGTTAAATATGCCGAGCAGCACCAATATGTTTCGAAAGAGGATATGGCGCTGTTGCAACAGTGGCGCGAAAACCCATCGGCATGGGGCCAGCAAGTTCCGGATTAACCATTTATACCAAACCCATGACCATTATTGAGAGTAAAGTTACCATTGCCAAACCAGTGGCCGATGTGTACACATTTTTGGCTGATCTGAACAACCACCAGCAACTGATGCCCGACAATATCTATAACTGGTCGTCAACCGCTACCGAAGCACGCTTTACCATCCAGAACATGGCTAAACTGGCGCTAAAAATAGGAAATCTGGTACCCGACCGCGAAGTACAGATAGTAGCTGCAGAACCACCACCTTTTGCAGTGGAGTTGAAATGGATACTGACAGCTAACGGGAGTGGCACCGATGCCACCTACCAAATTTTAGCGGATCTGAACATGATGATGAAAATGCTGGTAAGCGGTCCATTGCAAAAGCTTACGGATCATGAAACGGAACGTTTAAAGGCTGTTTTAGGATAAGCCGGCACCGTCTTCCTTATCAGGCCGTTTGTTTTTCGCATAATAAACTATCCCGCCAACAGTTATTAATATCGTTATCGCGACCAACGCATACATAGCGGTCTGTCCACTACCCTGGTTTTGAACTGCTTTGGCTTGAGTTTGCCTGGCTAAAAGTGCGCTGTCTACAGTACCAGGAGTGTCTAAAAGTACACCCTGTGCCGACCGGGCTATTTTTTTGGCTGTGGTATCGATTAAAAACCTGGCACGGTTAAGCGCCATCACAGAGTTTTTGCTATCGCCCATCTTGGTATAATAAACCGATAAAGCTTTTTCTGTGTTAATTTCTGCATCACGTTTATGTTGCGTTTTAGCCAGCGCTAAAGCCTCATCAAGGTCTTTTTTTGCTAATGCGAAATCTTTAATATCTTGTTTCACCGATGCCAGGTTTATTAGCGAGTGTATGATACCTGCTGTATCGTGGCCGTCGCGCGACAGTCCGTTTGATTGTAAATTGAACCATTTGGCCTGTGTGTATTTTTTTTGCAGATGGTAAACCAAAGCCAGGTTGTCAAATGTTTGCACCAAACCGGCCGTGTCCCTGAATTTTGAATAAACGTGCAAGCCCTTCATGATGTCGTCGATAGCCTGGTTTAGGTCGGCATTGCTGGCGTTGGGTCGGGCTAACTTTAGTGCTTCGCGGTTTAGTGAATCCGATTTTATAGTTTGGGTTTTAAGGAATTCAGCACGTTTAATTTTAGCGCTGTCCATTTTATTTTGAGCCGAGGCTAACATGCAGGGGAGGAGGAACGCAAATATCAACCTATAAAACTTTTTAAACATCCGGTCAGGTTTTAGCTATCGCACAAGGTAATAATAAAAGCTAACATTCAATATTGGCTAAATCACAACAGGCAAATGAAGCCTCTTTTAAAAAAAATTTGGAGTTGATATTTTTATTATCGTATATTTACGATATATAATTTGATACGTATGGCGATCAATAAAAAAACTGAATTTACTGCGCTTGACCAAAAGCTGGCAGATATGGCCAAGGCCATGTCGCACCCGGCAAGGATTGCCATTTTACGCATATTGGCGCAGAACAATACCTGCATTTGCGGAGAAATTGTAGAGGTTATGCCATTGGCACAGGCCACGGTATCGCAGCACTTAAAAGAGCTAAGCAATGCCGGTTTGATCAACGGTACTGTTGATGGTAAAAAATCGTGCTATTGCATCAACTGGGATGCTTTTAAAGATTTCAACACTGAGTTTAATACCCTTTTTGGCGATCTGCAAATAGCCATATCCAATCAAAGTTGCTGTTAATTTAAAAATTTAGAATGATGAATAACACAGAAAGCACAAACTGGCAAACTTTTAAAAACGAACTGCTGCTGCATACCGATAAGCATTTGCAGTTTAAATATACTGCGGATAAATTGGTAGACGCATCGTACCATATCACCGAAATTAAGCAGGCACCTATTACATCGGTTGATTGTGGTGGCAAACTAAACGCCTGGACGGAGGTTATCGTTCAGCTTTGGGAGCCGACATCCGGCAATGAGGAGCGTTCGATGAAGGTAAGCAAAGCTTTGTCTATCATCCAGATCGTTGAAAAAGCCATGAGCATTAACCCGCTGGCAACTGTGAAAATAGAATTTGGTAATTCGGAGTTTGATACCCGGCAAATGTACCCTAACGAGCTGTTGGTTGAAGGAGATAACTTGGTAGTTGACCTGCGGCCCGATAAAACCCAATGCAAAGCTATTGATAGGGGCGGATCCTGCGGTACCACAACCGCGGAGGGCGAAGCTTGCTGCGCCCCAGCCCAAACGGGATTAAAACCTAAGGTCGAATTAAAAAACTTAGCTGTAGCCTCCGCTTGTTGCGAGCCGGGTGGCGGCTGCTGTTAAATTAAATATATGACCATGATAACAAATCAGGCCAACTACCATAGAGCTGCCATTATTGATCTTTTAAACGCCGAAGGGTTACCAACTGATGACCTGCCTAAAAAGCTCGAGAATTTCACACTATCAGTTGAACATGATGAGATATCGGGCGTATGCGGGTTAGAGGTACACGGTGATTATGGTTTACTGCGATCATTAGCAGTAAGTAAGGTATATCGCAGTAAAGGTATCGCAAGCAGCCTCGTCAAACAAATAGAGCAATTGGCCAAAACAAAAGGCCTGCAAGCTATTTATTTGTTAACCGAAACGGCTGATAAATATTTTTTAAATAAGGGCTACCAAAATGTAGACCGCGAAATTGTACCTGCCGAAATCAAGCGATCAACCGAGTTTAGCAACGTTTGCCCGGTTTCGGCCATCGTGATGAAAAAAGATATAAAAAAAACATGAAGCAAATATTAGTACTATGCACCGGCAACAGTTGCCGCAGCCAGATAGCCGAGGGCTATTTACAACACTTTGCAGGCGATAAGGCCAAAGTTTATAGTGCAGGGATAGAAACCCACGGCGTTAACCCCAAAGCCATACAGGTTATGGCCGAAGACCATATCGATATATCCAAACATACCTCGAACAATGTGGACGAGTATATCGACCTGCCATTTGACTATGCGATCACCGTTTGTGATAACGCTAACGAAGCTTGCCCGTTTTTTCCCGGCAAGGTAGAGCGTTTTCATCAAAACTTCCCAGACCCTGCAAAAGCTAAAGGTACCGAGGAAGAGGTAATGAATGAGTTTAGAAGGGTAAGGGAGATGATCAAGGTTTATTGTGCCGATTTCATTCACACCCATTTAGCATGAGAAATTATGTTGCCGAGGTGATCGGCACTTTCGCGCTGGTTTTTTGCGGGACAGGGGCGGTAGTTATTGACCAGCAAACGGGCGGGGTAATTACACACGCGGGTGTGGCTATAACCTGGGGGTTAATTGTGATGAGTATGATATATAGCTTAGGTAATATATCCGGCGCGCACTTAAACCCTGCTGTAAGTATTGGTTTTGCCCTAACCGGGCGTTTCAGTGCCAAAAAGCTTCCCGGTTACATTATTAGTCAGTTAATAGGTGCCCTTTTGGCAAGCTTAATGCTCAAATTTCTTTTCCCTACTAATATATTGCTGGGTGCTACTATGCCTGCGGGCAGCGAAATGCAATCCTTTATTCTCGAATTACTGCTCACCTTCTTTTTAATGCTGGTGATCTTAAATGTAGCCCACGGCAGCAAAGAGATCGGGATGTTTGCCGGGCTGGCTATTGGGGGCGTAATATGTTTGGAAGCCATGTTTGCAGGGCCTATCTGCGGTGCATCCATGAATCCCGTCCGCTCACTTGCCCCGGCCTTGGTATCGGGGCATTTAGAGCATTTGTGGCTATATATTGTAGCACCTGTAACGGGCGCTGGCTTAGCCGTTCCGGTTTGGAAGTATCTGACCATAAACACCGTGAACACACAATGAAGATAGCCTTGTTTTCTGATATTCACGCTAATTTGCCGGCTATGGAGGCGTTTTTGGCAGATATGGATGCCCGCAAGCCCGACGCCGTTTATTGCCTTGGCGACCTGGTGGGTTATAACGTTTGGCCAAACGAAGTTATCGCTGCGGTACGGGACAGGGGCATTGCCACTATAGCCGGAAACCATGATCTGAAAGTAAGTAACTTAAAAACTGTTGACGATCTTGAACTTTCAGGGAAAAACTACGCTTACCATATCGTCAATAGCGATAACCGTGAATATTTAAGTACGCTGTCCACCCATATCAGGTTAACTTTTCACACCAATGGAGGTCAACTCAACCTCGTATTAGTGCACGGCAGCCCGCGTAGCGTTGATGAGTATTTACTGGAAGAATTGGATGAGGGTTATGTCGTAGAATTAATGGCAGAAGCAGAGGCAGATATCCTTTGCATGGGTCACACACATATCCCATACCACAGAATAATTGAACGGGCTCATGGCACTTTTGGACATGTGGTAAACATAGGCTCGGTAGGTAAACCTAAAGATAATAACCCGATGGGCTGTTATGTTATGCTTACCATTACAGAAGGCAGCTCGGTTAACGATAAGAACAGTGTAGGTGTTGAGTTTATTCGTTTTGCGTACGATGTTGAAAAGGCAGCCAAAGCTGTTGAAGATAGTCCGCTACCTGATGAATTTGCGGATAGGCTAAGGAAAGCTTATTAACCCCTTACTTAATTTTGATGCCTTTATATTCTTCGGCTTCCACGTAATCTTTACGCAAGGGATACCCTTCCCAATCATCGGGTAGGAGTATGCGGCGCAGGTCGGGGTGGTTGTCAAAAAATATGCCGGTCATATCAAAAGCTTCGCGCTCATGCCATTCGGCGGTTTTGTATACCGATGAAACGCTTGGAAAAACCGGGAGGTTATCTAATTGCCTGTCGTTCTCAATGCTAACCTTTAAAACCAGTTGAGTGTTAAAAGGGATAGATGCGAGGTGATAAACCACACCAAACCTGTTTTCAGTAGCGCCGTAGTCCACCCCCGTAAGGCAGGATAAAAAGTCGAAATAAGTAGCTGGATTATCGCGCAGTTCTAAACAGACATCCGCGATCATTTCGGGTTTGATGAGCAACGCTGGCTGAAGGCCGGTAATTTCGGCACCTACAACCACATCCTCGCCAAATTTGGCTATCAGTAAAGCTTTAATATCATCAAAACTCATGGCGCTAACCTAACAATTTTCCAGTCGTTTTTATCAGCCCGTTTGTAAACAATACGGTCGTGCAGGCGGCTTGGGCGGCCCTGCCAAAACTCAATTAACCGTGGTTTAACAATATAGCCACCCCAATGGGCTGGTTTTGGCACATCTTCGTCAGCATAAACTTTTTCCAGGTCGTTCCATTTTTTTTCGAGCACATCGCGGCTGTCAATCTCCTGGCTCTGCGGCGATACGATAGCACCTATCTGGCTGCCTTTTGGCCGGGTATAAAAATACTTTTCCGAATCCTCGCGGCTAACTTTTTCAACCGTACCTTCAATACGTACCTGGCGCTCCAAAGCGGGCCAAAAAAACAACAAAGTAGCTAAGGGGTTTTTGGCCAGTTCGCGCCCTTTGCGGCTTAAATAGTTGGTGTAAAACACAAAACCACGTTCATCAAAACCTTTCAGCAACACTATCCGTGCCGATGGCCGACCATCGGTAGATGCGGTAGCCAGCGTCATGGCGTTAGCTTCGTGCGTGTCAACCGCCATTACCTGTTTAAACCAGTTATCAAACTGTTTTATCGGGTTTTTAGCCACATCTTTTTCTGACAGAGCGGCGGCACTGTATTCTGATCGTAAATTTTGCAGGGTCTCGGTATCCATCGGTGCAAACTTACACATTGGTGGCGGCATATTTTAATTATACTGTTTTGTTATCGTAAAATTCAATATATCTTTAACAACACATATTTTTAGTAACGATGTTTACGTTATACCAAAAATTGAATAAATGTTAAGTACTATTACCCCAGCAGCAGGCAGACTATTGATATCGGAACCCTTTATGATGGACCCTAACTTTAAACGGTCGGTTATTTTGTTGACGGAATACTCGGAGGCAGGTGCAATGGGTTTTGTATTGAACCATAACAGCGAACTTTTTTTAGGCGATGTGATCCCCGATATTACCTATGCCGATGTACCTGTTTACAAAGGAGGACCTGTTGGTGCTGATACCCTGCATTTTATACACCGTTGCCCGGATAAAATTGAAGGCGGCATCGAACTGACCAATGGTATTTACTGGGGCGGCGATTTTGATGCGGTTAAAACCCTGGTCAACAATTATCAGGTAACCACGGCCGATATCCGCTTTTTTATTGGCTATTCGGGCTGGACGGAAGGGCAGTTAGATGATGAACTGTTGGAAGACACCTGGATAGTCACTGCGGATTTTGACCATGATATTTTGTTTAGCGACCACGAAGAAAGCATCTGGAAACAAACCGTCATCAGCCTGGGGCAGCGTTACGCGCATATTGCTAACTTTCCTGAAAACCCAGCATTGAATTAGTTGATTGGTTTATTAGTCGATTAGTTGATTGGTCTTATCGCTTTGATATGAGTTGGCGATTTGTTTTCTTTACTGGTGCGAATAAGGCACCAATTAACTAATGGCAAATCAACCAATGAACCAAAACATCAACCATTCTGTTTGTGCCTGGTGCTATCCCGATCTTTCGCTCGATGAACTTTGTATTGAGGCTAAGCATATAGGCATTACAGCTATTGACCTGGTTGGCCCCGATGGTTGGCCGGTGCTAAAAAAGCACGGTTTATATTCCCCCATGTGCAATGGTGCCGAAATAAGTTTGACAGAAGGTTTTAACGACCCCAAACACCATGCGCAATTGTTTGCCAATTACTCTAAAATGATCCCCCTGGTTGCCGGTGCAGGCTACACCAACCTGATCTGCTTTAGCGGTAACCGCAACGGGATGGACGATGAGACCGGGATACGCAACTGTGTAATGGGTTTAAGGCCATTGTTGCCTGTTGCCAAAAAACATGGTGTTGTGCTGGTGATGGAGTTGTTGAACGCTAAAAGTGATCATCCGGACTATCAATGCAATAAAACACCCTGGGGTGTTGACTTATGTAAGCGGTTGGCATCACCAAATTTTAAGTTGCTGTACGATATTTACCACATGCAGATAGAAGAGGGCGATATCATCCGAACCATTGAGCAAAACCAGCAATATATCGCGCATTACCATACCGGCGGTGTACCAGGACGGAATGAAATTGACGAAACCCAGGAACTAAACTACACGGCAATAATGGAGGCCATAAAAAGCACCGGGTTTAAAGGTTATGTAGCCCAGGAGTTTATCCCGGTAAATGAAGATAAGATAGCGTCGCTGGCAAAGGCCGTGAAAATTTGCGATGTGTAGATAAAAAGATATGTTAAAGTCGGTTTGTGTGTTTTGTGGTGCCAATTACAACGGCGACCCTAAATTAAAAGAAGCAATTGAGCAATTGGCCGAAGTAATGGTTAACCGCGATATCACGCTCGTTTTCGGCGGCGGCAAAGTAGGGGTGATGGGCCTTATGGCCGATGCTGTTTTGCAACGCGGTGGTAAAGCTGTTGGTGTTATCCCTGAATTTTTGATGGATAAAGAGGTTGGCCACATAGGCTTAACCCAAATGCACGTGGTCGAAACCATGCACCAACGCAAACAAATGATGAACGACCTTTGCGATGGCATTATTACCCTGCCGGGAGGATTTGGTACCTTAGAGGAGTTTTTTGAGGTATTAACCTGGCTGCAATTAGGCCTGCACAAAAAACCCATTGGCATACTGAATATCAACGGGTTTTACGACTTTTTGCTAAAGCAAATGGATGTAATGGTTGAACATCGTTTTTTAAAACCCACCAACCGCGACCTGGTACTCACATCGGCCGACGCGGTTGAGTTGATAGATACCATGTGGGGTTTTGACGCTAACCCCGACGAGGTTTGGTTTAAGGAGCGTAATTTGACCTAAGTAACACTGGTTAAACTATTCCAGCTCATAGTTTGTTTCGTCTTGCTCGTAAATAATATTATTGTGAGGGTAGGGCACAATAAAAGTCTCTTTAACCCTTACGGATACCCGGAAATAACTTACCCATATAACCCCCGCAACTATTGACCGGATCAAGGTATTTATGCCTGTATCTGATACCGAACCGTTAAAACAGTAAGCCCAAACATCGTCAATCAAAAACATAGCAATAGCAAACAGATAAAAGCCGATAATAAGTTTGGGCAATATATCGCGTTTGTTGAACATTAAAACCAAACAAAAAATGGCATAGCAAACCAGTATGGCATTGGTGGCGGTTTCGAACAATAACAAACCATGGTACCAAAACCTCTGCACACCCGAATAAAAATGCCAGATAGCAGCGTTAAAGTAATTGCCGGTGAAAAGCAAATAGGTATCGTATACTGCTGTTAACAAGAGGCCCAGGCTAACCAAAACAAGCCATCCGCCAATGCTGCGACCATATTTGTACCCTTCTAACCGCATTGAGCTTGTTTTATCGCGATACAGCTTTAATGCAATAAATATGCTTATCCCAATCGTAAGCAGCGCCGTAAGCACTGCCCATACATTAATTTTGTAACCAGATGATTGACCTAGGGCTGGCGCGTATGAAAAATTGAAGGCCAACTGGTGGTCAAGGATCTGTTTCATATCTGCTTTAAAGTCTGTTAAACCATTGGCAGGGATATAGCTTTTAAAGTATTCCAGGTCGTACACGTGTATCAAAGTATTGCTATCGGTACTAATGTTTTTATTGAAAGCGTAGGCATCCTTATCAATACTAAAATGGCTGTCTTCAACCTGCCAGCCGTGCGGCAGCGTTACCGCAAGTGTATATTGTATATGGTATGGGTAGGTTAGTGCCACGGGTGTTTTTATGTCGTCGCCAATGTTGTATATCTGCTCGCTTATTGCATTGGCATAAAACTCGGCTGCGTACTTATCCGTCGTACTATCACGTTTCAAAAAGTTTTTTATGTTGTATTTTTCAATGGTGGTTACTACGTTCTTCTTTTCGTCGTCAATAATTTTGATCGAGTCGGCAGTTTCTATTTTAGGGTATGTTTTGGCATAATACTCCCGATACGTTTTTTCGGTTTCGGTTATGCTCGTGGCGGCAAGTTTGCTGCGTATCTCATCGGCCTGGCCATAAGTGTATATGGTTTTAACAGTCAAACTCACCGGGTCTTTTTCGTTAGTTACAACAAATAACTCGTTAAAATCAACTTTGCCTGCTTCACCAGGTTCAATAACAGTCAGCTTGTCGGTACCGGGTTTTAACACCAGCGCGCGCCGGTAAGGCGGCAGATAAATATTGGTACCCTCGCCGCCCTGGTCGTTAATTGTGGCATCAACCCAAACTTGTTTATCGTCGATAGTTGCTACTACTATGGCATGATTAAAAAGGGTGTTCGACGGCAAATACGTATCAATGGTTTCCTTCAGGTCGGTATTGACCAGCGCCATTTGGGCCTCAATACCGTTTGCCTGTAACATAGAAGCCAGCAGTAACGATTTGTCTTTGCAATCCCCGTAACGTTGCGCAAACACTTTTTCGGGGCGGTTGGCACGGTGCGAGTATTCGCCGGTTTCTATGCCCATGTAGCGAATCTCGTTTTGCACAAACTTTACCGCGTTTCTAAAATATACCTGCTTGTTACCTGCCGACTGGCCCTTTAATTTCTCTATTTCTTTTAATAAACCGCCTTTAATATCTGTTGCAACTGGGTTTATCTTAAGCGCCCAATCAACCACTTCGGCCCAACTGGTATAGTCGGTAAACTGTACCCGTTTAAATTCGTCGTACCAGGCAGGCTGAAACTTATTGTCTTCGACCGCCTTAACCTTGTAGTCTTCCCACACGTACCGCGTTAATCCCCCCGGCTCATTGGTTACAACCGGCGATGGCGCTTTATTGAAAGACTTTGTTTTTAGCTTGTGCGATGCCGAAAATAAAACCGTGGTGTACCGGTGTTCGCACGATACATAGTCCTGTAAAAAAATGCTGCGGCAAAATTTATCGTAAAAGATGGGGTTATTGCCGGTTACGGTGTAGGCATATTCAATGCGGTCGCCTTTCCGCACATCATCCAGTATATATTTTGCATCAAAAGTGCCGTTGTAAATAAAGCGCGAAAAATCGCTTTCGTCGGCCAGCATCTTAAATGCACTTACTTTGAGACGGTTTTGAGGTTTATTGTCGCGCCAGATGGTGATGTCGTGAAACTCGATCTTTTGGTACGAGGGGTCGAAGCTAACTGATATTTCGGAGGCGTTTTGCACTCCCGTTGCCGATACGATCTCGCGGATGATATGTGTATAAACAGCCTGCTTCTCGACATTGGTCTGTTTCTCTATCAGCGGATAATAATATCCGTTCTCGATGGTACGGGCATTTGGTTTTTGATCGTAGGGTTTACAAACGCCTATCCAGATTGGCCTTGGGGCAATTTGTACCGATGGCGTAACCGCCAGTACGGTTGTACGTACCAGCCCTACTAATAAAAATGATAAACAGAAAGCTAATGCAGCGCGTAAAGTTGTACTCATATCTGCAATGAAAATATAAAAAGAAAAATAAAATATACTAAAACATATGATATTTGCTGCAAATGGTAAATTTTATCCTCATAGCCGTATGTATGATTGCCGGGATGCTGTTCCGCGCCTCAAAAACTTTACCAGCCGATGCGCATCGGGGCATCAATGCCTGGATAATTTACCTGGCCTTACCGGCTGTATCGTTTAAATACCTGCCGCATATTGTTTGGTCGCACGAGTTATTGGCACCCGTTATTGCCCCGGTTTTAGTGTGGCTGGGCGGCTGGTTATTGGTAACCATCTATACAAAAACTAATCCTACGGATGCGGCAACCAAAGGCAGCTTGCGGCTAATGAGCGGTTTGGCCAATACCTCGTTCGTGGGTTTCCCACTTATCGCGGCATATTTTGGCGAAAAATATATCAGCATTGCCATTATTTGCGACCAGGTCACGTTTTTATTGCTATCAACAGCAGGCGTGGTGGTAGCTATCAACGCGTCGAAAAAGTCAGCATTGTCAGTTGGTGTTGTGCTAAAACGGGTACTTCGTTTTCCACCTTTTTTGGGATGTGTTGCGGCTTTGGTATTGCCGCGCTTTATAGATATATCTATCGCTAACCCACTGTTTGATAAGCTTGCAGCAACGGTAGCGCCTTTAGCCCTGTTCTCTATCGGCTTGCAGCTGCAGTTTAAAGGCTGGATGGACGAGCTTAAAAACATCTCGGTCACGCTTGTTTACAAACTGATATTAGCGCCGTTGCTGGTATTAGCCGTTTTTTTTATTTTAGGGCTCAAAGGCGTTATACCGCAAGTGAGCCTTTTTGAAGCCGCTATGCCTACGTTATTGACCGCAGGCGTTGTAGCCGACGAATATGGCCTTAACCCTAAACTATCCAACCTCATTATTGGTATTGGTATTATCCTGTCGTTGTTAACCACAGCTGGGTGGTATTACATCATCAGGTAGTTTACCAATCCAGTTTAACTAAGGTTACACCTTGCCGGGGCAATGATAAGCCAATTGCCAGCTCACCATTGGTTACGTTCATTTTTAAAGGTGTGGACATCGTCTGCAACTGACCTGCTTTCTCCAGGTCCAATATTTGTTGAGCAGATGGGTTTTGCGGCGACCCCATGTTTTTCCACATCTCGTATGAGTTGCTATGTGTATCATCAATACGGTATTGGGTTACATCTACCTTTGCCGAGGGGATATTTTTAATACTGAGGGTTATATATTCGCCCTTAGCCTGTTTGTCCTCGTCGTGATAGTTCCAAACCATTACCGCGGCTGTATGCGTATCTGTCGAGGCCAAAGCGCCTATGTCGGTTTGTTTACCCCGAACGCTCGAATCTAACACCATTTTGAGCGTGTACATGCGGTTACTTTCAACCTTTACGCGGTTGCCGTGCATCATGCCAAACATCCGGAAAACGTTTAAAACCGGTTTATCAACACCATTGGTAGCCAGGTCGCGGAAACCGGCAAACCAGGGCTGATCTTCAAACTCGAACGACCAGCTAACCGCGCCTAACAAATTCATGTTATACTCGTCCATCAGCTCGTATTTACGCGCAAATGTGGCGGCGGTATAACTCGAGTACATAGTGCCGTTGCGGTAAGCGTTTTCGGGATTTGTCGACATTCCGCAGGCAGCACAGCCTTCCGGGTCCGACTCGCCGATGATAACCGGGATGTTCTTCAATTCAGGAAAGGTGCGTATGCTTTTAAAATGACTGTTGATGTTTTGTAGCTGGTTCTTAGCGTTCATTACCACAACACCGTTAACTACCCGTGGTGAACCTTTGGCATGAAACAGCACAATATCAAGCGGCGAGCCTATTTTACCTGTCGCATAATTGGTATCGCGTAAGCAGTGTTTAATAAAATTAGCCTCGTATTTAGCAGCCCCGCCCGTAGCATCGGCGCCGCCAACCATAGCAGTTGGCAGGGCACGTTTAACACCATCGGCAGCGTAGTCGTACAACTTGTAAAACTCCTGCACAGTACCTTTCCAGTACGCGCCGTCGGGTTCGTTCCAAACCTCCCAATACCAGGTTTCAACCTCTTTTTGACCGTAGCGGCTAACGCAATGTTTAACCCAATTGTAAACCAGGTCGCGCCATTTGTTGTAATCTTTTGGCGGGTAAGCCCAGCCGGTTATGATGCGGCTGTAAGGCAGTCCCGGTTTCCAGTCGTGCTTGTAAGGCTCGGGGTGGGTTGAGAGGGCTTCGGGCATAAAACCGATCTGCGCCAGCGGTTTCATGCCGCGCTGTACATAGGTGTCAAAAATGCTGTCAACAATATGGTAGTTGTAAACCGGGTTGCCTTTGGCATCCTCGGTATAAATATTGGTTGAACCCCATTTTAAAGCAGGTATACCATCGCCCGACGACATTAAGCTATGTGTACGTACGTGTACGGGAACGGGACTTAGTTTTGATATTTCGGAGAGCAGCTTTTTACCATCCTTCATGTAGGTGTAGTTTGGTTCATCGTAGCCAAACCATGCCCAAATAGGTTTCATAGGTGCGATGGTTTGCTTAAGGTCGACATTGATAGTTGCCGGTGTTTGCGCATGGGCGCTGCAAATTACAGCCAGCGACAGCGTAAATAGGATTAACTTTTTCAAGATATTAGGCGTTGGTTATGAATTGTCTAAGATACACTTTTACTTCGGTTTTTTTGACAAAAGCGCGTTCGTAAGCTAAAAATAATGCGTCGCGCAACATGTCTTCCCTTACTTTGGTCAGATCGATAAAAGTACAACCTTGTAAGCCCCACTTATTGGGTACGGGGAAGAATATGGTAGGAGCGAAGGAGTGAAACACCGACTGATCTGTCGGCGAAAGCTTGACCATTACCCGCTGTTCATTTTGCCAAAGTGTGGCAAATATCTTTTTATTGGCTTTAAGTGCGCGTAAATGAAAATGATCAGCTTCTTCCACATCGCCAAATGAAGATGTGATCAGCCTGACGGTATCCATATTAATTGCCATGTATAAATTTAGTATTAAAATGTTAATTTGCGGGATAAACCCGCGCACCATCTATGGTTAAAAACTTTATCATTCGTCCGCGTTATTTTATACCATCCATAGCATTGCTGTTTGCTTATGTGGCCACGGTATTTGTAAACAACACACAATTAGGGGGCTGGCTGTTGATGTGGTTTTTTGCGTCGCTGGCATTGGTGATGCAAAAGGCGCCAAAGTTAAAAGGCTTTTCGTTCCCGTTAATCATCTTCGCGGTGGTTAGCTTGTCCATGTACCACCCGCAGTATTTTGTTAGCGTTAACGGTTTTAAGCTATCCAAACTTATTATACCCTTGTTGCAGATCATCATGTTTGGTATGGGCAGTGAGCTAAGCTTAAAAGAGCTGGCTACCGTGTTTAAAATGCCGAAAAAGATATTGGTAGGTGTAGTATGCCATTATACCGTTATGCCTTTGATAGGCTTTGGTTTGGTTAATGTGTTTAACTTTCCGCCGGGCATTGCAGCTGGTATAATATTGGTTGGATGCTGCCCAAGCGGTTTGGCATCAAATGTAATGGCCTACCTGGCAAGGGCAAACCTGGCTTTATCCATCGCTGTAACTACAGTCTCAACTTTATTGGCCCCATTATTTACACCTTTACTCATGCGGTTATTGGCCGGACGACTTGTGCCTGTCCACTTTTGGGACCTTGCATGGGATACCACCAAAGTGGTTATTTTCCCCATCATGGCTGGTTTGTTGTTCCACCTGCTATTACGCGGCAAAGTAAAATGGCTGGATAAGGCTATGCCATCAATATCCATGATCGGGATAGCGTTGATCATTACCGTAATTACCGCTGCAGGGCGCGACAGTTTGTTTAAAGTAGGCGGGTTGCTGATACTGGCCGTGCTGATCCATAATACCCTTGGTTACACTTTAGGTTATTGGTTTAGCCGATGGCTTGGTTTTGAAGAAAAGGACTGCCGTACCATATCGCTCGAAGTAGGTATGCAAAACAGCGGTCTTGCTTCGGGTTTGGCTTTGCTGATGGGAGGAATGGCAACCATAGGTTTGGCACCCGCCATATTTGGCCCTTTGATGAATATTACCGGATCATCGCTGTCAACCTGGTGGCACGGACGTTTGCCGAAAGGCGATTTGGATACAGCAGAGGCCCATTTAACATAATTTAACTAAACCGAAGTGGTTAAAAACTAAACTACCGGGTATTGAGATAGTCATAACTATAAATAAAACAACAAGATTATGAAAGCTCAAATTTTAGGCTTCTCTTTAATGATAGCCTTATTCGGAATAACCAGTTCAAGTTTTGCACAGACCAACTTTGACCGTACCCACCCGCGCCGCGCCGAAGTAAATGGCCGTTTGGCACGCCAGGATGCACGCATCCATAAAGAAGTAAAAGAAGGTGAGATGAACCGTGCCAAAGCAGCCAGATTACACCGCGATGACCGTAGCGTGCGCAGGGAAGAACAACGTATGGCATCACGCGACCGTGGCCATTTGACCGCTCGTGATAAAGCCAAGTTAAACCACCGCGAAAACCGTATCAGTCGCCGGATAGGCAAATAATTTAATACCAACTGATCTATAATGAAAAGGCTTCGATCGAACACATCGGGTCTTTTTTGTTTAAAGTCAGAGGATAACCGCAATGGTTCAGTACGTTATTTCGCTATTGGTCTAAAAAGGTTATTTTTGATACAAACCTTATCTTACAATAATGCAAATCATTACTAATGAACTCAGGTTGAACGTATCAGGCTTTGGCGGTGTTGCGGCCAATCGAAACTATGCCGGTACGGCATTTGCTTTGATGGATAAAATGTGGCCAATAGTAAAAGGCAAGGGCTTAAAACACAAAGGCCTTAACATTTGGGTGTATGAGGAAGATCATGGTGTTTTTGCAGGTGTTGAATTGGAGCAGCCATGGACGGCGGATACAGGTCTTGAACTTAAAACCATCATATTACCAAAATATGCGTACTATAAGCACATAGGCTCCTACAACCTGTTAGGCCAGGCAGGTGAAAATGTGCACAAAGAGATACGAAACTTGGGGCTTAAAGCTACAATGCCATACATAGAAATATACGGCCATTGGACCGATGATGACAGCAAACTGGAAACAGAGATAATAGTTGCGCTCGAGTAAGGTAGCCTGTTACTTTACCGCCTTAATTATGGCATCGCACCAAAACTTACCTAAAGCTATATCACCTTTTTTATTGGGGTGCAGGTAAAATACTCCGTCAAGACCATTCTCAGCTTTAAGATCGGTCAGGTAATTTTGCTCAAAGTACTTGTACGCATCCCTGTCACCTATAAACACATGGTGCGGGTTTGTCTTTTTATAAGCTTTTACCAGCGCGTCAATTTGGGGCATATAGGTTTGCAGCCTGTCTAAACCTTCCTGCATATAGGCCGCGCCTCGGTTGTGGGTATTGTTACTGTACCAAATAGGGTAGTTGACCAATATTTTACATTCGGGGTAAGCGGCAAGCAGGCTATCAGCTATTATCTTTAAATTTTTGTAATAATCTTGCGGGGCAACCGGTGCACCTGTCGGGCCTTTTATGGCACTGTCGTTAGTGCCTAACATTATCGAAAATACCAGCATAGCTTGCTTATCCGCATAAAAACCATCGGCGGCAGCCTTAACTTTTGGATACGACTTATGCGTTGCCGGTAAAAAATCGACAGTGGTATAACCGCTCACGCCCTGGTTTGACGTTTGTACCTTGCCGAATTTATTGCTTTGTACCAGTGCGCTGTCGGCGTAGTTGGGCGGTGTTTCGCCTTTTAAGGTTGTGCCATGGGTAATGCTATCACCAATAAAAACTACATTGATGTTTGGCTTGTCGCGCAAAGCAAAGGAGCAAAGTGTAATAGCCAATAACAGTGTAAGGGTTATTTTCAGGTTAGTCATAGGTTTTATTGGGATGGTTTAAAATACATCTAAATGTAAAGTTTACACATCATACTGCCAAAAAATAGTGATGGACATATTACACACTTGGGTTTTTACGTATGTATAATTAATTGCGTGTACGTTAAATATTAATTAAGTTTGTGTACCCGCTTGGTAGTTGTATAAACGTTACTAAAGCCAATTAAACCCTGATGGATATTAAGCAGTATATTGAAAGTGGCATATTAGAGGAATACTGCATGGGATTGCTTACCGCTGAGGATGAAGCCTTTGTTATTCAGCTGAGCTTAATATACCCGGAGGTTAAACAGGAGATCACAGAGATAGAAAAGGTACTATACAATATCAGCAGCCAAAATGCAGTTGTTCCCGATCCGCGTTTAAAACAGCAGATACTTAGCTCACTAACTTACTCAGACTATCCTTTAAATATCAACAACTTACCGGTTATTGATCAATATGCCGACCATGAGGCCTGGTTACAAGCTTTTGGCCATTTGATACCCGCCGAACCGCACGACGATTTTATAATGGAAGTGCTTAGGCAGGATGATAAAGTAGCGCAAATGCTGGTAATTGCCCGTAACGATGTGCCTGTGGAAACTCACGACGACCGCATTGAAAGCTTTTTTATTTTACAGGGCGAATGCCGTTGCATGGTTGGCAATGACTATTACACCTTAACACCTGGCGACTTCCTGGAAATCCCGCTCCATACCGAGCATGACATTAAAATGCTGACCCCTAAAGTGGTAGCTATTTTGCAGCACCGCGCTTTGGCATAATACACCACTTATCCCTTTATTATTATAAATTCTTTCAATTGCCCGCAAACCGTCTATTTTTACGGCAAGTATGAGCCTGTCGCCGATCCGGACCGTTAATGTAACCCGCTATGTTACGCCTTTGCGCGAGGGCGGCTCTATGCCCGCTATTGCCGAGGCCGATGACGGCTTTTTGTACGTAGTCAAGTTCAGGGGCGCAGGGCAGGGGGTAAAAGCGCTTATTGCCGAACTGATGGGTGGTGAAATTGCCCGCGCCCTTGGGTTAAAGGTCCCCGAAATTGTATTTGCCAACCTGGATGAGGCCTTTGGCCGCACCGAGCCTGACGAAGAGATACAAGACCTGCTGAAAGCAAGCGTAGGGCTTAACCTGGCCTTGCATTACCTTTCAGGCGCTATCACGTTCGATCCGGCGGTAACCAAGCTTGATGAAAAGCTGGCCTCGCAAATTGTATGGCTCGACTGCCTGTTGACCAATATGGACCGCACCGCGCGTAACACCAATATGCTTTTATGGCACCGCGAGTTATGGCTGATAGACCATGGCGCGGCCTTGTATTTCCATCACTCCTGGCAAAACTGGCAGGAGCAGGCGGTAAAGCCATTCGCGCTGGTTAAAGACCATGTACTACTGCCACAGGCAACAATGCTAACAGCCGTTGATGAGGAGTTTAAAACTATCCTAACTGATAAGTTACTGACCGATATAGTTAACGGGATACCCGATGAATGGCTCACCGTTGACGCGCCATTTGATACACCCGCGCAGCACAGGAAAGCTTATTTAGAATTTTTAACATCGCGTTTAGCCAATTCATCTGTATTTATAAACGAAGCCCAACATGCAAGAGAAGCACTTATTTGAGTACGCCGTTATCCGCGTTGTACCCAGGGTAGAGCGCGAAGAGTTTTTGAATGTTGGCGTGATACTGTACTGCCAAAAGCAAAAGTTTTTGCAGGTGCTATTCAATATTGATGAGCACAGGCTTTGCGCCTTTGTTAAGGATATTGACTGTGATGAACTGAAAAGCCATTTTACAGCCATCCAAAGCATCTGCAATGGCGATAAAAACGGCGGCCCCATCGCTAAACTGGATATCGCCTCACGTTTCCGCTGGTTGACGGCTACACGTAGTACCATTGTACAACCCTCTAAAGTTCACCCTGGTTTTTGCAGCGATGCTGCTGAAACCTTGCAAAAACTTTATGCCGACCTTGTACTTTAGCTATTTTTTAGGCACCAGGTATTTAAGCAGGTATTGCACAAAAATATCCTGGTCGTGCGGTAACACCCCGTGCGGGCCGTTGTGCATAAAATAGCCCAATTCGTTCTGCAGGCTGGCATCTTCTGCCTGTGGCATTACTTCGGTTTCGGGGCCTTTTTCGCCGAAAAGGTGATACACCGGTTGCGCTGCTAATGCGGATAAAAACTCACCTTTAGGGTCCGACCAAAAATCGGTGCTGCCTGTTTGCAACAAAAGCGGGCGAGGCGCTATGAGCGATACCAGCATGTGGCCGTCCATGGGCATCTCGTTTAAACGGTCGCTGTAAGTATGATAGTTAGGCGCAAACTGGTAAAAATAACGGGCAGTGTCGGTTATCAGCTTTACGGTTTCGCCATAATCGCGCCGGCTAATTGCCGCGCCGCCTTCGCCCGATACACTGGCAATAACTACGGCAAAGCGGGTATCATGCGCGCCGGTCCACAATGCGGTTTTACCTAAACGCGAAGCGCCGGTAACTGCCACATGTTTGGCGTCGATAGCTTTATCGGTCTCAAAATAATCCAACGCGCGGCTTAAACCCCATGCCCAGGCTGATATAGCACCCCACTCGTTATCTGGCGGGTAAGTTTGCCCCGGTTTCATGTACACACCACGAATGCCGTATTTATAGCCCCATTTAAAATCCGGCTCAATATCGCCGTAGTAAACGGTGGCCAACGCTATACCTTGCGACGTGTATTTTTCAACATCCAACCTGCCTAAGCCTGTTTTTGGTGCAGGTACTTTTTTACCGTCTTTTGTCCACATAGTGCCTTGTTTCACACCAGGGTCTTGAGTTGATACACTGGAGTTTGGCGAAAACGAAACTTGCAGCAGCAATGGTACAGGTTTATCCGCTTTAGCGGGAAGGTAAATGAGCACATCCATTTTATGGTCTGACGTATCTTTGGTAAAATAGACGGTCACCTGTTTGCGGATAACGCGTCCATCAAACACCGGCGTGCCTTTGTCAAATACATTGAAGGTCATATCTTTCGGACGGCCTGGTGTTTTACCAAACTGGATATCCTCGTACATTTTCAAAATTTCGGGACGACGTTTCTTGGTCCAGTCGGCTGCGGTTTTTACTTTATCGCCGTTATTCATTGTTAACGGGTCGGGCAGGGTATAGGTGCCCACCTTGGTCTCATCGTAATTTACGGGTATGCCAATTACCTTTTGACCAACAGGCGGTTCGGTGGCTGGCGCTTTTTGGGCCAGTGCTACGTTACATAAAAGGATGAAAGCGATTACCCAGCATCCGTTTCTAAAAATGTTATTATTCATATCAATTGATTTTTAATGGTCTTTATTGGTTTCGGTTAACAGGCTAACAGGGCCTATTAAACCCGATTCGGTTAATTGGTATTGTCCGCCAAAAGGCGCGGTATAACTATCTAATACTTTCTGACCGGCAGGCGCTAACTGATCGCCGATTAGGCGGTTAGTCCACTCGTTGGTCACTTTTATTTCCAGTTTATTGATGCCCGCTTTTAAAGCACGGGTAATATCGGCCCGGTAAGGGACTTTCCATAAAGTATCCAGTTTAACGCCATTAACATACACCTGTGCCATATCGCGCACGTTACCCAAATCCAGTATCACTTTTTGGTGCGATGCGATAACCTTAGGGCTGATAGTGATGCTCTTATGATAAGTTGCCGTACCCCCAAAATACTTAATGCCGTTATCTGCATTAACCGTCCACGATGCTAAGTTATCCAGGTGCGCCGTGGCTGGTGCGCCCGACTTTTCGGGGAAGGTAATATCCCATGCTCCGGTAATAGTTTGCAGTGGTACATGGGTAAATGTGGGTATTTTTCTATTAGTTTCTGTAGTTGCTTTGCCAAAAGTTACAAAAACAGTCTCGCGTTCGGCCAGGTGCAAGGGCACGGTTGTTTTATCGCCGGTAATGGTATAGCTTGCTGGTGTTGATGTGCCGTTATCCGAATGCCATAACTCGGCGGCTTTACCGCTAACTTTAAACCGGGCGTTAATATCAACCGGTTTATCGGTTTTATTGACCAAAAAGTAGATGTCGGTATTGCCATCGCGGCGGTGTATCCAGCTTATTTCGCTGTCCAAAGGTTTGTCAAATTCAACATCCGGGCCAACCGAAGCAGTGGTTAACACATCTTTTAATGGCGCACCCCACATTATATGACCTTTACCAAATACCCGCTGGGTACGGCTTATCCCGTCAAGGTCGCCCCAGATATCATCAGTTAACTGGTCAACTTCGTCGTTGGTTGGGTACCCGGTCAGGCCGGGGGTTTTAGCAGGTTTTTGTCCACTTATGGTCGCGCCGCCTTCGGCCAGCTCTTTTATTTTACGCAATACGGGCAAGGTCATTTCCTGTGCAGGTGGCAGTACTAAAACCGAATAGGTCATCCCATCAGGCATTACCAATTTACCTTGCGCATTTACCGTCATACGGGTGATGAGGGCATCTGCATTAATAAAATCGTACTGGTAACCATCGGGCAGGGCGGGCTGTAGCTGTGCGCCCCAAAAGGGCATGGTTGATGGTGCGCCTTCGTTTAACAAATATGCTACATCGGCCACGTACATGCCTTTTTGCAGCATGAACATATTGCGCGATACATAGTCCATAAATGGCTTGGCCAGCTCGGCCCAGGTAATGTTTCGATTAATATGCGTGCCCACCATTACATTGCCGGGTTTGGTATCCAAAGGTTGGTGGGCCGATGTATGGAATATCAGCCGGTTAATGCCTTGAGTAAACCAGTAGTCGCTTATTTTTTTTAGGGTGTAAAGTGATTCGTAATTACCACCGGTAAATGATTCGGCCGCGATGATGTTTTTGCCGTACACATGTCCGGCAGAAGCCGCACCGCGCACATCCATGTAGTACATGGATGAGGGGTGCAGGTCCTTCACCCAAAACTCACCCGCTGGTATATTTACAAACTTCTTGTTCAATAAGGCATCCTCAGTGCTTTCCAGGGATACACCGCCCGCTTCGCCATAAGTTTGTATGCCTTGTTTGTTGAGGTAGTTGGTCACGGTGCCATAAGTGTTTTCGGCGATCAGGTCGATAAGCGTGCGCCTGAAATCCCAAAGCACCCGGTCGCTCACATCACCGCTTTGTACAATTTTCCCGGCAAGGGTAGGCAAATAGGGAGTAATGTCATACCCGCGGCGTTTTTGGAACTCGGCAGGCATATCGTCGGTCCAGTTTTGGATGCCTGCTTCCCAGCTATCCATCATCACATAATTTAAACGGGTTCCATACAAACTACCCAGTTCCTTTTTCAGCGGTTCGGTATAATTGATGATATAGGACTCCATGTGCTTTTTGCTCATTTTGTCGGCTTCCCAACCTAAAGCGGCAGGTACAGCCGGTCGGTTTTTTGAGCCTGTTTGCGAATACCCAAAACGCATAATGGTATAATCGCCTTGCGGGACATCCCAATGCAGCGTACCATCGGCATTCATTTTTGAGGTGAGTACGATGATCTTTTTGGGGTCGATAATGGCGTCTGCTGTAAAGGCAGGTGTAGCGGTATTGCTGTACTCAAACAACTGGTTAAAGCCTGCCTTGTCCTCATAACGGTTTACACGACCGCCTGAGAATAGTTTAAACTCGGTGAGTTCGTAAGTGCTATCCGGTTTGGTTTCGGCCTGTATAATTACGTCACCCGGTGTATAGGCAGCGCTGGTCATTTCCAGTTTGTAATATTTAGCGGTAATTTCGTGGAACGCGAACGTACGCACCGTGTTATCGCGATAGCCCTGTTTGCCGGGTAACACCACAATGGTTTTATAGTTAATACCATCGGTGCTGGCCTGTAAGCGACCAAACGGAACACCGCGACGACCGGCTATACTTAAGGCTTTAGCTTTAAACGGGGTATTAAAAGTGTATAATACCCAGGCAGTGCCGGGTTTGCCCGACGCGGTTTTAACGCGCGCTGCTGAACTCAGGTCATCATCCAGCCAGGCTTTAGCATTGGTAACCGCTCCCGAACTTGATGTAACCGTGGGGACATTATCGGCCATGCTCAGTTCATCCGGCGGAGTAGGATAGGCGATCACCGCGAAATCGGCATAATAGCCGTTGGGTGCGCCCATGTTGCGTATTGCGCCAATATTGGTAGGCGGGTGGGGCAGTACGCCGTCAAAAGCTTTGCCGCCTTTAATGTTCAGTTCGCTCCAAACCAGTTTTTTCATGGATTGCTCAGGCTTTACCCATGGGCCACCGGTTAGGCTCCATCCAGGTGAACTGAAGATGGCCATTTCGAGATCCAGACGTTGAGCTTCGTTAGCGGCAAAATGCAGTGCATCAAGCCATTGCGGTGTGCCAAAATCAAGTTTAGCCGGGGTGTTTTGGCCACCGCCAGAGTTAACATCGGCTACTTGCATACCCGCAATGCCAATGCGTTTCATCCATTCGAGGTCTTTGGTGATGCCTTCTTTGCTGATGTTACCTTTTGTCCAGTGCCACCAGGTACGCGGATGGGCTGATGCCGGAGGGGTTAAAAACCCGGCCTTGTAATCGTCTGTAGTTGTAGCCGTTTGCGCGAACGACACATTGTAAAATATTGTTGTTAAAATAATTAGCGTTGCTAATTTAAGTAAATGTTTACCGCTCATTATTTAGGGTCTAAAAGATATTTCTTAAACGGGTCGTGTTTCAGGGTCCGCAGACCTTCCACTACGCAGGCGGCGTTGAGCTTTGCGCCAGCTTCGATGGTGTGGGTATGATCTTTCACAGTAAAGTAGCGGGCCATTACGGTATCGGCACCTAACTGGTCGTAATGGTCGGCAATGATCTTATTCAGATCAATAAATTCAACGCCCTCCTGTTCGGCAGCGGCCTTGTCCCAGGTTACAAAATCTGCACCTACCCGGTCAACCTTGCCATCTTTCCACATGTTGCGGGGCACCAATGCCAACACAATGGGTATACCGCCCTTAGCTTTGGTTTCGCGGATGTATTTGCGGATGTTCCACCCAAAGGAGTGCACTACTTCTACTTTTTGGGTACGGGCGTTGGTCACTTCGGTACTATCATCGCCGTTGCCTTTAAGCGTGGTAGCGCCGTTATCGTTATGACCGAATTGGATCAGTACGTAATCGCCTTTTTTAATATAAGGTTCAACCTTAGCCCAAAAGCCGCCCGTAACAAAACTACGGCTGCTGGTACCGCCAAAGGCTTTGTTTTGCACCGATATTTTGGTGGTATCAAACAAATTTTGGATAAAACTACCCCAGCCCCACAAACCGCCATCACCGCGGCCATAGGTGCCGTTACGCACAGTGGAGTCGCCGATGAGCCAAAGCGTAGGCTTTTCTTTAGGCTTAAAAATAGCAAATGAAGACAGGCCAACAATGGCAGCCACCAACAAGAGTTTGTATGATCTGTGCATAGGTGTACTTGTTTATAAGTAATTGACTGACAGGCATTTTGGTGATGACAATCAGTTTAGGTTTATGATACTAATTTACTAAAAATTTAGCACAAACAGGTCATCCTATCTGAATATTTTTGCGAAAAACATGATCGCAAACACCGTCGCGGCAAGTCCTCAAATTATTTGTCCCACGCTAAATTATGTTCGGGCACGCTGTCGCCGGCCAGTTGAAGCAACTCAATAGCGTTTAAGCACCATTGTGCACTACTATTGGTTGACACACTCCGGATCTCGTACAAAGGCTTTACAACTGCTGGTCCATTTAATAACTTGGAGTCGAATTTACCACCACCAAACCTACCGCCGTTTAGTGTTGATGGTGATGCCGCAGCAGCCTGGCCGCGCCCATTAGCGTTCGGTAAAAACTGCTCCCAGGCGCGTTGGGCATATTTCGAATCCTTGGTTACATAGTACGCGTACGCAGGCTGCCGGGCATAATCACCTGCCGGATCGCCTAAGCGGGCATTTATATTAGCGCCAAAGGCAGCTTTGACCTCTTCAACGGGTGCGCCATATAACGAGCAGTATTGCAGGTATAAGCGGTTCCAATCTTTGTTATTTAACAGTGGTGTTAGTTCATAAGCCATTTCCATACCACCCATCAGTGTTGCCAGGTGCAGGCTGCCTATGTCGGTAGAGTCAAGCTGGTAAATATGGTTGGTTTTAGGGTCGTAGCCCATGCCACCGTCTTTACCCTTAACTGAATAAAAGCCATAGGGCATTTTGGCAAAATCGTTAACGCCAACAAGTATTTTGTTTTTCCATTTAATGTCCCCGGTGCGCTCCCATTCGGTCATCCAGTTGCCAACCAGGCCAACCCAATCGGGCCCAAAGCGGGCGTGAGTAGGGTATTTGTTTGGCCCGGTCAAAATCTCCCGCAAAGGGTCAACGTGCAAAAGGCCGCTATCCGCATTTAGAGCGGACTCGTGCATAATTTCGCCGGTGCGCTCGTCGGTGGTCAGGTAATAAAAATAACGGCGCAGTACAGCCTGGCTTTCGCGTACCTCTTTGGAGCCATCGCCCCAATGGTTTACGTTATGGCGCGAGCCTAAACCAGCGTAAGGGCCTAAATGGTAAAGGTCAACCTCGCTGGTATGGCGCGTCATAGCTTCGGCCATTTTAAAAATATCGGCGCGTCCGGTGCGTAAAAAACTGTACCACAGCCATATATCGGTTGATAGTTCGGTGTTGTCCCAGGCAAAACCACCGATATCGTATTTCCAGCTGTGGCGCGAGGCATCGTAACTGTGCATCACATCGCCATAGTTCCAAAAGCCGTACCACTCGCGATGATCGATCTCCTGCTGGTAAAAAGCAATGGCCTTATCTAACTGATCTTCTATCCATTGTTTGCCTTTACTTGATCGGTCGGGTAAACTCCACATGCCCAAAGCGCCAACCTGGTGCAGGTACTCGGGCGTAGCCACTAACAGGGTGGTGTTATTTGTAGAGGCCGCATCGTCCGACAGTTGCTGGTTTGATGGCAATGCCGCGTACGGGTATATCATCACCTCGCTGGTGCGGGCAACGCCATGTGGCGTGCTATAACCCTTTTGTACATCTTCATAGGTCACATCCAAACTGTGGGCAACGGTATCGTAGTGGCGCATATCCATTGCGTCGGCATACGGCGACCACATCCATATTTTCACTTTAGCCTGGTCGGTTTTAGCACCGTTTATTTCGAGCGCGGCAGGGTATGACTGCCAAAAGTTTTTGAGCGATAAGGCTAAACCACCCGTAACATCGCCAACAAAGGCTAAACCGGTTGAGCGCTTGCCGCCGATCACATCCAGCCAGCTGCTGGCGCCATTGGTACGTTTCTGAATATTAAAGCCATCGGCGCTGCTTTGGGTTAATTTATAATCGTTCCAGCTGGCCATTTCTTTATATAAAACCCTGTTTCCGGGTGCGGCCTCTACGTTTGGTAATAACTTGCCCGCGGCCTGGTCGTTATACGGGCCGGGCCTGCGGCCATTAAGTGGTTGTACCGGCTCTGCCCAAACGCCGTCACCTTCGCCCGAGAAACGCACATGGCGGTTTTGTAACTGTTCACGGAAAGGCACTGAGAAGGTTAAACCCAGGCCTTTGATAAAATCTTTTTGGTCGTCGCCATCAAATATCAAGGTGTGTACCATCCGGATGTTGGATACACCTGCATAAAAGTAAAAGCGCAAAATAAAAGGCAGCAACTGGCGGCCACCATTAACTGCCACAAAATTACCGCTAACACGTACCACCGCCCGTAAAGGCCCGTTTTGCTCAATAGTTGCTTTTGCAACAGTGCCCAGGTATTTTTGTTTACTGGTTGTAGCTTCAATATCATCATCCGCACGGTTTTGCAAAAGGCATTCTAATTGACCTCCCGAGGCTATTGCCTTACTATTTATGGTGATCGATGGTACAATATTATTACCCGTTTTGGCAATGGTACATTGCATGGTGCCGGTATTAATATGGATGAGTTGCCCGTCATCTGTAAGCTGCACGGGAGTAGTTATCGCCGGTTTATCTTTTGCAGCCACCATTTTGAGTGTTACATCGTGCGATGCGGAGTCGCTAACACCGGCAAAGGCGGTCCATTTTACCGAGCCATCCGGCCAATAGGCCAGGGGCCAGCTTTGCACAGGCAATGTTTTACCACTACTGGTTAACGCAAAAGCGGCGTTTGCTTTAACCTTGCCCTGAGGCCAGGGTACGCCCCAGCTTACACCGGTTTGTTTGTCCGGCGCGCCGTTTAACCAGTTAAGCTTAACAGCTTCGGTTTGGTTTTGTGCCAGGGCGTATAAGGTGCTTAACAGCAAAAGCGTTAATACAAATAAATTTTTGCGATAGGTGGCAAGGTTCATCATGATAAACGAGAATAATTGATACTGTGGTTTTAATTGGTTGGCACCTAAGTGCTTTTCAAAACTAAAAATAATAAAACGGATATATGGGCAACCACACCATTATTTTCGGCGTATCAGGACGGTACAGGATGATGAGGAAAAAGGTTTGATCAAAGTTGATAAGTGACCATTGAAGGGATATTCATAAAAAAAACTTATCTTTAAAAATTGTTTGATGCTGTGAATTTTTGCCCGTTATATGTTTAACCCTAAGATATACACTGTAGGGATAATTTTGCTGTTGCTATCCTTTATTGCGGGGGCCCAATGCCCTGTGAATATTGGTTTCGACTTCGGCACTTTTAAAAATTGGGAAGGTTATACCGGCTCCATTAGCAAGGTGGATGGCAGTATAAGCGTCCCTACGCAAGGTATAGTACCCGGCAGGCATACCTTGATCTACAAAAAGGATAATTTAGTTGACCCTATCGGCAAATTCCCGCTGGTAAGCCCAAACGGCAGCAGTTTTATAGTACAATTAGGAAACTCAGGTGTCAATGCCCAGGCCGAACGCTTGAGTTATACCTTTACTATACCCGCCAATAACCCCGATTACAGCTTGATATATTACTATGCTGTGGTTTTTCAAAACCCCGGCCATGCGGATTGGGAGCAACCCCGCTTTACGGCCAACCTTTACGATGTTACTGATGGGGCATATTCGGCTTGCGGCACTTATGATTTTGTTGCTGCCTCAAACCTGCCGGGTTTTGTACAAGCGCTACCTGTGGGTAGCCAGATATATTATAAACCATGGTCGGCAGTAACCATCAACTTATTAGGTTTTTCGGGCAAAACCATGCGTTTAGAATTTACAACAAACGATTGCTCGCGCGGCGGGCACTACGGTTATGCTTACCTGGATATTAACCAAAATTGTACATCACCGGTATCGGGCAATATTTATTGTACCAATACCACCAGCCCTGTAACTTTACAAGCGCCGCCCGGCTTTCAGGCCTATTACTGGTACAAGGACCACGACTTTTCGAAAATTTTAGGGACCGCCGACAACCTTTATTTAAACCCCGCCCCGGCCATTGGCAGCACTTATGGCGTACGCATAGTGCCTTACCCCGGCATTGGTTGCGAGGATACCGTTTATACCACCATTAAACAAACCGAACCGCTTAACCTTTACGTAAAGGATACAATAACAACCTGTAATGCCGGGAGCATTGACATTACCGATTCGCTGATCACAGCGGGTAGTAATGCTGATTTTACCTATACCTATTATGAAGACGCCGCCTGTACCAACGACCTTGTTGGCCCGCAGAATATAACAAAAAGCGGCACCTATTACATTAAAGCTACCACACCTGGCGGGTGTTTTACGGTAAAACCTATTGTCGTCAACATATTCAGCCAAACAGGGCTTATTGTAACCGACCCGAAACCTGTTTGCGTGCCAGGCGTGGCTGATATTACAGATTCTACAGTCACCAAAGGCAGTACGGCGGGTGCAACATTGACCTATTGGCAGGACCTCGCTGCCACGCAACCCTTGTTGAACCCCAAAAGCATTAGTAAGTCGGGCACTTATTATATCAAAGCATCAGGCCTCAATGCCTGTAGTATCATCAGGCCGGTGAATGTATCGATAGTCGACCTGCCAAAGCTGTTTGTTACCGATATTGCTGCCTGCACCCAGATCAGTATACGTGCGCCTGCCGCCACCGCAGGTACCGATCCCAACCTTACTTTGAGCTACTGGCTCGATACCCTCGCCACACAACCCATGACCAGCCTGGATAGTATTACCAGCAGCGGTAAATTTTACATACAGGCAGTAAACGCCAATGGCTGCTCTGTTATTAAACCTATTAATTTAACCGTTAATACCGTACCCTCGGCAGTGATAACCGACCCGCCCGCCGTCGTGTTCCCCGAAACTGTCGACCTCACAACTACTTTTACACAGCAACAGGGATTATCATACACATATTGGCATGATGCCGCAACCACCTTACCGCTGGCTAATTTCACAAAGATCCCGCGCCAGTCTACTTATTATATTAAGGTAGCTAATCCTGGCTGTAGTGTTGTTTATCCGGTACATGTAACCATCAGTAAACCACCCGATATTGATTTTAGCGTGAATGTTTTTACCCCTAACGGCGATGGTGTGAACGACTTTTTTAGGTTTAAGGCCCCGCTCTCAACCAAGCTTAAATCCTTTAAGATATACGCATCGTGGGGGGCGTTGATATTTGAAACCACCGACATCAATAAAGGCTGGGATGGCAAGTATAAGGACAAGCCTATGCCCGAGGGAAGTTATTATTGGATATTTGAGGCCCTGGACACCTATACCAACATTAGCTATACCAAAACCGGTAATATCAACATACTGCGATAATCGGCGGCCGCTTTTTGCCATCATTTTTTATTGGAGAGTGCTTTCAGCACTTTGTCAGAGAATTAAGCAAAGCTAATATTAACCAATAGCTAATTTAAAATCTTCTGAAAATAAATTATTTACGAAACATGAGTAAAATTCATTTTTTTTAAATTAACGCCGATATATTATATATTAATTTTATTTTTGATTGTATAAACCCTCTATTTTACAACATTTTAAATTTTATATCTTATGAAAAAGTTTTACCTTTTTGTTGTTGTGCTTATTTTAATAGGTGTAAATGTTAACGCCCAGGACGGCATTAACGCGTTATTTAAAGGTTCGCCAAGCGATGTTAATAAGCTGCTTAATGCTTATACCGACCCGCTTTTCAAAGGTATCGGTAATGGTTTAAATGGCGGGTGGACAAATACTGCACGTACGCAGGGGTTCTTAAAATTTAACATCAGGGTTAGTGCATCGGTAAGTATAGTTCCTGATGCCGACAAGAGTTTCGATATCAATTCGCTTGGTTTATCAAGTAACATTAAACCTACCAATTCGGGTCAAAGCATATCGCCCACATTTGCCGGTGCAAGCGGTACTGGCCAGGCTATAACCATATCCGATCCTGCCCACCCAGGCGATCCTAATTATCAATACAAAACCAATTTACCAGGCGGTGTTATTCAATATATACCAGGGCCTCAAATACAGGTAACAGTTGGGTTAATAAAAAGCACCGATATAACCTTGCGTTATTTCCCTACGACAAAAATTACAGACGACTTTGGGTCAGTCGGCATTTTTGGGTTAGGGGTTAAGCACAATATTATGAATGATTTTGGTGCTGCCGGCGCGGTAGCACCGTTTGACTTGGCCGTTGCGGTAGGTTACACCAAATTTACCTATACCAGGCCAATGAATGTAACCCCCGATCCCAATAACAATGGCGGAGTAAGCGGCAGTCAGAATTACGCAAACCAAACTTTGGACGGCAATTTTACCGGCTGGAATGCGCAGGTAATTTTATCGAAAAGACTTTTGTTCTTCACACCGTTTGTTTCGGTAGGCTATTTATCAAGCAAAACCGATGTTGGTCTGCATGGTAACTATCCTTTTGTTACCGGGGTTACCAATACAGGTAAAGCAACGTATACAACTTATACCGACCCTATCAGCATTAGTGGTGATGCCGCTGCGGTAAGTGGCCCCCGTTTTGATGCCGGTTTCCAGTTAAGCTTATTCATCTTAAAAATATTTGCCTCATACAGCTTTGCCCAATATGCGTCGGGTAACGTTGGTGTGGGCTTAGGTTTTTAATGAGGATTTATATTTGGAAAGCCCTGCCCGGATAACTGTCCGGGCAGGGCTTTTTGTTTAACATCGGTTTCAATATACCGTGCCGATGGCTACCTTTGCACCTTTACCAAATATGTTAAATAGCAAGGTAAGTGGAGAGGTTTTAGTATACTTTTTATATATTGCAAACCGCTTAAACCCGTAGTAAATAATGAAAACGACTTGAGATGCAGATAAAGGTTAACCGATACATTTTAAACTCATTGCTGTTGGCCTGCTTAGTTGCAGGTGCTTATGCGGCAATGGCCCAGCATAAAAAAAGTTCGAAAAAGGCAACAAGCAGTAAATCATCGCATAGCAAAACAACCCACAGTTCAAGTAGTAAAAAAACTTCGCATAGTTCATCAAGTCATAGCAAAAGCAGCGGTAAAGGCAGCAAAAGTAAAAAGGGGCACAGTTCAAAAAAGAGCCGCAAAAAAGGCCATCCTAAAGAACATTTCATAACCCACTATACCCAAACCAAACATAACGACCTGGAGTATATAACCGATGCTTCGGAAATGCGGAATGCCTTTCAGCACCCGCCCGAAGATGCTAAACCCTGGGTTTTTTGGTATTGGGACAAGGCCGCGATCACTCAGTCCGGTATAACTGCCGACCTTGAGGCCATGAAAGAAGAGGGTATAAGCGGTGCCTATTTAATGACCATAAAGGGCGCGGCAAGCCCGCCGCTGATCAAACCGGCCATTGAAGCACTTACCCCGCAATGGTGGGCAATGGTCAAATTCGCAATGAGCGAGGCCGACAGGATAGGCGTAAAATTAGCCCTGCACGATTGCGACGGCTTTGCCGTAGCGGGTGGGCCATGGATAACACCGGAGCTTTCTATGCAAAAGGTAACCTGGTCGCAGGTGATGGCACCGGGCAATACTATTTTTAACGACAGCTTACCCACGCCCAAACATAACAACGGTTATTATAAGGATATAGCTGTTTTTGCCTACCCGGTTGAATACGGACAAAACACCACCACCGAAACAAACAAACCTCACATCACGACCAGCAAAGCAGGTGCCGATGTCTCTTTTTTAGCCACCAAAGGCAATACCAAAAGCTTTAGCAGCGATACGACCTGTTGGATACAGTATGCCTTTGAGCAGCCGTTTACTTGTCGTGCCATAACCATCCATCCCAGCAATAACAACTACCAGGCACAGCGCCTCATTGTAGAGGTGAGCGATGATGGCAAAATATTCAGGCAGGTAACCCGTTTGGAGCCACCCCGCAGCGGCTGGCAGGATGGCGACGCGCCCAATACTTACGCTATTAAAGCAGTCACAAGTCTTTATTACAGATTTGTTTATAACAAAACGGGGTCGGAGCCGGGTGCCGAAGACCTGGATGCCGCCAAGTGGAAACCTAATTTAAAAATATCGGGCATTGAGATGTCTACGCTGCCACGCATTAACCAATACGAAGCTAAGAATGGCGAAGTATGGCGCATAGGTAAACGGACAACTGATGTGGAGATACCCGATAACCTATGTATCCCAAAAAACAAAATACTGGACATAACGAGCCGGTTGGACGCGCGCGGCCATTTAAACTGGAACGTGCCTAACGGACAATGGGTTATTTTGCGTATGGGGCATACATCAACCGGCCACACCAACGAAACCGGCGGCGGTGGCAAAGGGTTGGAGTGCGATAAATTTAACCCCGAGGCTATCAAACTACAGTTTGACAATTGGTTTGGCGAGGCCGTTAAACAAGCCGGGCCCGATCTGGCCGCCCGCGTGCTTAAAATTTTCCATGTGGATAGCTGGGAGTGCGGCAGTCAAAACTGGTCGCCGGTCTTTCAGCAGGAGTTTAAAAAGAGGCGGGGGTATGATATGCTGCCTTATTTACCAGCCTTGGCAGGTGTACCTGTTCAAAGTGCCGATGTATCCGAAAAGTTTTTGCACGACGTTAGGCAAACCATAAGCGAGTTGCTTGTAGATAAGTTTTATAATACCATGGCAACACTGGCGCACCAAAAAGGCTTTCAGTTTAGTGCAGAGGCTACAGCTCCGACCATGGTTGGCGATGGTATGCTACATTTTAAAGAGGTTGACTTGCCCATGGGCGAATTTTGGTTACGCAGCCCCACGCACGATAAACCAAGCGATGTTTTAGACGCGGTGTCGGGCGGGCATATTTATGGTAAGAACATTATACAATCGGAAGCTTTTACCGAAATAAAAATGGCCTGGGACGAGCACCCCGGTATGTTGAAAACCTTAGCCGACCGTAATTTTGGCTTAGGCGTAAACCGGTTTGTAATGCACGTTTTTAACCATAACCCTTTTGATACCCAACCTGGCATGACGCTGGATGGGGTAGGCCTCTATTTTCAGCGCGATCAAACCTGGTGGAAGCCCGGCAAAGTTTGGGTTGATTATTTACAGCGCTGCCAAACGCTTTTACAAATGGGTAAGCCTGTTGTTGATGTAGCCGTTTTTACCGGAGAAGAGGTACCGCGACGGTCGGTTTTACCGGATAGGTTGGTTAGTACATTACCCGGTATTTTTGGCGCCGATGTAGTTGCCAGCGAAGCCAAACGCTTACAAAATACCGGCGAGCCATTGCATACCATCCCCGATGGGGTAACCTCGTCAGCTAATATGGCCGAGGCTCAAAATTGGGTCGACCCATTGCATGGCTACGCTTACGATAGCTTTAACCGCGATGCCTTGTTACGCCTGGCTACTGTAAAAGATGGCAGGATAGAATTGCCGGGTGGGGCCAGCTACGGTGTGCTGGTCATACCACAATCAACCATCATGTCGCCCGAAGTGGCAGATAGACTTTCGCAACTGATAGGCGAGGGGGCAACTGTAATTATGAACGGACAGCCTGCGCTTTCGCCGGGATTATTGTCTCCGGCTAAGCCAAAGGTTATTACCCGTGTTACTAAAGCTCCATATAAACAAGATACTTTTGACGGTATTGGTATTGAAAGGGATATTATTGTTAACGATACACTGGATCATTACGCTAAAAATATAGCCTGGGCACACCGTACCGACCAGCAATTTGATATTTACTTTGTGGCCAATCAGCAAAATGTTGAGCGCACGCTGGATATTTCGTTGCGGGTGTCTGATAAAGAACCCGAACTTTGGGACCCATTGACCGGCGAGACGTACAAACTAAACGGTTGGGTAAATGAGAATGGTCGTACCAACCTTACACTGCGCCTGGCACCTAATGGTTCAACCTTCATTGTTTTACGAAAAGCAGCCGCTAATGGCGATCATGACAATGGGACTAACTATGTCGACTATCGCACCATAAAAGAAATAAACGGTGTATGGAGCGTTCAATTTGACACCCAAAAGGGTGGCCCCGATGGCCCCGTGGTGTTTACATCGCTTACCGACTGGAGCAAAAGTGAGTACCCGCAAGTTCAATACTATTCGGGTACGGCGGTGTACACCCAAAATTTTGAATGGAATTTTACGATGGGGCATGGCCGTGTATGGCTTGATCTGGGTAAGCTGTATAACATTGCCGATGTAAGCCTTAACGGCGTGCATTGCGGCATTACCTGGACCCCCCCTTACCGGGTTGATATCACCAAAGCGCTTAAAGACCGTAAAAACGTATTGCGCATTGAGGTGACCAATACCTGGGCCAACCGCCTAATAGGCGACCATGCCCAACCCGAAAATAAACGCATAACCTGGACAACTGCACCGTACAATTTAACAAACAAACCTTTATTACCTGCCGGCCTGTTAGGCCCCGTAAGGATAATTGAGAACGAAAAGAACAAGGAGACTGAAGAACAGTAACCACACGAAATTAAAAAGCCCCTTTTACTGATGTAAGAGGGGCTTTGCTATGTTTTATAATTCTTCGGGCGGGAAATCGGCACCGGTTGTGGTAGCCTCCCAGGCATCAAAATCTTTTTTTAACTGTTCTACTTTATTGCGTGCACCTTTTAACGCGGCAACGCCTAACAACAGACGCAAAGGTGGGTTCTCTGCCTCTACGGCTTTAACTATCGCTTTGGCCGCGCGTACCGGGTCACCGGGTTGTTTACCGCTATAACCGCGGATGGCCTGTTTATTAGCCTCAGCAGTCTCTTTATAATCAGGTATCACTATCGGGCTGTTATTAGCCGAACGCCCTGCCCAATCGGTACGGAAACCGCTTGGCGCTATCACGATAACTTTAATGCCCAGGTGCGCAGTCTCTTTACTTAAAGCCTCGGAGTAGCCATCAACCGCGAATTTTGTCGCATTATAAAAACCAACACCCGGAAAGCCAACCAAACCACCAATGGACGCTATGTTAACAATATGCCCGCTGCGCTGTGCCCGCATTATCGGCAATACCGAATTGGTCACATTGGCCAGGCCAAATACATTGATATCGAACATGCGGCGCACCTCGTCTTCTTCACTTTCTTCAATAGCCGCAAAATAACCAATACCCGCATTGTTTACCAATACATCAATACGCCCAAACTTATCTTTTACCAATGCTGTTGCCGCTTTTATTTCGTCGGCTTTGGTAACGTCAAGCTTTACCGCGATGGCGGTATCCGGGTAAGCCGCAACAATATCCGCTACATCATCCGTATTTCGCGATGCTACGGCAACCTTATTACCTAAGGATAAGACCTCTTTGGCCAGCTCACGCCCAAAACCGGTAGAGCAGCCAGTTATAAACCATACTTTACTCATTGTATTTGTATTTTTTTGCCAAAGTAACGCTAAGCCTGTTAAACATTTGTCAATACAGGTTCATTAATATGTCATCACTCAATAATCTTAACCCGCAATTACCTTTACATCGATATTGTTACGCGTAGCCTTTGAGTAAGGGCAGCCACGATGCGCAATATCAGCCATTTTTTGTGCTTGCGCCTGATCAATGCCGGGGATATGTACATGCAGCTCCGCCGACAAGGCGAAAGATGATTCGCTTTCTTTATTAAAACTGATATGTACATCAACAGTAGCCTCGCTCACATCCACACCATCGCGTTTACCAACCGAACCTAAAGCGCCCAGATAGCAACTTCCCCAGGCGCCGGCAAACAATAATTCTGGATTGGCATAACCATCTTCGCCGCCCATAGCTTTGGGTGCCTTTAGTTCCAGGTCGATAACGCCGTCGCTTGATCTGATATGACCGTTACGGCCACCCTTTGCTGTAACTACAGCAGTATACAATTTTTCCATGGCAGATAGTTTTATCTGTAAAAGCCATTTTAAAGTTTATTGTTTTTAGTTTATAACATTTAATGATACAGACCGCCAAAAACAAGCACTTATGAGCGTTGTTTAGAAGAGAAGATTTATCAAAATATAAACCGTTTCGCTAAAAACGGGATTTCTTTATTCGTCTCGATGGTGTAATTTTAGCCAAAAATGTGAATTTTAAAATTGTTAATATCTATAACAAAAAACTGCGAAAGGCTACAAATATGATAAAATATTGATATTTGATACTGCTTATGATGTTTAAAACTCCGCAATTTAAGTTGATAACGTGTTTATAAAAACGTGCGTTTTTTTATTGACAAAACTTTTATAACTCCCTATATTGTAATCATCAAGAACGACGTACTTTGACAGCCTGACAGAAGATCGAAAATTGAAAGAGGGGAGTTTTAGGACAACCCAAAAACAAAAAGAGAAATTCAAACTGCATTTAAAAATGACTGTTTCGCAAGAAATTTTTATGGGAGTGCGGTGTCGACAAAGGCAAAATACAGCATAGTTGCCGAACTCTACGGAGGGAAACAATGATGAGGTATGAGACCGTTAGGTCGCGCTGTCTGCGAGGGCAGCGAAGGATCAGGGATCAGTTAGAGATACACAAAACTTGATGCTTTTTGGAAAACTAAGGTAGACCAAAGAGTTTGGGAACGGAGGTACAGATCGAAAGTGATGGCCTCCGTTTTCGTTTTTATAGGTTTTTTGCTTTCTGGCTTTATTTTACTTCTCGCACCGATTTTGCATCCCCGAACCTACCGTAAATAGTTCCTCGCGTTGCCAATGATGAGATGGTTTTTAACATCAATTTAAACCTGGTTTAACAAAATATTTTTACAGAATTTGCAAAAACGCGCGTTTGAGTGTGGTTGTTTTTATGAGTTTTGCAATAAAATTGTGAATTAAGCCCGTGTTAATAACCGGGGAAATACGTCGTTTAAACTGTGCTACGATGGTAATTTGATGAATTTGTTGTTATAACCTGTGTGCATAACCGCCTTAAAAAAGTTAATAACCTGTTTATAAAAACACGCGTTTTTTTATTGACGAAAGTGTAATTGTCCCTATATTAGAATCAACAAGAACGACGTACTTTGGCAGCCTGACAGAACAACAGAAATTGAATCGGGGGACCCTTCGGGAGAACTAAAGATCAAGGGAAGGCGTTCAAGTCGCAACAGGAAAAAGAGGGTCCCGAAAGGGAAAGTAAAAATGAATGAAGCGATGTCACAAAAAGGGTATTACCAACCGGAAACATAACCCGCAAGGGGGAACGGCAGGGGAGTAAGAGATTGCGGACCGCGATGCTTGCAAAAGCGGAGAAAGATCGGATCATGGTCGGGTAACAGAAGACTTGCTGCTCAAGGGATGCTACGGCAGACCGGGAGCCGGAAAAACGGGAGGATCAAATCGAAAGACGCGGCCTCCCGTTTTCTATTTTACGGAGTTTTTTCGAGAAGAAGGACCCTACCTCAAATACCTATATTGTACTAACTTTATTTGATAAATTTAAAGTACACAGCAGCAACTTAACGCAATGGCAGTATATCATTTACGGGTAATCGACTATGTGGTGGTAGATATGGCTCGCACCACCAAAGTAAAGATAGAAAGCCTTTGGTCGGTTGTGGAGCTGGTAATGGAGACTCATAAGGATGGTAAATGGGTATCAGTTCTTCCTGACACCATACATATACAAAAAGGGTACTGGCTTAACCGCAGCCGCGAACAACTCGGCCCTATTCGTGTTCGCATCAAGGGTAAGATCGGTACAGCAAAATATTCTGACTATATCTTAAAGGTGAGCCATCCGGATTATCCTGCGGGGGAAGATGCCTCGGAAGCGGAAAACACCCCAGAATAATAAGCTTAGTCAATTCTTCTTTAAATTTTTATTCAACGGATTTTTTGTGTTGCGGGTTGTCAGTCAAATTTTCTACTTTTAGCCCTATGATCAAAGAGGCTAAGACCAGGACTAACGGACGGAAAAAAATATTTGTGCTGGATACATCGGTCATACTATATGACCACAACGCTTTCCAGAATTTTAAAGAGCATGATGTAGCCATCCCCATACAGGTTTTAGAAGAACTTGACAACATGAAAAGCGGGAACGATAACCGCAATTTTGAAGCCCGCAGCTTTATCCGTTTGATGGATGAGTTTTCGCACAATAACCTCATTAGCCACTGGCTGCCGCTTGAAGGCGAAAATAAAGGCAGCATTAAGGTTGTAATTGACAAAAAAACGCATACCGACGCCGAGGAGATTTTTGGCGATGGCAAGGTTGACCACCGCATACTCAATTCGGCGCTAAGCCTGCAATACGAAAATCCCGATAAACGGATCATCCTCGTATCAAAAGATATCTGCCTGAGATTAAAAGCCAAAGCCCTTGACCTTCATGCCGAAGATTACGAAACCGGTAAAATTAAAAACCTCGATCAGCTGTATACCGGCAAGGCCACCATTAACAAAGTGCCCGATACTGTGCTTACCGGGTTTAGTAAAGCTGGCGTATTAGATACCGAAACGGCCAAACTGGGCGACCTGCAAAACAACCATTTTTACATATTGCAAGGTAAGCGTAAGGCGGTACCTGCGTTTTACAATGGCGAAACCAAACAGTTGGAAGAAGTTGTTGAACAGCCGGTTTTTAATATTCAGCCCAAAAATATCGAGCAATCCTTTGCCATACATGCGCTTTTAAACCCCAATATCAAGCTGGTTAGCATACAAGGCAATGCGGGTACAGGCAAAACACTATTGGCACTGGCCAGCGCTTTGGAGCAGCGCAAAAACTTTAGACAGATATATGTTACACGCCCCATTGTGCCTTTAAGCAACAAGGACATTGGCTTTTTACCGGGCGATGTAAAATCAAAGATAGACCCGTATATGGCACCGATATGGGATAACCTGAAATTTATTAAAGACCAGTTTGCCGAGGATGAAAAGATGCAGGGTAAAATTGAAGAACTGGTTACTACCGAAAAAATAGCCATAGCACCGCTTGCGTTTATCCGTGGACGTACGCTAACCAAAATATTTTTTATTGTTGATGAGGCGCAAAACCTAACCCCGCACGAAATTAAGACCATTATATCGCGCGCGGGCGAACACAGTAAATTTGTATTTACCGGCGATATTTACCAAATAGACACACCATACCTGGATGCGGAGAGCAACGGATTGAGCTACCTGATAGATAAAGCAAAAAACCACCCACTATATGCACATATTACGCTGCAAAAAGGAGAACGCAGCGAGTTAGCTAATTTGGCTACAGAGCTGCTGTAACCCCAAGCCTACCTTAAGTTATATATGAATTTATGTTTGCACTTGCGGCAAACACATTTAACATGTTTATCGGATTGATACCTGTAAAGGTTATATAAGCCAAAAAGAGATGTTGGCAACGCGCCAACGATGTAAAAGCTTGAATACCTAACCGTTAAGAACAGGAAAATTACGCCCGCAATTGCAGCCACGGTCCCCAGTAGTAGTCTTAACTCGCCGGTGGCGACGTTTACACGGTTTGAATTACAGTTGCGGCAATGTACCTGATTCATTTTTGTATTTTTTATTTTAATTTATTAACCAGGGGTTAATAAAAAATAACAAAAACAATGCCAGCGGTAGATCAAAAAAAATTAAAAAACTTAAAGTTAAAAAATAGCGTCCTTAAATATATTGTGCAAGGATAGCTGATGTAATGACTGTGTGATTTGATCGACAAAGCAAAAAATACAAAGTATAGCCCGCCTCACCTTGCAAAAAGGGTAGGTGGAAGGATATAGCTAATTTGGCTACAGAATTGCTGTAGCGAACGACTTATCTTAAATTATATACAAATTTGTGATGGCACCTGCGGCACACGCATTTTACGTTCTTATCAAACTGGTACCTATAAATGCTGTACAACGAAAAAAGACACGTCGGCAGTGCGCCAACGATATAAAAGCTTGAGTGTTTAATGGTTAAGTAAAGCAAAACTGCGCCTGCAATACCTACCGCGATCCCAAAGATCAATCGTAATTCGCCCGTAGCAACGTTTACACGGTTTGAATTACAGTTACGACAATGTACCTGGTTCATTTTTAATCAAAATAGTTTAAAGTTCTTAATTAGGGTTAAGAATGTGCAAGGTACAAAAATGCTGCCAATAACAAGTTTGTTACAAAACGCGAAATAAAAAAATAAAGATTTTACTGACCCAGCTTGGCAATTTGTTTGCGCAGGGCCTTGCGGTCGGCGGCCGATTTGGTTAAAGCTAAAGCGTTATTTAAATGCTCCAGGGCTTTATTATTGTCAATTTCGGCATATAGCTCGCCTAAAAGAGCGTGATATAAGTGAGTAGTGCCAAGGTTTAATTTCTCGGCCTCTGCAATAGCCATGGGTTTACCGTAAACTTTATATAAAGCGTAGGTACGGTTCAAAGCTGCGATAGGCGAGTACCGCAATTGCAGCAACTTGTTATACAACTGTAGAATATTTTCCCACTTTTGAGCGTCTTTTGTGGTATGCCACCAGGCAATGGCCGCCTCAAAATGGTAAGTACTTATGGCGTTGCCGGTAGCGGCCTGGTTTAGGTAATAATTACCATTGTCTATCAGGTCCTGGTTCCACAAACCGGTATCCTGGTCATCATATAAAATTGTCTCGCCATCCTGATCAATCCGTGCGTCAAAACGCGACGCATGGAAGCACATTAAGGCCATCAGCGCATTAACGGATGGTTTGTTGGTGATGTCGTGCGTTATCAGCAGGTAGTTTAAACGCATGGCCTCCAGACAAAGCTCCTTACGTAAAACCGTGTTTGTTGATTGTGAATAATAGCCTTCGTTAAATAGCAGATAAAGTGTGGTTAAAACGTTTTCTATGCGATTGGTGATCTCGGTAAGTGGTGGCACTTCTATCCTGATATTGGCTTCCTTTAGTTTTTGCTTCGCCCGAAAAAGCCTTTTGTTGATGTTTTCTTTATTCGTCAAAAACGCACCCGCGATCTCATCGATGCTGAAACCGCAAAGTATGCGCAGTGAGAGGCCTATCTGCGCTTCGGGCGGTATAGACGGGTGGCAAATGGCAAACATCATTTGTAGTTGACTGTCTTCGATGTTTTTGTTCGATAGGTCAATATCCAATTCATGGACGCCGCTATCGCGGTTTTGAAGCTCGGTAGTTATTTTTTGCTGAAAAAGGGTGTCGCGTTTTAAATGGTCTTTCGCACGATTCTTTGCTACTGTATAAAGCCAGGCGGTAGGGTTATCGGGCAAACCTTTAAAGCCCCAGGTTTCGGCAGCAGCCAAAAATGTTTCGCTAACAATATCTTCGGCAAGTTCAATATGCTGCAAGCCGAACGACCGGCACAATACAGAAACCAGTTTCCTGAACTCGGTACGGTATAACTGTGGTATCAGTTCCTGGTTTTGCATAAACTAAAAAGCAACTGCCGTGGGTACAGCAGTTGCTCATCTGATAAATTACATGTTCATGGGGATAACGCTACGCACCTCAACCCGCCCGCCAACAGTTAAAATAGGGCAGCCTTTACCAATTTCGGTAGCCTCCGCAAGCGTTTCGGCACTTACCACAATAAGGCCACTCAGCATTTCTTTGATCTCGGCATACGGGCCATCGGTAACCAGGTTGCCCGGGGCAATGTTGCTGATCTCGGGGCCTAAACGGTAGCCGCTACTAACCAGTTTGTTTTGAGCTGCAATGCCACCCATCCAGTTTTGCCAGTCGGTCATAATGGCCTGCATTTGTTGCGGCGACAGGGTTTTGTCCGGGTCGTTAACCCCTCTGAAAATCAATACAAAATCTTTCATAATGTTTATTTTTTTGTTTTATAACTCCATGACGAACAGCGATCTGCAAATTGGACAACGCACTTCAAAAATATTTTATCGTCTTCTATTTTTTCCTTTTGGAGGCCTTCGCTTTAGGGTTATATGCCAGCGCAAGGTCTATCCAGTGATCAAAGTCCTGTTGAGTTTTCATGCCGGCACTGTCGATCATCACATAACCCTTCATTGGCATTTTTGTAAAATCCATTACGCGGCAGCCGGGTTTTTCTAAAGCTGCATCCTGATCTTGGGGATCAATACGGCACATCAGCTCATCCTTAATAATACCCACGCACATTTTACCGTGGTACATAAAGGTCAAGCCGCCCATCATCGGTTTTTCTTCTACCTCGTCAAGGTCTGCCATGCGTTCCCTTACGCGGTCCGCTAATTTTTCATCGTAGGCCATATATAAATTTAGTTTTTATTTGGATAGGTTTTGATCCGGGCTGTCTAAAATAGCATCGGTAATTTTAGCGATATCGGTACTAACCTTGGCTATAAACTCTAATTGTTGTTTTAGCAAATGGGTATCCAGGCTTACTTCGCCTTGCTCGCCGGCGCTTTGACTTGGCGCGATAGGGATAGATGTACTTACCGCCGCAGTGCTAACTTGCAGTTTTTTTGATGTTTCGTTCAGGATATTGATAGCTCGTCTAGTCAGTTTTAAATGATCAGGGTGAACAGCCTGATCGTTTTTTCGCAATAGCCCCGACGCGATATTGGCGATGTACGATGTTAGGATATGGTTTAGCACCACAAACTTGTGTACTTCTTTAATATGCCGTTGCTTACTTTTAGGTTCGGATGTCATCCGCTCAAAAGCAGCGGACAGATTAGCCGAATGGATATAAACATCCTTACGCGCTACTTTATACTCAGTTGTGCTGACCGCTTTTCCCGAAAAGGTCTCCGCTACTTTTTGCAGATACATGATATTGCCACGGAGTACGTTGTTGAGGTTTTCTTTGATCTGATCAAACTCCCATATCGGGAAAACCACGTAGCTGGCCACAAAGGCGATAACGGATCCGATGAGTGTGTCCACAATACGCTCCTGTACCACGTGGCGTACGCCCAAAAACTCGAATAGGATCAAAATATACGGTGTCATCAAAAACACACTTACCACGTAATTATACCGCTGAAAGCTGTATGCGCCTACCATCAGTACCATTAAAATAACGAACTGCGCGGTAGCATCCGGAATAAACTTAAGTATGAGCACACCGGCAAGACCGCCGCCAATAGTGCCCATTAACCGTTGAAAGTTGCGCTGTTTGGTGAGGCTGAAACCGGGTTTAAGTATCACAATAATGGTGAGCAATATCCAGTAGCTATGGCCACCCTGTGTAATATGGCTTGTTTTTGCGGCAATAAAGCCTACAAGGCAAACCAGGGCCACCCTTACAGCGTGCTTAAATACCGCCGAATTAAGGGTTAAATTATCAAGGTACAATTGCGGGTCGTAATCCTGGTGGGTTACAAATTTTGAGTACTCAACATTGCTGCGGTTTTGTAATAACGCTGCCGACTTTGAATTATAGTAATTGAAAATATTAACAGCCTTTTGATGCAGGTTGCGCAGGTTGATCAAAATCTTTTTGAGGACCAGGTTGCTCACTTCTTTATCATTGGCGCCAATTTGATCAATTTTTGCCTTTAGGGCCTCAAGTTCAGGGTTAAGGTCGGGCAGGTGCCGGTGTTTGGAGTTTGATTGTATGGCAAAGCCAAGGTCTTCCAATTCGCCGGCTATGTGTGATAAGAGGCTGGCAATATCATCCAATACACCGGTATGGGCAAACTTTTGTCGCAGCAGGTCATAGTCATAATGAGTAGCCATTATTTCTTCAAACATGTCAACCAGGTCAACAAAGGTCAGTATCAAAATCCGGCTGGCGTTGGTTGATTCTTTGACCATCAACCGGCTTTTGAACAACAGGTCGCGCACGGCATCCTGGTTATGGCCTACATGTATTTGTTGCGATACAACTTTGCGGTAATTCTCGTCAATGTCCGTTTCGGGATGATAAAAATCAATTTTTAAGCGCAAAAACTTGGCGACATCCAATATATTTTCGCCTAAAGCCTGCTGCGCTGCACGGTAAGGCCTTATGCTAAAAAAAGCCATACTGAGCAGGGTGTACCAAACACTGCCGGCCAATATAGTAGCACTGTAGCCTAAAATTTCGGACGGTTTAAGTTCCTTTTCCATCATCAGTATCATGATGAGCAAACAAGCTGTGCCCACCGAAGCGGCACGGTTACCATAAACCGTGAACATGGAAAAGACAAAGGCCAGCACCACTATCTCGGCACCAAGTGTGTACACATTCAATCGCGCAAAGCCGGTTATAATGGCCACAACGAACATTAGGCCGCTGCAAATAAACATGCCGTTACGCTTATGTACTAACGGACCGGGATTATCGGCCCCGCTAACACACAACGCGCCCAGCGAAAGCGTAAGCCCGGTTTGAAAATGATCTACCTGCGATAAAATAAGCGAGGGAAGCAATACACCAAGCGTAATGCGCAGCCCGTCAGAAAAATACTGGCTGTAAAAAAAACTCTGTATTTCGCGTGCCTGGCGGTTCATGGTATGCAGTTTACGAAGATAACTAAACACCGCCAAACACTGTTAGTTGGACAAAAATTAACAGTTTAATATTAAACAGACAGAATTAGTAGATTTTTTTCATTTTTATAACGTAATTCGCATTAATTTAACTATTTTCAGCATTTGGTAATCCACAATATCAAAACAGCACCAAAACATACTTTTTATTATGACTTCCGTTTTAAAACTCAGCCAAAAAGAAACCGCATTTAACCAGGAAGTTGTTACCCGTTTTGAACTGTACAACAGCTTGTTTTTAACGCTGCCTTTTTACCAGGTTAAAGATACAGGTATACTGCTGCCGTTTTTTAGCTCGCATTGCGAAGCCGGTGCTGCCGAGCAAAAGGCGCCATTGGATATCATTAGAAGCTTTTTTGAAAAATATGTACCGGATATTGATCGTGAGGAGCGTTTAAACCGCCTGTTCCGTTTTATACAATACATTGAACGGCAGGTGGTGCTGTTCGATTCGATAGAGGATGCAGCATTCAATAAGCTGGAGCATGGCGATGACGGCGGTACCATACAAGGATTATTGCAACAGGTGCCGGGCCGCGAAGGTCTGCGCGAAGCCATAAGCGAAAAGCTGGAAAAGTTTTCGTTACGCCTGGTATTGACCGCTCACCCAACCCAATTTTACCCTGGGCCGGTGTTAGGCATTATGACCGACCTGAGCGAGGCTTTAAAGCACGATGACATTAACTCTGTAAACCTGCTTTTGCAGCAATTGGGCAAAACGCCTTTTTTCAATAAAACATCGCCAACGCCATTTGACGAAGCTGTGAGCCTAACCTGGTTCCTTGAAAATATTTTCTATTATTCGGCGGCAGCCATACAAACCAAGTTGGACGAAGAGTTTGACCTGACCGGCAAAGGCGAACACCAGGTTATTGAGCTTGGTTTTTGGCCCGGCGGCGACCGCGACGGCAACCCTAACGTAACTGTTGAAAGCACAAAGGCTGTTTCGGCACACCTGCGTAAAGCGTTGTTCAGGTGTTACTACCGCGAATTTAAGGAGTTAAAAAAGCGCATTACTTTCCGTGGCGTGGGCAATGCTATGGGCGCTCTCGAAAAAATATTTTACCAGGACGCCTACAATTACCCCGAACCCCAAAATCACCAGGCTGAAATACTGGCCTTACTTAATGAGGTTAAGGCTGTTTTAGAAAAAGACCATTACTCGTTATTTGTTGAACTGGTTGACGGTTTGGCGCGCAAGGTTAAATTATTTGGTTGTTACTTTGCAACGCTCGACATACGGCAGGATAGCCGTATACTGCGCAGCGTACACCAGTACTGCGTTGAAACAAACGCGGGTGATAAACTGGTTGAACCAGGGTATTATGACCTGAGCGAGGAGGAAAAACTAAAAGCCATTAAGTTTACCGAGATAGACTTTACACCAACAGCTGATGCTGACGCGATGGTGAAAGATACGATATTGACCATCCGCCTGATGAAAGATATTCAGCGATCAAGCGGGGAGAAGGCTTGTCAGCGTTTCATTATCAGCAATTGCCAGCAGGCATCGGATATATTGCAGTTGATGAACCTGTTTTTATGGGCTGGCTGGAAGAAAGACGAACTGAGCGTAGATTTTATGCCTTTGTTTGAAACAGTGAACGACCTGACCCACGCCGCCGAAGTAATGGAACGGTTATATACACATCCGTTTTATAAGGCACATTTGCAAAAGCGTGGCAACAAGCAAACCATCATGCTTGGTTTTAGCGATAGCACTAAAGATGGTGGTTATTTGATGGCTAACTGGTCGATATACAAGGCTAAAGTTGAGTTAACGGCTATGTCGCAAAAATATGGCATCGCTTTGGCGTTTTTTGACGGACGTGGCGGCCCGCCATCGCGCGGGGGTGGTAAAACGCACCGCTTTTACTCGTCGATGGGGAAAGATATTGCTAACGACCATATACAGCTGACCGTACAGGGGCAGACCGTAAGTTCGCAGTACGGTTCTTTAGATACCGCCGGTTTTAACATGGAGCAATTGGTTAACGCGGGCATTGTATCGGCATTAAACCCCGATAAAAACGACCTGTTGGATGATAACCACAAAATGCTGATCTCAAAAATGGCCGAAATAAGCCATGAGGCGTTTATGGAATTGCGCGGACATCCATTGTTTTTAAAATACCTGGAGAAAATGAGCCCGTTGAAGTTACTGTCGGGTATCAACATCAGCAGCAGGCCAACCAAACGAAATACTACATCCGAGTTAAAACTCGAAGACCTGCGGGCTATCAGCTTTGTGACATCGTGGAGCCAGCTAAAACAAAATATACCCGGTTTTTATGGGGTAGGTACTGCTTTAAAGCAGATGAAAGACGAAGGGCACTGGGAAGGACTCAAAGAACTTTACAACGCATCGGGCTTTTTCCGTACCATGATCGATAACTGCATGATGTCGATGTCAAAATCCGACTTCAGGATAACCGCGTACCTGGAAGGGGATAAGACCTTTGGCGGCTTCTGGAAAATGCTGAAAGCCGAGTTTGACCTGACCCGCGAATTGCTGTTATCGCTTACCGGTACAGATGTGCTGATGCAGGCTTTCCCTGTTGAAAGGCGTTCTATCGCCATACGCGAAAAAATAGTTTTGCCTTTGGTTATATTGCAGCATTTTGCCTTGCAGCAACTTAATACTCTGCCGCCTGATGATCAGTTTTACCCGGTTTATAACAAGCTTATCATCCGTACCGTGTATGGTATTGTAAACGCCGGAAGGAACCTTGCATAGTAAACTGTTATTTTATATGAATAAATATAAATATCTGATTACTATTGTTTTACTTTTATCACTTTCAATTGTGAAAGTAGCAAATGCAAGGGATAAAGTATTGATCTTCTCGCTAACCAAAGGCTATCACCATGCCAGTATTGCCGATGGCATTACCGCTATTACCCAGTGGGGCGCTGAAGCTTCTTTTGATGTGGATACCACAACCAACCCCGCAAAATTTACCGACGATAATTTAAAACGATACAAGGCACTTATATTTTTAAGCCCTACCGGCGATGGTTTTTTTAACGATGAACAAAAGGTAGCGTTTCAAAAATACATCCATAAGGGCGGCGGGTTTGTAGGTATCCATGCAGCTACCGATTGCCTGTATAACTGGGATTGGTATGGAAAACTGGTTGGTGCATATTTTACCAAACACCCTAAGATACAGGAAGCAACTTTGCATGTGGTTGATGGCGGGCAGTTATCGACCAAAAGCTTACCCGCCACCTGGCAACATACCGACGAGTGGTACAACTTTAAAAACATTAGCCCGGATATTAAAGTATTGATAAGGGTTGATGAGAAAAGTTATACCGGCGGCGAGAACGGCGATACGCATCCCATATCCTGGTACCAGCAATTTGAAGGCGGGCGTGTGTTTTATACCGCATTGGGCCACACCAAAGAAGATTATACCATAGATGCGCTTTTTAAGCAGCATCTGCTTAACGGCATTAAGTACGCCCTGGGCCGAAAAAAGTAAAATGCCTATATGCTAAATGCAATATTTGATTAATTTTGACGCAGCATAAATTTTATATCTCAATGAAACTTAACATCAGCAAATTAAATCTTATTGTTATCGCATTGTTCGCAGCATACGCCATGCAATCGTGTACCGAAGAGAAAGGCAACTCTTACACTTCAAAAACTAAAGTTAATGCCGATGGCCTTACTTTTATCAAAACAGCACACGAGGCTGGCTTGACCGAGATCGCGGCATCAAAAATTGCTAAAGACAAGTCGGCAAACGCGGGTGTAAAAGGTTTTGCCGATATGATGATAACCGATCATACCGCTATGGGCGCTGATGTAGATAGTCTGGCTGCTGCCAAATTTGTAATGATAGTTGACAAAGTTAACCACGACCACCAGGTTGTATTGGATAGCCTTGCTAAAAAGAACGGCGCTGAGTTTGATAAGGCCTATATGGAAATGATGGTTGCCGACCACGAGGAAGCTACCGAATTGTTTAAGGACAATAAAGGGAGCAACTATACCGAAGTACGTAAGGTTGCCTTTAAATACTACTCAACATTAGAGAAACACCTGGAAGAAGCTAAAAAAGTACAGTCATCGTTAAAATAATCCGACATTAAATGTTGATCAAAGCCTCGTTTTCACGAGGCTTTTTTTTTGTGCTATTGTCGCAATAGATATACAAAAATGCCCCGCATTGGCTACACTTTTCTTAAAAATACCATTTTATAGCGTTTTTTATGCGCCGCTTTTAAGCGTTGAGCAGTAGTAGTTTAAGGCCGTTTTTCGCGAAAAGCACCAAAAACTGGTAACGTTTTTGATTTAGGGTTATCGATCTCATAACAAAAGGTCAGATTTTATACTAAACAAAACGATTATGAAAAATTCAACTAAATGGATCGCTTCGGCATTTGCAGCAGTAGCTATCCTGTTTACATCACATGTTAATGCTCAAACATCAACTGCCTCAAAAAGCGATATCTGGCGCCTTGGCGTAGGTATTGAAGGTGGCATACCTACAGGTAGTTTAAATAATTTCTCAAACTTTAGTTTGGGCGGTACTGCCAGGTTGCAGTACGATACCGAAAACCTTGCCTTTATGCTAACCTCGGGCTATTATAATGTATTTGCCAAAGATGTTACCGTTGGTACTACAACCGTTCAGCCCGATGCACAAGGCATCGTTCCGGTAAAAGCAGGTATCAAAGTTTTTGCAGGCGAACACATTTACTTTAGCGGTGAGCTTGGTGCCGGTTTTGAAACAAACTATGCTAAGAATACCAAATTTATTGCTTCGCCGGGTATTGGTTATGCCAACGCATGGGGGTTGGACGTGGGCGCCCGTTATGAGTCGTTCATGGGCCAGAGCAATAACTACGGCATGGCCGCTTTGCGTATAGCTTATGGCTTTAAACTTTAATAATTATTGATTAACACAAAACGAGAGAGGTTCCCTTGAAAAAGGGGGCCTTTTTTGTTTTTTATAATTTACACGGTAATCAGCACAAAGTTTAATTAATTCCTAATTTTAGCCGTGCAAAAATATTTGTTGTTTATTGATACCGAAACATCGGGCCTACCCAAAGACTGGAAGCTGCCGTACTCAGATAATGCAAACTGGCCTTACGCGGTGCAGGTATCCTGGGTTATCTATACGGCCGAAAAGGTAGAAGTTAAACGCGAAGACCATTATATTGGTGATACCGATTTTGTTATCAGTAAAAAGGCTTATGGGGTACACGGAATAACACGGGCTTACCTTGACCAGCATGGCGAACCGCGCAAAACAGTGATGGACCTGCTTTATAATGATCTTGTGCAATACCAACCCCTGGTTGTTGGGCATTTTGTAGAACTTGACCTGCATGTAACCGGCGCTGATTTTTATCGACTGGGGATGGAGCAGCCTATTGTAAATCTGCCGATGTTTTGTACCATGCTGTCAACCAAACACATGGTACGTAATCCGCAAATGCAATATTTAAAGCTAGGGCAACTGTATGAGCTGCTTTTTAACAAGCAAATGCCCAAACAACATAACGCTCTTGTTGACGCTTTGGCTACAGCCGAATGCTTTTTTGAGTTACTGCGTTTAGGGACCATCGACGACGAAATTATTGCCAAACAACAAAGCGAACGCGAAAAGATACAGAAACCAGTTTTAAAAGGCGGGTGTGGTGTGCCCGTATTAATTTTCTTGGTAATAATCGGTTTTATAATTTATTGGTTATGAATAGCAAAGTTGAATTTTTAAAGACCGTTGCCCCGTTCGACCTGCTGCCTGAGCATGTTTTGGACGAAGTTGCTGAGCAACTGCAGGAGATACGCTACAGTAAAGACACCGTTATTTACCAGCAGGAAATTACCAAAATGCGCGGTGTTGATATTATTGCCGAAGGTGCTTATGATTCATTTTTTTACGACAGCGCACAAAACAAGCGGCTCTTAGAGGTGCATGGCGCCGGTTATTGCTATGGTGGTATATCGGTGCTGGTCAATCAAAAGCGGTCTATACGTACCGTGATCGCCAAAAAAGGCACCATCGTTTACTTTTTACACCGTAAGTATTTCAGGGCCTTGTGTAAGGCTTACGATGCCTTTTTCCAATACTTTACTTCCGAGTTTGGCAAACGGATGCTGAACGACGATTTTGCACATTTTTTTAAACGCCCGGCCACTTTTGAGGAAAGCTACATCGCATCAGAACAGTTGTACTCGCGTAAGATAGAAAGTATTGAATACCGCGAAGTGATATCGTGCAGTGGCGATACGCCAATATACCAGGCCGCCCGCCAAATGGCCGCTCATAAAATAAGCTGCATTTTTGTAACCGGCGGCGGGGATAAGATCATCGGGTATGTAACCGATATTACCTTGCGGGACAACGTGGTGGCCCAATGCGGGGATGCCAATAACCCGGTCAGTACCATTATGGATAACCCGATCGTGTACATTGATTCGGAGGCGTATGTATTCGAAGCGATCCTGATGATGTTCCGCACCAAAACGCGCTACCTGCTCATAAAAAAGAATGGGGTTTACGATGGCTTTATTAGTCGTACCAAATTATTGACCGAGCAGGCACAATCGCCGCTGGTTTTTATCCAGTCGGTAAAGCTTGCCCTTTCGGTCGACGAACTAAAACGCAAATGGGAATCGGTGCCGCAAATGGTAACCCAGCTTTTGGGCAGGGGGGTACATGCCGAAATTGTGAACCAGGTAATCACTACCATTGCCGATACCATTGCCCAAAAGGTAATTGAAGGCGTTATTGCCGAGCAAGGTACGCCACCCGCCAAATTTGTTTTTATGGTGCTGGGCAGCGAGGGGCGTAAAGAGCAAACCTTTAAAACCGATCAGGACAACGCCATTATTTACGAGGATAAGGCCAATGAGCACCGCGAAGAAGTACGGGAGTACTTTTTAGAGTTTGCCACCATGGTATCCAGCCGCTTAAACTACATTGGTTTTGTTTATTGTTCCGGTGGCTTTATGGCGCAAAACCCCGAGTGGACACACTCGTTATCGTACTGGAAACGCAATTATGTGAGTTGGATGGCAGAATCGGTACCTGAAAGCGTGATCAAATTCTCGACGTTTTTTGACTGCCGTTCCATTTACGGCGAAGAAGCCATAATGAACGAACTGAAAGAGTTTTTGGATGAGGAGTTGAAAAAACCAATGGAAAAGCTTTTCTTCCACATGGCCAAAAATGCCCTGCAATATGAGCCGCCTTTAACCTTTTTTAAGAATATCAAAACCTTTACCAAGGGCCAGCAAGAGGTGTTTGATATTAAACGCACCATGACGCCGATTGTCGACCTGACCCGCGTGTATGCCTTAAAACACCACATATTTGAAGTAAACACCGGCGAGCGTTTAAAGGCGCTGAAAGACAAAGGTGTGTTTACCGATGTTGCGTACCATGAGCTGATACAATCGTACTACTACCTGATGGGGATGCGATTACGCAGCCAGGCATCGCAGATCATCCATGATAAAGCCGCGCCTGATAATTACATTGACCCGGAAAGCTTGACCAAAATTGAGCGGGTAACCCTAAAAGAGATTTTTAAAACCATCGAGGGTTTCCAGGCTAAGATACGGATGGAGTTTACGGGGAATTTGTTGGGGTAGGTAGCTCCTTCAAACCCGTCTTGTTATTTCGACCAGCGGGAGAAATCTTCTACTCCATACCAGTCTGCTGTAGAAGTTCTCTCACTATCGTTCGAGATGACAGCTTTTATTTACTTTTTCTTCTTCTCGGCCAGATATTTTTCCCTGTAGGCATGCAGGTCAAAGCCCGCGCTATCAGCTATTAATTGTTTTACCACATCCACCGGCATTTCATCCGCGTTTTTAAAGTTGATACAGCCTTTTTGAAACTTAGCCTTGGGCAATAACGCTTCGTATTTTTGGTGCATCGGCGCATTCATATACATGGGCATCACATGCAGGCTCATATAATCTTTAACACTGGCCAGTCCGTACTTAAAGGTCTTGCAGTTATATAAGATCATCTGTTTGCTCATCATCGGGCCTACGGTAGGGGTTACTGTACTGTCGTTTTCAACAATGGCTGTATGCAAGGCTTGCAGCAGGGCTTGCCGGTCTGCCGGTTGTGCTTCAATGTATTCGGTGATGGTCATAATCATTGATTGATCAGGTTTTTAATGTCTTTTGTTTATTGCGCAGCATGATCATGGCTTTATCAGCACGAACCTTACGGGTATCCTCGGCTTTAGCCGACCCAACCCAGTCGCAATAGCCTTGTTTGTATGATTTTGACAAGTTGTCAAAAAAGTCTTTAGCTTCGGCATCCGTATCTAATAATACCTGCAATTCGGCAGGTGTGCCTTCAATATGTTCTCCTTTTTTGAGCATGTCGGTTTTAAAATATAAATATAGTTATAAGCTTACCGTAATAACAACACTTATTGATATTCAGTTAATTCCGTTCCTGCGTTTAAATTCTTCAATAGCCTCGGCCCTGGTTTTACCAATATTGGCCTCACTGTGTAGCCAGGTATACATATCGTGGTTAAACTTGATCTCGCAGCTTAGCTGGGCCTTAAAAAAGCGTCGTACATTTTGGGTGGTCTTATAGCTTTTGCTGATCCGTGTATCAAGTGTTAACGGGTGGCTATGCCAGTTGATCTGCTGGTTGTTCATCGCTTATGATTTGGGCTACAGTGGCGCTTTCGTCGGTATGTATAATGCCGTCCATTGTAAAGAGATGTATAGCAAATTGGAAAGTCAGTGCACTGATAAGCCATGAGCCAAACCCGAAGATAAAGCTGGTTCCGCATAAATAGTTTATCAAAGCAACATTACCTAAAATAACTACCTGTACCAGTACCGACAACCATAATTTGCGATCGCGCTTGTTTTTAAACTTTAGGCTCGTAAAATGCGCGCCGTACGCAAGTGCAGCAAAAGTTATACACCCCGAGCCATTGACGAAAATTTGAACTTTTGAATAAAAAATAACACCACGTTCAAACGAATGGATATAGCCAACCAAGGCTATCGATAAAAAAACGCTTAATAAAATAATACTCAAAAGCCAAACCTTTAAAACATATTTAAAATTAAAGAGAAATGTAAACACTGATTCGTTAATAGTGGAATAAATGAACATGGCGAGGACTGGTGCCAAACCAAGTACAGACTTTGGTAGGGCCTGAAGAGAGGAAATGTAATTTACAACCTGCTCACCATTTAGTTTTACACTAACCACAAGGTTAAGTAAAAACATGGCATTGGTGACCAAAGTAGCCTCAAACAAATATTTGCCATGACCAGTTTGCCATGTCCGTTCCGCTTCGGTTTCCCTGTGGGCGTAGTGCGGGCCGTTTGTGTTGTTAAAGATGTTGTCTTCTTTGATGATACGCCAGGCCAAACGCAGCAATGTGAGGACCACCAGGAACCCGATCACAACGAAGACCGTAGGCCAGAATGGATCGGGGTAGTCTTTGTTGGTGAGGAGTTTTAACATCAAAAGAGGTATCTAAACCAAAGATAACCGGCTATACCTCAAATGGCAAATATTTTTTGATGGAGATGAGAGGGGCACCATAAGGCCCTCATAATAAAATCCACAACTTACTAAACTATATTATCCTCAGCTTCGCAAACTTTAGCAATAATTGCTTTTGCCCTATCTCTTTAAAAAATATAGTAGCTTTTACATCAGTTTTCGGGCCATCCAGTGTCAGTACTTTGCCGAAACCAAAACGCTCGTGCTCTACCTCCATACCTACCTGTAAGTTACTGGTATCGCTTGGCGCGAAGCCGGGTGTTGGTACATGGGCTTTGGCTAAAATGGAGGTTGTTTTTACCTTGGCTGCTGTGGGCTGACTGGCCGCTTTAGGTTTGCTAAAAGTATCACGGCTGCCCCAGGCGTTACGTTCATCATCAAAAAAGGGGTTTCCGGATGGTTGTGGTTTAGCGGTAAAGTCGAGTTCGAGGTATTGCGCATCTATCTCATCTAAAAACCGGCTGGGTTCGCAATTGATGAGCGTTCCAAACTTAAACCGTGAAGTAGCATAACTAATGGTCAGCTTGCTTTCTGCGCGGGTTACGGCTACGTAAAACAGGCGACGTTCTTCTTCCAGGTCGCTGCGCGAGTTGAGCGACATTTGCGATGGGAACAGGTTCTCCTCTAAACCCACCACATGCACTTGCGGAAACTCCAGGCCTTTGCTGGAGTGTATGGTCATGAGCGATACGGTATCGGCGTCTTTGTTTTTATCGTTATCATCGTTGGTGAGCAGGGCAATATCCTGCATAAACACGTCCAGGCCTTTTTCTTCAATATCCTCGCGCTCGCTAAACTCCTTGATACCGTTCAGTAGTTCCTGTATGTTTTCGTAACGGTTAAGCCCTTCAACAGATTTATCCTCGTACAGGTCTTTTAAAATGCCGCAGTGCTGTGCAATATGCAGGGCGGCATCATAAGCCGACAGGTTTTTGGTGATGACCTGGAAGCTCTGGATCATCGTCACAAAAGGGTATATCACCGAGTTGATGCGCCCGTCGAGAAACATCTGCCCGTTGGCCATTATTTCCCAAACGGTTTTATCCTGCTCATTCGCGATGACGATAATGCGGTCGACCGTGGTATCGCCAATACCGCGCTTGGGGTAGTTGATCACCCGTTTCAACGCTTCCTCATCACTTGGGTTAAACGTAAGGCGGAAGTAGGAGATAAGATCTTTAATTTCTTTACGCTGGTAAAAGGAGAGGCCGCCATATATTTTATAGGGGATATTAAGCTTACGTAAGCCTTCTTCCATGGAGCGCGATTGCGCGTTGGTACGGTACAAAATGGCAAAATCGTGCCAGTTCATGCCCTTGCCTGTGCGTTCCTGGAAGATGGCTTCGGCGATCATCTTACCTTCCTCGTTATCGCTAAAGGCACGCAGCACTTTGATCTTATCGCCGTGCTCCTTTTCGGAGAATACATTTTTCTTCAACTGCTCCTTATTGTTGGCAATAATGCTGTTGGCAACGTTGACGATGTTTTGTGTGGAGCGGTAATTTTGCTCCAGTTTAAACACTTTCAGGTCGGGATAATCCTTCTCAAAGTTTAAAATGTTCTGAATATTAGCCCCACGAAAAGCGTAGATACTTTGCGCGTCATCGCCCACCACGCAGATGTTTTCGTTAATGGAAGCCAGTTTTTTTACAATGAGATACTGTGAAAAGTTGGTATCCTGATACTCGTCAACCATCAGGTATTTAAACTTGTTCTGGTATTTGTACAGCACGTCGGGGTGCAGTTTTAGCAGTTCGTTGGTTTTGTATAGCAGGTCGTCAAAATCCATCGCCCCGGCACGGTAACAGCGGTTTACATAGTTCTCAAATATTTTGCCCAGCATACCGCGTCCGCTGCTAAAGTCGTCGGCTTGTATACTATCATTGTTTTGATACTCCTGCCAGGATATTAAATTGTTTTTTGATGCCGAAATGCGGTTAAGCACAAAGTTTACATTGTATAGCTTATCATCAAGGCTCATCTCTTTGATGATGGCCCGCAGCACGCTCTTGCTGTCATCGGTATCGTAAATAGTAAAGTTATTGGGGTAGCCAATTTTATCGGCCTCTACACGCAGTATCTTGGCAAAAACCGAGTGGAAGGTACCCATCCAGATGTTTTTGGCTTCGGTACCTGCGGCCTGCATAATACGTTCGCGCATTTCGCGCGCGGCCTTGTTGGTAAAGGTGAGTACCAGTATGTTAAACGAGTCGACGCCCTTTTGTATGAGGTGTGCCACCCGGTAAGTGATAACGCGTGTTTTGCCCGAACCTGCACCGGCGATGATCATTACCGGCCCTTCGGTTTGTAATACGGCTTCGCGCTGCGATGGGTTTAAGCCCTTTAAATAATCCAAGATCTGTCCTCTTTTTTCTGTGATGGCGAAATTAAGCGTTTACGCGCAAAGGGCATAGCGCAAAGCGCCATGACTGGTTAATGTGGAAAAGTTTTATTGCCACGAAGGCGCGAAGAAAAAACTTAGCGTCTTGGCGTGAATTACTACTTAGTGACTTGGTGCCTTTGTGGCTTTATATTTTGCCGCTGCGCTTCCAAACGCTAATTGCAAAACTTACTGATCATTTCATCGGCAGCTTTTACACCTAATTTTGAGGCTTTGGCCCAATCGGCGCAGGCATCGGTCTGGTTTTTTAAACTTTGATTGGCCATTCCACGGTTCAGGTAGGCCGCGCCATAGTTTGGGTTAAGGTCAATAGCTGTAGTAAAATCGTTTATAGCTTCGCGAAAGTCGCCATTCAACTTTTTAACAAAGCCACGGTTATAAACACTACGTACATTGCGTGGGTTTATTTTAACCGCCATATCCAGGTCTTTAATAGCGCCTTTGTAATCCTTCAATTCCATTTTAGCATTTGCGGAGTTGTTAAGCAAACCCTCGTCGTTAGGGTTTATGGCTAACCCTTTGGTATAATCCTCAACAGCGCCCTGGTAATTCTGCATTAGGGATTTAGCAAAGCCTCGGTTATTATAAGCACCTGCGTAATTAGGGTCGGCGGTTATGGCCTGGTCAAAGTATCCAATGGCTTCGGGTAGTTTATGCGCCCGGGCATTTTCCAACCCAAGACCGTTTAAACGCAAGGCGTCCGGGTTGCTGGATGGCGGGCTGGTATTAGTTTTTACAGGAATAGTCCGCGGAGCGGTTGCTTTTACATAATTGCCATAGTCTGCAGGAGCTACAACCGTGTTGGCACTACCCGGCGAAATAACGTTCATTAACGAATCGGCACCGGTACTACCCATTTGTTTGGCTTTGGTCAGATCGTTCAGCGCTTCAACGCGTTTATCCAGCGCAAATTCGGCGACGCCTTTATTTAGATATGCCTCGGACGAATTGGAGAGTAGTTCTATCGCCTGGCTCAGGTCTTCCACAGCCTCTTTATAATTCTTGATTTTGCTTTTGGCGATACCGCGTTTTAACCAGGCGTTACCATCTTTTGGGCTATTGTTAATGATCTTGTTATACTCTTTAACCGCGCCCTTAAAATCGCCGAACGCAAATTTAGCCCTTGCCGCGTTATTAAGATAAAGCAACACTTTAGGCTGTATGGAGAGCGCCGTGTTAAAATCATCGATCGCATCTTCGAGCCTGTTCAGTTTTTCTTTTGCAAGCCCTCGGTTGTTGTAAGCAGCAGAGTAGGAGATTGCGGTTTTTATCGCTTCGTCAAAGTCTTTTACTGCTTCATCATAATTACCGGCTTTCATTGCCGCAATACCACGTGCGTTATAGCCTGTGGCTACAGCCGATACCTGGTCGGCAAACTCTCGTTGATTTTGGAGATACTCATTATGTAATTGCTGTGTAAAACTACTGTTGGGTTGGCAAAAAGTTCCCCCGGCCATCAGCACAAATATCGGGAGTGATAGAAGTTTTTTCATGAAAAGGTGGAATAGGTTTAAGTATCCGATAGTTTGGGGTACTATCGTTGATCATACTAAAATACAGTATTTCTGATATTTTTAAATATTATTTTACAATCTACTAAACCAGCCTTTTTTCCAAAAAAAGGCTACCTGCAACACCGTAATGCTGATCATGGCAATCCAGCAATACAGGTAACCGTTGGGCGATGTAAGCTCGGGCATATTGCCGGGCAGCACTTTGTTGGTTACCGGGTCAACGTGCTGAAAGTTCATACCATAAACACCTACAATAAAGGTTATGGGCATAAATATGACAGATATCAGCGTAAGCACTTTCATGATCTCGTTCATGCGGTTGCTGATGATAGAGAGGTACACATCAATGATACTCGACGTGATCTCTTGATAACTTTCGATCATATCAATGATCTGGATGCAGTGGTCGTACGCATCGCGCAGAAACACTTTAACCTCTTCGCTGATGAGCGAGTTGTCATCGCGTATCATGGAGTTGATTTTATCCCGCTCGGGCCAGGTGGCGCGGCGCAGTACGATGAGCGAACGTTTTACCCGTTGTGCCTCGTACATGATGGTTTTATCGGGGTTATCGTACAATTGTTCTTCGATATCCTCCAACAGGTCGCCAAGGTTATTAAGCAGGCTAAAATAGATATCAAAAATAGTATCCATCATGGCATAACACAGGTAGGCGGGGCCAGCTATACGGATGAGCCCTTTGCCCGCGTGCAGCCTTTTGGCCACAGCGTCAAACACTTTATCGTAATCTTCCTGAAAGCTGATGATCAGGTCGTCCTTCACAATAAATGATACCTGGCAGTTGCTCACCACATTGTCTTTATAATTGATGAGGCGACTGGTAGCAAAAAAGTAACTGCCGTAATCATCTATTTTGGGGCGCTGGTGCGTGTTCACAATATCCTCCAACACCAGGTGGTTGATGCCAAAATGCTCACCTATCTGTTCGATCATGCTTTTATCGCCCAGACCGTTTATCTGTAACCAGTGATTATGTGTTTTACAGGCTTTGAGTTGTTTTAGGATGGCGGCAAAGTCGCCGTTCAGGGTTTCCTGTACCTCGTCTTTATTGTACGAGTAAAGCGTTAGCTGGGGCTTTAACGCATCGTCTTCAATATGTATGGTACCCGGGCTTTCGCCAACGTCGCCGTATTTTTTGCTGCGCTTTACTTTAAGCCGGTCTATTTTTTTTGCCATGTGGTAAAAGTAATTAAAGTATCTATGCGATGGTGCGTTTCAACAAAATATCGGTCTGGCGGTCGTTACCTACCATAAAATAGTGGCTGCCAAATTCCACGAAGCCGTGCCGCTTATAAAAGCGCAAGGCGTTGGGGTTACGCTCCCATGCACCAAGCCAGATATATTTCAGCTTTCGCTGGCGCGCCAGATCCACAACAAAATTGATAAACGTTAAGCCTACCTGTTTACCCTGGTGTTGCTGCGATACGTAGATGCGCGCAATTTCAACCCCGTCGGCTTCCTGAAATTCGGCTTGGGCTTCATTAAAATTAAGTTTGATGTAACCGATAACAACATCCTTATCTACAGCAAAATAAAATTCAGAATTAGGGTCGTTAAGCTCCAATGCTAACAGCTCTTTTGTAAAAGCAGCTTCAGTATAAAGCTTGAAATCCTCAGGGTTGTTCAACGTCTCAAATGCGTCGAAGAATGTTGTTTTGCTGATGTGCAATAGCGCATCGACATCGGCAAGCGTAGTTTTGCGTATGGTAATATCGTTCAAAAGACAAATGTTTTGACGGCTAAAATAATGATCTTAAATCAAAATTGAAGTGGATCGATCAATGCACCCCAAGCCGCTGGCAATCAATCAAACCTACCAATTCCTGTGCCACATAATTAACCGTACTATCGGCATAGGTGGTCGAATTGATGTACGGCGTTGCACCTGCGCCTGCAAAGGTGTGCAAGGCCGAATTGAATTTACGGCTGGTAGCTACGGAGTCGATGAGATAGCTCCCGTACAATGGCGTAGCTGTGTATGGACTTACCACGCCCGACCTATACGGAATAGTCACATCCTTTGACCCATGTATCATAATTAGCGGTAACGTAGCGTTGCTTAGCCAGTTGAGATCGAGTATGGCACCGCTTAAGCTGATTACTCCTTTGATATTTGATGAATAGGGTGTGTTGTTTGTACCTTCGATACCGTTTAAAGCGGATAAAATATCCGCATCGCCAAAATCCTGAAACTGCACTGTTGAGTTTAGGTATGCCATTTGCAGGGCAACTATTGCTCCCGATGCTTCGCCGGCAATGTATATCTGCGCGGTATCAATGCGATAGGGGTTGCCTTGTTCAACTGCGGTTTGCTTAAAAAACCGTACCGCGGCTTTGGCATCCTGCACGGCCCTGATCTGCGCGCTTACGGCATCCATATCTCCGCCGCTGCCAATACCTAAACGGTAATCAATACTCGCGGTTACATAACCGCGTTTGGCAAAAGCCTGGCAAAACTTGACCGGCCACGCCGCGTTACGGCTGCCCGATGTGAAACCACCGCCATGGCAATAAATAATCAAAGGCCTGCGTGACAGCGTATCAATAGCGGGCTGGTAAATATCGAGCTGTAAATTTTGTATTTTATTTTGATAGTCGGTTGCCTGGGTGTAGGTAACCGTAGTTGACCCATTTAACGTAAATTGCTGTGTTACAAACCTATTGGCTGGGCAAACATAGGTAACCACCGGTAATATGGTGCCTTTGCCGCAACCTGCAACGGCAATAATACCGATCAGTAAAAAAGGGCGTAAGGTTTTGAACATGTACTTTAGGCTTGATGGTTAACCATTAAACGATACTTATTACAAAAGGTTTAAAGCCTAAGTGTAATATATGTAGTACCAGTTAATAATATTTATGGTTGCCCCGACAGGTAAGTAATTTAGAATGACCGATAAGCCTGTTATCCGTTAAACAGTTTATACCGTTTAATAGGCTTGTCTTTCCTGATCTTAAACGCATGGTACAGGGTAGGGATGTCATTCGTCCATTTTTTGATGACCATGAGCATAGCGATGATCTCCAGGCGGGATAATACGCCAACATAAAAACAGATATTAAATATTACGGCCGGGGTTCCGCCTGCAACAATTTGAATGAGTGTAGCAAACAAAAGCAATGCCCATAATTTAGCCGACCAGGCATGTGTGGCTACTTCTTTTTTAAACCTGATAAAACAAAACAGGTAGCAAGCCGCTTCGAGCAATACTAATATGATGATCTGCGGACAAATGCGCCAGTAAAAGGCCGGGTTGATGATATAACTGGCTATCGCGATACTGATCCAGAAAACCATATCCACGTTTGAGTCCATACGGCGCAGTTTGGTTGTCGATATTTTTAGCTGCCGGGCAATGATCCCGTCAAAAATATCGGTGAGCAACCCAATGGCTATCAAAGCGATAATTATACTCTGAAAATGTACCGGATGAAAGATCGCCAACAACAAAATACCTGCACCAATTACAACGCGTGAGTAAATCAAAGTGATCGGCAGTTTTTTCATTAGTTTTAATTTAGTTTATGCTTTTAGCTTTCTGCTTTTAGCTCAAACAACCCACTTTTCGCACTTTTTCAAAAATGCCTCATCCGCGTCAGCGCCAATGCCCGGCGCATCATCAATAGTTAAATGGTAGCCGCTGTATTGTACACCGCCAACACAAGGGTCTTCCAAATGGCCCAGCATACAGGTATCCATATCAAAAAACTGAACGTTAGGACTGGCGTACACAAAGTGCATTTGCGCGCTGGCCGCTATCCGGCTCTCCAGCATACCGCCCATCATCACCGGTATGCCCAGGTCGTCACCAATATCGTGTATCTTGATCGCCTCGTTAATACCACCCGATTTAGCGAATTTAATATTAATATAATGGCAGCTTTTGCTGTTGATCTGTTTGCGGGCATCGTGATGGTTATACACGCTTTCATCGGCCATTATTTTTACCGGCGAAAGTTCCATCAACCGTGGCAGCAGGTCATCATGCCAGGTACGCATAGGCTGTTCGCAAAACTCTACATCCAGGTTGGCCATGCCTTGCAGGGCTTTTACCGCGTCCTCAAAGCTCCAGCCCTGGTTGGCGTCAATACGTATGCGCATATCCGGGCCAACAGCCGCACGTATTTTGGCGATGCGCTCAATATCGGTATCGGCATCCTTACCTAATTTTATTTTTAATATAGTAGCACCATTTTGCTTAAACGCGACTGCCTTTTTAGCCATCGCATCGGGCTCACCAATACCGATGGTGATATCCGTCTCAACCGGGCGTTTATTGCCGCCTAAATATTTATACAAGGGCAAACCAGCGTTTTTTGCTGCTATATCGTATAGCGCCATATCGAATGCGCTTTTAATAGTAGCATTGTTAGCTGTAAAATTATGCAGGTCTTGCAAGCGGTCGGTTAACGCCAGCGGGTCTTTACCTTTCCATAAGGCGGCAAACTCGCGGGCCATAATTAAACACGTATCCTGTGTTTCACCAACGATCATGGGGAAAGCTGAGCACTCGCCCACGCCATAAAAACCGGCATCGGTATGCAAGCGGATAAAGGTATTTTGCGCAAAGGTCATGGTACCGGTAGCAATTGTAAAAGGCTCCATCGCTATGCTGAAACGGTATATCTCGGTATGGGTAATTAGCATAACCAAAGGTAGTTTTTATCGGCCAAAGCCAAAGCGGCTATCCCAACCAAGTATATTTTTAATAAAATATGCTTTTAAACAAATTACAGGCATAAATTTTGTGGTTTTATCGCCATGCAACCAAACCACCTTGTTTTAAGGGTATCTCAATTTATTTGTATTTTTTTTTAGCGGTGGGAGGGTAAAAACTTCTGCCGCTTTATTTTTCAATTTGCATCTTTGTTGTGCAGACCATAGTCCATGGTCAATAGTCGATAGAAATTGACCAACAGGTCATCTATGGTCTATGGACTATCAGCCATCGACTAAAACACCATGAACAAACTCAAAAACTCCACTTCGCCGTATTTACTGCAACATGCCAACAACCCGGTCGACTGGTTCCCCTGGGGGGCAGAGGCATTGCAAAAAGCAAAAGATGAAAATAAACTGATACTGGTAAGCATTGGCTACTCGGCCTGCCATTGGTGCCACGTAATGGAACACGAGAGTTTTGAGCAAGATGACGTGGCCAAAATAATGAACGAGCACTTTGTGTGCATTAAGGTGGACAGGGAAGAGCGGCCCGATATTGACCAGATATACATGAGCGCCGTACAGTTAATGACCGGCCGTGGCGGCTGGCCACTCAATTGCATTTGCCTGCCCGACCAGCGGCCTATTTATGGCGGTACTTATTTCCGTAAAACCGACTGGATAAACCTGTTGAATAACCTGGCCGCCTTTTGGGAGCAAAAACCTGCCGAAGCAGAGGATTATGCCCTAAGGCTTACCGAGGGCATTAAACAATACGAGCAGATCAGTTTGGTTAACGACGCCGACAAACCCACCACAGCCGACCTTGAAGCCATCGTCGCCCCATGGAAAAAACTCTTTGATTATCAGCAAGGCGGTATGGGGCATTCGCCAAAATTCCCGATGCCTAACAACTGGCAATTTTTAATGCGGTATGCGCATTTGATGAAAGATGAGGCGGTGCAGGTCATCGTGTGTTTAACGCTTGATAAAATGGCCTACGGCGGCATATACGATCACATAGGCGGCGGCTTTGCCCGTTACTCGGTGGATGAACGTTGGCACGTGCCGCATTTCGAAAAAATGCTGTACGATAACGCCCAATTAATTAGTTTATATTCAGAGGCTTATACCTGTATGGGTGATGAGCAATACAGAAAAACCGTTGCCGAAACTATTGAATTTGTAGAACGTGAGCTGACCTCGCCCGAGTTTGGCTTTTATTCGGCGCTTGATGCCGACAGCGAAGGCGTAGAGGGTAAATTTTATACTTTTACCCTAACCGAACTGGAAGACCTGCTGGGCGACGATGCAGGCCTGTTTGCCATCTATTACAACGTTACGCCCGATGGTAACTGGGAAGAGGAGCATACCAATATATTTTTCCGTGCGGAGGAAGATGTAATACTGGCCCAAAAATTAGGTTTACCGGTTGAGGCGCTGGTCAGCAAAATAGCCGAACTGAAAGCAAAAGTTTTGGCCCATCGCGCTAAGCGGGTACGGCCGGGGCTGGATCATAAAATACTCACATCGTGGAATGGGCTGATGCTCAAAGCCTTATGCGATGCTTACCGGGCATTTAACGATGATAAGTACCTGCAACTTGCACTTAATAACGCTAAGTTCATCCAGGATAACCTGATCACACTTTCGGGCAGGGTTACACGGGTTTTTCAGGCCGAGGGCATAGGGGAGGTGGTTGCCTTTTTAGATGATTACGCGCTCATTGCCGAAGCTTTCATCAGCCTGTACGAAGTTACTTTTGATGAACAATGGCTGCAACAGGCAAAACGCCTGACAGATACCGCCATCGCCAATTTTTACGATGACAGCACCGGCATGTTTTTTTACACCCCTGCCGATGGCGAGCAACTCATTGTGCGCAAGCACGAAGTAATGGATAGTGTAATCCCAGCCTCTAACTCCATCATGGCGCGCAACCTGCATAAATTGGGCTTATTGTTTGATAACGATTTGTATCAGCAAATAGCGTCGCAGCAATTAAACAACGTAAAAAAAGGCATGGCCAAATACGGTTCTGCATATTCAAACTGGGCTATGCTGCTGCTCGACCAGGTTACCGGCGTTTACGAAATTGCCATTACAGGGGCAGACAGTGAACTAAAAAGAAAAGAGATCGAAAAAAATTACATCCCCAACAAAATTATGTTGGGCGGAACAAAAGGAAGTTTACCTTTGTTGCACGATAAGTTTAGCGCCCAAACCAGGATATTTGTCTGCAAGGATAAAACCTGCCGGTTGCCTGTTTCAGAAACAACCGAAGCGCTTAAACAGATCGAAGTCTGATCTTAGCATACGGTTAACCCGCTTTGTTAACCATATACTGGCCTTGGGCTTTTATTTTAACATAAAAATCTTTAAAAATGAAAATTCAACCCGAGCACGTAGTATCGCTTACCTACGACCTGTACGTTAAAAACGCCGAAGGTACCGAAGACCTTGTAGAAAGCACCACACAGGAGCAACCCCTAACCTTTTTATATGGCGTTGGCCAGATGCTGCCAAAGTTCGAAGAAAACCTGAGCACGCTTTCAACCGGCGATAGTTACGAGTTCCGCCTTACGGCCGAGGACGCTTACGGCAGCTACGACGAAGAAGCGGTAGCCAATTTGCCGATAGATATGTTTAAAGGCACCGAAATGCCAGTTGTAGGCAGCGTTTTGCCTTTGCAGGATAACAATGGCAACCATTTTCAAGGCCAGGTTGTAGCCGTTGCTGAGGATGCGGTGATCGTCGACCTTAACCACCCCATGGCTGGTCAGGAGTTGCACTTTAAAGGTACCATCTTAAATGTTCGCCCGGCTAACCCCGAAGAGCTTTCGCACGGCCATGCGCACGGCGCCGACGGGCATCACCACCACTAAGAAAAAAATACAATTTTATAGCCGGATATCAGCAATTTTACTTGCGGTATCCGGTTTTTTTTGTTATTTTTACTGGTAACCAATACGCTGCGCTTATCCCCAAAGCAGGACAGTAAAGGATAGTTGAATTTAAACCTTTCGGCAGTTTTTAGTCTAAATCCCAATTAATACCTTACGCATTTACCTACATCTATGAAACGTTACTTCCACGTTGTTTTAGCTCTTTTTTTATTGTCAATTTTAGTACTCCCGGCACGGGCACAGCAAAAAGCTACAGCAGCTACACCCAAAACAACATCGTTCAAACTATTTTTCGAAAAAGTATACCTGCATACCGACCGCGACTATTACGCCACCGGCGACGATCTTTGGTATAAAGCCTACTTAGTTAATGGCGAGAGCACCAGTCCAACCTATACCAGCAATAACCTTTACGTGGAACTGATATCTTCTGAGTCGAAAGTAATGACCCGCCAGATCATCCGGCTTGACCAGGGCATTGGGTACGGCGATATTAAACTGACCGACTCTATCCCCGGCGGTACCTATCACTTAAAGGCATACACCAACTGGATGCGCAATTTTGGCGATAACTTTATTTTTGATAAGCAGATAACAGTTAACAGCGTTGCCGGTGTAAAACCCCAACAACCTGCCGACCCTAAAATAAAACGGCGCAGAAACGCGCAGGAAGCCGAGCCCGTAGCCAACAGTTACAAGATCAGTTTCTTCCCCGAGGGCGGCTCTATGGTTGAAGGGGTGATGGGTGTTGTAGGCTTTAAGGCCGAGGATGCTTTGGGGAACGGGGTAAAAGTAAGCGGCACGGTAACTTCATCACGCGGCGAAACGGTCGGGCAGTTTGAAAGTACCGACATTGGTTTGGGCAGCTTTACACTAATGCCAACCACCGGTACCACATACCATGTTAACGGTGCTTACAAAGGCGGCGAATCGTTTAACGAGGATCTGCCAGCCGCCATGGCCGAAGGTTATGCCATCCACATCCGTAATACCGACTCTGCTTTTGTACAGGTTACCGTTAGCGCTAACCAGGCTATGTTTGATGCACATAAAGGTCAAAAACTAACCTTGATAGCCAAGCACGGCGATAAGGTTTATTTTGAAGGTAAATTTACCCTGGGCGACCTGCAATCGGCAATAAACATCCCCAAGGCGCAACTACCGGCAGGCATTGCCAGCATTTTGCTTTACGATGAACAAATGCACCCTAACTGTGAGCGCCTGGCATTCATCAATACCAAAAACGAGGTAAACGTATCGGTTAAACCGGATAAGGCATCCTATCAGCCAAAGGAGAAGACGGAGTATACCATCCGTGTTACCGATAAGCAAGGCAACCCGGTTAAAGCAAACCTGTCCTTATCGGCCGTTGACGCCAGCGTTGTACCGCCCGATGAAACCAATATATCCGCTTATTTACTGCTCCAGGCCGATGTGCGTGGCAAAATAGAGAATGCCGCCCAATACTTTGATCCGGCCAACGCAAACCGCTTTAAACAGATCGACATGCTATTGCTTACCCAGGGCTGGCGCGATTTTGTTTGGAAACGCTTGGCCGACTCGACCAATCTAAAGATCAGTTATTTCCCCGAGGCCGGTTTTACCGTATCGGGCAAACTAAGGGGCGTATTGTTTAATAAACCCATCGCTAACATGAACGTTACGCTTTTTGCACCTGGTGCCAAAGGCAATAAAATGTTTTTCACCAAAACCGACCAAAACGGCAAGTATTTTTTAGATAACGTAGAACTGTATGGAAATCAAACACTTAAGCTAACATCAAGCGATGATAAAGGCAAAAAAGCAGGCTGGTTATTATTAGATACCCTTGGCCACGACCCATTGCCCATTAAACCGATGCCCATCATAGATCAGGAGCCAACAGACCAGTTGGCCGCCTTTAATGCCGCAAGTAAAACACGCATGACCCTCGCCAAAAACTCGCGCCTGGCCAATGGCAGCATACAGTTGAACACCGTGGAGATAAAGGAAGTAAACAGGTCGTTTACATCGTACACCGGCGAAGTGCTGCAAACCTTTGGTTATCCCGAATATAGCTATGAGATAGGCGGCAAGTACCTCAAATACAGAGATCTGGAAGATTTTATTGTGCACGAGGTACCCGGCGCCCGCACCAACCCCGATGGCGAAGGTGTGGTGTTTTTTGTTGGCGGCAAAAAGCTGTTCCCAAGGCTTACAGTAGACAAACGCGAAGACCTTTTTGATAGGATAGATTATTATACCCTGAGCATGGACCAGGTGGTATCAGTGCGCGAAGACCATTACGTAACCATGGGCGGCGGCGATCTGATCATGATCTATTTAACGTTAAAGCCATCAGCATTTGACAAAAAGGAGTTTAACCTTGTGCATACCGATGTTACCGGCTATTACAGCGCACGTACTTTTTACTCGCCAAACTATGAGTATCCCTCAACCAAAGCCGATCAGCGGATCACTATCTTTTGGGAGCCAATGATCACAACTGATGCAAACGGGCAGGCCACGGTATCGTACTACAACGCCGACCCAAAATCAAAAATACGGGTAACGGTGCAAGGGCTTACGGATAAAGGGACGCCGATAACGGCGATAGGCGGGTATACCATCAAATAAAATTATCTCCTAATGTTGCTTTTAATTTAAACGCTATTTAAATATGATACACAACTACCGGTTACAAATAGTATTAGCTGTACTGTTTGCAGTGTTTGTAAATACAGCCAAGTCCCAGGTTGCACCGGCTGCAAAACCAGCCGCGGCACCCGTTAAACTGCTTTTCGAAAAAGTTTATATACACACCGACAGGGAGTACTACACCGCCGGCGATGATATATGGTTTAAAGCCTACCTGGTTGACGCCCAAACCAACCTGCTCAATAACTCGAGCAACAACCTGCACGTGGAGCTGATAACACCCCAGGCCCAGGTTTTTAACGCCGAGGTAGTAAACCTGACCAATGGCACCGGAACCGGCGATTTTAGGTTAAGCGACTCTATACCTGCCGGTAACTATCGGTTACGTGCCTATACTAACTGGATGCTCAACTTTGGTAACAGTTTTATTTTCGAAAAAAATATTACCGTTTACAATACCGCTGCTAAAAGCAAACCCATTACCACTATTATTGCTACCAACGCAGCGCTAAAACCGGCTTCAGCACAAAACGGACCGGTTATCCGGTTCTTCCCCGAAGGCGGGTCGATGGTTGAAGGCGCACCCGCTTTTGTAGCTTTTAAAGTTGAAAGCCCCGGCGGCGATGTTAAAGCTAAAGGCGCGGTGGTATCATCAACCGGCGATACAGTAAGTCATTTTGAAAGTACGCCCCAGGGCATGGGCCTGTTTGTTTTTGTACCCGACCCTGGCAAAACCTATACAGCCAAAGGCTTTTTTAATGATAAGCAACCCTTTAGCACAGTTTTGCCCGCCGCGCTTGCCAAAGGTTATGTGCTGCATGTCAGCGAAAGCGACTCCGCCCATTTAAAACTCACCATCAGCACCAACCAGGCAACCATGGCCGATAATCCCGGCAAAGAAGTTACCTTGATGGCACGCCACGCAGGTACGCGTTTTTTGAATGGCCCGGTTAAGTTTGTTTTTTTACAGATAAGCGCTAACGTAGCTAAAAAGCAATTTCCGGCAGGCGTTTCAAGCATCACTATTTACGATAACCAGCAACGCCCGCAAAGCGAACGCCTGGTTTACATTTCCGACTCAATGGCCGTAAAGGCCCTATCGGTTAAAACCGATAAACAAAGCTATGGTGTTAAGGAAAAGGTGACTGTTACTGTCAATACTACGGCTCAAAATAAACCTGTACGGGCTAACCTGTCAATGGCCGTGGTCGATGCCTCCGCCATCCCGGTTAACGAGGGCAATATCGCCTCGTACCTTACCCTGCAATCCGAAATTGCAGGCACCATAGCGCATCCCGAAAGGTACTTTGATACCACCAACACCAGCCGTGCCCGCCAGCTCGACCTGTTGTTGATGACCCAGGGCTGGCGCGATTTTGTTTGGCGCCGTTTGGCCGATGAAGGCATACACATTACCCACGCCACAGAGAACGGCTTTGGGGTATCGGGCAGTTTACGCCAAAAATTTGCCAACAAACCCATACCCAATGTAAACGTTACCTTAACCGTAAAAGGCGAAACCCTGAGCGCCCAGTACCTTACCCGTACCGATAGTGTGGGCAAATACGCTTTTCGCGACATTCCGATAGCCGGCAAGAGAGAGGTAGCCGTAGCATCTTTTGATGATAAAAAGAAAAAAGTGGGCTGGATACAATTAGACTCGGCTAAAAAAGATGTACCGCCGATAACGGTATTGCCAGAATATACCGGCGACCCTGAAGCCGAAGCTGTTTTTGAAAAGGCCGCCATTGCTATCACCAAAACAAAAAGCAAACTATCCGACACCGTTAAGCTAAAAGAGGTAAAAATAACCGGCAGCAAATTTACCAACCTGATGGATCAAACCGTTACCAAGTTTGGTTACCCCGACTTTAAGTACGATATCACCTCCAAATACTATTCATATAACTCCGTGCGCGATTTTATCCTGCACGAAGTGCCCGGCGCGCGCACCGATCCAAGTAAAAGCGGCGATTCCGTAGTATTCAGCGGAATGCGGTTCGATGCCAATAAAAACCACGATGTAGGCACTTATATTTTACCCCGTTTTATTGTGAACAAGCACGAGGACTCGGACGATCTGAATAACGGTGCATACCTTGACCTATCGATGGATAAAGTCAACTCAATACTGGTAAGGCATGTGGTAGGGTTAACGCTCGCTGCCAAAAACGATGTCGGCAATTACCGTACCGGCTCTGGCGGCGATGTGTACCTTATTTTTATGGATATTAAGGACAATGCCTTTGATAAGGTGCAGTTTAACGTACAGAACGCCGTAATAGACGGATATTATCAGGCGCGTACTTTTTACAAGCCTTTATACGATGGCGCTGCCGATAAAACCAAAGCCGACGAACGCACCACTATACACTGGGAACCTACCATTATTACCGATGCCAATGGCCAGGCCACGGTAAGCTTTTTTAACGCCGACCCAAAGACAAAAATAAGGGTAGTAGTTGAAGGGCTGACCGAAAAAGGTGTCCCCATAGCAGGAGGGACAGGTTACGTGGTCAAATAGCCTTTAATGTTTTATTGCGAATTTGATAATTGAAAGCCAAACCGAAGTAAAAAACACCCATATTTACCCATGGGGTGCGACAAAAACGGCATAGATGATTGTGAAAATGGCAAACATTAACCCGAAGATCTCATCCAGTCTGAATAGCTGGTTTCTTCGGGTACATCCGTAGGGCTTTCAAAATCGAGTACATAGCCGTCGGGATCTTTGATAACGACTACCCACATGCTGTTGCCTACAAAAGGTTCTTCGGAGCTTAGGCCGTTTGCTAACGCTTGGTGGTAAATGGCCAGGGAATCTGCGCATTGAAAGGCGATCGAAACGCCATGTCCCGGTTTACCTTCGGCCGGCTTTAGGGGCTCTTGCAGCATAATGGCTACACCCTCGCGCTCCAGCCAACACCACTCAATATTGCCTTTTGGTGCCCATTTATTGATGAGTTTAAAGCTCAGTCCGTCGATATAAAACCGCATGGTGCGTTCAATATCGGTTACCCTAAAAAACGGAATAGCCAGTTTTAAATTGGGTTTTACGTTTGATCTCATAACGTAAATATAAGGTATTTACTAATCTCAATACTCACATCTAATATCTCAGATCTTATAATGCTCCATAATATTCTGTGGTATCCTGATGCCTTTGCCGGTTTTGATATCTATCATCACAAAATCGAACCAGCCGTCGGCATTTACTTTTTCGGTGGTTTTGCTGGTAATGGTAAAGTGCACGCGGCAGCCGCGCTCGTCAATATTATCGATATTGGTTTTAACCATAAAATACTCGCCTAAGGTTAGCGCGCGTTTAAAGTTGATGTGCGTAGCTTTAACCACCCAGCCATGGCCTTGTGCCATATAAGTTTCCATGCTCATGCCATAACCGTGTTCCATTTGATCGTACCGGGCGGCAAGCACATAATCCAGGTATTTGCTGTTATGTACGTGCTGAAACATGTCGATATCATCGGGGCGTACGCGCAGTTCGGTTTCGAAGGTTTTATAAAGAGAGGTGTGAGGCATAGTTAAATCAAAAGTAAAAATTCAAAACTAAAACTGGCTGCAATTATCGGATAGTTATAAGTTTAACTGTTAAGTGCCCGATAGGTTTTTAATTTTGACTTTTAACTTTTGACTTCTCATAAAGATCACTATCTTTGCACCTCAATTAACAAAATTATTAACGCTTTAATATTATTCACGTAATGTATTTAAGTAACGAATGGAAATCAGAGATTTTCGCAAAACATGGTGGTGCTGCCACTAACACAGGTTCAACAGAGGCGCAGGTTGCATTATTTACTGCCCGCATAGCCCACCTTACTGGTCACTTACAGAAAAACAAAAAAGATTTTTCTACGCAGTTATCGCTTCAAAAATTAGTAGGTAAACGCCGCGGGTTGCTGGCATACCTCTACAAAAAAGATATTAACAGGTACCGCGCCATTATCAAAGCTTTAGGCTTGCGCGACATTATCAAGTAAATATTTTTAAAACTTCAATAAAAAGCCGTCTCTTTTGGAGATGGCTTTTTTACTTTTGTTAAAACAACAAATACACAAATAAAAACCGGTACGCTCTAAAAGATGAAAAGCGTGCTACAAACAAAAAAAGATGAGTTTAAACGTAATTAAAAAGGTTATCGATTTAGGTGACGGCCGCACCATCGAGATAGAAACAGGAAAACTGGCCAAACAAGCCGATGGCTCTGTAGTAATAAAAATGGGTGATACCATGTTATTGGCTACCGTAGTTTCATCAAAAGAAGCAAAAGAAGGTGTTGACTTTTTACCCCTTTCTGTTGACTATCAGGAAAAATATGCTGCTACCGGTCGTATCCCGGGTGGTTTTTTACGCCGCGAGGCACGTTTGTCCGACTACGAGGTTTTGATCTCGCGTTTGGTTGACCGTGCATTGCGCCCAATGTTCCCTGATGATTATCATGCCGATACGCAGGTAATGATCTCGTTAATATCGGCTGATAAAAACATCATGCCCGATTGTTTAGCAGGTTTAGCAGCATCGGCAGCATTAGCCTGCTCTGATATCCCGTTCAACGGACCTATATCCGAAGTACGTGTAGCTAAAATTGATGGCAAATTGGTTATTAACCCAACATTAAGCCAATTGCAAAATGCAACCTTAGAGTTTATAGTTGCCGGCAGCGAGCACGACATCAACATGGTTGAAGGCGAAAGCGCCGAGATACAGGAAGCTGAATTGGTTGAAGCTATCAAATTTGCACACACCGCTATTAAAGTACAGTGTTTAGTTCAAAAAGAACTGACTGCTGAGCTTGGTAAAACTGAAAAACGCGTTTACAGCCATGAGCATAGCAACGAGGAGCTTAAAAAAGCTATCTACGCTGCAACTTATGATCAGGTTTATGCTATCGCAGGCGAAGCTTCGGCTAAAGAAGAGCGTGGCGCTAAATTTAAAGAAGTAAGGGATGCTTATATAGAAACTTTAGGTGAGATAGATGATATCACCAAAGGTTTAGCAAAAAAATACTATCACGATGTAGAGTATGACGCTATCCGTAACCTGGTGTTAGACGAAGGTAAACGTTTAGATGGCCGTACCACTACACAGATACGCCCTATATGGAGCGAAGTTGGTTACTTACCTGCGGCTCACGGTTCAGCAATATTTACCCGTGGCGAAACACAATCGTTAACTACTGTTACGTTAGGTGCTAAGGATGATGAGCAAATGATCGATGGTGCGTTCATCAACGGTTACCAAAAATTCCTGTTGCACTACAATTTCCCTGGTTTCTCAACCGGTGAGGTTCGCCCGAACAGGGGAGCTGGCCGTCGCGAGATAGGTCACGGTAACTTAGCTATGCGCTCGTTAAAACGCGTATTACCTGCCGATGATCAAAACCCTTATACTATCCGCGTGGTTTCTGATATCTTAGAGTCAAACGGTTCATCATCAATGGCTACGGTTTGCGCCGGTACATTGGCTTTGATGGATGCCGGTATCAAGATCAGCAACCCGGTATCGGGTATCGCAATGGGCTTGATCACCAACGAAATGGGTACTAAATATGCTATCCTTTCGGACATACTTGGCGACGAAGATCACTTGGGTGATATGGACTTTAAAGTAACCGGTACCAAAAACGGTATCGTTGCTGTACAAATGGACTTAAAGATCAACGGTTTATCGTACGAAGTTTTGACCAACGCGTTAAACCAGGCTAAAGAAGGCCGTTTACACATCCTTGGCGAAATGGCTAAAACCATTACCGCGCCTCGCGAAGACTTTAAACCACACGCTCCGCGTATTATCGAAATGCGCATTGATAAAGAATTTATCGGTGCCGTTATCGGGCCCGGTGGTAAAATTATCCAGGAAATGCAACGCGAAACCGGTGCTACCATCAATATCGAAGAAAAAGACAACCAGGGTATCATCCAGATATTTGGTGATAACAAAGATTCGATAGACGCTGCCGTTAAACGCATCCGCCAGATCGTAGCTAAACCAGAGGTTGGCGAAATTTACGAAGGCAAAGTAAAATCGATCATGCCGTTTGGCGCGTTCGTTGAGATCATGCCTGGTAAAGACGGCCTGCTGCACATATCCGAAATTGACCACAAACGCATTGAAACAATGGATGGCATTTTTGAGATAGGCGACGAAGTACGTGTTAAATTATTAGACGTTGATAAACAAGGCAAACTAAAACTTTCGCGCAAAGCTTTATTGCCCCGTCCCGAAAAACCGACCGCGGTTTAGTTTTTGACAATTAATTATAGCAAAGGCCTTCACCAATGAAGGCCTTTTTTTGTGCCTTTTTGGCAATATTGCACATTTTATATTATTTTAGGACGGCCAAGTGGAGAGGGAAATAAAATTTAAAACTTTGCAAACAAAACCAAACCACATTTGTTCGGTAGGGGTTAAGGCGTGGTATGGGTTCATACAAAAACTATCGTACAGGCGTTGTTAATATAATATGGCAAACACTTCTCACGACCCATTAGACTTTCTAAACAGCTCCTCGAGCGGGGCAATGCCTAAAGGGTCGAATACGGGGCTTATTCAGGATTTGCTGTACGAGATCATCCGGGTAAAAGAACTCATCAAATATTACGAGGATATTCCGAACGGCGCGGGGCAATTGGGCGCATCTATCCTGACTGAACTGGTTGCCGAGGCATATAAGTCGCTGGTAGACTACGATACCGTTTTAATGCAAAAGTATTACGATCTTTTGCTGCATTGCGATTAACGCCCGGCTAAAAGTTATCTATGGTGTTTAAAATGGTGTAAAACGCGTTATAGAGCTTTCGCAACTCTGCTGGGTCGGTAATGCCATCATCAATGTTAAGTTCCAAAAAAGCATGTTTAACATCGTTGTCGCCCACATGGTGCAGGTGGATACCCAGATCAAAGTCTTCTAAAGTCTCTAAAACCGATCGGACGTCGCTATCTGTAAAAAGCGATTTTACCTTTTCTTCATCATTGGTTTTAATGATCAGGTGATGGTCAAGTTCAGGGTACCCAACCTCTACGTCCTGCATACCTAAAAACTTACCAATATCATCAATAAAGCCGTCGGGGTGAACCGCAAAAGTAAAACCTTTATTGTGGGTAATTTGCGCGTTAAAACCGGTATTGGCATAGCCGCCTTCAAATCCCCCGCCAAGGTCAATTTCAATTATCAGGTTTATTCGTTTATCGTCCTCTGCTATTATTACATCGTAATCATAAACATCCTCACCGGTGTTAAGGTCGGCGTATATTTGTTGCCAAATTTCATCGGTATTGTTACCGGTAATTATTTTAGGCGTTTCCATCGCTATATTGTTTATCAAACAACCAATAAATCATTTCATTGTTTTGCAGTCGCTGCTTAACACATCTGTTAATTTGCGTTATTTGGCAGCTTTTAAGGTAGCAGTTATCGTGCCGCACTCACTCATTTCTTTACCAAAATAAGGGTTTTTGATCGCGGCGGTTTCGCTTATCCACGATTGCTTTTTCATAGGGCAATACTGTGTATACATTACCGCTGTGTTCGATTTAAACTCTTTTAAAACCGCGATCATGTTTTTCGACAGGCTTCCAAAATGCTCGCGCTGGTGGCCAATACTGGGCGACTCGCTGATGTGTTCGCCATCAAAACGCAGTTTTTCGCTGTATTGCAGCCAGATGGTCTTTTGTTTGGCATCCAGGTTATTACTGCTTACCTCTTTAACAGCCACGGTAAACTCTTTTGCTTTTTGATTGGCAACGGTAGCGTTGTCATCGGCCAGGGCGTTTTTTACGGCCAGGTAATTATCCAAAACTTTATTGAAAGCGGCGGGCGCTTGTGCTTTTGCCAATTGCACGGCAAATAACAACAATGCCACGATAAGATATTTTGAACTTTTCATCTTTTATACATCTAAAGGGTTATATTTTTCAGTAAAATTAAACTAAATCGGCTAATTTAATTCAAACCCCTACATTATTTTACACAGGCATTGCTTGTATTTTATTGATTACAAATTGTGTGGTTACCATAATAAAATCTACTTTTACATACCTAAAACAACACCCATGCTTATTTTTTTGAAGTCTAAATTCGCACTATTGGCATTCGCCCTGCTTTTATCTTCGGGCTTTGCCTTTGCACAGGATACCACCCATAACAAAAAGTTTACCCGCATTAATACCGAGGATTTTGGCGATAACACCAGGCATTGGTATGGTATATTTGATAAGGCGAACGTGATCAACCCGCTCCCCGGCAGGCCAACCTACAAGGCAACCCAAATAGCCGAGATAGCCGATAATATCCTGCTGTTTCAAAAAAACAATGGCGGCTGGCCAAAAAACTATGATATGATGGCCGTGCTGACACCTGCCCAAAAAGACAGCGTACTGGCTGTTAAAAACATTTATAACACCACCTACGATAATGGCAGCACCTACACCCAAATAACTGCACTGGCCGGCGTTTACAGCGCCATACCCGACCAAAAGTACAAAGATGCTGCAATTAAGGGGCTTGGCTTTATTTTAGCTTCGCAATATAAAAACGGCGGCTGGCCGCAGTATTACCCGCTCGAAGATAACTACAGCCGTTGCATTACTTATAACGATGGTGTTTTTGAAGGAATTATGGAGCTTTTGCAGGAAATTAAGGATAACCAGCCTGAGTATGCCTTTGTTGATGCCAAACTAAGGGCAAAGCTCAATGCGGCTTATGATAAGGGTATGGATTGCATACTCAAAACCCAGATCAACGATATGGGCAAACCAACCGCCTGGTGCCAGCAGTACGACGAGGTTAAACTTACCCCGGCCTGGGCGCGCAAATTTGAACCGCCAAGCATTTGCAATGGCGAGAGTGCCGACCTGGTACTGTTTTTAATGCGCCTTGATCATCCAAAAAAAGAAATTGTTGAGGCTATACAGAACGCCGTTGTTTGGTTTAACGAGTCTAAAATATTCAACACCCGTGTCAAAACCATTCCAGCGCCGCGCATGGTTACCCCGTTCCGTGTTTCAACGTCGGATAGGGTAGTGGTTGAAGACCCTGCAGCCCCGCCGATATGGACACGTTACTATGAGTTGGGTACCCACAAACCATTATTTTGCAACAGGGACAGTAAAGTAGTTTATGCACTATCCGACGTTTTGCGCGAGCGCCGCGATGGTTACGGCTGGTACACCTATAACCCGCAAAAGGTATTGAATAGTTACCCTGCATGGCAACAAAAATGGGCGCCCGGTAAAAATGCGTTGGCGAAGTAAAATTAGAGTGCAACGAAATTCCAAGCTTAGGCTGTAATACCTAAAAAGCAAAGTTTATAGGCAATGTGTAACGTACACGCACAGGGTTATTATCTTTAAACCCAGGACTCCACTTAGGTGATAGCATCATTACCCTGATGGCTTCTGCGGTAAGGGTTTCTGACGGGGTACGTATCGCTTTATAATGCGAAAGACTGCCGTCTTTTTCAACAACAAATTGCAAAAACACACGGCCCTGGGTGTTACTCTTTTTATCAGCGTCAGGAATGTGCACGTTAGCCGAAAGGAACTTGCCAAACTCGGCCGGCCCACCTGGGAAATTAGGCGAAACCTGGATACCAGTTGAATAAATGGTTGTATCTTCTTTTGCAGGGCTGGTCTGTGCTTTTAAGCTAACAACGACAAAAATTAGCGCACAAACGAGTAAGTATTTTTTCATATAATGGATCGGTTTAGTTGCTAAAGCTAAGCAAAAAACTCAATACTCCCTCACCAGCAATTGGTCGGCAAATTCCTTTAAAACAGCTTTGCGCTCATCGGGCAGGTTAATGGCTTCAAAGCTTTGCATGGCACTTTGCGCGTATTTGTTCATTTCGTTTTCGGCCTGCTGGCGGATATCCAGTGAAGCGTAAATGTTTTTAATAGCGTTTACCTTTTCGTTGGCGTCAAAATCAGTTACCGATAGCCAATGGTTCAGTTGTTGCAGGTCATCACCTTGCGCCAACTCAAGTGCTTTAATGAGCAGATAGGTCTTTTTGTTCGACAGGATATCGCCGCCAACCTGTTTGCCAAACTTTTCAGGGTCACCGTAAACATCTAAAATATCGTCCTGCAATTGGAACGCTATGCCCAGTTGCTCACCAAAGTTGTACAGTAAATCCGCATCCTTTTGGCCGGCCCCGGCTATCAATGCGCCTATCTTCATCAAACCGCCTAACAATACGGCCGTTTTAAGGCGTATCATGTCAATATATTCATCAACCGATACCGTTGCCCGGCTTTCAAAGTTCATGTCAACCTGCTGCCCCTCGCACACGCCTGTGGCCGTCTCGTTAAACACATCCAGCACCGGGCGTAAAATAGCATCATCAACCAGCATCATCAGCCGGTTAGCTTCCACCATCATCACATCGCCCGATAGTATGGCTACGTTGGTATCCCATTTTTCATGCACGGTAGGCTGGCCGCGCCTAAGCGGGGCTTTATCCATAATGTCGTCGTGCATTAAGGTAAAGTTGTGAAACACTTCGATAGCCATGGCTGCAGATACCGCCTTTTCAACCTCACCGCCAAACAGGTCGCAGGCCATCAGCAACAAACATGGCCGCAACCGTTTTCCCCCAAGCGACATGATATAATCTATCGGCTCATAAAGCTCGATAGGATGGCTGCCGTATTTTTTGGAGGCTAAAGTTTTGGTGATCAGTTGTTGTAGTTGGGGGATGGTGTGCATGTTGTCAGCCAATGGGCGCTAAGCCACAAAGAAAATAAATCTTACGGTGATTGTGTAATATTTTTTAAGCCGTGCCTTTGCGTTAACAATATTTTTAATCCGGTATCAAAGTAAAATCTATCTGCTTCTTGGTCAGGTCAACGGTTTTAACTTTGATCTTTACCTCATCTCCCAACTGGTAGCGTTTCTTTTTACGCTGACCAATAATGGCGTAGTTCTTCTCATCAAGCGTATAAAAATCATCCGATATATCGCGCAGGCGTATCATGCCTTCGCATTTGTTCTCAATAATTTCCACATACATGCCCCACTCGGTAACCCCCGAAATGATGCCGGTAAATATATTGCCCACCTGCTCTTTTAAATACTCAGCCTGTTTATACTTAACCGACGCGCGTTCGGCATCGGCGGCCTTTTTTTCCATTTGCGATGAGTGTACGCACAACGCCTCGTAATGCTCCGCGTTGGCCGACTGCCCGTGGTGCAGGTAATGCTGCAATAACCGGTGCACCATCACATCCGGGTAACGGCGTATTGGGGACGTAAAATGCGTATAATACTCAAAAGCCAAACCATAATGGCTTGTTTTTTTAGTGGTGTAGATAGCTTTGGCCATGGAACGGATGGCCAGTTGGGTAAGCACATTCTGCTCTTTTTTACCCTCAACATCGTCCATCAAAAAGTTTAACGACCGGGCAGTTTCTTTATCCGATTTGGTGCTGATCTTGTACCCAAACCTCGCCGCAAATTGCGCGAAATTTTGCAGGCTTTCTGTCTTAGGCGAGTCGTGCTCACGGTATACAAAAGTGTATTTATGTTTGCCTGTACCTAATTTAGCCACATATTCGGCAACCTTGCGGTTAGCCAGCAACATAAAGTCTTCTATCAGTTTATGTGCGTCTTTACGTTCTTTAACGTATACACCAATAGGTTTACCTGCACCGTCAAGTTTAAATTTAACCTCGGTAGTTTCAAAGCTAATGGCACCGTTCTTAAACTTACGGTCGCGTAGTATGTAAGCCAGTTTGTTCAAAAGGTTTATCTCGTTCAGATATTCGCCTTGCTGGGTCTCGATTATGGTCTGCACGTCCTCATAAGCAAAGCGTTTGTTGGAATGTATAACCGTTTTACCAAACCACTGACTGATAATATGCGCATCAGCATCCAGCTCAAACACCGCTGAAAAGCAAAGCTTATCTTCGTTAGGACGCAGCGAACATACCCCGTTCGATAACCTTTCGGGCAGCATCGGGATCACACGGTCAACCAGGTAAACCGACGTTCCACGTTCATAAGCCTCTTTATCTAAGGCCGAATCGGGGATTATATAATGCGATACATCAGCAATATGTACGCCTACTTCGTAGTTGCCATTGTCGAGATATTTAAAGGACAGGGCGTCGTCAAAATCTTTCGCGTCAAACGGGTCGATGGTAAAAGTTAGCACATCCCTAAAGTCACGGCGTTTGGCAATTTCGCTTTCGCTGATCACCTCGGGTATGGCATTGGCCTCGTGCTCTACCTCTTTGGGGAACGATAGCGGGAAACCGTATTCGGCCAGTATGGCGTTCATTTCGGTATCGTTCTCGCCCTGTGTGCCTAACACGTGTTTAATACGGCCAATAGGATTTTTGGCATCCTGTGGCCAGTCGGTTATCTCGGCAACAGCTTTAACTCCGTTTTTGGCACCGTTAAGGTCGTTAAGCGGGATAAAAATATCGTGCATCATTTTCCGGTCGTCCGGGATAAAAAATGCAAACCGTTCGGATAGTTTGACTATCCCGGTAAACTCCATTTTATGGCGTTTGATGATCTCGATCACTTCGCCTTCTTTGCGCTTGCCCTTGCTTTTGGCGTATACATAAACCTTTACCCAATCGCCGTTAAGGGCATTGCGCAGTTTACGCGGCGCTACAAAAATATCGGTTTCCGATTCATCATCGGTGATAATAAAAGCAGAGCCATCATTAGTAAGGTCAACCTTCCCTTCGATAAAAGTTTTGAGTTCTAATAACTTGAACGAGCCTGGCGATACTTCTTTCAAAGTTTGCTTAAAGGCTTCGTCTTTTAAAATTTCTAATATTACCGCTTTTGAGGCCGGGTCGAGTATATTAAGCTTTGCAGATACCTGCTTGTAGTTGAGTTGTTGGTTGCCATTTTGTTCGAACACGTTGAGTACTAATTGTGTAAGTACCTGTTTGATAGTGTTGTTGGCTTCTTTTTTAGACATATTTATTTTTTACACCATAAAGGTAACCTATTTGGTCGACCTGAATTTAATTGAATAGTAATTTTAATTGTAAGGCTGCATTTTACTGCAACTGCAGGCGCAGTTATTATCGGCAATACGCATTTTGCCTAAAAAAAACTGGTAAAAGCCAATACGGTCGGTCATACCAAAAACCGCATCGCCATGGTTACACTCTAACTGCCCGTTGATGATATTGATGGTCATGCCAAAACCAGGCGTGCGGCTCGCCGCTCTGTCAATGGCGTTAGGTTTCCATTTACCGATCATCACATCATGCGCCGATGGCTTGTGGGTATCGGGCGTCATCCAAAACCATATCGCCGTTTCAAAGGCGACAACAGCGTCGGTTTCTATCAGTTCGGGTTTATTGAGCAGTACTTTTTTATCACCAAAAATAAAATTGGAAGCTTTGCCGTAGTTGCCGTTATAGCTTAACTGAATAGGCCCGCGCCCATAATACTTTTTGCCTTTTACAGGAGGGTATTCGTCATTGTCGGATAGGTAGGCGTTCGTGGTATCCTTTTCGTGGATAAATATCAGGCCGTCATCGTACATCCCATTCTGGCCAAACCGGGTTTCGTGGGCTATGTTGGCAAAAAAGGCAGCCAGCTCTTTTTTATTGACAGCAGGAGCCGCGGCAGTACAAAAATCACCATAATCCACAGTATAAACGCTGTCGGGCTTTACCTGGGCCCATTTCTCGTTCCAGTCCTCGTCCTGGCGCACCATGGTGCTTTTTCCCGTTGTTTTTACGGTGCGGATGTATTGGTATATAGAAACCGAACGCCTGCTCACTTTTACTTTTATGGTACTCAGGGTTTTAACGGCTTTAACAAAAGCGCTGTAACTATAAAATGGGGCGTGTTTGGGGAACAGCTCGTTAAACTGCTTCTCGCTGAGTAAGGCAAACGTTGCAGGGCTGGCATTGTTGGTACATTTAAAGCTAAATATGCTTACCGCGATGATGCACAGGCACAGGGTTTTAAAGCAGTTGGTCAATGTTTTCATGATGGTAATAACGCATAAAACGTTAGGATGTGTGCAATATTAGGCAAAAGGCTGTTATCTTTAAATATCGCTGCATCCGGCCGACTGTAAAAAATTATTAACAATGCTGAAAAACAAACGCAAATCCTATTTATTTGTACAAGCATCATGAAGATATATACCAAAACAGGGGATAAGGGGCAAACATCGTTAATTGGCGGTACGCGCGTGCCAAAACACCATTTACGTATTGAAAGCTATGGTACGGTTGATGAGCTGAACTCGTACATCGGGTTGATCCGCGACCAGGATATCGCTGCAAAGCACAGGGATATTTTAAAGGAGGTGCAGGACCGGCTGTTTACCATCGGCGCAAGCCTGGCATCTGATCCCGAAAAATCGAAAATGAAAATACCCGACCTGCATACCGGTGATGTTGAACTGCTTGAACACGAAATTGACCGTATGGATGGCGAATTGCCCCAGCTACGTCATTTTATTTTACCAGGCGGGAGTAATGCGGTATCTTTTTGCCATATTGCGCGTTGCGTTTGCAGGCGTGCCGAACGTTTAGCAGTCCATTTAAGCGAGGATAGCTTTGTTGATGAAAAGGTGACGATATACCTGAACCGTTTAAGCGATTACCTGTTTACATTGGCACGCAAAATAGGCGCGGAACAGCAAATTACCGAAAATAACTGGATACCAAGAGTTTGACCCGCGACATTAAAGTTTTAGTTGAAAAATAAATTTGATAATCAAATTAAAAATATTATACTTTTGCAAAAAACAGAAAAACAGAAATTAGAAATATGTATTGGACACTCGAACTCGCATCACACCTTGAAGATGCCCCATGGCCGGCAACTAAAGACGAATTAATTGATTACGCTATCCGTTCAGGTGCACCTGTTGAGGTTATAGAAAACCTGCAGGCCTTGGAAGATGATGGCGAACCGTACGAAAATATAGAAGAGATATGGCCTGATTACCCTACAAAAGACGACTTCTTTTTTAACGAAGACGAATATTAAACTTCGCTTTAATTAACAGATAGGTTAAGGATAAGTTATTTTCAGTATCCTAAAGTTAATATTTGATGAAATTTGAAACCCTGTGGTGTACCGCGGGGT